>Ga0315320_10000004_pt1 | contig 267692 bp, 266 predicted proteins | sample M140m21515metaG_FD_203458 | JGI IMG/M metagenome (GOLD analysis project Ga0315320, IMG submission 203458) | Ammonia-oxidizing marine archaeal communities from Monterey Bay, California, United States - M1 40m 21515 | ecosystem: Environmental > Aquatic > Marine > Coastal | place: USA... | reverse complement strand
TTTGGTACTTTCTTCGATGGCGATGCAGACCGCATTGACTTCTACCGTGGCGATGCATCATATTTATCCTCTAGCTTTATTTATGCAGCAATTCTACCAGCAATTTACGAACGCATGGGCGGTGACGACGCCGGGGTCTATGCTGACCTTAAATGCAACCCATTGGCCTTGATGGAGATGAGCTCTTGTGGCGTTACCAACAACATTATCCGCAATGGTCACTCCCAAATTAAAGACGCCCTCTTTACCTACCCCAATATGTTGGGTGCTGTTGAAGAATCTGCTCACTTTTATGAAGCTTTTTTCTTGGATGGTGAACGGTACTGTACCGAAAACACCCTTTACGTTGCCTTGCTCGTTGCTCGCATTTGGCATGAGAACCCTGCACGATTCGATGAGCTGTTGGAAATTCAAGCCAGTGCGACACGCGAACGCGAGTGGGGTCATAAGTTTCCGACCGATGAACAGCGTACAGCGGCACTTGACAAAGTTGAAAAACACTTCTTGGGTCTTGGTGCAGCAGCTATGAAAGAGATGCCCAACAGTTGGGACCTCGAAGCCACGATCATGCGCCGCGGTATCCCCTTTTCGATTGGCGCGGATGCCACCATGTCTGAAGACTGGTTACAAGTGTGCCAACGTATTTCCCAAAGCGAAAATGGTCTGGCTCGCTGGGAAATTGTTGCCGCGACCCCAGAGATTACGACTTCTGCTAAACAAGATGTTCTGCGCATAGTAAGGGAATACGGCGCCAGCGAGGAATACCAAGGCTAAGCTCCATATCCGAAAGTAGTTCGCCCCGGGCATTTATCCATGTATTGGAGACGTATAGGGAAAGTGGGGTTCAAGCTTAATTGTTACACGCGAGTGTTGATGCCTTATTACAAAAGACGCCTACGCGTATAGAGTACGAAATCATTTCTTTTTATTCTGTCGGTCTAAAGTTGGTTTTTGATGGATTGGGCTTTCTCTATATTGAACGCGCATTAATGATACGAAAACTTGAGGAAGTTGATAGAGAAGAACAAACGAACCGGATACGTCAAATAGAAGACTGCAGGTGAGAATCGGGTGCTGAATTGTCTGGTAGATGCCTATCATGAGCACTCCGATATCGAATTGCATCACGGATTAAAGCATGACGGTGCCGCGATGGAGTTGTTACGGAGTTTTTAGCCCGGGTCTTTTGGGTCTGCAAAGTATGAATGGATAGGTGTATTGATAAATGAACAGGAGTGTTATGGAGTGATTTCGGGCTATGCGATGCCAACCGATACAGGGTATATATTTCAATTGGCTGCTCAGCTATCAAGTCAAGGTCCGGGGAGGGGAACAGCGCTGATTAAAGGATTAATGGCCTCAATGGCGAATGCTGGAATGAAGCAAGTGTTATTGGGTGTTACTATATCTGACCCTGCTATTGGCTTGTATAAGCGATTAGGATTTCAGGTCCATCGAGATGTGGATGTGTTTGTGCAGGATCGGGAAGCAATTAATGGATGATCAGAGCCCCGGGGTGTGGTAGGCTGAGATACTCAGATTACTCTATCGTTAGGATTTAAACTATGAAACCTTTTCTAAGTACATTATGTGTGATGACTCTCGCCATTAGTGCAGTGGCACAGAAACCTTTACCGCGAACTTTGCAGCATTTAAAAAGTGTCGCCCAAGATGAGGAAGCGCTGGTAAAATCCGCTCGCTTGTACCACCGGCAACAAATCGAGCTGAATGATTGGGATTACAATACCGCCAGCATTTACCGCGATGAAGATGTTGCTAAAGTGATTGGTATGTATGAAGGGCGTATCCGTACACGTACTGAGTCGGTTAAAACCATGTGGGAGTATGTGTTGTCCATCTACCCAAAGAATGCCATGGCGATGAATTATATGGGTGAATATTGGTATGACATGGGGAATAATAAACACGCGGGGGTGCGGTTTTGGAAAGAAGCGCTGATGATTAATGATGAGCTGGCTTTGGCTCATAATAACATAGGGCTTCATTACTCACATTTCGGGGAACCAAAACGGGGGTATCTTTCCCATAAAAGAGCGCTGGAAATTGAACCTAAAAAACCAGATTTTTTATACAATATGGCTCAATTTTATATGACTCAGTTTCATATTCTGGAAAAAGAAACAAAGAAAAGTTCCTCCGAACTTTATAAAGCCGCTATGGAATTTTCTAAAGATGCGGCAGAGGCCGATCCGGAAGAGTATGTATATCAGATGGATTATGCAACGAATTTCTATGCAGCGCAAAATTTTGGTGTCTCGGCGGACTGGGTAAAGGCTGCACTCGCATGGCGCAAAGCACATGACATTGCTCCTGGGAAATTGGAAAGCTTTTTTACTCGTTTGAATGAAGGTCGTTGTTGGATTTTTGCGGGACGTAAAACCGAAGCCATGACTGCATTGGCAGCCGCACGGGAATTAAACGGGAACAGTAAAGTCATTGAGACTCTTGTCGAGCGAGCGCAGGCCATTGAGGGTATTGATACCTCGCCAAAACGAGTGTGGGTAAAGACCGAAATAACGAGTCCTACAACAAAGCAATGAGCAATAATGCACGCCAAAATCCCCAAAGGCTCCATCCCTTTCGCCGGTTTTTAGCCCTTGCCTTATTGGTAGTGATGTTGCCATTTTTAGGGCTTATTTATTTTGAAGTGATTGGGTTCTATAAAGTCCCGTCGAGTTCAATGGAACCGACTTTATTTCCTAATGACTTTATTTTTGCTGTTAATGCTTCTGATTATGAGCGTGGGGATATAGTCGTGTTTCACGACCCCGATAATTATGACGAGTTTTTGGTGAAACGTATTGTGGGGGTCGGTGGTGATACCATTTCGGTCTCAGGCGGAGCGGTATTTTTGAATGGTCGCTATGCATCCGAGCCGTATCGGCATAGTCCAATTGATTACTTAATGGAAGCGTTTACTGTTCCTGACGGTGAATTGTTTTTAATGGGGGATCATTCCAATTGGAGCGTGGATAGTCATAATTGGGGTGAAATTAATGATGAAAATGGTGAGGTCATCAAAAAGGGAAAACCGCGCAGCATCCCCGAAGATTTAGTGGTGGGGCGGGTACAGCAAATATATTTGCCCAAGGAACGATGGGGGCCGGTGTCTTCGTATCCTTTGCGTGCGATTGGCCCCAAAGGGTAATCTTCGCATTGGGCAGTCGTTTCGGGGTACAATAGGGCCTGTTTAGTCCTGTAATAACCCTATATCTGAGACGTTCATGAGCGCATTTTTCCAACAAAATATCCATTTCGGAAGTCGAGAACAAGAAGAAGGTGGTATTACCGAAGCGGTACATCACCTTATCATGCTCAATGTGCTCATTTTTTCTGTGCAGCTTGTTTTGCATATCCCATTTGGTTTCTTGCATCCCATTAATTTGATACAGCCAACTCTATATCAGTGGATTGCTTTTGATATAGATACCTTGTTTAAAGGCTATGTGTGGACAACGGTGAGTTATATATTTTTGCATGCTGGGCTTCAACATTTATTCATGAATATGCTGGGTCTTTATATATTTGGTCCGGTTGTTGAACGGGCTTTGGGCACGCGACAGTTTTATATATTTTATTTCTTATGCGGTATTTTTGGAGCTTTGTTGGGTGGTCTGACTTTGTTGCGATTAGAAAATGCGCCTCCTGTGGTGGGGGCTAGTGGTGCAGCGATGGGAGTGTTGGTGGCTGCAGCGATACTTGCACCGGATCGTCGAATCTTGTTTTTCCCAATCCCCATTCCTATGAAAACACGTACATGGTTACTTATTACGATCGCGTTGAATATGTTAGCGCTATTGAATCCAGCTTCAAATGTCTTTGTGATGGGACATTTCGGTGGCATGGCCGTGGGGTATCTCTTTATGAAAGGCCGTCCGCAGTGGACAAAGTTTAAGTCGGGTCAGAAAGTGCGTAAAATAAAGAGAGGTCCGAAAAAGAACACGTCGAATAATGATCCAATGGCCGACGCCATAGACAATATCTTTGATATTAACAATAAACGTGATTAGTGGAAAAGGGAACGTTCGTTTTGTTTGGTATACCTGGTGTAAAAGAATTTGTGGCCATAGCGATTGTAATCATTGTTCTCAATGCACTGGGAATGTGGCCTCGTGTGGTGCAAAGCTTGCGTGAATTGCGTGGGGAAGCGCCGACGCCATCTGAACAGGATATCGAATTGGCATATAAAATTTTGGGGATCTCACCTTCGGCTTCATGGCCGGAGATTGAAAAAGCTTACCGCCAAAAGGCGCAAGTGCATCACCCGGATAAAGGGGGGGATGAAGATGCGATGCGTGTACTCAATGAAGTCTATGCAAAACTGAAAAAAGCTAAACGGCCTTAATTACATTTTAGGCAGGTTTTCCTGAGTAATTCGCGACGACGATGGTCATGTCGTCGGTCGCTTCTTTTCCGTTCATGTATGCATCCACGTCTTTGCGGATACCGCTCAATACTTCGGACGAACATCCAGCAGCGATTCCTTTTACACTGTGCTCAATGTTTTCGTCGTTATAAAGCTCGTCTTGATGATTTCGTGCATCGGTGAGGCCGTCGGAGAACACCACTATCGTGTCGCCGGGGCTGAGTGTGTATTCACAGACCGTGAAGGTGGATTGATGTACGATACCGAGTGGGAAGCCCACAGATTCGCTGAGCCATTTAGATTCGCCTGATTGACTATTTACTACAAGGGGGGCGGGGTGGCCTGCGGTGGCGTAGTATGCTTTGCCTTTGTTTATGTCGATGACGAGTAGGAACAAAGTTACAAATCGGTGGGTGACGCTGGCGCGTTTATAAAATTCATTGTTGGTGTGAAAGAGCAGTTGATCGGGCTCGTGAATTTTATTGGCGATGGTACGCAGAATGCTGGAGCATTGGGTTGTTAATAGTGCGGCAGGAACCCCCTTGCCGGTAGCATCACCAAGGGCAATACCGATTTTGCCTTCACCCATATCTAAGAAGTCATAGAAATCACCGCCAACTTCTTTACTTGGCTGACTCCAACCGGCTAAATCCAATCCAGGGACTTCCGGAGGATTCTCTGGCAACAGTGCTTGTTGCATTTCAAAGGCTACGCGATATTCACTTTCCAGTTTTTCGCGTTCACTGGTTTCGCGTTGCAGTTCAAGCATGTACTCTTGAAGGGAAATGGCCATGATATTGAATGACTGGCCGAGGTCGCTGAACTCATCATTGCCGCGTAAATTGATGCGGTAGTTTAGATTGCCTTCTCCAAACTGTCGTGCGCCCCGAGAAAGTTCGGATAGGGGTTTGGTGAGTCCTTTACTGATGAACATGGCAATGATGATGGTAAATATAACGAGTACCATGCTGAGTACGTGAAGATTTTTAAAGACTTCGAAGCGTTCTGTGTTTTGTTTGATATCCAGCATAATGGATTCGACTTGTTCTGGCGAGACATCGAAGGTTTCAACGACTTTACGAATATTATCGTGATCGTTGAAATGGGCCAGCATGCCTAGGGGTGTACCAAACATGATGACCATGACCAAAATGATGAGTACCGCGAAACTGAGGTTGAGGCGTGTGCGAAATTTGAGCGCCATTAGTGGGTGGACTCGGGGTTAGGACAGCATTGGGCAATGGCTTGAGCCAATGTGTCGGCTTTGAGAATGACAAAGAGCTTGTCCAGGTGAGTGATGCAAAAGACATTGTGGATATCGCAATTTAGACCCCAGATGCGTACGGTGGCTCCCCAGGATTGCAGGGTTTCATTGATGCGGAGGAGTTCGGTGAGGCCGGCGCTGGACATATAGCTGACATGGTTGAAGTTGACGATGAGCTGTATGCCTTCGTGGGTTTTTAAATAATCGATTACTTTGGTGCCAAAGAGAATGCTGTTGCTGGCATCGAGCATATTGGATTGGGTAATGGTAGCGATGGTGACATTAGCCTCCATTGAAAAATCCACGTCTATTGTTTTTGGGTCCATGAGTACTGTTCCGTGGGGTTAGGGTCTGGCTGAGATTAGGAGCATACTTTGGAAAAAGTATTGCGATTGAATACCATTTCCAGGGTGCCTGCATAACAGTCGAAGCGAACCTCTTCCATAAAGGCTTTAATAAGGCACACGCCGCGACCGCCCAATTCTTCGCAGTCGGACATTTTGGTTTCTTCAGGGTTAAAACCATGGCCTTCATCGGTAATTCGAATGACGCAGGTATCGTCTTCCTGATCAATACAAATTTTAACGGTGGAATCATTTTGCCCTTGATTGCCGTGTTCCATGGCATTGACCAAGGCTTCTTCCAGGCATAGGCGAATGTTGAAGGTGTTGTCAGATTGACACCAACGATATTGCGCCAAAACATCCAAGGCCTCGGTCAGGGTTTGCCCGATGGCTTCGGTCGTGCTGGCCAGTTCTTTTGAATATAGTGTGTTCATACGATTACCTGCTATTGATAAAACACTTAATTTGTACCTAAATATTCTAGCATAGTAAGGGATTCAGAGAAAAATGGGCCTTTGGGGTCAATTTACGCCTATAATTAATAGTGCTTATGCTGAGGTGAGAACAATGATGGGCAATATAAAGCGTTTGGTATTAGGTTGCATCTTCCGTTCCTCCGTTGTCTTTTTTATCTTTTACCGTTGTAAGCCTGTTTATATTCAGTATGGATAAAGAGAATCGGTGATGTCAACTGAGGCTTGTGGCTATACTCGATTGTCGTAAATATTGTATAATAGGTGTCTTACAAGAATAACGGACGAAATATATCTATGTTACGAATATCCAATTTACAGCTTCCTTTTGACCATTCTGAGGCGGATTTGAAGGAAGCAATTGTGGCTTTTCTGGGGGTGCCGGATTCTGATTTGCATGAGTACACGGTATTTCGCCGCTCAACGGATGCGCGTAAGCGCAATAAAGTGTTTTTCTTGTATTTGATTGATGTGGATGTGGCTAATGAAGACGTGTTGTTGAGTAATCCAGCACTAAAACCCTCCCCGGATACAAATTATGCTTTTGTAACTCCCCGATTCGAGGACGATTCTAGCTTACCAGGGTTGATCGATCAGGGGTTAAAATTAGCGAGTGGAACAACGCCGCGTCCTGTAGTCATTGGCTTGGGACCATGCGGAATGTATGCGGGCTTGTTATTGGCGCAAATGGGATTACGGCCTTTGGTGATTGAGCGCGGGAAAAAAGCTCGTGCACGCTCGAAGGATGTGTTTAAATTTTGGCGTAAAAACGAATTTAATGCTAAGTCTAATGTGCAGTTTGGTGAAGGCGGCGCAGGTACTTTCTCGGATGGAAAGTTAACCACGCGTATTAAGAATGAAAATAATCGTGTACGTAAAGTCCTCGAAGAAATGGCTAGAGCAGGTGCACCGGAAGAAGTGTTGCATTTGGCTAAGCCGCATATTGGAACCTATAAACTCATTCGAGTTGTGCGGAATCTACGTGCGGAAATTGTCCGCTTAGGTGGTGAAGTTCGATTTGAAACGCAGATGACTGATGTGGAAATTGAAGACGGCGCCCTGCGGGGAATCGTGTTGGATATGGGTGAGCATGTCGACACGAACCACTTGGTGCTCGCGATAGGGCATAGTGCGCGCGATACCTTTGAGATGTTATACGATAAAGGCGTGCATTTTGAGCCTAAGCCTTTTTCTGTTGGTGCGCGTATTGAGCATCCACAGGATGTGATTGATAAAGCCCAATATGGTACCTGTGCCGGACATCCGGCCTTGGGTGCGGCGGACTATACATTGACTCATAAATGCAACAGTGGGCGCAGTGCTTATAGCTTTTGCATGTGTCCAGGAGGTCAGGTGGTCGCGGCAATGTCTGAGGAAGGATATGTGGTGACCAATGGAATGAGTTATTATTCGCGCGACGAAGCCAATGCCAACAGTGCGTTGGTGGTCGATGTACGCCCGAAAGATTTTAACGATGAACATCCACTCGCAGGGGTCTCTTTTCAGCGCTACTGGGAAGAGCAGGCATTTAAAGCTGGTGGTGAGAACTATTTTGCCCCTGTTCAACGCTTGGAAGACTTTATGAAGCAGCGACCCTCAACTCACATTGGTGATGTGTTGCCCTCGTATCAACCCGGTGTAACACCTACGGATCTGAGTCCGTGTTTACCTGGGTATGTAGTGGATTCTATGCGTGAAGCCATTCCCGCTTTTGATCGTAAATTGCGCGGTTATGCGATGCCGGATGCCATTTTAAGTGGTGTAGAAACACGCAGTTCATCGCCTGTCCGAATCTCACGGGATTATAGTTTTCAAAGTGTGAATTTAAAAGGATTGTATCCGGCCGGTGAAGGCGCGGGGTATGCGGGCGGAATTATGTCGGCTGCTGTGGATGGAATTAAAGTGGCAGAAGCCATCGCGCAGGATTTACTGCAAGAAGGAGTACACGATGGTGCAGTCGCGCAAAAAGCGTAAAGATAAAAAGAAATTACTGGGTAATCACCAGAAGAGTTGGATCTGGGGACGGCATGCAGTACTGGAAATTTTGGATGCTGGCCGTTGGCCCATGAAGAAATTGTTTCTGAGTGAGACATTGCAATCGGAATCTTTGGAGCATGCGCAACTGCGTGCGGAAGCTTTGGGATATGCCGTTTCTGTAGAGCCCATGGAGCGTTTAGGGGAATTGTGTCGGAGTGGTGAACATCAAGGCTATTTGGCGCAGATGTTACCGTATACGTATACCAATGCCTCAGAATTGAAAGCCTTATTGAGCCAGAGTGAGGACAAAGGTCGCGTGCCTATTGTGGCATTGTTGGATAGTATTCAGGACCCTTTTAATTTTGGCGCTATTGCACGTTCGGCTGAGGTATTGGGAATTGATGGCATCATTATTGGATCACACAATCAAGTGGAAGTGACCAGTATGGTCGCACGTTCTTCGGTGGGTGCGGTGAATCATGTCCCCATTGCTCAGGTGGACGATTTAATTGAGTATGCTAAATTGTTGCGTAAATCTGGAGTGACATTGGTGTCAGCGACTGAAAAATCAACAGTGAATTGCACTACCCATACCTTTGATTCACCCACGGTTATCGTGTTGGGTAATGAGGGCGAAGGGATTCAAGCAGAGTTGTTGGAGCAGTGTAACGTGCATATTGCGATTCCACAGCAAGGGCAAATTGATTCATTAAATGTGGCTGCGGCTGCGGCAATAGTATTTTATGAAGCGAGACGAAGCGAGTAATTCGGGAGTTCATTGATGTGTCGTTTATATGCGTTGTTGGGAGTGTTGATGAGTATGGTGTCTTTGCAGGGTATGGCAGAAGATGAGTCTAAAGCGTATTTTTATACAGGAGGCTATACTCAACAACTACCGCCTGATGAAAAGACCAAAGAAGGCATTGGCTTTTGGTCGGTGGATACGCAGAGCGGCGTATTATCTCAGGAGTCAGGGCCATGGCCTTTGCCAAATCCATCGTATCAAGCGTTGAGCCCCAATCAAGCATTCTTGTATTCGGTAAATGAGGTTGCTAATTTCGACGGTAAAAAAGATGGAGCAGTGAGTGCGTTTTCTGTTGATTCAAAGACCCGTGAATTAACGTTGCTTGGAACAGTATCGTCCAATGGACCTATCCCGGCTTTTTTAAGTGTGGATGCTACAGGGAAATATATGGTTGTCGCGAACTACACAGGTGGAAATGTCTCGGTATACCCAATTCAAGCAGATGGTTCACTGGGTGCGGCTACTGCGAATGAACAACATGTGGGCACGAGTATAGATAAAAGTCGGCAAGAAGCGCCGCATCCGCATTCGGCAGTGCTGAGTCCAGATAACAATTTTATCTACGTACCAGATCTGGGTTTGGATGTAATCAAGGCCTATGCTTTTGATGCGACGAAAGGAACTTTAGTTCCTAAGCCAACCTTGGATGTGAAAACGCTTCCGGGGTCTGGTCCGAGACATTTAACGTTTGATCCTTCTGGAAAATATGCCTTTTGTGCCTTGGAAATGGGTAATCGACTTGTGAGTTATCGCTATGCCGATGGTCAATTGACAAAAGTTGGGGATTATAGCAGTTTGCCAGAACGTTTAAAGGGGAAATCGTATACCTCGGAAGTGCGGGTATCCCCGAATGGCAAATTTGTGTATATTGCTAACCGTGGACATGACAGCATTGCTGGATTCTTATTAAATGAAGAGACGGGTGAATTGATGCGTATTCAGATTGAGTCGGTTATTGGTAAGTGGCCTCGGAATTTTGCGATTGATCCAACTGGAAGGATGATGGTGGTTGCGAATCAGCATTCGAATACTTTGGATTGTTTGAAAGTGGACCCCGAAACGGGATTGCTTTCACCGACGGGTAAGCAGGCTTCGATGCCGGCCCCGGCATATATATGTTTTATTCAACCTTAACGAAGAATATTTTGGAGCCGGAATCATGGTACGTGGAATAACGTGTTTAGGAATGATGGTGGCAATGCTTTTTAGTGTTGTGGCTGAAGCGCAGAAGGGTCACTTTTATGTAGGTGGGAGTACGCGAGATCTGCCCGCAGGCGCGGGTGTAGAGCTTTGGTCAGTGGATATGGAATCCGGTGCCATGGAAAAAATAGGCAATCCTTCGGCTGTTTCAAGTCCTGGGTACTTGACGATGAATGCCGATGGATCGCGGGTGTATTCAACCAATAATATACCGGGCCAACAGGGTGGATTTATCTCGACCTTTAGTGTTGATCCCATTTCGAATCAGTTGACTAAAATGCAAACCCAGCAAACGGATGCTTCATCCGCAAGTTATATTCGTCTTGATGGTACGGGTAAATGGATGATGTCGGCTAATTACGGGCGCGGAAATATAGTGGTGAATCCAGTATTAAACGATGGTACTTTGGGAGCGACGAGTGCCACGATAAAACATGAAGGCAAGAGTATCCATCAGCGTCGCCAACAAGGGTCGCATGCGCATTGTATCGTGTCGGGTCCTGAAAACAAGTTTGTTTTTGTGCCGGATTTAGGTATTGATAAGATTGTAGCATATGGCTTTGATGATTCGACTGGCGCGTTGACGGCTGTTCCTGAAATGGATATTGTGACACCACCGGGTTCGGGACCGCGGCATATAATTTTCCATCCAAATGGAAAATTAGCCTTTGCAACGATCGAAATGACTGGGCACTTGGGGACGTATACTTATGAAGATGGGAAGCTAAGCCCTGTAGGCTTGTATCCTGCAACGCCTGCTTCTTATGTAGGTGCGCAGTCTACTTCTGAAGTACGCGTCTCACCAAATGGACGATTTGTGTATGTGGGGAATCGTGGGCACGACAGTATTGCTGTGTTCAAGATCAATCGTAAAACAGGTAAGGCTAAATTAATTCAAAATATTTCTACCGAAGGCAGTTGGCCACGTAACTTTGGTATTACATCGTGTGGAAAGATGATGGTGGTTGGTAATCAAAAATCGAATACGATTGTAAGCTTCCGTATAAATCCCTTTACTGGTAAATTGAGTTCAACAGGTCAACAAGCTCACACAAACGGTCCGAGTTACATTTTATTTAAATAAAGACCCTATTTATGTACAAAGCCAATAATTCTGGTGATTTTAGTGGTTTTTAAAAATAATGTAAAAAGTATGTCACCATTTGGGAAGTTGTGGCGTTTATATAGTGATTACATTATTGGATTCACAGTTTAAATCACTAAAAATTATAGGTTTTGGGGGCAGGATAGGAAATTTCTATGCTACTGGGCAAAACGGATATGACCATGATTATGGGGTTACATTTAATGATTGGTGGACAATAAAAAGTAACGAGGGAATCAGTATTCTCTCCTAGCCACTTTCTTTTTAATTTTATGTACTAAATACGGTTTCGCCGTCGCAGATGGTGTGTTGAATGGCGCCGCGTAGAGTCATGCCGTCGAACGGGGTGTTGCGGGAATTGGATTGCGATTTGTTGGCGTCTACAACCCAGGTTTCGTCGGGATTGAAGATGCATATGTCAGCAGGGCCACCTTCACGGAGTACGCCTGCGTCAATGTTCACGATTTTCGCGCAGTTCACGGTCATCATTTCGATGGCGCGTTCGAGTGTTATTACTTTTTCGTCCACTAACTGTGTGAGCACAAGGCCTAGTGACGTTTCGAGTCCTAGGATTCCGAACGGTGCCAGTTCAAACTCAACATCTTTTTCGGCGGGGGTGTGTGGTGCGTGATCAGTGGCGATGATGTCGATTGTGCCGTCGGCAATACCCGCTTTGATGGCGTCAATGTCGGATTGCTCGCGCAGTGGGGGATTCATTTTGGCATTTGTGTTGTATGTTTCTATTGCGTCATCTGTCAGCGTGATGTGGTGTGGAGAGGCTTCACCGGTAATGCGTACGCCTTTGGCTTTGTAGCGGCGTAGAATGTCGACTCCGCCTGCGGTGGTGATGTGTTGTACGTGTAAGTGAGCACAGGTCAATTCGGCGAGGCGTGCATTGCGTTCGATCATAATTTCTTCTGCCGCTTTTGGGATGCCGGGTATGCCCAATCGAGTAGAATTGTAGCCTTCGTTCATAGCGCCACCATTGACAAGCAGGGAGTGATCTTCACAGTGGGCCATGTAGGGTAGGTCGACCATTTTGGCGTATTCCATAACACGACGCATAACCCAGGAACTGGGGATGTCTTTACCGTCGTCAGTTACTGCGACGATGCCGACTTCTTTCAGTTCAGCCATCTCGGTAATTTCTTCGCCTAGCATGCCTTTGGTGGCACAAGCGGAGGGGAAAATTTTGATGCATGCGGTTTCGCGTGCGCGGCGGTTTACAAATTCAACCATGCCTGCGTTATCGATAGTAGGCATGGTGTTGGCCATGGGCACAACGGAGGTAAATCCACCGGCGGCTGCACATCGGCTTCCAGATTCGATGGTCTCTTTGGATTCGAAGCCGGGTTCACGGAAGTGTACGTGGATGTCAACGAGTCCAGGACAGACGATGCATCCTGTCGCGTCAATGACTTCGTCGCCTTCAAGATCTTTGCCTATTTGGGTGATGATTTTACCATCGAGTAGGATATCAAGTTTTTCTGAAATGCCGGTAGAGGGTTCTATGACATGGCCATATTTAATTACGGTACTCACTGGGGGCTTACTCCTGGTCGGTTGGTTGGGCAGAATTGGCTAAGAGGTGCATGACGGCCATGCGGATAGCGACGCCGTTGCTAACTTGTTCTAGGACAAGGCTGCGGTTGCAGTCGGCGACGTCACTCGCGAGTTCTATGTCGCGGTTGATGGGACCGGGATGCATGATGAGGGCATTGTCGGGGGCGTGTTTAAGAGATTCATTGTCTACTCGGAAGAGGCGGATGTATTCGCGTAAGCTGGGGAAGAGGCTGGAGGCCTGGCGTTCCATTTGTATGCGCAGGGCGTAGACGACGTCGGCGTCGGTCATCGCTTCCTTGAGGTTTGAGGTTACTTCTACGCCCATTTTTTGAATATTCATGGGGATGAGGGTTTCGGGAGCACAGAGTATTATGCTGGCGCCGAGTTTTTTTAAGGCCCAGATATTACTGCGGGCGACGCGGCTGTGGGAGATGTCTCCGATGAGGGCCACGCGTACACCATCAAGGGTGGCGGTGTCGTCTTCGCGTAGTTTGCGAATGTGTTGGCGCATGGTAAACGTATCGAGTAAGGCTTGGGTGGGATGCTCATGGTATCCGTCCCCCGCATTGATAATGTTGGATGTGTGGCTCTCAGTTAGTAAGGCCGGAGCTCCAGCAAAAGGGCTTCGAATGACTACTAGATCCGTTTTCATCGCTTCGATGTTTGCAAGTGTGTCGTGCAGCGTCTCGCCTTTTTTTGTGCTGGAGGAGGATGCGGAGAATGTCAGGGTATCAGCACTCAGGCGTTTGGCTGCGAGTTCGAAAGATATTCGGGTACGGGTGCTAGGTTCCATGAACAGGTTGGCGATGAGGCGCCCTTGCAGGAGGGGTACTTTTTTAATTCCGCTTTCGCGATCTTGCACGGCAAGGAACTGGGGCGCAGTATCGAGAACCATCTCGACTTCTTCGCGCGAGAGTTCTTCGATGCCTATCAGGTGTTTTCGCGTCCACACGTTTTCATTTGCCATGCTTCTTTGCTTCTCCGTATTATTCGGCTATGTTTAAGGTGACGGAATCCTCGCCATCGAGTTCATTCAATTTAACTCGGACATGGTCCGTGGATTTGGTTTGGATGGATTTGCCAAGGTAGTCGGCTTGGATGGGCACTTCGCGAAGTCCACGGTCGATGAGACAGGCCAGTTGGACTCGCGCTGGACGACCATAGTCCATGATTTCGTCGAGCGCGGCGCGAATCGTGCGACCGGAGTTTAGAACGTCATCTACTATCACGATGGAATTGCCATTGACGTCGAAGTCGAAGTGTGTATTGTCTCCACCAATTTTTGGAGCCACATTTCCGGTGCGTATGTCGTCGCGGTAGAGAGTGGTGGCCAATGAGCCGACTTTACATTCGGTTCCGGAGAGCGAGGTAATCCGTTCTGCGAGGCGGTCGGCTAAGGGGCGTCCACGGCTCAGAATACCGAGTAGATATATAGTGTCGGCTCCGATGTGGGCGTCACTAATGGCTTGGGCCAATGAATCTAGCGCTGCGGCCAGTTTTTGGGCGGACATGATGGTACTAGAAGGTGTATCGGTCATGATGTACTCATTCGTGGTTTCGTACAGGCATAAAAAAGCCTTCCCACGAGTGGAGAAGGCGTATATATGGTCTGTGTTGGGTTCAAGGTACTGTTTACTCCTTGACTTAGAAGTATAGCAAGAAGAGAATAAGGGAATCAATATAGACATATACAGGAGTTAATATGTCGGGGCTAAGCCAAAGCGGCTAATTTGTACATTTATGTTGTAGGATTTTCGAAATGTACAATATTGTAGATTCGGAAAAGCAGGAAATACCTTCTACCCTGTTAAATATGGGGCGTGAGGATAAGATCAATTGGCACAAGGTTTGCATATAGGATGCTTTCTTCTTGTACATAGTAAATTCTCATACTTTTCTAACTATACTTTGCATTCCGACGCGTGTATCCTATGCGTGTTAACCTAAAATAAAAACCCTGGAAAGGGCAATGCAATGAAACCTGGTTATTTGATCGATATGGATGGTGTGATTTACAAAGGTAGTGAAATGATACCGGGCGCGGTGGAATTTATCCGTGCGTTACGGGAGAATTATTTACCGTTTAGTTTTATGACCAACAATAGTCAACGCACGCGCTTGGATATTATGACAAAGCTGGTGCGCTATGGCTTTGATGTGGAAGAAAAACATGTGTATACCTGTGCGATGTCGACGGCGCGTTTTTTGGCGAGTCAGAAACCCGGTGGAAGTGCGTTCGTGATTGGAGAAGGTGGTTTGTTGCACTCGCTGCACAACAACGGTATATCCGTGGTGGATTCGGATCCTGATTTTGTGGTGGTGGGTGAGGGGCGTACCTTGAGTTTTGAGATGTTGGAAGCGGCATCGAACATGATTAAACAGGGGGCTAAATTGGTATCGACGAATCCTGATCCCAGTTGCCCGACTGCGCAAGGGATACGACCGGGTGCGGGGGCAATCACGACATTGCTTGAAGAAACGTGTGGGGTGAAAGCCTTTACAGTTGGAAAGCCCAGTCCGTTGATGATTCGGGGGGCTCGAAAAGAGATGGGACTTTCGGCTGCACAAACGACGATCATCGGAGATACGATGGAGACGGATATCTTGGGTGGGGTACAGATGGGCTATCGTACGATTTTGGTCCTGACAGGAGGGACGGATCGTGAGGATTTGCAAAATTTTGCGTATCAACCTGATGTTGTCGTTGAATCCATTGCTGATTTGTGTGCCCCGGAGTATTTAGGCGTGAATTAATCTCTGGACAATAGCTTCATTTTCAAGCCGTTTACCCTTATTATTAGGGGTAAACGGCTTTTTTGTGTCCGGTAGAAAAAATTTATGCTTGACAGAGATTAAAAAGTGTATTGGTGTATCGATACAGTAACTCGATAGGGAGTGGGGCAAACGAAGGAATCAATCATGCCGCATTTAACCGTATCACAGAGCGATGGTACCCCTATTTATGCCCAATTGTTGCACCAAATCAAGGCTCTAATTGCCACAGGACGCCTTAAGCCGGATGAGGAAATACCTCAGTCCGGCAATTGGCGCAAAAATTGGTGCTCAACCCAAATACAGTAGTCCGTGCTTACCGCGAATTGGAGGCCGAGGGCTTGGTATACAAAAATCGTGGCTCTGGGACTTTTGTATCTGAGGAGCTTACACCGTATACCGATGAAGTTTGTCGTCGTATTTTCGGCTGTGGGTGATCCCATCAAATACCGCATTCAAGACGATAGGGAGTTTGTGGTCTATAGTGTCGGGACTGATAATGAAGACGATTTAGGCGAAGAATTGGAGAAATGGTATCGCGATGGAGATTTCACTTTTACACAATCCTTAGAAAAAGTGCCTTGGCTAGGGCCAGCAGTTGAAATTGAAGACTAATCACGTTCTTTAGAAATACCGCTGGCGAGAACTTATTGTATATATGCATATAATTTTTGTAGCATGATAGCGTTAACGCTGTCAACTACATGGATCCGCTGCACATGTCTCAATCAACTTCTCCCGGAAAACAGTTTCGCTCTGCTCTGAGAGCGCAAAAGCCCTTGCAAATTGTCGGTACGATCAATGCCTATACTGCCATGATGGCGCAGCAGTTGGGCCATCATGCTATTTACTTATCCGGTGCAGGCGTGGCCAATGCGTCTTATGGTCTGCCGGATTTGGGTATGACTTCGCTCAATGATGTTATCGCCGATGTTCAACGGATAAGCGCTGCATCGGACCTTCCTTTGATGGTGGATATTGATACTGGTTGGGGCGGCGCGTTCAATATTGCTAAAACCATTCGTGACATGGAAAAGGCTGGTGCCGCTGCGGTGCATATCGAAGATCAGGTCGCCCAAAAACGTTGTGGCCATCGTCCCAATAAAGCAATTGTTTCTACTGAGGAAATGGTGGATCGTATCAAAGCTGCCGTGGATGCCCGTAGGGACGAAAATTTTTTCATTATGGCGCGTACCGATGCTTTTGCGCAAGAAGGTTTGGAAAAAGCCGTTGCGCGTGCACAGGCTTATGTTGCTGCGGGTGCTGATGGGATTTTTGCCGAAGCTGTACAGACTGAGGAACACTACCGCGCATTCGCTGAAGCCTTGGATGTGCCGATTCTCGCGAACATGACGGAGTTTGGTAAAACGGAATTGTACAACAAAGCGCAGTTGGCTGAGTGGGGTGTGGGCATGGTCTTGTATCCTTTGTCTGCCTTCCGTGCGATGAACAAAGCCGCTGAGCAGGTATACAAAACAATTTTAGCGGATGGTGATCAGTCGGCTGTTGTGGACACCATGCAAACACGCATGGAGTTGTATGATTATCTGGGTTATCACACATTTGAAGAAAAGCTCGATCAATTATTCGAAAATGAGAAAAAATAATAAGAGGACGGTGTCATGGTAGACAAGAAATTAAGCGGTGCGGGGTTACGTGGACAGAGTGCTGGGGAAACCTCCTTGTGTACGGTGGGGAAATCCGGCAGTGGGTTGACGTATCGCGGTTATGATATTGCGGACCTCGCAGAGAATACGACTTTTGAAGAAGTGGCGTACTTGCTGTTCCATGGTGAGTTACCGACCGCTGCTCAGTTGAATGACTATAAAAATGAACTGATGTGCATGCGTGATTTACCGCAGTCCTTAAAAGAAGTCTTGCAACGTATTCCAGCCGACGCCCATCCTATGGATGTAATGCGTACGGGGTGTTCGTTCTTGGGGAATGTGGAACCTGAAGTGAATTTTGCTGATCAACAACACGCCGCGAATCGTTTATTATCAGCCTTCCCAGCAATTATGTGTTATTGGTACCGCTTTAGTCACGATGGAGTGGATATTGACTGTACTTCGGATGAGTCCTCTATTGCCGGGCATTTCTTGGCTTTGTTGAACGGAAAGAGTCCTTCCCAATTGCATGAGCGCGTGATGGACGTCTCGTTGATTTTATACGCCGAGCATGAGTTTAATGCCTCGACCTTTACGGCACGTGTATGTGCTTCGACCTTGTCGGACATGTTTTCGTGTATTACGGGGGCGATTGGTTCATTGCGTGGTCCGTTGCATGGCGGGGCCAATGAAGCGGCAATGGATATGATCCAACAATTTACTTCACCCGAAGATGCGAAAACGCAAATGGCTGGGATGCTCGAGCGCAAAGAAAAAATCATGGGCTTTGGTCATGCGATATATCGTGAATCCGATCCGCGTAATGTAATCATCAAGGCGTGGTCTGAAAAATTGGCTCACGAATTTGGGGATACTTCACTTTACGATATCTCGCTGGCCTGTGAAGAATACATGTGGAACTCGAAAAAACTATTTTGCAATGCTGATTTCTTCCATGCTTCAACTTATCACTTTTTGGGGATACCTACAAAGTTATTTACACCGATCTTTGTATGCTCCCGGTTAACGGGGTGGGCGGCGCATGTGATGGAACAGCGCGATAATAACCGTATCATCCGGCCCAGTGCGGATTATATCGGGCCAAAACCGCGTAATGTCCCAGTGATTGATGCACGATAATTTTTAATATTTTTTTGAATACTTATCATAAGGAAAAGCAATGAGTGGCAATGTAGATTTGAATAATAGACCTGAATACGATGCAGAGATTCAGGCCATCGCAGACTATGTGTTGAATTATGAAGTGAAAAGCGATGAAGCTTTGGAGACGGCACGCAATTGCTTAATCGATACCTTAGGCTGTGGGTTCTTAGCCTTAAAATTTCCGGCCTGTACTAAATTGTTGGGCCCTGTCGTTGATGGTACTGTCGTACCTAACGGTGCGCGTGTGCCGGGTACAAGCTATGTTATGGATCCGGTGAAGGCTGCTTGGGATATCGGGTGTATCATTCGTTGGCTCGACTTTAATGACACGTGGCTTGCAGCCGAATGGGGACACCCTTCGGATAACTTGGGCGGAATTCTTGCTGTAGCCGATTATTTATCGCAAGTGCGCGTTGCGAATGGTGAGGCACCGTTTACGATGCGTGAAGTATTGGAATACATGATTATGGCGCACGAAATCCAAGGTGTCATGGCATTGGAAAATAGTTTCAATCGAGTTGGCTTGTGTCATGTGTTGCTGGTACGTTTGGCAACTACTGCCGTAGTTACCAAAATGAAAGGCGGGGGGCGTGAACAGATTATGGCGGCGATATCGCATTCTTGGGTGGATGGTTCCTCCTTGCGTACCTATCGTCATGCTCCTAATGCGGGATCGCGTAAATCGTGGGCTGCCGGAGATGCTACGTCGCGTGGTGTTAAGCTGGCGGACATGGCCATGCGTGGCGAGATGGGGATTCCTGGAGTGCTGAGTGCACCGCAGTGGGGGTTTTATGATATTTCATTTAGTCAAACGAATGCCGATTTGAAATTGAAAGACCCTGAAGACCGAGTGTTTAAATTCCAACGTGAGTATGGCGAGTATGTGATGGAGAATATTCTTTTTAAAATTTCTTTCCCTGCTGAATTTCATTCGCAAACGGCTTGTGAAGCTGCGGTGACTTTGCATTCTGAGGTAAAAGACCGCTTAGATGAAATTGAACGTATTGAACTTACAACGCATGAATCTGCGATTCGAATCATTTCAAAGGTTGGTGAATTGGCAAACCCGGCCGACCGTGATCATTGCTTACAGTATATGGTTGCGGTGCCATTAGCCTTCGGAGATCTGATAGCCGAAAACTATGAGGATGATTTTCATACTGGAAATCCGATTATTGACGATTTGCGCGAGAAAATGGTTGTTCAGGAGGATGTGCGATACTCTGAGGAATACCATGATCCTGATAAGCGCTCGATTGCGAATGCTATTCATATTTTCTTCAAGGATGGCAGCCATACGGAAAAAGTTGAGGTGGAATATCCTATTGGTCACCGTTTCCGTAGGGAAGAAGGTATACCCGTGTTGGAGCGTAAATTTAAATCAAATCTGGCTACCTGTTTTCCTGAAGATCGTGTAGAATCGATATATGCTTTGTGCACCGATAGGGCCTCTTTAGAAGCGATGCCTGTGCATGAATTTATGGAGAAATTGATTATCGAATAGCAGCAGTATCCACGCATGGCTGCGTTTGATGAAGTGTACTAAAATGTATTATCCCCTCTGAGTTTTATTCAACGGAGTGCAGAATTCTATCCTACTAAAACAGCCATTGTTTATATTGAGCAACAATTTACTTATCGTGAGTTTGGAGAACGGGTCAATCGCTTAGTGTTTTAGTTACGCGCATCGGGCTTAGAAAAGGGTGATCGAGTCGCGTTTTTGTCCCCCAATATACCTCAGATGCTGGAAGCCCATTTTGGGGTCATGTTAGCTGGTGGAGTATTGGTGTCGATCAATATGCGCTTATCCACGGGAGAGATTGAATACATTCTGAATCATTCGGGGACCCGGTTTTTATTTTTTGATACGGAGTTGGGAGAGAATATTCAGGGCATTTATACTGATCTTGAAACGGTTGAACAAACTAACAATATTATTGATGTGGATGTTTTCGAAGCTCTACCGGGTAGCGACTATGAATATTTTCTGACTTTGAGAAGTTCTGATTTTTTTCGGGGGCCTATCGCACACTTTAAAGCACCGTGTTCGGTTGATTTGTATGAAATATACTATCAAGCCTTGCAGAACCCTTGATAATATCAATAAAAACAATTATTCGAGGCCGCTCAGCAATTTTTATTCGTCATTTTCCGTTTTATTGGTTGACAGATTAACTGATTCACTATATGCTTTAGTCCGATATACGACTTTTGTTCGTTGTTGAGCTTTAGTCAAAGTTATATATTTATTTCATTATGAAAAGGAGAAACGTTATGAAGAAAAAAGGTTTTACCCTGATTGAGTTGTTGGTCGTGATTGCGATCATCGGTATTTTGGCAGCGATTCTGCTCCCCGCATTATCCCGTGCCCGTGAAGCCGCCCGTCGAGCAAGTTGTGCAAACAACTTGAAGCAAATGGGGCTCGTATTCAAAATGTATGCTAATGAATCGAACGGACAAGAGTTCCCACGTCAAGGGTTTAATGGGCCAGCAGTGGCAGCCGATGTTAATGAGGATTGTGATGAGCCTACAATTAGATTCTTCCCGCACGGCCCGGATATTTATCCAGAGTATCTGAGCGATACCAATGTGTTACAGTGCCCCTCCGATGCATCATCGAATTCGTTTAATGTAAACATGAATGAAAATGGAGATAATGCTGTCAATCCTTGCCGCTTGAATCAGGATTCCTACTTTTATATTGGATGGCTCTTTTCAAGTGAAGATATTGATGGTCCCGCTCCTGATCCAAACAATTCGTCTGTTATCTTGGGGCCTCTTACTCCAGCAGATAATGATAATGCTACAGCACTAGGCACTCAGCTTGCTACTTTAGTTGGTGGAGGCGTATTTGATGCAGATGTAATGGCTGCTATCGCCGGTATTCAAGTAGGTCATGCCACGTCCGGCGCGCTGGGCAATCTTGATGCCATAGAAGCAGTTATGTCAGAGAACCTGGAGGCTAACGGTGCAAACCTGACTGCCGTTGGTCTTGGCGCACTTGCACCCGCAGCAACAGGTCGTGACTTCCTGCGTTTGAAAGAAGGTATCGAACGCTTCTTGATTACAGATATCAACAATCCTGCTGGTTCCGCTAAAGCGCAAAGTAACATCAGCATGTACTTTGATATCGTACGTCTGAATCCGGGTGACTACAATCACGTACCGGGTGGTGGTAACATCCTGTATCTGGATGGTCACGTTGAGTTTGTTAAATACCCAGGTAGCGAGTTCCCAATGCGTATGCTGGATGCTCTATTGGTTGAGTATGGTGCAGCTGTATAACTCAAATATAAATTAGTTCATCGAATAAAGGAGGTTCCCGTCTAGGGAGCCTCCTTTTTATTTGTGCCCATTGGGAAAAGGGATTTGATATGATAAAAATCACCAACCCGGAGCGTTTAATTGATAAATATAGTGAAGATATTGACATTGCTGTGGATGGTGGGTCATCGCATGAAATTATCTCGGTTATAGACACTTCGCGTAAATTTACTCTTTATGGAAAACCTGCGGGGAAAATATCAATATTTATTCGGGACAATAATTTGCGCTATTTGGCAATGGAAACAGGCAAAGAAGGGTATGAAACCATCACACGCCAATACCGGGAAATTGATTATTGTTATGCGCTGAATGGCTCCAAATGGATGAATATAGAAAGCTCTATGTTCAGCACCATGGAAAGTCATGACCCTGGAGCCAAAGCGTTCAATGCGGTCGGGATACACTAGCGCATGTGTGGGCGATTTGTCCAGACCAATGCGGTGGAGTCTATTTTTAAGCGGTATAGGTTTATTGCTGATCATGTGTCAACCAAAGGGCCACGTTTTAATATTGCCCCTAGGCAGCCTGTTGAAGTCATTGTGCGTGAAGACTTGGAAACGCGTCATGAATCTATGCGTTGGGGCTTCGTGCCGCATTGGGCGTCTACCGATCAATCGGGCAAGCTACTCATCAATGCGCGCGGGGAAACAGTCGCCGAGAAACCCAGTTTCAAAACGCCTTTTCTTCGTCACCGTTGCTTGGTTCCAGCATCGGGTTTTTATGAATGGAAACGCTCTGGTACGCAGAAGATCCCGTATTATATCGGTCGGGCTGATGAAGGTGCAGTGTGTTTTGCCGGGCTTTGGGATCGCTGGGATATGCAGAATGGTTCGATGTTGCATAGCTTCAGCATTATAACGACAGAAGCCAATGCGTTGGTCAAGCCCATCCACGATCGCATGCCGGTGATATTGCATGAATCTGATGAAGCCATATGGCTGGATACAGAAGAGCATAATCCTGAGCATTTGCAGGATTTGCTCAAGCCTTATGAGGCTGATTTGATGTTTGCGTACCCGGTTTCTTCCGTTGTTAATAGAGTTGGGCATGACTCGGTGGATTGCCTTGCTCCAGGACAGGAGCAAGGAGACTTGTTTTAGCTGCTGTGCGCTTTGCCTAAATGAATATCTGGAAACTTTTAGCCGTGGCTAACTTGAACCCGAAACCCTTTTTTTGCTATTCTACCTGCTGTGTTTCTAGGCGAATACCGTTCGGTGTTCATGTAGCCCAGCGCATTTTGTGTCTATGGTTGCGCCTATAATTACTATATATATTGTTAATAAAGGTTTAAAATTTTGGCTGAACGTACATTTGTAATGGTAAAACCTGATGGTGTTGGTCGTAGATTGATTGCTGATATCATTGGTCGTTTTGAAAAACGCGGGTTGAAATTGGTGGGTCTGAAGATGCAAGTGATGACCGAAGCCTTGGCGGGTGAGCATTATGCTGAACACGCTGAACGTCCGTTTTTTCCTGACCTGATTAGCTTTATCACGTCTGGCCCTACTGTTCAAATGGTATGGGAAGGCAATGAGGCTGTGAGTGTGGTACGTGCTATGAATGGCGTGACCAATTCACTTGAAGCTGCACAAGGTACAATTCGCGGTGATTTCGGCTTGAGCATGCAAAACAATGTTGTGCATGCTTCGGATTCTGTAGACACGGCCAAACGCGAAATTGCTTTATATTTTAACGAAAACGAAGTTCTCGATTACGTCATGCCTGACGAGCAATGGCTGTCCTAATCGCTGTTTGCATTACGCATAATTAACGTGAAACAATACTCGACCCAAGAGTAGACAAACGAAGGAGTCATCCAGTGGCTGGTGGTAGAAAAGTACGTCGCGCAAAAATTTCGAAGCATAAACGCAAGAAAAAACGCCGCGCGAATCGTCATAAAAATAAATAGTTAAGCCCGGAATACTGGATGCTTATCGTTTAGGTATGTCTGCATTTAATGTAGGACAGGTCTGACCGGATATAACCATCGTCCGGCCCTTCGCAACCCGAAGGGCCGGTTCTTTGTGAAAAGTGACTGATCACGAATCGCATCCAGCATTGTACAGGCAAGCCCGTGCCCAGTGGATTGAGGGCACCCTACACGAGGTGATCCCATGTCGGACGAAGAACCTAAAATCATTGTTGATGAAGACTGGAAAACTCAGGTCGACCGCGAAAAGCAAAAAGCGTTGGAGACAGCCGAAGAGGCGCCTGAAGAGCCCAAAGACTTTACTGAACCAGGTGAGAACTTCACTATATTTGATAGCCTTGTCTCCGGAATAGCTGCGCAGACGATGGTCTCTTTGGGGCTTACGGGTGAAGAAGGCCAGCAAGTGCAAGTGGATATGAACTACGCGCACCACCTGATTTCCACGCTCATAATGTTGCAAGAAAAAACAGCTGGAAAATTAGAAGAAGGCGAAGCCAATAATTTAACTGAAGCGATTGGTGAATTACAACGTATTTTTGCTATTCGTGAAGAGCAAGTATTGGAAATGCAACAGGAACAACAAGCTCAAACACCTGCTCCTGAATCCAATATCTTTGATTTGAACCAATAAGACCAACTTATACGTTACGGAGAATACCATGCCGGGATATATCATCGTCGGAATGCAGTGGGGTGATGAAGGAAAAGGCAAAACTGTCGATTTCCTTACGAAAAAAGCCGATATCGTCGCGCGTTACCAAGGCGGCAACAATGCTGGCCATACAGTTGTTGTGAACGATCAAGAAACGGTGTTGCACCTGATCCCTTGCGGTATTTTGCACCCAGACGCACAGTGCATAATCGGTAATGGTACGGTAATTGACCCTGCTGTATTGATTCAGGAACTAGATGATTTGGCTAAGGCCGACTGTGAAGTAAAGGGGCGCCTGCATATTTCTGAAGCTGCCCATATTATCATGCCTTATCACAAGGTCTTGGATGGTGCCCAAGAAGAAGCCCGTGGCGAGAACAAAATCGGTACTACGAATCGTGGGATTGGTCCTTGCTATGCGGATAAAGCCGATCGCTTTGGTATTCGCTTTGGCGACATGATTGAGCCTGAAGCGTTTAAGCAAAAAGTGAAAGGAGTCCTCGACTTTAAAAACACTATATTAACCAAAGCTTTTGGTAAAGAAGCTTTGGATTATGATGCCATTATTGAAGATTACTCCCGCTATGCGGATCGCCTGCGTGAATATACTGCTGATACAACGTTGATGTTGCATAAAGCCCAGCAAGCCGGTCAAAATATAGTCTATGAAGGGGCTCAAGGCGCGATGCTCGACATCGACCACGGAACCTTCCCGTATGTCACCAGTTCAACCACCATGTCCGGCGGTGTGTTTTCCGGCGCAGGGATTGCCCCCAACAGTATCGATGGCGTGATCGGCATTATGAAGGCTTATTGTACACGTGTGGGTGAGGGACCATTTGTCACTGAATTGCATTGTGAAACAGGCGAAGCTCTTCGCGCGGCAGGCCATGAGTTTGGTGCTACCACCGGACGTCCCCGTCGTTGTGGCTGGCTGGATATGGTTCAAATTCGTCGTGCGGTAAACATCTGTGGCATCACCAGCTTTGTGTTAACCAAAGGTGATGTGCTGGGTATTTTCGATACCATTAAAATCTGTACGGCCTATGAAATCAATGGTGAAGTAACCGATGAATTCCCGACTCGCTTGGCGCATATTGAATCCGCTAAACCGATTTATGAAGAATTCCCTGGTTGGGCATCGGATATCAGCGATTGTAGTTCATGGGAAGAATTGCCTGAGAATACACAGAAATATATTGAGACCATTGAACGTCTTTCTGGGGTGCCTGTCTCCATCGTGAGCGTAGGTCCTGGCCGCGAGCAAACCATCGCACGGAATAATCCTTTCGGCGACTAAATGTCAATGTCAGATATGTTAAATTCGCAAGAGGCCTCACAAATGAAAGTGAGGCCTCTTTTTTTAGGATGAATATAGTTTGTTGATAAGAGATCGAGAAAGGAAAAACTGATTTTACCTGCGACTTCAGGTAAAATATCTAATCGTCCGCAGAATAAATGTGAATCAGTTGTTGATGTATTATAAAAATGGTGATAGCGAATTTCTATGAAGAATACACTAGTTGCGATAAGGCCAGCGGTGATTAATCGAGCTAACAAGATAGGGATACTCTTTTCCAGAAATTCGGTTTTTGGATTAGTAGGGTGATACCAATTCGACATCATTCATTTTCCCTTGAATTTGTTACTAGCACCCTTAAGTAATGTCGGTATTCTTGGACTTATATGATTTACAAATCAAAAAAATGAAGAACGGTATCAACCATCTAACAGTATATCCAATTGCATGGCCCCAGTCATTTTGCTTTGATATTAAATTAATTACATACCGTGCCAGCCAAATTACAGGTATAAAATATCCAGTGTTACGGACTGCGCTCTTAAGCTGATTCCTATGTGTTTTCATTTTCTCTCGACCAAGGCACATAATTATCTATTAATTAGATTGAACCTATCGGTACTACACTTCAGAGCGGTATTATATTCTAATGACATGGGTTTACACATAAAGTGTATATACTAGTATAAAAGCCGATAAAGTTGTGATTGGGTGTGTCCCTGGGTATGATCTAAGCAGGAAACGACTTAACGAGAAGGCGGTGCATGAGCAAATCTATGGAAAAGAAGGTAATGGATAACTTTGACGAGCAGGTATCGATGGGCGATGACTTTGGGCTCTATGCTGCAGATAAATTATCTACCCTACAGGTCAATATTGGCTTAATTTGTAATTTGATGTGCCGTCATTGCCATGTGAATTCCTCTCCTAAGCGAAAGGAAGAAATGCAGTGGGATACCATGGAGTCCATCTTGGCCTTAGCAGATACGCTGCATGTAGAAACCATCGATATCACTGGCGGTGCACCGGAAATGAATCCGCAATTTAAGCGCTTTGTGAGTGCAATCCGCGCGAAGGGGATCAACGTACTTGTGCGTACCAATCTCACTATTCACTTAGAACCCGGGTACAAAAATTTTATTGAATTCTTTGCTCTGGAACAGGTGCAGTTGGTCGCTTCCTTACCGTGTTATTTAGAGGAAAATGTAGATAAGCAACGCGGCGAAGGTGTCTACTATGAAAGCATTGACGTCATCAAAAAGCTTAACGCGGTGGGCTATGGTGTAATGCCGGAGCTTCCACTGAACTTGGTCTACAATCCCGACGGTCCATCTTTGCCTCCCAATCAGGCTTCCTTAGAAGACGATTATCATCGAGAACTGGAAGAACGATTTGGAATCGTCTTTACCCATTTGAACACGATCACCAATGTGCCCATTGGTCGCTTTAAAACGGATCTGCGCCGTGACAAACAGTTGGATGGGTACATGGATACTTTGCGGGGCTCCTATAATCAGGATACCGTTGAGTCGCTAATGTGTCGCCATCAGGTGTCCATTGCCTGGGATGGTACATTATACGATTGTGACTTTAACTTAGCCTTGCGCATGTCTACGGGCTACGAAGCGAGTTCCCATATTGATAACCTTGATCTACAATCCTTACTCAATCGACGCATTGTGACTGGGCCCCATTGTTATGCTTGTACTGCGGGATCAGGATCGTCGTGTGGTGGGGCGCTGGTGTAAATTAGGAGTATTTGTTATGAGACGTATTGGTTTTTTGTTTAGCTTTACAGTTCTTGCTTTAGGTGGAGTTGTTGCATGTTCCGCTTCAAATTCATCCAGTGTGCAAGCACCAGTGGTTGAAATTCCTGAAGGACCTTTCACTCACGAAGCCTACAATACTGTTCTGTCTACTTATGTGGACGATGCCGGAATGGTGGACTATAAAGGGCTTCAAGAAAACCGCATTGCCCTTGATCAATATGTGGCCCATATGGGCGTTATTACACAGAATATGTATAGTGATTGGTCTGAAGACGAGCAACTGGCATTTTGGATTAATGCGTATAACGCCATTACATTGCAGGCTATTATAAATCACCACCCCATTAAGCTGGGGAATGTGCTGAACCGTAGTTTGTATCCGGAAAATAGTATCCGCCAAATCAGCGGTGTGTGGGATAAGCTGGAAACATTGGTGCTTGGAAAGCCTATGACGTTGAATGCCATTGAGGATGAAGTTATACGCGTAGATTTTAAAGAGCCGCGTATTCATGTGGCGATTGTGTGTGCTTCGATTGGTTGTCCACCGCTTCGCAATGAAGCCTTTGTTGCTGAAAAACTAGAAGAGCAATTGGCCGACCAGTCCAAGGACTTTGTAGAGCATCAACAAAACTTTTCCATTGATTCTGCCAAGAAAACGATCTACTTATCGTCTATTCTTGATTGGTTTGGAGAAGACTTTGAGGGCACCTATTCATTGGATGGCCGCAGTGGGACGGAGTCGGCTATATTGGGATTTGTACATGAATATGCCTCCGATGCCCAAAAATCGGTGTTGAGTGATTCGACCTATTCGGTAGATTTTCAAGACTACGACTGGATGTTGAACGAAAAACCGTGAAGAATTCCCGTAAACAGGATTGGCGCGCATTAGGTATTCCTGCCGTTATTTTAGTGATGTTGGTCGCGGTTTTCGTAGGTTTGGCGCCCCGTTTTGTGTATGGCAGCGATATGTTGGCGCGTCCTATTATTCCTTTTGTATTGACCATGATGGTCGCTGGTGGTGTGTACTTTTTTGCTGCATGGCGATCTATTTCCCTGCCGGATTCCAAGCAGGTATTTATGTTCATTGTGGTGGTCGGTGTAATATTGCGGGCTCTTCTTTTTTATACGCACCCCATTTTAGAGGATGATTACTATCGCTATTTGTGGGACGGTGGAGTGACAGCGAATGGGTTTAACCCTTATGCTTATACACCCGATGATGTCTTCTTATTTGAAGGTGACTATGTGCCAGAAGAATTGGTGCGTCTGTCGGATGAGGCGGGGCGTGTTGCGGATCGGGTGAATCATTCCAGTTTGGGAACAGTCTATCCACCGGTGAGTCAGGGAGCGTTCGCGTTGGCCCATGTGTTTGCTCCGTGGAATATTCAGTCTTGGAAGTTCGTATTGTTGTTGTGTGATGTGGTCACATTTATAGTGTTGGTGAAACTATTGAGTCTTTGTCAAATACCTAAAGCGCAATCGCTGATTTATTGGTGGAACCCAATATTGTTGAAAGAGACCTACAACTCTGCTCATATGGAAATCCTGATTCTACCTTTTTTAATGCTGGGGCTTTATTGGTTGATTCAAGCGAAGGTGTACCGTAGTGGATTGGCTTTGGCCTGTGCAGTAGGGGCAAAGCTATGGCCAGTATTGGTGATTCCCATATTGTTACGGGCAAACCCGGCATGTCCAAGGCGATCTATGATAGCCCTTGCACTGGCGACAGCTGTTTTGGTGACTTTGTTGAGTCCAATGATGCGGGCTTTTTCATTGGGCGAGCGTTCTGGGTTTATCGCGTATGGTGAGAGTTGGGAAATGAACGATGCCTTGTTTATGGTTGTAGAGAGGATTGTGCAATTGGCATCCACACCGTTTAATGTTTTTTCTGACACGGTTGAGCAGTGGTCCCGTTATGCAATAGGGGCTATCGTTTTTGTGTGGCTGGTTTTATTGCTGCGTAAACCAATTACCGAAGTTTCTGATCTGTTCAATCGTTTAGTACTGTTGTTAGGTGTCTTTTTTATGTTGAGCCCGACACAATTTCCTTGGTACTTCTTATGGCTACTGCCCTTCTTGGCCTTGAGTCCTCGCCCGTCTTTTTTACTGCTGAGTGTTATGTTACCGATGTATTATCTGAGATTTTATTTCAGTGCTATTGGCAATGTAGAGTTTTTCCATAATAGGCTGGTGTGGGTGGAATATGCCCCGGTACTCTTGTATAGTGCATATGAACTTTATCGCTATAAATTAGCCCCGATACCTATGGATACTCAACTCCGTGCGCAATAACTTTCGTATTTCAGTAATTATCCCGGCCATAAACGAGGCGAAATCTATCGGGCATGTGTTGGCAGATATTCCTGAGTGGGTTGATGAGGTCGTGGTGGGGGATAACGGATCTACTGACGACACTGTGGCAATTGCTGAAGCGCATGGCGCACGGGTAGTCCATGAACCGCATCGAGGCTATGGTTCTGCATGCCTTCGGGCTATGGCGGATATGGATAGCCCTGATGTTGTAGTGTATCTTGATGGGGATTACAGTGATCATCCTGAGCAGATGGATACACTGGTCGATCCAATTGTGAATGATGAGGTGGATTTGGTTATTGGGTCGAGAACACTTGGCCAACACGAGCGGGGAGCCTTAATGACTCAAGCGCGTTTTGGGAATCAATTAGCGTGTTTTTTGATGCGACTGTTTTGGGGAGTGAAGCACACTGATCTTGGCCCCTTCCGCGCGATACGTTTTGATAGCTTACAGCAAATACGTATGGCAGATCCGGATTATGGGTGGACTGTGGAGATGCAAATCAAAGCGGGATTGCATCGTTTACGCACAACTGAAGTTCCTGTGGATTATCGCAAGCGCATTGGGAAATCTAAAGTGTCCGGCACGATCCGTGGGGTGATTGGAGCAGGCTATAAAATTTTGTACACCATTTTTATGTCTGCTTGGCGATACCATCTCTATGAAAAAAAACGACTTCGAACACGCCGACGTTTGGTGATGTTTACGCGATATCCTGAGCCAGGAAATACGAAAACTCGCCTCATTCCTAAGCTTGGGGCCGAAGGCGCAGCGGCCTTGCAGCAGGGCATGACTGAGCATGCTATAGGCAATGCTAAAGCTTTAGGAAACGTTGATATTGCTATGTATTATACGGGGGCTGATGAGTCACAGATGCGAAGTTGGCTTGGTGATGAATTGGCGTATCGAGAGCAGCATTCTGGCGATCTAGGCGAGCGCATGCATCAGGCTTTTCTGAATGCTTGGGAAGAGGGTATTGAGCAGGTATGCATTATGGGGATCGATTGTCCGGGAATCACTACTGGCATATTGGACTCTGCATTTGAGGGGCTCTATAAACACGATGTTGCCCTTGGGCCAGCCACTGATGGTGGGTATTATTTAATTGGTGCACATCGTAGAATAGATGCCAATCACTTGGCCGCTTTATTCGCGCAAATGGAATGGGGGACGGAGTCTGTTTTTGCTGCTACTCAAAATGAGCTGGAAAGCCAGGGCACTTTGTGGAATCGCCTTGCCTACCTAAACGATGTGGATCGGCCTGAGGATACGTTCGTTTGGGAGAGATTGCAAGATGGGTATGGCACTCCAACGCTCAGTGTGATCATTCCCACCCTTAATGAAGCCGATACGATTGCCCAGACTTTGGAGCGGCCTTTGAAGACGGATGGAGTGGAAGTTATTGTGGTGGATGGCGGTAGTGTTGATGATACTGTGGTAATTGCAAAATCGTTGGGGGCTACAATACTGAAAACCGAGCGCGGGCGAGCTTGCCAAATGAACCACGGTTCGGCAGCGGCAAGCGCCGATACCTTACTATTTTTACATGCCGATACTCTTCTACCGGAAGATTTCTTGGATCAGATACAAGCTGTATTAGGAAACCCCAATACAACTTGCGGGGCGTTTACATTTAAAACGGATGAATCGTCAAAAACGATGCGTTTCATTACATGGTGTACGAATATTCGAGCGCGTTGCTTTTCTATGCCGTATGGGGATCAGGCTTATTTTATAAAAAGGGATATTTTTCAACGGGTAGGTGGATATGCAGATGTTCCGATTATGGAAGACTATATATTAATCCGCACACTCAAGCGTTTAGGGCGAATTGGCTTTGCAACCAGCAGTATAATAACTTCTGCACGGCGATGGAAAAATCTGGGGCCATGGCGTACGATGCTGCACAATCAATGGGTTGTCATTCGTTGGACTTTAGGGGCTTCACCAGAAGTAATTGCACGCAAGTACAATCAACATCGGGATTCATGAAAAAGCGGATTCACCAAGTCCATGATAAATCCGCTTGATGTTACGAACGTTGTAATTAATTATGCGGCAGCTTTTTCTTGTTCTTTTTTGTCAGCTTCTTTTACTTTAGCAGGTGCAGGAATAGCCTTGCCGGGTTCAATAATGAATGCTTTTTCAATAAATGATAATTTGGGAAACTGTAAATTTAAATAACTATTTCCTTGTTTTTTGATCATATCTTGATTGGGGCGTTCGCCATACCCAGCATAGATTGATGTTGCTACATCCATACCTTGAATAACTTGTCCGAAGGGCGCAAAGCCTGTTTTATCAAGGAAGGAATTGTCTGCATAATTGATAAACAATTGAGTCGAACGTGATTTGGGAAACTGAGTTGATGCAAAGGTGACCATGCCGGGTAAGTTGCTTTTGATTACTGGATCATCATCAATGGTGTCTTCGGCCCATTTTTGGGCAACTTCTGGAGTGCCGGCGATACCGAATTGAGCCATGAAGTTGGGTACAATTCGGAAGAAATACGCTTCATTATAGACCCCGGCTTCGATGGCTTTGCGGAAATGGGCTGCACCTAAGGGGGCCCATTCTGATTTGACTTCAATAACGATACGGCCAATGTTGCAGTCCAACACAGCGGTATAGTCCGAGTCTCCACCCTCAGGGGCTTCTTTAAGGTGTTGAACGGGCGTTTTTGGAGCATCGGCATCGATGCCTTTTGCCAGCATTTCTTCTTTGACTTTCGCTTCATGTTCAGCAGTTTCACCTTCAATGGCTGCGAGCGCTTTTTTTTCTTGTAACTCCTGTTCAACTTTTTTCTGGTCGATGAAATCTTGCTGTGCTTTGCGCGTGGGTTCATATTTATTGATGAATACTATTCCAGTTAGGGCACATGCCACCACCAATAATGTAATAAATTTTTGTTTCATAGTTTTTTCTCCTACTTTTCAATATCGCCTTGAGGATATGAACCTAGTATATGCAATTCAGTGCAATTCTCGGCAATTTCCTTCAATGCTTCGTTTACTTTGGGCTCGTCAACATGGCCCTCTAGATCTACAAAAAAAACGTAATCCCACGCTTTTTTACGTGAGGGACGTGATTCAATTTTAGTTAAATCGATACCCCGGCGCGAAAAGGGCAACAATAAATTATACAGTGCGCCTGGTTTATTAGACACCGTAATGAGCAAAGAGGTCTTGTCATGTCCGGTGGCTTTAACTTCTTGGTTTCCAATGGCGAAGAAGCGGGTATAGTTGTGGGAAGCATCTTCGATTCGTTCAGCTACGATATCCAAACCATAGGGTTCGGCTGCCAGTACACTGCCAATGGATGCGGCCCCGTCTTCGTCGGACGCAATGCGTGCGGCTTCCGCGGTGCTTGATAGCGGAATTAATTCCGCATTGGGTAAATTAGCTTGTAACCAGTTGCGGCATTGGAAGAAGGCTTGATCTTTGGAGTACACACGCTTGATACTATCCAAGGTGTTTTTAGATAACAAGAAATGCGAAACCTGTAACAAGACTTCATTGATGATTTTTACGTTGGAGCCGATGAAGCGATCAAGTGTGTCACTCACGCCCCCGCCCATGGAACTTTCCACAGGTACAACCCCGTAATCCAAACGCCCTCGTTCGACTTCTGTGAAGATGTCGGGGAGTGTAGGCATGGGGTGTAGTTCGGCGTTGACACCAAAGATGCGTTGGGCTGCCAATTGGGTGAAGGTATATTCGGGTCCGAGATAGGCCACAGTCGTGGGCTTTTCTAGGGAGCGAATCGAACTGATGATTTCACGGTAAATAGCTTTGACGGCTTGATCGGGTAAAGGGCCTGAATTTTTTTCGGTGAGTTTAGTAAAGATGGCTTTTTCGCGTTCAGGTATATAGAATACTGCGTTCTCGGATTGTTGCTGTTTTACTTTACCGACTTCCATACCAGCCTTGGCACGCTCATTGAGCAAGTCTAGGACTTGTTCGTCGATCGCATCGATACGTTTGCGTAATTCGTCTAAACTCACCACTATTTCTCCAAAATTTCTATCGGGGCCATCTGCACCATAAACTGGCGGGACATGCCCGTCTCAAAACGGATTCGAGCTTTTAACTTCTTGCCTGAACCCGAGGTATACATTACCACGCCTCGGCCAAACTTTGCATGACGCACTCGTGTGCCTAATGCATATTCGCCTTCATTGGCTTCCGATTTTCCGGAAGGCATGGGGACGGTTTTCCGTGCGGCTTTTGCCTGACGTCGGGTATCGCTTTGTACTATATCGCTTGGGATCTCATGAAAGAAACGCGAAATTTCGCGTTGTTTCCATTCCCCATAGAGCATTCGGGACTCTGCTGCAGTGAGCATCAGGGTCTTGCAGGCTCGTGTCATGGCGACATAACACAAGCGACGCTCTTCTTCAACGGCTGAATCTTCATCCATTGATATGGCATGAGGCATTAATCCTTCCTCAAAACCTATCAGGAATACGTGTTGAAACTCAAGACCTTTGGCACTGTGGCAAGTCATGAAAGTTACGCTGGGACTATCGGGCTCTAGTCCATCGGTATCGTTCATGAGGGACAACTCTTGTAAGAATTCGCTTAGACGGCCCTCTTTTTTCTCATCATAATTGGCACAAGAAGAGACAAATTCATCGATTACTTCAAGGCGGGTCCTGAAGTCTTTCTCATCGCTTTTTTCTAAATACTCGCGGAAATTGGTACCTTCGAGGACTTTTTCCACGATTTCCTCGACAGAGCATGATTCAAGATCCCAGTGCAGTTCATCAATCCATTCGACGAATTCGGTGATGGTTTTGCGTAGTTTTGGGCCATATGAAGGGTCATCTTCAGATTCACGAAGGGCGTCTAGCAAGGGTTTTTGCATGGCTTGGGCAGATTCCGACAGTTTGGACAAGGTCACTCCCCCAATACCGCGAGCAGGAACATTGATAATGCGGCGTAAGGCTTCGTCATCGGCTGGATTGACCAATAAGCGCAGATAACACAACACGTCTTTCACCTCTTTACGGCTATAGAATCGGATTCCGCCTACGACAGAGTAGTGTAGGCCTGCTCGCATAAAAGTTTCCTCAATGGTACGCGATTGGCCGTTGGTGCGATAAAGAATAGCGGTGTCTTTGAGTGAATAGTTTTGTTTGCGGATGGTATCGACAATATATTGGGCTTCATCGTCCCCATTTTCGGCCAGATAGAAGCCGACCTTTTCACCTCCTTTGTTATCGGTCCATAGCGTTTTACCTAAACGTTCTAGATTATTGACAACAACGGCATTGGCTGCATTCAATATAGATTCGGTGCTGCGGTAATTTTGTTCAAGACGGAATATATATGCGCCGGGAAAATCGCGTTCGAAATCGAGGATATTACGGATGTCCGCGCCCCGCCATGAATAAATACTTTGATCTTCATCTCCTACTACGAAGATATTGCCATCCTCACCGCTGAGTTCACGGGCAATGATGTACTGAGCACGGTTGGTGTCTTGGTATTCATCCACCAAAACATACTCATACCAACCACGGTATTTTTCGACCACTTCGGGATGTTCCAAAAATAGTTTAGCGGGTAAAACAAGTAGATCATCGAAATCTACGGCCGATGATTGTTCCAGTATGGTGTGGTACTTCGTCCACAATTCACGGAAAGCCATTTCTTCTTGATTATCAGCTGGGGCGTCGAAGTCGGGCATTTGCAATTCGGATTTCATGTTGCTGATCCACGAGAGTGCATCACGCGGGGATACTTTAACGAAACCAGCGGGTATTTCATTGATCAAACGCTTCATCAATGAAAGCTGATCGGTATCGTCTACAATAGTAAATGCCTTTGGACGTCCTAGGCGTTCCATTTCGCGGCGCAGGATATAAAGGCCAAAGGAGTGGAATGTGCCCAGCCATGTGGAGATGGATTGGCCACCGAGGCGTGATTCTACCCGTTCTTTCATCTCTTTTGCCGCACGATTGGTGAAGGTAAGGGCTAAGATTCGGCGTGGTTCGACCCGGTGTGCTTCAATTAGGTTGACGATACGCTCGACGATAACACGGGTTTTCCCCGATCCAGCCCCGGCTAGAACCAAGGCAGGTCCTTTACTCCAAGCTAATGCGTCGCGCTGTACTTCGTTTAATGATGACATCTATAAAATTTCCAAATAGTCTGGAAGACAGTCCTACTATTGCCGAAGTTAGAATTAGCTATTCTAACGCAAATCGCGTGTGAATCTCTAGTTTCGGTTGAATAATCAATGGGTTTCTTGCGTGAGAAGATGAAATTCGGTAAAGTACTCCTTTATGTGGTTGCTTCGTTGAGGAGTGACTTTGCAGATATTATTTTAACCGTAAGAGAAGGTAACACCATGTACACAACTCAATTGATGAAAGTTGCTTTGGGCGCGGGATTGGGACTGTTTTCTGGTCTGGCTATGTCGCATCCGGGACATATTGAAGGACAAGATGCACGCGTACAATCGCTCATTATGTCTATCCAGGAAGCCGAGACGCTTGACCTGAATAAAACAACCGGCCAAGGCGAGTTGACGTTTAAAGTACACCGTACATCCAAAGATTTACCTGCTGAAGCGCATAAAGGGCTCAATGCTGCTCACGGTGGTTTCGGTCCTGACCGCCGCCGTGGTAAAGGTGAAGTCTATTTCTACCTTCCTGAAGTGGGTATTTTGAAAATCAGTAATGATATGGACACTATAGATTTGGTACCGACTGATAAAGACATGAAGCCCAATAACATGCACAACACAACGGTATGGTATGGAAAAGGGAAGAATGCATACATCACTTTCCCTGGCAACGGAAACTCAACGGTATATACGACCGAATTAAACGGCACATTGGTTGATAAATTATATACACCTTCTAAAGACCTTAAGTGGACTAAAAATAAAGTTTCTGATTACTTTGCAAAAGGTGGAAAGTTTGTTCCTACCGACGTCGAATATTATGACAAACAGTTGTACGTTGCGACAGGGTATTCTTCACTTGATTATGTGTTGCGTGCCGATGTGAAATCCGGTAAAAACTTTTCGACTTCTTGGAATGGCGAAGCCTTTGGCGGTAAAGGTGATGGCGTTGGTCAATTTGGAACGGGACACGGTATCACGAATAGTCCTGATGGAAAATCGATAACTGTTGCTGACCGTGCGAAGAGTGAAATTGATCGCTTTAAACCTAATGGTGATTACGTCGGTACTGTGGATATGCCTAAGGGTAGCTTGCCGTGTGATGTGGACTACATCGATGAATACACCGTTGTGGGTTGCTTAAAAGGGCCTAAGCCTGATGAGCAAGCTGCACCCATTTACATTTTAAAAGATGGTAAGATCGTTTCTACCATTCTGATTAAAGATGACTTGGGCTTGAGTAAATTTACGCACGTACACAATTCTGTGATGATCAAACACAAAAGTGTGTACTATGTGATCGCGCAAGCTTGGAATCCCGGTGACTTCGTAATTCTTAAGCAAGTTAAGTAAGCGGTTGTAATAAAAATTATAACGGCCCGTTCACTGTATAGTGAACGGGCCGTTTTTTTGTTTGTGAGAAGGCTTAGAAATGCTTAGCGAAAAAAGCTTGTTCTTTTACCGCGGCTTGTACGTTAGCTAAGCTTTTCTGAATACCAGCCATGGGGTCTTCTTTTTCGAGTTCATACTCGATAGAGCAGGTACCTTTGAAGCCTTGGTTGTAGAGTTCTTTTACCAGAGCATTAAGGTCAAGCTTGCCTTCACCGGCAATCACTTCTTCCTCTTCGCTTATAAAATCTTTAACGTGTAATCCAAATACGCGCCCTTTTAATAACTTGAGGGCTTTGATGGGATCGATACTGGCGCGCAGGTAGTGACCAGTGTCAGCGCATGCACCTATCAGTGGATGATGGTTTTTTACGGCATCATGGATTTGCTCTGGTCGTCCCCATTTTTTATCATGTGGGCCGTGGTTATGAATGGCGATGGGGATTTGATATTCCTCGACCAGTTTATCTAGTAAATCAAAGGCATCATGTGCGGGATTAGCGGATAACGATCTCATGCCCAATGCTTTCGCAAAATCAAATATTTTACGTGCAGCAGCTTCATCTTTGGTAAATCCATTAACTCCGTAGCAATCGGGTTGGATATCAAGGTCAGCCATTTTTTTCTGGGCTACTTTACGTTTGGCTTCTGGCGCTTCATGGGATAGGTGTCCGGGGAAGAGCTCAACATAATGTAGACCTAATTGGTTTATTTTTTTGATAGCGTCGTCAAATGGGAAGTGGCGTAGGCTGTAGCTTTGGATTCCCATACGTAATTTTCCATAGGGCTTAGCCGCATGGGCTAAATTGGGGATGCCCAGTACAGTGGCGACTGATGCGGTTCCGGTGATTTGTAAAAAGTTACGTCGTGAAATGGTACTCATGGTTGTGCCCTTCTTGGTTATGTATCTATCAATTATTCGCTATCACGGTATCAAAATGATGGAACTGGCGCAAGAGTCGAAGCTTATTCGTCTTAGTCCCAAGTACAATAGGGCTTCTTGGAAAGTTGAGAGTTGTAATACCGGGTTTCGCCTGTTACCTCTTTTCCGATTTAGGGTGGACGGGGAAATACTTGGTCGATGGATTCTAATTCGATTTCTGCAACGACTAGTCGTTGGTTGTCTCCGAGAAACTCATCCAGTCCCCATAGGAATCCTTCAAATTCGATATGGTGACGTTTTTTTCTACAATTGGGCCAATACAGAGTTTATTGAGTATTTCTTGGGCATCTTCGCTGGGAATGGGATATTCATATTCGTCTCTGGTCATGTCTACAAAGAATTGTTTTATATTGAGTCTGGCTTCCCCCTGCATAAATACGTAAACGTATCTATGCAGGGGGCCCCAGAGGCTAAATATCCCTGAATGCTTTGTTTTGGGGTGACTAATCCATGCCAAAAGTCATTTTTAAGTAAAAATTTTCGTTCAATCTCTTTAGGCATTCGATTTTTTCCGATAATATAGGTTAATACAATGATTTAGCGATATGAACTATTGACTAAATAGAACTTCTGTGTTAATTTCAGGACTAATAATCGCATATAGTGTATTTTGATGGTTCGCCATGTCGATATATAGCGGTTTGCATATTATGGTATAATGTGCTTGGATTCGATCGATGTTCTCGATTTCATGGACTAAATTTGCTCGTTGAGCTAAAGGTGGTTTTTACAGTGTCTAAGAATAGATTGGGCGATGTTTTAATCCATCAACAGTTGGTCTCGGATGAGCAACTGCGTGAATGCATTAATATACAGCGTCAACAAGGGGGAAACCTAGCATCGATTTTGGTGCAACAGGACTACCTTAGTGAGGAAGATCTGGTTGTCACGTTAAGTGAACAATTGGAGATTCCCCATATCCGTGTGTCCAATTATAATATTCCTGAAGAGGTGCTTGTGCAAGTGCCTGAGTCGTTGGCACGTCAGTATTTAATTTTGCCTGTTTCAGTAACGGGCGATGTGTTGAGTTTGGCCATGGCTGATCCATTAAACATTATGGCCTTGGATGATTTGAGCCTATTAACGAGTTATGAAATTAAGCCAGTAGTTGCAATGCAGTCTGAATTGAAAGAGACGATTGAAAAGCATTATGGCGATGGTAAAAAAGGCGAGGAAATGTATGACGCCCTGATCTCAGATGAGGATGAAGGTCTCGTCCAGACGGTTCAGAAAGAGGAAGAAGTCACCGATATCTTTCAGCTAAAAAATGATGCTGATGATGCACCGGTTATACGATTAGTAAATTTGATTTTAGTGAATGCACTAAATGCTGGGGCAAGTGATATTCACATTGAGCCATTTGAAAAAGTGGTGCGGGTACGTTACCGAGTTGATGGTAAGTTAGAAGAGACTAAAAAGCCGCCGCGAAATTTGCTTTCAGCAATTATTTCTCGGATTAAAATTATGGCGCAGTTAGACATTGCTGAACACCGTTTACCTCAAGATGGTCGTTTTCGCATTATGTTTAAAGGTCGTGAGATTGATTTCCGTACAGCTATATTGCCTTGTTATTACGGTGAAAAAATTGTAATGCGTGTATTAGACAAGGGTACATTAACTTTGGACTTGGAAAATCTCGGTTTCGAAAAACAACCGATGGAAGCATTTCAAAATGCTTTAGTGCGTCCCTTTGGAATGATGCTAATTACAGGTCCTACGGGTAGTGGTAAAACAACTACGCTCTATTCGGCCTTACACAAATTAAATGAAGTTACAGAGAATGTGGTGACAGTAGAAGACCCAGTGGAATATGAACTCTTTGGAGTGAATCAAGTTCAAACCAAGTCTGAAATTGGATTTACTTTTGCGAGCGCGTTGCGCCAAATTCTTCGTCAAGACCCGGACACGATAATGGTTGGGGAGATTCGTGATGAGGAGACGGCTGATGTGGCTGTAAAGGCCGCGTTAACAGGTCACTTAGTGTTGAGTACTTTGCACACCAATGATGCTTCGAGTGTATACACGCGTCTAACGGATATGAATTTAGAGCCTTTTTTGGTTCAATCATCAGTGGTTTTGGCAGCGGCTCAACGCTTGATGCGTAAAGTGTGTTTCAAGTGTGCCGAGAGTGTACAGGTGACTCCTGAAACCCTTCGTCAGATTCAATTCGACAATTCATTGATTGAAGAAGAGCCTACTTTTGTGCGTGGGAGTGGTTGTGAGGCGTGTAAAAATTTAGGGTATAAAGGTCGAATTGCTGTTATTGAGGCGATGCCAAATTATGCAGAATTGGAAGATACAATATTAACACGGGGTTCAGCTAGCCAGATTAAAAAAATTGCGGTAAAATGTGGTATGCGAACATTGCGTCAGAATTCACTGGCTAAAGCAGCTCGTGGTCGATCTACGATTGAAGAAGTATTGCGGATTACTACCGCAGACTAGAATAATTTTTAGAATACAGGAACCATTTGGGACAATACATTATGTCAAACTCATCTGAAACTGCCGATATTAACATCAAGCAGCTGTTGGTTAAGCTTATTGAAATGGGCGGTAGTGATTTACATATTGTGGCTGGTGCGCCACCAGTTATGCGTGTGCATGGACAAATGGAGCCGATGCATGACTACCCTGTATTGCGCCCTAATGAGACGCAAGAAATCATTTATTCGGTGATGAATGAAGAACAAATTGCTGAGTTTGAAGAAGAAAAAGAATGTGATTTATCGTTTGGTGTCCAGGGGTTATCTCGATTCCGTTTGAATGTGTATCGTGATCGGGGTTCGGTTGTAGCAGCATTTCGTACTATTCCCTATGACATTTTGAGTTTTGAGGAGCTTGGTCTTCCGGATCCCATACAAGAAATGGCATATAAACCTCATGGATTGGTGTTGATATGTGGTCCAACGGGTAGTGGTAAATCCACTACTTTGGCATCGATTATTGATAAAATTAACCGTGAGCGTGCGGTGCATATTATTACGATTGAAGATCCTATTGAGTTTTTGCACTCGCATAAATCCGCAATTGTAAACCAGCGCGAGGTTCATTCGGATACAAAATCATTCGCGGCTTCGCTAAAGCGTGTATTGCGACAAGACCCTGATGTGATTCTTATTGGTGAGATGCGAGATCCTGAAACCATTATGGCAGGTTTAACAGTAGCGGAAACGGGTCACTTAGCTTTTGCTACGTTGCACACCAATGATGCGCTTCAAACCATGAACCGAATTATTGACGTTTTCCCTGCTTCACAACAGGACCAAGTGCGTACCCAGTTATCGTTTGTACTTGAAGGTGTGTGTGTGCAGCAGTTGATCCCTCGTTCAGACGCTAGCGGACGTGTCATGGCCATGGAGTTGATGTTGATGAATCCCGCTATTCGTGCGTTGATTCGTTCTGAGAAGTTGGAGCAGATCCCTTCGATGATTGAAATTGGTACTGGTGAAGGTATGATGACCATGAACCAATCGCTGTTGCAATTGTATCATCGTAATTTGATTACGTTGGATATGGCGATGAAGCGTAGTTCCAATCCAGAAGGGTTGCAGAACCTTGTCGATAAAGGGATACGCATGTAATTGAAATTCGTTGGGCTATGGCTCAGTGAATTGAATGATGGGGTAACTCGTTGAACATTCACAGTACACAGAAATATCCCCCAGGATCTGACTCTTCTAAGCAAGCTCGTGAATCTTCGGCTGTTGACTGGACTCTTGAAGGGTCGTATGGCTGGTTACGTAGTTTTGCCTTTGCCCGTATTGGGGTCTTACTCTTTATAGCGCTGGGAACGTTATTGTTGTCAGAAGGAATGGAAACGATCTATCTTTTCATTCTTCATGCTTTGGCATTTGTGATCAATTATGTTTATCTGTGGAAATTAAAAACTCACAAGACAAACGGTATTGCTCTTACGTGGACTCAAGTTTTGGTCGATTTTTGCGTGGTGGCATTGGTTGTTGCTCAAACCGAGGGTTCGAGTAGCTTTTTTAGTTTTGTTTTCGTGGTAGCTGTGTTAGAGGCTGGAATCCTACTGGGTTTTGCGCAAGGGGTCATTGTCGCTACTATGGCCATGGTTTTCATGTTTATTCAAACCTGGTATTCTCCTTTGGGGGCTCGGTACCCTAATGCCTATGAACTTTGGTATTACTACACTATTCAGGCGATGTTGTTTTATCTCACGGCGTTTATTTCGGGCTATTGGAACTCACGTTTACATAGTTTACGAGAATTTCAAAATGAGATATTGGATAACCTGAATAACGGGTTTATCATTACCAATGCGGATGGATATATCGTCCTGAATAATCGTGCTGCGCAGGATATACTTGGGCTAAATTCGACTGTGGGTATGTCCGTGGATGAAGTGATGCAACCGTTATCGGGAGAAGAATGTCCTGTCATGATTGCTTTGCGCACTCGGCAAGATTACACCAGTTATGAATTTAGGCTTCAACACCCCAACCGGGGTAGTATTATTGTAGGGTTAACGACGAATTTACTTTCGACGTATGAGGGTGAATTGTCGGGAATTATTGTTTCATTTACGGACCTTACTGAAATTACCGCAATGCGTCAAGAACTACGTCGGCACGATCGCATGGCGGTGATTGGTGAGTTGGCCGCGGGGCTGGCACACGAAATTCGTAATCCTGTAGCCATTATTCGTGGTGCGGTAGATGAGATGAGTGCTTCAGCGCAATCGCCAGAATTATTAAATCGTTTAACAGGAATGGCGTTAAAGGAATCGGATCACTTAAATGATATTGTGTCTGGTTTTTTAAATTTTGCACGTGATCCTTCGACCGAGCAGACTCCGGTTGAGCTGAAGGAAATCATCACAGAAGTCATTGATTTGTTAAACCGTGAGTACATTGATGAGAAGGATTTAAATATATCTTTTGTTGGTATGAATAAAGAGTATTGGGTATCGGGTGATGCCCCTCAACTGAAACAAGTTTTTGTAAATATTGGTAAGAATGCGGTAGAAGCTATGGAGTGTGTTGGGCAGATAATTATTAGTGCGCAGCAGGAAGGTAATGGTCCCATTAGCGTAAACTTCATGGATAATGGTTCTGGGATTGAGCCGGATGATATTGAAAAAGTATTTGAGCCATTTTATACGCAGAAGGATTCGGGAGTAGGAATGGGCTTGGCTGTGTGTATGCGCATTATTACGGCGCATAATGGTACTATACGGGCATCGAATCGATTGGGTGGTGGGTGCTCGATGAATGTGCAATTTCCGCCGCTACGTGTAGAGAACAAGGATGTATCGGATGAACAATAAACGAGTATTGGTGGTAGACGATGAGCAGGGGATGTGTGAGCTGCTTGAGATCATTCTGCAGAATGAAGGCTATACTGTGGACACTGCCCCCAATGTTGAGCAAGCGTGCACTCAGTTATCGAAATCCAATTATGATGTTGTCATTACTGATTTGCGAATTGGTTCGGATAAGAATGCTGGGATGACGTTGTTGACCTGGATTGAAGAAAATGCTCAAACAACTCCGGCCATTATGATGACTGCACACGGTTCGGTTGAATCGGCAATAGAAGCGATGAAGCGTGGTGCGACCGATTACATCATGAAACCGTTTAAGAATGATGAAATAAAGTTACTCATTCATCGTGCTATTCAGCAAAAAGAATTATTGCGTGAAAATAAAGCGCTTAAAAAAGAACAAGCCAAGCGTGGTGAAGTTAGCAATATGATTGGTACGAGTCAGGTCATGGAAACGGTGCGTGACATGATTCGTAAAGTGGCATTGTTGCCGAGTACTATTGCGATTCATGGCGAAAGCGGTACAGGTAAGGAATTGGTCGCACGGGGTATACACCAATTGAGCGATCGCACGGAGAAGCCGTTTGTTGCGATTAACTGTGGTGGGATTCCTGAAAATTTATTGGAGAGTGAACTTTTTGGCCATGTGAAGGGTTCGTTTACGGGGGCTATCGAAGATAAAGATGGGTTGTTTGTTTCGGCTGATGGTGGAACGTTGTTCTTGGATGAAATAGGCGAGATGCCTACGGCCTTACAAGTTAAATTATTACGGGTCTTGGATGATCATGTCGTGACTCCGGTAGGGGGCAATTCATCCATTCCTATAGATGTACGGATTGTTTCGGCAACCAATCGTAATTTGGAGGAGATGTCTCATGATGGAGAATTTCGTGAGGACTTATTTTATCGCTTAAATGTTATTCCTATTTCTCTCCCGCCATTGCGCGAACGCAAAGATGATATTCCTTTGCTGGTTCATCATTTTACAAAAACGCACTGTGAGAAGCTTGAGCGGCCTGATTTACAGGTGTCTGAGGATGTTATGGATGTATTGCGAACCTACCGCTGGCCGGGCAATGTGCGCGAATTAGGCAATGTGCTGGAGCGGGCCGTGGCTTTGTCTGCGAATGAAGTAATGGATGTTCATGAATTGCCTGAAAATATTCGCCAATTTATACCTGAAAAAACCGAATCGATTACGTTATTGCCCGATGAGGGTACCAATCTTGAAGTTTTGGTTGAGAATTTGGAAATTGGACTCATTAAGCAGGCTTTGGAAAAAAACAACCAGTCACAGAAAAAGTCGGCTGGTTTATTGGGTTTGAGCCCACGATCATTCCGTTATCGCTTGAAAAAATACGATTTGGGTAATGGCAATGAAGAATAATCTGTTGTGTTGGGTGATTTATCTCAGTTTTTTAGTTGCAGAATGAAAACTCTTGACAAATAATGAACGTTCGTTCATTATAGTGCCATGAGAACCCTGGATGAAGAAAAAAGAGAACGCATTGGGAATGCGGCTATTCGCCTTATCAATACCATTGGTTTTGCGGATGTATCGATGTCTAAAATTGCGAAGAAGGCTGGGGTGGCCACTTCAACCATCTATTTATATTTTGACAATAAGCAGGATATGTTGAATAAGTTGTATTTGATGGTGCGCAGTGATTTCAGCTATGCCTTGCGAAAAGGGTATGTATCTTCGTTCCCGGTTGAGGATTCTATGCGGGGTATATATTTTCGGATTATTAAATATTTTGAGGAAAATCCGCATCACTCTTCTTTTATGGAACAATTTGCAAGTTCGGCATTAATACACGGTATTAACCGTGAAGAAGAGGCGGAGTACTTTTATTTCTTAGTGCAGTTGATTGATCGGGGTATTCAGGGAGGTTTGTTGAAGAATACATCAACATCTACCATTGGTTCTTTTTTGTTTTACCCTATTGTTCACCGCATACATCAGCATCAGGTTGAAGGGTTAAAGATGAGCCGCATTGAAAAGGAACGTATCTTTATGATGATGTGGGATGCCATTAAAAATTAAAAAAAGAGGTCTAAGCATTTAATGCTTAGACCTCTTAATTGTTTAGGTGTTTTGAATTTCCCTAATTCGTAGGGGCTTCGGTGCTGGCTTCTTCTTCAGCGTTGAAGTGAATTTCTTCAGTCTCAGGCTGCGCGGGCATTGGGATAGTACATTTGTCGCCGTCGCAGAAGACGTCTTCGGCCTCGTCGGTATTGATGACACCGAAATCAAGGGGCTTCATTTTCTCGGAAGCTTGCAAGAAGGTTTCCTGAGTGATGGTCTGGTACGGTGCTTGCGGGTAGCTGTGGTCGGTCAGCGGAAGGAAGCTGATGGATTTAAGCTTGTTTTCATAGAGTTCCAGAATCTTAGGTATGTCTTGGGCTTCATCGGGATTGAATGTTACCGTAGCACTCACTTGGTTATCGGCCCAGTAGTATTGCATCTGTGCCACGTTTTCGACTTGTTCCCAAATGGATACATCGTCTTTAGAACGGTCAAAGTGTTGTTCGTGTACGGGGAAGTATACGACCCAAGTGTTATCGCCGTATACAGATTCTTCCATGCGGCAACCGGCGCGTTTGATCGGCTCGACCAGTGGGCTAGTTTTGTCGATACGAATGGTGCGGTAATAATACTCGGCGTGTGCGTAGTGAATACCGGGGGTAACACCTGGTAGCAGGGAGACGGTTCCGCTTGGTTTAACGGATGTCTTCTTAACACTTTCAGGGATACACAACCATTGCGCGTAAATTTTGTCAAGTTCGGAGATGTATTCGTAACCTTTGTCGCACCAATTGAAGTGCTCGCGGCGGCCATGACGTTCAAAGGACTCAACGATTCCGGATTGGCTTAACCCGATACGGCGGTTGCGCAACATAATGGCGTTCGTGCGTTCGTTGTGAGTAGGAATCAATGTTACTGTTTTTGCGTAGAGGTAGGCGAATTTCAGTGTGCGTTTGTAGTCTGGAAAGCTTTCGTGCAAGGAGGGGAATGTTTCTACCAAGTTGCACACTTCGAATGATTCGAGGCTTTGTTCGGCGCATGGGTTGGTTCCCATGACTTTCGCATCAAGGTTGTTGATGCCGTCTTTGAGGCGACCGTATGCACGAGCGTTCTCAAGCCAAAAGTATCCGGGTTCACCGTTTTTAGCGGTTTGGCCACCGAGGTGTTCGTAGTCAAGACCGATATCGGCAAGCACGCTGTTGTTGGAAGCCCAACGCCAGTCACGCAATTTTTGCTCGTGCAATTTAGGGTCTTTGAGTTGTAGATATTCTTCGTCGTCTGTTTTACCCAGCGCGAGTTCTGCTGTACGGCGAACACCGCCGGAGACTACACATTTACCCAGGACGTTCATCAAGTCAGTGATGTCAGTAGAGGTGATGCGCTCACCGATTCGGGGAGCGAGAATGGTGTCTATGTTTTTGATGCATTCCATCAAGGGGCCAGCGCCTGGAGCGATACCACCGAAGGTGTTAATGGGGGCGCCAACAGGGCGAATTTGGGAGTAGTCAATGTTGGTAGGACGTTTGCCGTTGCCCACATAGGATTCGAGGACGACACGTACGAGGTCGCACCATCCTTCTTTAGAATCTTCTACTTGGTGTGTGTAGCCTGCGGATTCGGGTTGTTTGATATAGATGAGTCCTGCGCCTTCATTGTCGAAGGCTACACCTACGCCGAGCATGGACATGTCCATCAGGAAGCAGAATGGGGCGGCAAAGCTTACGTCGATTTCGTTTGTGGAAACGAATGCACAGTTATTAAGAGCTGCGGAGCCGCGTTCATAGATGTAGTCGGTTCCCATCATCCACAGACCACGTCCGGGAGGCAGGAATTTGAAGTTCCACATCAGGGTATACATTTCCTGAGCGGACTTTTGCGCTTTGTATGGAATCCAAGGAAGTTTGAGGTTTTTGGTGTGATTGAGTTGGATGGTGTAACACCCTTCGACCACGCGACGTACCGTTTCCCAGTACTCTTCAGTGCGGTTTTGTCCATCTACATTTTCAATCACGCGCGCATAGGTGCGTTTGAAGGTGACATACCCTAATGGTCCCCAATTGGGTTGTGTGTCCCTGAACTCATCCAAAAATTTATCGGATAACTTAAAGCGCTCTTTTATCTCAAACATTCATACTCTCCCCGGTGTTTCGACTTCTTAATTTAATGTACTATGATTTTATTTTGTATTTTGTTTTAAAAACTGGTTATGCGTGAGCTGTTACACTTTGCGGTGCGGTGTTTTGACCCAAGGTAATCCATCCACCATTTCGACTTCGTAATCCCCGAGTAAGTTGGGGTAACGTTCTTTGAGCATATAATAGACTTGGCTAAAGACCAAGCGAATTTCTTCTTCGGCGGAGGGCTCAGTGCGCATTTCGATGACGTGGCGAAGGGTGCGGAAGTTGCAGGACCAACCGATGGTCGTGGCTACACCAATGGGCGCAACACGACGGAATGCAGAGGTTAACTTTTTCTTGATGCCAAAGTTTTTCTGGTTGTCGATGTCGTAAACATCGGCCAGTTTAATTTGGACTTCTTCGAGTTTTTCCATGGCTTCGGCGTAGACTTCCATGCCGGCTTCATTCTCGGTGATGTGCGTCGGTGCGTAAGCGGATAATTTATCCAGGCGCACAAAGCGTAGGGATTCTTGTGACATGGCTGATCCGGCGCGGTGACGGACGAGTTCGTGGGTGAATACGCGACTGACATCGGCAAAGATGAAATTGAGTACAGGGTGCTCGATCACGCTGCCGTGTCCTACATTGAGAATGTTGCGTAGGTAGGGTTCGTTGCCTTCACGTACGCGGGTTACGTTCGGGTTTAATCCAGGTTCGAAAGAACGGTAGCATAAACGACCCATTACTTCGCTAAGGCGTTCTGAATCGCTTGGGGCATCCGATGTCCAATCAGCTACTCCAGCGTGAGCTAGATAATCGTTCAATCCTTCTTCGTTAATGCGAGTCTCGCCGACCAAAAATACTTTAGGCTTTACATATTCCACGTGCACGGTCCCTTTTCGGGTTAAACTGTATGGGCTTAATTGGTCGTGGGTGAGAGGCAACACTAGTACCACACCCGTAAAAACCGCCAAAGAAGCAGCAACAAAACTACTTACAATGAGAAAACTGCATGATTTGGCGCGTAACTTTGTATTCAGAAAGATACTGAACAAAGATACCCCCGAAATCCAAGTTCCGCGGAGAGGTGAGACTTGTGGTCTACGCTCCGTTCCCCTTCGGAACTAATGCGCATTATAGGCATCTTGTTTGGGTTTGTAAAGAACTTTTTTTTTCACGTTTAAAACGCTCCAAAAAGTAGAAATTCGACACTAAAAAACGAGGTTTTTAAAATTTCAATATACAATATATTGTGCTATTAAGTATTCCTTATTCTTTATAATGTATCGAAAGTGGTTGTTTCTTGTCCACAAAAAAATGTGCATAAAATGTTAAAAATAGCGGATCGGGCCGTAAAATAAGGACAAAATAGGAGTCGAATTGTGTGTATAAGTTTCGGGTAGGTTTTCCTGAAAACATATCAAGGATACCACAATATATTGTGGTTTTTTGAAGATCGCGACCGATCGAAGTGTCATATAAAGGTACTGAAAAAGTTGTGTACTGAAAGAGCCGTTTTGAGGCGATTTGAGTGTAATTAGGAGAAAGTTTTCACCAAAAGAGGCTAAATCTGCAAGGTCCGAGTAAGTTTTGTGTGATTTGTAGAAAATGTGGTCATAATTACCTCGCATTTTACTCATAAAACTCTCATGGGGTGTTCAGTAAAATTAATCTAAAAAAGTATGAGTGGATTGGGGCGCTTTTTTTGCAAAAAAAGTATTCACTTGAACATGAAAAAACGTACATTCTCATTTTCTTGGCAAAAGGGTATTTGGGTCGGTAGGCAAACTTGATCAATATCCCTTCTTTAATTGAAGGCGGCGACTGTATAGCGGGGTGAATAAAAAGTTCGTGTATATATAAATTAATGCATAAGTTGCTTGACTTGCCTTGTAACTATGTGGCAAAATCTCGCCAATTATCGGGTGTGCAATCCAGTTTTTTTACATTTCTTGCATGACACTACAGTATAAATCAGTAGTTGTTATGGTTATTCATTACTTTCGGATCTTTCGCCGCTGCGGTCGTACGGTCCTGATGAAAGCGAAAATAGTGTCTACCAGTCAGAATACATCTCCTTCTATTGTTGCGACGGTTGCGTCGCATGAGCTAGAGTTGCTTGCGCAACTGGATGCTTCTAAAGTTGAAGCCAGTGAATCGCTGGATCAGGCTCGTGTAAAAGCGCGTAAGCTTTTGCAGGAATCTGAAGCAACGTTGACTGAAGAAATTGCACAAGTTCGACGTGACCGTGAAGCTGCTCGTGAGCAGTCTTTTCAATCTACGGTTGCAGAAGCGGAAGCTCGCTTGGTGAGTGTACGCGATGACGCTGCCGCACAAGTTGATGCGATGGCGCAAGAAGTTTTGTCTTTATTTATGCCCAAATCTACGAGTGGGAATTAATCGATGATCGCTTTGATGTCACGAGTTGAACTGGTTTGCTTGCGTTCGATCCGCGCTGAGTTGGTGCGGAATCTACAAGAGCGTGGTTTACTTCATTTGAATGAGGTGTCGACTGAAGTCGAAGGTGCCGAAAACTTTTTGAATAAAGTGGTGCTGGAAGGCGAGGAACGCGATGCGATGTTGGCTGCAGAAGATGCGCAGCGAGCATTGGCAGAAGTGGCTCCGTTGTTGACAGTTCAGCCGGGTGCGGATGCGGTGAGTAAATGCGCTGCTCAATTGGCTTCTCTTGAAGAAGCTGAATTGTTTGAGCAGGTCAATGGCTGGACCGAAAATTTACGCGAAACTACACGTAAGCGTTTGAATGAGCAAGACCAGTTGGATGTGTTGAATAACTATCGCACAGTCATCGAGCAGGTTGCTCCATCGTTGGGTGCCGATGTAAAACTGGGCAAGGGAACACGTGCCTTGGTATTGACCGGCGATGTGGACCGCGCTGCGGCACGCATTGATGAGCGTTTCGAAAAAGAATTTGAGGGGAATTATAACTTCTATAAGCACATGGCTACCAAGAAGCAATTGGTTGGTCTATTGACGTTCCCTGAAGATAAAGCTCAAGTCGTGAATAAAATTTTAAATCAAGAAGGTGTTGCTCCGATGGATATGAGCGATGCTGGTTATACTGATTTGACCGCTAGTGAATTGTTGGCAAAGATTGAAGAGACGATTGCTGCATTGACGGCGGATGTCGCTTCTCTTAAAAAAGAAGCGGATACTATTTCAGCGTCTGTGGGTGCGAATATACTGGCCGCTCGCGCTTTAGTGGGTGACGCGGTAGCGCGTTTGCAAGTGTCCGGCAATTTTGCTGAAAGCGAAATGGTTGCTGTGATTCAAGGTTGGACTCCTTCCGATCAGTTTGGTGAGCTGAGTAAAGCGATTGAAGCTGACTTCCCTGGCCAGGTTGATGTAAATGAGATTGCCCCTGACAATCCTCACCATCCCGATGCGCCGACTCAGTTAGAAAACAATAAATTTGTAAAGCCTTTTGAAGTGGTGATGGGAATCTTTAAACCACCTGCTTATGGAACGATTGACCCGACCTCAATGGTGGCGGTCTCGTTTATTCTTTTCTATGGCTTTATCTTGGGTGATGCTTGTTATGCAGTAGGCTTGTTCTTGTTGGCCTTGTTGCTCAATAAGAAATTGGGTCACATTCCAGCAGTGAAAGATGTAGTGACCATTGCTAAATATATGGCGGCTTCCGCATTTGTGTTTGGTGTAGCCTTTGGTGAGTACTTCGGTAATTTTGTCGAAAAATGGTTGTGGCCAAAGTTGTTTGGCAGTGAATTCCATTTGTATCTGTTCCACCGTGCTCTTGAGCCTAACGATACATTAAAAATTGGTATATATATCGGTATTGTGCATATTCTCTTGGGCTTGGCCTTAGGGGTTAAGGAAGATTTCCGTCACGGGCATAAAACCCATGCTATTGAAAAACTAGGTATGTGGTTGTGTATTGTGGCTGTTATTCAGCAAGTATTTTCATTCTTTGAACATCCTGTATTCGGCGCAGCATTCCTGACACCTGTGAGTATAGTGTTGGGTGTCGCAGGCGTTATTCTGCTCTTTTACTCCATGGGTCTTATGGGTATGATTGGGATTATTGAAGTGTTGTCTTTGGGCGGTAACATCTTGTCCTACGGACGTCTTATGGCACTGGGCTTTGCGTCCATTGCATTGGCTGATATTGCCAATATGTTGCCAGGAATGTTTGGCGGTGGTTCGGTGAACGTAGGCTATGTCATCGGTATCGTCGGCGCATTTGCTGTGCATGTGTTAAATATTGGAATTGGAATTGCTAGTCCAACGATTCACTCGTTGCGTCTTAATTTTGTTGAATTTCTACCGAAATTCTATGCACCAGAAGGAAAGGGTTATGCCCCTTTCAAAAAGGAGAAAGTATCGTGAAAAAAAGTGTATTGGCAAAAATCGCTCTGATGGCCATGGTTGTAATGGTTGGAATGTTCGCATTCGCACCTGCTACTTTTGCTGCTGACCCAGAAACAACTGTTGAAGCTGCTGGAAGTGGTGCAACTCAAGGCGCTGGTCTTATCGCTATCGGTGCTGGTCTGGCTGTTGGTTTGGCTGGTATCGCTACGGGTAATGCTCAAGCTAACGTGGGTGCTGGTGGTACCGGTGCTATGGCTGAGAAACCTGAGCTCTTCACCAACGTACTGATTCTGTTCGCTATCCCAGAAACAATTGTTATCTTGGGATTCGTTATCGGTTTCTTGTTGCTGGGTAAAATCTAACTGTTGTCGATTTGACGTAGGAGTGCTCCAATGGGCTCTGCCTTATTAGAGACGATGACCGCTCAGGTCACGGAACAATGCGATGCGAATCGTGCTGCTGCCGAGGAAGAAGCGAAGGCTATCCATGCCGAAGCGACTGTTCAAGCGCAAGCGAAACGCGATGCATTGATGGCTGCCAACGATTCAGAAATGGATCGCTTGGATGAACGCTGGCGCCTGATGGCGCACGCGGAAGCTTCCCGTGCTGATTTGGTGGTCAAGAATGACGCTGTTCAAGCAGTCATGCAAAAAGTCGAATCGGAAATCCGCGCGGTGGTAGACAGTGGCGCCTTTGGTGGTGTGCTGGATGCTTTGTTGGCGTCTTTACTGAAAGAGTTTAAAGGTGAAGACAGCGAAGCCGTATTGATTGCACCCGAGGCGCATGTCGCCCATGTGCAACAATGGTTGTCGGCCAATGGCCACGCGGGAATGTCTGTTGAGGGATCGGCGGAAGTGTGGGACGGAGTTGCGTTGCAAGATCCGGCTCGTACGTATCGCATTACGAATACTTTAACAGGTCGTTATGGACGTATCGGACAAGAAGCTCGCCGTCTTTGTATGGTGAAGTTGTTTGGTGAAACTACGGAAGGAGCGAAATAGGTATGGCTAATGCAAAATCACATGCTGCCCATGTCAGTGCACGCGTCCGTGGTATGAAAAGCCACTTGATGGATACTAACGATTTGGATTCTTTGCTGGAAAGTGCTGGTCCGGATGCAATGACTGAGCTGTTGTTGACGTCGCCGTATGAATCCGAAGTGGCTGAAGCAATGACTCGTTACCAAGGTGCTGATGCTGTGGAAGACGGTGTTACCCGTAACCTGATTCATACCTTTACCAAGTTGCGCAAAATGTGTGACGGGGAATTGGCTGATTTGGTGGGTGTGTTTTTCACGCGTTGGGATTTGAATGCAGTTAAATCATTGTTGCGTAATCGCCATCATGGCTTGGATGCTGAAAGTGGAGAGGGATCGTTGTTAACGAGTCCATCCATTTCTCCGGCTCTGCTCAATGATTTGGCTTCACGCGATACGATTGAAGAGTTGGTGCGCGGTTTAATCGCATGGAACTCTACTCTGTGTCGTCCTTTGGAAAATAACTTGTCTGCTTATCAAGAATCACGCAACTTACGTGTCTTGGAAGATGCTTTGGATAAAGCGTATTTCGTAAACACGATCTCGACCTTGGATTCAAACAAGTCTGTCAATGCTCAGTTTGTTTGTGCTGTGTTGCGTTTGGAAATTGACCGCATGAATTTGCGTCGATTGTTTGAACCACGCGGTACGGATGTGGATGCAGAAGATACCTTACGTGAATTGTTGTCGAATGGTGGAGTGTCCTTGGATACTTTACGCGCGATTGCTTCTTCGGCTTCTCCTGAGCGAGCAGCTGAACAGTTGGAATCCACTGCGTATCGTGGACTGGGTGATGCTCTAAAAGCCTTCGCGCAAACCGGTCACTTCTCACGTCTTGAGCGTGCGTTTGACTTGATGATGCTCGAGAAGCTTAAACGTGCTTCTCAACGTGATTCACTCAGCATTGCTGTGTTGATGCGTTATGCATGGCTCAAGTACAACGAAGTGATGAATATTCGTATGATTTCACGGGGTGCGGCAGCTCATTTGCCTAAAGCTCGTATTCAGGAGGAAGTGCTGTATGTCTAAAGTAATTGCCTTAGCCAGTGATACCACAGCCTTGAATCTGATGTTGACCGGAATTACGGTTGAAGAAGTCTCCGATGTCAAAATGGCTGAATCGCGCATTGAAGCGTTGCTGCAAAGCGATCTGGATGTGCTTGTAATAGAAGAAAAATTGCGGGAGGACTTTTCCAACCGCATGCAGTCGCGCTTGAAAGACCATTCAGGTGCCCCTTTAATCGTATACTGCCCGGCGTTTGATGAAGAGGATTCAGATGTAGATGCCTACCTCTCGTCCATCATTAAACCTGCTGTTGGCTTTGAAATTCGCTTAGCGTAAGCGACACAATCTCTGAGATAAGAATTGGAGTAACAAAAATGCCTGGAATAACTGGTAAACTGGTGAGAATTTCTGGTCCAATGATCGCTGCCGACGGAATGTTGGGTGTGACAATGGGTGAAATTGTCAAGGTTGGTAAAATGGGACTGATGGGTGAGGTTATCCGTATTGACGGTGACATCATCTTTGCTCAGGTTTATGAAGATACATCGGGTATGTATCTGGGTGAGCCTGTCGAAGCACAAGGCTTGCCTTTGTCCATCGATTTAGGACCTGGTCTCTTGGGACAAACCTATGATGGAATTCAGCGTCCGCTGATTGACCTGCAAAAATCCTCCGGTGACTTCATCGGTCGTGGATTGACAGCGGCGCCTTTGGATACTGAACGCAAATGGGCGTTTACTCCCAAAGTGTCTGTCGGGGATGACGTACAAGGCGGCGATGTTCTGGGTAGCGTTCCTGAAACGGAACACCTTGACCACTTCATTATGGTACCGCCTTTGGTCTCCGGTAAGATTAAATCGGTTGCTGTTGCTGGCGAATATACCATCAATGATGAAATCGCTACTTTAGAAGACGGTACTTCCTTGACCATGGTTCATCCTTGGCCTGTGAAACGTTCTCGTCCTTCACGTCGTAAATTACCTTCCAATACTCCATTTATTACAGGGCAGCGTGTACTTGATATGCTCTTCCCAGTGGCGCTCGGTGGTTCTGCTATCGTGCCTGGTGGTTTTGGTGCTGGTAAGACGGTGGTTGAGCAACAAATCTCCAAATTCTGTAACGCAGATATCATTATCTATGTGGGTTGTGGTGAGCGCGGCAATGAAATGGCTGACGTGCTTGACGAATTCCCCGAGTTGACTGACCCGAAAACGGGTGGTCCTTTGATGAACCGTACGGTGCTGGTGGTAAATACATCGAACATGCCTGTGGCGGCTCGTGAAGCGTCTGTATATACTGGAATGACCTTGGCGGAATACTACCGTGACATGGGCTACTCAGTGGCTATGATGGCTGACTCTTCCTCACGTTGGGCTGAAGCTCTCCGTGAAATCTCCTCGCGTCTTGAAGAGATGCCTGGTGAAGAGGGTTACCCAACATATCTCTCTGCGCGTATCGCTGAGTTCTATGAGCGTACGGGTCGTGTAGAATGTTTGGGATCTGATGTAGCTGAAGGCGAAGAGCCTCGCTCTGGTTCATTGACAATTGTAGGTGCGGTGTCTCCTCCTGGTGGTGACTTCTCCGAGCCTGTAACACAAAACTCGATGCGTGTTGCTGGTGGTCTTTGGGCACTTGATTCCGCGTTGGCTTACTCACGTCACTATCCATCCGTAAACTGGAATATGAGTTACTCTCTTTACTTCCACGATTTGGATGATTGGTTTAAAGAAAATGCTCCAAAAGGTTGGACTCAACGTCGCCAAGAAGCGGTTGACCTCCTCCAAAAGGATGCTGAGCTTCAAGAAATCGTGCAGTTGGTTGGACCGGATGCATTGCAAGAGCAAGAGCGTTTGGTACTTGAACTCTCTCGTATGATTAAAGAAGTATTCTTGCAACAAAACGCGTTCTCCGATGATGATGCCTATAGTTCATTGGAAAAAACAGGTGGTCTGCTTGATGCACTGATGTCATTCTACGATGAGTGTCATGTGGCATTGGGTCAAGGTGTTGAATTGATGACAATTCTTGATGACCCCATTAAAGAAGCTATTTCTCGTCTTCGTGAAGTAAATTCTGAAGGATTTACATCGAAGAAAGATGTAGTCATGGATGATATGAAATCAGCTATCCAAAAATTGGTTCAAGCTGCTGAATAAGATATAGATAACGTTGGAATTAAACGTGCTCGTTGAGTACGGAATACTCAAAACAGGGTGAATCCCTGAAAGGGTGGACACAATGACAGAATCCGAAATGCTCCAAAAAGAGTACTGGGATCTTAAATACATTTCCGGACCGTTGGTTTTCTTGGAAAATGGCGATCGCTTTCCTACTGGCGCTATCCTTGATATGGCCATGGACAGTGGCGAAGTACGTCAAGGGCAAGTCCTTGAAGCGACTACGTCTCATGCGGTGGTTCAGGTACTGCAAGGTACTCAAGGAATCGATATTAAAGGTACCCGCGTATCCCTGAAAAACGAAGGGGCAACCATTGCCTGTTCGACCGATGTAATTGGTCGTCGTTTTAACGGTACGGGCGTAGCTATTGATGGATTGGCACCGATTGTTGCTGAGAAAGATATCGAAATTGGTGGTGCTGCGATTAATCCAGTGTCACGCGATAAGCCGAATGACTTTATTGAAACCGGAATTTCTGCTATTGACGGGTTTAACACTCTCGTACGTGGTCAAAAATTACCTGTGTTCTCTGGATCGGGTCTTCCTGCGAATGAACTTGCCAACATGATCGTGCAAAACGCTCAGGTGCGTGGTGAAGATGAAGACTTCGTAGTCGTGTTCGCCGGTATGGGGCTTACGGCTCGTGAAGCCGATTACTTTACCCGTGCGTTTGAAGAAGGCGGACAGGGTGAGCGCGTAGTTTCCTTCATGAACAAAGCCGATGACCCTGCGATTGAACGTCTCTTCGCTCCTCGTTGTGCTTTGACAGTGGCTGAATACCTTGCGTTTGAAAAAGGCTACCAAGTGTTGGTTATCCTGACTGACTTGACATCATACTGCGAAGCGCTTCGCCAAATCTCCTCTGCTCGTGAAGAGATTCCTGGCCGTCGTGGTTTCCCAGGGTACATGTACACTGACTTATCAACGATTTATGAACGTGCTGGACGTATCCGCGGTAACAAGGGTTCTGTGACACAGATTCCTATTCTGTCTATGCCCGATGATGATATTACGCACCCAATTCCTGACTTGACTGGATATATTACTGAGGGTCAAATCGTATTGGGTCGTCCATTACACCGTCAAAATGTGTTTCCGCCTGTAGACGTGCTTCCATGCTTGTCTCGTTTGATGAACAATGGTATTGGTGAAGGCCGTACCGAAGATTGGCACCGTGAATGGTCTAACCAATTGTATGCTTCTTACGCCCGTGGACGTGATGTGCGTAAATTGATGGCGATTGTTGGTGAAGATGCCTTGACGGCTATCGATAAAAACTACCTTAACTTTACTATTGCTTTCGAGCAACACATGGTTGGTCAAGGTATGGGACGTCGTACTATTCAAGAAACCTTTGCATTGGGTTGGAAACTGATGGGCTTGTTGCCAATTGGTGAGTTAACTCGTGTGAAACGTCAAATTGTTGAAGAATTCTGGGAAGAGAAATCCCCAGCGGACTTCGAATAAGATTAACTCATTGGGTTGAGGAACAATCCTCAACCCTTGATATATAAACTTCGGATGGAATAAGCGCTATGTCAATGGATTCTGCACCAGCAACACGAATGACCATGATGACCAAGAAGGCCTCGATCAAGATGGCCAGTGACGGTGTGTCACTCTTGGAAGGTAAACGTGAAGCGTTATTGAAAGAATTGATCGAACGTGCCAAAGTGTTGCGTGAATTGCGTAATGATTTGCATGTACGCGGTCGCGCATCTATCGGTAATTTGGCGATTGCTCGTGCTGCCCAAGGAACGGCTTCTGTACGTTCTACAGGTATTGCCGGACAGCGTGAGCTCAACTTGAATGTTGAGACGGAGAAAGTCTGGGGCATGGATTTGGGCAAAATTGAGCCTAAAAATGTAGTGCGTATGCCTGCAGAACGCGGTGTCGGATTGATGGACACCTCTTCTCAAATGCTGGAAGCCGCTGAGTCTGCGGAAAATATGCTGGAACAGTTGGTGCAATGTGCGCCGCTTGAGCGTAATATCCAAATGCTTGGGGAAGAAATTAAGAAAACTAACCGACGCATCAATGCCTTGAACGAATATCTCTTGCCAAAACTCAAAGGCGAAGTTCGTGCGATTGCTCGTGTGCTTGAAGAGCGGGAACGCGAAGATACTTTCCGCTTGAAGAAGATTAAGAACAAAGGGAATGACAACGACGTGACGGGTTCGCTGCTTTAAGCGAATGATTCAAAAGATTTTTTCGATGCGCCGTGTTTGTTGAAGACACGGCGCATTTTTGTTTTTCTGGGGAGGGTGTTGCTGTGGTGATGAATGTGCCGAGGATTGAAACAGAACGTTATGTTCTGCAATTGATTACCCCAGAGTATGCATCTGCTTTGTTAGAGTATTACCTACGTAATCGGAAACATCTGGAACCTTGGGAGCCTGAACGTAGCGAGTCGTATTACACTTTGCCGAATATGAAAATACAGGCACAGTAGTCATTGGATGATTTTCGGTCGGGGAGTGCACTGCGTTTTTTGGCCTTGGATAAAAATACGGAGCACCCTATTGCCACGTGTTATTTTTCCAATATAGTTCAAGGTGTGTTCCAGGACTGCCATATTGGCTATACTGTTGATGCGCAGCATGAAGGCCAAGGAGTGATGCGTGAAGTGGTGGAAGCCGGTATTGACTATATATTTACTAAGGTGGGTTTGCACCGAATTATGGCCAACTACCTGCCGAGGAATGTGCGTAGTCAGCGGTTGTTGGAATCGCTGGGCTTTGAAACAGAAGGCTTGGCGCGGGATTATTTAAAAATATGCGGACAATGGGAAGATCATGTGTTAACATCACTCATTCGTCCTGAGTCTATTAACGAGGAATAAAAGGAAATACAAACCACCATGCTATTAGGTGAAATTTTACATCGCGGGGTTATTAAAACCACGCTCGAATCCGCTGAAAAATATGCGGTGATCGATGAATTGCTCGATTTGCTGACGAATACGAAGGAGCTCACCATGGCCCAGCGTTTGGCTGTGCGCGATGCGGTGGTTGAGCGTGAAAAGTCCATGAGTACCGGGATGGAAATGGGAATAGCTCTTCCACATGGTACCTGTGGGAGTGTTGAAAATCTTACAGGTGCTTTGGGTATTTCGCAAGGCGGTGTGGACTTTGAATGCTTGGATGGACAACCCGCGTATTTGGTGTTGTTACTGGTGTTGCCGCGCAATGAATTTCAGGTGCATGTACGCACGCTGGCGGGGATTTCGCATTTATTGAACGATGACAAGTTTCGCGAGAAACTGATGGCGGCTTCGGATGCGGATGCAATCTTGAAATTAATTCGTAAGGAAGAAAGTAGTTCGATCTTTGATGGGTTTCGCCGTCGGTTTAAGTGAGTTTCTCTATTGTCTATATTTAAGGTAAAGAGTACTTTATGGATTTTACTAAAAAATTTAATTCTTTGCATTGGCATGATTCAACACTATTATCTTTAAGTGTTATTCATGTAAAGAAGAGTGATCCAAAAGAAGTTAAATTAGTTGTTCAGTGGCCTGATGAATCTGTTAACTCAGTGATTTTTGAAGATGTGTATTGTTTCGATGCAGAAATGATTTTTGGGGCTTATGGGTATCCAACTATACTTGATGCTGGTTGTTGTTCCGAGAGTCCAAAAATTGATCAGTTAAAAAAGGTGATGAATGTTTGCTCATCAGTTGTAGAATTTCGTCATTATTATTTTAAAGCCAATGGGTCTAAAAATGATATAGAAATTTGTTCAAGATCATTTAGACTTGAATAAATTATTCAATAAACAATTATTAAAGGGATTAAGATGACCGAACGATTAATCAGTTGCTTAGGATTATTGGTCATGGTGGCCTGTGCCTGGGGATTGTCGGAGAATCGGTCTAAGGCTAATTGGCGTTTGGTGGGGATGGCAGTATTTCTGCAGGTAACATTGGGTTTGCTTATCATGCGGACCAATTTTGGCCCTTGGTTGTTTGGCGGGGTGCGCGATGCCTTTAATTTGGTGACTACTGCATCTAATGAAGGGGCTTCATTTATTTTTGGGGCATTAACCGAAGTCACTGTATTTAATCCTGAGGCGATTGCGGGAGCAGATTCTCCCTTTGTCCTAAATGCTGTCGTCGCTTTTAGTGTATTGCCGACGATCATCGTTGTATCTTCTCTTGCGGGTATTTTATATCACCTTCGTATCATTCCGTTTTTGGTGGATGCGATGCGACGGTTGATGCAGAGAACTCTTGGGACTTCTGGTCCAGAAACTTTTGGTGCCGCTATTTTAGTTTTCATGGGTATCGAAGGTATGTCGACTTTGAAGGGGTATCTGAAAACCATGTCGCGCTCAGAGTTGATGGTGATTATGACGGCCTTTATGTCTACCGTAGCGGCGAATGTCTCATTGATTTATGCGAGTTTTGGTGCGGAACCGGGACATTTACTGTCGGCCTCGCTGATGAGTGCACCTGCGGCGATCATGATAGCGAAACTGATGGTGCCGGAGATGAATGAAGCATCGGCAGTGGATGGTGGGGCCTTGAAGGTAGAAGTGGAAAGCCATAACGTGATGGATGGCGCGGCACGTGGAGCATCCGAAGGGGTGATGTTGGCTTTGAATATTGGTGCGGTGTTGATTGCATTCGTTGCATTAATTTTTTTGCTTAATACTGGGGCCACGGCGTTGACGGGATATTCCTTTACCGAAATGATGGGTTGGGTGTTTCGACCATTTGCATGGCTGATGGGAGCACCTGCGGATGATGTGGCTGCGGTGGGGCAGTTGTTGGGAACCAAGACGGTGGTGAATGAATTTGTGGCTTATGGCGACATGAGCGCAATGGTTGCTGCCGGGACCTTAAGTCCTCGTTCGGTTACTATAGCCACGTATGCTCTATGTGGATTTGCGAATCCGGGAAGTCTGGGTATATTGATTGCTGGGTTGTCGGGACTTGTGCCTGAACGCCGTAAGGAAATTACACAATTGGGATTGAAATCGTTGGTGGCCGGAACCTTGGCTGTGTTTATGACTGCGTGCATCGCGGGGATTTTAGGATAGATGGATGGCAGATGAAACTTTGGCTTGCGTGTTGACCATTGCCGGGAGTGATAGTGGCGGTGGGGCAGGCATTCAGGCAGACTTAAAAACATTTACTGCGTTAAAGGCGCATGGCATGTCTGCCATTACCGCACTGACGGCGCAGAATACCGAAGGGGTTCAGTCGGTAGAAGCAGTCTCGCCGGATTTTGTGAAAGCGCAGATTGACGCGGTGATTCCGGATATTGGCGTGAATGCAGTCAAGACGGGCATGCTCGCCAATGAGGCCATTGTCGAAGTAGTTAGCGACTCCTTGGAGCGTTATGGGATTACGGGCTATGTCTTGGATCCCGTGATGGTGTCGGAGAGCGGACAAGCCTTGCTTTCACCCGAAGGAGTGGAGGCTATGAAAACCCTATTGTTTCCTAAGGCTTTGTTAATTACGCCGAATATTGCCGAAAGTGAAGTGCTCACCGGAATGAAGATTGAGACACAAGCCGATATGGAAGCCGCCGCGGTGAAGCTGTTTGATTTAGGACCGGGATTTGTTTTGGTGACGGGTGGGCACTTGCCCGGTGGGCAGGCATTGGACCTGTTGTATGACGGAATCGGATGCTACCCCTTTGCTGCGGATAAAATTGATGCGAAGAACAATCATGGGACGGGGTGTACATTTTCGGCGGCCATTGCGGCGTATATGGGTAAGGGCTTTGAGATTGATGAGTCGATTGCTAAAGCGAAATATTTTGTGCACAACGCGTTGACCTTTGGCTTGGATATCGGAAAAGGCCCCGGCCCAGTGAATCATTTTTGGAATGGATAGGAGTAAAACTTTAGTGGAAAGCATTGACGATATAATTACCAGCGAATCCACTCGCCGGGCATATTTCCCGGTGGCGGAGGACACAATCTACTTATCTCATGCCGGGGTGTGTATTTTGCCTCGTGTGGCGGGGGATGCTTTGCGTGAGTATGCGACTAGAGGTGAGCGGAACAATCAGGAGACGCCTGAAGCCTTAGCGATGGTAGACGATGCGCGTGCGAATGCGGCTGCGTTGATAGGCTCGCAGGCTTTAGAGGTCGCTATGTTGGGTCCCACGTCATTGGGGCTGAGCTTAGTGGCCAATGGTCTTGACTGGCAGGCCGGGGATGAAGTGATTGCTTATGCCGATGACTATCCAGCAAATGTGTATCCTTGGAAAAATTTGGAATCGCGTGGTGTGAAGTATGTAGGGCTACAGCCGGACATGCCGGGAGTGATTACGTGGGCATTGGTGGAGGCAGCAATTACACCTAACACGCGCTTGGTCGCGTTGGCCTCGTGCCACTTTCTAAGTGGTTATCGCATTGACATTGATACCATAGGACGGAATCTGCGGGAGCGTGGTATTTTGTTTTGCCTCGACGCCATACAAACCGTGGGTGCATTTCCTACATCGGTGGAGCATGTTGATTTTTTGAGTGCTGACTCGCATAAATGGATGTTGGGGCCTGCGGCGGCCGGGATTTTTTATGTGCGTAAATCGTTGCAGAAGCAATTAAACCCGTCGTTATTGGGTGCATGGAATGTGATGTCGCGCGATTTTGTGGCGCAGGACGATATTCGCTTTTATGTCGGGGCCCGGCGTTATGAACCTGGGATGCTGAATTTGCCCGGAATCGTGAGTATGAACGCTTCTATGAAGTTGATATTAAGGCTGGGCGTGGATGCCATTGCTGCTCGTCTGTTAGAATTACGGGAGGCCATATTGGAGCGCTTGCGCCCCTTGGGCTATTCGTTGTACTTGGACGATTTGGACCAAGCATGCCCGTCTGATGTATCGTGGAAATCGGCCATTGTGTCGGTGACTCATCCGACTAAAGATTTAGGTGCTTTGTATGCTGCATTGGGTGAACAAGGTGTGGTGGTTTCGTATCGGAAAAACCGTGCGGGTACAAAATTCATTCGTTTGTCACCGCATTTTTACAATACTATTGAAGAACTGGATCGCGTAGCTGAATTGATGCGATAAGAAAAGGATTAACCCATGCGCAAGACTTTATTACTTGGAGCCAACCGTACGCCTATCGGATCATTTTCAGGCATGTTTTCATCTACGTCTGCGGTGGACTTAGGTACATCGAGTGCTAAGGCTGCGTTGGCGCGTAGTGGTATAGCCGCTAATCAGATTGACGAAGTAATCATGGGGAACGTGTTGCAAGCCGGGCAAGGACAAAACCCTGCGCGTCAAATTGCCATCGGTGCGGGCATTCCCAAGTCGGTTTCATCGTTTGCCGTGAATAAGCTGTGTGGTTCTGGGATGAAAAGTTTAATGCTGGGTTGGCAATCAATTGCATTGAATCGTGCTAACGCAGTGTTGGCCGGCGGTACAGAGAGCATGACACAGGCGCCTTTTTTGTTGCCTGCTATGCGCAACGGTGCACGATTAGGACATACAGAAGCACAAGATAGTTTATTGAAAGATGGCTTGCTCTGTGCCTTTAACGAATATCATATGGGCATCACGGCCGAAAATATTGTGGAACAATATGGGATTACACGTGAAGAGCAAGATGCTTTTTCATTACATAGTCAACTTAAATGCGGGGCGGCTTTGGAAGCAGGGCGATTTGTCGATGAAATCAGTCCGATTACCATCACGCAATGTCGTAAAGAAGTGGTGATCGACAGCGATGAGTATCCCAAACCCGATTCCACCGAAGAGAGCTTTGCTAAGTTACGCCCGGCTTTCAAAAAGGACGGTACCGTCACGGCCGGTAGTTCCTCCGGGATTAACGATGGCGCTTCAACCATGATTCTGGCTGCAGAAGATTCGTTGCCGGAAGGGGCCAATGTCGCGGGTGCGGTATATTTACACGATGTCCGTACGTGCGGGTGTAGTCCCGAAACGATGGGCTTAGGTCCAATTGGTGCTGTGCAAGAATTGTTGGAGCACAATAACCTAAGTGTAGACGATATTGATCTGTGGGAGCTTAATGAGGCTTTTGCCGTACAATCCTTGGCGGTGATGCGTGATATCAACGTAAATCCAGACTTGGTGAATGTGAATGGCGGTGCGATTGCATTGGGCCATCCAATTGGCTGTAGTGGATCTCGAATAGTTACGACATTGATACATGAACTCAATCGGCGCGGTGGGCGCTATGGGATTGCGGCAATGTGCATAGGCGGGGGTATGGGTATCGGCTGTTTAATTGAATCGACTTCGGTGTCGAAGTAAGGACTTTCATGAGTCAGCAAATACCCGGCGAAACCAGGCAAGGGGTGTTCTTTGCCTTGGGCGCCTTTATGATCTGGGGGCTAAATCCGATCTTTTTTAAATGGGTGCAGGAAGTGCCTGTTTATGAGATTTTGGCGCACCGTATTGTCTGGATGGTGCTTATTCTCTTTGTTCTGATGGTGTTGACGCGTCGGACTGAACAGTTAAAACCCTTTATCACAGATAAGCGCATGGTGGGGATGTTGTTTATCACTGCGCTATTGGTATCTACCAACTGGTTCGTATTTACTTGGGCTGTAACTCATGACCGTGTGTTGCATACCAGTATGGGCTATTTTATCAATCCTTTAGTAAATGTGTTTTTAGGCATGCTCTTTTTGAGGGAGAGATTACGCCGTTGGCAGGCTGTGTCCGTAACATTGGCGTTTTGCGGTGTGGCGTATATGATTATTGCGCGGGGTACATTGCCCTGGATTTCATTGGCTTTGCCTTTGAGCTTTGGGATGTATGGACTCTTACGCAAGAAAATTGATATCGATGCTTATAGTGGGCTATTGATTGAGGGAATGACTTTAGTCCCAATTTCATTAGGGTATTTAATCTATTTGTACAGTAATGAATCTATGATGTTTATGCAGGAAGGGCTTAAGTTAAAATTTTTGCTACCTTTTTGCGGAGTTGTTTCACTGGTTCCGTTGATGTTATTTACGGCAGGCGTGCGGCGAATTCCCTATTCTACAATTGGAATACTACAGTATACAGCCCCGACTTTGTCGTTTTTATCCAGTATCTTTTTGTTTAGGGAAGATTTAGACCCTGTTCAATTGGCAGCATTTATTTTTATCTGGATCTCGTTGCTCATCTTTTCTGTTGAGGGAATAATCCATAACCGTAAAGTGGTTACTGAAGTTATAGACCCCATAGAAGAGGTGTCGGAAACTTAATGGGTAAGTACGTTTTTAGTTATCCTTAAAAAGGTTGTGGACTCGCCACGCTAAATATGGTGCATCTTAAGTATTTGATTGACCGATAGTTTCCGGACCAAAGGAGAAAGCGATGCTCGAGCCAGCTGTGCAAAAGAAAGTGGATTGTTTTATGCAGGGATTGCGACGTCGCAACCATGGGCAACCCGAATTCCATCAGGCGGTACAAGAAGTGGTCGAATCGATCATGCCTTACTTATTGGAAAATCCCAAGTACCGCAAAGCACAAATTTTAGAACGCATGACGGAGCCTGATCGCATCATCACATTTCGTGTGTCGTGGATGGACGATGAAGGGAACTATCGGGTAAATCGTGGCTATCGTGTGCAATGCAACAATGCCATTGGACCGTATAAGGGCGGGCTGCGTTTTCACCCCTCGGTGAATGAAAGCATTCTTAAGTTCCTAGGGTTTGAACAGACGCTGAAAAACAGTTTGACGACTTTGCCCATGGGCGGAGCCAAAGGCGGCGCGAACTTTAATCCTAAAGGGAAATCGGATAATGAAGTGATGCGGTTTTGCCAATCCTTTATGACTGAACTCACCAAGCACATGGGGAAAGACCGTGACGTTCCGGCAGGGGATATTGGTGTAGGCGCACGCGAGATCGGTTTCTTGTTTGGGCAATATATTAGAATGATCAATGAATTTACAGGTGCCTTGACCGGTAAAGGCCTTGAGTATGGTGGGTCTTTGATTCGTAAAGAAGCTACGGGCTACGGCTGTGTGTATTTTGTTGAGGAAATGTTCGAGCGCATCGGCGATAGTGTAAAAGATAAAGTTTGTGTGGTTTCGGGTTCAGGTAATGTGGCTCAACATACCATTGAAAAGTTACTCCATTTCGGTGCTAAGCCTATCACCGCTTCTGATTCAAGTGGATTTATTCATGATCCCGATGGGATTACGATGGATAAATTAAACTATATTATGGATCTGAAGAATAATCGACGCGGCCGTATTAGCGAATATGCTGAAAAATTTGATTGTGAATTCCATGAAGGAAAACGGCCGTGGATCGTGCCGTGTGATATTGCTTTCCCTTCCGCTACCCAGAATGAAATTTCTGCCGAGGATGCACAAACCCTTTTGGATAATGGGCTTCGTGCAGTGGGAGAGGGGGCCAATATGCCCACAGAAATTGGTGGTGTGCATATTTTCCAAAAGAATAAGATTTTGTATGCACCCAGTAAAGCCGCGAACGCTGGCGGTGTAGCGGTATCGGGTTTAGAGCAAACGCAAAATGCGCAACGCTACTCGTGGACTGCTGAAGAGGTGGATGCAAAACTTAAAGAGATTATGAAAGAAATTCATACGCAATGTGTGAAATATGGCGGGGGAACCAATGAACATATTGATTATGTGAATGGGGCCAATCTCGCAGGCTTTATTCGAGTGGCCGATGCCATGCTAGCTTACGGGGTCGTATAGCCTAGTAGTCTTCTTCGATAGTGGGTTTAGATTTTCCGCCTTTTGCTCCGGTGGCCCATTGTGCTAAGGCACCGGCTAAGGAGGTAACGGCCCATGCTCCGAGTATGATTTTTCGGTGTTCATGTAAGGTGAAGGCTTGGGATAAATCCGTGATTTCAGGTGAGCCTGCGATGAAGTAGGCTGCCCCGGTGACGATGAGCCAAGCGCCTAAGGTGGCTGTTGCGAGTTTCATGACGGGTTGTTCGATCACTAAAGCACAAAATCCACCCACTATACCTAAGCCCAAAATCGCTAGGGGAATCCATGATTCAGGACGATCGGCGAGGGTGTTATGCGCCACCAAAGTCGCACCCAATAAACCTAAGGAAAAAACTCCGGTTCGGTACAGAAAAAAAAGAGCACAGGCTCCGGCGATTCCGCCAATCAAGGCTCCGATTCCGCTTGAGATGAAATGGCCGTCGGTGAGCCAATGCAGCATTAGACCAGCTACGCTGCCTGCAATCATGAAGCCCGTTAATCCTATGATGAACTTGAGGACTTTATACCCGAAGAAACAGTATAAGGCGCCCAAACCCATTACCACAGCGACGACAACGGTGACTTGGTTGTTGTCTAAGCTATTGATATCGATTTCGGGAATGGTATACATGCAGTTCCTGTTAGTAGTTGTTGCTTACGTAATTATAACACTCTTATACGCAGGAAACACAGCGATAGCTTGTGGCGATGAAGGTGAATACGATACTATACAAACTGTCTATTTTACCGCTTTTTATAGTTTTTTTATGGAGATTTATCATGTTTCATGTAAGTACATTTATGCGTGCAGCCAATTGTGCGCTAATGCTGGGGTGCTCATTGGCCTTGGGTTCGCTGGCACACGCCTGGGACAAAAAAGAATTCAAAGAAGTTTTCCCTGATAAAAAAGTTCCGTTCATGGGTGAATATGAAGGGATGTGGACCAATGAGAAAATCATTCCTGAAGTAGCCGCGTTTGTAATTGGCCAGGGTAAAGATGAGTACCGTGTGATTGTCACAACTCACCTCGACATGCGTGCGCCGATTCAATTGGATAAGGTTGTCAAGGCCAAGAAGGGAAAAATTGAAATCAAAGAAGGCGACTTTTATGGCGTTATTGACGATAAAAAAGGCACCTTTGTTGGTGGTCGCGGTAAAAAGAAAACGTTTGAGATGAAGAAGGTCTATCGCGAGTCTCCGTTTCAACATTTGCAAGCACCTGAAGGTGACGATGTCGATGTATTGTACGATGGGGACGCCTTTGATGCATTCCAAGATCCAACCGGTTGGGTTGAGTTAGGGGATGGAACGATGATGGTAACTCCGGATGGCGGATATCTGATTTCGAAGAAAGCGTATAAAGATGTGACCTTACACGTCGAATTCCGTACGTCCTATATGCCGCATGACCGCGGTCAAGGCCGTAGTAATTCGGGTGTATTTATTTCGGATGAGTATGAAATCCAAGTGCTCGATTCATTTGGTTTAGATGCGGTATACAATGAGTGCGGTGCATTATATAAAACGTTTGCACCCTATTTTAACGCTGCCTATCCTCCATTGCAGTGGCAGACTTATGATATTTACTTCCAAAATGCAGTAAAAGGGGACGATGACAAAATTGTTAATCCTCGAATCACGGTATATCATAACGGTAAATTGATTCATTCCGATCGCGAATTGCCTTGGGTTCCGGGGAACTCTGCTAAAGACCGCGCAGAACAGCATCACTTAGAGCCCGGTCATATTCGTCTACAAGCACACAATGATTTCGTACAGTATCGAAATGTATGGGTAAAAGGGTCACTCCCAGAATAATCTCTGATTGCGTTATAAATAAAAGCCCCATTTAAAAAAATGTTTTTAAATGGGGCTTTTATTTCAGCGAGTGAAATAAGGTACCATAAGCACTATAGTTCGGGGGAACGTTTCGGAAGGAAACATGAACACTATGCCGTACCATATCGCCATAGAAGCGGGGGCCACAAGTTCGCGTGCAGGATTGTATGATGACGCCTACACGCTAATACGATCTTATGAAAGTGGTGCCGCCAATCCCTTGGAAATGGGTGTAATGCAGTCGGCGCGAGTACTGCTCGACATGATTCATGAATTATCTGTGAACGATGTTCAGTTGGGATGTGTCGTCGCCGGGGTGGCTGGTGCAGGTAAAGGCGATTGTGCTGAACAATTGGCCCAAGCGCTCATTCAAGGATGTACCGCACACTCAGTCTCGGTAGGAAACGACATTATTCCGTTGCTTAATGCAAACCTTGGGGAATCGCCGGGTATTATGGTCATTGCCGGTACGGGCTCCAGTATCATCGCACAATCTTCGCCGGATGCATCCAACCTTGTCGGCGGACACGGTGCTTTAATTGGGGATCGTGGTAGTGCATATCGCGTTGGTATCGAAGCGTTATATGCGTGCTCGGCCATGGATGATGAAACGGGCCCTGAAACAGAATTGCTGGATGCTATCATGGCTGAATTATCGGCTCAATGCTTTGACGATATAATTGTATGGGCTCATACAGCCAGTAAAACACAGGTCGCAGCTTTGGCCCCAATTGTCATGGGGTGTCTTAATACAGGTGATGAGGTCGCCAAGTCTATTGTGCTCGCACAGGCAAAGCATTTAGCTGACCAAGTGATGGCAGCATACAGAAAAGCACAATTAGCCCGGGATGTCCCAGTGTTTATGTATGGCGGACTATTGCATCATTCTCCAGAGTATGCAGAAGCCTTTACACAGGCCTTACATGCTCAATGTCCCGAGGCTATTCCACAGTTAACCCCCGTGCAAGGCTTAAAAGCTGTTTCCACCTTGCTGCGCCATCCTCGAACTGGCTTGGTGACGTATACTCGTAATGATGCTATGACCCAATTGCCGGGTACTGAGCGGATGTTGCCTTCTGAAAAACCCTTGGACACGATGACGGCGTTGGAAATTACCGATTGGATGACACTGTCAGATGCGACTTTGCATAGTGTCATGAACAATGCCCGGATTACTTTGGCTGAGGCGATTGAACGTGCTGCGGAATCGTTTAAGGCTGGAGGCCGAGTGCTGTACGTGGGTGCAGGAACCAGTGGACGCTTGGGGATACTGGATGCTTCGGAGTGCCCGCCTACTTTTGGCGTCTCACAGGACATGGTGATCGGTATGATTGCCGGGGGTGACCATGCGTTGCGCAATAGCATTGAAGGAGCTGAGGATGATCCTTTCCAAGCGCAGCGTGATTTGGAATCTTTACCAACCCCTATTTCGGAACATGATTTTGTTATCGGAATAACTGCTTCAGGCACGGCACCGTATGTGCATGGTGCCTTCGCCTATGCGAAATCGGTAGGTGCTACAACTGCACTAATTGCATGCAATCCTGTAGCGGTAGATGATGCCGATATTTTTGTGTTGATTGAGACCGGGGCAGAAGTCTTGCCGGGGTCTACTAGGTTGAAAGCGGGTACAGCGACCAAACTTGCTTTGAATCAAATTACTACTGGCGCTATGGCACGGTGTGGTCATATTTATGAAGGCTACATGGTTGGTGTGAAAGCGGTCAATATAAAATTGTGTGAACGTACGATTCGCATTACTGGAGAATTGCTCGACCTTGATGCTGCTGCCGCTGAGGCAGTCCTTGAAGCGGCTGGAGGCGATATTAAAGTGGCGGTATTAATGACTCGCCTTGGCGTAGACTTAACTGAAGCACTAGCGCGTTTACAGCGTACAGGAGGGCACTTGCGTGAAGCATTGGCTTTGTAGTGTTTTCGTGATGACGGTAAGTACGTGGGGCGTTCTGTCGGTACAGGCGAGTGATCGCATTGCTGATCAGCGAGTGGCCATTCAGCTTGTGGATGGTGCTACAACTATCCATTTTGAAGTGCTTGAAGCCTTTTCTGTGCAGGATGCACAATCTTCGGCAAACCTTCAGCCCGGTGTGTATAGTTTTTCCATAGATTCAGTTGTGGCGGCTCAACAGCGCTTTCATTTGTTCGCCAAGACATTTCAGTTGGATGAAGCTGAACAAGAAGCTGCCTATGTGGAATCGTGGATAGATAAAGGGTTTAGGCCATTGTCTATAACCATTGGCAAACAATTGCAGACCAACACAGGACGTATTCTTGATGCGCGAGTGCATTGGATTTCGATTGTTCAAACGAGTACAGAAGCCGAAGCGTTGGCAGAACAAAAAAAACTGGCTGATGCTGAGCAGTGGACTTGGATGCGGCCTGAAGTCATTAAGCCGGGTTCAGGGAGTGTACAGTTGCGCGGTACGACTAGTGCGCAGAAAATGCAACTACCGATTAAACTAAACGTAAATAGCCCAGTCTCAGTTTCGAATGTCGATGTAGGATTTTGGGCTAGCGATAAAAAGCGTTTGACCTATACTGGCGAATTGGAAGTAACTGTTAATCCCTCGAGGCAGCTTGAGTTACTGGAACATATTGGCGTGGAAGAGTATTTGAAAGGCGTTTTGCCCTCTGAGATGCCTTGCTCTTGGCCTATGGAAGCACTGAAGGCTCAAGCGGTTGCCGCACGCAGTGATGTATTGGTGAATTTGTCGACAAAGCATAGTCTGGAACTGTTTGATTTTTGTAACAAGGAGCATTGTCGGGCCTATCGCGGGTTAACCCAGCATAAAGAACAAACCAATGCTGCTTTGCTACAGACGCAGGGTGAGATATTGGTGCATGAAGACGGCATTTCTTCGGCCTTATTTTCATCCAATTGCGGTGGCTGGACGGAAAACAATGATACGGTATGGTTTGGTCCGCCGCATGCGGCTTTGCGTGGGCGATCCGATTTGTTGAAGCCGATGGCGCCCCCATTCAATCGTGCGGGTAAATTACGACTGTGGTTTACTCAATCACCGGAAGCATATTGTTCAGGCGATTTAACGGGTTATCGATGGACAAGGACGTTTAGTGAGTCGCAATTATTGGCTACAATCAAAAAGAAATATCAACTTAGCTCCATTCATCGAATTGAATTGGGTGAACGTGGAGCCGGTGGTCGATTGAAATGGATTCGAGTACATAGTCAAATTGGTGAGCCGCTATTTATTAAGAAAGAATTACCGATTCGACAAGCCTTAGGCAGCCTACCCAGCGCGATGTTCGATGTCGAAACCTCAGGTATTGCGCCTAACCGTACATTTACGCTAATGGGTGGTGGACGTGGTCATGGCGTGGGCTTATGCCAGCATGGAGCAAATGGAATGGCTAAGCGGGGTAAAAATCATCACGAGATTCTGCAGCATTATTATCATGATATACTGATCGATAGGATGCAGTGATATGGACCTACATTCTATACGCAGAAAAGAGGAACGCTTTGTAATCGGCTTAATGTCGGGGACTTCTTGCGACGGTGTAGATGTGGCATTGGTGCGTATTAAAGGTACTGGGCCGGAGTTGGCTATAAAACTAATTGAGTTTAAATCTCATCCCTATAGTAGTTCTATGCGTCGTCGGATCTTGGCTTCGAAAATGGATGCATATGACTTATGTGCTTTGAATGTGGAGTTGGGTGAGTTATTTGCCAAGGCATCTAAGCAGATGATCCGCTTTGCCAAAAAGGAAAAAATCAATATTGACATCATAGCATCATCGGGCCATACCGTCGCGCATTGTCCTCCGCCCAAGCATAAAGTACCGGGTACCTTACAGATTGCAGAAGCTTCGATTATTGCTCAACGATGCAAAGTGCCAGTGGTGTCTAATTTTCGTCCGCGGGATATGGCTGTGGGTGGTCAAGGGGCCCCGTTGGTTCCTTATGCGGATTGGGTTTTATTCAATCGATCAAATCGTACAACAGCATGTTTAAATATCGGAGGGATCGCAAATGTGACTGTAGTGCCTCCGATGTTGGAACAAGTTGTCGCATTTGATACGGGCCCTGGTAATATGGTGATTGATGGGGCTATGGACCTGCTTACGAGCGGAAAGGAAAGAATTGATACGGATGGAAAACTGGCATGTCACGGAAAAGTAATCGAAGAATTTCTTTATCTGCTGTTGGATCACCCCTACTTTTTACAACCGCCTCCTAAAAGTACCGGTCGCGAAGATTTCGGTCCGGATGTGTATATTCGTGATGCATTAGTTAGTAGGCGCGATGGGCATACCATTGAAGATTTGGTTGCTACGGTTACGCGTGCAGTTTCGGAAAGTATCGTTGATGCTTTAAAAGACTATGTGATTACGGGCCACTCTTTGGATCGTTTGATTATCAGCGGAGGGGGTGCACATAACAAGACCTTGATGCGCGAAATAAAAGCTGGGCTACCGGGTATAATTATTCGCAAAAGTGACCAGTATAATATACCGGCTGATGCACGGGAAGCCATAGCGTTTGCTATATTGGGGAATGAAACGATATGCGGAACACCGTCCAATGTACCTAGTGCTACTGGGGCTAAACGTAATGCAGTACTTGGTCAAATTACGCCGGTATAACCACATATATGTTTGTAGTCTTTCGGAAAAATATTGGGTGAGCGGGGGAAGATAAGGCTGCGCGGTATCTACAACTGCAGGATGACGAAGTGTATTATCGATTTGATATCGTTTCGATTATTTTACCGACCAAGGGAAAGACTTCCATCATGCTTTTCAAAGAGGCCTTTCTTGAATAAAAGCTACTGTGCGCCGATGTAACGTTGTAATTGTACAGCGAGTTCGCGCGGACGAATGGGTTTATTGAGCAAGCCTTGAGCGACTGCTTTGCGGGCTTTGTCGCCCACTTCAGGGGGGTGAGGCATAGAATTTGGGTGTTGGGGTTTTTCTTGAGCTGAGCGCACGTTTCATAGCCACTCATCATGGGCATCATAATATCCAATACAATTGCATTGGGTTTATTTGTTTCTGCGATGTCTAAGGCAGCCAAGCCGTCATAGGCACTTAAGACTTCAAAGCCTTCGGTGTCCAACGCCCGTTCCATCATTTTTACAACATCGGGTTAATCATCAATAATTAATACACGCGGTTTGGACATGAAAATTCCTTTTGCTCACCGTCTGCGTTTACTTTGGGCACCGTCTAAAGTGATATCTATGGTCTGCATGCCTTGATGCGCTTGCACGCGTTGAGGTTCAGATTTTCTGGGTATATGTACCGGACGGGAGTCTGCTTTTTGAATTTCATCAGGCTCCAATTGAATGCCGTGATCGTAAAAACCATCTACTGTGCTTTGAACGCGGCGTATTTCACCTTTGTGAGGGGTGGAAAGTTTTTGTTGAAATTTATCGTCATACATCATCTGAATGACTACATGATCGACAACGGTAATGGTTTCCACAATGCGAATAAGTATACTGTGAGGGTTGATGTCTAAGATGACACCAGGGATTTCGACATCGGGGTGATGTTCAGAGGAAACGACACATGGACGGCAGGTCTCAATACGTGGGACCACTCGGCTTCCACGTATCAACGAACGCTCATCATTTGAAAAAAACATTTAATATGGCATCAGTATAAAATCTCCTCACTATAAACATAGTTTAGCATATTATTGGGGTGAAAGTATGTTTGTAGAGGAACTATATGGGGCATGGAGGGGGTTAATTTCTTAATACTACCTGAGCACCTTTGACAAGGTAACCGGTGATGGTAAGGGAAACACCGAGACTGAGGATTACCGCATAAATGGCCAGGCCAGTATCGGTGATAGTGGAAAGCGTTTTGTCCCAATGATGGGCTAAAGGCATAGCACTTAGGGCAGCGGTTGAAGAGAGTAGAAAGAGTATTATCGTTAAAATAGACGGGTGTTTTGCGCTAACACTGCTCCAAGCGCCTAAGGCTACGGACTCCCCAACAAGGGTCAAATAGAGAAATGTTGTTCCATAGAGGAGTATAAAAGCTACGGCGTAAAGCCCAATTGCTATAACAAGCACTCGTGAAACTTTTGCCCAAACGGTAATGGGATCGTATTCGGGATAGAGGTTAGGGTCTTTTCTTCGGGTGTAATACAAAGCGCCCAGATAAATCAGGAAGGTTATGGGCCCAGTGATGCAGCCCAGTAAAATGAAGGCCCAGCGAATGGTTTCAACGGGTTTGTTAAATTGATCGCTCAGAACTACACATACACCCATCCAATGACGGCCGTTATCAAAGGTCTGGGTCTTTGGAGTGAGGGCGTTTGCACTTTTCGTGGGTTCTGGTTTAAAGACCCTTTCTACTTCTTGCATCGGTTCTGGGTCGGTAGCAGGGGGCTCAGAAGCTTTTGGAATGGTGATGTGAATGCGTTCCAAAACGGATTCAACACGCACATCGCTTAGGACTTTTTTACCGATTTTAAGGAGTTCTTCACGGACACATTTCTTGAGCTGGGTGAGGATCTGTACCCGTTTACCCGGAGGTAGGTGATCCATCGCTTTATCCTGCTTGCGCAGGAATTCCGCCACCATCTTTTTTTGTTTGTCCGTTAATTCCATTGCTGCTCCTTTGACTCTCTAGTATACCGTTTGAAGCGTTTCTAGAAAAGAAGAAATGTGTTCATACCTTGTCAATACGCCTTAAAAGTCTATGGTTCCTTATATTTTGATGTGAAAACTGACTCGACATGTCTTATTATGCTAAGCTATTCAGGAATATGTGCTTATGGCCTAGCGTTATGCTAAGCACAACTATGCCCATTGGAGTACTAGATGATTTATTATAAAACCAGCCAAGTGGTGCCCGGCAAGGGCGATGCCTGGATGTTTTACGAATGCAACGACGACCAAAGTGTACGCCGTTATATGACGTATATTCCGGCCACTCGTGAGCTGGATAAAGTGCCGAATCCATTTATCAAAAAGCTGCAACGCCCAGATATGTTGCAGCCGTGTGAAGATGAAGAGTTTTTCCAATATTGGCCGGAAGAAGAAGCTACACCCACGACTCAGGATGCTGTGTCTGAGCATTTGCGTGAGCGAGGAGTGTATGCACGTACCCATTTTAATCCAGATATGACAGTAATGGAGGCGATGCTGGTACACACAAAGGTTGCGGAAGTTTTTGCGGCATTTCACTTGGGCGGATGTTCAAGCTGCGGCATTAGTGAAATCGAGACTGTGGGCCAGGTATGCATGGCGTATGGGGTCGATGTAGATATTCTACTCGATGTACTTGAAGAATTAATGGTTGATGACGATGCCAGTGCCCCTGCAGACCCTATATTAAAATCTATTGCTCCATCCGAGTCCGATCCAGCGGGTGTGGGTTCAGACGAAAAATAAGAAGGAACAAAACGTATTATGAACGCTTCTGATAGACAAAAAACATTGGTTACAGCAACGCCTTCAGCGTTGGAAGAATTAAAGCGTCTGCTAGGCACAGAAGCGGAAGGCGTAACCGGTGTACGCATGGCTGTAAAAGGCGGTGGATGTTCTGGATTGTCCTATGTACTCGATTTTGATAAAAAGCGCGATGGTGATAATGAAATAGTGATGGATGACGTGTCCTTTTATATGGACAAAAAGTCAACGATTTACTTAAAAGGGATTGAGCTTGACTACAAGGAAGGACTTAAAGGTAAAGGGTTTGTGTTTCAAAATCCCAATGCTTCCAGTACTTGTGGGTGCGGGGAAAGTTTCTCTGTATAAATTAATAATACGCTATTAAGAGTATTTGATGCCTTGGTGATGTATGTCACTGAGGCGTTTTTTATTTAGATATATATCCTTGCGCGTTCGCCAATGAGTTGCTACAATCGATTGCTAGGAGGGTGAACATGAGTAAAAAAGCGGGTACCTTATTAAAAATGTTGGCTGATCGCGATGGTGGTTGGGTCAATCGCCGGGATGCAGCAGATGGTTTAGGCCGAGTAGCGCTGAGTGTAATAGAAGGGCTTAAAGCGCATGAGGAAGATTCGGATCAGGACGTATCTTTAGCGATCAAGTCGTCTCTTCAGGCCTTACGCCATGCGGTAGATGGCGTGGATTTGTCTGCTACGCCGGGTGGATTACCCACCTTAGAAAAATGCCTGAAAGCCTTGGAGATACCTGAAAGACGCGATTTAGAAGAGCTGGAGAATGGTTACTCTATGAAGGTCACCATCAAGGATGGCCGTTCGCAATCGGTACTGATTGAGGAAACTCAATCAGTACAAAAATGAATATTGTACGGGTATCGGCTCCGTGTGGAAAAGCCGATCCGGCGTCCTATGAGTGGGGGCTGAAAAATAATACCAGTATGTCGCATTGTGCTCTCGGTGTAGAAGAACGCGGGGGTGAATTGATGTTGGTTTTGACGAATAATTTACTGGCTGATCCTTTGTCCTTTGCTGAGTTGAAACTTAGCGTAAAAGAGGTTGCGTTTTATGGGGATTGGATAGAAGAAAAATTATCGGGTGACGATAAATATTAACCCACCTTGGGATGGTCTATGAAAGCATTAGTAATCGAAGATGAGTTAAGCTTGGAGGAAGTTCCGATGCCCATTCGTGAGCCGGGGGAATCTCTCATTCGAGTACTCACGGCGGGTGTATGCAATACCGATTTGGAAATCTTGAAGGGCTACATGGGCTTCAAAGGGATACTTGGGCATGAATTTGCAGGTGTGGTAGAAGAGTCAGACAATGCCCAACTTGTAGGGCAACGTGTAGTGGGGGAGATCAATTGCGTGTGTTACCAATGCGATTTTTGCCAACGTGAAATGCCCAACCATTGTTCAAATCGCACGGTTTTGGGAATATTGGGTCGTTATGGGGCATTTGCAGAATATCTTACATTGCCTGATGAAAATTTACATATTGTTCCTGAAGCATTGGAAGACGATTCTGCCGTGTTTACTGAGCCTGTAGCAGCGGCGCACCGCATCTTAGAACAAATATCGATCGAAAAAACGGATAAAATTATTGTGCTGGGTGCGGGGAAATTAGGGCAATTGATAGCCCAAGTGTTGAATCCGAAATGCAAGCAACTTACGTGTGTGGGGCGCAATAATTGGAAGCTGGAAATATTAAAAGATTTGGGTATACGTGTGGCTGCTGAGGATTCATTGTTGCAGCGCCATCAAGCTGATATCGTGGTGGATGCAACGGGAGTGTATCAAGGCTTCACCCGGGCTTTAGAATTAGTGCGTCCAGAGGGAACGGTGGTATTAAAGACAACTGTAACCCATCCCACGGCACTTGAGATGAGTTTGCCAGTGATTAATGAAGTACGTGTTATTGGTTCACGATGCGGTCCATTCCGCCCAGCCTTAGAATCACTCATGTTGGGTCGAGTGACAGTGGGTCCTCTCATTTCTGAAACCTATGAGCTTAAAGACGGTGTACGTGCACTTGAGCGGGCCTCAGCACGTGAAGTGATGAAGGTATTAATTCATATGTAAGTGATTTAGTCTTTTACATTCGGTAAGAGATAGCGGTGTCCATTGAGCGATTGCAGGAAAGTAATCAAGTCGATCAGATCCTGATCGCTTAAGCCTGCATCCAAACCCTCTGGCATGATTGACATGTTGCTGGCGGTGATTTCAACAATTTCTTTGCGTGGAATGAAGCGTTCTTCGCCCACGCCTGTTTTAAGTGTGATGCCTTCTGTTGTTTCTTTATTGATTAAGCCCACATATAAATCGTCTTGAGTTTCCACCATGTAGGGTGTAAACTCTGGAACAAAACTGGAGTTCGGAAACATGACAGCTTCAAGGAGATCGTGGGCTGTGCGCACTTCACCGATGGTGGTTAAGTCCGGCCCTAAATCGCCGCCGTTGGTACCGACGGCATGGCATGTGGAGCAGGCAGAGACTTCACCAAAGAATACACGGCGTCCACGGCCTACATCCCCTTTATCCAAATTCTTCTCTATCTTTAAGAAGCGTTTCATCAGTTCTGCATTGCTCTTTTTAAGTTGTTCATGAAGGGGGACGGCTTTGGCGTGAATGGCTTCAGGAAAATCTTTAATCGAGCTTGTAAATAAGCCGGGGTTTATGACTTCAGCAAATGTTTCATTGTCGAGTAAAGCAGCGATTATAGCTTCCCCTAGGGCAGCGTCTTTTTCACCGAAAAAGACATCGAGCATGCTGCCTAGAACCAATGCATCCGCTTTAGCCAAAAACTCTTTTGCCAATCGAAGTTTATCCGCAGCGGATAAATTTACGGCACCCAGTAACCGTGCAGCAGATTGACGTAGGGTGGGATCATCGCTACGGTTAAGGCTACTCAGAAGAAGTTGTAGTTGATCTTTAGATAAGGCTGGGGTGCGCGGGGCCAAAGCTGCGAGAGCCCCCAATCGGAAACGTACATTTTCTGTTTTATTCGCCGTCATGGCTTGTAAGGATTTATCAAAAGCGGAGAGATTGCGTGCGCGGATGAGTTCGAGGGCAGCCCAACGAACATCGGCATCTTTTTCTTCAAGGTTTTTTTCTATGCCTGCATTCCAAATAGTGGGTATTTCAGCGAGTTGAATATTGTTGATTACATCTAGCAGGAAGAGACGCAATTCGCTTGTGCTGGAATCTTCCGTAAGAAGTTTGGCTATCAAGGCCTGCGATTCGGTGGCGGTACTGTAGGCCAATAGAACTTCTTCTGTACTCGATTCATTCGCTCGAGTGAATTCGGTTGAGCGAAGCCCTTTTTCTACAAAGGCCAATACTTCCGCGGCCCAATCGGTGTGATGGGAAGCCACCCAAAGACCTGTTTTACGAAGTTCAGGGTCTTCAGATGCTAAGAATGGCAGCACATGAGAAGCCGTAAGTTTGGGGAATTTTAATTGGTCCAATACCACCAATGCTGCTTTACCGGCAGAAGTCGCTCCGGCACCTTCCAGTTGTGCATGCACCAATTGAAGGTTATTTAATTCTATGAGGGCATAAATGACGGCATGCTCTGTAAAGCGATCGAGTGGCTTACTGGCAGCCATTAATAATTGTGCCGTGGCTTTAGTATTGTCGATGCGTCCTAAGGCAGTTGCTGCAGCTCGTTTTTCTGCGGAGTTGTCTGAGTGTAACAGGCGAATTAATTTGTCTGTGGAGGATACATCTTTGAGATCGCCGAGTGCTTGAGCCGCAGAAAGGCGTACTTCCAATGATTTGTCATCCAGGGCAGCGCGAATATAGCGTGCACGGGCTGAGCCTTCTCTGATTTGACGTAGAGCAGTCAGAGTTTGTAAACGTACTTTGGTCTTACCGCTTTTCGAAAGCGTGTTGCCAAGGATATCGACAACAGATGCGCCTCGCAAAATTAATGCATTTAATGCACGGTCATTTACGCGTACTCTTGGGTCGCTCAATAGTGTTATTAAATCAGGAGAAGAAAGGTTAGCCCAATCTATGTTGTTTCCCCAAGGGTCAGCTTTTGTGGGGGCATCTATTTTTCGGATGCGATAAATAGATCCTTTTACTTCAGGTTTAGCCACCCGGCTTACCGGACAAGCGTCCACATACCATGCGCCGGTGTCAGCCACCAGCAAACTTCCGTCTGCATCTTCCAGCACATCGGTTGGATAGAAATCCGGGTTTGAACTGGTCAAAAAGTCGCGGTCTTCAGTACGGAAAGTGGCCCCATCACGTATAATGCTGTGGTGTTGAACTCGATGAGGGTTAAATTGTGCACTAAACATTGACTTTGAGTAGCTGTCGCCAAAAACAGAACTTCGATACAACTCCAGCCCCGCAGGCGCGATTCGTGAAAATTTGGACATCGTGGGCATTAAATCGTGGCTGGTGCGGATGAGTTCAGATACAACATCACCGTTTTTGGGGTAGGCACCACCCCATTCCCAATGCATTAATGCGTCTCGCATACCGTATTTGGGATCGGTAAAGTAGGTCATGGTGCCGATGATTTCGGAAGATTCCATGAATATAAGTTCCACCGGGTTGTCAAAACCACCCCCTGCAAATCGTTCCAGATCAGTGCCATCGGGCCAGCAACGCCAGATACGCGCCGCTTTTCCTTCAAGTTTTGTCCCCTCTTTTGTTTTTATGGAATAACCATGGCGTCCGTGGGTGAGGTAAAGGCGCCCATCAGGGCCTAAATATGGTCCATGCAAACTGGCGGTGTTTTTAAACTTCCATCCCTCTAATACAATTTCGCGTTCATCGGCCACGCCATCATCGTTGGTATCTTTAAAGCGGTAAAACTGTGGGGGGCCTGTGACATAGAGACTTCCCTGATGCCACAACAAGCCCATAGGTAAACTGATTTTGTCAGCATATACGGTGCGTTTTTCGTATTTACCATCGCCATTGGTATCAACTAATCGTAGGATTTGGCATTCAGGTGCAGCGATCATTTCCTCGCCGGATAAATCGAATCCAGTTGATTCGGCGATGTATAAACGCCCTTGATCGTCGAAAGCCATAAACATTGGGTAAGCTGTGAGAGAGGAATCAGCGACTTTTTCAATGGCAAAGCCCTCTGGAAGAGTAAAAGAATCAATTGTGGTCTCTTGTGCGTAAAGAGAGGCATGGGAGAATAGAACAAGTGCCAGGCAGCTAGAAAATAAACTGCGGACAAAAGGAGTGAACATAACGGGCTTCCTGTAGAGTTCGTGTAGCATTCAAGCAAACATCCCTTGATTAAAGCAAAATCGAATGGACTAGTCAATATATAGACGAGATTTATGTTTTTGTGGGCTTGGTGCCAATGACTTAAATAAGGTCGTGAAAGACTATTTTTATAGGTGAGATAACGTTGTCTGATTGCTTGAAACTCTATCTATTAATATGCCATAATTTGCCTCGATTTGTGACGAGTTCACAATACTGGTATTTTTTATCCAGAATAATACCCTGCTGCTTCAGTTCCATTTCTATCGATAACAAGATATGTGAATTGCATCTAGGGGAGCGTGGAAACTGATGCCCACAACCCAACATACTCAAGATCCGTTGCGCCGATTTCGCTTAATGGCTGTGCGTTTATCCATGACTATTGTCATGATACTTTCAGCTTTAGCTTTATTGATTGATCGAATTACGGCTCAAGGGGTGTTGATAGGGGGAATCGCTGGCATACTTGGTTTTTGGGTAATCGCGATACGGCTTGAAAAAGTAGCTCGTGAAAAACCAAGTCAAGTGCAATACGCTACGCTAACGTGGTCGTTTTATCGCTATGGTCTATATGGTCTGGTGTTGTATAAAGCGTTCTCGCTGGATAAAGAAACCTATCATGGGTTGTTAGGTGCCTTAGTTGGAATTTATGTAATTCAGGTGGTGTTACGATACCTCGCCATTACAGGGCGAGATCAACGAGGTCTGAATGATGGACCTGATGATGATGTAGGTGTGCTTGCTGATGAATCAGCTAAGGATGCTAATTCATCAGACGATACGGACGGATGACATGGAACATATTGGTGAACGACTGATTTGGAATTATTTTCCTTTCACAAATATCCCTATACCTTTGGGTGGTGTGAATGTTCTGACGATCTTTAATACTTTAGTGGTGATGGCGTTGCTCTGGGGAATGATGTGGCTTGGTGTACGCAAGCTTACCCGGGTTCCGGGCTCTGCGCAAGTTATTCTCGAGTCTTTTGTTGGCCTTTTTGATGGCCTAGTCACCAGTTCCCTCGAATACCCTACACGAGACCAAAACCGTAAATTCCTTCCGCTTATTGCCTCCCTCTTTATGTTTGTCTGTCTCGGAAATTTTATCGGCTTCTTGCCAACGCATTATTTTGAAGAACCCACTGCGGATATAAATTGCACGATGTCATTGGGGATGATGGCTATCGCTATTGCCATCTATTGTGGCGTAAAAGCCAAAGGCGTAGGTGAGTTCTTTGGTGAATTACTCGGGCCTATGTGGCACCAAGAAGACGCTACGGGATTTGGCAAATTGGCAGGGAAAGCCTCTGCACTCTTTTTCTTCCCCTTGAATGTCATTGGTGAAGTCGCGAAAGTAATTTCGATTTCATTTCGTCTGTTCGGGAATATCATCGGGGGCGCCATTATTATCGTGGTGGTTTCGACTCTTACATATAACACTTTCCTCCCTATTGGGTTGGATTTATTCTTTGTCTTCTTCGTAGGTACGGTACAAGCATTTGTATTTACAATGCTCACGCTTACTTATATCGCTGTAGCGATTAAATAAAGGTCTAATCAGTTGGACATTACTCCAGAAACATGGAATTATATCGGCCGCTACGTTGGCGCCAGTCTCGCGCTTGGGTTAGGCGGTCTTGGTGCAGCAATCGGTATGGGGATGGCCGGAGCGGAAGCCAACCGTGCCATGATGAAACAACCCTCTAAACACAGTGATTTGCTTCGTACCATGTTACTGGGTCAAGCCGTGGGGGGGAGTCCTTCCATCTTTGCCTTGGTTGTTGGTTTGTTGATTCTGTTTTTACCGGTAAATGAATCCACTTCGGGGATGGTCTTCGCTTCTACTTTAATCGGTGCGGGATTGGCAGTAGGACTTGGTTGCTTTGGTAGTGGAGTCGGTTGTGGATTTCCAGCGGCGCAAGCGTGTTCTGGGGTGGCGCGAAACCCTAAAAAATCTACGGCCTTGACCAGCACTATGATGATCGGTCAAGCCTTAGCGCAAAGCCCAAGTATTTTCGCGACGATTGTCGCTTTAATTTTGTTATTTCTCCCGACTCCGAGTGTGGGTATTGCCAGTGCAGGGATTGCAATTGCGGCAGGACTCTCCATGGGCGCAAGTGCCTTGGGACCAGGCCTGGGGTCAGGGATTACAGCGGGTGGTGCTGTGAAGGGCCAAAGTGATTGGCCGCAGTCTCGCTCTATAACTGTTCGGACCATGATGATTGGTCAAGCCATCTGTGACACTCCAGCCATTTTTGGGATGTTGGTATCTTTTATCATGTTGTTTACTCTGCAGGACCTCGAAGTGAGCATTATCGGCTTTTCCAAAGTGATGGCCGCAGCGATAGCCGTAGGTATCGGTGGTATCGGTCCGGGAATTGGCTGTGGGATTGTGAGTGAAACCAGTTGCGAAGCGTCTGCTAAAAAGCCTGAACACGATGCACTAATGTTGCGTACGATGTTGATCGGGCAAGCTGTGTCTCAGTCCACCGCTATTTATGCGTTGATTATTGCCTTAGTAATTTTATTTGTTGTGTAAATAATTGAGATAACGATTTTTTAATATAGATTTTTTGAAGTGTTAATACTTTCGGTGATGGTCACCGAATGAATTGAAAGGAAAGAACAATGATGGATCCAGCAACACTGTTGGCCGTGCTCGAAACAACGCTGAGCCAAGCTGACGCGGACGTGGTTGAATCAGCCATTACGGGTAAAGACCTGATTAAAGCTGGCGCACTGATGGGCGCAGGTATCTGTATGGGATTTGGTGCTATTGGGCCTGGTATTGGTGAAGGATTTGCTGCCGGTAAGGCGTGTGAAGCCATCGGACGTGCTCCTGAAGAAGCGGGTTTATTGACTCGTACCATGTTGATTGGTCAGGCCGTATCCGAATCCACTGGGATTTACTCTTTGGTTGTTGCCTTGCTAATGCTTTTCGTGGTTGGCGTATAAACCTGAACAGGTACTAAAACTCTCATGGTCACAATCAATCTCACAATGCTCGTCGAGCTGATTTTGTTTCTCATATTTTTATGGGGAACACAGCGGTTTATTTTGACGCCTGTGCTAAATAGCATGGACGAACGAAATGATTCGATCGAGCGAGATATAGAGAAAGCCAAAGATGACGATATTCAGTCAGATGAGCTTGAGCTGAAATACCGCCATGAAATAGCTGTTATTCGTCGCAATGCCGACGAGGAACTGCGCGCCGTTAAACAAAAAGCCATGCGTGAACACTCCGACTTTCTTCAGCAAGAGCGCATCAATGCAGAAACTGCTGTCGAAGAAGTGCGTGTGAAGGCGATGGCAATGATGGAATCGGAGCGTGAAGCCGTATTGGCTGAAGTTCCAGAGCTGGCCCGTTTGATGGAAGCACAACTCACGGCGAGTGCACGACTCTCGAATAATGGAGGTTCGTACTAATGGCCAAGATAAAACGTTTTCTCATCATTTATGTGCTGGTGTATATCGTTGTTGCAACCGGTATCAACATGGTCTATGGCCCACCCAGTATGTCGAAAGAATACTTGAGTGAGTATAAAGTGGATCATGATCGTTACTTAGAAGCGGTCAAAAATAGCGATTACAAACTTTGGGCACAACGTCCAGAGCTTATTGAAACACCCGATGCCCAATTACAGGATCGTATTGAGTATGTTGAAGAATACGAAGCCCGTGAGGCCTATCAAAAAGAAGCACACCGCCGTCATTCCTATGACTTGCTTTTCGAATTTTTCAATGCCGGTATGGTTGTGGTGCTTATTGTAGGATTGGCAAAAGGACCTGTAGGCACCTTAGTCGATGGCATGATTGCTTCGATTCGCGAGCAGCTGGAAGAAACAGAAAGTACCTTAAAAGTCTCGGAAGAACGTATTCAGGCTGCTCAAGCTAAAATTTCGGGCCTGGATCAAGACCTTGCCGGAAATGCAGAGTTGGTAGAAGAGCGTATTGAAAATATACGACGTGATGCCGCTTTATTTACGGGCCAAAGCTTGAGTCGTCTCAATAAAGAAGTCGAGCATCGCAAGAACAATGAAGGAATCAAAGCCCGTCAAGCCCTCAAAGAAGTGGCGGTGGATGCGGCTATCGATCAGATCCTTGAGCAGTTTGAATCCAACGGAACTGATACACACAACGAAGCGCTCATTAAGCAATTCGTAGCGGAATTGGAGAAATCCTCATGAGTGAATTGATCACCGCCAAACGTTACGCCAATGCACTCAGTACGGTCATTGAATCTGATGACACCTTAGATGCTGCTTTAGATGAACTAAATGCTTTTGCTGAAGCGTATTCTTCCAACGCTGAATTACGTATGGCCCTGATGAATCCATCCATCACCGCCAAAACACGCCAAGAAGTGTTTAATGCAATATTGGCTATTAATGAAAGCGATTCGCCAAGTAAACGCACGATTCAAGTATTGTACAAACGTAAACGCTTGAATCTTATTTCCTTAGTGGCACAAGAATTTAAACAGATAGTGGATGTGCGACTGAATCGCAACGTTGCGCACCTGGATAGTGCTACGGTCTTAACCACTGAGCAAGAAAACCAAATTCAACATAGCCTTTCTAGTTTTTCTGGAAAGAGCGTTCAATTGGATACACAACTCAACCCCGATATTTTGGGCGGCATAGTGGTACGAATGGGCGACACCATCATCGATGGTAGCTTGCGTACCCGTCTCGCACAACTCAAGCAAGCCTTGCTTGCAGAGGAGAACGGTCAGTATGAAAATTCAGGCCACTGAAGTAACCGAAATCATTAAACAGCAGATTGCTGATTACCAATCAACAGTCGACATTCAAGAAGTCGGTACGGTAATTCAGGCCAGCGATGGGATTGCCCGCGTATACGGACTTGAAAATGCCATGGCAGGCGAATTACTCGACTTCCCGCACGATGTGCGCGGTATGGTGTTGAACCTTGAAGAAGACAACGTCGGTGCTGTGCTTTTCGGTGAATATGAAAAAATCGCTGAAGGCGACACCGTAAAACGTACTGGGCGTATTGCTTCTGTGCCGGTTGGTGACGCACTCATCGGGCGTGTAGTAAACGCACTTGGTGAACCCGTTGATGGTTTAGGGCCGATTGAATCGACCCAGTTTAATCCCGTCGAGCGTATCGCACCAGGAATCGTTGATCGTCAAGGAGTTAACCAACCATTGCAAACTGGCCTTAAGTCTGTGGATGCAATGGTACCCATTGGCCGTGGTCAGCGTGAATTGATTATTGGTGACCGCCAAACCGGTAAAACGGCTGTGGCCTTGGATGCCATTATTAACCAGAAAAACACCGGCGTAATTTGCGTATACGTAGCCATCGGACAAAAACGTTCGACAGTAGCCCGTGTGGTTGAAGAGCTTAAAGAGCAGGGTGCGATGGGCTATACCATTGTTGTAACTGCATCGGCTTCTGAAACTGCTCCTTTGCAGTACATGGCCCCATATGTGGGTGCCGCAATTAGTGAATACTTTATGGACAACGGAAAACACGCACTGGTGGTGTACGATGATTTATCCAAGCACGCCGTGGCCTATCGTCAACTTTCGTTGCTGCTGCGTCGCCCTCCAGGCCGTGAAGCTTATCCCGGTGATGTGTTCTACTGCCACTCTCGCTTGCTTGAGCGTGCAGCAAAACTCAGCGACGAACGCGGTGGTGGTTCGATGACAGCTCTCCCCATTATTGAAACCCAAGCCAATGATGTATCGGCCTATATTCCGACCAACGTGATTTCCATTACAGACGGTCAGATTTATTTAGAATCCAACCTTTTCAACTCCGGTGTGCGCCCAGCGATTAATGCGGGTATTTCTGTATCCCGTGTTGGGGGTAACGCGCAAGTGAAGGCCATGAAAGGTGTAGCGGGTACATTGCGTCTTGAATTGGCCCAGTTCCGTGAATTGGAAGCATTTGCCCAGTTCGGTTCGGACTTGGATGAAGCGACACAATCACGCTTGAGCCGTGGTGAGCGCTTAGTAGAGATTCTCAAGCAACCTCAGTTCCAACCCTTGCCGGTTGAAAAACAAATTATCATGATTTACGCCGCTTCTAACGGGTACTTGGATGGTGTGAACGTAAGTGATATTGGCGAATACGAACAAGAATTGTATAACGACCTCGAAAATAATTTTGTGGATGAATTAAACGAGTTGGCTGATACTGGTGTATTGACCGATGATTTGAAATCCGCCTTGAATGGTGAGCTGGAAAAATTCACAAAAACATTCTTGGACGCTAAGTAAGATAACCAACAAGTAGAGTGCTATGGCCACATTACACGACATAAAACGACGCATTGGCAGCGTACAAAGTACGCAAAAGATCACCAAAGCCATGAAAATGGTTGCGGCATCTAAACTAAAGCGCGCGCAAGAAGCCATTACGACTGCACGGCCTTATGCCTTAAGTATGCGTGATTTGGTAAACAATGTTGCCTTACGTGCAGACTTAGTGACCCACCCTTTGATGTCTGCGGCTACGCCCAATGGTAAAATTGGGGTGGTTGTGGTCAGCAGTGATCGTGGATTGTGTGGGGCATTTAACTCGAACATCGTAAATGCAACGATTGAACACATCCAAGGCACCTTTCCCAATAAGACTGTCGAATTGACCTTGGTGGGTAAAAAAGGTGCAGAGCTCTTACAGCGCCGTCACGATCATTTGGGTGAAATTTACACGGATATTGATACGGCCGATTCTGTTCATTCAATTGCGACAGACATCATGAGCGGTATGTCTAAAAAATATGTTGATGGTGAACTCGAAGCCGTCTATTGCTTGTATAACAAATTCAATTCCGCTATTAGCCAGGAAGTAACTTTAGAGCAACTGTTGCCTTTCGAAGCTACAGAGATGAGTGAAGGCGAACGCGACACCGATTATTTATATGAACCTTCTGAAGAAGATTTGTTCGAAGCACTGTTGGTTCGTCATTTGAATATTCAAATGCACCGGATGATTTGTGAATCCACTGCCAGTGAGCATGGCGCCCGGATGACGGCCATGGAGTCGGCTACCACCAATGCTGGCGATATGATCAAATCCTTGACCTTGCAATATAACCGTGCGCGCCAAAGCGCCATTACCACCGAATTGATTGAAGTGATCAGCGGTGCAGAAGCCTTGTAATTGAATCGCATTTTAACGGCGAAGGAACTATAGAAATGAACGTAGGACAAATTACTCAAGTCATCGGACCTGTGGTGGATGTGCGCTTTGAACCCGGTCAATTGCCTCCGATTTATAATGCATTGCATGTAAAACGTGAAGGTGAAGAACTGTTGACGCTTGAAGTTGCTCAACACTTGGGCGAAAACGCAGTGCGTACCATCGCGATGCAAAGCACCGACGGATTGGTCCGCGGCATGGATGCAACCGATACTGGCGAATACATCACCACTCCAGTGGGCGAAGGTGTGCTGGGACGTATCCTCAATGTAGTGGGTGACCCTGTAGATGAAGCGGGTCCTGTTGAATGCGATACTCGTTGGCCTATTCACCGCACCTCTCCTGAGTTTGAAGACTTGACCACATCTTCCGAGATGTTTGAAACCGGAATTAAAGTGATTGACTTGCTGGCCCCTTACTCCAAAGGGGGTAAAACAGGCCTCTTTGGTGGTGCTGGTGTGGGTAAGACCGTATTGATTATGGAGCTTATCAACAACGTGGCTAAAAACCACGGTGGATACTCTGTATTTGCTGGGGTAGGGGAACGAACCCGTGAGGGGAATGACCTCTTTGAAGAAATGACTGAATCCGGCGTGATTGAAAAAGCCGCTTTGGTATACGGGCAAATGACTGAGCCTCCAGGTGCACGTTCACGTGTGGCATTGACTGGATTGACCGCTGCTGAATATTTCCGTGACGAAAAGCAGCAAGATGTATTGTTGTTTATCGATAATATTTTCCGCTTTACTCAAGCCGGTTCTGAAGTATCGGCCCTCTTGGGTCGTATGCCCAGTGCGGTGGGGTATCAGCCAACTCTGGCGACGGAGATGGGTGAATTGCAAGAGCGTATTACGTCAACCAAATCCGGATCGATTACCTCCGTGCAAGCGATTTATGTGCCTGCCGATGACTTAACTGACCCTGCACCTGCAACGGCTTTTGCTCACTTGGATGCTACGACAGTATTGTCGCGTGCGATATCTGAATTGGGTATTTACCCTGCTGTGGATCCCTTGGATTCTTCCAGCCAAATCCTTGACCCTCGTGTAGTGGGTGATGAACATTACCGTGTGGCTCGGGGTGTACAAGAAATTTTGCAACGTTACCGTGACCTGCAAGATATTATCGCGATTTTGGGTATGGATGAATTGTCCGAAGAAGATAAAGTGATTGTGAACCGTGCACGTCGTGTGCAACGATTCCTTTCTCAGTCTTTCTTCGTAGCCGAGCAGTTTACTGGTATGCCAGGGCAATATGTATCGACTGAAGATACCATCCGTAGCTTCTCTGAGTTGTTGGAAGGGAAGCACGATGACCTGCCAGAGGCTGCATTCCTGTATTGCGGTACAATTGAAGATGCCGTCAAAAAAGCGGAAGCGATGCAAGGAGCCTAATGATGGCCGCTGAGTCTTTAACGATAGATTTATGTTCGCCCACACAAGCGCCAATTGAATACACGGCGGAAGAAGTGGTGCTGCCGGGTTCAGAAGGGGTGATGACCGTCCTTCCTGGCCACACCTTTGTTTTGACTACGCTCAAGACAGGTGTTTTGATTATTCAAAATGGGGAAGAGTATGATTTTTTTGCTGTGCATGGTGGCTTTGCTGAAATTGCACGAGATCGCATCAAAATTATTGCCGATCAAGTAGAACATGCAGAAAATATCGATAAAGCCCGTGCTGAAGCAGCTAAAACGCGTGCGGAAGATTCTATTGCCAAGCCGACTGAAGGCCACAGTGTAGAACAGGCTGAAGCGGCAATGGCTCGAGCGATTGCTCGAATACAAGCGCATGGCGGCGAGCACTACTAAGTAAACGTTTAACGATTTCATAAAAAATCGGGCCGGTTGATAATTTCAACCGGCCCGATTTTATTTATTCTGTATTAAGGATTATGCGCTAGCGAAATTCGTAGCAACAACGTCCCAGTTAACTACACTCCAAAATGCTGCCAAATAATCTGGGCGACGGTTTTGGTAGTTCAAGTAGTAGGCATGTTCCCATACATCACATCCAAGGATAGGTGTTTTACCTTCCATCAGGGGAGAGTCTTGGTTGGCTGTACTGCATACACAAAGGTTTCCGTTGTCAACACACAACCAAGCCCAACCGCTTCCGAAACGGGTAGCACCTGCTTTTTGGAATTCTTCTTTGAATGCATCAAGTCCGCCAAACGTAGAATCGATAGCAGCAGCAAGGTCGCCGGATGGCGCATTTGCACCACCGGGTGCTAATACTTGCCAAAAGAGACTGTGGTTTGCGTGACCACCGCCGTTATTGATGACGGCTTGTTTTTTATCCGCAGGAACCACGCTCAAGTCAGCCAGCAGTGCTTCAATGCTGGTATCGCCCAAGTCCACATCTTCCAATGCAGCATTTACGTTGTTCACGTAGGCTTGGTGGTGTTTTCCGTGGTGGATTTGCATAGTAGCCGTGTCAATATGGGGCTCTAAGGCATCGTGGACAAAGCCCAAATCGGGTAATGAATACGCCATTATATAGTTCTCCTTCTCTGTTTCGGTTTAAAATCTCACTGAGAGACAAGCATCCCTCATGGGAGTGTGCCATCTTTCATATCCAGACATTATAGTCTTCACAAGAAAACCAGTCCAGTAAAATGTTTATTCCCCGAATATGGGGGGATTTAACGTTTACGCAACATGGCTTTGATTAGAGTGTGCAAGCGTCCGTCCACTTCGTAATACTTCACATGCCCTTTTGCATCAATGATGATGGTTTGGGGAATTTGATTGACGCCATACTGTTGAAACGTTTCGAATTCATCGGTGTCGCAACCAATCGGAAAGGGTATATTGCGACGTTTCACAACCAGTTCAATTTCAAAAGGCTTGAGTCCCGCGTCGTGAATGCCCAAGAAAGCCACCTTTTCATTTTCTTTATACACCTCGTGTAAATAGTTTAATTCTTTTATGCGCTCCTGAGAAGTACCGTTGATATCAAAAGCTGCCCACAGCGTTAATATCAACACTTTGCCTTTATAATCTTCTAAAGTAAGTGCTTCTTTTCCTTCAGGGAGATTGAACCAGTCTTGGCACGTCCAGTCCGGGGCAGGTAAATCCACGAGATCGTAAAGGTTGTTTAATGACAACTCAGGCATGCGTCCCAAGTTGGGGCGGTAATTTTTTAGTTTAACCGAGAGGGGAGTGTTTTTCTTTAAATCGATTGGGACAATGCTCCGCAAAAAACGACTTGGATGTTCAATGTATAATTCGATGGGTTTTACATTATCCATTTGTTCGAGCTGTACAGAAAAGTGGCCATTTTCATCGCTTTGGGTGAGTATCGCTGGTTCAATATTAAACGTACGTACGAATGCATTGCGAACGGGTTTGCCTGAATTATCGCTAACCACTCCAGTTATTTCCGGTAAAGCCTCTAAAACTATGTTTTCAATTTCAGTATTTAGATTATTTTTAATTTCAATAGAAAATTTAGGGGCTGTGATATTCATCATACGCTTGGGGGGCGTAATGACTAAGGTCCCCTTGCCCTTAGGTACAACCAATGTGTATTTCCCATCACGTCCACTAGTGGTTTGGGCATAGGTAGTACCATCTTCTGTTTGATACGCTATGGCTGTAAGGGGAACTGCTTCACCTGTTTTTGTTAGTGTCTTGCCGTGTACTACATAGGCGGGGGAAAGGCTAAGATCTTGGATAACTTCATCCACTCCAGCACGAAGCCATACGCCAGCGGGTTTAGGTACAGCGTATTTAGGGTGCCGAGCAGCAACAAAATACCGTGCGGGTGGGGCATTGATGGTGTAAAAGCCATCTTTGTCAGTCAATACCTCGGTGTATTTCTGATTCCTTCCACTGTAGACTTTAAATAAACTAACACGGCTACGTTCTACTCCCTCGCCATCTTTATTGGTAATTCGACCCCGTAGCTTAATTCCATCTGTCATGACTAAATCGATATCGGTTCCTACCGGAAACGTGGGGAGTATACTATCTGCATAGTCGGGATGAGACACCGTCACACTGATAACCCCGAACCGAGGCATATCCGGTATGACCATAATGCCATCTTTATTGCTCACCAAATTGGGAAATCCATGCGAAAATAAATCCTCGGCTTGAATGGTGAAGCGTTGTCCAATTGTTATACTTTTAAGACGTGCACCCTCAACAGGTTTAAAGCGTTCATTGATGATTCGTTGATTCAAATCCTTGGAATTATCCAGTACAATGGTCCACACCTCATCTCCCAGGAAACGAATTTCCTTTCCGCCAAAGGATAAACCTTCTTTATACGCGATAATACTCATTTTGCCTGATTCAAGATTATCGATCTTAAACTTACCTTGCTCATTGGATTGTACGGTGTGTACTTCTCGATTGCGGCTCACCCAGACCTGAGCATCGGGAACAGGTTCATTTCGATAATCAAACACACGGCCATAAAGCGTAGGGTGAGTCGCAAGATTTGAGTCTTCGGCAGCATAAGTAGGTTCTGTATTTAGGGCCAGAAACAAAATGCCTAGGCAGATAAATGTTCGGGTCATAATTTAGTTACTCAGGCTGCGTAATAAGGATATCGTCGGCATATCCAAGCTTTCAGAAAGAACTCGATTATCTTTGGATACTACATACACATTGGCATGTCCAGGAGACTCCCCTGTGCATACGGGGATGGATTCACTGCTCAGTCTGTGATCGTCACTAATGACCAAAGCAATTTGAATGTTCATTTTTTGTAGAATAGCTTGCTGTTGCTCAAGACTTTCTTGAACAATGGTTGCCTGCTGCCCAGGAGCAAAGATTACTACTCTGAGCGTATTGGCTTGAGATAATGCTGCAACAGTGTCTCCACTTAACTCTTTCCACGGGAATTTATCGCCCACGAAACTATCGGCTGAGCTGTTGGCGTTGGCCATAATATCGGGGATGGTGCTTGAAGCATTTTTATGTAATGTGTACATATTGGGTGTAGAGGTTTGGAGTCCGTCTTCGTCTTTCAGCGTGGCGGAGTATATCAATGGGATATTTTCTAAGCCGCTAGGGTGTTGAAAATTCCCATCAGAATCGCTTAATACATTCCATAAGGTAATCGAGTCGTTCGAGTTTCCCTGAGCAATTTGACACGATACCGTCCAGCCGGACAATCCTTTTCCTTGTGCATTCACAACCCGGCCTTTGATAGGACGTTGCGGCAATAATTGGATAATAGCATCTTGAGCATTTTTAGCCGGGATGGTAAAGGCGGCGCCTTCAGGTAGCGAAGGGTGTTCAGCAAAACCGATGACATTACCGCTCTTGGGTATACTGCTCAAGCTGATTTCGGTCATACCTTTTTCATTTGTTGTGCGCCATCCAATTTGTGGTGGGTCAAGTACCTGCACTACTGCCTGACTGACAAGTTGTTGTTGAGCATCGACGACAGCCAATGAGTATGTAGGTAGAGGCAATAGAAAATAGGTTGGTAATGGCGGAATTTCACCCACTTTAACAGGAATTTTATAGGCCGTTTTTTTGGGCGGTATATAGCCCGGGGTTTCCCATAAACGAACGGTAGCTGTTCCTGCGGGAGCAGAGAATGAATAGTCGCCTCCTTGACCCGTAATGGCAAATGAGTTTATTTTACCGCCGGTTTCTAAGCGAACCCGAGCGCCACTAATGCCTTCGCCTGTTTGGGCATTCATCACTTTACCGTTAATGGTTACAATGGGTGCAACAAACAGATTGATAGTTTCGGTGGCCATTTCACCTGTTACTACGATGCGAGGTTTACTGATGCTTGTATACGAAGCGCCTATGGACTCATAAATATAGTCGCCGGGTTTTAGGCGCAGATAGTACACACCATCGGCGCCGGATTTTGTCATGACTGTATTGCGGGGAGGATTGACATTACGGAAAATAATATGGGTATTGGGGACAATGCCGTGCTTTTCCGCGCTTTGAATGGTTCCTGATATCAAGACGCCTGGGGAAAGCACAACTTCAACCTTTTCTTCGCCCACGGCAATTTTATCGGCTGTGCCTTGGGCATGCTCGGCATGGCGTACTTTGAGCGCCAATACTTCACCTACGGGGACATGACGAACAGTAAACTCTCCTTTTTCATTGGTCATAGGCGGCTGGAATCCAAAAGATCTGAGCTTACTAAAAGGAATGACTACTTTTGATTTACGTAAGAGGACTTTAGTGATTTGGGCTTTGGATACCCCTTTCTTTTTTCGTGCGATTACGCGTCCTTTAACTTCTCCCGCTTGGGAGAGAACAATTGTGTTGTTGATACGGATATCACCTGTGCCCAGAGTGGTGGTAAATCCATTGAAGGCTAGCCCAGGAGCATACGCAACAATCCCTACTGTGCTTGGTAAGATATTGGAAAACGTAAACTGACCAGATTCATCTGTTGTGACACGGATTAGGGGGGAAATGAGATCTTGTTCCAAAAATACTTGTGCATTGGGAATAGGCTGTTGATCGGCATTGACAACGGTCCCTGAAATACTCGAAATTTCAGCGCTCCATGCTAAGGTGGTAGCCGAAAGCAAAAGGCCTAAAAGTAGAAAGCTTGTAGATACGCGGGAGGCGTTCATATACATTACTCCGAGTTGTTGCTAGAACTGATTAATCATACTATTAAGTCGTGATTCTAGCGTGCGGTAATTAATACGGTAAGTTTTTTTTAGGGCTTCTTCTGCATCGAGCCCTCTGCGCAAATGTTGCAGCATAAAGGCATGCCGGCGTTCACCGTACTTATTTTTAAGCAATTCTACTGCAGCATGCGACTGTGCATAGGCTATAGCCAATTCATCCTTTGAAAACGTTTCAAGAACATTCAGAGGCGTGATATCTCCAAAGCTAAATATGGCTTGACGTTTAAGGGCCAGAGTCAATAGCTTCTTCTCTGATGCCGTTAAGTCACCACTCAAGGTCTCGGCTAAGCCCTCGTTATACCACCAAGGAATGTTTTGGCGGGCGACATGACGTACGGCAACATGTACATACTCATGTGTGAGCCGTTTTTCCAGGTCCTTTAATTCAACTATTTCCCCACTTTTATCAATGACCGGGCAGCGAATTTTGGTGCCATCATAAAGTGCGCTGACATGTTCACCTTGCTGGGTTGATTCGAAAAAGCCTTCATAGGTATACAGCGACACTTGAATTGGTGAGGGGGGGTATACACCTCCTAAGGACTTGCCTACATTACGGTAGGCGGCTTCTAATATGCGTAGAACATCGCCGACTATAGTCTCTTCAGCATCTTTGCTATAGGTAACCTGGAAATTACGAGAGCGATCACCTTCAAAATCATATTCAATCTGTTCTTCACGAAGCGCCGTTTCCAAGCGGTTCATTAAGCCCGGGTAATCTTTATCTACCTTATAAATCCATTCCCATTGGTCGATGGCTGCTGTGACATCATTGTCCTTATGGTATGCTTCTCCCAATAAAAAATGAGCATCTAAATCTTTGGGCATAATTTCTATCGATTCTTCCAGGCGAAAAATTGCCGCGGCAATTTCGCCTTCAAAAATCAGAAAGGCCCCTAACTGGTTCAGTGGCTTAATGTTTTTGGGATCGATTTTAATTATATATTCCAGCCAATCAATCGCATCCTCAGTATCGCCTTTATTAAAGAGTTCCTGGGAATACAATAATGCCGCATTGGTTAAATTGGATTGAATGGTCTTGTCGCTGGGGTCTACTCTAAAGGCACGTTGGAAATCTTGAAGCGCTTTTTCATATTTTTTGGCTTTATAATATTCCACACCACGTGCATTCAATTCCGACACAGATTCGGCAGAAGACGTACTCGACATCACCATGGAGCACACGCACAGGGTGAGCGTCAGGAGCATCGAAGGTTGGACTCGTATAAAGTAACGAAGCATATTAGGCCTCTGGGAATAACGCGATGATTTCTATCTCTAATTGGGCACCGGCTGGGAGAGCTGCGGCTTCAACACAACTGCGGGCGGGCGGATTTTCGGTAAAGTATTCGGCATAAATTGCGTTAAAGTCGGCAAACTTAGCCATGTCATCTAGAAACACAGTCGTTTTGACCACATCATCTAGACTTAATCCATTGGCACCTAGGACAGTTTTAATGTTGCTAAATGTTTGATGAGTTTCCTCGGCTAGAGTACCTTTCATCAGGCCACTGCCATCAGGATTGAGCGCAAGTTGTCCAGACATGTACAAAAGGTTGCCGGCTTGAACTGCGTGGGAATAGGGGCCTACTGCTGGTGGGGCACCTTCAGCATTCATACAACGTTTGGGCATAACAAAACACTCCTTCAAGTGGGATATTCAAAACTGTCAATAATATAGTCCTAAAATACCACACTTTAGCCCATTTTATAAACAACCTTGTAGATTCGAATGAATCTAATCAGGGAAAGAGTTAAGGGGAATTAAGGTCAATAAATCTGAGATTATAGTTGCTTTTAGACTTTTTGGTAGTTTTCGTAATCGCCTTGTTGAACTTGAGGCATCTCTTCGGGGGCAGCGTATTGGAGGCCATGATCATCAAAAACACTGTTAAGCATAGTTAATCCAACAAAAACGAGTGCCCAGCCAAAAGAAAGTAACGCAGATAGAGTAATGAGTAGTTCTATTGGCTTTTTATGCTCGGGGTTGATTTTCATGGCGCAGACTCCATTGCTATTGATTTAAGCGTTCATCCCAGTCGAAATCACGGGTAGTGACAGCGTTTTCAATTCGCTGAATGCGACGGTCAAGATTATTGTAGGTACGTTTGAGGCGTTCCAATGCCATGGAGCGCGAAGTGGTATATGCATGATAGAATTCTTCATCGTCAGCCGATTCCAATGGCATGACAGGTTCATCTTTCATGATTAACATGGCGACAAAGTAAGCGATAGCGAGTGGGGTTATTCCGGTACAAAACATAAGAACGATAAAGCCTACCCGTACCCATGTGACATTGTAGTCGTAATGGTTAGAGATGCCTTGGAGTACGCCGCAAAACATGCCTTTTCGTGATCGGTACAGGGTGCGTTCTGGTGAGTCGTAAGCGTGTCTAGTCATCGGATTAGCCCTTATGTATACATTGTTCAAATTCATGCATTTTCTGTTTTTCAGCCCAGCGTTCTTCTTTGGATAGAAGGAGAGTTTCTAAAGAATCAATGCGGTTTTCCATCTTGCTTAAGCCCTGATAAATTTCTTGAATCATTTTGGTTTCATCTGCCTCTGCCGATTTACTTCGTTTTCGACGTGAACCACCACGAACAATGCGTAAGCAAATGGCAAACACAAAGCACATGAGAATAATCCCCATAAAGCCCACTAGGGCGATTATACATACAAGGACAACATCTGGGTCAAAATGAACAGTGTTCATAGTTAAAATCCTTCATGATGAGTTGTCGATTCAGTAGAGTGCTTACCTGAACGTTCGCGTTCCATTAGAATAGTCTCCAGTGCTTCAATGCGGTCTTCCATTTTGCTAAACCCATGGTGCATTTCTTGAATCATGCGGGTTTCTTTGGCATTCATCGTGTTGTCGCTTTTACCGGAAGGGCCTTTGAGCATCCGTATTAAAATCAGGACAAATAGAAGGGGAAGCCCGATGACGATGAGCAATATCATGATGGTTTCCATTATCGGCGTTCCTCTTTTTGTTTGTGTTGTTTCGATTTTTTATACATAGCGTGGTACAACAATCCTGTGGGCAAAATGAAAAAGAATATAGCCATTGCAATAATGACGATTTCAAAAATGCCTAGGTGCATGAAGGGTGCTCCGCTTGAAGTTAGGCTTCAGTATAGCATGCTTTATCCCAACTTTGGGCCCTAGTTATCCTGATTTTTCTTCTTCAGCGCATTCAATTCATCTTCAAGATCATCGTCATCTTCCAAGCGACGAAACTCTTCATCAAGCGATGGCTTGCGGCCATAATTCACCAATTCGGCATCGGTTTCCATGCGCTCTATACGTTCTTCGAAATTATCAAAGCGAGTCATGGCGTCCGCAGTATCTACACGTCGAACATTTTGTTCAGTGCGTAGCTTCTGTGAGGCGCGAACGTGGCGTTGAATTAACAAACGTTGTTTTTCGCGTGCAGCAGCAAGTTTTTCTTCAAGCTTTTGAATGTCAGCTTGATAGTCAGTGACTAGTGCGTTGGCTTGCTCAATCTCCGTCTCAAATGCGGTGATGCGATCGGCATACCGACGTTTTTCAAGTAACGCTTCACGCGCCAAGTCATCGCGGTTTTTCGAGATGGCCAATTTAGCTTTACTTTCCCAAGCTTCGGCACGATCCTTTACCTCGTCAATATCGCGTTGAATTTTTTTCTTCGTGGCCATTGCGCCAGCACACGATGCTTTAATTTCGACGAGTGTATCTTCCATTTCGCGGATCATTAACTTGACTAATTTTTCTGGATCTTCCGCTTTCTCCAACATGGTATTTAAGTTGGAACTGATGATGTCGCGTACGCGTGTAAATATACCCATGATTCTTCTCCCCAATTATTGAACCGCAATCGGTTCTTGTTTTTGGATGTGTGTGTTTAACATATGTTGGACCATGGTAGATAAAACCATGAATGAGGTTTCTACTCCATTGTCCATAAATCGGATGCCCACGACAAAAATATTGTTTTGGTGTGTGGGTTTACACCACACTACGCTTCCGATGAGTTCGTGATTGTCTTGTGTGACGCGTATAAGGCGGCCTGGTTTTCAGGTAGCGTTCCATTCGAATACAGGCGCCTTTCGGGCTTACACTGCTCCAGCACGCACTGCCAGTATATTTGTCGCAGGTGTATTCAAATTCGCCTTGGAAAGGGAGCCTAAACCCCTCTCGTTCGTTTATGTTTGGTAATGCAACGGCTTCTGCATTCATTTTGTTTTCCTTTCTCGACATGTTTTCTTTGTGGCATATATTGCAATGTATATGCCAAGACCTAAGTTTAGGTCAAGTTGTTAAAAATAAAGGACTTAAGTCCAAAATGAGTTCTTGACAGCCTTTCGAGTGGTGGTATAATGAGGCAATAGTTGGTTAAAAAAACTAATCAGGAGTTAAAAATACCTTGAGTGGATCATTTTTATATCAATCTCCCAATGTGGGAGAACAGCATGAAGCCCTTGGGCAGTCTGATAGCTTTTTGGATTTTCAGGAAAAGCTCTCGCGGTCAGCCCAAGTTAATCGCTCTGTTTTAGTAGTTGGCGAACGGGGTACTGGTAAAGAACTCGCCGCAAGTCGTTTGCATTATTTATCCAAGCGATGGGATGGACCTTTTGTGGCGTTTAATTGCGCCGCTGTACCTATGAGTCTTATCGAAGCCGAATTGTTCGGTCATGAATCTGGTGCGTTTACGGGGGCAGGAGCACGTCGTCGAGGGCGATTTGAAGCGGCTCATGAAGGCACTTTGTTTCTGGATGAAATTGGAAATATTCCATTAGAAGCGCAGGAGAAGATTTTGCGCGCGGTCGAGTATGGTTCCTTCGAGCGGGTAGGGAGTTCTGAGTCTATCCAGGTAGATGTACGTATTGTAGCAGCGACCAATGTGAATTTGAAGAAGCGCGCAGATGAAGGGCGTTTTATGCCGGATTTATTGGATCGCCTCTCTTTTGAAGTGTTGGTGATTCCGCCGTTACGTGAACGCGAAGATGATATTTTATTGTTGGCAAATCATTTTGCAGCGCGTATGGCTATGGAATTGGATTGGGCTGAGTTGCCTGAAATCACCGATGATGCGATTGAATGTTTGATCAATCATGATTGGCAGGGAAACGTGCGGGAATTAAAAAATGTTATAGAACGCGCTGTGTATCGTTCCTATGATTTTTTAATTGAAGAGAAAGAATTAATTTTTGATCCCTTCGCGATATGTGAGCAATTGGACCGTGGGGATACTAAGGTAGAGACGCCCATTGAACCGGCAAATACGGTATCGGTAAAAGAGAAAGTTGAAATAGAAGAAGACAATAGTAGCCCTCTATTATTTAGCGATTCTATTCGTGCATTGGAATTAAAACTTTTGCGATCCGCTTTAGAGGATACCAAGTATAACCAAAAGAAAGCCGCGGAACAGATGGGCTTAACGTACCATCAATTCCGCGGACTGTATCGTAAATATCAAGATGAATTGGGGGAGTCTTAGGGTTTTTTCAGCCACGCATTGGGTTTGCACTGGTCTCCCAAAGCTTTCCCAATTTTGGTCGCTTTAAATTTATCAAACTCAGGGCTGGATGCGGGTACTTGAATCAAATCACCTTTTCCGGCACGTTCGGCATACTCAGCGGCATACACTTTTTCTACAACGCCCAATGTCATATCTTTATTGACACGAGCCACTTCTTGGTATAAGGCTTTACGGTCTTTATTTTCCGCAGCCAATATGCGCTGCAAGATATTTTTTTTCTCTGCATCGGTGATGAGTTCAGGTCTCACCAACTCTAAAATGCCTCGATTTGATTCACCTACTACACCAGTTTTCTTAATGGCTTTGACTTCAGGGAATCGTTTTTTCATAGAAGTTGCAATTTGTTTAATACGTGGTGATGTATTTGAACTGCTTTCCGCAGCATAGACCGCTGTGGACTTCATCGCATCAAATGCACGATGGAGAGAAGAGGAATCGCTTGAAGCATCGAGGTCTAAAGAGTCTGATTCACCTTCAACGAAATCTAATAAATCTTCGGCTTGTTCTTCCACATGGCGAATGGTGATATTGATGTTGGCATCAAATGTGTCCGGGATTACGACACATCCAATGGTCATGATGGCTAACGCCACTACAAAGGCGTGAAATGTCTTTTTCATGATTTGGTCCCTCCTTATACGGAACTGGACGAGTTCCCCCGAAAATTATTCAGAAATCATACTTAAGGACTAGTATACACGGTTTGTACACATTCTGCATACGGTGTCCCATTTCCAAAACCTATTGAGTTTGTTGACCGACATTGATCATCGAATCTTTATATTGATCACCATACCCTTCAGGTCGCCATAGTTCTTCCTTATATACGACAACATTGTGAGCATCCCGAAGGTTATTAATAACCTGTTGCGCTAAAAGGTCATTAACCATCTCGGGCTTGGCTTGATCTAGCGTCTTTTGAGAAGGCGGGCGGTGTTCTTCTACGCGAAGAACAATATAGGCAGCGGGTGCCTTGAATGATTGAGCTTGGCCATTTGGGCCTGGCCGCATTTGATCGTGTGGAGGCAATAATAATGGCCCGATGATATCGCCTTGTTTACATCCAGTTACATTATGCCAAAATTGGCTAAACAGGGGTTTATCGGGATTATTTTCCATCGCAGAACGCATACCCAATTGTTTGTTTCGTTGCATATAGAATGTAAGAATATCTTCAAACTTTTCACCATCCAGAATTCGTTGGTATGCTTTTGCCGCTTCTTGCTTCGCGGCAGCGGATTGATTTCCATTGAAAGGAAATTTAATGGCGAGAAAATCTATGAATTCTAAAGATTTAAATGAATTCTTTTTGATTTCATATTCAGCCTCGAATTCTTCATCACTCACTTTAGCATTGCCAGATTGAATTAATTCGTTCACTTTAAATTGAACTGCTACTTCTTGATACAGTACATCCATTTCATCATCGATACCGTATTCTATTTGTGCTTTCATCGAAGCAATCTGACCTTGAGTAAATCCCAGTTCTTCCGTGTTCTGCAGGTTTTCCATATTTTTAAACTCAGGGTTTTTTTCCATAAAAGTGTCGCGTCCGAGATCCCGTTCAATCTCAATGGTACCTGCTTCTTTTAATTCCGCAGCCAATTCAGACTTTAACTGGGTGTTGATCAAGGTATTTAATACACGTAGGAGGTCATTTTGCGATTGAATGAATGGACGTTCTTCATCGCTCATATTACGAAGGTGGCTGCGTAAATCTGAGCGACGAATAGGTTCCCCATCTACTTTAGCTATTATCTTCCTATCTTTATCCGTCAACATTCCACAGCCGATAAGACTGAATGATACAAGGGTTAACATCATTAGACATGCTATATTTTTCATTGTGTAAAACTCCGGTTTAAACTTGAAAACAGCCCTAATCCTACCCGATTTAACACCATAGATACCAACCTTATTCGGGCTCAGGGTTGTCCAGCGATCGTAAAAAGACATCTATATCAAAGTCGGTTTTGGGAGGGGCCTGTTCTCGGTGAAAGTGAATAGGGTTTTTGAGATACGCTCGTTGACATGAAGGGCAAAGGTCCAATTTGAAACGTTTAAAGACTGAAGACTCGACCTCATCAGCGGATTTACTTTCCAATTGCTCAATTAAATCCAGAATCTCCTTCTTATGATCCTGCACCAATTCGGCCAAACTAATTTCTTTCTTGTCATAGGCCGCTTTCACATCAATGGTCACTGTATAGCGCAACGCTTTTAGTGGAATGTCTTTTCCGCATCCATCGCAATGATAAGTGATCATAAAGGCTTTCTCCGATATCTTGCTCTCCTCTAAACTCTATTGTATCAAAAAAAGAATAACAGTGCAGTGCCATTGACACTGAGCTGTTGGAGAAATGTAGAATGAGTCGAATGTACTTATGTTAAAGGTGTCATTTCCTTAGCCTTAGGAAATCGGAATAGGAAACAAGCGCCGTTTCCACGGACACTGTTTATTATTTCAATGCTACCGCCGTTGCGTTGCATCACGTTTCTCACGACACCCAATCCAAGGCCAGTGCCATTTTCGCCTTTAGTACTAAAAAACATTTCGAAGATTTGTTTCTGGGATTCTGCCGGGATACCGGGGCCATTGTCTTCAATGGTTAAGCAAACATAGTTGCCTTCTTCGTGTGTTCCCAAATATATAGTTCGGTGATCTTCTTGCCCTTGCATCGCTTGGCATGCGTTGTTAATTACATTAAGGATGCATTGGCGGAATAACATCTTTTCACCGATGATTTTAGATAGATCTGAAGCTAGTTGAGTCTCACACATGACTTTACATTCACGGAAGTAGGGCTGGGCCAAGGTTAAGCAAGAATTTACGACATTGTGCAACTGCATGGGACCACTTGCCCCTTTTTCATGACGTAAAAAATCCATGGTGCCATGGGCCATATCGGCGCAAAATTTTACTTGCTCACGCATTACATTTATACGCTCATCAATATCGTCCCGATCCGGTTTAATACTGAGTAATTCCAGATGGCTGGATAAAACAGTCAAAGGGGTACCCATATCGTGCATTGTTCCAGAAACATACCGTCCCAAGGTTTCAAAACGGCTGGCTTCCAATGCTAAATTTTCTAATACACGTCGATCGCGTTCAGTTTGATGTTTATTGAATGCCGAGTTAACACAATCGAGCATATGATGTGTATCAAAAGGTTTTTCGATGTATGAGTACGCTCCATGCTCAACGGCTTTCATTGCTGTTTCCAATTCACCATAGCCCGTCATGATGATCACTTCAATGTCATTGTTGAAGGCTTTGATTTGGGCCAGCAATTCGACTCCGGTGACTTTAGGCATGCGAATATCACTGACCACTAAACCAATGGGGAGTTCTTGCAGCATGCTAATGGCTTCGTCAGCATTTTCTACCAAATGAACATCATAATCTTCTTTGAGTAACATACGGAGTGATTGGCGAGGGCCATATTCATCATCCACAACCAAAACATGTCGTTTAGAGGAAGATTCTTTACTTTTTTCTTGATTGAGCTGGTTGAATATTTGATCACCGGCTTGGCTTAAATTCGCTGGAATGGCCATGAAACTACCCTCTCTTTAGGGGTTAAATGTTGTATCTGTATATATGGTAGCAAAATTTATGCCACAAATGGAGGGGCTCGGTAAACTATTGACAAACAGGAGCGATTGTGACATCAAGTAATAGATAGTTGACGTCCAAATATGTACTGGGAAAGTAAAAAACGACAAAAATTGTCCATTTTTGTTCCCAAATACCTTTTGGGGACATTTTTTTGCTTTATGCTAAAAAAGTGCGCATATTGTTCTAAATTAATGTAGCCAACATAATAATTTGGTTATATTTCGGATAAAACTAGATAAATAACAAGACTTGTCTTGTTGAGCCAAAACTGGTAGTATCACAAAAATTAAGAGCACCAAACCAAAGTCTGTGGTGAAAGTCCGGGTAAATCAATAGGAGATATGACATGCGTGATCAGCAAGAACAAATCATTTGTAAAAACGTCGCCATGGCGTATTGTATCTCCGCACCTGGAGCTACAATACTGTTTATTAGTTCCTTAGTGGAAAAACATGTGCGACTTTCGCGCATTTCCTGGATGAACTCATCTCCACCGCAGCAGGGATATCCCCAATAGATTAGGTATATCGCTCATAGAAGGCTAGAACAAGCCGCTGGTGGAAACTAAATTCCACCAGCGGCTTTTTTTATTTAAGTCTGTCGAAACAGTTCGGCAGGCACAACCAAAACCAAGGAGTGTCCCATGAACATTACAACGAAACACAATCGACTCGCGAAGCGTCTGGTCCCCATTTGGAACGTGATGCTAAGCCCTAAATCCTGTTCCCTAGAACCACCTTATTTTATGGTGAAACGAGCAGGGCGAGCATTAAACGATAATGAGTATGAACAGCTGGGAAAATCAGCACTGATGAGAGGAGGTGAACAAAATGTCAACATTCAATCCGGATTTTTGGGAGGTATCGGCGGATTCAGAGTACTTGGAGAATCTACCGGCTGATCGTGGCCTGTGGTATGAGACTGAAGAGGATCGCGATCGTCGGGAAGTTTTCTCAGATTTCTTTGCCGATGTCAAGCCCACGGTGCTAAATTTAATCGATACCAAGCTGACCAATCGTCAAATGGAAGTGGTGAAGTTATACTACCTCTACGATAAGACTCAGGAAGATATTGCCACCATCCTGGATCTGTCTCAATCCACAGTAAGCCGTCACCTGTTCGGAACGGTACGTGGCCGTAAAAAAGTCGGTGGCGCTATCCGTAAATTACGGAAAGTGATCGACAAAAATGAAACACCTGAAATTGATCAAGCTTTCGACACACTGCAGAATAGATTGAAAACAGTGGCCTAAGTATATAGATCAATTCGACACTCCTGAGGGGCTATTGTGCCCTTAGGAGTGTTTTTTGGGGGTTGTATAACTATTCTTTATAATAGGTGTCTATAGAAGGAGAATATTAGGGGCTCTGCGTATAAAAAGATAACTTATAGCTTGTATGAAACTATACATTGTGCTACCATAAGAGACATAAATTGTACTAATTCAATCACGAACTTTTAAGGAGTTTAACTATGAAGACCATTTTACGCGGTGGTTTGTTTACTGCAGTAGCAGCAGCCATCCTGACCCTCTCACCTTTCGCCTCAGCAAGTGCAATGGATGACTTGTCTTGGTTCGGTAACACTGGCGCGACATCTGGTCCAGTTAAAGATACTGACTACTCCGGATATTGGTGGTGGCCAACCATCCCAGCTGCTAACAGCAATGACCAAGAAGTTTGGGGCAACCGTGGTGTTGTATACAATATGTACAAAGTAACTCCACCACCAAAACCTGAAGCACCTAAGCCTCCTAAACCAGCTGCTCCTGTCAAAGTAGAGCGTAAAGTACCTATCGCTAACAGCATTCTTTTCGACTTTGATAGCTCAGTATTAAAAGCTGAAGGTCAAAAAGAAGTCAATCGTGTAGTCGGTATAATGAAAGCTAACGCTGGAGATACATTGACTGTTGAAGGTCACACCTGCGATAAAGGTTCTGATGCCTACAACCAAGGCCTTGGCCAACGTCGTTCAGATTCAGTATCCAGCGCTATTAAATCTCAAGGTGTTGCTGCTAACCGTCTCACTTCAGTATCTAAAGGTGAAAAAGCTCCAGCCGTTGCAAACGATTCTGAAGCTAATCGTGCTAAAAACCGTCGCGTAGTATTACTGTTCAAAATTAAGTAATTCGATAAGAACGATTTAATTATTAACGTGCCTCGCTATTCATTTAGTGGGGCACGTTTTTTTGTGCTAAGGAACTATTTCTGTTCAATAGGTTATAGTGTCTCAGGTGGGGATGGGGCCCAATGAACGAGACTTCGGGAGAATAGCAATATGGGCACAATGCAAGGAGTTGGTTACTTAGTACTTGGAGTACTCATGAGCGGTAGAAGTATGGCTACTTTCGCAAATACAGAAAATGACGATCATTCTTGGTTTGGGTACACGGGCTCGACATCTTTGCCTGTGAAAGATGTCGACGGTTCTGGGCATTGGTTGTGGCCAACTGTTCCAGCTTCCAATGACAATGATGAAGAGCTCTGGGGGAATAGGAGACTGGTGTACAGTCAATATACTCCCCCGAAAATTGATTTCATTTGTGATCTAATTACTACTACCCCCCCCACTGCCAGAGATACCAGAAGTAGACGATCAGGTTTCTCGCAATATACCTAATAATGTACTTTCTGATTTTGATAGTGCAGTCTTGAAGCCAGATGGACTAAAAGAAATCGAATCGGTTATCACAATGCTCAAAGAATATCTGACAGATACAGTCATAGTAGAAGGGCATACTTGTGATATGGGGCCGGAAGCATATAATTTGCAATTGAGTACACGTCGAGCTGAATCCGTGGCAAAAGCGTTGGCCAATAATGGAATTGGTGCGAAACGCATTACTAGTATATTCTATGATGAATCTAATTCTGAGGTAGAAAATACCTCTAGAGGTAGACGTATGCTTAACCGCCGTGTAGCCATTGTGTTCAAAATTAAGTAAACGATAGTAAAGCCTTTTATAATCATCCGTGTCTCGCTATACTACTAGCGGGGCACGTTTTTTGTTTAAACGTTAAAAAGGTACGCATGAGCCAAAGCGAAGAACACGATAGTTTGTATAACTCACCGCTTCTGCGGATGCTAGACGCCTTTTTACAAGCCAGCGTCTTTGAGTCAGGCCTCGCCGAAAAAACCCTATCCGCCTACAGCGCCGATCTAACTCGATACCTTCAACATCTCGCCATCAACGGCATCGACAACCTAAATGAAGTTATACGCGAAGATGTGCTCGATCACATGATCGCTTTGCGCAAAGATAAATTATCTGCCCGATCGGTTGCACGACACCTCAGTGCGATACGACGATTTCATCTTTTTCTACTTGACGAACAATACACCAAGAAAAATCCTACTGAGGACTTTGATTCACCGCGGATAATCCAACCATTGCCGCATGTCTTATCGACCCATGAAATTGAAAGTCTACTCGCTGCACCCGATGCCTGCACTGAGAAAGGGGTACGCGATAGGGCCATTCTGGAGCTTTTTTATTCCTGTGGCCTGCGAATTTCAGAATTATCCAATCTGCATGTAATGAATGTGCAACTCAAGGAATCGAGTATGCGTGTACAGGGAAAGGGAAGTAAAACCCGACTAATTCCATTGGGCATGAAAGCCATCGAAAAACTCAATGCTTGGTACATTCTTCGTGCACAATGGAAGCAGGATGACAATACAGTATTTTTGTCTAGTCGCGGCAAGCGTATGAGCAGGAGCAGTATTTGGAAAATTGTAAAACAAGCAGCCCAAACCGCGAACATTCGACAAAATGTTACGCCACACATGTTACGTCACTCATTCGCTACACATCTACTGGATAATGGCGCAGATTTACGCGCCGTGCAAGAAATGCTGGGACATTCAGATATCGCTACAACACAAATATATACTCATATAAGTCGAGAACGCCTAAGCACCGCGCATGAACAGTTTCATCCTCGAGCTTAGCTAATTAGTTTGCCAAAAGAGAAAAACCATGGGTTGAAGGTTGGATTGATGGGTGTCCCATCAAAAGAGCTTCTTTAAGTGCAAGAGAGCGAGTAGTTTTTTAAGGAGCCATTCTCGTTTTGCTATACTCCTAGTTATTATGTCTCCTTCCTTCTTGCGTTTCTTAAAATTTGCACGACCCTACTGGCTACTAGCCAGTGGCTCAATCATGTGCGGTGTGCTCAAATTCTCTCTGGCCTTGCTATTGCCCGGGGCTTTGGGCTTAGTGGTAAAACATGTAGTTGAAGCCGAGCTTAGCCCTGAACAGCAAATTCAAAAACTCGGGTTGATATTAGGGTGCTTGATTGGAGCTTTTTTATTGCGGGCGCCCATTACTTTTTCACGCACCTACTTGGCTGAACTGGCTGGAAATCGAACGATATTCGATATTCGTACTGAGCTGTATCGACACATTCAGCGCTTAAGTATGAGTTATCATGCCAACCGTCGAACCGGAGGTACGATGTCTCGTCTCATTGGTGATATCAATGCTGCACAAGGAATTTTGGATAAGGGCGTCATTTCTTTTTCGGTTGATCTGCTTTTTTTGTTAGGGGTAACGGTATTCCTCTTTGTACTCGATTGGCGATTGGCCTGCGCGAGCTTAGTGACTTTGCCCATGTATGGTATGGCCATTATTGTATTAAACCCCAAGATGCGTCAGGCCAGTACCGAGGTACAATCGCAAGTATCTGAAATGTCGGGCGAAGTCACGGAAAAACTATCTGGACTCTCCGTAGTATTATCCTTTGTTCGGGAAAAAACAGAAGAACTCAACTTCTTCCTTCAGCATCGCTCCTATTTGGGGAAAGTCATGGGGAAAACGAGAATTCAAGCCACACAACTGGCTTCGACAGAATTTTTAACGGCAGTAGGTCCTTTAGTGGTCATAGGTTATGGGGGCTACCGTGTCATCACGGGTACACTAGATATGTCCGAGTTTATCTGGTTCTACGGCTTTATATCGCACCTCTATCTTCCCACACGCCGATTGGCTGATTCTTCCACTATTGTGCAGGAGCGCTTAGCGGCGATGGATCGTGTGTTTGAAGTGTTCGATACGGAACCCGAAATTAAAGATGCCCCTGGGGCGCGGCATATAAATCAAGTGGAAGGCACAATAGCTTTTAATGAAGTATCTTTTTCCTATGATCCCGATACTCCAGTGCTTCATAAGCTCTCATTTACCATTAAACCGGGTGAATCTGTGGCTTTTGTCGGGCGTAGTGGAGCGGGAAAAAGTACCTTGGTAAATTTGGTGCCCCGGTTTTACGAAATTGATTCCGGATCTATAGAAATAGATGGTCAGAACATACAACAACTTCAATTAAAGAGTTTACGCTCAACAATTGGGATGGTATTACAGGACTCGATTCTTTTTAGTGGAAGTATTCGAGAAAATATTTTATACGGCAATAGAAACGCTACAGCGGATGAAATGATTAGTGCAGCTAAAATGGCCCATGTAGATGAATTTGTTGATGAGTTGCCTAATGGTTACGATACTGTCATTGGTGAGCGTGGAGTGAAACTGAGTGGGGGGCAGAAGCAACGTATTAGTATTGCCAGAGCCTTTCTTCGCGACCCTCGAATTTTGATATTGGATGAGGCTACTTCAAGTCTAGATTCTCATGCCGAAAATATCATACAAGGAGCTTTAGAAGAATTAATGGAGGGCCGCACTACATTGGTGATCGCTCACCGCTTATCCACCATTGTAGGATGCGATCGGGTTGTTGTGATTGAGGATGGCCACATCGTGCAAGAGGGCGATCACGAATCACTCATCCAAATTGAAGGTCCCTATAGAGCTTTATGTGAAGAACAATTTGGCTATGTACGGCTAGATTTTTTAGAATAAAATCATAATAACTACTTTAAGCTAAAATAATCCCTCAAGAATTTGCTAATAACCTTGATAAGCAATAATTCGGTTAAAAAAAATGGTGGTCAACTATTTAAGTTGACCACCATTTTTTAATGGAGATTATGTTTTTCAGGTATTAACCTGCGGCACCAACAAGCAGACACATAGACAGGTCAACTGGAATACCACTTTTAAACTTTTTGAATTCCACGTGTCCATCCATGTAGAGCACATTGGACCCACCTGGAACATGATTGAAAAGATCAGGCTTAGCACCAGCAATGTCAAACGTAATAGTAATTGTGCTTTGTGCACTAGCGCTACCAGCTGGATTGTTAATATCGGTAATTAAGAAGCGTTCAATACCTTCTTTAAAACGGTAAACAGTTTCACCGGTTATGAGATTATCCACATCAGTAATTCCCTCAGCGGTCTCAAGCATGACTTCATATGCTCCATCAGGATCCGTAGCAGGATTTATCCCCGATGCAATAAGTGCAGTTTCTATTGGCCCCTCAAGACCTAAAACGCCAGCAAATGCACCGAACAGATCCAATGAGAACAATTCACTACCGTTAATGAATCCATCAGCGATAAGGTCATCGAGGTCAGTCCATCCAGTCAATCCAGATACAGCAGATGCAGGTGCCTGAAGTGATGCATCGTCGAAATAATTTTCTAACATGAAACCGGTATAAGCATAGCTTTCATCGGCTTGAGCAGTACCTAAGCTGTTTTGATCACACCAGATATGCGCCATGTTTTCACCAGTTGATGGATTTGCAAATACAGGGGGATCATCCTCGGAAGGGCAAACAAGTACATCGGGATCGGTAAGATACTCGGGGTAGATAGAATTCATATTCGGGCCAAAAGCGGAACCATTACCAGGTCCACCTGTAATAGTCGCCAATACGGTAGCGTTGTCACCAGCTTCGCAGTCGTACCCTACCGGACCGCCGAATTCAGTTATCGGATACAATCCGCCATTTGACTCGTTAGCGTACATTTTGAACACTAAGCCCATTTGCTTAAGATTATTTTGACAGTTTGCCCGACGTGCAGCTTCACGTGCACGAGACAAAGCTGGTAAAAGAATTGCAGCCAAAATACCAATGATGGCAATTACGACTAACAATTCAATTAGTGTAAATCCTCTTTTTTTCATAGTAATTCTCCTCGTTAATTTTTATAGAATAAATATAAATAGTTCTTTTAAGTTGACAAACCGTAAAACCAAATAAATTCGACTTTTGACTTTCCAATGAAAATCATTTATAGGTAAAACACGTTAACGTTAACTTAAAATTGTTTTGTCAATCTATCACGATTACTATAATTTGTCAACCACTAAAAAAACATAATTATGGCAATTTTTTCCATAATTTGAACATAATTTTGATGGAGTGAAGTAAACGACCTAGGAAATGGAAAATATAAGTGGGGTTATTTACTAAACGCTTTTAGAATAAGGCTAGAAATGCTTTTGGGCTCTTCTTGAGGAATAAAATGACTAGCCCCTTCAATCTCTGAATACTGAGCATTCGGTACGAGGTCATATTGTATGCCAACTAACGGTTTGACGTTGGAGTCGCTACCGGTAACCAAAATTAATCCCGTTGAGTCATACTCAGTCAGAATTTCAAAAACATCATGCGCCCCCCCGTGCAGGTAAACTAGGCTTTCAATTTCAGGTGGGCATTTCAATTGAGCTGAACCATTCTTTAATTCTGTGAGTCCATGTTCGCTGTATGCTTCAAGACAATCTACATGCCAACGGTTCATTGGAGCTTTCATTGAAAACCGTTCTCGTGCTTCAGCTTTGGAATTAAAATTCGCTCTTCGTCTTAGCGCAGATTTGGAGAGAATTTTACTGGTGAGCGGTGCACTGGGTGGAGCAATGATGGCATCAATCAACATGAGTTGGTGAAATAAACCAGGATGATGCTTTTGTGCATAGGCAATTTGTGCTCCGCCTGCTGAGTGCCCTGCTGCATATACTTTATCGCCCAGTTCTAATTGATCCACAATTGCTACAAGGTCTAGACCCGAATGGCTCCAAGCATAGGCTTCTGATTCATGGGGTTTTCCAGAATCGCCATGACCTCGGGCATCGGGTGCAAGCACACGAAAGTGGGGGAGTAATTGCGCCACAATCGGATCCCATACACGGGCACATGTGCCTGTGCAGTGGCACAGAATTAAAGTGGGGCCGTCGCCACCATAATCCCAAACATTAATGGCTACATCTTGGTAGCCATTAACAATATGCGATATAGGTGATAGCGATGTTGTCATTGCAAAGAATCGAAATTAGTTTCCGGCTTCTTGCTCTTCAAGCCAACGTGTCGCATCCAAGGCTCCCATGCATCCGCTTCCGGCAGCAGTAACAGCTTGGCGGTAAACAGAATCTTGCACATCGCCTACAGCAAATACCCCTTCAATATTGGTGCAACTGGTATCGGCTTGGGTAACTAAATATCCAGTGTCGTCCATATCCAAAACGCCTGTAAACAGGTCGGTATTGGGTTTGTGTCCAATAGCAGAGAAATAACCGGTGCACTCAATGTTGGTTGTCTCTGATGTGTTTACATCTTTGATGCGTACAGCCGTTACACCGTTTTCATCATCGCCCAAGATTTCATCTATGGTAGAGAACCAATGAATTTCAATTTTTTCATGGTTGATGGCGCGATCGGCCATAATTTTGCTCGCACGGAATTCATCGCGGCGATGGATGATGTGGACTTTACTCGCAAATTGGGTGAGGAACATTGCTTCTTCCATTGCGGTATCGCCACCCCCTACTACAACCAAGGGTTTATCGCGGTAACGGGGGAGCGCGCCGTCGCAGGTTGCGCAAGCGGATACGCCACGGTTCATGAATGCTTCTTCGGAAGGAAGGCCTAAGTATTTAGCTGTTGCACCTGTTGCAATAATTACGGCTTCGGCTTTACGCACTTCTTTGGCTGTAGTCACAGTGAATGGACGTTCTGAGAAATCCACATCGGTTACTGTTTCCCACAAGCAACGGGTGCCAAAACGTTCGCATTGTTTTTTGAAGTCTGCCATCATTTGAGGACCTTCGACCCCTTCAGGGTATCCAGGATAATTTTCCACTTCAGTTGTCGTCATTAATTGTCCGCCAGGCAGGATCTCTTTGCTGGGGGCACCTTCAAGTAATAAGGGCTCCATGTTGGCACGCCCGGTGTAAAGGGCAGCGGTATATCCAGCGGGACCTGAACCAATGATGATAATTTTTTCGACGGAATCGGACATATATAACTCACTTTCCATTTAAAACGGTAAACCGTTTATGTTGTTGATTAAATAGGACTAAACGAAGATTATAATGAAGTTTTAGGTATGGAACAAATTACCTAACACATTATTTTCCGGATTTAATCCATTCAATATTAAAACAGGTATATTTGATGCTTTTCCCCTTTTTCGCGGTTATGGTCTTGGTTAATAAAATAACTTTAGGATGCATGTAAATTCTCGTCACTGCATTCTTTATATTACGGTAATGAAATGCGCCTTGACCCGATTCGCGTGATTCAAGTTGATTGGTTCATTTCCACGTTTTCCCTTCGTCATCCGATAGGCTTACTGCTAAAGTATGCCGACCTTTTTCTTGACCGTTGATTCCCAATTCCCATTCTTAAGGGTGATGACATCAAGGCTTGCACCGGGATTAAGAAGCGTTGCATAGTCATAGACTTTACTTAAGCTTTCGCCAGGATCGCTGGATTCGGAAACCAACTCAACAGCATATCCCCATTGGGGCATTCAATAATGCATGAGCCATGATTGTGCCAACTTTCCATGGGGAAAATGAGTTCTCTTTGCAAGAATGCACCTTCGGCCTGTACTTGGGGAATCAATGTGGGCAAGATTAAGCACAAAATAGTTATTGATAGATAACGTTTCATGAAGATCTCCTTTAAATTACATCCCAATGTAGCACAGTGTCCAGAGACTTCGCTAGGTGTTGGCTTGGGCTAAAGGGCTGTGATACAATTCTGGTTATGATAACTCGATCCTATACTAAATTCTCTTCACTCTTTGGGAGTGTTCTTCTTGTCGCCATTACGGTCATCAGTAGTGGTTGTGCCACCAAAGCCAAACCTGTGGAAAACCAGCCTGTGGCATTTGTGGATTCTATGACAGTGCCCATGGCCTTTGAAGATGCTTGGCTACTGACACGCGATGTGTTGTTGCAACAGGATGGCATAGAAATATATACACGTGATAAGCGCGGCATGTTCGTGGTGTATACTGATATGCATCGTGAAAAATTGATTGTTCCCAAGCGTAGTATGCTGACCATTACCCTAGAAGAAGAGTCTAAATCGGCAACAAAAATTTCTGTTGAAACTGTGGCGCAACGCTATGGGGTGACGTTGTTGACCTATCCCGGATGGCGTGAAGAGAATAAAGTTCCCGAGGAAGAAGTGGGCCGTGAAATTATGGAATCCATTCGAGGAAAATCGTCAAGTAATTAGTATGAATAGACTTAAGGGGGTACTTTCCATTGGGGATGGATAAAGTATGCATCCGGAAGAGGGGATTAGGTATAGATCAAGTAGAGTCCTTTAAAGTGAATCTGTGAAAAGTGCTGTTTTCAGGGGGTTTGCTTTCATTTAGGACTCAGTGGTAGTATTATTTAAGCGATATAATAGCGAAGAAAGGTTTTTTATATCATGCACTCACTCATCAACGTAGAATGTCCGCATTGCAAAGCCCGTGGCCAAATTATGATTCCACCAGTTGGGTCTATAATTATCGGTCCCTGTCCGAAATGTGAAGATCTCGTGGTGATTTTCTGTGGTCAAGTGCTGGCTCTGGATAAAGTATTGATGAATGAAGAAAACATCGAAACACGTCGTGAGCACCTATTATCGGTATTGAACACCTTCTTGGAAGATCGCATTTCTAATTTGATGAGCGAAGACTTCAATATTAACACCAGATCCTTGTCTGAAGTAGTAGACGATACTGAGTTGGAAGAGTCTGAGGTTGAATTTGTTGAAGAAGAGGCTTCAGTAGACTTTACTGCGCTGTCCGATGCTGAACAATCTCAATCCATTACACAATCCGAAGTCGACCGTTTTACTGATGTCGATTTGAAATTGTTGGATAATAAGGCCTATTTTAAGTCCGTTTTCGGTGCTTAGTTTTTAGCACCCCTCTATTTAGCCTCTGTAAGTTTATACTTGGCTTCTGCTTTGGCAATTTCACATTGAATGTTGTCACCTTCGTAGAACCACAAACGCCCATTGACCTCCATGCGCTCACCCGGCTCTTCATCTGGAAAGGTTGGATTGGAATAGATACACGGACAATTTTGGTCGCCCGGGCAATTGGTTTATGTTTAGCCAAGATGAAGGCGAAAGCTGGGGACCAATTATTCCATTTTATCATGGCTTATATCCGCCCGACTGCACCAATTATTTTTCAATCGAAGAAATTGTGCCCAATATGTTCTTGGTGGTCTATGCAAGTACCAATCCCAATGACCATTGGCAGAGTGAGATGATAGGTACTTACTACTATGTCAAATGTGGAATTTATTCGGGTCCTGAAGAATAAAGTCTAGGCGATAATGCCGTGTAATACTTTCGGCTCTTCAACACCGGTTAATTTGCGATCCAAGCCAAGATATGGAAAATTCAATCTATCGTGATCGATTCCCATTTGGTGCATCATCGTTGCATGTAAATCGCGCACATGCACAGGATTTTTTACGATGTTGTAGCAGAAGTCATCTGTTTCACCATAACTGAGGCCACCTTTAATTCCTCCCCCAGCCATCCAGGTAGTGAAGCAACGTGGATGATGATCACGACCGTAATCGTCTCGTTTATTGGGGTCCATACCTTGTGCAAACGTTGTGCGTCCGAATTCACCAGCAAAAACCACCAATGTGTCGTCCAATAAACCGCGTTGCTTCAGATCCTGCAACAATCCAGCTATGGGTTGATCCACATCTCCCGCTTGTCCGCGTAGGTGTTTGGGCAATTGTGCATGATGGTCCCAGCCGCGGTGGAATAGTTGGATGAACCGGACATCACGCTCCGCCATGCGACGAGCCAAAAGGCAGTTGCGTGCAAAGGAACCCACTTTATTTACTTCAGGACCGTACATATCTAGGGTTGATTGATTCTCAACGCTGAGATCGGTAAGTTCAGGTACTGACATCTGCATGCGGAACGCCATCTCTTGCTGAGCAATAGATGTTTTAATTTCCGGATCACCAGTAATTTTTTCCTGCTCGGCATTTATCTTGGCTACAAAGTCCAGCATTTTGTGGCGGGCTTTACGGTCAATGCCTTTGGGATTTGATAAAAATAACACCGGGTCACCCACCGATTGGAAGGCCACACCTTGGTGCTTCGAGGGCAAGAAGCCTGTGCCCCAAAGGCGACTATATAGAGCCTGTACATTCACTTTTCCTGACCAGAAGGCTGAGCTTAGAACAATAAAATCGGGTAGATCGCGGTTCATGGTACCCAAGCCATAACTTAACCAAGAACCCATACTTGCGCTGCCTGGCATCTCGGAGCCTGTGCAGAAAAATGTTTTTGCTGGGTCGTGATTGATGGCTGCTGTGTGGGTAGATTTAATCATGCAAATATCATCGGCATGCGCAGAGAGATGGGGAAGTAGTTCGCTCATCACCAGACCGCTTTTTCCCTTGGGAGAAAATTTAAAGATGGATGCGCAGATCTCCTGCTTTTTGCCGCGGGTCATGGTTGTAACGCGTTGCCCTTTACTTATTTCAGCTGGCAAGGGTTGTCCATGCAACTTTTCTAACTGGGGCTTATAGTCGAAAAGATCCAGTTGACTAGGGCCACCAGCCATGAATAAAAAGATGATACGCTTGGCCTTGGGCACAAAATGTGATGCGCTTTGTGTATTGGCTTGGGCCGATGGTAAGGCATTGCCTAAAGCAGCAGCCCCAAGACCCATAGTAGCTTTTTTGATAAATTGACGGCGATTCATGGTGTCGCAAAATTGTTGAAATTGAGTATCCATTAGCGTTTTACCTTTGCGAGTTCTAGGTTCAGTAAGCTGTGTGCCATCATAGTCCAGGCGGCGAGTTCTACGCGCTCTTTCGGCCTAGTGTCATCCAGGCCCGCAGTAATCGATTCGGCCAATGCTTGATCATTTCTATAGATTTCCATGAATTCGTTGAGTGTTGTTTCCATCAAATTTAAGCGTTCTGAGTCTGGTAAATGCGAAGTGATTTTCTCATAGGTAAGGCTTAAGCCCTCACGCACATCTTTCGTTTCGTTTAGAGTTAATTGCGCACAGGCCTTGGCTGCTTTTAAGTATTCCTGCTCATTCATTAACAACAGTGCCTGCAAGGGGGTGTTGGTTCGTTCGCGTTTGGCTACACAGAATTCACGTGAAGGTGCATTCATGATTGTCATTTGCGGCGGTGGCATACCCCGGCGCCAATAAGTATATAAACTTCGGCGATAAATATTGTCATCGGTATCGGCCACATATGTCTTCGGAGCAGCCATACTCACCATTTCCCACAAGCCCGGCGGTTGGGGCGGCTTCACGCTCCGGCCATACATAGTGTCATTGAGTAACCCACTCACCGAAAGTATTTGATCGCGAATCATCTCTGCATCCATTATGAACCGGGATCCACGAGCAAGCATTCTGTTCTCAGGATCGGATATGAATTTGGCTTGTGGAGCATCCGACTCTTGTTTATAGGTCTGAGAGAGCACAATCTTTCGTACCAATTGCTTTATGTTCCAGCCGGTTTCGATGAATTTCACTGCCAGTTCATCTAGTAATTCAGGATGACTCGGGCGTTCACCTTGGGCACCAAAATCTTGGGGTGTTTTAACGAGTCCGACACCGAAGAATTGCTGCCAAATTCTGTTTACAGCGACACGTGCGGTAAGCGGGTGCTCTGGGTCCACAAGCCATTGGGCTAAATCCATTCGAGAATATAGCCCCTCTTTTTCATTCATAGGAGGAAGAAACGAAGGGGTGTTTCGTTCTACTGGATCCCCGGGAACATCATAGGCACCGCGAATCAAGATGGTCGCAGGGCGTATAGGCGTTCTTTCCTCCATTATCATGGCGCCGGGGATTGTGTTAATTAAAGATTCTTTTCTGCGTTGAATTTTCGTAATTTCTTTATCAAGCTTCTCAATTCGGCTTGCTTGATCAGTATCGTCTTTAATCACTTCTTTTTTTTGGGCTAACTTTTGTAAGTCTGCTTTATATTTAGCCAATTTTAAGGCTTGATCAGGTGTAGTTAAATTGATGAAAGGAGGCTGAAGTCCTCTTTTCGGTGAATTCTTGGTTTCTGGATTACCACTAAAATTATTGAAGAAAGCATAGATTTGATAAAAATCTTTTTGGGTAATTGGGTCAGACTTGTGATCATGGCATTGCGCACAATGTACGGTAAGCCCAAGAAATGTAGTGCCAAACGCAGCAACTCGGTCTAAAATATTTTTATGGAGACTTTCTTCCGGGAGGGCAGTCCCTTTGTCAATAATAAGATGAAGACGATTGAATCCGGAGGCGACCAATTGATCACGACTGGGCTCTTCGTAGAGATCACCGGCCAACTGATATTTAATAAAAGTGTCATAGGGCATGTTTTCATTGAATGAACGAATTAGCCAATCACGGTATGTAGTAAAGTCACGAGGGAAATCTTTGTGCATGCCGTTGGTATCACTCAGTCGCACTAAATCCGCCCAGTAGTGGGTCATATGTTCGCCATATGAAGGTTTTTGTATCAATGAATCCACTAGATTGTTATATGCATTAGGATTTTTGTCATTAATGAATGCTTCAATCTCACCCAAGGTGGGGGGGAGACCGGTGAGGTCAAAAGTGACACGGCGAATTAAACTGCGTTTATCGGCCTCTTTACTTGGGGTAAAGCCCTGGGCTTCGAGTTTGGCTAGAACGTGCGAATCAATTGAATTCTTTACCCATGCTTGCTTTTTAACGATAGGCGGTGTTGATTTTTGAGGCGGTAGGAAGGACCAGAACTGTTGATATTCACCTCCATCAATAATCCACTGCTTTATTTGGGCCAACTCTTTCTTTGTAAGGGGGTCATTGTGTGAATCGGAAGGGGGCATTACTTTATCTGAATCACTGGATGTAATCCGTTTCCATAATTCACTGTCCTCTGGCTTACCTGGATTTACAATGCGGTAGTCAGTGCGTGCGGTCAATGCGCCGAACTCACCATCGGGAACATCTAGTCGAAGGTCGCCTTTCCGGCCATCTTTGCTTGGTCCATGACAATCGAAACATTTACTCGAAAGGACGGGATGAATTTCACGGCTAAATGTTTGATCTTCAGCAGCGTATGCCACCAGAGTCATTGCGGATAGGTAAGAGGCCATAACGATACTTTTCAAAACTTTTCCTCGCATTCTGGCTCAATACACAGTTTTCTTTGACCGAAGAGGTTAAAGGTAGTGAGGCCTCTTGGGCACTATGAACAGTACAATTAGTATCCACTTATTAGGGGATTAGATTCAAGTTTAAGCGATATTATCGTTCGTTAAGAGATGTTTAGAAAATGATTAGGAACTTTTTTTAGTTTCGCGTGATTTATTCCGTGCGACCTTGACGAGAAATGATGGGGTTTCTCGCAACCGTTAGGAACACTTATGCGATCATCTGCCTACTTGAAGTAATACTCCAGCAATTCCTGTGGGGTGCCTGGAAAATCGGCATACTGCAAATCACCTGCATAATGTTGCTCCCCTCCGGTGTAATAGACAATGGTCTTACCATTCCAATAGCAAATTTCCGCATCCGAAGCATTCTTCTCGCGCAACTCAGCGGGGCGCAGAGGATGCACCTTATTTTCTGTTTGGAAAGTCACAAAAGGTCGTTTTACGTCGGCGTCGATCCAGTTAATCAAGTCTTTCGAACGCGCAACCCGTGTTTCATAATGGCCTTTTCCCAGTGACTGTAAATACAGGGTGTAATACCAGTCCCCTTCGAAATACAGCGCAGGACCGCCCACATATTTATCCACCCCATACAAAGCATCCGGTACTCGCGTCCAGTCGGTTAGATTAACCGAAGTAAAATACTTAAAGGTAAAGGCAGGCCACTTAGGCTCATTGCTCTCTACCAACAACACAAATGAATCACGTCCCTTACAAACCGATACATTAAAGAACTTTTCATCCGGCTGCGCCTTTAATACCACCTCAGGCTTCGTCCAGTTTTTCAGGTCCGTGGATGAAGTCATCACGATTTCTGTAATGTTCCATTTTTTCTCTGTTCCCCAATTTCCTGCAAAGACATAGGCGGTACCTTCATGTATAAAAGTCATCGCCAACCCATGCCCAATCAAGGGCGTTGATACAATGCGATCGGCGGCCATATCTCTTATGCGCACTTCATCTTTTGTAAAATGAGATCCATCCTCATCCTTTGGGTTTTCCCACTGCTTCTGCCAACTCTCCATCAGATACAGCTTTTCCTTAAAAACAAACGGCGTCACCTCTACCAAGGGTGATTCCAGTTTTGCCCAATTTTGGAGCGGGTGTTTCCAATTACTTTCCCCGCGATTTTTAATGACTGAACCTACTTCCAAATTCTGCAAATCAGCCAACTGTAGGCGTAATGAGTATCCCCTTTCAGTTTCTGTTCGTATGGGAATGTCTCTTGATAGGGCCCTTTCTCGATTAGGTATTTCTACATTATCTGAAGAATAATAGTAGTTATTCATGCCTGACAGCTTTGGCGTAAAACTCAGAGAATCCTTTCCCGTTATGCGGTAGTGTTTATCCCAATAGGGCTCTGCGTATGCACCACCTCTAACTTCCACATTCTGTAGGTCCGCATAAGCAGACAAAGATATTAAAAGAGCGCTTATATAAATAGATATACGTTTGAAAATTTGTTTTGACATTGTATATTCCCAAGTTATTCCAATCAGAGTATGTAGTATTACCCATTTACAGCTGCTTTGCAAGAGCTCTTGTTTAATAAGCTGAAAAACTTTTTATCCGAGGCTCCAATGTGTTTTCATCGATACTCAATCGCAACGATTTCGTATTTTCTATATCCACTGTATGAATTCGTTTGCGCCCAATGGTTTTACCTTCACCAATGTTCATCCACTGCCCATCTACCTTGGCTTCTATGGTGTACGTAACAATGTGCTGTCCAAACTGTAGGTCTTCCTCAATAACGATATCGTTTATTGTAGTCGGCTTTTTGAAAACTAACATCAATTGATTGTTTACTGTCCCGACTTCTGAGTTCGACACCCACCCTTTACGTTTTACAAAGCGCTTTTTTAAATCTTTTCCAAATGTTTTTAGCATTTTCAATTCGGCTTCAGGAATAAGTCCGTCTGTATCCGGTGTCATATTGACCAATAAGTTGGCACCCAAAGCCACCGATGAATCATAGGCCTCCATCATGCGCTCAGGTGACTTTAAGGTTTTGTCCGTGTCTGGCGACCAAAACCAGTGTTGTCGTGTGTGAATATTGGACTCCGGTACAAACCAACCCTGTGAATATTCGGGTAACCAATTGACACGACCCGTTCCCAGCTGCACGACATTGTTTAATGGGTAGGGGGCTTTGCCTTGTTCACTTCCGGCCCAACGTACATCGGGCCATCCACCCCCCATGACTACGGCATTCGGTTGCATTCTGCGGACTGCATCGCGAATACGATCCACGTACTTCCCGTTTATGGGCTTGGCAGAAGCATCCATCACATCCGGGTCGAAGGGATTAAAGGCTCCATCAAACCAAATTACTTCTAGCTCACCGTAGTTGGTTAATAACTCTGTTAACTGCTGCATGAAAATTGGAAAGTACTTTTCTGGATCGCCAATTATCTTGCGCTTGCCCAATTGATCGGGTGTGCTTTTGCACCCGTGATAAGCATCGCCTGAGCTCAGGTACAAACCGGGGGAGAGACCATGCTTGCGTGCCGAATCTACGAATTCGCGAACTACATCGCCTTTCCCGTTTTTCCAAGCAGAACTCTCGACCGAAAAATCAGAGGTTTCCGTAGGCCACAAGCAATATCCATTGTGATGTTTCGCGGTCAGAACAATATGCTTCGCGCCAATTGCCTTCGCTGCCCGCATCCATTGATCCGTATTTAATTTCACAGGGTTAAATAAATCCGGTGCTGGAACTGTCAAATAGTCGCCACCTCCATTATTGAGGTAAGCGGCTGGACCATAATGCACAAATGCGCCCAGCTGATTATTTTGATACCGCAGCTGATTCTTGGTTGGAAGAATATTCGTGGGCTCATCGGCATGAGCACGTCCCGTGTGTAGACTGATAATGAGCCCTAGCAGAAAGAAGCGTATGACTTGTTTTAGCATAAAAACCTCGTGTTGAATAGTGAAAGCGTACTATAGTTTAACTTATTATTATTGCTAAATAATAATAAGTTAAAGGGTATTCAATGGTTTGTTGTTAATATATGAATCACATCCCTAAGATGCTATACTGGAAAATCTAATATTAGGTAGGTGAAGGAAAAGCATTATGAAGCTGTATATAAGTGTATTGGCCACTATTGCTACTGGGTTAATATCCGTATTCACGTGGGCCGAAGACCCTATATCGTATTCACGGGACATTAAGAAAATTTTGTCCAACAATTGTTTTGAATGCCATGGACCCGATAGCCAGGCCCGTAAGAAAACACCGCGTTTGGATGTCGCTGAAGAGGCCTATGCGAAAACAACCGGCGGAATAACGCCGATCGTTCCAGGTAATCCTGAAGCCAGTGAAATCATCAAGTTGATAACCTCCGATGATCCCGATCTCATGATGCCCCCACCCGATTCAGGAAAACAGCTCACAGAAAAAGAAATCGAACTCATCCGTCAATGGCTCAAAGAAGGTGCTCAATATCAAGCGCATTGGTCCTATGTTGCTCCTAAGCAGGTAACACTACCTTTCGTGTCGGATAAAGGGTGGGTAACCAATCCCATCGATCAATTTATTCTGGCACGATTGGAACAAGAAAAACTGACTACATCTGTTGAAGCCGATCGCCGTACGTTAATTCGACGCGTTTCATTGGACCTTATAGGCATTCCACCTACTCCCGAAGAAATTGATGATTTTGTAAACGATAAGCGATCGGGTGCCTATGCACGCGTTGTAGAACGATTGCTGAATTCGCCTGCCTACGGTGAACGCTGGGCGGGTATGTGGCTTGATTTGGCCCGCTATGCCGATACCAAAGGGTATGAAGCCGATCGCGCGCGGGTTATTTGGAAATACCGCGACTGGGTTATTAAAGCGTTAAATGACGACATGCCCTACACGCAATTCACCATCGAGCAACTCGCTGGTGATCTACTGGAAAACCCCACTGAAGATCAAATTACCGCGACCGCGTTTCATCGCAATACTATGAATAATGACGAAGGCGGTACTGATGCTGAAGAATTCCGTACAGCCGCCGTGTTGGACCGGGTCATTACGACGATGCAAGTGTGGATGGGTACTACCATGATGTGCGCGCAGTGCCATGACCATAAATATGACCCCATATCAACCAAAGAATTCTATCGCTTCTACGATTATTTTAATCAAACCGAAGACAATGATAACAATGATGAATCGCCCACTTACTGGCATGCTACGCAAGAGCAAAAAGATCAAATTGAAAAGTTTCAAAAAGTAGTTAATACCTCGAATAATATCATTAAAAAACTTGATGAAAGCTTAAAGACTGCTAAAGAAGAAGAAAAATTTGCATTAAAAAAAGAGAAGCAGGCAGCGCTCATACGCCGTGATTTTGTGAAACCGCAGCTCGATAAAATCATGGCAGCCACAGTCAGAACACCTGTTATGGTCGAGTTGCCTGATGATAAAAAACGTACTTCGCACATTCTTATACGCGGAAGTTTCTTGGCTCCCGGTGAAGTGGTTACCACTGGAACACCGGAAGTATTTCATCCTTTCCCTGAAGACGCACCCCAAAACCGACTTGGAGTTGCGCAATGGCTCATGTCCGAAGATAACCCTCTCGTAGCTCGCGTAACGGTTAATCGTTACTGGGAACAATTCTTTGGTGCAGGTTTGGTGGGGACCAGTGAAGAATTCGGTGCCCAAGGTGACCTCCCCACGCATCCAGAATTGCTCGACTGGATGGCGGTGGATTTCATGAAGCAAGGCTGGAATTTCAAAGACCTCTGTCGCACCATGGTTATGTCGTCCACCTATCGACAGGCATCCAATGTGTCTTCGGAAATGCTCGAGAAAGATCCTGCCAATGAACTCTATGCACGAGGGCCCCGTTTCCGTCTCGGTGCTGAGCAAGTACGTGATCAAGCATTGGCTATCAGCGGATTGCTTTCCAAAAAAATGTACGGTCCATCAGTGAAACCTTATCAACCGGATGGCGTATGGAAAATTGTCTACAACGGTGATCAATGGACAAAAAGCGAAGGCGAAGATGCACATCGTCGCGCATTGTATACGTTTATCCGACGTACTACACCCTACCCATCGATGCTCACCTTTGATGCCACCTCCCGTGAAGTCTGCACCATTCGGCGTATTCGAACCAATACCCCTCTACAGGCTCTTGTGACACTCAACGATCCAGTATATGTAGAAGCGGCCCAAGCCATGGCCCGCCGAATTTTAAAAGAATCTTCTGAAAGTACACTGGATGCACGGATTCAATTTGCCATAAACCTCGCCTTGGGCCGAATTGGTTCAGAACCTGAAATAGATTACATCAGTCATTTATATACACAAGCGCTTGATACCTATAAGGCCGATACCGATAAGGCAGTAGCCCTCTCCAGTTCATTGGTTAGACCAGTGCCCGAAGGCTTGCATGCCGATGAGCTTGCTGCGTGGACTGTGGTATCCAATACACTGATGAATGTAGATGAATTTTTGACAAAACGATAGGATACATATCATGAAAGATTTTAATTTAGAACCCGATATGGAGCACATGCACGATATGACGCGCCGGCATTTTCTTCGTACTTCCGGTTCAGGAATCGGGGCAGCAACCCTCGCCATGATGATGGGCCAAACCGACAATGCTCAAGCTGCAGACGATCCATTGTCTTCTGTAACGCATTTCGCTCCCAAGGCCAAACGCATCATTTATCTGCATATGGCCGGTTCGCCACCACAACAAGAACTCTTCGATTATAAGCCTGATCTCATCAAATGGAATGGTAAGCCTTGTCCTGATGAACTCTTCAAAAAAGAGCGCTTTGCTTTCATCAAAGGCCACCCTAAAATTCTCGGTACTCCATATAAATTTGATCAACATGGCCCAGACGGTACATGGATCTCCGAATTGCTCCCCGGCCTTGCCTCTATGGCAGGCGACATTACGGTTGTGCGCTCTATGTTTACGCCGCAGTTTAATCATGCCCCTTCGCAACTTTTACTTTACACCGGCTCTGCCTTCCCTGGACGTCCTGCCATGGGCTCTTGGCTTACCTACGGTCTCGGTTCTGAAAATCAAAACCTTCCCGGTTTCGTCGTGCTGGTTTCGGGTAATACCCCTTCAGCTGGAAAAAGTGTGTGGGGGAGTGGTTTTCTGCCTTCGGTACACCAAGGTGTCCAATGCCGTACGACTGGCGATCCCATTCTTTATCTGTCCAACCCGAAGGGCATGGACCGCAGCATGCGCCGTAAAACACTCGATGCCATAGCGCAAATGAACGAACTTAAGGCACAGGAAGACGGTGATCCTGAAATTCATACACGTATCTCCCAATATGAACTCGCCTACCGCATGCAAATGTCCGTACCCGACGTGATGGACATCGCCAAAGAACCCGAATCCGTCCGCCAAGCCTACGGTGCCCAACCCGGCAAAGGTTCCTTCGCCAACAACTGCCTCCTCGCTCGACGCCTTGTTGAAAAGGGTGTACGCAGTGTCCAACTTTTCGACTGGGGGTGGGACGCTCATGGCACCGGACCCACAGACGATATTGTCACGCAGTTGCCCAAGAAGTGTAAAGAAACCGACAAGCCCATCACCGCGCTCCTGCGCGATCTCAAGCAACGTGGTCTTCTCGATGAAACCCTCGTGGTCTGGACGGGTGAATTCGGTCGTACTGCCATGAACGAAGAGCGAAACGGTTCTAAATTCCTCGGTCGCGATCATCACCCTGGTGCGTACTCCATGTGGTGTGCAGGCGGTGGCATCAAGCAAGGTGGCAACGTCGGCGCTACCGATGACTTCGGCTACGCGATCACGGAAACGCCTGTGCACGTTCACGATTTACAAGCCACCCTATTGCACTGCCTTGGTATCAATCATAAAAAACTCACCTATCGATTCCAAGGCCGCGACTACCGCCTCACTGACGTCCACGGCAACGTAATCCCCGAGATGCTTGCTTAGGTAAATTAGGTATTCAAAACGAAAACGGGGCGGACTCTGTTCTCGTGAATCTACGGCAAGCGCATGAACAAGGCTTCGCCTTTTTCCATTGGTTTATCCGCAACAAAAATATTCGCTAAGTTCTGGGCTGTTTGAGGCAAGAAGGGTACCAAGTAATGCCCAATCAAGCGCAGTCCTGCGATCATCTCGTCGAGGAACGCCACTACTTCATCGTGCTTATCTTCCTTCGCCAAGACCCAGGGTTTCACTTCCTCAATCCGCGTATTTAAGTCCGAAGCTACACGCCACAACGTTGCCAGCGCGTCGTGGAATCGGTAATCATTCATTGCTTCATGATAGCCCTCAGGTGCATCACCCACAGGCAGGTTCTTTGGTACATGAAGTGCTTTCGATCCCATGGTCTCCACGCGTCGTGCAAGGTTCCCTAGGTTATTCGCCAAGTCCGCATTGTAGACTTCCGCAAAGCGCTGCTCGCTATAATCGCCGTCTTCAAAAGGCGACACCGCACGCAGTAAGTAATACCGAATCGGGTCTGTACCGTATTTTTCCACTTGGATAACCGGATCAATCACATTGCCTAAAGACTTCGAAATCTTTTGACCGTTAATCGTCAAATAGCCATGTACGAATACCTCATGCGGCAATTCAATGCCCGCACTCATCAGCATTGCCGGCCAATAAATAGAGTGGAAACGGTTAATGCCCTTCCCAATCATATGAATACGGCGATCGCAATTCGTCCAGTACTTCTGGAAGTTCTCGCCGTTGTTTTCCAAGTCCAAGGCCGTGATGTAATTCGCCAGCGCGTCATACCACACGTACATCACTTGGTCTTCATCACCCGGCACCGGAATGCCCCAGTCGCCCGCGCGCTTACGGCTCCGCGATATACTGAAATCCATTAGGCCGCCTTCTTGTTTGATGAAGGCCAAAATTTCGTTACGCTTCGTGTTTGGCACGATACGTAAAGTGTTCGACTCGATCAGTTCCAGGATTTTATCCTGATAATTCGAGAGTTTAAAAAAGTAGTTGTCCTCTTCCACCAATTCCAAATCCGTCTGATGATCGGGACACTTTTTATCAGGGCAATCCTTATCCATATAAAAATCTTCACACCCAACGCAATACCAACCGCTGTAATGTTGTTTGTAAATGTCTTCCTCGCGACACATCGACCACAGCTTCTGCGCGCCTTGGATGTGGCGGTCGCTGCTCGTGCGGATGAAATCAGTCATATCCATATTCAGACTGTCCATCAGATCATAAAACATCTGTGTATTGCGGTCGCACAGCTCACGCGTCGAAATGCCCTCTTCCTCCGCCGCACGCACATTCTTCAGCGAATTCTCATCCGAGCCCGTTAGGGAAAAGGTGTCATGGCCAATCAAACGCAGATAGCGCGCATAACAATCGGTCTGCACACACTCCATCGCAAAGCCAATATGCGGCCGCGCATTCACATAAGGAATCGCCGTCGAAATAAACGCCGTTTTATCACTCATACCCGAGAACTCTCCATAATACACCGTAGTAAAATCATCAAAGACCGCCAGAAAAGCCGTCTAAATCCACACAGAACGTACCTAAATTAAGGATACGCCCCAGAAAAGTCCACAATTCTATCAAAAAATGGGGGACTCACGCCAGAAGGGGGGATTGAACGATGCAATCCCCAAATATACCTACGGCAGTACTGTCATTGTTAGGAGGTAAAGCCGACGCAATAATGCACTAGCCACAAGTAAAAGTACTAAATAGAGAAAACTAGTTTAAATTTAGTTATTAAGAATCCTTTGTCTCTTTAGGCGTTTGAGCTTCCTGCCTTTTTCCAAAATCATTTATAGCTTGAATTGTGTCAGCGAAGGAATTTTCTGGAGTTAAACCCTTAGCTTTGTAAGTACTTCTATTCAGAATTTCCTTAAGTACTTTAAGGCCCCTTGAGATTTGTAGAGCAAAATATTTGTCAAATGATTCTGGACTAATTAAACCATTAAGCGTGCATAATGCGCATAAGGATAGGATATTGCAGTAGTTAGGGGCTGTATAGTAAACTTTGGTGGTTTACGCTCCTTTTGGTCAATTATGCAAGGTAACTCAATGTCCGACACACCCGAACGCGTCACACCCCGTACTATAAAAGGCTTTCAGGATTTATTACCGGAAGACCTCATCCATCGCAAAGCGTTGATCGCGAAAATTGAGGCGATCTTCGAGAAATACGGCTTCGTACCCCTCGAAACGCCTGCGCTGGAACATCTAGACGTGCTCATGGGCACTGGTGGTGAGGAAACCAACAAAGACCTCTTCCGCCTCGAAAGTCCCGAGGGCGAAGACATCTCCCTGCGCTTCGATTTAACCGTGCCGTTTTCGCGACTGCTCGCGCAGTATCCGGACAAGATGAAAGTGCCCGTACGCCGATACGCCATCGGTCCGGTATGGCGCGCCGATAAACCCGGCCCTGGCCGATTTCGTCAATTCACCCAATTCGACATCGACGCAGCGGGCGCGGATAATGTCGCCGTAGACGGAGAGATCATCTCCATCATGTGCGAAGTCATGCAGGCCGCGGGCGCATCGAGTTTTCGGGTATTGATCAACAACCGTAAACTCATCGACGCGCTCCTTATCGGCGCAGGCATTACCGAACTCGAAAAACAAAAACATGTCCTTCGCGTGGTGGATAAGTTGGCCAAAGTCGGACTCGACTGCGTTCGCGAAGAACTTGCCGACGGGCGCATTGACAAGTCCGGTGACCCCATCCCCGGCGTCCACCTTGTGCCCGATCAAATCGAAAAAATCATCGAATTCATTTCCACGCGCGGCACCTCACGCACAAACATTGTTGACAACCTCGAAGCCATTTTGCCTGATGCTGACAACACCAAAGAAGCCATTGCCGAGATGCGCGAACTAGCCGAAGTCCTTAACGCACTAGGCGTAGAAGAAGACCATGCATGGTTCTCGCCCAGCCTCACCCGCGGCCTCGACTACTATACAGGCCCTGTATTTGAAACGGTCATTCCCAAAGCGCCCAAGTTCGGCTCCGTCATGGGCGGCGGTCGTTACAACGGTCTCGTCGGTCGTTTCCTCGACCGTGATATTCCCAGTACCGGCATGTCTGTCGGACTCGACCGCCTCATGGCCACGCTCACCAAACTCAAATCAGTCAAGCCTGTGAAGTCAACAGTGCAGGCGCTTATTGTGGGCCTGGGTATCTCCTCGACCGAGGCGCTCCACTTAGCTGCAGAGCTTCGCGAAGCCGACATCAACACCGAAGCCTACTTCTCCAAGAAGATGAAGATGAAAGATCAACTCGCACATGCGGATCGTCTAGGGATTCCTATCGCGATCATTGTAGGTCAAGATGAACTTGCCAAAGGCGAAGTCGCCATTAAAGATCTCATCACCGGGAAGAAGCTTAAGGAAGACATCAAGGAACGCGAGGCGTATCGCGCTGCCGGGAAGAATACCCAAGTCACTGTTACGCGTAGCGAGATGGTTGCGACTGTCCGCGAGATGTTAGATAACCATTAAGCATTGGACCCCTCATGAATCTATCTAAGAAGACCCATGACCTGATCTCCCAAGCGCTCAAGGAAGATATCGGTGGTCGCGATATCACCACTGAGTTGACAGTGCCCGAGCAGTCAACATGTACAGCGATCCTTAAGGCGAAGCAAGACGGTGTCCTTAGTGGAGTAGATATTTATCGATCCGTTTTTGATCATGTCGAGGCTGAAGCTAAGGATTGGCAGTCGATGGCGGATGGTGAAGCCTTCTTCAACGGCGATGTAATGGCCTCATTCACGGGCTTAACCCGCGCGATACTGACAGGCGAGCGCACGGCTCTGAACTTCCTTCAACATCTATCCGGGATTGCAACGGAGACCGCTAAGTATGTGGCGGCGGTACACGAGAATGCTGTACGCATCTGTGATACACGCAAGACGACGCCTTTGCTGCGCGATTTGGAAAAAGTAGCGGTACGGCATGGGGGTGGCTGGAATCACCGTCAGGCTTTATTCGATGGAATCTTAATTAAGGAAAACCATATTAAGGCTGCAGGCGGAATTCAGCAAGCGTTTTCGCAGGCGCATGACGGTTCGCATCACCTGCTCAATATTGAAGTAGAAGTGACTAATCTCGCTGAGTGCCAAGAGGCCATCGAGGCGGGAGCTGGTGTGATAATGCTTGATAATATGAGTTTGGATGACATGCGCCAGGCGGTTGAGATGGGGCGTGATACATCAGTGACTTTTGAAGCCAGCGGCAATGTAAATTTATCGACAGTGGTAGGCATTGCTGCTACCGGTATTGATATTGTTTCAGTAGGTTCGATTACGCATTCTGCGCCTTCGGTCGATTTTTCATTAACCATCGAAATTCATTAGTGGGTATGGCTATGGCCGACTCTACATCTTCTCAAGTTTTCAAAACGCTTTTGGATAATCCTCCGAATACTTCTCATATTGCAAAAGAGATTCGTATTTTTGAAACGTTAGATTCTACGAATTCCATTGTGCTGAACGAAGGACACGAAGGCTTATTGGTTATTGCTGATCAGCAAACAGCTGGACGTGGTCGGCTCCAGCGAAGTTGGCATAGTCCACCGGGTAAAGGCTTATGGTTTACGGTGTGTCTGGATGGTTTGGTGCAAGGATTAACATTTGCAGCTGCGTTGGCGGTGCAAGATGCCTTGGGTGAGAAGTGTCCAGGTACTACCATTAAGTGGCCTAATGACATTTTGTTGGACGGCAAGAAGATCTGCGGTATACTGGTGGAACATAAAAATGATCGAATGGCCTTGGGTATTGGGTTGAATGTAAATCATTGTACAGAAGACTTTCCCGATGAATTGCAGAAGACAGCAGGTTCTCTGGATTCTTTAACGAATATTTCATGGAATCGCGTGGTTGTATTAACTGATATCTTGAATCATTTGGATAATTATATAGAGTTAATCCGCAATGGGAAATTGGAAAGTGTGCGTTCGGATTGGTCACGTCGATGTGGTCTGGTCGGGAAGCAAGTACAGATTGGCGATGTCCTTGGTGTAGTAGAATGTATCGATGAAATTGGGGCGATAATTATACAAACGACTGAAGGTACCAAACGAATCATGAGTGGCGAAATAGAAATAGCTAACGGAGAAGACACGTAAATGTTATTGGTCATTGATGTAGGAAATTCCAATACTGTAATTGGGCTGTACCGCGATAATGAGTTGGTAGTTCATTGGCGTATCGTAACCACGCACAATCATACTAGTGATGAATTACGTGTCTTGATCATGATGCTCTTGCAACAAGACAATATACGTCCCTCGGATATCAATGGTTGCTGTGTGTCTAGTGTGGTTCCCCAATTTAACATGGCGCTAACCGAAGTTGTGAGTCAGTCGTTTAATTTAGAACCTTTGATGATTGAACCGGGAGTTAAGACAGGTATCCAATTGCATATTGAAAATCCGAAAGAGTTGGGTGCCGATCGCTTGGTGAATGCTGTTGCAGCGGTGGATGAACACGATGGTCCATTAATCATAATCGATTTTGGTACAGCTACTACATTTGATTACGTTACAGATAAAGCTGAATACAAAGGCGGAATCATTGTACCGGGCATTCAGTTGTCTGCTAATGCGTTGTTTGAAAACTGCGCTAAATTACCACGAGTTGAAATATCCACCCCTAAATCGATTATTGGTCGAAACACAGTGGATCACATCCGGGGTGGGTTGACTTATGGTTCAGCTGATATGGTGGATGGTATGGTTCGTCGTATTAGTGAAGAGGCGGGAGTTCAATGTACTGTGGTTGCGACGGGTGGTTTGGCTCCAGTGATTGCCGAAACGGCTGATTCCATTGATTTTGTGGACCCGTTATTAACCTTGAAGGGCTTGCAGGGAATTTATTCACGTAATGTCCGAGACCCTTCATGAAGTATATTCTGGGATATGTATTGGTGTGCAGCATTACTATGGTAGCTTTTGTTGGCTGTGGAAATGAATCAGCGCAAACATATTCAGTAAATGAAGAAAAAATTTCTGTCGATTCCATTAACTCTCAATCCACTCCTTCACAGACTATTACAACTCAAGGTACTCGGTTAGTGATGTATGATGAGTCAGGAGACATCGAAGAAGATTTACGTCCAACTTTTATTGTAGAGGCTGAATCCTCGAAGATTACATCTGAATTGAATGAGGAAACTTCTGAGGTGTCTTTGTTAAATAGTGTATTGACGAATCCGCATGCCACTATCTATACAGAAGATAATCAAGAATTTTCAATAGATGCGGAATCGGGTGAGATGGATGATGAAAGCCAAACCGCGACTTTACTTGGTTCAGTGCAACTAGTGTCTGGCGATTTAAATTTAAGCATGAATAAAATGATGTGGGATAATATTTCACGTGTTGTTGAATCAAAAACTGCAGTTGATGTGGATAGCGATTGGGCATCACTAAAGGCATCTTCGATGACCTTGGATACAGATTCTGGGCTGTTAACACTGAACAATGTCACTGGTTCGATAACCTTAGGAGCTAAGGAATAGTATGCGTTTTATTGTTGCATTGATGATCGTTTCGTGTGTGGGCTTCAGTGCTGATGCCCAGAACAAGGAAACTGAAAAGCCTTCATTTAGTCTGAATGATGTTAAGCTAAATAAAGTTGGACGAATGGAGCTTAATATGAAATCTAAAAATGGTATTAAGGCCTTTCGAAATGGCGTTGATATTTTCATTAAGGGGGAAACCACCAGTGAGAACATTCATATCAAGGCTGACACCATTTTGTTTGATTATGCATCCAAAGATGACAGTGAGCCTATCGCTATGAAGTTGACCGGCAATCTCTATATTGAGGTTGATGGGTTGAAGCTTGAATGTCAGCGTGGCTTAATAAACCTGAAAAATCAAATAGCAAATTTTTATACTGTAGAATCTATTATGGCCCCAAAATATGAATTGCATTTGGATGCTGAAGAGGTAGAAGTAAATTTGAATAATGGTGATTTTGTGTTAATTGAAGGTAAAGGCTTGGATTCCGAGACTGAAACGAAAGCCCCTGCAAAATGAGTGAGTCTGTCGAACACCCCCCCATATTAAGTACACACAACCTTCAAAAAACCTTTAAGGGCCGTACTGTTGTAAAGAATGTTTCATTGGATCTGTGTTGCGGTGAGGTGGTTGGTCTATTGGGAGCCAATGGGGCCGGGAAGACTACTTCTTTTAGTATGGTTGTAGGTTTGTTAAGACCGAGTAAGGGCAAGATTGTCTTTGATGGTCAGGATGTTACTAAGTTTCCCATGTATAAACGTGCACAAGCCGGAATGGCTTATTTAGCCCAGGATCCCTCGGTGTTTCGTGATTTAACATCGCGGCAAAATATTTCGGCTGTGTTGGAATATAGCAAGATGACCAAAGGGGAGCGAAGCCATCGAACCGATGAATTGTTGGATGAGTTAGCAATTCAGCATATTGCTGATTCCAAGGCGTACACCTTGTCAGGTGGGGAGCGCCGTCGAGTAGAAATCGGCCGTGCATTGGCTACGGATCCAAAAGTGTTTTTGTTGGATGAGCCCTTTGCGGGCATTGATCCGATTGCTGTGGCGGATTTGCAGGTGACAGTGGCTACTTTAAAAGAAAAAGGTATTGGGGTGTTGATCACGGATCACAATGTGCGTGAAACGTTGGCCATTTGTGATCATGCATATATCTTGAATGATGGAAACATCCTTACCCAAGGGACTCCGCAGGAAATTGCCCAAGATCCCATCGCTCGTAAAACGTATCTTGGTGAGCAATTCAAGATGGATTTTACTGAATAGAGATTTTGTAAGTTATTTAATATAAATGACTTATGTGTTTTTTGAATATCCCTTCTTTCTTCGCGTCTACATCTCCAGTGAAATCAAAGCGGAAGGAGATTAGTCATGAAAAAGTATATTACTATCCCCCTTGTTTTAGTGATTGCAATGGCCTTTACTGGATGTGCAACCACCCATCATGGTCAGGATTCAGCCGTGATTGGCGGACTCCTTGGGGCTGCTACAGGTGCAATTATTGGTAACCAATCGGGTGATGCCGGTGAGGGTGCTTTAATTGGTGCAGGGGTTGGTGCGATTGCCGGTGGTGCTATAGGTGATTCTCAAGCTCAAAGTGGGTATTATAGTACTACAGAAGAAGTGGTGTATCGACCTGCTCCAGTAGTTCGTGAAGTGCATACGGTTCAAAAAGTGTATGTATCTAGACATGGTCACAAACCCAAGCATGGGCATAAAGTGCATCATGGTAACAAAAAGAAAGTACATCATCGCGCTGCGGGGCATTATGAGACGCGTGTAATTCGCAGTCCGAGTGGAGAATTGTATGAAGAACGAGTCTGGGTCTACGATTGATTCGGAAAAGGAACCTGAAGTTACTGACGAAGCCGCTGAAAAAGTTACAGCGGCTTCGTTTACTCCATTGGTCAAGCAGAAGCATTGGCGTATTGCGGGGGCGGTTAGTCTACTGATTGCCGGGGTATTGGCTATAATGGCTGCATCCACGAATCTTTTACGGGATTCCATTTTATCCGTGGCTTTGTCGTTTTCGGATAAAACAGCTGAAACGAGTCCGACTTTTCCAATTTATATCTATATCGCGTATTGGGGCTTTTTTATATTGTCACTGTTGGTGGCTTTTTATATGGTGATGTTGGATTTGCGCTATATTCGCTTGGATTATGTACTTGAAAAACGTCGGTTAATAAAGGATTCCTGGGAAGATGAGGAGTTTCGTAAGCTAATGAAGATGGTCCAAGATAAGAGTCGGGATTCAAAAGAATAACCGGCAAAACCTTGCATTCAAGAGCCCTTTTTTATTACACTTTCGCCTTTCCTTGAACGAACGATCTCTCGCGGTGATCGTATCCTGTTCCCGGCTGCATATTTACCTGAATTTAAAGGAGTACCACCCATGAGCGATGTATTTAATTTTAGTGCTGGCCCTGCTGTATTACCAAAATCTGTGTTGGAAGAAGCACAGCGTGATTTACTGGATATTAGTAATTCTGGGATTTCGGTATTGGAGCATAGTCATCGCGGAAAAGAATATATGGCAATTCAGGAAGAGGCACAAGCCAATATTCGTGAGCTGTTGAATGTGCCTAAAGGGTATTCCGTATTGTTTTTGCAAGGTGGGGCATCGCAACAATTTGCCGTAATCCCAATGAACTTGTTGGGGGCTGGCCAGTCAGCTGACTACACGAACTCGGGTGCTTGGGCAAAAAAAGCCATTGGGGAAGCCAAGAAAATTGGTTCGGTCAATGTGATTGCTGAAACAGGCGATGTGCGACCATGTACTGTGCCAACACCTGATGAGTTAAATGAAACCGAAGGTTCGGCTTACTTACATATTACCTCCAACGAAACCATTTCCGGTGCTCAGTGGAAAACGTTACCAACAACACAAGCGCCATTGGTGGCAGATATGTCTTCTGATATTTTGTCACGCCCGTTGGATGTGTCAAATTTTGGCGTGATTTACGCCGGTGCTCAAAAAAATATGGGGCCATCGGGGGTAACAATGGTGATCGTTCGTAATGAATTGGCGGCGAATGCGCTAGCGGACATCCCTTCAATTTGGCGTTACCAAAATCATATTGATAATGATTCAATGTTTAACACGCCGCCATGCTTCAGTATTTATTTATTGATGTTGGTTACACGTTGGTTGAAGGAGCAAGGCGGTGTTGAGGGCATGGAAAAAATCAATATTGCTAAGGCCGCCACGTTATATGGTGCGATTGATGCCACTGATTTTTATAGTGGTGCTACACATGTTGATCACCGTTCGTTGATGAATGTTACGTTTAATTTGCCTACCCCTGAACTTGAAGCGCAGTTTGCTAAGGAAGCAGATGCTGCTGGGCTTAAGGGATTGAAAGGTCACCGTTCAGTGGGTGGTCTTCGTGCTTCAATTTACAATGCTTTCCCAACTGCAGGGGTAGACAGCTTGGTGAATTTCATGCAGGAATTTGAAAAGAATAACGGCTAGTTTTTTGCCTAATAGGTTGGGAACTTTTCTAAAGTGCGCAGTATAAAATAAGTCAATGCCAAGAATTGTAAGGGAAAGAAAACTATCCTTTACATGGGGCGATTCTTTTAGTGTCAATAGTGCTAAATTCGATTTTTCGAATTGGCAGGCTATTCAGATGGATGGTATATTTTCTGAAATTAAGCCATTGATATCTTGACATTTGCGCGCACGTTTTGCAGAATTAAGTTTGCGGGGCATGCCAAAGTGATTAGGTCATTCGTGTGGTTGCGAATTCGAATGTGTCTTGGCATACGCTTCAGTGGTTGCACCCATTAACCGGCATGATTGATTGAAGGCTACAGGTCATTGATGATGTTGTGTCAGGAGTTAAGTTTTTGAGTAAAAAGTGGACAGTTATTTTAATACCACATGATCGCGGGGATAGACGATCATTTAATATGAGCAAGATGCATGTGATTGCGGGGCTGAGTTTAATTGCTGTGTTGTTTTTTACAACGGCTTTTTTCGTGCAGCGCAGCATATCAATTTCTCAGCAGGCAAGTTTAATGCAGCAGGAACTAAAGGCTATGGAGTTGAAAAGCGAATCGCCAATGTCTACTCCTTTGATTACGGCTGATGGAGACGATTGGCGCGAACGCGAAGCCAAGTTACGTGCGGAGTTTGAACAAAAAGATAAAGTGTTGCAAAATGAACTGAGCCGTTTATACGATTTGGAAAAAGAAGTTCGAATTATCACTGGACTTCCTACTCAGTTTCAGGCTGATCAAGATGTGCCTTTGCCGCCGGGAACTGGTGGACGTGAGGGTGCTTTTGAAGACGGTAAAATATATCTAGACAATTCAGCACTTACCCCTCCCCAAGTTATTTTTGATGTGTCCAATCCATCAGCAGATATGATGTTGCAGGAGATTAATGTTCGCCTGAAGAGTTTGGAGCACATGAAATACAATATTGAAGGGCAACGGTTACGAATTGCGCACACCCCTTCCGTATGGCCTACGAACCATTCTAAACGCCGAATTACTTCTAAGTACGGTTATCGTAAGCATCCGATTACTAAACGGTTATCCATGCATAAAGGTGTTGATATTTCAGTTCCGTATGGAGAGAGTATAATTAGCACTGCAAGTGGTAAAGTTATTTTTTCCGGATACCATCAGTATTTGGGGCATGTTGTTAAAATAGACCACGGGTACGGACTGGAGTCGTGGTACGGTCATATGAGTAAGCGAATGGCTAAGGTAGGTGATACAGTTATCCGTGGACAGTTGATCGGTAAAGTAGGCAGTTCTGGGCGTAGTACGGGGCCACACATTCATTATGAAGTTCACTTGAATGGTAAAGCGGTTGACCCGAAAAAATTTATTGGACACTAAAACATGTTAGACAAAAAACGAAATCTTGACGAGAACAAAGTAGTAACCATTATCGGCCCTGGTACGAGTGTTAAGGGTGATTTGATATCCAAAGGAACGATTCGAATTGAAGGTACAGTCAATGGACGTGTGGACTGTGAAGACACCATTGTGGTGCATGAGTCAGGTTTTGTGAAGGCCGACCTTATTGGTGGTCAGGTAATTATTAGCGGTACTGTTGAAGGCAATACATTTGCTCATGAGCGTATTGAAGCGACCAGTCAGGCTAAAATCGTTGGGGATATTACAGCGCCGCGTATCAGTATCGCAGAGGGTGTTATGTTTGAAGGTCAATGTGCGATGAAACCGCAAGGCCAAATGAATATCCCTAAAAAAGATGCTGCAGCTCTTGCTAAGGTAAAAGCACCCGCGAATTAATTCTTCGCCTCTTTTTATGTTAAACTATACAACTTAGATAAGAATTCTATGGGACCTTGTCTAAGTTTGTTTTTAATGAACTGGTAAATTGATTATGTCCGAACAAGAAATCCCAAGCCTAAAATCTAAAGTATTGGTTGCCATGAGTGGTGGTGTGGACAGCTGTGTTACTGCAGCATTGCTGGCCGAACAGGGCTACGATATCGTGGGTATTACAATGCGGGTTGTGCAGGATCATGATCAGAATCCTAAAGCCGTTTTTCAGCCGTGTTGTTCGGTGCAGATGGCTTTGGATGCACGTGAAGTGTGTCAAAAATTTGGCTATCCGCATTACACGGTGAATTTGATAGACAATTTTGAAGAGCAAGTTGTCGGTGATTTCATTGATGAGTATCAATCCGGTCGTACCCCGAATCCCTGTGTACGATGCAATCAGCGATTGAAGTTTGGGACCTTGTATAAAAAGGCTCTTGAGCTTGAAGCGGATTACATTGCAACGGGCCATTATGTGCGCATGAGTAAAGTGGGGGATCGGTATGCGATTCAAAAAGCTGTGTATGCGCCTAAAGATCAAAGTTATGTAATGGCTGGATTGTCGCAGAAACAATTGGCAATGGGTATATTTCCCTTGGGTGAGTTGACCAAAGAGCAAACACGTGCTAAAGCACGTGAATTGGGATTGACGTCGGCCGATACCCCAGAGAGTCAAGATATTTGCTTTATTCCAGATAATGATTATAAAGGTTTTCTGACACGTCGCGCGGGTGGTATGCCTTGTGGCGCGATTAAAAACACTCAGGGCGAAGTTCTGGGTGAGCATAATGGTATATTTGGATACACAGTAGGCCAGCGTCGCGGATTGAATATTGGTGGTGGACCGCCTTTGTATGTCGTGCGATTGGATGTGCCGGATAATTCGGTGATTGTGGGGTATGAAGAAGAAACGTATTGTACACGTTTCACAGCCAATGAGTTGGTATGGGGTGGTCAAGCGAAAACGGAGGAGCCGTTTAAAGGCTTTGCCCAAATACGCTACCACCATACACCTGTGGCGTGTACGGTATATCCGAAAGGGAATCAGATTGAAGTAGTATTTGATTCACCTGAGCGTTCAGTAACCCCTGGGCAATGGGCCGTGATTTTTGATGATCACGATCGCGCTTTGGTGGCTAGTAACATCTTGGAATTCGAGTGTGCGACACGTGAAGATATGGAAATGGTAGAATCACGATAATCAATTTTGCCAAACATTTGCCTTTTGGTGGATGGTCTGGTAGTTTTTTGTTATTGTCAACTTGTGGGGAAATATGCGCCTAGACATTGCAGCGTTGTCCGATATCGGTCGACGAAAAAAAGATAATGAAGATTCCTATGGGGTGTTTTTGGAAAACCCGCAGGCATATCCTTTACTTCGTGAGGGTGCTTATCTGGTTGTTGCCGATGGTTTGGGTGGCCATATGGGCGGCGAAATTGCGAGTAAATTGGCGGTGTCGATCGTTAAAGATGTATTGACGCAACAGATTCCTGCGCCTGACCAAGAGGGCAATCCTGATACGCCTATGCTTTCATTATTGGAACAGCATTCTAAGCTTGCAAATTCAAGTGTTTGGCAAACCAATGTGGATATGAACACGGGGGCTAAGCCTATGGGGACCACTTTGGTCACGGCTTTGGTGTCTCCGCGTAAAGTGCATATCAGTAATGTAGGTGATTCACGCGTGTATCATATTCGCGATGGTGAGATTATTGCGTTTACGGAAGACCATTCATGGGTTGATGAACAAGTAAAATTGGGTTTGATGTCTAAAGCTGAAGCTGAGAATGATTCACGTAAAAATATTGTGACACGCAGCATTGGTACCCGTCCGGAAGTCGAAGTGGATACCTATCTTTGGCATATAGTGTCTGGTGATTGGTTGTTGGTGTGCTCGGATGGTCTAATCAATATGGTGCCGGATGCGGATATCTTGGCGGAGTTTAATAAAGGCGGCACCGCTGCTGAAATTGTGGATCGTTTGGTTCATATGGCCAATGAAAATGGTGGTAAGGATAATATCACCGCGATTGCGGCAAATATCAGCCCTAGCTTTTTCCGCTTGATGGCTTTACGTTTTCGGTCTTTTCGTAAAAAGCAGGGGATGAATCTCTTGTGGCTGCTGGTGACACTTGTTGCAGGTGTTGTTAGTTTTTTCTTGGGACGTGTGTCAGTCTAAGCTTTCGTTTTAGTCCTTTCTATGGTAGTGTATCCATATTGAAAACCATAAGTAACGGCATGATGAAAGCACTTTGGACCAATTCTTTTATTTCATTCATACTATTGAGTTTAGGATCGGTCTGCTCGTGGGCCAATGTGGTATATGTTGATCTCAATGCGGGAGGCACCAAATGCTTCCTCTTGGTATGATGCTGATCTGAGTATTCAAGATGGGATCAATGCGGCGGGAAATGGTGATGAATTCTTGTTGGACGAACGTGATCATGAGGCGTATCCAACGGTAATTGATGCATCGGGATTTTCATTGAGTGCGGTGACGATGAACTCAGTAAGCAATGCTCGTTTAGATGGATTTTGGGTGACGGGTGGCGATGCAACTACCAGTGGTGGAGGAAATTATGTGTTGTTTTCGGATAACACCAACGCCATTGTTGACTGCACTATTTAAAACAATGTTGCAGGGACATCGGGAGGTGGGATCTATTGTGAAAGTTCGTCGCCTGAAATCACGCATTGTTCTATACAGGAAAACACCTCCGGTTCAGGTGGGGCAGGTGGTCTTCAATGTTATCAGTCATCGCCTGAGTTGACCGGTTGTGTTATCGATAGAAATGTTACGACTTCAAACGGCGGAGGGATTCTTGTACAGTTTGGGGCGAATGTGCCAACTTTTTTGCGCTGTACATTTAGCGGTAATACTGGGTTTTATAGCGGTTGTGCTTATATTGGAAATGGGGCTCAACCCATATTTGCCAATTGTGTTTTTAGTGGGAATGTTGCTATGGCTTTTGGTGGAACTATTTATGTTAATTTAACTTCTCCGGAATTTTTGAATTGCACTATAGCCAGTAACATGGCAAATACCTATGGGGGTGGTTTGTATTTGTTTTCTTCAGCAACTCCAGTATTGACGAATACGATAATTTATGACAACTCGAGTCGTGCAATAGATTAAAACAGCTTGGACTCTGATGCAACATTAGATTATTGTATCCTCAATAGTAATCCCGATGGCGATATATATGATACGGATGCCATTGTGAGCGATTCTGCTACCAGTTATGATGGGAGGAGTGATACGAAAACCTTAACAAATAGTATGGTGGCTTTCGGCGTGGATGATTTGGTCGGTCGATTTATCAATGTGGACACCACACAACGATTTCAGGTGTGCATTACCTCGAATACAGCAACGAGAATAACCGTGGCTGGTGATGTGACGGGTATTGTGACTGTGGGTACTGAGAGTTATGCAGTGGTTGATTACCATCTGAATTCAGAATCGGCGGAGATTGATGCAGGGATTTTTGCGGATGCACCAGGTACAGATTTTGAGAACGATTATTGCGATGATGGTTTGATTGATATTGGTATGGATGAATTTATTGCTGCAGGTGATGTGTGGCTGGACTTTGGGTGGGCCGGTACGGCGAGTGGAACCATAGATGAGCCGTACATCGATATGGCCACGACGCTGAGCAATAAGGGTGTAGGGGAGACGATTCATATCAATGGGGGATCGCTGACAACGAACACAAATTGGATGAGTACGGTAAGTTTTTCTGTTCGAATTGTTACCTATGAAGGCTTTAGTCTTCTTCGTAATATGCGCGTGTGAATTCACCGTTTTCCCAGATTAGGTAGGTGCGTTTTTCGAGCCAATCACCCGCATTAAAGTAGAAACCGGATCCGGTGGGGCTGGGAAAATGCTTTTCTTCAGGGAAGTGAGAGTGGCCACAGATGATTACATCGGCTGTACCCTTGGATAATTCTTCTTCGGCATAGGTACGTAGAGCACGGACCTCGCCACTTTCAGCTGGGTCATCGGGGGCAAGCATGGTGCGGCTGCTGTGAGAGACGCCTTGGGCTAAGCGCATGGCCCAATCAGGGTGTAATAGACTAAATGCACCGACTACCCAGGGGTGGCGCGCAATCTTCTTGTAAATGCGATAGGAGCGATCTTGGGGGTTAATACCGTCACCGTGAACACAGAGGATTCGTTGATCGCCTAGGGTGAAATGGTAATCATTTGGGTGAATACAGATGTGTAGGTGTTCACGCAGGAAGCGTCCCGCCCAGAAATCGTGATTTCCGCAGATGAGATGGAGCTGAACTCCGGCAAGCTCAAGGTCACGAAAAGCGGCCAAAACCTCAAAATAGCCTGAAAATATGACTTGTTTATACTCAAACCAGAAGTCAAAGAGATCACCGAGTAGTATTATGCGTTCACATTCGGCTGGATCGATGCTACGGAGGAATTGAACAAAGGCTTCGCGGGTAACTTTTCCTGAATCGTTGACTTTCAGGTGTACATCGGCAATAAAGAGGGTCTTCATTTAATCAGGCTGATCTTCTTGGGTGGCCAGAAGCGAAGTACGGCACGACCGATGATGGCCTCTTCTTCGATAGCGTTGAAGGAACGACTGTCTTTACTGACTTCCCGGTTGTCACCAAGTACATAGTATTCGCCGGGGTTTAGTTCCAGTACTTGGGTGTCTCTAGAAGTGCGATTGTTTTCGCTGAGGTAATCTTCTTTGACAATATGATTATCGACAAATACGCGTCCGCGATCGAATTCGACATTCACTTGATTGGTTTGTGTTCCTGTGTGTGCATCTACAATGCTGTCATCTATGGGAGGTCCCATAGCAATAATGCGTTTTACGTATCGTTTTCCGGGGGATTCAGGGCTTTCGAATACAATGATGTTGCCGTCTTCAAATGGTTCGATGTCGGAAAAGATTGAAAGTCGGCTCAGATGGTATGGAAGCTTGAATACAAGAATACGTTCATTGGTTGAGAGGCTAGGCTCCATGGAGTCGCCTTGAATTTCATAGCCATCGACAACAAAGATTTTTAAGCCGAGAAAGATGATCAAAAACCAAATCACCAATTTGACGAAATCCATAATCTCTTGCTTGAGTGTTTGGATATCTTCTTTTTTGGTGGCTTCGACTTTTTCTTGTAGGCTTTGGGACTCTTGTTCCACGCCGTGTGTCCTTATTTGAACTCAACAATAGCAGTGTAACTATAGCATATTTCGAGTTTTTAGATTCCAATTCGTCGTATATATCTTTAGAAGTATAGAATCGCCTTTATTTCTGGGGAGTTTGGGGAGTAGGTGGGCTAGGTGGAGAATCAAGTACTTGCTTTAAGCAAGTGCGTAGCGCTCGTCGTGCTGGAATATCGCGAAGGGCCCAAGCGTCGTTGTGGTTACGGAAACCGAGTGGTTGATAAGTAAATGGAGCATCGACATTAGTGGATTGAATAAAGTCTTTGGTTGCTTCTATACCGTTGTTTTCATTAATGATAAAGCTGGGACGATGGTTGATGCCTTTGAGTCGAGAAGTTGCTGATGCGCGATCAGAATGAGGGTAATTCCATTGCTTTATCTCATCGTAGTGGCTGTAGGGTATGAATGCTTTCCAGAGTGCGGCAATTTCTTCGTTGTGCAGGCCGATGTATCCACAAGCGATGGCTCCTCGACTAAATCCAGTGAGGATGATTGAATCAGGATCGCCTCCCCAGTTTTCGCATACACGTTTTACTTCACATATGCAGTAAGCGACAGTGGCATCGACATTGCCCCACCATTGTGTTTGGTTCTGTAGTCCGTCTGCGCTGATGTAAGGCAGGCATAGCCAAATGAAATCTTGGCCGCCCGAAATTCCATACCCCAGTTTACTGCCGTCGACTTTTCCTGTGCTAATGTCACTTAGATTATTTTCATAGGGGCCGTTTCCGGAGTACTCAACTATCACAGGGTATCTTTTTTCGGGTGTCCAGTTTTGGGGCAGGTAGAGAATGTGCTGAACATCGGTGCCGGAAAATTCTGGTGGAGTTTGTTGGACGCGTATTCCTGGGCGTGGAACACCAAGGTTGATTTCAGGAATAATGAGATCGGGGTCTATGGTGGAAATATCGGGATACGATGTTTGCTCTTGGGCTACAGTTGGGAGGGGTAGAAAAGCAAGTATACAAAAACACCAAGCACTTACTTTTATCGATAAGTGCTTTTTACTTATATGTTTACAGTTTTTGATCATGCCGAAGTGTGACCTTAGGCGAAGTCGCTATTCCAAATTTGGCGATCTATCATATTGATGTATTCAGACCATTCTTGGCCTTTAGATTGATTGGTCGCGATTACATTGTCAAAGGCATTGGCTTGTGCGTCGAGGTTGTCGATATGCGCGAGCACTATGGCTTCGAGAGTTTTAGGTACAACAGGTGATCCCATCTCGAGTTCGCTATGATGTGAGAGAATCATGTGAATGATTTGCATGCGTAGGGACTCGGGGAAATCTTTTACTTCATCCATTTTTCGGTTGGCAATGGTGCAGCCGATTTCCAAATGCCCCATAAGTTTTCCGGCGGTAGTGTAGTCGATGCTCATGCCTTGCGATAGTTCATCCACTTTACCGATATCGTGTAAAAAGATTCCGGTCAGTAAGAGATCTCTATTGAGTTTAGGAAATAATTCGCACATAATTTGAGCAATTCTGGCCATTTCGTAACAATGGAGAACGAGGCCACCTCGGAAAGCATGGTGCCATTTTTTACCCGCAGCGCATGCATTGTATTTTTCCATGAGCTCTTCATCTTTTAAGCATTTTTCTAGAAGTTCTTTGAGTATAGGTGTTTGTATGCTTTCCATAATTTGGTAGTACGCATCGGAGACACTGGTAGTGTTTTCAGGAGTGAATACAAGGTCTTCTGTTTCGTATTCACCTTCTTTGAGAGGAAGCACTTGATCAACACGCAATTGCAAGCGGCCTTGATAGGTATTTACTGTCGCCCGGACTTTGACAACGTCGCCTACTTCAAATAGAGCGGCAACGGACACCGCGTTATTCCACATGATCCCGCCCAGTTCTCCGGTTTTGTCTTTAAAGACCATACCGAGAAACTTACCACCGTTTTGTGTGCCGCGTAAATCTTTACGAGTGGCTACAAAGTAGTCATTGATCACGTCGCCGTCTTGAAAGTCGGCCACATACTGTTTTTTCATGAAGTGCTCCTGAGTGTTGTGTCTTACTAAAGCGATACTCACTTAATTAAGGGGCATCACCTTCTATTATTTTTTCTTTTTCAATTTCTTTTTCGAGTTCGAGATCAGCTTCTTGGAAAAAGGGTCCTGGCGATTCCACAATTTCAAACATGTACATGCGATCATCGATGGTAGTGTATCCTTCGAGTGCTCCCCAATGTAGTGCATAGCGACCAGGCTCGAGTGGGGCGAGCAATTTAAGATGAAGTAAGTCCGTGTCGGAAGAAACAACAGGATCCAAACTTACGGGGATTGTGCCGGCTGGCGCCCAGACTGGAAATGTTTGGGAGGCGTCTTGGGGAACTTGTGCTGTGGCAATTTGCAATCGGGTGAGACGCGCATCGTATCGAGGCATTTTATAGCTCATGATAAAGGGTGAGGCATTATCGGTCTTGAGTTCTGGATCGCGGGTCGTGCCAAAAGCCGAAGAGTTGTTGGCCAAAATGTAGTGATTGGGTTTATGCCAAGTTGTAGGTTTGTATTGTGTGTTTTCTCGGAGGAAAACACTGTTGCTGGAGGGTAAGTTCCATAGCTTAACCTTTGTGAGCTCTTGGGTGAGGCTATCGTTTGGAGTGATGTTTTGATTCACTAAAGTGTATCCGCTTTTAGCGAATTGAATGGTGTGTTTTCCGGGCGGTGCATTAAGTTTATATTCACCAAGCGCATTGGTTACAGCACTGAATTCACCGTTGTTGTCGAGTTGTACGCTGACGCCTGGTAGGGCTTCCCCCACATGATTGGTCACTGTGCCGTATACGCCTGTCCGGTTACATCCGGTGAACAATTCGATGAGCAGTAGTGAGACTAGTGTGTATTGAAGGATGTTTTGGGGCATTCAGGCGGTATTTCCAGTGTGTTTATGCTCTTGTGGAGCGTGTTAAAGGCTATCATATCAAGTTTGTATGGGTTTGTGCACACCTTGCGGTGAATTCTTCGGTTTTTGTTGAGGTATTTAAGCTTGGGTGAAACATATTTTTATTGTATATTGTTACAGTAAATATACCGAATGTGCGTAATAAGTTGCTGTTTGACTTTGCATTAAATGATTAAAATGCTATACTGTTTTAGCTGAAATGGCCTAGCGTATGCAGTGCGGTTAAGGGCTTATATGGCTGCGAGGTTCTATGCGTAAGTGCTTGATATATAGTATTTTAGGCAGTATAACCTAGAGGGGATTATTCAATCATTATTATCATGGCATCCCTAAAGCAAGAAGACATTGACCATGTTAAGAGCAAGGTTAAAGAAATAGGATTTGATGCCCATTTTGAAAGTGCCAGGAAAATCACTATAATCAAGGCTAAACAATAACAGCTTAGGGGACAAGATGGCTGAGCAAACAGATGAAACGATTGAAGAGCAGAAAGAAACTACGGAAACTCCTGCGGTAGAGGTGGATTCAGCATCTAATATAAAGGATACGGAGGAATCGGATTCCGAAAGTCAAGAGCTGGATGATGAACCTGTAGAAATGCTTTCGCGTGAAGATACGGCACGTGCTATTTACGCCATGTTATTTACAAGTGATAAACCGTTGAATATTTCAAGTATCGCCGATGCTTTGGGCGACGTGGAAAAAGATATTGTCGAAATACTCATTGAAGAATTAACCGAAGATATTGCGAAGCAAGATGTACCGTTTCAATTGCGCGAGATTTCGGGAGGCTATCAGTTGGCCACGGATTCGAAGTATGCGCCGTATATTCGTCGTATGCTGAAGGTAAAGCGGAGTGCAAAATTATCGAAGGCAGTCTTGGAGACTTTGGCAATTATTGCTTATCGTCAGCCGGTTACGCGTCCTGATGTGGAATCGATTCGCGGAGTGAGTGTGTCGCATGCATTTGGTCAGTTACAGGAACGTAATTTGATTAAAGCTGTTGGGGTTGCTGATGTTCCGGGGCGCCCACGCTTGTATCGCACGACGGATGAGTTTCTGGATCATTTTGGTATTAAAAGCCTTACAGAAATGCCGTCTATTGAAGAGCTTCAGGAATAGTAAATTACTTTTTTTAAAAACGAATATAATTAACGAAAAACCGTTAGGGCTAGATTGTTGAAGTATTATTGACTGAGCTTTTATGGCCTCCTATCATGATTGAGATTTTCTATGCGTCTTCAAAAGTATATGGCCGAATGTGGAGTTGCTTCACGTCGTGTAAGTGAGCAATTAATCGCTGAAGGGCGCTTGCAGGTCAATGGGGAAGTGGCTTCACTAGGGTTAAAAATTGATCCTGAAGTTGATACAGTATTGTTTGATGGGAACCTCGTGGGGTTGGATGCGAAAGTGTATGTAGTCTTGAATAAACCCCGGGGGGTAATCACGACTGCGACTGATACGCATGATCGAAAAACTGTGTTGGATTGCTTGGAGGGGGTTGAAGCTCGAGTGTATCCGGTAGGTCGTTTGGATATGGATGTGTCGGGGATGTTGTTGTTGACCAATGATGGGGAATTGGCAAATCGTTTGAGCCATCCGCGCTATGAAGTGGATAAAGTTTATAGTGCTTGGGTAAAAGGGTTGGTCATGCCGGATGTAGTGAAGCAGTTGGAAGAGGGAGTGGAGCTTGAAGATGGTTTGACGGCTCCGGCAAAAGTAACGATTGTTAAAAACCAAAGCAATAGTACACTGATTCATTTAGTGATTCATGAGGGGAAAAAACACATTGTGAAGCGTATGTGTAAAACGGTGGGGCATCCCATTTCCAGTCTGCGGCGTGTGTCTATGGGGAATTTGTCGGTGAGCAACTTGCAACCTGGCGAATGGCGGTATTTGGAGGCCGATGAAGTGGAGCGGTTGTATGGGATGGTGGGCTTGGAGGTTTAAAATTCGAAGTTGAGTTCTAAGGTGTCGTTTTTTCTATAGTAACTATTTCAACCAGGGTTTTGTGGGCAATATCATAGTCACCAGATTCGATGGTGCATACAATGGTATATGTGCCTGCTTTAGGAATACTCAGGGAATAGACCCCTGATCGAATGTAGGCCTGATAGGTCTTTCGTATATCGTTGGTTTTAATTTCGGTTAACGTATGTTGCCCAGAATACAATTTTACATTTCCTGTATTTAAATTTTCTGGACCTTTTACAGTTCCTTGAATTGTACTAAGTGAACGGAGATTAATTTCGATATGTGTGGGAGTATCTTCTGTAATTGTAAATTGTTCAGTATGTATGCGGCTGTCTGAGTCGACATAAAGGTTGGCTATTCCGGGGAAAGATGTTTGATGCTAAAGTTTCCTTGTGCATCGAGTTTTACGTCAGCATTGATAATGGCTTCATTTCTAGATCCAGCATTTACAAAAATGCGTAAATTGTTGAGTGTGCTTTCATCTCTTTTTACTTTTTCGGTGAGGTGGGTATTGAACGCTGGAATATCAAAATCTTTTTGTACATGATCATCTTTTGCAATTTCAAAGCGATGGCGTTTGTAGATATAGCTAATCTCATAGTCTTTTAAACTAATTTGTTCAGTGACTTCTGCCGGGCCAAATTTTAATGAGGACGCTTTGTAATAACCGTTTTGGTCGGTTAGAACACTTTTTTGATTTTGGTCAGCACTGATCGAGATTTCTTTACTACTTAGAGGCTTGCCATCGTATCGTAAATACCCTTCAATAAGTTCTCCTTTAGCTTCGCTGAATTGTAGCGTAATGTTTTGCCGACTGCCGGCTTCGAGTGTGTAGATGGTAATTCTGAGGTCTTTATCAAATAATGAGGAGTATATACGCCTTATGGAAACATTCTTAATTGGATTACCATCGGTAGTCTGAACAATTCCATCTACACGTATTTCAAAATCGATGGGGAAATCAGGTTCCTGAATAGCTATTTCATCTGTAATTGAGATGGTATGATTGCTAGTGAGGCCTTGGGGGAATTCGGCACTCCAGGCACTGATTCTGACCTGTTCGAGAGGGAGATGGGGAAAGGTATAGATTACCTCTTTGTTGACGGAGACTTTGATAGAATCATGCCTGGAATACAGGGAGACTTGAGCATTTTTGATGCCTTTATTGGTGTTGCTATCGTAGACACGACCGGAAAGGGTTGCTTCCCTTCATGTGGGGGCTTTAGCAAACTGGCTTAATGGGAGGAGAAGCCTGTGTAGAGTCTGAGGGTCGATCGGGGGGAGTTGATTCAGGGGCAATGGCGGTTGGAGTAGATGTAGTGGGTTTTGGTGGGTTGACATTAATCTCTATACTACTTGGGGACGGCATAAAAAACAGGGCCCCTAGAGAAATAATGGCGATGAACCAAACGCCCATAACAATTCCATGATTCATGTATTTACTCCCACTACCTGATTGGTGCTGTGCGGTATTATACCCACTTTACTGTACGAAACATCAGGAAATTGTAAAAACTTTTCTAGAATTTTGAGTAGTAGCGTTTTCCTGTGCGTGAATTTTCAAATGCAACACCTTTTTTTTCAACTTTGTATAGAATGATTTGCGAATCTGCTATGGAGTTGCCTTCGAAGACTTTTTCGCGATTAATGATGGCGCTGCCGTATGGGTTTCGGGCACTTTTCGGGAATACCATATTGATTTTGAAGGTTTCAAATCCGTATTTCATTTGAAGGGTGTTGGAGAAACGGGGGTAGATGTGGATAGGTTTATCGTTTTGGGCGATAATGTTTTCAGATTGTTCGATGGATTCGGTTGTGTCAGGCGTTGCTGGTTTAAAGTTCAGAGGGCCGTCTTCATCCAGAACCGTTGATGTAGGTTTAGGAAGTGGCTCGGGTGTTTTTTCAATGACTTTAGGTGCTGGTATAGGTTTTGGTGTTTCTGCTATGGGTGTTACTTCTGTATTTTCAGGGGCTGGGGGTGGAGGTGTGGAATCAGCCGGTTCCTCGGTCATGGGCTTTTGTGGGGTAGTCTCTGTAGCAGGTACAGTGGGAGCGGGCTCTTCTGTGGGTACCGACATTTCTTCAACTGGTATCGTTGGTGTGGTGGTATCAGATGTGTTCGGTGTAACTGGTTCTATGGTTTCTACTGGTGGAGTCGGATTGCTGACTACAGGAGGGAGTGATGCAATATTATTGGAAGGTTGTACGGATTCAGGTTTCATTACCGTAGCGACTACAAAGGCTACAGTGGCTACGAGAATTATGAGTGCTAGGAACCCACCTCCAATGAGTACCATGGGGCTCACTTGAAGAGTCATTTTATCTCGGCGAACATCTGCATCGAGTAAGTCGCCAACAGCGTCGGCGGTATCGATATCTTCCGGGCGTAGGTTTTCTTGTGCCTTAAGTTGCTCTTGTTCCTCTTCGACTTTGTTGAGGGCGTTGAGAATAGAACTCATTACTCGGTCTCCTCAACGTTTTCGTCTTCGGGGAGAACGGGTAGTAAGGGGACTGATAAGCGGGCTGAGTCAGTAATGCTTTCGCTTTTATTTGGCGATTCTTCTTGAATGAGCGGGGTGTATTCTTCAGAATCTTGGGATTCAGTATCGATCTCACTCTCATTCTCTTCTTGAGGAGTCTCTTCTGTTGGAGTGAAGTCTTCTTTTATTGCTGGCTCTGCATTGGCTGCCGTGTCGGCAAGAGCTTTTGGAGGTGCAGCGGCCTTAATTGTTTCATCGTCACTGTTTTTTGACATGAGTAAATGACTGGGGAAGCCGTCCATCAAATGGGGAACTTTGTCATTTTTGATCCAACTAGATAATACCATGCGTGTTTGACTACCGAGGATTCCATCTATGTTAATCCCTGTCCAGTGTTGAATTTTTTTGATGGTGCTGACGGTCTCAATATCAAAAGTCCCATTGGGTTCTTTGTTGCGTAAGCCAATGGAAACAAGGTGTTTTTGTATTAACCATACAGCTTTGCCTTGCTCTTTTTCACGTAGAGAACTTTTGTAGAGAAACGGGTCGCGCCAGAATACAAGGACCCGTTTGGCGTATATATCGTTTAGTCCATCGAGACTTAGATTTAAGGTCGTTCCGTCTTGTAAGTTCAAAGTTGCACTGGATTCAGTTCCCTTTAACCAGGCAGCCCACACCAAGCCTTTTTCAGACTTTATTTGAATCAACATAGGGAGATTAATATTCAGGAGCTTCTTTGTGGAGGCGTTTAATGCAGAAACGTTGAAGCCGTGACTTTTTCCATATTGTTGAATCGCATTTGTTTGCCTACTTTTTAAGGGGGAGTTTTTAGGGCTTACGTTCCATTCGGCTAAGAGAGCTGTGAGGATGCTTTTTAGTCCATTAAGGTCTCTTTTAGCTGGGATGATATCGGCTGCTTTTGTCGCGGGTGTGGGGGCAACCGTTGTTTCTTTGGGAATGGCCGCTATTTTAATATGGTCTTCTTTTGCTGGCTTTTTCTCAGTGGGTTTGGGTGCTACTAGCTGAGGGTATTCGCGGGGTTTTTCGGGTGATTCCTCAGGTGCTGGTTCAACAATGAGGTCCTCTTTGGGCGGTATAGCTGTGGGGGTACTCTGGGTGTTATTGGATTTGGTCTCAACCTGTTTCTCACTACCGGGGACATGCTCAGCCGTAGGAGACTGTGTCGTGTTTTTTGGAATTGATGCTGTGTTGGATTGTGAAAAGGGGAAGGAGCCTGATTTCAAGAGAATAATGATCAAAACTATTACTGCTGCTGCGCAGAAGACGCCTGTTGTTTTCAACAGGGGCATGATATTGAGTTGGCGACGGTTTACATGGCCTTCGCCTTGGATTTCTTGTGCGGCGGCTTTGATGATTTTGGGTGTAAGCTCTCGAGTTTCCATTGTGAAGGCAATAAGCAATGCGCGGTCACAGATGGCATTGATGACGCGTGGTGTACCCTGGGAAATTTTATAGACTTCTCGAATGGCTTTTCGGGTAAAGCGCACCATTTTACGTCCGCCGGCAACGCGAAGACGAAATGCGATGTAATGTAAGGTTTCTTCTTCAGTTAAGGCCTCTAGGTGGTAGCGGGCTGTAATGCGTTGATTTAGCTGACGCAATTCATGAAGTTCGAGTTTTTCGGCCAACTCGGGTTGACCGATGAGCATGATCTGAATTAACTTTTCTTTTTCTGTTTCAAGATTGGAGAGTAAGCGAATTTGTTCGAGGATTTCAGCGCTCAGGTTTTGGGCTTCATCGATGATGAGCACACAGGTCTTGCCCTCGGTGGCGGATTTCAGTAAATACTCGTTTAGCTCGGCAATGTGTTCAAGAACTGAAGTACTATCGCTTTCAATTCCAAAGTCCTGATTGATGTGTTTGAGCAGTTCTTCGGGCGAAAGATAGGGGTTAAATACGAGGGCAACTTCGATGCTGGGATCGAGTTGGTTGAGGAGGCTTCGGCAGGTGGTTGTTTTCCCGGTACCGATTTCACCTGAGACCATTACGAATCCACTGCGATGTTGAATTCCGTACATCAAATGAGCAAATGCTTCTTTATGCTTTTTGCTTAGATACAGAAATCGGGGATCGGGGGTGAGATTGAATGGTTTTTCGGTTAATCCATAATACTCTTGATACATAACTTACTCGCAAACCTAAGTGGGTATTAAGCTGTCTATTAATCCATAATTGGTGAAGACATAAGCATAACACTACCATAGGGTTATGTCAATAAAGGCGGTGAATGATTGGGTGTATACTATGAAAACTGTGAGGGGTGCTTATGAATTGTGCTTCAATGGCTTAGAGTCCCATGCTTAAAAGGAATTCGAGCATACGGTCGGTAACGATAACCACTCTGGCTGAAGCTTCAAAAGCCCGTTGAAATTGAATGAGCATGGAGACTTCTTCGTCAATGGAGACACCTGAGATTTTCTGGCGTCTTTTGGAGAATTTTTCAATTAATGTTTGTTCTACATTCAGGCGCTCGGTATTGGGTCGGCTTTCGATTCCAAGTTGTACGACGATCGATTCGTAAAATTCAACAATGGTATTGTTGCCGCCGTTTAAAAATCTAAAGTCTTGAAGTTCACCCATAGCCAAAGCGGCCATGTTGTCACCAATGTCGGATGGGTCTGTACTGTAGCGTGAGGCCAATAACTCAATATTGTCAATGATGTCTTGGTTCACTCCGATGGTCCGTGCATCAAATCCAGTAAATAGTCCATTGAGTTCGAGGGCTGTTAGTGTATTGCTGGAATCATTGGAATTGGCAAAAGAAAAAACCGGTGCGGCGGTTACACTTAAAAAACCGTCGGCATTCACGCTGGCGCTTAAATTGGGAACTGCTGAAAGTTGGACAAGCAAATCATTCATTTTTGTGACTGGGGTGATGTTAATCGTGATAGGGGAAACGCCTACAGGGGCCGATAGGCTCACTGATTAGTCGTATAAATTTACTGTACCCAAGGCTAGGGTGGGGTCGCTTACAGGGTTGGAGACGGTGCGTGTGCTTGTATAGTTGACTAAACCCATTCCTTGGGTTTGTATGGCTGGGTGAACCCTGAAGCGCATGTTCGTGCGGATTCAATTCTGAGACGGGATGCAGATGCTTTATGTGCGATTGCAAATCGGTATGGGATATATATGTGCGTCGGTATTTGCGAGAAGGCCGGGGAGGACCTTTATGACTCGGCCATTTTGGTGGATGATTGTGGGAGACTTTTTCTGACACATCGTAAACAGAATATGTTAACTGAACTGTTGGGGCCGCCTCAAAAGCGCGGTACTGAGGTGAAGGCTTTTGATACTGGGCTGGGGCGCTTGGGGCCGCTGAACCGGATGAGTAGCCAGACCATGGTGACAATCTTGTTAAGGTGTTGGCAAAGGCGGCTGTAGCGGTTGGTGCACCGGTGATTGGGTGGATTGAGTGTGGCTTGTGATGCTGAAGGGGCGGTAATTGCTCGTGGGGCGGATCGCATTCTCGAAGTCATGAAAGCGTGATATATCGGTATCGAGTATGGAAACTACTTTGTAATAATTGGAATTTAGTTTGGCGGCACCTCGTAGTTTTAAAAATTCATCTAAAACATTGGAATCAACCATAATAATGCCGCTACCCGCCCAATGACGATTAGCCCCACGTTCTTTGACGCCACTAATCCAATAGACGTCATTCGTTTCTATATTGAAATAGTTTCCATGTCGACCTCCCTTAAAGCTTTTAAGAGCCATATTATTGAAATATACCGTGCGCCCTGATTTAGAACGTTGAGCACGGGCTATCCATGCGGGCCCATTTTCTCCAGTATGGATTTTGGATTCAATATATAATAAATTTTCCTTAGACATGAGGGTATTACTTGCGAATAATGGTTTAATAGCTATTGTATAAAGGCAATTATGTATACTTTTAGAGATTATGTGATCAGGGCGTCGGGTATGGTATAGTTTCTCAATTAAGATGTGGTAGCGAAAAGTCAAAGGGGGCTTAGTTTCGTGCACGCTCGATTATTTTCGGTTATTTTATTATGTGTTAGTGCTATAGTTTTAGGCGGGTGCCAGACCACACGGACAGTTGAGCCGGACTTAGTAGATGGCAAAGAGGTCTATCAGTTCGATCCGATTCCAGTTCCAGTCATTGGCGCCCAAGATCTTTCGATTTCAGCACCTGAGGATCCTACTAAATTACTTGATGAAGCTTTGGTGGCTTTTGAACTGGCTAATAAAGCGCAAGAAGAGGGCGATAATGATGTCGCCTTTCAGCAATATACCCAGATGATGGAATTATTGTTGGAGTCGGATTTAGATCCTTCAGTTTTCTATTCGTTACGCAATGAGTTCAATCAAATATTAGGCGAAAGCACACGCTTAGCGAAATTAAATAATACAACGGCTACTCCACCTCCGGTGGTTGATGAAGCAGAAGTGTTGGCGATTCGTTCGGAATTGGATTATCCGAATCCTCTAAACGATAGGGTGTTGGCTGAGATTTATCATATTCAAAAAAGCTATCCTAAAGGTTTCCAAGCGGGGTTAAATCGTAGTGCGCGCTATTTACCGTATATTCGTGAAGAGTTTAAGAAAGCTGGACTGCCTAGAGATCTGGTGTGGCTGGCGATGGTGGAAAGTCAATTTACACCTCGGATTAATTCGCGCGTAGGTGCAGGTGGTATGTGGCAGTTTATGCCCAGTACGGGATCGCGTTTTAATCTGCAACGCGATCATTATATTGATGAGCGTTATGATTGGAAGAAATCTACGCAAGCATCGATCCAGTATTTATCGAAATTGTATGAAATGTTTGATAGTTGGCCTCTGGCTGTGTCGTCCTATAATGTGGGTGAGGGGGCAATTGGGCGGGCCATTGCATTAAATGGTGGGCAACGTGATTTGTGGAGTCTTCTGGATACTGGAGCCGCATCTAAACGTATTCCGCGTGAAACGAAAAAGTTTTATCCAAAATTGTTGGCTTCGGCTTTGATTGCGAACAATCCGGAAAAGTATGGATTTACCCCATCCATTGAAGCTGCTGAGCAGACCGAGACTATCAAGGTTTCCAGTGCGTATATGTTGGAAGATATTGAAAAAGCTGCAGGGATTCCTTCGGGTACCCTGGGGAAATTAAATACTCATTTTCGCTATAACTATTCACCTCCCAACCGTACGGCGAATCTGTATGTGCCTGTAGGTAAAGCGTCGCGTGTACGTACGGCTTTGCCTAAATTAAGTCAACTGCGTCCCGATACTCATGTTGTGCGTCGTGGTGAGACTTTGTCGGGTATTGCTTCGATGTATCAAACAACGGCGAATGAATTGATGCGTATTAATAACATTAAATCAGCGCGTCGGTTACAGGTGAGCCAGCGCTTGGTCATTCCAGGACGCTTAGGCAGTCGTGGTGGGGCGAGCGCGTCTGTATCTAGAAATCGTAAAGTGTATGTCGTGCGTAAAGGCGATAGCCTTTCGGGTATTGCATCAGAATACGGTACGACTATTTCCAAATTGCAACAGTGGAATGTTATGGGACGCAATACGCGTATCCATGTAGGTGACCGAATTTATGTTTCCAAGCCGAGTTCAAATGCCATCTCATCGAAATCATCAACATCCTCTGCTGGAACGGGCACTTTAGTTATTTATACAGTGCGCTCAGGGGATACCTTAGGTAAAATTGCTACGAAGCAAGGTGTGAGCTTGAAAAATTTGTTGATGTGGAATAAGTTGACGAATCGTTCGACAATTCGTCCCGGCGATAACTTGAAACTCTACAATGGTCATGCTACATCTTCTTCTGCTGGGGCGACCATTACCCATACGGTGAAGCGTGGTGAGAATCCAGGGACTATTGCGCGTAAGTATAAGGTGAGTATGCAATCGTTTTACGCTGCTAATGGTTGGACGAAGAATCCAGTGCTTCAAATCGGAGAGAAGGTTAAGATTCCGCAGTAGTGGTTAATCGCGTGGGCGGGATTTTCCAGCGGCATCACAGATGGCGTCGAAAATTTTGGATACGCCTTCGACACCAAAGTCGTTGAAGTTTTTAGGGTTGAGCCAAAACTCTTTGAGTCGTCCTTTGCCTTCTTGCTGGTACATGAGGATCTTGAGCATCATCTGGACTTTGTCGAGGCCGCGAATAAGTCGGGCTTCGGGTGTGGACGCGTCTAAGAATACCTGATGGTAGTGTGCGTATTTTTTATCGAAGCCTGCGAATAGTTTTTCGGTGATGGCTTGTTCGGCAACATCTTTGGCTTCTTTTAAGTGCGCATCGGCGACGGGCATGGGGATGTCCATCAATTGGGCTTCGCAGAGATCATGAGTGAGTGCGAGGGCGATGGCTTTGTCGCGATCGAAGTCTGCTGGATATTCATCGCAGACGAGCAGGGTCAATACGGCAACGAAGTGGCTGTGGGCAGCAACGGATTCGGGTTCGGGGACACCGCGCAGAATGTAGCCAGCGCGTTTGACTTGATCCAGCGGGTGGATGGTCTCAAAAAATCCGAGTATGCGCTGTTCAAAAGTGTCCATCATCACTCCTAGTGTGTTTTATGTTCCGGATTGATCGAAATGGGACATGATGCCCATAGCCACGATAAAAATGCCAAGCAAAGCATAAAAATGCGCGTATCATTTCGCCCGAAAAGTTTCACTAACAGTTTGGCTTTTCGGCTGTTGATGAACCAATCATAATCCATGACTGCACGAAATATGGATAAAAATCCTGCAGCGATTAAAACGATTACGGTTGAATCCATGGTGTCCTCCCTGGGCTAATTAGTAGGATTGAGCAGCAATTACACGGCGTTTAGAGGGTTTATGGCAAACAATGCATTCGCCTTCTTCCTCTTCGCTATTATAAGGGATGCAGCGAATCGTGGATTTACTACGTTCTTGTATGTAATCTTCGCAGCTATTTTCACCGCACCAATGGATTTTATAGAAGCCGCCTGTTTTGACGGCTTTTTTGTATTCTTTAAAGTCGTCTGCAGTATGGGTATTGTCGTCCATACGCTTTTGAGCGTTGGCGAGAAGGTTGTCTTGAATATCATCAAGCAAGTCTTCTAGTTTTGGGAGAAGGCCTTCCATGGGTATGGTGACTTTTTCGCCGGTATCGCGACGTACCACAACGACTTCTTTGTTTTCACAATCGCGTGGGCCAATTTCAATGCGGATGGGGATCCCTTTGAGCTCCCATTCGTTAAATTTACGACCGGGTTTCACGTTGTCACGGTCGTCAATTTTGAAAAAGAGTTTGTCCCACCCCTGAGTCATTTCATCGGCATTTTTAAGGACCAATTCCATTTCTTTGTCGCTACGCCAAATGGGTACGAATACGACTGGGAGAGAGGCTAATTTAGGTGGAATGACGAGGCCGTTGTCGTCGCTGTGGGACATGATCATGCCACCAATGAGACGGGTGGATACGCCCCAGCTGGAGGCGTACACGTATTCTTGCTCTTTGTTTTGATTTTGGAATTTAACGTCGAAGGCTTTGGCGAAGTTTTGGCCGAGGTAGTGTGAGGTGCCTGCTTGGAGGGCTTTACCGTCTTGTAGCATGGCTTCGATGGAGAGTGTTTTAACTGCACCAGCGAATTTTTCTTGCTCAGTCTTGGTCCCCACCATTACGGGCATGGCCAGATATTCTTCAGCGAATTTTTGGTAGACATGAACCATTTGCTCGGTTTCAGCGATGGCCTCTTCTTCCGTGGCGTGGGCGGTATGGCCTTCTTGCCATAGGAATTCAGTGGTGCGCAGGAAGAGGCGCGTGCGCATTTCCCAACGGCATACGTTTGCCCATTGGTTGATGAGGATGGGTAGGTCACGATAAGAATTGATCCAGTTTTTGTACATAGCCCAAATCATGGTTTCCGAAGTGGGACGTACAACGAGCGGTTCTTCGAGTTCTTTACCGCCGGCATGGGTGACTACAGCACATTCAGGGGCGAAACCTTCAACGTGTTCCGCTTCTTTGGTGAGAAAGGACTCGGGTATGAACATCGGGAAATAGGCGTTTTGGTGACCGGTTTCTTTGAACATGCGGTCTAGGTGTTTCTGAATGTTTTCCCAGATGCCATAGCCCGTTGGGCGAATGACCATACAGCCTTTTACAGGAGAGTAGTCAGCCATTTCACTTTTTAGTACGATATCGATATACCATTGTGAGTAATTTTGTTCGCGTGTGGTAATGCCTTTGGCCATGATGCCTCCGTATTGGGTCAGCCTATTTGTTCCGAAAAATCAGGCAAAATCATAGCATATATAGGTGGACGGAGTCTTGTTTTAGCAAAAAAATAGCGGAATGCGGGGCATTCCGCTATGGATGAGGACTATAGGAGTGCTTTACTCGCCGAGGGTGACAGTTCCGTTGATGGCTTCGAGGGAGACGTCTTGGTCTATGGTGCCTGTCCAAACGGAGTTGGAGGTGGCTGTATCCCCTTTGAAGTTGACAGTACCTGCATCTTCTACACCGGATAGTGCTTCGTCAACTGTATTGAAGGCTTCGGCTTCGGATCCGCTTTCTATACCAGCCCAAGCGAAATCGACCCAAGCGGTGCTCAGAGGAGCAATGACAGTTGTGCCGAGGAGTATGCTTTGACGCCAATCATAGTCTTGGGCCCATTCATCAATGACTTTTTTATAGGTACCTGTTGGGCCGCTGAAATGCAACCATGATTTATGGGATGGATCCGTATCGATTACAAAGGCTGGATATGAATTCCCTGCAGTGACGAGTTTTAAAATCATGGCACGTGTAGCGCCTTGAGGAAAAGATAAAGGAGTGGCCAAGGTGAAACGATTCCACCCTGCTACTGCAGCGAAGCCCGTTTCTTCGGTTCCTATTTTAGTGGTGGGGGCATTGGATGTCATGCTGGTGTAAAAGTGGAAGTCTATCGTGGTAGGCACATAACAGTAGATTTCGAAGCCTTCGATTTGGTCCATAGTGGTGTTGTTCGTCAATTCCATGGCTGTCCAGTTTGTACCACCGTTGTATCCGAATGAACCTGATGTACTAAAGCTTGGATTTGCATCGTAAATGGTTTCACCTGAGCCACTGTTTGCGTGTGGTGTAAGGTCTGCAGTCATGGTAGATGCAGAGGCGGAGATGTTGGTAATGCCGATGTTGGTAACAGTTGTGTCGTATTGTTTTGAATTGGGCGTGCTGGCATCGTTGAAGGAGGTGTTGCTACTGGTGCCCGGGAAAGGATCGCCGCCGTCACCTCGGTTTGTTTCGTTGTCGAGATCGCCATCGTTGTTGGCTTCTTCGAGGTCAACAAGTTTATGGGTTTCGTCTTGGTTAGTTGTTTTGGATTCATCGATATGGAAGATGAGTAATCCGCTTGCTGGAAGCCCAGCATCGTATCCGGATAGTTGTCTATTCTCGATTAGAAAGCGTTCGCTGAATGAACCAAAGGGGCTTTTGTATTTGTCGATCCAAAATTCTTTCACATCGGATATGGCATGCGTGGATTCAATTGAGACGCCTGTTGCAGCGGAGGTAATAATGGTGGGGGTTGTGAATGCGGTACGTACACGTGACCATGCACTGAGATATGCTGGTGAGTCACCTGAGTAGGTGCCGACATTGTTCCAGCTACCGCCGCCCATAAGGCCCCAATCGCCGATGCCTTCGGAACCGCCGTTGATGTCATATAAATCAGGGAGTCCAAGCATTAAGTGGCCAAGTTCATGACACATGATACCAATGGTAGCGATGTGATCGCCGCGGTTGGAGTGAATCTCACCAAAAGCGGTATATGGGGAAAGATCTACGCCGTCTATCGTGATGGGGTTGATTGAGGATTTGTGCCCCCAAGTTTTGGGTGGCGTAGAACTGCCTTGTGCCGCTTCATCACCGGCGAAGATACATACAACGGAAAGCTCATCTACCTCAATGGTGCCGTTTGCATCGGTGTCAAAACTGGAATAATCGATACTTGCGTTGGCTGCGGTCAGTGCAGCAGCTACAGCTGCTTTATTTCCAGTACTATTGTTATCGGGGTGTGCCGTCCCCAATGTTACTTCGATAATGCCGTCGGCTACACCATGAGATTCTGTAGCTTTAGTAATGATAAAGTCACCATAGGAGTTGTCTGTGAAGAAATCTTTTACACTGTTGCTTGCCCCAAAAAATAGGGGTTCGAAGTCGGTTGCGCCGTAGGTTAATGTAGCGTCAGTGAAATTTATCAAAATAACCAATACTTTTTGGGAGTGAGGAGTGGTAGTTCCACTTGACTCGTTTCGTATGATGAAATGCTTTTCGCGTATACCGGTAAAGGTTGGGGTGACGCCGGCTTGAAAACCTGCTAGTTGTTGGGGAGCGAGTGAACCAACACTATAGGTGGTTGGAATAAACTGGTTGTCTTCGTCGAGTCCAGCATAGAACCATTCGTTACCGACTTTTAAGATGGAGTAGCCATCAAGTGTTTCCATCCAACTTATGTGTTCGTCGCCTTTTAATTTGGCTTCAAACTTTTTGCCATTTGGCTGAGTAATGATGGTAGTACCTGGAGCAGCTGGAGCTGCGTAGCTTTGATAAGGGGTGAAGAGCAGTGTAGCCACTAAGATGAGCGTAAGGGAGGAAACAGTTTTATTCATGAATTAACTCCAATTATGAATAGCGTTTATGTGTATAACCTTAATTTAACTTACCATATATATGAGTATTTTTCGAGTGTGTCTATAAATCGGCTCTTTTTTCTGTAGTTTATTCGAGGTAGATTTTAATTTATGCTATCATCTTGGGATTATTTGTATAATTGCGACTAAAATTCGCAGTATTTTCAGTAAAAAGGTAAAGGAAATATATAGTTTGAAGAATTTTATTCAGAATAGTTTGTGTATATTGGCTTTATTGGTGTTGATGCCCGGCGCGTGGGGACATTCATTTGGTATTACTGAAATACAGGTGCGTCTGGAGAATGATGGGGCATTTGAAATTTGGGTGAAGCCCTATAGTCTGGATTCGATCATTTTGGAAATTCCAGAGGGGTATGTGAAGGATGAGGCTTATGCATTGTTTTTGGAAAAGCCGGAGTCTGAACGGGCCGATATTATTGAGCAGGTTGGAGAATATTTTCGCAACAGTGCGGTTGTAGCCTTTGACGATGTGCCTGTTGAGTTATCGATTGCCTATCCTGATCAGGGGATGGAAGTGCCTGAGGGCGCTGTGCCGATTATGTTGGGTGAGCAGTTTGTATTGAAGGGAAATGTGCCCGAGGGGGCGAAACTGATGACCTTGACGCCAATGCCGGAACCGTATGAATTTGTCATGATGGTTGTGGTGGAAGGCGAAGATGTTGTCTATGAGGAGTTTATTCCGTCGGGTGAGCCGTCGGTGCCTTTTGCTTTGACGGCGGAGGTGGACATTGTTGTACCTGAACCGAAGAGCCGTGGTCAGGTGATTGCTCAGTATATTGAGTTGGGTTTTGTGCACATTATCCCCAAGGGCTTGGATCATATTTTATTTGTGTTTGGTTTGTTTTTGTTAACGGTGAAGTTGAAGCCGTTGTTGTGGCAGGTAACGGCATTTACCTTGGCACATACGGTGACCTTGGCGATGGCGACGATGGAGATTGTACAGTTGCCGGCGTCGATTGTGGAGCCGTTGATAGCCTTGTCGATTGTGTATGTGGCGGTGGAGAATTGCTTGACGGAAAAGTTGACTAAGTGGCGTCCAGCGATTGTATTTGGTTTTGGGTTATTGCATGGGCTGGGCTTTGCGGGCGTGTTACAGGAATTGGGCTTGCCTGAAGGACGGTTTATGTCCTCATTGATTAGCTTTAATGTGGGTGTGGAACTTGGTCAGTTGAGTGTGGTGCTGGTGGCGTTTCTGGTGCTTGGGTGGTTTAGGCATAAGGAATGGTGTCGCAGCCGTGTGACGATTCCAGCTTCGATTGGGGTGGCGTTGGTGGCGCTCTATTGGACAGTGGAGCGGGTGTTTTTCGGCTAATATTTATAGCGTAACCCTTCCATATATTGATGTGACTTCTGTCTGTTTACTATGCGCATGGGGGCAGGGTTGACACTAATTGGTTGGGCAGTGATAATGAGGCTTAATACTTTTTAAGTAAAAAGGGTTGAGTTATGATTGATAAAGTTTCCCGCGAATGGGCACTGAGTGAGAGGGATGTTTTTTTGTAGGTGTGCCCATTCGCGGGGTGTTGTGTTGAAGGCCACGCCACATGACTTCCAACGGTTAGGTTTTACGCGGCTTCGTTGAGTTGGCTGTGGAAGACGAGGTCGTCGCCGTCTATGTCGACGAGGACTTGGGTGTCTTCGTGCACGCTGCCTTCGATGAGGTTGCGGGCGAGCGGGTCGAGTACGAGCCGTTGGATGACGCGTTTCAAGGGTCGTGCTCCGTAGACGGGGTCGTAGCCTCGTTCGGCGATGCGGTCGAGGGCGGCATCAGTCAGTTGAAGCGCGATGCGTTTTTGGGCCAGGCGTGTTCCGAGTTGATCGATTTGGATGCGGGCAATTTCGCGAATCTGCTTTTTTTCGAGCGGATGGAAGATGACCGTATCGTCGATGCGGTTGAGGAACTCGGGGCGGAAGTGTCGTTTGAGTGCTTCGTTAATGTAGTCCTCCTTGGTGGTGTCGCTGATTTCGTCAGCGAAGATTTCGGAGCCGATGTTTGAGGTCATGATGACTATGGCATTTTTAAAGTCTACGGTGCGGCCTTGGCCGTCGGTGAGCCGTCCGTCATCGAGTAGTTGCAGGAGGACGTTGAAGACGTCCGGGTGCGCTTTCTCGATTTCGTCGAGCAGTATGACGGTGTAGGGGCCCCGGCGTACGACTTCGGTTAGTTGTCCACCTTCTTCGTAGCCGACGTAGCCTGGAGGCGCGCCGATGAGACGTGCGACGGCGTTTTTTTCCATGTATTCGGACATGTCGATGCGGACCATGGCCTTTTCATCGTCGAATAAGTGTTCGGCGAGTGAGCGGGCGAGTTCGGTTTTTCCGACCCCGGTTGGACCGAGGAAGAGGAATGAACCGATGGGTTGATTCGGATCTTTGAGTCCAGCTCGGGCGCGGCGTACGGCGTCGGATACGGCGATGACGCCTTGTTCTTGACCGACGACGCGTTGCTTGAGTTCGGATTCCATGTCGAGCAAGCGTTCTTGTTCGCCTTCCATCATTTTATCGACGGGGATTCCGGTCCAGGAAGAGACGACTTTGGCTATGTCTTCCTCAGTGACTTCTTCGCGGATGAAGCTGCCTTGTTCCTGTAACTTGGCTAAGCGATCTTGTTGCGCTTGTAGATCTTGCTGCAATTGGTTGAGTTGGCCGTAGCGAATCTCGGCGACTTTGTCGAGGTCTCCGGCGCGTTCGGCAATTTCTTCTTGTCGTTTGGCTTCTTCGATGGCTTCGTTGATGGTGCGTAGTTCTTGCACGACTTCTTTTTCTGCTTGCCACTGTGACTTTTTCGCGCTGAGTTCTTCTCGAATCTCGGCTTGTTCACCTTCGATGCCTTCGCGCACTTCCTTTATAGCTTTGCCTTTCTCCTTTTTCAGGGCTAGGTGTTCGATTTCGAGTTGTTGTAAGCGACGTTCCATGACGTCGATTTCATAAGGCATGGATTCGACCTCGATGCGTATGCGTGCGGAGGCTTCGTCCATGAGATCGATGGCTTTGTCGGGCAAGAAGCGGTCGGCGATGTAGCGGTTACTGAGTACAGCAGCAGCGACAAGGGCCGAATCTTCGATACGAATCCCGTGGTGTACTTCATATTTATCTTTGAGTCCGCGCAGTATGGCGATGGAATCTTCTACATTGGGTTCACCGACGACAACGGGTTGGAATCTGCGCTCCAAGGCCGCGTCTTTTTCGATGTGCTTTTTGTATTCATCGAGGGTGGTAGCGCCAATGCAATGCAGTTCGCCCCGCGCTAGCGCGGGTTTTAGCATGTTGGAGGCGTCCATGGCGCCTTCGGCTGCTCCGGCACCTACGATGGTGTGGAGTTCGTCGATGAAGAGGACGATATTGACGGAACCTTCTTCAACTTCGCGCAGTAGGGCTTTTAATCGTTCTTCAAATTCGCCGCGGAACTTGGCACCGGCAAGTAATGCGCCGAGGTCAAGGGTTGCGACTCGTTTGTCTTTTAAATTGTCGGGAACGTCTCCGGCTACGATGCGTTGGGCGAGACCTTCGGCGATCGCTGTTTTACCAACCCCGGGTTCACCGATCAATACAGGGTTGTTTTTGGTGCGACGGGACAATACCTGGAGTACGCGACGAATTTCGTGGTCGCGGCCGATAACGGGATCGAGTTTCCCGGAGCGGGCGAGTTGGGTTAAGTCGCGGGTGTATTTTTCGAGTGCGTCGTATTGCCCTTCGGCATTGGGGTCGGTGACGCGTTGGGTTCCGCGTACGCTTTGGAGGGCGGTCATGACGTTGTCTTGGGTTACGCCGAGCTTTTTAAGTAAGTGAGTTGCATTGTCATTGGATAGGGACAAGATGCCGAGCAGGATGTGCTCGGTACTGAGGTATTCGTCGGATAGATCTTGGGCGACTTTCCAGCCGGAGTCCAAGGTTGTGTGAGCGGCGCGACTGAGAGTAGGAGCGCTTGTAGTCGAACCGCTCACACGGGGGTAATTCTCAAGTTTGTCTTTGAGCTGCTGCGTAAGGTGATCGAGGGATACCCCGATACGTTTAAGAACAGAAGCCACTGCGCCTTGATCCTGTTGGACGAGGGATTGTAGGATGTGAAGCGGCAGGATTTCGGCATGCCCGAGTTGGGCAGCGGTGTCTTGGGCTTCGGCGAGGGCTTCTTGGAATTTTATGGTTAATTTATTTAAATTCATGGTGAAACTCCTTTTGATGTGTGTCTTGCTCCTACTCTATTGCAATGAGTGTGCCATAAAATAAGTTATTGAAAATAAAGGACTTAGGGATTTTGGAGTATGGTGGGATGTTGCAGAATGGGATGGAGCGATTGATTATGAAACAACAAGGCGCTCTTATTGGTGATTTGCCATGCCCGAGGGCAATTGAGTAGTATCTTTTTTGTCTTTTAGAGAGGAATTGATTGTGCCAATAGAAACCGTATCTTGGAGTGAGCAGCAGCTGACGATTATTGATCAGACCTTGCTTCCAGGGACGTGTACGCATATTCGATTGGGGACGATGGAAGAGGTTTGGCGTGCCATCAAGCAGCTTGAGGTGCGAGGCGCTCCAGCGATTGGTATAACAGCAGCCTTTGGGGTTGTGGTGCATGTATTCAATTGTGATGTAAAGACGCTCGGAGATGTGTTGGAAGCAGTTGATGAAGCGACTCAATATTTGGCGACTTCGCGTCCGACTGCGGTAAATTTATTTTGGGCCCTGGAGCGGATGCAACGAAGTGTATCGGGTTCAGAATCACTTGAAGGTGCATTGGAATCTTTAGAGCTTGAAGCTGTATTGATCTTGGAAGAAGATAAGGTGATGTGCAGGATGTTGGGTGAGCATGGATCACCATTGATTCATGAAGGCGATGGATTGCTGACGCATTGCAATGCAGGGGGATTGGCGACGGGAGATTATGGAACTGCGCTGGCCCCGATGTATCATGCTCATGATGCGGGCGTTAACTTTAAGGTATTTGCGGATGAGACGCGGCCATTATTGCAGGGAGCGCGTTTGACTGCATGGGAATTGCAGCAGGCGGGAATCGATGTAACTGTGATTTGCGATAACATGGCAGCACAGGTGATGCGTGAGGGTAAAGTGCAGTACGTATTTGTTGGATCGGATCGGATTGCGGCGAATGGCGATGTGGCGAATAAGATTGGGACATATGGCTTGGCGGTATTGGCTAAAGCGCATGGAATTCCGTTTTATGTAGTGGCTCCTACTTCGACCATTGATTCGAATATTGCTCATGGAGATGATATCCCGATTGAAATTCGCGATGCGACTGAAGTGACACATGGATTTGGTGTTGAGACTTCTCCGGAGGGGGTGCAGGTATATAATCCGGCCTTCGATGTGACGCCAAATGAGTTGGTGACTGGAATAATAACGGAGCAGGGAATACATTCAGCTCCATATGTAGAAACTTTGCCGAAGACTTTATCGCTTGAATGATATTAAATATATTGGGGAATTATGACTACAGAAAAACATGATGTAATTACGTTGGATGGCCCGGCGGGTTCAGGAAAGAGCACGATTGCTAAGCGAATCGCAAAGCGACTGGGGTATGCATTTCTCGATACTGGCGCGATGTATCGTGCGGCGACTTGGTGGGCGTTGTATCAAGGCGTAGATATGGATAATGCGGAGGCGTTAGTGGCTTCGACGCAAGCGATTTCATTGGAAATGGAAGAGCGAAGTGAAGGATTGTATGTCGGGGTGGATGGGCATGATGTGTCTCAAGCTATACGTACGCTTGAAGTGACGAATGCGATTAAAAAACTGGACGGTATTGCTGGGGTGCGCGCGAAGATGGTTGAATTGCAACAATACATTGGAACGCAGCAGCCTACTGTCGCTGATGGGCGTGATATGGGCACGGTGGTTTTTCCAAATGCCCGGTGTAAATTTTTTATGGATGCTTCATTGGAAGAACGGACTCGACGTCGTTCAGAAGAATTGAAATCTAAGGGGATACAATTTGATGCGAAGTCTTTGAAGCAGGATATTCACGTTCGAGATGAGAATGATCGCAATCGGAGTATTGCGCCTTTACGCCCTGCAGAGGGCGCCCATATTATTGATACATCAGCGATGAACCTGGATGAGGTGGAAGCGCAGGTGTTGGCGATTATTGAGGCTTCTTTATGAGTACCACAATGGTAGAAACGGTATGGCGATTGCCTGAAACTGATCAGGAAGCCTTCTTTTCTTTTTGTGAGCAACATCAATTGAGTGGGGTGTTGGCAGAGTTGATGTATGCGAAAAAATTTCCGGGAACCAAGGAGCTTATTTCATATCTATCTTCTGAAGCAGTCCCGTTGTCTGATCCCTTTTTATTAACGGATATGGATAAGGCGGTTGAGCGTATTGGGATTGCGAAAGAAAAACAAGAGCATATACGGGTAATTGGTGATTATGATGTAGACGGCATTTCGGCGACGGCTTTGTTGGTGAGGGGGTTGCGCTACTTTGGTGTGAAAGAAGTGTCTTTTGCATTACCCAATCGCTTAGAGGATGGATATGGATTAAATACACATATTCTTAGTCAAGCAAAGTCAGATGGTGTGACTCTTGTTATCACGGTAGATAATGGTATCACCTCTGTTGAAGAAGCGGCCTTTGCTTCCGCTAATGGGATAGATTTAATCATTACTGATCACCATACAATGGGTGATACATTGCCAGAGGCCTGTGCGGTAATTAATCCTAAACGTGAAGTGGAGAGTTCTCCATTTTATTCAATTTGTGGAACGACGGTAGCTTTTGAATTGTGTACGGCGTTGAATAAACGGCATGATAATTTGTCTTTGGTGGCGTTGGCTACAATTGCGGATGTGATGCCTTTGACGGGTGAGAATCGTTTGCTCACGGAGCGGGGCATTGAGGAGTTGCGACGAGGAACTCAGCCGGGCTTACAGGCCTTGATGGCTCAGTCTAAGTTAACGACTCGTGATGTGAAGGCTGAAGATATGGCTTTCCAGGTGGGGCCGCGTATAAATGCGAGTGGGCGGCTTGGGAGTGGTGGTTCGGCGTTACAGTTGTTGTTGACGGATGATCCCGAGGAAGCTAAGTATTTGGCGCAAGAATTAAACACTATCAACGAACAACGTAAAGATGTTGAGCGTATTATTAGTGAAGAAGCTTATGAAATGTTGACAGAACATGACCTTGAAGATAAACGAACTATTGTGTTGTCGAGCCGTCAGTGGCATCCAGGAGTGATTGGAATTGTCGCATCAAAATTGCAGTATCGTTATCATAAACCGATAATGATTATTGGGGTCAATGAAGATGGATTGGGCCGGGGTTCTGGGCGTTCGAACGATGGCTTTAGTTTGATTGAAGCCCTTCAGTCGTGTAGTGAGTTGTTTGTGAAATATGGCGGACACCGCAATGCTGCTGGGATTACAATTGAAGAGAATCAAATACCGGCATTGTGGGAAGCCATGGAGGAAGCGGCGATCGCGCAGGAGGCTTCTAAAATGCCGGTGCGCGAATTGACTGTTGATGCTGTGTTGGCCTTTAGCTCTATAGATAATGCATTATTGAGCGAAGTGGATCGATTAGAGCCGATTGGGCATGGGAATCCTCCCCCTGTATTTGCTACGTTTAGCGCGAAATTGGTGCAGGGCGCTACGCGTATTTTGAATGGGGGACACTTGCAGTGTTCGTTGGAGCATGATCGCCGCACATTTCGTGCAATTGGTTTTAACATGGCTGAGCGAGTGGATTTGGATAATCTTCCGAGTAAGGTGGATGTGGCGTATATACCAAAATATAATCATTGGCAGGGCAACACGACGATTCAGTTGCACTTAATCGATATTAAAGATTCGAAGCGTAATTCATTTATGGAGGATTCGGCCTGATTTTTCTATTTTAATTATGCTACCATCATTTTATGCCTATCTGTATTCATTTAAAACAATTGCGTAAAACGTTCGGGCCTACTGTGGCTGTGAATGATCTAACACTGGATATTGAGCAGGGTGAGGTTTTTGGGTTATTGGGGCCCAATGGCGCTGGAAAAAGTACAACACTGCACATGTTGACAGGCCTGGTACGTCCTACAAGTGGGGAGGTTCAGATATTTGGTCAAGATTTACGATCTCAGTTTGTGTCCATTGCTCAACGTATGGGTGTGTTGGTAGAGCGTCCTTCGTTTTACGAACATTTAACGGTGGGGAAGAATCTTTCACTTGCTGCACGTTACTTGCCTAAGGTGGTAAATATTCGTAGGGCAACGGAATTGGCTGGCTTGTCTCATATGCTGGATGAGCGGGTGAGTACGTTGTCGCATGGAATTCGTCAGCGATTGGGCTTGGCGTTGGCGTTACTGACGGAGCCGGAGTTGTTAATATTGGATGAGCCGACAAGTGGTTTGGATGTGGAACATACACAGGAAATTTTGCGAACACTTCGTCATTTAGCCAATCATGCTGGTGTCACCATTGTGTTGTCGAGTCACATGATGCATGAAGTGGAGTCTTTGTGTGATCGTGTGGCAATCATTAATAAAGGGAATTTGGTGACGTGTGATAGTACGGAAGTGTTGCTTTCGTATGACAAGTCATTAATGGAGATGCATTTGGATGCGCCTGAAGCAGCTGCAAAGCGTTTGATGGAAGAAGCTTGGGTGGCGTCGGCAGAGGCAAAGTCTGGAAAGGTGATTGTACTTTTGGCTGAGCCTAACCCGCATCAATTGATTTCATTTTTGGTGGCCAATGGGTATCAAATCAGTGGAGCGATTCCTCGGCAGAGGACGCTGCAAGATTATTTCCTTAAGGTGCTAAATTCATGATACGCCGGATATTGAATGCATATTCGATTGAGTTGACATCGGCTTTTCGTATGAAGTCCACTTATTTGGGTCCGGTGTTGTTGGTAATCATTATATTATTGACTCCTTTTGCGTATCCCATTCAAGAAGATGCGGATAGTGATTATGATTTCTTGGCCTATGTGCTCCCTTTAGCTATTAATGTTTTTGGGTTGTTTATGGTCTTGATTTATTCGGCGACTTTAATATCAACGGATTTGCATAATGGATCAATTCGGATGACATTGACACAGCCTTTACGTCGACGTGAGTATTGGGCGGCGAAGTTTTTGCATGGCATAAGTTATGTGATGGCTTTAAACTTGGTTGCTTTGGGGACAGCGTTTGGCTTGGTAAAGTTGTTGGGGGATTTTTCGGGCGTCTATTTTGCTGATGAACTGCTGTATAGTGATCGCGAAATGATTCAGTTGTTATTAACTACAATTGGATTAACTTTATTGCCTCAATTTGCCGTGGTGAGTTATGCATTATTTTTTTCAACGGCCACACGAAACCCAACGACAGCCATTGTATTGTCGGTAGGTAGCTGGTTGGGATTAGAGGCGATGAAGTTTCCATTGCAAATATCGGAGTTTGTTTATTCGAGTTATGCAGAAGCGCCTTGGACTGTGTTTAGTGATCGGTGTAGTGCGTTTACAGAATCATCATTTTATCCTCAGGCGTATTACGGAGTTGGGGTGTCGATGATCTATATGCTGGTCTTCGCATCGGTTTCTTCCTTTATTTTGAGTCGTAGGAATTTGGTTGTATGATCTGGGCCTTTTGTATAGGGGTGTTGGTGTCGGCGTCTACGCCATATATAGAAATTCAGTTGGATTCACTGTATGTAGGGAGTGTGAATACGTTTAATGGTGAAGTGCCGCTGAATGCACGTCGTGTTGATATTAATAATGATGGGTTTATCGATTTATTGTTTCCAGATAGGGTGTTGTTTCAGCAGAATGGGCACTATGTGCAAGATGAGTTTGTACAACTTCCCAATATTGAATTAAGTCCAGCTGTGGATGTAGTTGATAGCACTGTCTATTTTCGACTTCCCAAACATCTAAGAGCATATCGCTATGAAGGGGAAACTTGGAATTTAGTTTTCGATGTTGAGGCTGAGTGGCCTGAATCGCTAGATACTAGTGACTCAGTCATGGCGAGACCTCCGGTTTTTGAACGTTTTCTTCATGATGTTAATTCAGATGGTGTGCCAGAAGTGGTCATTCCTTTACAGGATGGTTTGCATGTGTATGGGATGGATGCGGATAAGTATATTGCGTATCCAGTCTTGGATATCTTCCCGAAAACCAAATTGATTCCATTGGAAGATGTATTGCCTGTTTCGAATGTTGAGCGTGGAGTATCTTATCCAGATCAACATTTGGTTTTTCATTGTGCCATCGAAGATGAATCCGTGATTCTGCTGAGTAAACAATCGTTACCGGATTCTTCTGTTCAGTATGTAGAATATCGCTATCGGTTGTCATTGGTGGATGGGCGGTATGAAGCAACTTTGGAAAATGAGCCTGCGCTTGTTGGTCCATTTCCAGCCTTTATGCAGCCGTGTCGTTTAAATCCGGACACTCAAATAGATTTCGCGGGGGGTACGTTGGATTACACTTCATCATTGGCTTTACTGACACCTGTATATTCAACTCACGTTCAAACTATGCCTGAGCGTGGTGTACAGTTGTACCGGACGAAATCGTTTGTGCCGCATGTTCAATTTTGTGATGTGAATCAAGATGGGTATTCGGATTTGATGTTGGAGCGAACGGATATTACTCATGGTGGGTTACGTGAGACATTGAATCGATTTACCACTCAACGTAAATTTAAGCATCATATCAATGTGCATTTCCAGCAGTCTGATGGTCGTTTTTCTAAGGACGCTGATGTTTCGTTGGAGAAGGCTATACGATTGGATCAAACACCTATTCGTTTGAGCGAGATGTTTGAGCGATATCAAGCGGGAAAACTGGTTAGTTTTACGGGTGATTTTAATGGGGATGGTATGAATGATTGTGTTGTGCAAACTGCGCCAGATTCATTGTCTATTATTTACTTGGATTCACTTGGTGATGCAGTAAAGTCTACTCTGACAGTATCTATCGGTGCGCATGAAACGTTTCATGTGTTGGATCTAAATGGTGATTCATTTTCAGATTTGGTTTTTCAGGGTATTGCAGAACATGAGGGTGAGTCTACTCCTAGTACGCGTGTGTTGTTGTTTCAGGAATTTGGTGGGTGATGTTGCTGAGCGGCTTATATAGTTTGGTTTTATTGTTGTGTGCCTCAGAAGAAATGGCTGTACAGCAGTATTCTGCTCAACATGATGATGCCGCATTGTATGTGCTTCCTAGTGGGCAAGGGCGTGTTCCTAATATTGTAATATTGGATGATAAAAAATTAAGTTTATATCCGGCTAATTCATCACGGGCTTTGTTTAGTCACACTATTGCCGATGATACTTTGATGTTTGATTTGGTCGATACCAATTCGGATGGACGACCTGAATTGTTTACCTTGTCGCCGGGGGTGCTTCGACATTTTGTTGAAGGTAATGCGCAGGAAGAATTGTTTTTTATTGAGTCTATATTGCCTTGGAAAGTGGCTCAACCTTTTTTGCATCCTTTAATAATTTCTTATCTGGATGCATTTCATGCTGCGATTCCGCATTTGGATCATATGCGTTTGATGAACTTTTCAGGTGAAGGAGTAACAACATTTCCAAAGGTAACTACGGGGATGAATCCGGTATTTTCTGTGCCGATTCAACCCAATCAAGTGGGGGGGGCAGGTGCTTTAGAGTTTCGAGTTGATGCATTGCTGACGACATCAATTGAGGTGCCCAAGGATTTGCGAGTAACTTCAATGCGGGATACCTATGAAACGGTAAGTCCTCGAAAATTACGTGACTCCGAAAAGCTGGAGGTGGATTTATGGCCGCAGTTCCCGTTAATGGTGAGTCCTGATTCGATGCGGATGGTGTCGTATGCCAGCCATGGTCCTGAGCATGTGAACACTTTGGTACGGATTAAGCAGCCTGTTCCGCGTAGTGTTCCAAATGTTACGGAAGCTTTTCGATATAGTCCTGCTCGGATGTATCCAGGGACGGTTGCCATCGCTGAATCTGGGTTGCCGGATTTTAATGGAGATGGCTATTTTGATTTGGTGTTATGGAGCGTGCCTTTTCCGGAGTATTCAGCCTCAAAGTTGTTGAATAGTTTGCAGACTCAACGTTGGCCATTGGTTATTACAATCCATTTGTTTGATCCTGAGAAGGGGTTGTATGGTGCTCGTCCTAAAGCGCGTATAAAAACTGATATCGCCTTGCAGTATTTATTTGCGCGCCAAAGCTTTTCACCGTTGCACAATCTTAGCTTTGCTGATATGAATCATGATGGTTTTTCGGATGTAATATTTAGTCCCACGCCTAACTCGGTAGAAGTGTGGTTGTATAAAAATGGTTTGTCAAAAGAACCAGAGTATCGTAATCAGTTTAAGCATGCAGTTTCTATGATAGCGGTCCCTGAGCAGGATAAAGAGTATGAGTCTCATTCTTTGCTGATGCGTGATGGGTGGTCTATTTATCGTTTAAGTCTTAGCGATTTGGATTAATAGTCGATTAGAAGGTAATGGCTTCTTGAACGGGTCGGGCTAATGCAGGGGCCTTTTTTTATTGCCTTCATGTTGGTACAAGAGGGCGAGTTTCATGCCGGCTTGGCGATATATATTGGCGATGGTTCCGTGTTTTTGAAGGCCCATATTGCGGGCTTCTTTCATGAGGTGTTTGTAAGAGGCTTTGGCTTCTTCGGTTGCGCCAAGTTATTCGTGTGCGATGCCGAGCATCATACTGATTTCCAAGGCTTGTTGGGTAATGGGGAGTGTGTCGGTGCCTAGCCGGTCAATGTCTTTCATGACCTGAGGGTAATTTTGCATTGCCATGTGATAGTCGGCTTGATGAAAGGCTGCGAAAACTTCTTCATCTTTTTTTGAGTATAACGCCATGCTAGTTCATGGGCTTTCTCAGCTTCGTCGTGCATGGGGGATCGAGTGAAGGGTAGTAGGTGGATAGGCTGGAAAAGAGCAGTGACTTTTGTTGGTTCCCGTCCATCTCTTCGAGGCGTTTAAGCAGTATACGTATGGCTTCTTCAGGTGTGTCTGCTTCGTATGCTTTTTGAATGCCTTCTATGACGATTAGATGTGTTTTATATTTTTCCATGTCGAGCAAACCTTAATAAAATTGCCGATAATGAAAAGTATCATTATCGGCAATTGGATTACGATTGTGTAGTGTTTTTAAGGGAATAGTGGTTTGTCCCCTTCGAGGATTTCAGGTGGTCCTGGTGATACAGGTGTTGGCGTACTCGGTGTGGCTGGGGCAGTCGCTGAAGGGGCTAAAGATTCGATTTTCGGTGTCTTTTCCAACGGTTCTAAAAGGCTTGGACCCTTTTCTGTTGCTGGTTGTGAGGGGGCTTCTTGGCCCTGAATAGTGAGACGATTGACAACTTTATGGACGCCTGATGTGCTGGCTGCGAGGTCTCCGGCGACTTCTTTCTCGGGTTGCGAATTGACTATACCTGTTAGGTAAGCTATACCGTCGTCGACTTCTACGTTCACGCCACGGGCACTTACATTACGATTGAGTAACATGCTGGTTTCAATTCGTTTTTCGAGGAGTTCATCGCCGGCGGTGCTGAGTACTTTGGGGTCTTCTTTGGAACTGATGGTTAGGTGGTTGATTACGCGTTCAACCCCTTTAGTTTGGTAGGTGATGTGTTCGACTTTTTCGCGTTGAAATTCAGAGCGTACTAATCCGGTGAGTGTAACTATTCCATTTTCTGTTTTAGGATGGAGTTTTAAACCGCGTAGGTTATCACTGCTTAACAAACGAACACGAACTGAGGCCGTGATCGTTTTGTCTTCGACTTTGGTCTTAAAACTTCGCTTGGGGCCTATGCGTTTTACATCGGGCACCACGGTTAGTTGGTTGTTGACTTGTTTTACACCACCTACGGCTAAGGCCAGTTCGTAGGCTAAGTCTTTTTGGATTTCGGTTTCCACTCCGCCCCGTAAGGTGACGACACCTCCGTTGCTGCTGGTATTGATTTCGAATGCGCTCAAGTGATCGTTGAGCAGATAGGTTGTTTCGATCTTGGTGACGATGGTTGCATCGGTTGCACCTGTTTTCACAGCACCCAATTGCCCTGGCGCGACGAGCGCCAAGGTGATCATAATGGTTGAGACGAAGCTCATTATTCTTCCCCCTTTCGTCCACCCACCACAGTGTGGACGCGTAATCGGGAATACGGTTTAGAGTATCCCTACTTCTTTCATGCCATCAATTCCGATTTGGACTTCTCCGGCTGACTTATGTAATTCTGCTGTTTGTGCTTCTGTTAAATCAAGTTCGATGATTTTTTCGATACCGTCTTTACCCAGAATGACTGGAACACCGATGCAAACGTCGTTGAGACCATATTGGCCTTCAAGGAAGGTGGCACATGGGAGCAGCTGTTTTTCATCGCGAATGATGGCTTGAGCCATACGGGCAGCGCTGGCACCAGGTGCGTAGTATGCGGAGCCTGTTTTCAGGAGTTTTACGATTTCACCGCCACCTTTGCGGGTGCGTTCTACGAGGGCTTCTACACGGTCTTCGGGCATCAATTTGGTGATGGGAATCCCCGAAACGGTTGTGTATTCAGGCAATGGGACCATGTCGTCGCCGTGTGAACCAAGTACCATGGTGTCGACGTTTTTCATATTAACGTCAAGTTCCATGGCTACGAATGAGCGTAAACGGGCGCTATCTAAGCAACCGGCCATTCCGACGACTCGATTTTTAGGAAAACCAAGTTTTTGGAAGGCTACGTAAGTCATTACATCTAGAGGGTTTGTGACAATAATGACGGTGGAGTCTGGTGCGTGTTTTGCGATATTTTCAGCGATACCGGAGATGATGTTTCCGTTTTTCTCGAGGAGATCAAGGCGGGTCATGCCGGGTTTACGGGGCAGGCCAGCCGTGACGATACAGACGTCTGCACCCGCAATATCGGCGTAATCATTGGTTCCAGTGACCATGGAGCCGTAGCCACGGATGGGGCCGGCTTCGGAGAGGTCGAGGGCTTTCCCTTGGGGTAAGCCTTCCATGATGTCGGTGAGGATCACATCGCCCAATTCCATTTCTGCACAATACTGAGCGGCGGATGCGCCTACGTTACCTGCGCCAATACATGCAATTTTAAACTTACGTCCAGAAGCCATTATTCAATCTCCATATCGATCAAGTGAGGGGTTAACAAGAAGGGGTGTATTATAGCGAATTTTGATGGGGTAGTACAGTTTTGCTGGTTGTATTTTTTGAAAGCTTATGTGTAATGAATACATTACTTTGAAATATTTTTTGCCTAATTGAAAGTTATTTAATGTGAAAAGGAGTAATCAGCAGGTTATTTGTTAACCAGAATTTTATATATTAGTATTTTTATCGATAGTTAGTTAATGAAATTGTATTTTATCCTTAGAATTAGTGCTATACACGATAGATATTGTTGACTGTCGTAGGAATAAATGTGTTGAGGATTCCATGAAGATAAAATGTGATAAACAGATATTGGGCTTGGGTGGAAATTGGTGTTGAATAACGATCGATCGAGGAAAAATTAATCTTTGGGATATACGGTAAATTAATAGGGAATAGTAATTATAAGCATCCAGAATATTCGAAAGAAAATACTTCAGAACAATCTTTTATTCGTACAATTTTAAAAGAAAATCGGCATTTTATCATCATATTGTTTTTTATTGTTATGGTGTGCTTAACTCAATTTTGGGAGTCCTTAAATGTGATTCCTGAGGATGAGATTCCACAAGATACTATCAGTGCAGAAGAATTTAATCGCAGAACATTAGGACAACAACATATGCTTTCGGTTGATATTCGTAAGAAACGGAAGATTGAGTTGACTGCTGAAGAAAAGGCACAAATTCTAGTAGAAGATCTTTGGCAAGAAGTAATTGAATCTCCGAGCGATGAGGAGAATGTTCAACGTTTAAATAAAATCGGAAATTTGTGTTTTACAAAATTGAAGGATTATGAAAAAGCTATTGAGGCTTATTCAGTTATTGTTATGGATCATTCTGATAGTAAGGAAGTGAATTCTGCCTATCCCAATATTGCGGTGTGCTATAACAAGTTAGGGGATACAGAATCTGAGTTGAAAACCTATCAGGAAATGGTTAAGTTTTTCCCTGAGGGTACGAGTGAATACAATGGGGAACAGCAGGGATTACGGGGCTGGCCTGAATTGGCTAGTGAGAAAAATTCGCTGTAAACTTTTCTTCAAATACATCCATTAACTCATCCATAGTGGGTGGATTTTCTAGTAATTGGCTGAGGCTGCTGACGGGTTTATCTTGGATGCCACAGGGGATAATGAGTTTGAAGTCGTCCATTTGTGGACTGCGATTAATGGCGATGCCGTGGTAGGTGACCCATTGGTGGATTCCGATGCCGATGGCGGCAACTTTTGCGCCATCCACCCATACACCGGTGAATTTGGGGATACGTTCGCCTCTAAGGCCGTAGTGGGAGAGGGTATCGATGATGACGTCTTCTAATGTGCGTAGATACCATTGCACCGATTTTTCCCAGTGTTGCAGATCGAGAATGGGATATGCCACAAGTTGACCGGGACCGTGATAGGTTACGTCTCCGCCTCTATCGACATCGCATACTTCAATGCCTTTTTCGACGAGATCGTCGCGTGAGTGGAGGAGGTGTTCTTCATGGGAGGAGCGGCCCATGGTGAAGGTGCGTTCGTGTTCGAGTAGGAAGAGGGCATTACCGGCTTTGCCTTCCTCTATGAGATTACGGCGAAGGTTTTGTTCGGTGTAGGCATCATGGTAGGGCATCGGCTTTGGGAAGCGGATTACGGAGATCTCTCTGGGATTGCTCATGACTTAGCGAGGCTCGCTTCATGTAACAGGTCGTGGAGCATGGTGGTGTTGATATCGGCGAGGGTATCGACGATGCGGTCGGCGTGGCGCAATGATTCTCCGCCGAATGTTCCGGTCAGGGCGATGCAGGTCATGCCTGCAGCTTTAGCGGCGGTGACACCGGCCACGGAGTCTTCAATGACGACGCAGTTGGCTGGAGGGGTTCCTAGAGCTAAAGCTGCAGCGAGGTAAATTTCGGGATCGGGTTTGGCTTTGGTTATGTCGCTTCCGGTAAGCCAGGCGTTGAGGACTGAATCGTCGATGCCGCAGGTGCGGATGGTCAGCTCGGAGCGTGTACGGGTGGAGCTGGTGGCGAGGCCGACGACCCAGTCGTCGAGTCCGGCGATGGTGTAGAGCAGATCGCGTGAGGGAGCGATGACGAGGTCGGTGGTGGCGGAGACTTCTCCGTCGAAGAGGTCTTCGTGGAGTTGGATGAGGTGAGGGATGTCGGTGGTGTCGTGTACGCCGTATTGTTTGGCGATGCCGATGATGTGTTTGGCGGCGGTGCGGCCCATGAAGGGGATGGAGTCTTCGACGCGTACATCAAGGTCGTGTTCTTGTTTGAAAGCACGGCTTAACGTACGTACGGATATGGGCTCGGTGTCGGCGAGGACCCCGTCGACGTCGAAAATTAGGGCGTTGGGCATGGTACTTGGGTATTCCTTTAAAATAGGGGCTAAACACCACTGAGGTGCTGCATTAAACGAGAAGTATATCATAGATGATTCGTTGAATTCTGTTACTTTTGGTTACTTGGAACTAACTTCAAGCCAATTGTATAAAATATATAAGAAAATTCATGGGAATTGGTGGGCGAATTGGGTGATGTTGAAATTCATAGTGACTATTTTGATGATGTTTGGGGCTTCGGTGGCGTGGGCGCAAGATGATGAGAAGCCTTTGCCTACTTTGGGTTAAATCGATATCGCTTTGATTGCGAATATTAAGGCGATTGAAAATTTAGATATTTCTGGTACTCGTTCGCTTATTAACCCGAAACCATCCCGCGATGGGAAATTTCGCAGGGTATACGGAGACTCATGGTTTCGCATGGTTCAAGATAGTCAACTGGGGTTTCGAATGGAGCAGGAATATCGTGTTGAAGGAAGTAGTGAGGTGCATCGTTGGGTGTCCACAAAGCGGGAGACTGTGAAGCGCTTGGATCGTACAGAACATTCGAAGTATCTACGGGGGCGAGGATTGTATTGTGAGGTGAGTTCTTAATATAGTTTGCCAAAACAAGTTAGAGGATGGGAGAATTATGGGCATGGGTGAAAAATTCGACTCACGCGTGTAGATGGATTGATTCACTTAAGTTTTGAAGCAAGCTGACCTATCATGCAAGTGGTATTGGATCCCGATAAAAACTTTTTCGTTTTACAGGTCGATAATTTTAGTTCTGTTGGAAAAGTGTTTCGGCGGATGTTGTTTACACCGAAAGATATGGGAGATGGAGTTTGGATTATAAGAACGTTATCTCGCCAGAAAATTCGTTATGATGATGAAGTAAAATCGTTAATTCGGTCTGAATTGAAGTATAAGGTGAATGCCCTAAAGTTTAATGCGCAGGTTTTGATGATAGATGAAAAAAACGATTCTAAAATACGAGGTCTAAAATAAATAAAAACATAAAAGGGCTATGAATATTGACAGATTCATAGCCCTTTTTATATTTAAATTGGTGGTGCTTAAGCTAAGTCTATAGCTTTGAGAATGGCTTCTTCGGTGGAGTCTACGTTAATGGGTTCGCTGGATGCTTTGATGGCGGCGTCGGGATCTTTGAGGCCGTGGCCGGTGAGGATACAGACGGCTTTGAAGCGGTCGCCTTGGAGTGGGGTTTGTTCGTCGAAGTAGCCTTCGTTGGCTTTTTTGATGAGTCCCGCTACGCTGGCAGCGGAGGCGGGTTCGCAGAATACGCCTTCGGTGCAGGCGAGGAGCTTGTGGGCGACGGCGATTTCGTCGTCGGTGACCATGTCGATGAGTCCACTAGATTCGTCACGGGCGGCTTCGGCGGTTTCCCAACTGGCGGGGTTTCCGATGCGGATGGCGGTGGCGAAGGTTTCGGGTTTTTCGACGGGGTGTCCGAGTACGATGGGTGCGGAGCCTGCGGCTTGGAAGCCGAGCATCTTGGGTAGGTTCGCGGATTTACCGATGTCTTTGTATTCTTTGTAGCCTTTCCAGTAGGCGCTGATGTTTCCTGCGTTGCCTACGGGTAAGGAATGGAAATCGGGGGCGATACCGTCGAAGTCTTCGATAATTTCGAAGGCCCCTGTTTTTTGGCCTTCGATGCGGTATGGATTTATGGAGTTTACGAGGGCGATGGGGTGTTTGTCGCAGATGGTACGCACAAAGTTGAGGGCGTCATCGAAGTTGCCTTTAATTTGCAGGACCTTTGCGCCATGCATCATGGCTTGAGAAAGTTTGCCGAGAGCGATTTTACCTTCTGGTATAAGTACGGCACATTCCATACCTGCACGAACGGCATAGGCGGATGCGGATGCGGAGGTGTTCCCGGTGGAGGCACACATGACGACTTTATGGCCTTCTTCTTTGGCTTTTGTGACGGCCATGGTCATGCCGCGATCTTTAAATGAGCCGGTTGGGTTTAAGCCTTCATATTTCAAATAGATGTCGAGTTTTTTATGAATCTTCGGCCCAAGGTTATAGGCGTGGATCAGCGGTGTGGATCCTTCGTTCAATGAAACAATTTCGGCGCTGTCGCTTACGGGTAAATATTGACGGTGACGTTCAATCAGTCCGGAGCGGTACATTAGTTGTTCTCCTCGAGGATACGCATGACGTGGGTAGGTTTGACTACACAGTCCAGTGCGTCAATTTCAGTTAGGGCCGAGCGGAGTTCTGCTTCGACGGCGTTGTGGGTGATAATTATAAGGTGGACGTGATTATCGCCGTGGGTGTCACGTTGTTTGCACGATGTGATACTCACTTCGTGTTCACCCAGAATAGCGTCGACTTTTCCTATGACACCAGAGATATCTTGGGTGGTCAGGCGGAGGTAAAATTGGCCCACGTGTTCTCCGATGGAACATAGGGGCTTTCTGTCTTCGTATTGGAATGGGGGTCGGCAGGGACCGTTTCCGCGACGTGCGATATCGGCGATGTCTGCAACAACTGCACTTGCTGTAGGCATACGCCCGGCGCCTTTTCCGTAGTAAAGAGTCGCATCTGCGATGTCGCTTTCAACGTATACCGCGTTGAATTCATTGCGTACGGACGCGAGTAGGTGTGTTTCAGGAATTAACGTTGGGTGTACGCGTGCGTCGATTTTTCCCTCGACGTTACGGTAGACCGCGAGTAATTTTATGAGATAGCCCATGTCCAGTGCATCAGCAATGTCGTCTGCAGTAATTTCGGTGATGCCTTCGACAGGGATATCTTCGAGTTTTACGGGGGAACCACTGCATAGGGAAGCGACGATTTGGCATTTGTGTGCGGTGTCGTGGCCTTGGATGTCGAGATCGGGAGGTGTTTCTGCAAAGCCGAGGTCTTGGGCTTGTTGAAGGACGTCGTCAAATGCTAAGCCTTCGTAGGTCATTCGACTGAGGATGTAGTTGCAGGTACCGTTCATGATGCCGTAGACGGAGTTGATGGTGTTGGCAGCGAGGCCTTCACGTAGTGCTTTGATGATGGGGATTCCACCGGCGACAGCAGCTTCGTAGCGTAGTTCGACGTTATTTTTTACGGCGGCACTGGTGAGTTCTTCTCCATGCATAGCGAGGAGCATTTTATTGGCTGTAACTACGTGTTTACCGGCATTAAGTCCACCGAGCATGAATGTGCGGGCAGGTTCTTCTCCGCCGATAAGTTCGCATACTACATCCACATCCGGGCTATCGAACAGATCTTGCACCTTGTCAGTGACGGTCACGTCTTCAAGATTAAACTCTTTCAAGTTATCTGGATTGATTTCACAGATGTGGGTCAAGCGGATATCGGTGCCGGTATTGGCACCGAGTGCTTCTTGGATTTCGGTGAGGGTTTTTACGACACCGCCGCCGACGATGCCGGCACCAATGACTGCTACTCCTAGGGACATGGGGGTATTTCCTTTCTAGATATGCAATGAATTATGCGTACTCTGGGGGGAGGATATGTTCATCTTCTACGGTTTTGACTTCAGGGAGAATAAATGTGCAGATGACGTCGCCTACGTGAATTACGTCGTCTTCGTTGACTAGAGTTTTTTGCAACTTACCGTCAATGGGTGCTGGTACACAAAAGGCGGCTTTATCGGTGGTAATTTCCAAGAGGTCATCGCCTTCGGTCAATTGATCGCCAATTTTAGCGAGCCATCCGGAAACCGTTACGGTGTCTTCTGCATCGTCACCCAAGTCGGGCAGTATAATTTCAGTGGTCATTCACTTAATCTCTATGCGTTAGGTTGCGTTAGTGGTATTCAACCCGAGACGTTCACGGGCAAAGTCGGTATCCAGAATTTCTTCTGATTTATAGGAACTGCGTACGAAGGGCGAGCATACGGCATGTTGAAAGCCCATGGCGTAAGCGAGTTCTTCGTAGGCTTGAAATTGTTCAGGGTGAACGTAGTCTTTTACTTGGGCTTGTTGTTGAGTGGGGCGTAAGTATTGACCAATGCATACGGCTTCGCAGCCAGCTTCGTGTAAATCGGCTAAAGTGGCTTTTACATCGTAAACGGTTTCACTCATGCCGAGCATGAGGGCAGATTTTACGATGGTACGTGGGGATAATTCTCGCGCCATCTCAAGTACGCTTAGGGCTGAGCGATAGGTGAAGCGTCTATCACGAACACTTGGATAGAGGCGTTCGACAGTTTCTATGTTGTGACAGAAAATTTCAGGTTCGGCATCGAGTACTGTTTTGATGGCGTCACGATCGCCTGCGAAGTCGGAGACGAGGATTTCGACTGTTGTGCCTGGGTTAACTTCATGGATGGCGCGAATGGTGTCAGCAATGTGTTGAGCGCCGCCGTCGGGGAGGTCGTCTCGAACAACAGTGGTAACGACGGCGTGTTTGAGTCGCATACGTTTGACTGCTTGGGCTACGTTTTGAGGTTCTTCAGGGTCGTCAAATACGGGCTTACCTGAATCGACGGAGCAAAATGTGCAGTTTCGGGTACAGGTATTGCCCAATACCATAAGGGTTGCGGTACCTTTTGCCCAGCATTCGCCGATATTGGGGCAGTGAGCGCTTTGACAAACGGTATGGAGCTTGAGGTCTTCGACTATGTCTTTGGTGAGACCAAAGTCGGAGCCGGATGCCCATGGTCTACGTAGCCAATCTGGAAATTTATTTGCCATTTTAGTCCCTGTTTAACACACTTCTCTTGTAATTGTACCGCGAAATCGAGAGGAAGACCATAGTATAGCATGTAAAAGGGGGGGAAGGCATATTTCTGCTGTCGGTTAATTATTAACAAAGTTAATGGATTTTACTAGTATTTTTATATATCTTCCAAAAATGTTAAAGATAGTTATCGTGTTTTTAGCGCAAGAAATACCGCATCCCCATTCAGAACCGCAACTCAGTGTTGTAGGTGGCGGTAAAAGGGGGGAGCGGAAAAAGTTGTCTCGCTGTGAATTTCGCTATTGAGATCACACAGCGAGGTCGGCGAGTTGTGCTGGTAGATGCGGATTTGGATTGTTCTAATGTAGAGACTTTTTTGGGAATGCCTCCTGGCGATCCTTTGGATCGACATTTTGATAAAAAGGCTTCTGTATAGATTCATTAATTATTGGTGGATACACCCTATACCAACTTAAAAATGATTCCGGGAACTAAGGGATTGTTGAGTACTTCAAAAACATCATGCACCTCTTTAAATGATTTTCGTTATGATGTTCGTGCTTTGGATGCAGATGTGGTAATTGTGGATCTGGATGCGGGGACGCGTCCGGAAAATTTGGATACTTATTTGATGGCACTGGCTACAGGTTTGGTGCTGATTACTCCTGAAAAGACAAGTATCGATAACGCATTTAAGCTTGTTCGTGCGGTATTCTATCATAGGATTAAGCAGTATTATTAGAGTGAAGAAGTGGGCCAATTGTTGCAGATGAATGAAACACTCCTGGATTTTTTGGAAAGTGTGTCGGGCTGTAGCCTATTTGAGCGTCCTTTACGTGATAGTATTGTGAATGAAGTTCGTGCGTTAGCGGCGTCGATTTAACCTAATATAGTTGTAAATCGTGCGAGCAATGCCTATGAAGAACAGGTCGCTGCAAATATCCTTTCTAAATATATCCGCAATCATTTATTGATGAGTCCTGATACAGTTGGGCATTTGGTGTTTGATAAAAGAATTCCAGAAGCTGTAAACTCAGGAGTACCATTTGTGATGAAATTTCCAAAGCAAATGGTCACAGGTAATCTGCACACCATCAGTAACCGATTGGGATATATTTAAATGGCCAAAGAACAACCACCTAAAACACGCGTTAGTATGCAAGATGATCAAACTGAGGGCAAAGGGGATGACTCTTTTGCTGAAATGGAGAAAGCTGGTAAGAAGGGTTCTCTCTTCGGTAAGTTGAATGCTCGTTTCCAGGATGCTATTCAAGAGGGGCGTAGTGAAGAATCCTTGCGTGAAGCACGTCAAGAATCGGGTTCTTCGACTAAACCTGTTTCAGCCGATGATCTAGCTATACGGCGTTCTAAATCTGTGAGTAATCCACACCGCATGGTCGTTCCAGAAGGAGTGATTATTGAAGGGTCAATATCTAGTTCGTCCGATACAGCTGTAGGTGGAAAAATTGACGGGGATGTGACGGTTGAATCAAATTTAAGTTTGTCACCCTCTGCATTGATCACTGGAGGTGTCCGTGCAATTAATTGTGCTATTCATGGTTTGGCTGAAGGTAAAGTCGAATGTGATCAGAATTTAGAGTTGGGCAAGAGCGGCAAGATATCTTCAGATATTATGGCCGGAAATAATGTTGCAATTGCTGGTGAAGTGAATGGCAATATCAAATGCGGCGGCCGTTTGCATTTGGCTCAAACGGCGAATGTGACTGGCGATATTCGCGGGCGTTCGGTGGTTTTGGAACCGGGTGCAATTTTTAATGGAAAATGTAGCATGGGTACTCCTAAGGCCTAGTGTCTAATTAGTACGTTTGCATGTCATTTTTCTGGAGTAGACTGTTGAATTTAATGAGCACATCTCTTCGATTTTTTTTTATGGGTGCCGTTTGCCTTGTATCTTTTTCGGGTGTGTATGGCGAAGTGGCTGAGGAAGAGGTTGATGCATCGACGGAGGGACATGACCGGTATGCTAAGGTCGTAGTTTCAGTTAAGGTCGAGGATAATTCTTTTCAAACACGCCGAAATGCGATAGCACAAGCTGAAGAGGATGCGTTATTTCTTTGGATAGAAGCTTTATTGGGTGCTCAGGATAGAAAAGCCGAACATTTTTTTACTAACCGTATTGATGGTTATGTGTCTTCATCCAAGGTGCTTAAAGAACGGGCCTTGACGCGTGGTGGGGAACTGGAAGTCGAGGTTCAATTGGATACTTATCTGGTTCGTTTTGATGCTGCGAAATTGTTATTTCCTCGGCGCTCAACTCCAGTATCTACTGTTATTCTAATGGGTGAATATTTAAGTGATGGCGGCGGCTATAGTGTAGGTGCCGATGATGTTGCTCCTAAGATGCTCCGTAAGTTGTTTAAAAAATCCGGTTTTCATTTATATCCACTTTCCGAATTGAATAAGCAATTTTCGGAAGCGGCACAGATAGAGTGTTTGCAAGGTGGTAAGAAGGGTGCGTTGCGTTTGGGGCGTACTTTGGATGCCGAAATTATTTTATTTGGCGAAACCAAAAGCAGTGCGGATACACCGGAAGAAGGTGGACCTGCTCAGGTGACAGGAAGTGCGGATGTGTTGGTGATTCGTGTTTCGGATGGGCAAATTTTGGAGCGGATTAATACTGAAGCAGTCGTTGAGGGAAGTAATATTCAATCGGCGGGCTTAATGGCGATTGAAGATGCTATGTATAAGGCGCAAAATCGCATATTGGTTGCGGCAGCATTGGGGAGTTTATTTGAACCTAGGCGGGAATGGATTCGATTAACTATCGAAGGTGAAAACGTTAAAAATATTTCCGACAGTCTAACTGAGTATTTGGATAGTTTGGATTCGATACAGTCGTTGGAGTTGTTGCATCAGCAACGAAATTCGTTGGTCTATAGTGTTGGCTTTTCGGGGAAGTATAGTGCATTGGTTAAGCTGTTGGCTGAGCAGGCACGCGATGTCGTGCTATTGGAGCCGATTAAAATTGTTGATGCCGAAATGACGTTTCGCTTGGTGGGGTATTGATATGCCGCGTGTGAGTGTCTTAACTAGTCTTTATAATTCAGCTTCGTATATCGAAGAATTTATGCGCGCAGTTTAGCGGTGATTCAGTCCTTGGACTATGAATTTGTTTTTGTAGATGATGGTTTACCTGATGAGGGCAATGCCGTTATGTAGGGATTGATTGAAAGTGACGCCTCTGTTCGCTTGGTCGAACTGTCGTGTAATTTTGGTCATCATAAGGCCATTATGGTAGGGCTTAAGCATGTGCCGGGAGATCTGGTGTTTATGCTGGGTTCTGATTTATAAGAAGAACTTGAGTTGTTGGAAACGTTTTTTAGCATTATGAATGACGGTGATGAAGTTGATGTTGTGTATGGCGTGATGGAGCAACGTAAAGGTTCTGTGTTTGAACGCATGAGCGGTGCGTTGTTTTATACGATTATAAACTTTTTATCGGATTTACCAATTCCAGAAAATGCCATGTCTGCGCGCTTAATGAAGCGACGGTATGTGGAGGAATTGGTGGTATATCAGAAAACACAATTTTATCTGAGTGGGGTGATGATGCTTGCCGGGTTTAATCAGGTGGGTGTGCCCATGCAAAAAACGAGTAAGGGGCGTACGAGTTATACTTTCGCATGGCGATATACCTTGGCTTTGGATGCGCTTATTTCGTATATGAATAAACCACTTACTTTTATTGCATTCTTTGGTATTGCAGTGTTGTTGGTATCCATTGCTATGGGGATTTATTGTATAAGTCTAGCGAGTGGTGAAGCTCAGGGGTGGTTATGGGTCCTGGCGTCTGTATGACTATTGGGTGGATTGACGATATGTTCGATGCCATATTCAGGTGAGGTGGAGTAGTGATTGTTCCCAGCAATGGCAGTTACGATGGCTTTATCGACAGGAGAATTGTCTAATTTCTCTATGAGAAATTCAGTTCTTAAGTTGGCGTTTTTGCCAAAGGAGTCGGGGTGTATGTGGGTTAATGTATCAATTATCATATCTTTAGCCTACGTTATGCTGTGTGAATGGTGCAAGTAGCACATGCTGTTTTTGCATGTAAGATGGCTTGGTCGTGTGAATCCCCGTCGCAGAGAACGTAACCGATTGCATCACGCGCCACGCAGTCTACTGTAGGGGCGAGAATGTCGCCTGGTTGTGTATTGAGTACGAGCTCTTGTACCCCGGGCAATGCTCGGGCTTCATCCACACCGGAGATTGCAGTTACTGTACCGGGTTGAGCGCTTAGCCAAAAAAGTGCAGCACCGCGTTCATGGTGGCGGGTGGAGATGGGATCTTCGCCGAGCGTAATTCGTAGACTATCGGCCATAAAGTCCATACCGTAAGCGAGGGGGATGAGATCGGTGGGTATGTGACCGCCTCCTGGGCGACCAGCCATTTCTACAATACGTGGGCCTTCTTCTGTAACAATAATTTCGATGTGGAATGTGCCATGAGCGAATCCGATGGATTTCAAAGCGTTGTATGCGCAGGTTTCGATAATGTCGAGTTCAGGTTGGTTCAGGCGTGGAGGCATGTAGATGCCGGTGTCGAAGCGGTAGGGAAGTTCAGAGCGCTCTTTACCTGTGATCCCGCCGGAGATGTATTGACCTTGATTCACGAGGCCGTCCACACAATATTCTTCGCCTTCCATGAATTCTTCGAGTAAAACGGTGTCGGCGCGAGAATATTTCATGGCGCAATCGAAGGCTTCATGGAGTTCATCAAGTGATTCGAGTCGTTGGACACCTTTGCTTGAATTGGCATCTACGGGCTTTATGATGAGAGGGAATCCTATGCCGACTGCACAGTCGCGTGCTTCAGCAAGGGTGAAGGCTTCTCGGTATACGGGGTTCGGGAGATCGGAAAATTCGAGTGCACGGCGCATGGCGGCTTTATGTCGGCAACGGTTTGCGACGAGGGGAGTGAAGCAGGGGAGATTGAGTCGTTGGGCGGCTTCGGCTACAGCTTCTACAGCCAGTTCGGCGGCTGGGTAGATGCCGTTAATGTTATAAAGCTTGCCCATTTCTTCGAGGGTGTCGGCATCAAGGATATTGGCGCAAACGGCGATATCGGCATACTTAAAGCCTTCTGCCTTCGCATCTCCATCCATTGCGATGGTGTGCATACCGAGTTCGCGGACTTTGATGATGATGCCAATTTGATTGGCTCCGGCTCCGGCTATGAGAATTGATTTGAGCACTTGGTGAAACCCCATTTTTTTTAGTATATAGATTTTCGGTGCACAATTTTAAATTAGATTTTGGGATAATGCAATCATAATTTTAACGATTGTTTTTTGGGGTAGGCATAAAAAAACGAACTCACTGACTAAAATAGTGAGTTCGCAAAATTTGATTGATTAAGAAACTTAGGCAGTTTTCTTTTTAGGTACACGAGCGGCTTTAGTAAATTTGCCGGCTTTGATGTAGCGAGCGCATACTTTGACGCGACGGACGGTTCCGTTTTCGTCAACAATACGAATCTTTTGTAGATTGGGTTTCCAATTACGTTTGGAAATACCTGTAACGTTTAGTCCGATACCGCCAACTTTTTTTGCTTTACCGCGGCGAACGATCTTTTTACCCATTTGGGGGCGTTTACCACTATAATCACAACGTCTTGCCATGGGATTAACTCCTGATTTGATGAAAAACGGCTTGGTTCATTGACACAGCCGTGTTATACTCTTCGTATACTGAGGGTGATACTGTAGCATTTAAAACCGCCTTATTTCAACCCTATTCCCATAAAGACTTAAGCTATGCCGATCCCTTTTCCTATTTTTCATAGATGTTCACTTCTATTTTCATGTTTAACCCTGTGTTTATTGACTGGGTGTGCACGGATGGGGGATCGTGTGGATGTGGCGGTTTCGAGTGAGAATGTGCCTGAAATCGAGGCAATTTTGGCTGATTTGGTGGGAAATGATACTGCAGTGAGTACTATGAAGTCTTCAGGTGTGTTTAAAATTGAGTCTCCGAAGTTGGAAAGTCGGAAAAAATTTAGAGGTCGATTGGTCTTTGAGCGCCCGGATCGCTTATATGTGGAAGGCAGTAAGTTGGCTGGTGCTATTGTTGTTTTTAAGATGATTTGTGTCGGCCCGGAATTTCTAATTGAGTTTCCTGGGGAGAAGGAAGAGAATTTTTATGCTTTAGAGGGGACGGAATTTGCGGATGTGGATTTTTCGGTGTCTCCTACGGATATTGTGCATGAGATGTTTTTACCGGAGCATTGGGCAAAAATAAAACCGCGTTCGTTGCGTATGATCGCGTATAATGAGGATGAAACTCGGGTGGTATTGGAATTGCGTCAGCGTTGGCGATTGCATCGACGGTTGGAGCTACAATTGGTTAATCCGGATTCACCGCGTTGGGTAATTACTCGGCATGTACGTTATGATTCGCGTGGTCACGAATTGGCCGTGACCGAATTATCGAAGTATAACGTTATTGAGGGTGTCATGTTCCCTGAGGGGGTAGATGTATTTTTTCCCACCGAAGAAACTCGGATGTCTTTTACATTGAAAGATATCCGATTGAATGCGGATATGTCATCATCGACGTTTGATATTCAAACGCGTGCGCGAGAATTAGGACTATTAGAAGCTCCTTAAACGGGCTAGGAAAATGAAGAAAGTATTTATGAGTGAAATTGCACCAACATTTATTTCTGAATTGTACCCTGAAGAATTATCAGAACTCTTGGGTTTGAAACCTTTTCAAGGGCGTCAGTTGTTTCAGTGGATTCATCGGAAGAAAGTATTTGATGTGGATGAAATGACAAGCTTGTCGAAGGAGTTACGTGCGCGATTGAAAGATGGGTACAGCATCAATCGTCTTGAGCCTTTTCGGTCTTCGTATTCGGAGAAAACCGAAACGCGTAAATCTCTGATGAAGCTGGACGATGGTGAAACTGTGGAGACGGTGTGTATCCCCGCGGAGAAGCGCCATACGTTTTGTGTATCTTCACAGGTTGGGTGTGCTATTAAGTGTACTTTTTGTGCTACGGGAGAATCGGGGTATGCGCGAAATTTGAGTGCAGGTGAAATTGTTGAGCAGGTCTTGCATTTTATGTCTGATGAAACGGGCGTGATGGATGATGACCGAAAACCCAATATTGTCTATATGGGCATGGGTGAACCGTTTCATAATTATGATGCGGTGATACGCAGTATTCGCTTGCTGATGCATGAAGAAGGAATGCAGTTGGGGGCTAGACGCATTACAGTGTCGACTGCGGGTGATGTGAAAGGGATTGAGCGTTTTACGGATGAGGATTGGCAGGTGCGGTTGAGTGTATCGTTGCATGCAGCCAATAATACTTTGCGTGATGAGTTGGTGCCGATGAATCGGAAGTATAATCTTGAACGCTTGATGGGTTCGATTCATAACTATATTGAAAAAACGGGTCGACAAATGACTTTTGAGTGGACGTTGTTACAGGATCTAAATGACTCGATTGACATTGCGGATGAATTGGTTGATTTAATTGGGGATATGAAAGCGCATGTAAATTTAATTCCTTGCAATCCTGTATCCGGTCTTGGGTATAAACCGCCTACCCCTTCAGTGAGTCGAGCATTTCGGAATCATTTAGAGCGACGAGGTGTTCCGTCGACTTTACGCTTAGAACGTGGACAGGATATTGATGCTGCGTGTGGGCAGTTGCGCAGACGTACATTAACGACTTAATCTTCTGAATTTTTATGCAAGGTAAGTTGGGCATCGATGCCATATTCAGATTCAATGGAGTTTTGTAATTTATCCATCGCCTCTTCGACTTCGCGTATTTTGGCGTCTATGGCATCACGGTCGTCGGATACGGGTGGTGGAATTAAATCACCTATGGCATAGACCCATTTCCCAAATGGGCGCGGAATGCACATACGGTCCCAGCTTTTAGCACGGCGAGTTTTCGTTGCGGTTGCTGCTACGCAAAGAATGGAGAATCCTGTTCGTTGTGAAAGCACTACAATGCCGGGTTTGGATTTTCTTCTGGGACCGCGTGGTCCATCAATACTAATGCCTAGTGCTTTGACATTTGGGGCCAGTTTGACCATTTCGCTGAGTGCTTCGGAGCCGCCTTTTGAGGAAGAGCCACGGACGCAATCAACACCGAAGCATTTAAGCATTCGGGCACCAATTTCTCCATCTCGACTATGGCTGGCGAGTGCATGAATATCTTTAGCAGCGAATTTAGGAATGAGCATAGCGGCATTTTCATGCCACACCGCAGCAAGAATGGGTTCATCTTGATCTAGGCATGTATCTAGTCGATTTTCGCCTTTTATGACACTTTTATTGAGTAGTAGTAAGATTTTGAGCCAAATCGCGATAATGCGTGGGCCAATGGCCAAAGCTAATTTATGGGATAGCTTTAGGGGTTTTTGTGGAGAAGGCTCAGATACTTCCGTACTCAAGAGGAGAGCTCCATCCCCTTGATGAGTTGGTATATAACGCGGGTACGTGGGGCTGTGAGTGATGCGGCATCGCAGCGGCGAAGTATTTCACCGCTGATGGCTTCTATTTCAGTTTGACGATTGTCGCGGACATCTTGAAGCATGGATGATATGTTGCTGGCTGTTTTTTTGCACACTTCTTCAGCTTTTTCAACAAGGCTATATTCGAAGCGGTAGCCTTCTGTTGAGGCCACTCGTGCGGCTTCCACAACGAGGTCACGCATAAGTTGTCGAATTTCTTTTTGATGAAGTAAGTGCCCATTTGGGACATTAAGTAGTGCTGTGAGAGGATTTATGCCGGCATTGATTACGGCTTTTTCCCAGAGCATTTGCCCGGGGAACATGGTTGTTTGAATATCGAATCCTACATTTTTTAATGCATGTTCTGCTGATTCAGTGGAGCATCCTGCCCATGCTCCGAGGGTTGTTATTCCGGATGCAGCATGACGAATTTGGCCTTCTTCAAGTAGTGTCGCTGCTTCGGATGTGGAACCTGCAATTACGTTGGAGCTTCCAACAATTTTGCAGAGTGTCTCTACGTTTCCCAATCCATTTTGTATCGTGAGTACGGGGATATTGGAAGGGAGTTCAAGCGATTGTGTTGCGTAACTTTTAGTACACACTATAATTAGGTCTTGCTTAGCGGGTATGGCAGTTGCAGTAGCGGGTTTAGTGGTGATTGTTATGTCGTTTTCGGTAATTAAACTAAGACCTGATTTGGCCAATCGCTCAGCACGATCGGTGTCATGATCGACGAGGGTGACTGTTTGAGCGGATTCAGTAAGCCGTATTGCGAAAAGGATTCCAATGGCTCCCGGGCCTACGACAGATATTTTCATAGTGGTTAAGCTTTCCCCTCGTGATGGAGGAACAGGCCAGAATGTGTTTTTAATAATTGCTGACGAATTTTCTCGGCCTCAGCTTTCGTTTCATAGTTTCCAATAAATAATTTATTCAAGGTACTTCCTGCTGGCTTCATGATGATAATAGGGTAGGGGTAAGTGCTTTTAACACGTGCTCTTTCTTTCTCAGCACTGGCAATTGTCCCAAATGCGCCAATTTGAACATACCACCCGGGTTTATTTTTAGAGGTAGATTTGGGAGGTTCGTTTTTTTGCGCTGTTGCAGGTGTAGTGCTTGGTTTCGTGACTTTTATGGTTTTTTCTTCTACTTTAGGCGCGGCTTGTTTGACAGGTTTTACTGGGGGGAGATCTGAACTCTTTATGGGTGCGGATTTAGGCACTGCAGGAGCGGACTTAACCTCTTTGAGTTCTGGATCAGGGGAAACTACCTTTTCAGTGGTTGGTTCTTTTGGAACAGATTGTTTTGGCTCTTTGTCATCGTTGCGTCTATCATCTCGTGAGTTCGATTCTGGATTGGATGCAGACTGTTGGGCAGCAATGTTGGTATTGGGACGAATAGACGGGTCTACTTTTCCGATTAATACACCAAGCAAAAAACAGGCGAGTCCAAATACCATGAGGATAGTGATTCCCATGACGAGTTGACCGGAAGTTAATTCAGCTGAGTATTGATTTTTTTGTGCGGCGCCTCTAGGCTTCCGCGGTTTCTTTGGTGCTGCCATGCTCGGGTACCTCTATCGTTTCAGTGTCTTGGTGCTCTTCTGTTTCGGCTTGTGAGTCTTTGGTTTCTTCTGAAGAATCTTCGGAGCTATCTTCATTGCTTGGTTCTTCGGGTGTTTCAAGTTCGGTAAGGCGTTGCATTAATTGTAGACGTGCTTCATCGAGTTCACTGTGCGCTAGATGGGGGTCGCTTACTTCGATGAGGCGGTTTCCAATACGGTCATTGAATAGGATGAGTGCAGAATCGTTGTCGGGGTCTTTGGTTTCTTTGATGAGACGAAATACTTTTTGACGACGAAGTAATTGTGCGGCTAAATAGGCGATTGCGATGCTGGGGCGGCTGGAGTCTTCTAGCGAATCGTAAAATAATTTACGAAGTGGTGAAAACACTTCTTCGGGTTCTTGTTCGGCTACTTTGGGGTCGTAGTATTGAATACCCCAGGTGGAGTAGGCGCCTTGGGCGAGATTGTCTACCCAGCAGGAATTGCAAAAGTCTTCGCGTTGGAATAAACCTTCGACTACACGCACGAGTGAATTGATTTTTTGTTCGTGAATAAAATCTGTTTCACAGATGGCACAGGTGTGTGCATTTTTACCAATCTTGATGTTCATGGTGCTGTATTGTCCTTCGCTATCCGGTGGAAGTCGGACGGTATTTTGCTAAAAAGGTTTAGTTTTTAGCTCCCCCTACGATACCGCCTCCCATTTTAAACAGATCCCTGAGCAGTTTTCTAGGTAAATCAATAACTTCTTTGCTTGCTCCTATGAGTGCTACCCCTACAGCGACGCCTGGGGAGGGGAGTTCGGTTACTTCTACTTTGGGGGCATCGGTTGTGCCGGTGATGTGAAATACAAGCTTTATATCGGCGTTTGCGGTCTTGTAACCGGCTATATTGAAGCTTCGAGCCATTGTGGGGATGGTTTCGGCCATTTGGGGGGATATGGCTACTGGTATGGTGAAATCGAGATCACCTTCGCGTATAAATTGTCCTTTTCCCTCAGTAATTTTGATTTTTGTGGAGTCAAGTTTCACGTTGGGGATAAATATAACGTCTTTTTCGAGGCGTACATCGGACTTTAAACTAGTAAAATCAAGGGTAGAAGGAAGTGTTGATGCGCTTTCGGCATCGTCTGAACTAAGCAGGGATTGGAGAAAACGGGGGTGGAATTGCCCTTTATTTACGGTATAGGAACCTTCTCCTTTTAGTGTATTGGGGTCGTCACGGTCAATACCATATCGAATGGTGCCATCAATGGTGCCGCTCATTATATCGTCATAATTCATGTGCTTTAGAAAATAATGAATAGGTACCTTTTCCCAGGTTATATTGCTGGTGTAGCTATTTTCTGTTCGGTTTGAGTCGTAGGCACCTTTGAGAGTTCCACCGTCAATATTTGCAGTGAAAGTTTTAAATCCGCTGGATTTGGGATCGGAGTAGCCTTTACTGGTGAATAGAGTTCCTTTCCAAGGGGGGAGGCTCATATTTTCAGCTTTGATGGTGTAGGTCCAATTGCGTGGCGTGGGTGGGTATTCTTCAGAAGGGGGGGTAGCAACAAACCAAGTAGAGGTAAATGCTGGAGTGTTTAATTCTTTAGTATTTAATGTGAGATCACCTGTATTGGTTTCGTCGTTTTGTGTATTGATGGTGATGGTGGCAATTTTTAAGTGGATAGGTTCTTTGGCATTTTCATCTTTGGGCAATAAACTGATTTCATCAAAGTGTGCACCATAGCTTTGTGTATTGTAGTCCCAATTATTAGGATCGCGTGTCCAGTGGAGATAGGCGTCTTTACCGGTAGTGCCTGCAAAGCGGTAGGGCATGTTGATGCCTGCTCCTAATGTGGGGACATCAATATGGCTTGAGCTGAGATGGGATTCCATAGTGATGTATCTTCCTGCGGACTTAAAGTATTTAGCCTGGAGTGAAGCGGTGAATTGGGATGAGGCTAGTTCTGATTCAAAGTCGAAGCGGTATGATTTTTCTGGAATGAGGTGGCCTTTGATTGTTCCTTTGGCACCGACTCCTGCTTCTTTGGTGAAAAACCACATGTAGTCCAATTTGGTTTGGGATGCTTCGACTTCGGCATTAAGGAAGAATTCGTTGCCTCTTTTTCGGACTTCGCATTTGATGATAGTGAGGTCGCCGCCCATAGTGAGGTTTTTGATGGCCTTTCGATAACTTGTTTTCTCTAGATTATTAACTGTTCCTTCGAGTGTTATCGTACCATCTTGTGTTGTGAGATCGTATTCAAAAGAGCCCACGAGTGTATTGTCGGTGACCATGGTATTGAAGGGTGCAATACGCAGCTTTTTGTCGGCTAGAGTGAGTGTTCCTGTGATGTTGGAGGCTTCGATATTTGATGATTCATCTTTAATGTAGCCATCGATGATGTCTATGGAACCGGAACCTTCTTCATTTAGGGTATCCCAGCCACCTGATATGGGGCCTAAAGTCAGTTCTACGGGGGGGAACTTTGCGTTGTTGGGTGTGTAGCGTAACGTTCCACCTGTTGAGGTGATCTCACTGTTGATGATGGGTTTGTTGGAGGTACCTTGGACCGTGACGGAGAGTTGTTGTTCGTCGCTGAGGACTAACTCAAGGGTACCGTATTGTGCGATGCGCTCTTCGAGTGTCGAATCCAGGACTGCTTGAATGGGAAGTTGCGTGCAGAGCAGTTCTAGATCGAAAAGTGGGGCTGATTGGGAAAAGTAGATTGAGCCATCAATGGATCCTTCGATCTGATCGGACTCGACTTTAGCGGTAATGATTTCGAGTTCTTGTACGGCGGTATCGTAGCTGGCCCATACGCTTAGTTCGCCAGTGGTGGCGTCGAGGGTTTCGAGTTGATCGCGTAATAGAAGGTCATTGATTGGTGCTTCAAGGTTGACGATGATAACATTGTCTGAGCCTCCATACATGCGAATATAGGGACTGATTTCTCCGCTTAGAACATGTGGTGTGTCTGCAGGGAAAATAACGGATACGTCTTCGGCTGTGAGCAATGATTGTGTAAGAGTAACATCAAAGTCATCAAGTGAAGCATATTCAGCATCGATGATTATGGATTTTTGGGGATTATCGAGAAGGTTACCAGATAAGTAGGCTTCGATTTTAGGAGTATTTTTTTTGAATGTATCTTGAGCACCGATACTTTCTCTTCGCCCGACTTCAAAGTTTATATTGCTGAGATTTACTTTGCTGTCATTGACGATATTGCGAACTATGACATTAGCATTGTTTCCAGAAATTTGAAAGGGGACTGTGCCTGATAGTGCGCTGAGCTCACTTTTCCATTCAAGGGTGTTTGATGAGGTTTCGGTTAACCAATCGGATTCTAATGGGCGAACGATTTCAACGTTTGCATTATTGAGGACGAGTTGGCTTAGGGTGACTTTACCGGTGAAAAGGTTTCTAATGTCGAGATTCATCAGGGCTTCGGGTACATCGATTGTTACTTCTGGGCCGTGAGCGAAGGGGAGGGAAACTTGGAGGTTGGAAATGGTGAGTCCGCGTAAACCATTTACTGTCACATCGCCTATTGTGAGGCTTTCACTTACTTTTTCTTGGAGTGTTGCTTCGACATCATCTTTGAAGTGGTCAAGTTGGTAGGTGATGAGTAGCGCACCTACGGCAAAGAGTACAGTAGTAAATAACAAAAAGAGGAACCCTAATCGGGCTCCTCTTGTAAAATGAACATGGTTCTGCTTTTCCTGTGTCTTTGATTTACGTGGCGTTGGATTGCTCATCGAGTTCTTCGTTCTCCGTATCGTCCCATTTAACGCCTTTGGATTTGAGTATCTTTTGGCGTAGCGCGTCGCATACGTCGGGGTTATCGCGGAGGAACTGACGGGTATTTTCCCGACCTTGCCCCAGGTTTTCGCCGTCCATGGAAAACCATGCACCACTTTTTTGAATCAGCTTGTCTTCGAGCGCTAGATCCAGAATGTTCCCTTCGTATGAGATCCCTTCGGTCCATAGTATATCAAATTCTGTTTGCTTAAACGGAGGCGCAATCTTGTTTTTGACCACTTTTACGCGGACACGACTGCCGACTACTTCTTCGCGCTCTTTGATTTGGGCGATTCGACGTACATCGAGGCGTATGCTGGAGTAGAATTTGAGGGCACGACCACCGGTGGTGGTTTCGGGGCTACCGAACATGACACCGATTTTATCGCGGACTTGGTTGATGAAGATTACCGTGGTTTTGGAGCGACTGATGGCTGCGGTGAGCTTGCGCAGGGCCTGAGACATGAGGCGTGCGGTGAGGCCCATGTGGGAGTCGCCCATATCGCCTTCGACCTCTGCACGGGGCACCATGGCGGCTACGGAGTCGATGACGATGATGTCTACGGCGTTGCTACGTACGAGGGTCTCGCAGATTTCGAGGGCTTGTTCGGCCGTGTCGGGCTGAGAGACGAGTAAATTATCGATATCTACACCGATTTTGGTGGCAAATGAGGGGTCGAGTGCGTGTTCGGCGTCGATATAGCAGGCAATTCCGCCTTCTTTTTGGGCGTTTGCTACGGTATGCAGAGCTAGTGTTGTTTTACCGGAGGCTTCGGGGCCAAATATTTCGATGACTCGGCCACGGGGGAGTCCGCCGACACCGACCATAATGTCAAGGGATAGGGAGCCTGTGGAGATGGCAGGGACTTGTGCGGTGAAGGTGTCATCGCCCAATCGGACTAGTGTACCGCGTCCGAATTGCTTTTCCAGTTGTCCTACGGCTACATCGAGCGCTTTAGTTTTGAGTTCTACAACATCTGTTTTTTTGGCAGCCATGAGCCCCCTCCTTGCGTATTTAAAATTACTGAACAAATATTCACTGAGGTGATTTTGCCATAATTGGGGTCCTGTGTCAAGCTTAAAATTTATTCAGTGTTTTGGATTGATTGATTGTATCGAGAATGAAGGTCGATTTCTAGGGGAATTGTCTATTGTAGCCTAATAATTGTGTTTATTATCCGTCTGATAGGGTGAAGGGTATGGCATCTCTATGTCCATTTGTTTTTTATGGTAGGTATGAGGAGAAGTGTAATGTTGAAATCTGCTTTACGTATGTTTTGTGTGATTTTAGTAGCGTTGACGATGGTGGGGTGCATTAGAATTAATCGTAGTGCAAGTGTTCTCTATGTTCACCCCAGGAGAAATGTACACATTGTGAATCTATGCGTTAGGCCAGTATTGTCCTTTTGTTGGTGGAGTGGGATTGGATCGTAGGGGTACTTTTACGGTATTGTATTTCATTGTGCTAATCGATGTTTTTTAACAGGAGGGTAATTCTAATGAAATCAATGTTTCGTTTCGCTTTTATAGCGATTGTTGTCGTCGCTATGACGGGTTGTTTGTCCATTCAAGGTGGTAAATCTTCGTGCGATGAAGGTTGGGTGTCTTTGTTGAACGGTAAAGATTTATCGAACTGGAATGCTACGGGTACTGCTACATGGGAATATAAAGACGGTATGTTGGTAGGGTCATCTTCTAGTGGTAAAGGCCATTTGTATGCCGGACCAATTATGACTGACATGGAAGTACGTGGACGTTTCCGTTTGTCTAACCAGGGCGGTGGTTCTAATAGTGGGTTGTATTTCCGTGCGAAGCCTTCTAAAGACAATCCTGAGTCTTGGCCTACAGGTTATGAAGCCCAAATTTGTCATAACCAAGCTGCCCACACTGGGTATATGTGGAAACCAGGTGATCCTGTAGGTAAAGCTACTAAATTGTTGACTAAAGATGATGAGTGGTTTGATATGCGTGCCCAAGCTATTGGTACTAGTCAAAAAATTTGGGTCAATGGTGAGTTGGTCATGGAATTTGAAGATGGCGATTACACCGATGGTAATGTAGCGATCCAGGTACACAATGCTGGCATGACTATTGAAGCCAAAGACCTTCAATACCGTGATTTATGCAATTGCAAAAAAGCTTGCGATAAAAAGTAAGCTAATCATTTATGTTTTATTGGGCCGGCTCCTTTCTGGGGGTCGGCTTTTTTATTGGGAAGTGAATTATTTTGTCAGGATTGGGTATGCTAATTTCTTTATAGGTTTAATTGAAGGAGACTGTGATGATGGTTTTGCGGATTGTGTTGTTGGCTGGTGTACTTTGTGGGTATGCAGGGCTTGTTCATGCTGTCGAACGAAAGCCGAATGTGATTGTGATTTATACGGATGATCAAGGATCAGTGGATGCCGGATGTTATGGCGCAACTGACCTGAAAACACCCAGAATCGATGCCCTCGCAGCAAAAGGGATTCGCTTTACTCAATTTTATGCACCCGCCCCAGTATGTTCGCCATCTCGAGCAGGAATGCTCACTGGGCGCTACCCCATCCGTGCTGGTGTACCTGGAAATGTCGGCTCGAAGAAAGGCTCTGTAGGGATGCCAGCTGAGCAGATTACAATGGCTGAAATGTTCAAGAGCGCAGGTTATGGTACTGCCCATATTGGAAAGTGGCATTTAGGCCATGAAGAGAACACGATGCCTTTGGCTCAGGGGTTTGATTATTCTTATGGGCATATGGGTGGTTGTATTGATAATTTTTCCCATTTTTTTTATTGGTCTGGTCCCAATATTCATGACTTGTACCGCAATGGAAAAGAAGTTTTTGCAGATGGTGAATTTTTTCCTGAGTTGATGGTGCAGGAGGCGGGGCAGTATATGGAAGATAACCGTGATGAGCCTTTCTTCTTGTACTTTGCTATGAATGCACCGCACTACCCGTATCAAGGATCGCCGTGGTGGTTGGAAAAATATACTAAGGATAGTGTGGCCTATCCGCGTAATTTGTATAATGCTTTTGTGTCGACATTAGATGAGAGTATCGGCAATCTCTTGGCAAAAGTAGATGCTTTGGGATTAAGTGAAGACACTATTGTGATCTTTCAATCTGATCATGGGCACAGCAATGAGGAGCGTGCCCACAAAGGTGGGGGATCTTCAGGGCCGTATCGTGGGGCAAAATTTAGTATGTTTGAAGGTGGTCTTCGTGTACCAGCAATTATTTCTTGGCCTGGCCATTTGGAGCAGGGTGCTGTGCGCGACCAGATGAGTCATGGGAGTGATTGGTTTCCTACGTTAGCCGAATTGTGTGATGTGAATATCGATGGCTATGATATTGATGGTAAGAGTTTGGTGAAAGTACTTGATAGTGATAAAGCGGAATCACCCCATGAGCGTCTTATTTGGGCGAATAAAGTGTATGGTGGCTATCGCTGGGCTGTGCGTCAGGGTGATTGGAAATTGTTGGGTAATCCACGAGATTCGAGTAATAAGGGCCCAATCACCGAGGACGATAAACTCTTTTTGGTGAATTTAAAAGACGATATCGGTGAAATGAATAATATGGCGAAAGCCCATCCGGAAAAATTAAACGAACTAAATCAGATTTTCAAGGATTGGGAAAAGAGTGTTAAGCAATAAATCTACCTCTGGAGATAAACGATGACTAAAGTGTTTACAGGATTTTGGATGGCGGTATTGATCCTAGTGCCTTCAGTTTGGGCATTGGATGTGACGGGTGGTCTTGCGGACCATCAAGTGGTGCAATGTAATGAAGATGAAGTGGCAGACTTGGTATTGTCAGGAGTTGGGACCGAGTCTGGAACGTTGGAAGCTCGGGTTATTGGTGTGCAGAAAACAGTTATTGATTGGATATCGCTAGGTGAAAGTTCATCAATGTGGTCTGTTACAATCCCCCAAGTGCCTGTGGGTGGTCCCTATCGGATAGAGCTTCGAGTTTTCGCTGATGGAAAGCCTGTATCTAACACCAGCGTACATGATGTGCTCGTCGGTGATGTGTGGGTATTAGCTGGACAGTCAAATATGCAGGGTGTGGGGGATCGACACGATGAGGAGACGTCGCATCCGTTGGTGCATACCTATGCGATGAGTTATGAGTGGCGATTGGCACAAGAGCCTTTGCATACCTTGGCGGAGTCACCCGACTCGGTTCATTTTAATCTGAATAAAACGGCTGAAGAGCGTGATAAAGCCATTCGTAATTGGCGTGATGGTACTAAGGGATCGGGATTAGGTCTTTCTTTTGCAAAAGAAATGGTGAAGCGAACAGGTCGCCCTATAGGATTAATTGCTTCAGCCCATGGCGGTACTTCGATGGATCAATGGGACCCTGGTAAGAAAGATCAAGATGGTGCTTCTTTATATGGTTCCATGTGTAAACAAGTTGATGCAGCCGGTGGTAAGGTATGTGGTGTGCTTTGGTATCAAGGCGAATCTGATGCCAATGTAGATGCTTCGCCAGTGTTTCAAGGAAAGTTAGAGGCTTTGATTGCTGCAATGCGTAAGGAGTTCGGTAATCCAGATTTACCTTTCTTTCATGTACAGATTGGGCGGGTTGTGTTGCCTTGGGATGAGCCTTCTTGGAATCGTGTACAGACGAGTCAATTGGCGACTGAAGGAACCGTTAAAAATAGTGCGATTGTTGCCGCGATTGACTTGTCCATTGATGATGCTATTCACATCAGTACGCCGGGTTTAAAAGTGTTGGGGCATCGATTGGCGAATTTAGCGGAAGCGCATTATTTTGAAGGTGAGACGTTGTCGGGGCCTCGATTGGAGTCTGCCAAACGCTATGGTAATTTGCTTAAGCTAACGTTTAGTGGTGTAAATGGTTCACTTCTCTCACAAGGACGTCCATCGGGTTTTAGCATAAGTGCTGGGCCGGATGGGGAAGATGTGTTGTGTATCTTTAAGATTGAATTTAAAGAAGATAAACCCAATGAGTTGAGTTTGTTTTTAAATGGTAGGGTGCCTGAAAACCCACATCTATGGTATGGCCGGGGTGTGGATCCCTATTGCACTATCGTGGATGAAGCCAATATGGCTCTGCCTGTATTTGGGCCGTTAGCGATAAAATAGATTATATTTGTTAGTAAAAAAATCCCCTGTGTCAATCCAGAGATACAGGGGATTTCATTGTTTAGAGTACTACTCTGTTTCGAGGTTGTCGCCAATTTTTACATTGGATTCTGTCGGGGTCTTGATTGCACCACCGCTTCCTTTGCTGAGTGTGCACCCACTAATTTGATTGGCACTTCCTGAGCCTTGCCAATGAATGGCATGAGGCATTTTTTGTTCCTCTCTAGCATCAAGAATGGAGCAGCCTTGGATGTTGACCAAGTCGCATGTATCCACGTGAATGCCGGGGATGCCTGGATCGAGAATCTGGCAAGCATTGATGGTCATTCGTTTGGTTTTAATCAGTTCTATTAGGCCTTTTCGAGTAATTTTAGCTGGGGTGTTGACTGTGTGTGTGCCCGCATAGGCGTCGTGAATATTGGAGCCTGTAAGGGTGCAATCAGTACACTCTTCAAAGGTTATGCCTGTGGCCAATTCTTTGGGTAAATAGCCGTAGTTGTGGTCAAAGGTGTTTCCGGTTACGACAATATTCTTACATTTGGTTGCGCGTAGATTGCGTTGATGTCCGCTATAAATAATGTTGCCACTGATGGAGATTCCGCGGGCAGAAAAGAGGTCGATATTTGTTTCTTGGCTACCGATCATATTGCCTGTGATGGAAAATAATCCGCTCTTATGGTTCTCTGCGGGGTCGCCAACAAAACGGATGTTCGCACCGCCGGGTGCGTATCGAGCTTGAATGGTGTTGCTGACGATGGTGCCTTCGCGAATGGTGGCTTTGGGGTCAGTTGTGTCGATCCAAATTTCGGCACTTGCGGGCGCGCCACTTTTTACATGGCGGTCATAATTGTATTCGATATCATTTCCGGTAATTTGCACATTGCGAATTTCGCCGTTGTCTATTTTGATACCGGAAAGTTTGTTGTAGCTTATGTGGCTACTTGCGATGACGGCTTGATGAATATTGGCGTGATCGAGGTAGACGCCAACGCCGCTGTTGTCGTAAATGTGGCAGTGGCTGATGAGAATATTACGCGCTCGTTTGGTAAAGTGTATTCCGTGGCGCAGTTTACGTAACATCACGCCTTCAAAAGTACTCATGGCTGTTTGATGGCAGTGTATACCGTCTGCTTTGGGATGGTGCCCTTCAATTTCAATCCCTTGTATTAGGGGCATGCGTTCTTTTGTCCATATTTCAGGCTTAAAGCCTTCGGGGTCGGCGGTACCAGTGTGGTTGCCTTGGAAGTCGAACGCGGGTCCAGGAGCATCCATTATTACTTTGGCTGTGCCAGCACTTCCGGATATACTGAGGTAGCCATTGGTTTTTAGATCGATGGTGATCGATTTAGTGATGCGGTAGTGGCCCGCTTCAAAATGAAGTTTATTCACATTTTGGCTGACCGCATGTTGGATGGCCACGGTGTCGTCGGTTATTCCATCGCCCACAGCGCCAAAATCGCGTACAGATCGCATATTTACAATTCCTTGTGAATAGAGTGTTGCTTATTTAGCCGCTACGGGTGCTTTTACTTTTGGGACATTGTATTTGTGGATGAAGTCTTTTTTACTTTGATTGGCGCTTAGATATTCGTCAATGGCAGGATCGTCGACCCCTTTTACAAATTTATTTAGGAATGCAAGACTGTAGCCGTTGGTATAGCGATAAATAATATCTTTTGAGGTGAAAGTAACCTCTTCGTCCTTGGTAATGCGTTTACCTTTTCCGATCCCGTCGCCAAAGTTGGGGCGGTATTGGAACATTTCAGTAAAGGAATAGTGACCCCCGTCCATAAATTCGACGAAGTATTTTGGGCCGGTTGAGTTTTTATAGTAGTTGCGGATAACTTTATTGCCTTCAAGGCCTATGGTTTCATCTTCTGTAGCCATGATGACCATTAGAGGGATTGAGTTGGAAGTATCGATATTGGGGGCTGCTCCGGCCATAGGAACAATCGCGTCCATACGATCTTCTTTTTCAGCAACCCAAGTGGAAGTGAAACCACCGAAGGAGTGACCACCCATACCAATTTTTTCCATATCGAGCTTCTTGGCAAAGCGGCTATCGCCGCCTTTGTTCCAAGCATACATTTGGTCGATGAGGAAACTAACATCCATGGGGCGATCTTTAGCTGCTTGAATACGGTCATTGTTATAGATGATTAATTTTCCGTCGATGATGGTGGCTGCGGAGTTGCCGGTATGGTCAGGAGCGACGACTATGTATCCGTGGCTCGCAAGGTGTTCGCACCAAAAGACATTCTGCATACGGAAACCGCCATTGCCGTGTGAGAAGATAATGAGCGGAAATTGTCCATCGGCGACGGGTGCATCGCGAAATGCTGTATTCTCGAATTGATTATCAAAATCGCTTACATCTACATCAAAGGCCATTTTTAATGCCATGCTCATAGCTGGGTTTCCGCTGAACATGAAATCAGAGTGTTTGTTTTTGGGAAACTGTTTGCCAAGATCGGTTGTAGGGTACCAAATCTCGGTGGGTAGTGTTCGAGGACTTTTTGTGCTTGCATCGTCGCGACTGGCGTCTACAAAAACGGTAGTGGTGACACCGACGGGATAGGGGCCGAGGGTTTCGAAGTCTTCGGGGGCGGCATGGGAGACAGTGGTAATTGCACTGAGTATGAATGTGCAACAGGTGATGATAATAAATCGATTCATGGTGGAAATCCTTGTTTCGTAAAAGAAGTCAGAGGGATAGTCTACCGAGGTGTGTTTGGGGAATCAATCTGGGGTGATATGGATTTTGGCACATGGGGAATACATGAGTATATTGCTTCGCGTATGAGGCATGGTCTAGAGTGAGAGGAGTGAGCGATGACGACGGAGGGGACGGTTATGGATACGCCAGCGGAAGAGAAGAAAGCAGGGTCTTCGAAGGGTAAATGGGTTGTGATCGGGTGTGTGGTCGCAGCACTAGCGATTTTGGGTTATTTTGTCGATATTGGTGCACAATTGAATGCCGCTTTATCTTGGATCGAAGGACAAGGGCTTGTGGGTATGTTTGTTTTTGTGTTGTTGTATATTGTAGCGTGTATATTTGTCTTACCGGGTTCGGTATTGACCTTAGGTGGTGGAGCAGTCTATGGATTACCAGTTGGATTTGCCTTAGTCTCGCTGGGTTCAACACTGGGTGCTACAGCGACTTTCATTATTGCTCGGTATTTGGCCCGAGATGCTATCGCTAAGAAAGTCTCAGGTAATCCTTCGTTTAAAGCGATGGACGATGCCGTTGCGGAACAAGGGTGGAAGATTGTATTCTTGACGCGCTTGTCGCCTTTGTTTCCTTTTAATTTACAAAATTATGGCTATGGTCTGACTAAAGTTTCATTGCTGCAATATGTCGTGGCATCGTGGATTGGTATGATGCCGGGTACAGTATTGTATGTGTATGTAGGAACCTTGGGAGGAAATGCCGCTGAAGGTGGTCAGACTACAGGGGAATGGGTGTTAAATGGTGTTGCTTTAGTGGCGACCATTGTAGTGACTGTTTTTATTACGCGAATAGCGAAAAAAGCATTGAACAATGCGGTTGATGTGGATACCAGTGAAGAAGGAATGGAATCATGAACTTTGGAACAATTGAACCGCGCGATTCGCATAATGAGACTTTACTGGGGCATGTGCACCCAAGCGATTGGGTAAATCCTGAACCGGCACCTATGTATAACATTGTGGTAATTGGCGGTGGGCCAGCCGGATTGATTGTGGCTTCGGCCGCATCAGGATTGGGGGCAAAGGTAGCGTTAATAGAGCGGCATTTACTGGGTGGAGATTGTTTGAATGTAGGCTGTGTGCCTTCGAAAAGTGTAATTGCTTCTTCACGTGTCGCAGCGGGCTTTAGGGATGCATCTCGCTTTGGGATCAATGCCGGCGGAGAACCTTCTGTAAATTTTAGTGCTGTTATGGAACGGATGCGTGAGATTCGTGCGAGCATTAGCCATGTCGATTCAGCAAAGCGCTACACGGAAGAATTAGGGGTAGATGTATTTATAGGGTCTGCTCAATTTTCTAGTCGGGATACAGTTAAGGTGGGAGATACAGAGCTTAACTTTCGCCGTGCGGTCATTGCTACTGGTGCTCGTGCGGTGGAGTTTCCGATTGAAGGTCTAGCGGAAGATGGTTTTTTGACCAATGAGACTATATTTGAATTAACTGAACAACCCAAACGCTTGGCTGTGATTGGTTCGGGGCCGATTGGCTGTGAGTTGGCACAGGCTTTTCAAAATCTCGGTACAGAAGTTACTATCATTGAGAAAGCGGATCAGGTATTGGGACGTGAAGATCGCGATGCGACTCGGGTGGTTGAAGAACAGATGAGTCGAGATGGAGTGAATTTTAGGTTAAATTCTGAAACCAAAAGTGTCGAGCAGGTTGATGGAGAACTAGTCGTACATATTGAGCGCAATGGTAAGGCTGAAACGGTTGTTGTGGACGAATTGTTGTTAGGAGTTGGGCGTCAGCCGAATGTGGAAGGGTTAAATCTTGAGGCAGCGGGTGTGGACTATGATTCTCGCAAAGGGGTGCAAGTCGATGATACTTTGCAGACTTCTAATCCTTCGATTTATGCAGCGGGTGATGTATGTATGGTGTGGAAGTTTACACATGCGGCTGATTTTGCGGCGCGAATTGTGATTCAGAATGCTTTCTTTAGTGTGGGGAGACTGGGTAAGAAAAAACTCAGTAGCTTAACGATGCCTTGGTGTACGTACACACACCCTGAAGTGGCTCACGTGGGTATGTATGCTCATGATGCGGAAGCACAGGGTGTTGAGATTGATACATATGTTCAGCATTTGGATGATGTGGATCGTGCTATTGCTGATGGTGATACCGAAGGCTTTGTGAAAGTGATTACGAAGCAGGGTAGTGATACGATTTTAGGCGCTACGATCGTGGCTTCTCATGCGGGCGAAATGATTTCGGAGATTTCTGTTGCGATGACCAATGGATTGGGATTGGGAGCGATTGCGAACACCATTCATCCGTATCCTACTCAGGCGGAGGCTATTCGCCGGGTGGGCGATCAATATAACAAGACACGGCTTACCCCCAAGGTGAAAAAATGGATGGAACGCTGGATGAAATTCCGTCTTTAGTGTGTTTGAAGGCCATGGTTATCGCAGGATAAACATCATTTCTGCTTCAGCGACGACTGCTCCGTTGACATAGGCTTTACCCAGTACGCGGGCGGCATTACGGCGGAGTTTGATGGTAGTCGCTTCGAGTATTAATTGATCGCCGGGAACGACTATTTTCCGAAACTTACATTGGTCTATGCCCATGAAGTATGCACGGCGTTCATCGGAAGGGCCTTCAGGGCCAAAGATGAGTACTGAGGTCACTTGGGCAAGGGCTTCAATGATTAGGACACCGGGCATTACGGGATTATCGGGCCAGTGGCCATTGAAGAATGGTTCGTTGTTGGTGACATTTTTCAGTCCGCGCACGACTATATTGGGTTCATATTCCACTACGCGATCCACTAGAAGGAATGGATAGCGGTGGGGGATAATGTTTTTTATGTCGTTTACAGTAAGTATGGGCTCTGGCACTATGGGGGAAGCAGGTTTTTTGGCCCCTTCGAGTGATTTGCGGATTTTTTTGGTGAATTCGACATGTGTCGCATGGCCGGATTTAACTGCAATGACGTGGCCTTTGATTCGGCCGCCAATTAAAAAGATGTCTCCATAGAGATCGAGGATTTTATGGCGTACCATTTCGTTGTCGTATCGCAGGTCGTCATTAAGAATGGATTCATCGCCGACAACTACGGCATTTTCAAGTGTGCCGCCTCGGATAAGTCCTTTGTCTTGCAGTTCTTTTACTTCGCGTAGGAAGCAGAATGTACGTGCAGAAGAAAGTTCTTCGTTGAAGGTGTCACCGATTAAAGTAAAGGTTGCGTGTTGTGTGCCAATGGCCACGTGATTGAAATCAATGGTCATGGTTATGCGCATTTCATCGGCGGGTAATATGGTTAATTGAACTTCACCGTTTTGGTAGTGTACAGGTTTGGTAATGGTGATGTAGGTGCGTTCGGCGTCTTGCTCGACACGACCGGCTTCTTGTAGAACTTCAGTAAAGGGTAATGAGCTGCCGTCGCCAAGGGGTGTTTCATTGGCATCGACTTCGATATCGAGATTGTCAAGTCCTGCACCTACTACTGCAGCCAACACGTGTTCGACGGTATGCACATTTGCGTCGCCGTTGGAGATAGTAGTGCCTCGTGAGGTGTCGGTTACGTTGTTGACATCGGCTTTGATTGCGGGGGAGTCAGGTAGGTCGACTCGATGAAAGGTTACGCCGCTATTGGCTGGTGCTGGTTTAAATGTAAGGGTTGCCAGGTTTCCGGTATGGAGCCCAATTCCTGAGAAGGTGGCTTCTTTGGCGATGGTGTATTGTTTATCCATTGTCTATTTTATCTTCCAGCTCTTTTAGTCTTTTTTCCAAGTTTCGGATTGTGCGTAGGGCTTCGGGTAATCGGGGGGTAGCCATCATGCTACGTAGGCTTTTCTTATGATCAATAGCCGGATATCCGGAGAGGATAAGGTCATCCTCGCATGATTGCACCACAATTGACGAAGCCCCCACGGTTACGTTATCGCCAACGCTAATGTGTCCTACTATACCTGACCGGCCTGCCAAAGTTACATTTCTGCCTACTTTAGCACTGCCCGCAATGGCGGTTTGGCCTGAAATAGTGGTGTGTTCACCGATGGATACGTTGTGAGCAACTTGAACAAGATTATCGATTTTAACCCCGTCTTTAATAGTTGTTGTGCCGCAGGTAGCGCGATCTATAGCGGAGTTTGAGCCAATTTCTACGTTGTTTCCGATATGTACATTCCCGATTTGTGGGATTTTCATTTTTTGGCCACCTACGGGTGTAAATCCGAATCCGTCGGTGCCGATAGCGCAATTGGAGTGGATAATGCAACGTTGGCCTAAGGTGCAATTTTCACGAATGGTGGTGTTTGGATAGACTACTGTGTTATCGCCAATGGTGGAGTTACGGCCGATGTAGACGCCTGCGTATAGAACGACATTGTTCCCGAGGGTAACATTGTCGGCAAGATGAACGTGTGCATCCAGGGTAACGTTTTTACCGATTGTGACGTTGTCCCCTTGTGTAGCTGTGGGATGAATGCCGATCGGGTGTACAAGGTTTTCTTTTTCAAAGTGGGTGAGCATAATGGCAAAGGCCATGTAAGGGCTGTCGACTTTGATGAGGGGGAAGCTGTGGGTGCCTGTGTAGTCTTGGTCGACCAGTATGGCACTGGCTTGAGTACTTTGCATGGCATCAATATATTGAGCACTGCCTAAAAATGATAGGTCATCGGCTTGTGCTTCATTGAGGCCTTGAAGTGCAGAGATTTCTACGGTGTCATCGCCTATTACGGTGCCATTGACCATTTCGGCTATGTTGAATACCGATAGGGGCATTTAAGAATGTCAGCCTTATTTGCTGTTGAGATGATCGATGACTTTTTGAGTCATGTTGAGGGTAGTACTTGAATAGAGAAGGCTGTTGTTTCGGCCTTTGGCACCATCAAAAATGAGGTGGTAGTTTTCTTTTGCGCCTACTTCTTCAACACTTTTTTGAATCTCCATAATGATTTCTTCGAATATGGATTTTTCTTTACGGTCTATTTTTTCTTGGCTTTGTTTGAGCTTGAGCTGGTATTCGGAAAAGTTGGTTTCAATTTTTTCTTTGAGTGCTATGCGGTCGGCTTCGGGCATATCTTTGCCTTCTTTTTCATATTTTTCGCGGTCGACCTCGATGGACTTTGAGAGTGCATCGATGGGTTTTTGAAGGGTGTCGCGTTCGACTTTGAGATCTTCGTAGAGTTTAGCTTGTTTCTCATATCCGTCGAATACTTTTTTCAGATCAACTACACCAATTTTGTATTGAGTGTCTTGTGCATGTGCGCTATAGGGTACAGCAATGAGCGTAACGAGTGTTAGGACTAAAATTGTACGGATAATAGGTAAATTTCTCATTATACTTTCGAACCTTTTAGGTTAATATGATTGGGTTTTGCTTAAATTGGTCTATATTTATTCATTAAGTATATCATTGATGAGATAAGGGGTCAATTTCATGTCAATAGGCTTAGAAGTCTACGAGGCCCATCAAATGGAGCTGTCCGCTACCTTGATCATCGTCAGGATTGAGGGGAATCCCATAATCCAACCTTAAATCGCCCAGTAGTGGTACTCGTAATCCAAGCCCTACGCCGACGCTGTACCGCATATCGTCTACATCGAAGTCGTCAGCTTCTAACCACACGCCGCCTCCATCAAAGAAGGTGTAGGCGCGTAGTGAATCGCTTACTTTATATTTGGCTTCTAGTGTATTGAGGACACGGAATTCGCCCCCAATTGCTTCATCGTCATATATGATGTTGCCATTGATGTCGCGGAAGGTGAGTGCTTTGGGGCCCACATCGCGGTTGTCGTAGCCGCGAATGGTATTGGAGCCACCTGCAAAGAATCGGCTGGATAAAGGTACGAATTCTTTGTCGCCTAGGACATGCGCCCATCCTTCACGATTGCTAAATGATACTGACCATTTATCGTATTTTTTGAAGCCATGATACCAGGTGGCTTCGGTCATGACTTTTACAAATTCATTGTCACTCCCAAATCCGGAATATTCAATGTTTAGTTCTGTGCGTGTACCTTTGGTTGGATCGATGTAGTGATTTGCGGTGTCGCGTACTATGCCCCATCCCCATGAAAGGGTGTCGCCGGGTTTTTCAAGTTCACGTAGTTCGGTGAGAACAAAAGTTTCGAGGCCGGATATTTCATATTCTTTATACCCAAAGTATGTGCGTAGTGAAATATTGTTGGAGAGTTGCTTAGCAAATCTTAGTCGGGCACCTTGTTGGTCGATAGCGTATCGTGAACCTCCTCGGCTTTCTGAATGTTCATCGAAAATATCTACACCAACGGTTATGGGGTATCCAAAAAATTCGGGGTCTGTGAATCCTACACGGTATTCTGTGTTGTAATCACCAATGTTGGCCATTGCGGTGAATTGTTGTCCCCCTCCGGTAAATCTAGGAGGATTGCTAATATCAAAATTGTTGAGGCTTAGTTCACCGTAGCCACCGATTCCTGTATCGGAATTCAGACCAGCACCGAACTTAAATATGCCTTTATCTCCTTCGTCTACATCCATGAGTAGATCGATTAGTCGGTTGTCACCGGGTACGTCTTCTTTGGTGGGGCGTATAGCTTCAAAGTAGCGGGAACGACCAAGGTCATTCATACTGTCGCGTAGTAAGGAGCCGTCGTATCGTTCGCCTGGTACTAGAGAAATATTGCGGCGAGCAACTTCATCTTTTGTGACGGAATTGCCTGTAATTATAACTTTGTTGATGTATTTGAGGTCTGCTTCGCGGACTTTGTGTGTGACGTTGGTGGTATGGTTTTCGTAATCGAGTGTAACTACTGGAGTGACTTGTGCGCGAACATATCCGTTGTCGTTGTAGAGTTCTTCGAGCTCTTGTGCATCTTCTTCGACTTGCCTTTTATTGTGGACGTTATTTGGTTTTACTTGGATATGTTCGAGTAGTTCTGAAATGGTAAATACATTGTTGTCACTAAGAGAGAGTTGATCTAGGGTGTACTCAGGACCTTCGGTGAGGTTGATTGTGATTACAATTCGTTTGCCGTTGCGTTTGTAATCGAAATTGGTTGAGTGGACATTGGCTTCTAAACGTCCGATATCTCCGTACTTATTGACAATTTCTTTGAGGTCTTGTTCGAATTGTTCTTCTTTGTATTTCCCGCCTAGGAATAAGATTCCGTTTCCGGATTGAATTGTTTTACGGAGTTTGTGGTTGGAAAGGCTTTCGTTTCCTTCAAACTGAATTCGTTTGATTTTGGCTTTTTTGCCTTCATGGATGAGGTAGGTTACGTGTATACCGGTGCCTTCGATTTCTTCAACGGTTACATCGACAGTGGCGTTTAGGAATCCTTTTTCGCGGTATGCTTTGAGTATTGCATTGTGCTCGGTTTCGTATGCTTCTTCATAGAATCCGTCGCCTTCGAGATTGGAAAGTGCGCTTCGTATGTCGCGATCTTTAATCTTTTTGTTCCCGATAATGGTAATTTCGGAAATGGTTTGTTCTTCGAAAAATTGGTAGATGAGTGTTGTGCGGTTGTTGATCTCTTCGAGGTGGACTTCAATGTTGGTAAAGAAACCGAGGTCGGATAGGCGGCGTATATCGCGAGCAATTACTCTGGGGGAAACTGCTTCGCCAACTTTTGATTCTATTTGGGATTGAATGAGCGAATCGCTAACGAGAGTGAGATCGCGTAATTCGATGGATTCGAGTATAATTTCTTCGGGTGCAGGAGTGCCTTGAGCCCATGTCCAACTGGACAGAGCAATCAAAATTCCCCAAACCCATCGTATGGATTTTATTTTCAAGTGCTTACACTTTCTGCTTCGGTTTCGTGTTCCTCAGAAATTTCAGGTAACTCGGTATCAAAAATTAATTTCCCATCGGTATCAGGACAGCTTGTTGTAATGATTGAACCGGGAGGAAAGGAGCCCATGAGCATTTGCTCAGAGAGCGGATCTTCAATGTAGGATTGTACTGCACGGCGTAAAGGACGTGCGCCGTATTCTTCATCTGTGCCTTCGGTGACAATGTAGTCTTTGGCTTCTTCGGTGAGTGTTAGAGTAATTTCTTGCTCTGCAAGGCGTTCGTAGACTTCTTTGAGATTGATGTCTACGATTGAGCGCATTTCGATGGTATCGAGTTGGTGGAATACAATCGTGTCGTCAATTCTATTAAGGAATTCAGGATTAAATACTTTTTTGGCTTCATCGGTGACACGTTCAACCATGGCATCGTATTGGTCTTTTTCTGAGCCTTGCTTGAATCCAAGATTGATGTTTTTACGGATACGGCGAGCCCCTAAATTACTGGTCATTACGATGACAGTATTGCGGAAGTTTACTTTGCGTCCAGTGGAATCGGTCATTTGGCCTTCTTCCAAGATTTGGAGCAGTGAGTTAAACACATCGGGGTGTGCCTTTTCGATTTCATCGAAAAGAACCACGGAGTAGGGGCGACGGCGGACTTGTTCAGTGAGTTGACCACCTTCGTTGTACCCTACATATCCGGGGGGGGCACCCGAGAGACGGGATACAGCGAATTTTTCCATGTACTCGGCCATGTCGATGGTAATGAGTGCATCTTCATTTCCGAATAAGAATGAAGCGAGTGATTTGGCTAGTAATGTTTTACCAACGCCAGTGGGGCCTAAGAATAGGAATGAACCCACAGGACGTGTATTGCTTTTGAGCCCTGCACGTGAACGTTGAATGGCGCGGGTGATGGAATCAATGGCGTGATCTTGTCCAATAACAGATTGGCTTAGTTCTTCACGCATGCGCAAGAGGCGGGCCGATTCTTTTTCCTCAATTTTGGTGAGGGGGACGCCGGTCCATTTGGAAACTACAAATGAAATATCTTCTTCGGTGATGATAGTTTCTGCAGAGTCGCGTTTTTTTTCCCATTCGCGTTTACGGTTTTCGAGGTCAGACATCAGTGTGCGCTCTTCGTCACGAAGGCTGGCAGCTTTTTCGTATTCTTGATTGCGTATGGCTTCTTCTTTGCGTTGAGTGACTTCTTCGATTTCGGTTTCCATTTTTTTGAGCTCGGCTGGGCGTGTGGTCATCTGTAGTCGAGCGCGCGAACCGGCTTCATCGATGAGATCAACGGCTTTGTCGGGCAGGAAACGGTCCATAATGTATTGGTGCGCTAATTTTGCAGAGGCTATTACGGCTTCGTCGGAAAATTTAACACGATGGTGAACCTCATAGCGTTCGCGAAGGCCTTTGATAATTTCTACGGTCTCTTCGATGCTGGGTTCTTCGACCATGACTGTCTGGAAACGGCGTGCAAGTGCTGTATCTTTTTCAATGTGTTTGCGGTATTCTTCAAGGGTTGTGGCGCCGATGCATTGTAGTTCACCCCGAGCGAGTGATGGTTTGAGCATATTTGCCGCATCTACGGCACCTTCAGCCGCTCCAGCCCCTACGATGGTATGAAGTTCATCGATGAAGAGAATGATGTTGTCAGCACGACGAACTTCTTTCATGACTGATTTGAGGCGTTCCTCAAATTGTCCTCTGTATTTTGTGCCAGCGACCACACCTGCGAGATCGAGGGTGAGAACGCGTTGTTGCAATAATAAGTCGGGTACATTACCATCTATGATGGCTTGTGCAAGTCCTTCAACAATAGCTGTTTTGCCAACGCCGGCTTCTCCGATGAGAACCGGGTTGTTTTTGGTGCGGCGACTGAGCGTTTGAATTACACGCTCGATTTCATCTTCGCGTCCGATGACAGGGTCGAGTTTCCCGTCGGTAGCGAGTGCTGTTAAATCACGACCAAAGGTGTCGAGGGTAGGGGTTTGAGATTTCTTTTTGCCTGATTGTGCTTGTTGTGGTGCACTTCCACCTTGATCGGGGAGAAGGCGGATAATTTCGGCTTGTATTCGCCCGAGGTCAATTTTTTTATCTTGAAGTACTTTGGCCGCTATGCCTTCGCCTTCTTTGATGAGACCTAGTAAGATATGCTCTGTACCTATGTATGAGTGATTGAAACGACGTGCTTCATCCACGGCCAGTTCGAGTACTTTTTTGGCTCGTGGAGTGAAGGCTATTTCTTCACCGGATACAGTGGCTGTTCCGCGTTGGCATTGCTGTTCAATTTCAAGGGCAAGAGCATCAATGTCGATTCCGAGATCTTCGAGGGCGCGTGCAGCGATTCCTTCGGGTTCTCGGCAAAGGCCCAAGAGTATATGTTCGGTGCGCACGTACTCACTGTTGAGGCGTGTCGCTTCTTCGCGAGCGGCACTGACAACGTGTTTGGCGCGTTCAGTAAAGCGTTCCCACATAGTGGCGTAGTCCTTTTTTACTTGTTGGCAAACTGTCGGGCAAATAATTCAGCCCGAAGTACACTGCATTGTATATCGTCACAGGGTTCACCAAAGTTAAGCCTTAGGTGAGCGTCATGTGAGTTCATATAAGTTTCATTTACGGTTTTTAGGGATACGTCTTTCAACAGCCCGTTGGCGATTCCCAATCGTATACTAGACAATACCCCAACGCCTTCGTCAAAAGCAAGCAAACGGGCACTCTGGGATAGGCCTATGGAGCGTTGAACTCGGTCTTCTAATTCATATAGATGAGTGGCGGTAAGCTGCTCTCGGGCACTACGCTCTTGCGCGATTACGTTATCAATTGTTTGGGAAAGGTGGTAAATGATTTCGAGCTCGGATAGCCCAATGCTGGTTGGGCTGGCAATGGTGTAATATTCCCCGTTTGCGGTATTTTTCTGTGGGTACAGGGGAGTTAATCGTTGGCCTGGAGCAATGCCTTGAACGGTATTAAGCATAGTGAGTGCTGGAAGGTGCATTATTGCGTGTGCGTGGAGTCCAGTGCCGACTTCGTTCAGGTATGCGGTGAGAAATCCATATTTATCGTCAAATGCCATATCCAGTACACCGGTTAAGGTGTCATCATTGATGGATAATGTTGACCATAGTTCTTGGAGTTGTTGCCCTGAAGCGTGGCTAATTAGTGTTAGATGGTTGGTGTCGTTTATAGTTATGCATGTTGATTGCGTATCATTGAAGTAGGCACCACGGGGGCCTTTGCAGTTAATGATATCTGAAGTGATCAATTCGCGTTCTACGAGTAGCTGTGCTTGGAGTTCATCCAATTCGGGTAAGGGGTAATAAACGCCTTTATCGATAACATTGATATTGTGGAGTGCATCCAGTATTCGGTTTTCAACTTGGCCCTTTTCGTCCAGCGTGCATTGCACAGTAAATGGGTAGTCGGCGAGATTGCGTACGAGTCGACAGTGGGTACTAATCACGATATCGGCATCGGGCCCAGATGCATCGAGCCATTGAGCAGGTGTATTGATCATGGTTTCTAGCATGATGGGTTTCCCTGATTGGCGGTATTGAGGCCTTGTTCCAGGGACTTAATTTCATCACGTAGGGTGGCAGCTTCTTCGTATCGTTCAGCAGAGAGGGACGATTTGAGTAACGTTCGTTTGGCTTGTAAGTCGGCTCGGGCACGGGCTCGGGCATCGTCTAGGTGTGGGATTTTTCCTGCATGTGTAAGGTGTTCGTTGGTTGCAGGGTAATTGGCTTGGAGTTTTTCGAGCATAGAGTCTATAGATGAGGGGAATGATTCGTAGCATACACTACAGCCTACTTTTCCGTTATTGCTGATCGTGTTGAGGTCGGTCGAACATGCTTGACATGTTTGAGCTCGGCGTTGGGCTTGCGATCGGCCTAATGCGCTTATTGGGTATTTCTCTTGTCTTTTGAATGGTGAGGGTTTGGCGAATTCGAATCCGGAGTTGGTGGGGTCTTGTTTGTTTTTGATGCATTCTTGGCATATGTGCTGCTCGATGACTTCACCGTCAACAATTTCGGCATATCGTACTGAGGCAATATTTTTATGGCAACTCTGGCATTGCATGGGAGTTTCCCTTAACTTGGTTATCAAATTAGGGTTTATTATAGCATTGCTTTGTGTGCTAATCTATTGCTTATGAGTATTTTTCTAGTAAATTATTGACAATAATCGAATGGGGTATAGTTTTCCATTCGAGATGGAAAGGGCTGTTAACATGGCCAAGCAAAAGAAAGAACGCGTGGATAAGTCTATGGATCAAGGTGAATTATCCGATAATCCATTTGCGGCCTTGGGTGGGTTGGATTTGCCGGATAAGCCAATTGTAGAAGAAAAGCCCAAAGCACAAATAATGTCTTCTTATACTGTCGCAAAAACGAAAAAAGGTAAGTGGCCAGTCCGCATGGAAAAAAGGGGAAATAAAGTAGTGACGGTGGTTTCAAACGTAAGTGGGGACACGAAAGCTTTATTGAAGGCTCTTCAAAAACATCTTAGTGTGGGCGGAAAAGCTAAAAGTGATGCTATTCAAGTGCAAGGTGACCATGTTGAAAAGGTGGAAGTGTTTTTGGATGGAAATATTTAAAAACCAGTAACACGTATGCCTAGGGTACGTGTTACGATTCTAGTTGTGTGTCTTCATAGCATCGAAGCAGAGCACAGCGATCTGCATGAATTATATGGTCATTGCCTTTTTCATAGATTGCTCGTCCTGAGTCATTCACTGAATAGGAGTGGGAAAGATATTGATATTTTCTCTCTTGGGAATCTAGGAATCGTGAGTTTCCTTCGTTAAGACGCGTTTGGATAAACGGATGGGGTTAGTTCGCCAGCGGTCATATCGGGTGTGGCGGTACCTTGTGGTGGCGTTGTAAAAATGGAATCTTGTACTGCAGATTCTTTACCTGGTGATAGGGCTGATACCCCGGGTAATGGGTGGTCACTATTGTTGATATGAATTTTGGGCCCAGTCGTTTGTTTAAAATCGTGCGATGTTTCTAAAGTTTAGGTAGGAACAAAGAATTCTGTTTTGCAGTAGCGGCATTTGCCTTCTTTACCTGCAAATTGGTTTCCGATTCGTAAATGGTGTCCGCATCCGGGGCAGTCTAATTTAACCATGAATTACCTCTGCAAATACTTGAACTGCAATTAAAACTTTTTAGTGATTTCCATTCCCATATTCAATTTGTCTGTGAGGATGTAGTCTACGCCAGATTCGTGGAGGATTTTAACGAGATCTGGGTCGTTTGCCCCGAACCAGTTTACCGTGACACCCGCGTCGTGGAGCTGTTTGACTTCGGCTTTGATGTTGTCGTATCCGTCACGTTGGTGGAGTTGAATAAATTCGCATTTTTTAGCGATGGTATCGCGTATATATGCAGGTCGGTCTCCGGCTTGACGGGTCATATTGCATGTTTTAATTTTTGGAACGACTTTGCGTGCTGCTGCGATGGAGTCAAGTGAGCAGGCCATAAAGGCGGAGTCTAGGCGGCCCATTTCGGCGATAACTTTGGCGGATTTTTGGGCGAGTTCTTCGCCGCCTTTTAAGTGCACATTGCAGTAGATTGATTTAGGTATGGTGGCTAAGGCTTCGCGTAGAGTGGGTACTTGTGCGCCTTTGAGTTTTGGATCGAACCAAGAGCCGGCATCTAGTGCGCGGATTTCGTCAAAAGTAAGGTCGGATACTTTCCCTTTGCCGTTGGTGGTGCGGTCTATAGTATAGTCGTGCATGACGACGAGTTTTCCATCTTTTGTGAGGGCAACATCAAACTCGATTTGTTGTGCCCCTTTTTTTACTGCGGATTGAAATGCAGCGATGGTGTTTTCGGGGGCGAATTCAACATCGCCGCGGTGGGCGCATATTTGCGCTGAAGTGGTCATGGTGAAGAAGAATAGGCAGATGGATGTGAGTATTAATTTTGTCATTCTATGAATATACTGATTTATTTGACTTGATACAATGTACAAATTCTTCGGGATCTTTAGGTGTAACTACAATGTTATGATCGGGCCATTCGATGACCACAGCGTATTTAGGGTCATTGACATATGCTCGGTACATACCTAACGTTTTGTTTCGATATAGACCAGTGAAACTAAATAGACCTCCATTGCCGAAAAGTCGAATGCTGGATTTCATTGATTTTTCGTCATGGTAGACAGCTTGGATGAAATTTAGGGAAAATATGGTATTCCAGCCTAAGCGTTTGATGATTAATAATTGGCGATCTGTATCGATTTTATAACCTCGAATGATAAAAAAGGGGGGGGTGATAATTAGGGCCATTAAGGGGAGAATGGCTATTGTGTCATAGGGGGCTGGAATATCTAAATGGCTTAGATTGACTAATATTGCAATGAACATGGCGGAGATTCCCCATGAAAGGATATGTAAGAGTAGGCACCATGGGGCCGAAAAGTGATGAATATTATATTTGTTTGTATCGTCCATTATAATAAGAATACCTTTTTTATATTCTGGTGTAAATTGGCTGGTTTGTCAATGGTAGTGATATTTGATAGGATTTGACCTTGGTTGCGGAAAATTTTATTAACTAAGGACTATTTTATGTTATCTACCGTTCGTTATGCCTTTTTATTCATGGTTTTGGGTGTATTTTGTGTGGGAATTGCACAGGCTGATGAAGTCCCTGCTATTCGTCAAGTCAGTGAGTCAGGTATCAAGCATTCCTTCTTGCTGACCGGTTCAAATGATCATGTGTATTATTTTGGCGAAGATAATGAGGTTATTTGGAAAACACCGGGTAAAAGCCGTGACGGTTATGTATTGGACAATGGCAATATTATTGTCACTTCAGCAGCATGGGCGCGTGAATATAAGAAGGGCACCCAAGAAGTGGTTTGGGAGTATAAATTATCTCCTAAAAATAAGGAGATGAGTACAACTGTTAAGCTGGCGAATGGCAACTACATGCTTACTGAGCTGGGTAAGCATCCCCGTATACTTGAAGTGAATGCCAAGGGAAAAGTGAAAGTAGAAGTGCCTTTGCAACCGGAAACGGATAATAATCACATGCAAACGCGTATGGCGCGTAAATTACCCAATGGGAATTATCTTGTGCCTCATTTGTTTGCTTTTGCTGTTAAAGAATATACGCCTGAGGGTAAAGTGGTTCGTACGATTCGTACGGACCTTCCAGAGTTTGGTGGCCGTGAAGTATATAACTGGCCTTTCACGGCAATCTTGCTTGAGAATGGAAACATTCATGTGAATATGACCCATGGTAACAAGGTGGGTGAATTTGCTCCTGATGGAAGTGTCGTTTGGTGGGTGGATAACAAGCAGGTAGATGGTGAACCGTTTCAGGATCCTTGTGGTGCGCAGCGATTTAAAAATGGTAATGCTGTGATTGGTGCTTATGCGCAGCGTGATGCGACTAAAGCGCGTATGTTTGAGATTACTCAGGATAAAAAGATTGTTTGGGAGTTTTTTCATCCCAATTTGCATGCACATGAAATCCATATAGTTACAACTAATGGCGAAAAAATCAAAAACCCCATGCGATAGGTTGTGGTATACTACATTAGAATAATGAGAAGGATTCAGTGGAAAATATTCTGCTGTAAAAAGGAACTTGTGATGAAAAAAATATTTGCATTGATGATGGTGACTACATTGATGGCGTTTACTTTCGATCCTGCGGTTGCTGCTAGCAAAAAGGCCAATGAGCTTAAGCGTCAGGCGACAGACCAGATGGCCAAAGACACGCTTACGGAGTTGTATAAAACGCGTGAACAGTCTAAGGCATTTTTTGATGGCTCATATGGCTATGCCGTGTTTAATAATGTGAAACTTTCGTTGATGGTTTCTGCGGGTGGTGGTCAAGGCGTTGCTGTTGATAAAAAAACAGGTAAGCGTACGTATATGCGTATGGGTACTGCTGGTGTGAATATTGGCTTGGGTGCCCAAAAATATCAGGTTATATTTTTGTTTGAAGATAAGAAGATATTTGATAATTTTGTGAATAAAGGATGGCAAGCTGATGCGAATGCGAACGCAGTCGCGGGTACATCTGGATTAAATGCTGAAGCAACTTTTAAAAATGGGATTGCTGTGTATCAAATTACGGAAGCAGGCTTGATGTTGCAGGCGGATATTTCTGGGACAAAATATTGGAAAAATAAGAAGTTAAATAAAAAGTAGTTTTTCGATATAGCGCAAATAAAAAATTCCCCAATCAGAATACTTTTGATTGGGGAATTTTTATTAATTAGGTGTGTGATTAGACTCCGGCTAGAGCGTTTGAATCATCTAAAATGGTATCTCGTTTCATAACGAGTGTGGTTGCTGGTAATTCAAGTAAAGCCAGAATCTCTTTGGGCTTGGCCATTTTGTTTTCGTACATCTCTGTCGTGAAGTTGATGGTAGCTTGTTGCTCATTGGATTCAGCGATGGATAAATCTGAAATCATTGGGCGTATGTTTACAGGAGCGGTTCTTTTCATGGGACGGCGCTGTCCACGACCACGTCCTTTTTTCTTTTTGTTTTTAACTTTACGTTCGATGATAATTTCATCGGTGGCCATGAGTGATGATACGCGTTCTTCGAGTTCTTCAATGTTTTCGGGGGTAACGTAGAAGCTATATTCTACACCCCGCACTGCACTCATAAGCGCAGGGGTACGCAATGGGACATCTTCAGCGCCGAGCACAAGAAAGCCTTCGGGCATCACGGCTTTAAGGCGTTCAAGCAATTCATCTGCATGGACGAATTCTTTGAGGACGACATCCATATAGCATCCGCGTGATTCTTCGCCTAAAGGTGCTGCAGCAGCAAAATTGATTTTTGGATGGGCATGAAAGCCGAGGGAGTAGGATAGGGGTGCTCTTGCTCGGCGTAGAGCGCGTATCCAAGCATTCATCCATTCTAGGTGGCTCAGGAATCGAGGATCTCCTGTGCGGCCTACGCGGAAGCGGATACGTTGAATGGGTTCGGGTTCTACGTATTCTGGTGTTGGTTCAGGTTCCCAGTTTTTCTCTTCAATGCGGCCAACACGTTGATTTTTTAGCATATGGCTGCAGAGTTGTTGTTCTTTGAAAATTACGCCGCACATGTGGCATTTTCCTGCGCGACAGTCAGGTGCGTGTTTATATTCCATTGCGCGGGCCCAGTCTTCTTGGAACCATTCTTTGGCGATGAGTACGTCGATGTGATCCCATGGGAGGCGTTCTTCCGGGTCGCGTTCACGGAAGGCGAATTCAACGTCGTAATTTACATCTTCAATGGCTTTTAGCCATGCGTTGAGGTTGCAGAGTTCGTCCCAAGATTCGAAGCGCGCTCCATTATTCCATGCGGTTTCAATTAGATCGGCACATCGGCGGTCGGCACGGGTAACGAGGCCTTCGATGAAGGTAGTCTTGGCATCGTGGCGACCGAATTTGATTTTTCCGGTTTTCTTAAAGCCTTGGTCGAGGATTTGTTGGCGACGTTCTGTTTCGTCCATGTCGATTTGGTGTGCCCATTGGAAAGGCGTAAAGGGTTTGGGTACGAATGTGGACACGCCGAGGTTGATGGCGGCGCTGGGGTTGATTTCTTGACCGACACGCAGGTTGCGGAAGCAGAGGTCTATGATGGCTTCGATGTCTTCGTCGCGCTCAGTGGGAAGACCAATCATGAAGTAACATTTGACATGTTTCCAGCCTTTGCGAAAGGCTTCGGCGGACATTTCAAGCAGGCCTTCGTCGGGGATCCATTTATTGATTACGCCGCGTAGGCGTGGGCTGGCGGCTTCGGGAGCGAAGGTGAGTCCGCTGCGGCGTACGTCGGCGACTTTGTCGGCCATTTCGACGGAGAAGGAATCGAGGCGTAAGGACGGTAGGGAAATGGAAACTCGATTTTCTACACCGCGTTTGGCGGCTTGATTCACGAGTTGTAAGGGGCGTGAATAGTCGCAGGTGGATAGGGATACGAGGGATATTTCTTCGTAGCCTGTTTTTGCGAGAGAGTCTTCCATTAGTTGGTCAATGTTTTCTAAAGTGCGCTCTCGTACGGGACGGGTCACCATGCCGGCTTGGCAAAATCGGCAACCTTGCGTACACCCGCGGAGTACTTCAAGGGAAAGACGATCGTGTACTTGCTGGGTGTAAGGGACGATGTAGTCCGTAGGGAATTTCGCGCCGTCCAGAGAGTTCACTACGCGTTTGCGTACAGGTTCGGCATCGACAGCGGGTAAAATTTGGCCGTCAGGCAATGTTTCAAATGGATAAAGCTCAGGTATATATACCCCTTCAATTTTTGCTAGGTGTTCTAACTTTTCCAGACGCGGCAAGTGCTTTTTGTCGCGCATACATTCAGCGATTTCAACAATGGCATCTTCGCCTTCGCCAATGACGAAGAAATCGAAGAATGGGGCCATAGGCTCAGGATTGAAGGAAGTGGGTCCACCAGCAAAAAATAATGGTGCATCGTCAGCGCGATTCTTTGTGCGCAACGGTTGCCCGGATAGGTCGATGATGGTGAGAATGTTGGTGTAGGTCAACTCGGACTGCATGGTGATGCCGATGAGGTCCATTTCGTCGAGCGTGTCTTTGGACTCATGGGAAAATAGATTGTATCCGCGATTGCGTAGCTCGGCTTCCATATCGGGGGCGGGTGAGTAGGCACGTTCGCACCAGCACCAATCGAGATCGTTTAAGATGGAGTACATGATGAGTAGTCCGACATTACCAAGACCTAGATCATATAAATCAGGGAATACGAGGTTTATGCGTAACTCGATGTCTTCTTTGTTCTTATGAGTCGTGTTAAGCTCAGTGCCTAGGTAACGGGAAGGCTTTTCGACGATGGGCAGAATTTCGTTATTTAAGACAGTACTCAGATTCATAAATGTTCTCGTAGTAAGGGTTTAGGGAATATGGGCACACGTAAGGTGGAACGTGGCACAGTTTTTTTTTGGTAGAACAAAGAGGTATTATACAATATTCCGACATTTTCGGGCAAAATGGTGAAATATTGATATACTATACATTGATTTTAAGAATTATTAGTGATTTTAGGGGATAGTTAACTCAACTTTTCGAAAGGTTATTGTGTCACCAACGGGAATAATCTCATAGATATCTATTCCTGAATTGATTGATGAGAAACGTCCTAAGCTCGTTGTAATTAATCCTAACTCTTCTGATATGCCAAAGAGCTTTTTATATTCTGACGATCAGATTACTGTTGACTTTTAATAATTATCTAGACTTGACTTATATCGCCTTAGATTTTTATTAATTTTAGCGATTTCTATTTTACGTAGATTTATATTTTTTAGTAAATCATCGCCTTGTAAAATTTTGAGTGTTGTTAAAGGTTTTAGATTCGAAAGATTGTTGGTTATTTTTTGAGATAAGTTTTGTATATAGTCTTTATTAGGTATTGTATTGATTGGGTCTATTACTTTTGTTTTCAGAGATTTAGTGTTATCTTTTATAGTCGCAAATTTATATTCTAAATGTCCTGTAAGGACTTCTATTTCGGCATTGGCCTTTACTATGCCCATAGTTGAAAGTCCTGTTGCCACGGAGGATATACCACCAGCAATTGCAGTAATAGTCTCGGGAACTTTTAAATCTACAGTTTGTCCATAACTAACTAACATAGCGTTTGATATTTGAAACGTTACATTTGAGGATCCTATCCCCTGTTTGGCCTTAAACCATTTGGCCACTACGCTGAGCAATTAGAATAGAGGTATCAGGGAGATTCGAACTTCAATCGCACGGATTCTAAGTCCGTCGCCTCTTCCAGTTGGGCTACGATGGCTTGAGCGAAGGAGCACCCCAAGGCGCAGCGATCTAAAAAGACGGGCCACCGCTGTTCCTTAGAGGGTTTTATGCGCATTTTTTGAGAATGAGCGATTCCGTTGGGAAGTACATAAAGTGTTTCGGTCTCGTTTTTCCTCTGTATAGCAACTTTGATTTGAGCATCTTCCATGGTATGGCTAAGATTTTGGATAGTCGGGTTTTGCCATTTCCTAACAGGTTCGAGGGCGGCGACAAAGGTTGCTGTTTTTCCGTATCGGGTAACCATAGTTAGCGGGGTACGTTCGAGGACTGATGCACCCACTCCGTCGCTTGTTAGTATTGTGGTATTTGCTTGGGCAGCGAGAGTGAGGTGAGTGGTGACTTTTTTATCAGGAAATCGTACTGTGATGAGTTGGTCTGATTTACTAGTCTTGATATTTTCTATGTACTCAAATCCAGGGTAGGACGGTATGGTTGTAGTTTTAGTTACAAGATCGTTGAAGGCTTGTGTTCCACGGTTATGGTACACCCAATCGAAGCGGTGTTCTTTATCTGCTTAAAGTTGATCGATGAGCAATAGAAAATCTTCGTAAATGGATAGTGTGCGGGTGTGCTTTACACCGGGATAGGCTTCTTCGAAAATCGCTCCTATAGTGGCGTGGGTATGACTTTTTTGAAAGAACTTTACTTGTCCTTTTGCAGGTTGTTGGCTCTGCCCGTCGACAAGGACATTATTGTGGCTGATGGTGGCTTTGTACCAGTTTTTATGTATGTGGAGGCGGTAGGCTTGATTTTTTGCGCGACCCAGATCGATGGGGAGTTCCTGGCCATGGCCGAAAAAGACGAAACTAATTTTGTCGTAGTGACCGTGGGATCCACCGTAGGAACCAAAGGTCATGGCGGCGGATAATTCGGCATTTCCTTTGGTGCGTAGGATGGCATGGCCGGCACCTTAAAGCCAATCGCTGTCTAGTATTGGGTATGGTATTTTTTCTTGTACTTTTCGCCCGAGCAATATGTTTTCGGAAGTGGGTTTGGTGCCGAGTAGGTGGAGTAGCGATAGATCTTTGTAGGAATGACAGCCTTGTTCCATAGGAGCATCGCCAATTGGCAGATAGGAGTTGACGTCATCGCCGAATCGGGGAAGTCGATGGTTGAGCCTACATGCTTGTCGGCTGTTCTGATATAGTAGGCGATAACCTTATCTTCAGGTCCATTACCTGATAGGCTGCAGGAAGTCGTGAGAGTTGATCGGTGGTGATAGCGATGTAGGGATGAGTCGGGTAGGTTGATAGTTGATTCTTATGCTGAGGGTGTAGGGAGATTTGCCCGTTAAGAATGAGAAAAAGGGTGGAATAGATTAGCTGTCTAAACATCTTGTGGAGCATGGTATCGAGTTCCCTGATTGCTGATAGTTAGTATCTGCTTAAGCGTCTATTAAATCATTGTGAGAATGAAGTATTAATGAGTATATTCGTATAATTTTAGGGTAATAGCATTGGACCTACTCATGTAAACCTGTTACAATTTGTCTCTTGTTCAATAGGCTTGAACAAGGCTACAACACTAGGGGAAAGTCACGGCTGTATGGCAAGTGAATCTACATATTTGGCGGGTCTCAATGAGAACCAAGCCGCTGCTGTAGGCCAGATTGAGGGGCCAGTGTTGGTGATCGCTGGAGCGGGTAGTGGGAAGACGCGTGTGGTTACGCGTAGGATTGCGTATATCCTCGCCGCTCAAAAAGCGGCACCTGAAGAAATTCTTGCAGTTACTTTTACGAATAAAGCTGCTGGTGAGATGCGTGAGCGTGTCGCGGAATTGGTGGGGAAGAAAAATGCGGATACGGTGGTCATTTCGACCTTTCATTCTTTTTGCTTGAAAATTTTGCGTGAGCATATTGATCTGCTGGGGTATCGAAAAAATTTTACGATTGCGAGTGAGAGTGATACTCGGACTTTGTTGTCGCGGGCATTGGATGATATTGAAACACCGGAGGAAGCTTTCAGCCCTGGAATATTTCGTGAACAGATTAGCTTGATGAAAAGTCAGGAGAAATTGGATAACTTTTCAATGGCGATGCCAGCGGAGGAGTCGAAGGAAGAGGCGGTGAATCGTGAGAAGTATGAAAGCTGGCTTCCTGAGATTTATGATCGCTATCAGTCGGCATTGCGTGCAGCGAACACGGTGGACTTTGATGATTTGTTGGGGCTGGTGCTTCGCTTGTGGAAAGAGCATCGTGAGATGCGTGAGATTTTCCAGCATAAATTTAAGTATGTGATGGTTGATGAGTATCAGGATACGAACACGATTCAGTATAGGTTGATTCAGAATCTGGTGATGGCTCATAAAAATCTTTGTGTAGTGGGCGATGATGATCAGTCCATCTATGGATGGCGTGGAGCGGATATATCCAATATTTTGAATTTTGAGAAAGATTTCCCTGGAGCGAAAAAAATCAATTTAGGGTATAACTATCGCTCGAAAGAACCTATATTGGCGGCGGCGAATGCGGTGATTGCGAATAACAATAAACGCATTGATAAAGAAATGATTCCTCAGCAGGGGCCGGGACGTACCTTGGATCGCATTGTAACTGCAGATGAGGAACATGAGGCCCGGATGGTGCTGGAGTGGATGCAGAATATCCAGCGCAAAACGGGCGCGTCTTTTGATGATTTTGCGATCTTGTATCGTTCCAATGTACAGTCGCGTGCGCATGAGATTGCTATGCGATCGGTGGGTATTCCATATATTGTGATTGGCGGACAGGAATTTTTTGAGCGTGCGGAAATTCGCGATATTGTTTCCTATTTGAAAATTATTGTGAACCCTTGGGATGAGGCGGCGTTTTTGCGTGTGGTGAATATGCCGCGTCGTGGAATTGGCGATAAGACTTTACATACGATTCATGATCTTTGCCTGGAGGATAACTTAACGCTGGGTAAGGGGATGGCGAAGGCTTTGACTGAAGGGCATATCACGGGGAATGCGGAGAAAGGAATTCGTAATTTCCTGGGATTAATGAAAGATTTTCGTTTTCGGTTCAAAGAAAAGAAGCAACCCTTACATGAGATTGTTCAGCAGTTGGTTCATACGATTGCCTATCGGGCAGAAATTGAACGTACTGCGAAGAATCCAGAGCATGCGTCGTTCCAATGGGAGAATATTCAGGCAATTGTGAAGGCGATTGAGGAGTATGAGAACACGTCTGAGAATCCGACTTTGGGTGGTTTCTTGGATCAGAGTTCGTTGACGCGGGATGCGGATCGCTTTTCAAAGAATGGGCAGGATCGTTCGGTGGTGACGCTGATGACGATTCACTCTGCGAAGGGTTTGGAGTTTCCGTATGTGTTTTTGGTGGGGACTGAGGACGGGATTATTCCGCATGCACGGAGCCTTCGGGAGAATACGCTGGAAGAGGAGCGGCGTTTGTTTTATGTGGCGATTACACGTGCGCAGCGGCACTTTACCTTGTTTGAGACCTGTTCGCGTGTGAAGCATGGGCGGGAGATGATTTGTACGCCTAGCCGGTTTATTGAGGAAATTCCTAAGGATCTTGTGCGTGTGCGTACCTATGCACCGCGTGATGTGATTGCGCAGCAAGTGCGGGAGAATAATAATACGGGCAAGGGTAAAGGAGCGAAGAAGAAGGCTACGAAGAAAAAAGCGCGGGCGTAGATATCTATATGAAATAAAAAACGGGCGATTGCAGTTACAATCGTCCGTTTTTTACATTGATTAAGTAATGCTATCGACGGGGCATTTTGGTCCATTTTTCTTTGGACTTGGAACTCTTGACGGTGGTTTCGACGAAGAGCATGCCGCGCAGACCGTCGTCTACGGTGGGGAAGTCGAGCTCTAGAGCTGTGGGCTTCTTACCGAGGAGATGGGCGCGCATGGTGTCGGTGGCGTTTTTGTAGATGTTGGCGAAGGCTTCGAAGAAGGCTTCGGGGTGCCCTGAGGGCAGGCGGCTGGCTCGTGCAGCGGCTGGAGACTTGGCAGCGACGTAGTCGTTTCCGCGTTTCCAAACTTGCTCAGGGCCAGCGGGTGTTTTTTGGTAGAGGTAGTTCGGGTGCTCTTGGTGCCATTCGAGGCCACCCTTTTGACCGTATACCCAGATGGCGTGGTTGTTTTCTTCACCGACGGAGATTTGGCTGGCGTGGAGTACGCCTTTAGCACCGTCTTCGAAGTGAAGGAGGATGTTGCCGTCGTCGTCGAGTCGACGCCCTTTTACGAAGGTGTTGAGGTCTGCGCACATTTTGGTGATGCGGAGGCCTGTAACATATTCAGCGAGGTTTTCGGCATGGGTTCCAATGTCACCAATGCAACCTGCGGCTCCGGACTTTTTGGGGTCGGTGCGCCAAGCGGCTTGTTTTTGGTCGGTTTCTTCGAGATTGGTTGCGAGCCATCCTTGTGGGTATTGAACTACGATCTTGCGGACTTTCCCGATGTCGCCTTTGGCGATCATGTCTTTGGCGAGTTTCACCATGGGGTAGCCGGTGTAGTTGTGGGTAAGCGCGAAGACTTTTTTGGATTTCTTCACAATCTTTTTGAGTTGACGTGCTTCGTCGGTGTCGAGTGTCATGGGCTTGTCGCAGATGACGTTGAATCCGGCGAGGAGAAAGTCACGCGCTACAGGAAAGTGCATATGGTTTGGGGTCACGATGGACACGAAATCGATACGTTCCCCTTTGGGGAGTTGTGACTCTTTTTCGATCATTTCGGTGTATGAAGCATACGCGCGTTTTGGATCGAGGTTGAGTTCACCTCCTTTTTTCTTGGATTTTTTGGGATCGGAGGAGAAGGCTCCTGCTACGATATCCACACCGCCGTCTAGACGTGCCGCTTTTAGGTGGACATCGCCGATGAAGGAATCGGGGCCGCCACCGACCATACCCATTTTTAAGTTACGTTTTAATTGTGCCATGTTGCTGAGGTCCTATTGGTTATCTTTGTCGAAGGCTGCGTCGAATACAACATCGGATGTTTTGAAGTCGATGCTTTTGGTGTATTCGCAAGATTCGGTTGCACCGTGTACGCGGTCCATACCCATGTCTTCCCATTCTACTGAGAGTGGGCCGGTATATTGGATGCGGTTGAGGGAGCGGATGATTTCTTCGAAGTTTACGTCACCGCGTCCCACGGAGCGGAATTCCCATCCACGACGGGCATCGCCAAATTCAACATGACCACCGAGGAGACCGGTTTTACCGTCGAGGGTTAAGCCCGTGTCTTTCATGTGGACGTGGTAGATACGATTCGGAAACTCGTTGATCATCAAGTGAGGTTCCATGCCTTGCCAGATGAGATGGCTTGGGTCGAAATTGAATCCGAAGGCTTCGCGGTTGTCGATGGCATCGAGTGCGAGGCGTGCGGAGTGGATATCGAATGCGATTTCTGTGGGGTGTACCTCGAGGGCAAATTTCACTCCGCATTCATCGAAGACGTCCATGATGGGGTTCCAGCGATCGGCAAAGTCTTTGAAGCCCGCGTCAATCATTTCTTGTGAAGCTGGTGGGAATGAGTAGACCATGTGCCAGATGGAGGAGCCGGTAAATCCGTTGACTACGCTTACACCAAATCTCTGAGCGGCGCGTGCGGTGTTCTTCATGGCTTCGATGGCCCAAGCGCGTTTCTTCTCGGGATCGCCTGCGCAGTCTTCAGGTGCGAAAGCGTCGGAGCGGGCATCGTCGTTGAGGTCGCAGACGAGTTGGCCGGCGAGATGGTTGGATACGGAATAGCATTCCAAGCCATTTTCTTTAAGGAGTGCGCGGAGGTTGTCACAGTAATCTTCTTCGCTGACAGCACGATCAACTTCAAAATGGTCGCCCCAACAGGCGAGTTCGATACCGTCGTAGCCCATTTCTTTTACCATGGGGAGGAGTTCATTAATGGGGATATCGGCCCATTGTCCGCTGCAGAGGGTTACTGATCTGGCCATGATGTTGTTCCTTTATATGTTAACTATAGTTTTTTAATTTAGTTTTAGATTAAACGTGACGATTTAATATATTTTCGAGTAGTTCTTGCTGACCCGATTGTGGTGCTGGGGTCAGGTTGTTGGTGTGGACGTGTTCTGCGATCGAGTCGAAATCCATTTTGCCGTCGAGCATGTCTTTGCCTAAACCGGAGTCCCATCCTGCGTAGCGTGCGTCTACTTTGGAGGAGAGGGCTTCGGATTCGATGAGCGCTGCGGCGTTTTCGAGGCCGCGTGCTATGGTGTCAAGCCCACCAATGTGGGCGTAGAAGAGGTCGTTGGGGTCGATGGATTGGCGACGGATTTTCGCGTCGAAGTTTGCTCCGCCGGTGCCCATGCCGCCGCCTTTAAGGATGGTGTACATGGCGAGGGTCATTTCGGTGACGTCGTTCGGGAACTGGTCAGTATCCCATCCGCATTGGTCGTCGCCGCGGTTGAAGTCAACGGAGCCGAAGAAGTTGTTACCTGTAGCGAATTCGAGTTCGTGTTGGAAGGTATGGCCCGCGAGTGTCGCGTGGTTCACTTCGATGTTTACTTTTACTTCGTCTTGGAGGCCGTATTTGAGCAGGAAGCCGTGTACGGTGGCGCAATCGAAGTCGTATTGATGTTTGGTGGGTTCGTGAGGCTTAGGCTCGATAAGGATTGTGCCTTTGAAGCCAATTTTGTGTTTGTGTTCGACGACCATGGTGAGGAAGCGACCGAGTTGATCGATTTCTTGAGTCATTTTGGTGTTGAGAAGAGTTTCGTAGCCTTCGCGTCCGCCCCAGAGTACGTAGTTTTCTCCGTTGAGTTTGTGGGTGGTTTCGATGCAGTGTTTTACTTGTGCGGCGGCGTAGGCAAAGACTTCTGGATCGGGATTGGTGGCTGCGCCGGACATGAAGCGTGGGTTGCTGAAGAGGTTGGCTGTTCCCCAGAGAAGTTTGATGCCGGTCTCGTCCATTTTCGCTTGGAGTTTTTCGGCGATGTGGTCGAGGTTTTTATTTGATTCAGCGAGAGTTGCGCCTTCGGGGGTGACGTCTTTGTCGTGAAAGCAGTAATAGGGGACGCCCATTTTTTTGATGAATTCAAATCCGACTTCTACTTTTTGCTCGCACTGAGTCATGAGGTCTGTGCCTTCGTGCCAAGGGCGACCGAAGGTGCCGTCACCGAAAACATCGGCGCCAGGCCAGCAGAGGGTGTGCCACCAGCAGATGGCGGGGCGGAGGTGTTCAGCCATGGTTTTTCCGAGGATGACTTTATTGGGGTCGTAATGGCGGAATGCCAGTGGATTGCTGGAATCGGGACCTTCGAATTTGATTTGGTCAACGCCGGTGAAGAATTCGCTCATGGGTTTTCTCTTTCTATAATTTATGCACAATATTACTGATATTTTAAAATAAGTTATTATGCTACCAAATTATTGGGGGGAGAGTGAAGATTTTATCGTATAGGGGGGAGGGTGATTAAAAAAGGCGTACATGATGAGTCATGTACGCCTTGGGCAAACCGTGAACAGGCTCTGGCGATTAAGGGAAAAGATTGTACTGCTTATTGTTCGTATAGCGAAGCAGAACACGAGTTGGGGCTATGGCTGAATTCAAGGAGCATTGAGAAATGTGGGATACCACATTTCAGATACCACCGTCAGTAATGTACTTAAAAACATGTTATAGAACCCGCACCAGAGGGGGATAATAAAACTACATGGAAAGAATTCTTTAAATCCCATAGGGGCCTCATGGCTGCAACAGATTTCACCACTGTTGAAGTCTGGACACCGCGGGGACTGAAAACTTACTAGATACTTGTCGTGATGAAACTATCTACGAGATAGATTGAAATTGCAGGAATAACAACTAATCCTAATGGCGCATGGGTGAAGTAGATGGGTAGGAATCTACTCGACTGTTATGATGGGTTTCTGTTGGATGTCCGATATTTGATTCTTGACCGAGATACGCTATTTAAGCCATTTACTGCTTTTCTTAGAGACTCGGATACCCAGGTTATTTTGTTGCCTCCAAAAAGTCCGAATTTGAATGCTTACATGGAACGATACATGCGCTCAATGAAATAGGAATGTCTCAATAAATTTATCTTCTTCGGTGAAAATCCTTTGCGCATAGTCGTTGCGGCATTCGCTGAGCACTACCACTTCGAACGGGATCACCAGGGTATTGATAACAACATCATTGAATCCGGTGAAGAAGTTGGGTGCACAAACAGTGAGATACAGTGCCGTGAACGATTGGGAGGTATGCTCAAGTACTACTACCGCGAGGCCGCGTAATGATAATCCTATTTACGCTAAGCTTGACTGCGGATGAGCTGTGTCTACCAATCTATTTCCGACTCAATACAGCTTGTCCCTAGCAGCTCAACACTAACCTCGATCCAAATCCTGAACTATCTCACCATGTATGTCCAATAAATCAGGCCTTTTCATCTTACGGGGAAAAGTTTTTACATATTTCAAAAACAAAACTTTAATAAATTCTGGATTCAATTCTCCATCTTTAAGTTTGCATTATACTCTAAGGCCCTATTATAATTTTCAACTTAGGTTGCGAAATTTAAGCTTTAAACTAGAATTAGCTTTAAACAAAGAAAGGAATAGATATGGAAATACTAAGGACTACCATACAGTTACTAATCGCACTAGGTATATTCAATGTTTGGCTTGTCAGATATGACAAATCGACATCATACCGTGGTGGTCACGCTATCAATATGAAAGAAGAATTCGAGGTGTATGGGATTCCTTATTGGTTTATGCTATTAGTCGGCGGATTGAAGTTAATTTTAGCAATACTATTGATCATTGGCATCTGGTATAAGGCCTTAATTCAGCCATCGGCCATAACCATGGCTATTCTTATGATTGCTGCAATCGCAATGCACTTCAAGGTCAAAGACCCTATATCAAAAGCCATACCTGCATCAACTATGCTACTCTTAAGTTTATTTGTGACTTTTGTATGATGTAATAGTCTAACACACTTAATGTTACCACCTGTTAAGTAAATAAGGGATACAATTCGGGCACGAAAAATTAAGCCGATTATTTTACATGTACATCAATTATACATCTATTTAAAGTTTATTCACTATTTGCTTACCTATGTTTAACAATGTGCTTTGAATCCAAACCTTTGATCTCTCGGTCAAACCAACTTAGTTGCTCAATAGGTTGAAAATCATTGGACTCATCTGTAATTAACCGAGCAGATTCATCATTAAAGATTATGCCCTCTAAATTATTTTGGTTAATATAGTTGCTAATGAATAACTTAAAAGTCTTTTTCATTCTATACTACTCAAAAATCTTTTGCTATCATCATAAATAGCTTTTTGTTTTTCTTTATCCATTCGTTCAAATGTCTTGTACATCATGCCAAGACGATGGTTTCCGGCTAGCTTTAAGCGATTACGATCTAGGAAGTCCCAATAGAGATAATTAAAAGGACACGCATCAGGGCCATTCTTTTTAGTCACTTTATATTTACAGTTTTTACAATAATCAGACATCTTATTGATGTAACTTCCACTGGCGGCATATGGTTTGCTGGCTAAATAGCCTCCATCGGCAAATAAAATCATACCTGATACATTGGGTAGCTCAACCCATTCGTAAGCATCAGAATAAACAATTAAAAACCATTTATTTACCTCTTGAGGATCAATACCAGCCAGCAGTGCAAAATTACCAAGTACCATAAGGCGCTGAATATGATGGGCATAAGAGTTTTGTTTAGTTTCAATAATGCATTGACGTAGGCAGTTCATGTCTGTATTGGCAGTCCAATAAAAATCTGGTAATTTGCGTTGCACCTCAAAAAAATTCTCGTTTGCATAATCGGGCATTTTGAGCCAATAAATACCGCGCACATACTCCCGCCAACCAATAATTTGACGAATAAACCCTTCTACCGCATTCAGTGGAGCTTCTCCTTGCTCATAGGCTTTTTCTGCGGCTTGGATGCATTCAAGAGGAAGCAGCAAACCACAATTCAGATAAAAGCTAATATGCGAATGATACATCCAAGGCTCACCTTGAATCATGGCATCTTGATAATCTCCAAAATGAGGTAACCTTTTTTCAATAAATTGTCCCAAAACATCTAATGCATCATTACGTGTGACAGCAAAATAAAACGGCTTTATATCACCAAAATGATTCTCAAAATGATCGGAAACTAAAGATATAACTTCCTGCGTTATTTCATCAACTTTACCAGTATAAGGTGGTGGTATATTAAGTCCATTTTTGGGAGGCTTTCGATTTTCTTTGTCATAGTTCCATTGACCACCGATTGGAGTATCAGATTTCATTAAGATGTCGTATTTCTTGCGCATCTCACGGTAGAAATATTCCATACGAAGTTGTTTTCTCTCCGAAGCCCAAGAAGCAAACTCATCAATGGAACATAAAAAGCGTTTATCTTCTCTGATTTCAATGGGGATATTCAATTCACCTTCTAGGCTTAGTATATCCTTAAGCACTCGATATTCCCCCGGATGCGTTACTACAACACGGTCAAAGCTATGTTTAGAAAGAATGCGCTTAAGTTCACCATTAAATGAACCTGTGTTATCAGTGTCATTAAATTTGGTGTATTTAACTTTGTAGCCTTTCTTTTTAAGCATTTGGGCGAAATGTCGCATGGCTGAAAAGAGAAAAGCAATTTTCTTTTTGTGGTGTTTGACATAAGTTGTTTCATCCCAAACTTCACACATTAAGATAATATCTGTATCAGAGTTATATTCTTTAAGGCTTGATATAGACTCTGAGAGCTGATCCCCTAATATTAGTCTTAAGGTATTCATCATCACCCCTTTTTTAAGGATTGAAATGCTAAAAGCGCTGCCTCACGTGTTTCTTTGAGATCAACAACAGGCTTTGGATAGTTTGCGCCTAGCTCGATACCTGCTTCCTGTAAGATTGGCTCTGGGGCTTCCCATGGGTTAAAAAGGTATTTATTTGCTAAAGAAGCAATTTCAGGAATATATTTCCGGACATATTTCCCATCAGGATCGAATTTATGTCCCTGTATTACTGGATTGAAAATACGAAAGTAAGGGGCTGCATCAGGCCCACATCCTGCAATCCATTGCCAGCTGTTACTATTGTTAGCCAGATCAGCATCAATGAGGGTATCCCAAAACCAACGCTCCCCATGATGCCAGTGTAGCCGAAGGTTCTTTACCAAAAATGAACCGACAATCATTCGAACTCGATTATGCATATAACCTGTCTGCCATAATTCACGCATGCCAGCATCGACCATGGGAATACCAGTTTTTCCTCTTTGCCATGCAAGTAAATTATATCGGTTATCATCCCATGGAAAAGCATCAAACTTTGATTGTAGATTTTCACGCGGCAGTTCCGGATTATGATAAAGCTGACTATATGAAAACTCACGCCAACCTAATTCACTACAAAAGTGTTCAATATTTTTATTATTGCCAATACTCTTTAGGGCGTGCCACAACTGATTAGGTGATATCTCACCGAAATGAAGATAGGGTGACAAACGCGACACATAAGGCTTTGAAGGATGGTTGCGACCATCTTTATAACTGGAAAGCCCTCCATGAATAAATCTCTCGAATCTCTTACTAGCAGCTTTTTCACCAATGTCCCAATAGGGCTCAAGTTTTTTGTCCCAAGGCACTTTGGGCAAGAGAGAAAGAGCATCAATACCGATGTGATTTTGATCATGAATATAATTAGGATTCTTAGGTTCTGATAGAGGTTCCATAGTCTCTACGAGACTCCCGCAGCATTTACGGTAAAACGGAGTAAAGACATTAAAGGGGGTACCATCATCTTTTTTAATATTCCAAGGCTCCCATAATAACGAGGCTTTGCATGTATAAACATCTACTTTACGTATTTTGAGATTCTCCCTAATAAGGGTGTCTCGATGTATACGCCATGGTTCATAACATCTATTCCAACAAACCGACTCCACAGCAAAACGAGTTAGTATATCATTCAGAATGGTTTGCGGATTCCCATGATATACTGATAGCTTGTTATCCAAAGATGCATTTAGTGCTTTCAAAGAATAATGAAGCCACCATCTACTTGCGCCGCCCATCTTATAGCCACCAGCATTCTTATCATCTAAAATATAAATAGGGAGCACTATCTCGTTTTCTGTAGCTTTCGTTAGTGCAGGATTGTCAGATAATCTTAGGTCTTGACGAAACCAATGGATCGTAATTTTTTTTTTCATTTTATAAACTTTACTATATTTAAATGGTTATTTATTTGAGTTCATTATCAAGTGTAATGCTCCATCCATAGTGGACAGTTGATCAGGTAATTTATGCTCCCACATCAAACCAGTATAGCGTTCATCCCACCATTTTTATAGTGCTTATAGAATCCTTTTTGTCATTCAATAATTTCTACCTATATCTATCCCTATTAAGAATAGATAGCTCTGGAATCATGCTATTGGTCCTGCCCCTCTAAGCGAGTCCATTTTCTAGTATTTTGATATTCCAGAATTGGGGTTTGAGTAGGGTGTCTAATATTTCACCATTGAGGAATTCGTCTCGGAGTCTTGCTTGGTGGATGAAACGGTAGCAGCGGTGAATCAGTTGTTTGTGAAAAAATAGGGTTTTGAATGAAACTCTTTATGCTTGGTGGCCAAGCCATTACTCTTTTTGGGGAAGAATCTTTTGAAATTGGCGGTGATAAATGTCGTGTCGAGTTGATTCTTACTTAAGCCCCTCGCTTAAAAAATTTTAAGCGAGGGGCTTTTGAATATTTTTACTTATTGGTGATGGACTGAATGCCGTACAGCTCCAGTAGTGAATTTATATCCGTAGAGCGGACGTCTAATCCTCCGCCACCGATGGGGAGCATGATGATTTTCTTGCCTTTGAGGGATTCAGCGATTTTCAACTTAACCATCGCTTCACCCCCTCCACCGGAAAGCGCTTCATTCATTTTCATTATCCCTTCGGCTTCGGCGCGGCCTTCGGCTTCGATGGCTTGAGCAATTTTCTTTTGTTGCTCAAGATAGGCGTCCGCTTCGATTTTGGCCACTTCAAAGGAGCCGTTGGCTTTAGCAATCATTTGGGAGACTTCCCCTTTGGCCTCTTCAACTTTACGCAGGTATTCTTCCTCGGCAGCTTTGGCGGAAGATTTATTTTTCTCGACTTGTTGGTCGGCAATTTTCTTTTCTTCAATCGCCTGTTGATACTCGGGGTTAAAACGGTAGTCACCGGTATTCACACGATCAATGACGATGCCATAGGGTTTCATGATTTCGTTGAGTCTGCTTTTTGCTTCTTCAGCCTTGGCGCTCCGCTCAACGGCGTCGTAGAATCCTTCGGTTTCGAGTTCGCCGAATATATCGCGCGGTTTACTACGGGCGACGGTACGCACAATGTGCTCTTTCAGTTCTTGGTCCGTCGTCGCGACATTTTGCAGGATATACGCGGCTTTTTCTGGAATGATGAAGTACGTGATGGTCACGTCTAGGCTGATGTCGTTGCCGTCAATGGTTTTGAATTGCATATCGTCTGCGCCCATGCGATCGCCGCTGGTTGCTGACGCACTCATTTCCAAGGTTTGCAGCTTCGTTTCAAAACTGTCCCACTGGGTCATGAAGGGCATATAGAATTTAGTTGCGCCAGACTCGCCGAGCTCTTCTTGCACGCCTTTTCCGCCGATAAACGTTTTATTGGTTTTGACGGCGACTTCGGTGGGGCCAATGTTGTAGGGCAACACGCACCCGGAGAGGGCGGTCATTAGCACGACGGCCATGATTGATTTGGTGTAATTATTGAGCATCGTTCGCGCCTCCTTCAGGGGTACGGAGTGGCTGTATCTGGGGTTTGGGAAGTGATTTTTTCGGACTAGACTCTTCTTTGACTCCAAAGAGTTTGGTGACCGTTTCGAGGTCTAGCGGGTTCATGCCGCCTGTACCGCCGGTGGGAATGATCACGACTTCGAGTCCTTCTAAAACTTCGGCCATTTCCAGTGCGACGGCTTTATCGGCCCCGATGGAGCGCATGGCTTCGTTGAGAAGTTCGGTGCGTTTCGCTTCGGCTAGCTGCACGAGTAGATCGGCTTCGGCTTTCATTGTACGTGTGTATAAATTTTGCTCGGCTTCTTTGGTGACTTTATACGCCTCCCCTTCTTGCAGTGTAATCAGCATATTGGCTTCCCCTTCTTCAGAAATCTTTTTGACTTCTGCCAGCTCGGTCGCGGCACGGCCTTCAGATTGATTTTTAAAGACGAGCTGATCTTGTAATTTTTTCTCTTCGATGTTGCGTTGAATTTCTGGGCTGTATTCGAAGTAGCGTACCAATACATGTTCGACTTCGATGCCTTTGCTTTGCATTTCGGTATTGAGTAAATCGCGGGCTTTATCCGCTTTTTCAACTCGTAAGGGGCTGTTGTAGAAGTCTTCGGTGGTCAACTCCCCCAAGGATTCTTTCAAGTACGGAACCGCTTTAGGACTGATACCTTGGGTTATATAGTTCTGGCCCGGCCCTAAGGTTTTAATGAGCTTCACGGGATCGACGATGCGGTACAACACCGTTGCTTCAACATCGACAAAGAAGCCATCGGATGTTTGAATGTTTGCGGAGTAGTTGCCCGTTAAGTCGAACACTTGCACTTGTTTGGGAAAGCGGTGCATGACTTCCATAAAGGGTTTCACAAAAGTTAAACCCGGTCCGTACACCGTATCGTTCATGCCTTTGTTTAGGCCGATTTTAACCTGCTTAATCCCGACTTCATTGGGACGAATGTAAGTAAAACAGGTTCTCACCAGGACCATGCCCAGCAAGATGAGTATCACGAGAAAGCCAATAAAAGACACGAGCTTTTTGGGTAGTTTGATTTGTGGTGGTTTAAATTTCGTCGGGCCGGAGGCACCAACAAAATCGGGGCGTTTCGTCGCCATGGGAAGTACTCCTTAGGGTAAAAAGTCTTGAGGTATAGTGAACCACTAAAAATACACTATTAACTTGGATCAAACCAGTTCCTCTATTGGAATCGTTATCTGGACAGCTATGGGAAGTGGCGCAGCGTTGGGTGTTTGACTAATAACAAAGGACTTAATTCGTTTGATTTAAGCCCTTTTGGGTTCGTATGGTTTCATTCGTCTTTGTTAAGGACGTATTGTGCTTTTCGTTAGGCTATGGCTCTCCGACGTCCTGTCATCTGGATTTGAGACAGTAAGCTGGACCGTTCTTGTGGGTCTTTTCGCAGAACGGCTAGACCAGCACTTATTGTAATCGGTCGCAGAGGCCATTTGTGCTTTTCGATCGCTGTACGCATTCTTTCTGCAACAACAAATGCAATATCTTCATCTGCATTGACTAGTATGCACGTAAATTCTTCGCCTCCGTAGCTGTAATGCTCCATTCATAGTGGACGGTCAATCCGGAAATTTATATTACTAGTGTATTAGGTAGTTTCATGTTGTTTTTGTACTGTATGAGCGATAGATAGCCGAGGGCTTGGTGTTCCCGTTTGTTGAGGGCGTGAGAGATTCCCGATAAGGACATTTTGGAATGCCCAAAAGGGGAAAATTTGGTGTTAAAACTCATCTTTAAGGCGAGTATAGAGTTTTCTGTATTTGGTGAGTTTGGTTTGAAGTTTTTTGCGTAGGTTTGCATCGGGTTCTACGGTGTGGGAGATGGGTGGGGCGGTGCAGACTTCTTGTGGGTTTTCTCCGGTTACGCAGAGGCGAGCTAGGCGTGCGGCGCCGAAGGCTGGGCCGACTTCGGCTTCTTTGCGGTAGGTGAGTGGGCGGTCGAGTACGGAGGCTAGGATTTTACCCCAGTAGGCGGAGCGTGCGCCGCCGCCGATGACGGAGATGGTGTCGATTTGGGTGCCAGCGTCGATGAGGGATTGTTGTCCGTCGGCGAAGGCGAAGGCGACGCCTTCGAGTACGGCTTGACCGAGGGCGGCGCGGTTGGTTTCGTGGGTCATGCCGAAGAATACGCCTTTGGCGTTGGGGTCGTTGTGTGGGGTGCGTTCGCCGGAGAGGTAGGGGAGGAAGATGAGGTCGGAATCGGCGGCGCCGTCGTAGTGGGCTTCGATTTCGGCCATGAGGGTGGCTTCGTCTTTGGCTCCGGTGAGTTCGGTGACCCAGGAGAGGCAGGAGGCGGCGGAGAGGATGACGGACATTTCGTGCCAGGTGTTGGGAATGGCGTGGCAGAATGCGTGGACGCCGCCTTCGGGGTTGGGATTGTATTTTGCGCCGGAAGCGAAGTATACGCCTGAGGTGCCGAGGGAGAGGAAGGCTTCGCCGGGTTGGGTGGTGCCTACGCCTACGGCTCCAGCGGCGTTGTCGCCTGCTCCACCGGCGACAGGGACTTCGTTCATGCCCCAAGATTGGGCAATGTCAGGGGAGAGGTTTCCGGTGGCTTCGGTTCCTTCGTAGAGTTTGGGCATGTGGGAGAGGTTGAGGCCTATGCCTTCGAGCATGGCGTCGGACCAGGTGCGGTTGGCGACATCGAGCCAGAGGGTGCCAGCGGAGTCGGACATGTCGCCTGCGAATTCCTGGGTCATGCAGAATCGGAGGTAGTCTTTGGGGAGAAGGACTCTGGCGATTTGTTCGAAGATGGCTGGTTCGTGTTTGCGTACCCAGGCGATCTTGGGGGCGGTGAAACCGGGCATGGCGACATTTCCGGTGATTTCGCGTGAGTTGGGCACGGCGGCTTCGAGTTCGGTGCATTCTTCACCGCTACGGCCATCATTCCAGAGGATGGCGGGGCGTAGGACTTCGTTATTGGCATCGAGAAGGGTGGCACCGTGCATTTGACCGGAGAGACCGACGGCTTTGACATCTTTCATCTCGGTTGGACGTCGACGAGCAATTTCCTTTACGGCATCGTTGGTGGCTTGCCACCAGTGTGCGGGATCTTGTTCAGACCATAGGGGCTGGGGACGGGATACGTCGAGAGAGTCGCTGGCTTGGTCAATGATAGTTTCATTTTCGTCTACAAGTACTGCTTTGACGGCGGAGGTGCCGAGATCGATTCCTAAGTACATATGTATTGTCCTTTTTAGTTCATGGCCTTATTTATAGCGTTGGATATTTTATTATTAAAGTGTATTAATTGTTTTCCCTAACATTCTGAAATCAAAAGAATGAGGGATAATATGACAATGGTTAACCCAATTTCTTCAAGTGGATTTCGCATTCTGGTGCTGGGGAGTCCATCTGCAATGACTCCCAATCCTGACATCGTCGATCCGGCTAATAAAGTAGTTGATAAGCTAATAGCAGGCATTGTTTAAATCTCCTAAGCCCAATTCAGATATATAGAGACTGTATTTCCGAAGTTATAACTATAGCAATCGGATGGGGAATCTTCAATAAACATAGAAGTTTAAGCGTCGGATTGGTAGACTATGCGGGTTGTTGAACATTAGCAAATGGTTAGCAGTTTTACGGGTTTGGAGTGTCATGGATAAATCTAAGTTAAAAATATATGGTTGGATACCGTTGTGCATGGTGGGTTCAATGGTGGCCATGTATTTCTGTGGGATAGAGCCACTGCAACAAATCATTATGCCTGAGATTGAAGGTATGTATGGGAGTTCGAAGCGGGAATTCGGATTGTTGGAGAATGCCCAGAATGTACTTCTTATGATCATGATAGGGATTTGCATTAAGGGTTTTAAGATAAAGCCTGAGGTGTTATGGAAAGTAGCGTTGACGGGCTTGGCTTGTTTTACCTTGTTGGTATTCTTGGAAGAGATTGATTATGGACTGCATTATATTGAGTTAATTAGAGGGGTTAAGGCGGAAGATGCTGTAGACATTCGGAATTTCCATAACGCTGCTGAGGGGCGGACAAATACGATTAAGCAGATTGTTGATTTGGGGATGACGATCTTTTTTGTGGTGTTACCGTTTGTATTTCGTAAGAGTGAGAATAAATGGATTCGTCATTTTACAGCGGATCGCTATTCGGTGGTGACGTTGTTGTGTGCGGTATTGGTGAGTAAGACGGCTCATTTCTTGAATGATATGAGTTGGGGCTTGATTCCTGATAACAATAATACGTCTGAGTTTCGAGAGTTGTTTACGTATTATTTGTGCATGTTGTATTACTGGGAAGTGATTGTGAAGCGCAAATGGGGTGTGACTGATGATGGTAACACTGAGGTTGAAGTTGTAGTTGGTGATGAGGAAGTTGAAGCATAATGAAAGATAAAGTTCAGTCGATACTGCATTGGCTTCGCAGTGATTTTAAGTGGGTACTGTTGCTGGTGATTCCCGTGGTGGCTTGTACAGTGAATTTTTTGGCGTATCAAGATTTTATGGGGTGGTCAGTGAAGGGTGTGTTGAAGTCGAAGTTGGAGATACTTCATCCTGCGTTGCTGACGAGTTTTGCATTGGTTTCGCTGGTGGGATGGCGGAAGTTTTCTAGTGCTGCTTTGGGTGTTATGGCTTTATTGGGATTTGCTTTTTTGATGCGTGAGATTCATTTTGAGGGCTCGGATTATTTAATGGGGCTGATTGTGTTGAGTGTTTTGGTGAGTGCTTGGCGTGCTTCTGCACGATTTGATGCTTTGTGGAAGACTGAATGGGTCGTATCGCTTTTATTTATGGGGTTTATATCGTACTTTTGTTCGGAAATTTTGTTGGATCTTGGGTTGATTAAGCAGCCTTTTGAATTTTTGTATGGGGATGCGAATTGAAAGCTACCGTTTTCGACACAGATGGAGGAGAGTTTGGAGACCTTGGGTGGCTCGTTTTAATTCTCTTCTAGTTTAGTGTTTTCCCGATTCAAGCCTCAATCTGTGGGTGAACCTGCGTAAAGATAGGGTGTATTTATCCCTTGATTTATCGGATAAAGTTGCAAAAATGCGCATGATCGGCGTATGATTATAACGTATTTAGTCTGTAAGTCTTTGTGGTCGGAGGATGTTTCGTCCGGCCTTTTTTGTCATTTAATTGAGTAACTTTATAAGTGAGTGTTGAGTCATGCGACGTAATATCGTGCACGATGGTGCCGAAAACCTGAAATATGAGATTCGTGAGATTGTGGCGGTAGCGCACAAGATGCGTGATCTGGGTATGGAGATCACTTGGGAAAATATTGGTGATCCGGTTCAGAAGGGTGAGGACCCGCCTGAGTGGATTCGTGAGATTGTGTGTGATATTGCAGCGGATCCGAAGTCTTGGGCGTATTGCGATACGGCTGGTGTGCCGCAAACGCGTGAGTTTTTGGCTAAGCATGTAAATTTACGTGGTGGTGTGCAAATTACTGCTGATGATATTATGTTTTTTAATGGATTGGGTGATGCGGTTGCGAAAGTGTATGGTTTTTTACGTCGCGAAGCACGGGTATTAGGTCCTTCTCCCGCGTACAGTACCCACTCATCTGGGGAGGCGGCTCACTCTGGGTATGATCAGGTAACGTATGAGCTGGATCCGACTAAGGGTTGGGTGCCTGATATTGAGGATATTCGCAATAAGGTGAAGTATAACGATGCCATTGCGGGGATCTTGTTGCTGACTCCTGATAATCCTACGGGTGCTGTGTATCCGCGTCATATTTTAGAAGAAATTGCTGCGATCGCGAAGGAGTATAATCTCTTTGTGATTTCGGATGAGATTTACGCGCATATTGTGTATAACGGCAATGAGCATTTGCATATGAGCGAGTGGATTGGTGAGGTGCCGGGTATTGCTATGCGCGGGATTAGTAAGGAGTATCCTTGGCCTGGATCGCGTTGTGGTTGGCTGGAAATTTTAAATCGTGATAAAGATGAAAATTTCTCGACCTATGTCGATAGTATTTTAGCGGCTAAGCGTTTGGAAGTGTCGAGTACGACGTTGCCGCAGTTGTCGATTCCGCGTGTGATTGGTGATCCGCGTTATAAGCAGCATTTGGCTGATCGCGAAGCAATGTTCGAAGGGCGTTCGAATGAATTGATTGAGGCATTTGATGGTTGTGATTCTGTTTTAGTGAATAAGCCTGGCGGTGCATTTTATTATACGGTTCTATTTAAAGAAGGACGCTTGACTTCAGAGCAGACTTTGCCGATTGAGAATGATGAAGTACGTGCGACTATTGAGGACATGGTTAAGGATGTCGCACCGGATAAACGCTTCGTGTATTACTTGATGGGGGCTACGGGCATTGTAGTGGTGCCGTTGACGGGTTTTGAGTGTCGCCATTATGGATTCCGTGGGACTTTGCTGGAGCATAATGATGAGAAGCGTGCCTGGATATTAAAATCTCTACGCGATTCTATTGAAGCGTATATGGCTAGCTAATCTCACGTCTTTTGGTGAGAAGGTAGTAGCAAAGAATACCACCGACAGATGCTGTGCATCTTTAAGGGAATTGGATGAAGAAGAAGATTCAAATAGCGGCTGGCTTTGCGATTGCAGCCTTTTTGGTCTGGTTTTTGTTCAAGGATACGAATTGGGATGAGGTGGGGAAGGCGATTAAGGAGATCCACTGGGGGTGGTTTGCCTTGGCGCATGTGCCTCTGTTGATGAGCTTTATATTTCGTATAGTGCGTTGGAAGTATATCGTGAATTCAGTGACACCTACTTCGTTTCGTAATTTGGCGAGCGCTACACAGATCGGTTTTTTGGGGAATATGGTATTGCCTGCCCGTGCTGGGGAGGGTGTGCGCGCTTTAGTTTTAACGCGGCATACTAAGGTCCCTTTTTCTAAAACTTTCGCTTTTGTTGCTTTGGATCGTGTGACAGATTTATTTGGTTTGATCGCAATAATGTTGGTGGCGATTTTTGCTTATCGCCCTGAGTTGGCTGTCACGATTCCGGGGGCTACTTTTGGGTTGAGTGAAGATATTGTTTTTTCCCCCACGACTTATCAAACGGGTGCGTATGGCATGGGGTTTGTGCTGTTTGGGATTATAGCGGTGTTTGTGTTGTTGTATGCACAAAAGGCGTTTATTTTGAAGGTGGTTCAGGCGGTGGTCGGGGTTGTCTCAGAATCCCTTTCTAATTTAGGTGTGCGCTTGCTGACACAGTTTGCGGAGGGGCTGGATGTCTTTAAGTCTCCTCGGGATATGGCGATGGCGATAGTGTTTTCTTTGGCGACATGGATGATGCCGGTGTTGTTTTTTATGTGTACGTTGAAGGCGTTTGGTATTGATGCCCCTTGGTATACGGCGTTTGTTATGCAGTCGATTTTATCGGTGTTTATTGCGGTCCCGGGTGCACCGGGTTTTGTGGGGCAGTTTCATGTGCCTGTTGTGATTACTTTGGTGATGATTGTGTCTGGTATCAATATTGACCAGGCCAAAGCTTTTGCGATTATTAATCATTTAGCTCAATTGCCGCCGATTATATTGTCGGGTGGATATTTCTTGTTTAAGGATGGGTTTCAGTTAACGTCGTTGGCGCATGAGGGGGAGGAGATGATGCATGAGGAGGGGTTGCATGAGATTAAAGCTGCTGAGGAGAACGAAAAGGATACTGTAGAAAGATGAGTTTAGCTAGCATGGTCAGATGGTTTTGTATGGTGATGGTGGTTTGTTCTTGGATGGGACAGGGGTGGTGTGATGGCCTTTATTATTATCGTCCTGTCGAGTCTGGTGCACCGAAGTTTATTGAGAGTGAAGTGGTCGTTTATGGGGGAACACCTGCTGGGGTGGCGGCTGCGATTGAGTCGGCGCGGATGGGAAAGAAGACGGTGTTACTTTCTTTTAATCGCCATGTGGGGGGGGTGACTTCTGGAGGGTTGACGGCCTCTGATTTGGGTAAGGCTGACTCGATTGGAGGGATAGCACTAGAGTTTTACAAGCGACTTGGTAGGAATATAGATTTTAGTCCATCGGAAGCGGAATCGATGTATTTGGAGATGCTGTTTGAAGCTGGGGTGGAAGTTTTGTTTGAGCGGCATTTGGATTCGGTTTCGATGACGAGTGGCCAATTGAGTTCTATTACGATGGATTCTGGAGAATCATTTGGTGCCAAGGTTTTTGTGGATGCGACATATGAGGGGGATTTATTTGCTGCGGCTGGTGTGTCGTATCAAGTGGGGCGGGAACCGGCGGGTGCTTATGGTGAGACTTTAGGTGGACAATGGCAGAAAATTTCGTGGAAGAATGTCTATCAGTTTTGTCGGTTGCCGATTAGTCCTTATGTGGAGCCGGGTAAACCTGAATCGGGATTGCTTCCGGAAATTGCTTCGGAGCCTCCGGGAAAACCGGGTGAGGGTGATTATAAGGTGCAATCGTATAATTTTCGTATGTATCTTTCTGATAAGGAGGATAAGATTCCTTTTCCAAAACCAAAGGGGTATGATGCTGGTCGGTTTGCGTTGCTTGAACGCTTTTTGAATTTTGATGCGGGGATTACGTGGACGTTGAATTATACGACTGCTCCTATGACTGATGGTCCTGTTCAAATACGCCATGGGGATAGTAATAATGCAGGTAGTTTTTCTTCGGATTATGTGGGGGGGAATTATCGCTGGCCGGATGGTACGTATGAAGCGGGTTCGTTTGCTGAATTACCTGCGCCGCGTCGTGGGTTGCCTGTTTCATTTCGTGCGCTGTATAGAATTCGGGAGGCTATTTTTCAAGATCATGTGAATTATCAGTTGGGGATGATGTATTTTTTGGCGAATGATGAGCGGGTGCCGGATGCATTGCAGGAACGTGTGAATCGTTTTGGGCTGGATCCGAATGAGTTTAAGGGATCTAAGCATTGGCCGCATCAGTTGTATGTGCGGGAGGGGCGTCGAATGGTGTCGGATTATGTGATGACGCAGGCGCATTGTGAGGGGCGGGAAGTCGCGGAGGATTCTGTTGGCTTGGCTTCGTATCCGATGGATTCTCATTTTTGTCAACGGGTGGTGGTTGAGGAGAATGGGCAGATTACGGTGCGTAATGAAGGTGGGTTTGGGCATCGATTTAAGAGGCCCTATCCGGTATCCTATCGAGCTATTGTGCCTAAAAGGGAGGAGTGTAAGAATTTGCTTGTTCCTGTATGTTTATCTTCTTCGCATGTGGCTTATGGTTCTATTCGAATGGAGCCTGTGTTTATTATTCTTGGACAGAGTGCTGGTGTTGCTGCAGCTTTGGCGATTGATGGTGATGTGGCGGTTCAGGAAGTATCGTATGAGTCTTTGAAGGCGCATTTGATTGAGAAAGGCCAGCGTCTTGATTATGAGTGAAGGATTTGAAAAAAATAGCGGGACGTTAATGTTTAGAAAACATAAGCGCTTTTTTCAGGTCATGTCGATTGGGCTATTGCTGTTCTATGGTATAGCTACGGGGCGCGGTCTTTTCCCGCAGTTATGTAATTCCCTTTCGTCTATTGTCAATGAGCAAGATGTTTCTGTATTGACATCGAGTACTTGTTGTCGTATGCCGGATGCACAAGCTTCTGGTAATAAATCGTGTGCATTGTGTACGTTGGTATGTACGTTGGCTGAACCGGTGACGTATATTTCCGTTTCTAATTTATTTTCTGGTGTTGATGAGCTTTCTACGCTTGAGCCAGGTATGTATATCCATCAAATTACTTGGACTCCTGCAAGTCTTCGAGGCCCACCTGTTACGGTCTAGTATCGGGTCCTCTCTTTCTATGTTTCGTTCTCTGTGATCCGGTGCATCTATTTACTTTTAATTGATTACACTTGGATTTTATCTGCATGCCTGTAGTGCATCTGCGGATCTGTTTTATCGGAGATTTTCCCCATGAAGAATCGTGGTTTTACTTTAATTGAATTGTTGGTTGTGATTGCTATTATTGGAATATTGGCGGCTATTTTGTTACCTGCTTTATCGCGTGCGCGTGAGGCTGCCCGCCGTGCAAGTTGCCAGAATAATCTGAAGCAAATGGGTTTAAGTTTGAAAATGTATGCGAATGAATCTGATGGTGAGATGTTACCGCCTCAGAAGAGTGTTAATTGCATGAATCAACCTGCGCTGTGGGATTCCGTATTTGATGTTGAGCTGGTTTACCCTGAATATTTGAATGATTTAGATGTGTTGTTGTGTCCCAGTAGTGCAGCAGCAGGGTCTGCATTGGCAGAGTGGGATCGGGGTGAGTCAATTAGCCCTAAGTGGCAGGTGTTTTCAGGTATGATGGCAACGTTAGGTGAGACCGATAATGGGATTGTTGAGCCGTGTGAGGTGTATGGGATCCCATATATATATTTGGGTTGGATGATTGACGAAGAGATGGCTCATGAGTGGCATGAAGATCCTGCGGATCCTTTGGTGCAGAATATGCTGGCTTTGGATATGCTTTGGAATATGAATCCTGAAATTGTGAATGAGAATTGGGAAGTGGCTGCAACGGTTCCCGGAAGTGGTACGGGCGGTGGTGATGTAATTTTACGTTTGCGTGAAGGCATTGAACGTTTCATGGTTACGGATATTAATAATCCAGCTGGATCAGCGAAAGCACAAACGGAAATTGCTTTGATGTGGGATTCGTTTATGGCGATGTCTGAACATTATAATCATATTCCTGGTGGGTCGAATGTTCTTTATTTAGATGGTCATGTTGAGTTTTTGAAATATGGTGGAGAAGATGTAGCATTTCCAATGGAAGAGACGGGGTTGCGCTTTGGAATGGCGATTCATATGAATGCGAGTGGTATGGTTATGCCGTAGAGATAATGTTGGTAGAAATAAAAAGCGCCAGGTGCTTTAGGCACTTGGCGCTTTTTCGTTATAAGACAACTTATTTTGGTGGCTGGAATCTTTTTGGGGCTTCGAAATCTTTGAGGGTGTTAATTTTATAGCAACCACGATTTCAGTATGATACTGACCCTACAGTTTGTAGCACGAAGGCTACATGGCAGGGGTCATGAATTTACCAAAGGTTTTATAGATGCTGAAAATGAATTCGTCGCTTGAGTAGTCGGCCTTCATTCCAGGGAATAGTCCTAAATCTTCGTAGCGTTGGTAAAAGTTTTCACGGTCACGAGGAGATGTTGGGGTTTCTCCTTCTTTTAATTGGTAGCAGGTGGAATAGCGTAAAGGCCATAGATCGATTGGGAGTGTGCGTGAAATCCATTCGATTTGACGATTGAGGTTTTCTATCTCGCTACTGAGTTGCCTTCTTCTTGCGATGACCCATGAATTTTTGGGGGCGGTATCGCGTAAAATATTTGCGCGCAAAGCACTAGCGATGGCTTCATCGTCGAAGAGAAAGCCTTCTTCAGTATTGAGGTTGAACGAGCGCGGGTCGAGATTGGGGGTGCCGATAAAGGCAATTCGCCCGTCCATGACGAATGATTTAGCGTGAACGCAGAATAATGGAGGATCAGATAACCCTTCAGTTTTGGCTTTGGCTTTCATGGTGGTGTATTGAGGGAAATCTTCACTGATACTTTCTGGGTAGGGCATAAACTCATAGATTTGAAATTTAAGTTTTTTGATGTACTGGGAGCGGAGTCGATAATTGGCTGAATAGGCCATGCGATTGTCTGTTGCGGCAAAACTATTGGTGGACATAATAAATTTTACGCCAGGGTGATCTTTGCGAATTTTCTTGAAGGGGCGACGTGCCCAACGGTTGACGATGAGGTAAGGGGTTTGGATGATGAGTTCTTCTTCTGTTTGTTTGATTATGAAGGAGAGTTCGCGGGTTACTTTCCCGCCACCGTACATTTTTAGTAGCCATGGCCAATTGTTTTTACCTGGGTCATCGACAATGTATCGGGTGAATTGTGAATGGAAGAGTGTGTCTATAAAGCGTTCTTTGATAAGTGTTTTGTCTTCTGCTGCGGAAAATGTTTCGGCAAAAATATCATTTTCGGCCACTTGGGAGAAGTAAGATTTATCAGAGAGGTCATGTTCTTTTAGTTTTCGTACAACATCAAGTAGGTCAGTGCTGGAAACTGCATGCTTGTATTCCCAGAACCGTTCAAACGAAGCTTGGGATTGTTTGACTACAGGACCAATGACCATTACGTCTCGGTCTTTAAAATTATAGGAAGTTGAAAGGTTGTAGTAATGATTGTCGTAATTCCGTCCACCGGTCATGGCGAGGACACCATCGATAAGCATCATCTTATTGTGCATGCGTTGATTTATACCGCCTGCAAATAGGACTGCGTTGATGGAGTATTCGGGGATAGATGATTTTAGGGCGCGAGCATTTGGGCGATAATATTTAATTTCAATATTCGGGGATGCCGTGGTGAGATATGCGATGGCTTTGGAATCTTTGAGTGAGGCAATGTGATCGATTATTAATCGAACTTTAACTCCTCGCTGCGCAGCTTTTAGTAATTCATGGAAGACGAGTGTGCCGCATTCATCGTTGGCCCAGATGAAGGTTTGGATGTCGATGGATTTTGCCGCGTTCCGGATTAGGTGTAATCTGAGTTGGAGTGAGTAGTCCCCGCGGTTTATGATACCTGCAAAGTTGTGTTGACTTGGGTCTTCAGCATTTTCGATATTATCTTTGTGTTTTTGGTAAAAAGTGTGAAATGGGCTACATTGTAAAAAAGGGGCATTTGATTGCTGCGGAATGAGTTCTCTAGCTAGAGGTTTTGACCATGAGGCATAGGAGTTGAGTATGCAGATCGCCCCGGCTATGTAGTAAATATAACGTTTCATGGATATGCTCACAGTTTAGTATACCAGCCCAATTCTTTCCTGCCCAAGAAATTCCTCTATCCTACTATGAAAATCTTTACATTTCAATGCTGGTGGGCTATATATTGCATTGCATAGTCTAATTGGAGTACCCTTTTTATGTAAGTCAACCGCCTATTGTTGGGTTGCGAATTAAAACGGGAGTCGCAAAATGCGAAGCAAGATGTTCAGTGGAATTGCGTTGGTACTGTGTGCTGTTATAATGCCAGGTTGTTTGTTGGCTGTAGGTGCAGCTGGTGGTGCTGGTGGAGTGATGTATGTCAAAGGAAATGTGTCTGAATACGTCAATTATCCGGTAAGTGAATTGTATCAAGCAACTCTGAAAGTATTGGATAAACGTAACATGCCTTTATATAGTGATACGCATGATTCCTATAAGGCCAAAATGACCTCTGAATTACAAGATGGCCGAAATGTACGCATTGAAATAGATTCCGTGACGCGTGATTCCTCGGAGATCAAAATACGGGTTGGTGCGAATGGGGATCAAAAGGAAGCGGTGTTGCTTCTTGAGGCAATCAAAAGTAACGCTGGCCCTCAGCGACTTTAGTTTTCTAACTTTATACCGGAGTGCTCGATGACGGCTCCGTTTTTCAGCTCTACAATCTTGTTCGCGAGGCGTTCTGCTTCGTTTATGTCATGAGTGATATGAAGGCATGTGACCTTTGTTTGTTCTTTAATCGTTTTTAGTAGGTCACAAATACTAATCCGTGTTTCATGATCGAGAGCACTTAGTGGTTCATCTAGACACAATATGGATGGTTTAAAGGCTAAGGCACGCCCCAATGCAACTCGTTGAGTTTCTCCACCACTTAGGCCATATGGTTTTCGTTGAAGTAGAGTGGTGATGCCGAGTAATTCTGCCAATTCGTCCACCCGCTTATTGATGGCGTCTTTGGACCATTTACGTACGTGCAAGGAAAATCCCAATTGTTCGGCAACGGTCATGTGTGTGAAAAGAGCGGCGTCCTGAGGAAGAAATCCGATGTTACGCTCAGCAGGCTTAGCATGTGTTGCGTCGACCCCCATGAGTTGTATGGTTCCAGCGCTGACTTTCTTAAGGCCGCATACAGTTTCTAGTAAGGTGGTTTTACCGCACCCTGTACTTCCCATTAGTATACCGTATTCGCCTGTGGGGATCGTCAGTGAGATGTTTTGGAGTTTAAACTCTCCGGCATGAGCGCTTATGTTGTCGATATGAATCATCAATACATCCTTATCGTATAAATTTCTCTGAGCCAAAAATGCGGACCATACCCAGAACCAGTACGGCGGATAGAATCATCAAGAGAGAAACGGCTACAGCGCCTTCGATGTTCCCTACACTCATTTCGAGGAAAACGGTGGTGGGCATGACTTCAGTTTTCATGCGTGTAGCTCCGGCAAAAATCAAGATAGGACCAAATTCACCTAAAGCGCGTGCCCATGCAAGGGTGGCAGCAACAACGAGTCCAGAGCGTGCTTCAGGTAGAGAGACCATCCAAAAGGCTTGGCTTCGGGAGCAGCCCAAGGTCAGTGCAACTTGCTCACGCCGTTCGGTTATTTCATCAAAGGTTGCACGCATGGTGCGTACAGCGAAAGCACACGCGACCATGAACTGTGCGAGAATTACTCCCGAGACGGCATAGGTTATACGGGCACCGGATACACTCTCATAGACTTCTTCAAACCAACGTCCGGGAGCGGAAGAGAATAAAATAAGCAAGCTCAGTCCAACGACCAATGGAGGAAGAACAATTGGGATGTCCAGAAGTGAGTCCAATAGCCCTTTGCCGGGAAAGCGGAATCGCGACATCAGGTAGCCGATAGGTACAGCCACCCAAAGGGATAAAATGGTAGCGATTGTGCAGCTAATGAGGCTCAGTTTAATGGCGAAGCGAATTTCAGGGGACTCGAATGTGTTTGCAATCAGTTCTAAAAAACTTTTGGATTCGCCTCCATTGCCGGGGGCGGCCATATAAGCGATATCTGCAATGAGCATTGCGGCGATCAGGATAACATAGACACTGCCCAGGATGGTGAGTCCAATGAAAAAAGGCAAATCAGAACTAACACGGTGTGTACTGCTTGGTGAGGGGGTACTCATGGGGTCGAGTCCGCATAAACCCATTCAAAACCACTCATTCGAAATTGTTCTTTGGAGGTGGATGTTTTTAAGGCTTCCTCTAAACGTTGAAGCAGTAATGGATAGCGCGTTTGCTGAGCAATAGCCACGGTTTGGATAGCGATTGCTCCGTTGAGTTCTATAGGAATGATATCGGCTTTTTCGGTAATTTTGGTCGTATTGGCTTTGTAGACGATGGCAGCTTCGAGTTGTCCCACGACTAATTGACTCACAAGTAAATCCGCTGTTGGGGTATTTACCACAACGTTTTCCTGCACTGCATCATAAAGGCCTTGGTCACGGAGGAGTATTTCAGTCATAGCGCCTAATGTGCTCTGTTCTTCGTTGCATACTCCAAGCTGTAATGGACCTTTAGCTAAATCGTGGAGGGTTTGAATGTCTTTGGGGTTGCCCTTAGGGACTATGATTACGATATCTGTTTGAGAAATGGCTTCGGCTTGGGTGAACTGAGATTCGACGCCCTTCATAAAGCTGGCATCGCAGGTGTGGTACATATCGGGTTGCCCGCCGCCTTTAATCTGTCCGAGTAAAATACCGCAGCCATTGTAGATGGTAGTGATGGTAATGCCTTCGCGTTCTTGGAAAGCCGCAAGTGTTTCTTCGATGGCCACACGGTTTACGCCGCCACTGTAATAGAGTATTTCAGGGGATTCGGTCCACTCATCGCCGGGGAGTGGTGGAAACCCATGGGTTTCAAAAATGACGCCACCTTTGGAGGGCGCATTCATGTATCGTGCAAAGCGTAAAGCTTCGGTTGGTGATTTAGAAGCGGTTAAAATACCGACAGTTACGTTTTTTTGAAACTCTTCAGCACCGTTAAGCGCGATAGCTTCAAGCGCGGGGTATTGATTGACGGTAGCATCCCAGACGATGGCAGCATCTACTTTACCCAATTTAAGGTCATTGGCTACTTCAGGAACGGTGGGTTTGAATACACCGCGATCTTGTACCGCTGCTTCGACCTGTGACCAATGCCCGAGCTTCGTGAGAAGTTTTTTTGTCGTCTTCCCTACCGATGCCGCATCGGAGTTAGCCAGAGAAAGGTGAATGTCCTTGCGATAAAGATCGGCTGCGCTTTGAATATTTTTGGGATTGCCTTTGCTTACGGCGATAACTGGAACCAGTAGCGATGCAGGTAAAGTTTCTTGGACCAGGCCCTTATTTTTTGCAATATCCGTATAGGATGAATCCGCAGCGATATACAGGTCGCCTTGTTGGCTGATTTCCAGATTTGACAATAACGTACCGGACCCGCCGTACTGCAATCTGATTTGTACGCCGTATTCTTCTTCATAGGCTTTAGCGATTGCTTCGATGGGTACTTTTGTTCCTGCTGCGCAGTACACTTCCAGTACAGTTGATTTATCGGGGCCACTAGGGCCGTTGGAATCCATTAGAGCAATCAGCGCGATGATAACCACAATCGTGATCAATAATGGTTTAGTAGCTCCGCGCATGTTGACTGACTCCTGAGATTAACTAAATCTAAGCAATGATAAAGGCTGTATTAAGGAGCGCAAATTATATCAAAGCGCAAATGGGGCAATCTACCCGCCGTTGAATTGGGACTTTGCGCATGCTCATGGTGCGTAGATCGCCGTACAGCATTTTCCCGTCGAGCGAAGGACCCATGCCGGAAAGTATCTTGATCCCTTCCATCGCAGCAATGCACGCAGCTGTTCCTGATACAGCGCCAAAGACCGGAAATTTTCGTTTCCATGCTGGTGGAATTTCAGGGTAGATGCATTGTAGACAAGGTGTTTCGCCGGGAATAATGCTGGTGACTTGATATTCAAGACTGAACATGGCTGCATCAACCAAAGGTTTGTTATGTTTTATGCATTCCCGATTCATCAGGAAGCGCTCTTCAAAGAGCGGGGCGCAATCGAACACGATATCGGCTTGGGCAACCAAATTAACCACGTTGTCTTCGTTAATATTTTCAGGCACTGCTTTAATTTCCATACAGGGATTAAATTCGAGTAAGCGACGCTTGGCGGAGTCCACTCGAGATTTGCCTAAACCTTTGTAGGTCATCAAGACTTGACGGTTCAGATCGCTATGCTTTACATCCCCTGCATGAGCCAATATAAGTTTCCCAATTCCAGCAGCGGTGAGCTCTTGCGCTAAGGGACCACCGAGTCCACCTACACGTGAAATGAGTGCCGTGGAATTTTTGAGACGCTCTTGTCCAGCTTCGCCAAAATCGCGCACAGAGATTTGCCAGTCGTATATCGCTTTTTCTTCATCGTTTAACGGCGCCATCTCTCATCAGCCTCCGGCAATGGGCGGAAGTAATGTCAGTACATCGCCATCGGTCAAGGTGGGCCACTGTTCCCGGTTGACTGGCTCATCGTGCATAAGCACCAACGCCGAGGGGAGTAGCTCTCCTTGGCTATCAAATAGAATGACTTGAAAAGATTCGTCATACGATGCAGCCGCTTGAGCTACGGCTTCAGGAATTGATGTGCCCTCAGCAATGTCCAGTACATCAGATTCTCTCTGGGCCAAATGCCTTAATTGACCGTTATATTCAATGGTGATCTTCATTGTTTTCCTCATATTCACACTACAGACACCGAGTATAACGCACTTAGACTAAATAAAAAAGAATAAAGCGATAAATATATCGTCTTTTTCAATGGATAATTGATATTATAGATATGATAGTAGACCAATTGATTTTACCGGAGAAGTATAATGAAAACATCACATGCCATATTAATTGCTGCTTTAGTAATCGTTGCGCCTTGGGCTTTCGCCCAGATTCAATTCCCTGATAATTCAATTCAAACTACAGCCGGGCAACCCGCTTTTAAAAGTACAATAGTGGTAAGTCCAGTTGGGACTTACCTTGAAAACGGTACTGCACTTAAAGCGGCATATGAAGCCGTAGCAGGAGCCACAGCCGATGCTCCGGTATTAGTAAAAGTAGAACCCGCTACCTATGACTTAGGTGCAGGAAATATTGACTTAATCGAGTATGTGAATTTAGAAGGCTCCGGTGTTGAATCTACGATTATCAAAAGTTCTCAAAATGACGCCAGTGTTGGCGTGTTGGATTTTTTCGATCAAGCGGGTGTAGTAGAAGTGAGGCACCTTACTGTCATGCATACTGGAACAAACCTTGGATTGGGTATTTACAATGGCGCGACTATGTATTTAAAGGATGTGGAAATTGAAATGTCCGGTGCACGTACAGGAAATACATTTGGCGTGTATAATGATGGTTACGTGCAATTGAGAGATTCAGTGGTGACTATAAATGGGTACACTTCATCTGGACCTAGTGTTACGGTGTTTGGTGTTTCCAATACTTTTTTCTGCGAAGTTTTCAGCTCTACACTTCGCGTAAGTGGTTCAGATGCAACGTGGGTTGCTGGCTTATATAATCAGGAAGGGACATCGGTTTTACGAAATTCCACCTCAACTGGATTCGACAGTACTTCAGTATCAGGTTCATATGGTATATGGGGAGATACTGATTTAGCTGGAGATCCCGATGCGATATATGCAGCCGCTTGCGAATTGGGCGGTACGGACGGCCCAGATGGATCAGCTGCTAACTTATCGGCTTTAGTGAACTGTTGGGACTTTAGTTTTGAAGCGATTGCCGATAGTCCGATTATTTAATAGCCCGCTTAGCCAATTCTTTCCGGCAAGCATTAAAGTACGCTAAAACCGCTTCCTTTTGCTCAAAATCTCGTGCTTGGTGATAGGCAATATGTTCATCGACCTTTTTCAATAATCATTCAACTGATTCGCTATGGCGGATCGGTTTTCCATCTTTGATGATGTAAATGGGATTCGTATGCGCTTCTGTATCGGGATAGCCCTCGAGTTGTTCACCATGCCCGCGCGCACTCACCCACATGGATTCCGAAAAAGGGATGATCGTTTTTGCCGAAGTATTTACTGGAAGGGTATTGCTCTCGAGCGCAATGGTTTTTACTATCTTCCCGTTGACGATGATGTCCACCATATCGAGTGGAGCCACTTCAGACTGGACTCGAATGTCGACCTTCACAGATGCCTCAGCACCATAGGTACCGATCGTATCGCCGGGCTTAGCGCCATTCACGCTAAGTTCCAGCACCGGCCCAGTCGTAAAAAAACTCCGACCATCCGCCACGGCCTGAGTCCATTCTTCCACCGAATGCCCGCGTGGTAGATAGGCATAGGTACGGCAATCTCCCAATGCACGACAATATGGAAAATCACTACCCCCTAGCGCAGGGAAATGATGCCCTGCATTGAGCATATGGTACAAGCCCTCTAATCCAATCCCGCGGTAGGCAGCAAATTGCAATAGCTCCATACCATCGGTAGTCACGTCAATGAAGTCCGCATAAATTTCTTGTTCATAGCCCACGTGTGCATGAATGGCCAGGCCATTCAATCGATGTGTTTCATGCGCAACATCTTTAAAAAAGGGCCAATCATTTGGATTTAAAAAGTCCCCATTAAACACCAAGGCGTCGCCCATTAACAGACAGATATGACCATAGGTAAGGCAGCGATACTCCTGCCCGGAGCTCAGAGAATATCCATTCTCCTCAACGATTGATGCGCGACCCATGCCCAAATTCTGTGGCCATTCTTGCTTATCCATAGTGCCTGTATACGTTACCGTGTCGTTCATCCCCAATAAGAAACGGTGGCAAATATCTTCAGCCTCTATCAAATCCAGCGCACCTGCTTCCTCAGTTTTATCGCGACGATTCAAATGGATATGCGTGTCTCCCGATACCCAATTACGCTGAGCTATGTCCAAGGTACGTTCCAATTTTAGTGTAACGCTCTTGCTACTCTTCCTCGGCATCTTGATCGTTTTACGGATGGGGCGGTAGTCAAAACCTTTCCATACCTCTATGGTTGCCTTTTCCTGGAGGGACCTGCATATCAAACATACTCTGGGAATAAAAGAACCAACCATAATAGCGAAACGGACCTTTGGTAATTCGGTTGCCCAAACGCTGAAGGCTCCATGGAGCAAGGGGATTGCCCACTGGTTCATAATAGTTGCCATCCGCCCCAATCACATTAACACGATACATCACCAACTCACCCGTATCAGCTTCAATCACTTTAACAGAAAGCAGGGGAGCACTCGTTGGGGCGATACTCGGTTTTCCAGGAGCATCATTAACGGACGCAGTGTGAATAAATCGTTCCGAAGGTGTATTACGATCCGCATCTTTCAGCGCAGGAGTACCACCGTGGGCATGAACTATAGAAGGTAAAACTAAACAGGTGATGATAAGACTAACAACATGCTGCAATTTCCACATACCAGGTGAAACTCCTGTATAGTTTATTCGTGATCTTCGTGTGTACAACCTGCTTGGCACTTGGGGCATTTTTTGCATTCGCGTTGGTTAACCCAATGCGCCAGCGCAATGCTCAGACCACCTATGACAGCCATCGGCGCTTCAGCCCAACTCGCTTCAATTTCATGGCCCAAGGTGATCAAGCCAAAGCCTACCGCAAAAATAACTATGGCGTGTATTTTTTTATGCAACCGAAAATAACTGGGGAGCAGTGATATACTCGCAATGAGGAACACACAGACCAAAATCGTATCCTCAATGGCATGATTGGTTAAAAATGCAAGTCCAAAAAGGGGCAATATGCCAATGGCAATAGGCATTAACGCACAATGAATCGCACAAAAGAACGAAGCTGACATGCCCAGCTTATCCAATCGTTGACCCCATTTATTTGATTCTTCAGAACTCATAATCGCCTCTTATTAATACAGTGTATCAATAAATGATATTGATAATAGAATATCATTATATTATAACCTATATGCAAATGCCAACTCTCATTAAAAGCCCTTGGATAGTACCTTGACTGGGTTATTCCTCTATGTTATTATTTGGGGATTAGCTTTTAGCACTCAAGCCTTTTGAGTGCTGATATGGCCGTGTATTTTCAAGGAGTTGCCACGCGCGATTCAACGGCTTACAAAATCTAAGTTACTATTTGTCAACTGGTTAAGAAACCAAGGAGAGTTACGAAATGGCAAAGCAAATGCTTTTCGGTCAAGATGCACGTAAATCCATGATCAAGGGTGCAGACATTTTGGCTGACGCTGTAAAAGCTACATTAGGACCAAAAGGTCGCAACGTGTTGATCGAAAAATCTTTCGGCGCCCCTACCATCACCAAAGACGGTGTGAGTGTGGCAAAAGAAGTTGAATTACCCGATCCGTATGAAAATATGGGTGCTCGCATGATCCGCGAAGCTGCCAGCAAAACCCAAGACGATTCCGGTGACGGAACCACAACCGCTACGGTTCTGGCTCAGCACATGGTCCACGAAGGCTTCAAACAAGTTACTGCCGGTGCCAATCCTATGCAGCTCAAACGCGGTATGGAAAAAGCACTCAAAGTAGTGGTGGGTGAAGTTGCTCGTATTTCCAAAAAACTCAAAACCGAAGAAGAAGTAACTTCCGTTGCTTCTATCTCCGCCAACGGCGACGCTGAAATCGGTGAAATGATTGCCAACGCCCTTGAAAAAGTCGGCGATGATGGTGTTATTACCATTGAAGAAGGTAAAGGCCTCACCTCAGAACTTGCAGTAGTAGACGGTATGGAATTCGACCGCGGCTACTTGTCTCCATACTTCGTGACCAATCCAGAAAATATGTTGGCCGAATTGGATGACTGCTACATCCTTTGCTACGAAAAGAAAATCAGCAACATGCAAGACATGCTGCCACTTCTTCAATCCGTAGCCCAAGCCGGTAAACCATTATTGATTATCGCTGAAGACATCGAAGGCGAAGCACTCGCTACATTGGTAGTTAACCGTATCCGCGGAATGCTTAACATCGTAGCCGTGAAAGCACCTGCTTTCGGTGACCGTCGTAAAGAAATCCTGCGCGACATTGCTGTACTCTCCGGTGGAGAATACATCTCCGAAGAACTCGGTATCAGCCTCGAAGGCGTTACCCTTGATCAACTCGGTCGCGCTAAGCGTATCGAAATCAGCAAAGACACCACCACCATCATCCAAGGCGGTGGTAAAAAGAAAGACGTTAACGGGCGCATCGATTCTATTCGTCGTGCGATTGCAGCCACTACTTCCGAATACGACCGCGAAAAATTGCAAGAACGTCTTGCTAAACTCGCCGGTGGTGTGGCTATTATCCAAGTCGGTGCTGCCACCGAAGTGGAACTCAAAGAAAAAAAATCTCGTACACAAGATGCATTAAGTGCAACGCGTGCGGCGATTGAAGAAGGTATCGTAGCAGGTGGGGGAACCACTCTGTTAGCCATCCGTAAAAAAGTTGCTTCCTTGAAACTCGAAGGTGACCAACAAACCGGTGCTGACATCATATACGGTGCACTCGCTGCTCCATTGAACCAAATTGCTGAAAACGCCGGACACGAAGGCGCAGTAATGGTTCAAGCCGTAGAAAAAGCTAAAAATAACCACGGACTCAATGCAGCCACAGGCGAAATTACCGACATGCTCAAAGCCGGTATCCTCGACCCTGCAAAAGTCATCCGTAACACCTGCCAAAATGCTGTCAGTGTTGCCGGTATCTTCATCACCACCGAGTGCATGATTACCGACATCGAAGAAGAAGAGCCTGCTGGTGGCGGTGGTCACGATCACCACCACGGCGGCGGAATGCCCGGCGGAATGGGCGGCATGGGCGGCATGCCCGGCATGATGTAATCCATCACGCTAAATCAAGTACTAAATTCAACGCCCTGGATTCGAAAAGAGTCCGGGGCGTTTTTTATGTATTGCTTTAATTGGTGCCGATTCCCAATCGTTTACGTTCGGATTTGCTATCCATGCCACCACATCGACAACGCGAAGGCCGTTTTTGAACTGCACACGTAGTACAGTCGACTAAAAAATGAATGGGGTAATAATACCCATTGACAACAAAGCCACCTGCAAAAAACTCGAAACCAAACCCTGGCCCTCATCCCACAAGAATTCAATGCTGCGATGCAAGACGAGGCATTTGCATGGTTGAATACACAATTGAAACAAGATGCTAATGCCCCAGAAAAAGCTTGATCACACAAAAGCCAGCAATCAATAAAATTACAAATAAAATCGTTAGCAAGTTAAACCACTTATCAATAATGGCTTTAACCGGATCACCAAATTTCTTAATCAGCCCCGCCACCAAAAAGAATCGCGCAGCACGACCAATCACTGTTGCGACAAAAAACATGAAGAAGTTAAGCCCAAATACACCTGCTGTAATAGTTACTACTTTGTAAGGCACCGGTGTAAAGGCTGCAACGAATACAAACCAAAAATCCCATTCTTGATAGATGACCTGTACTTTTTCAAAGCCGTCTTCATAGAACCCCGGTACATAGTTAAAGAACCACTGATCCACGGACGACCAGAACCCCCACCCCAGTGCATACCCCGCCATACCGCCCAATACAGAACCCGCAGTACAAATTGCTGCATACTTCATGCACTTTTCGCTCTTGCCTAAACACAAAGCAATCAGCAATACATCCGGCGGAATAGGAAAGAAACTGGATTCGCCAAAAGCAATGATAAATAAAGCCCATGCGCCATACGGCGTCTCCGCCCAACTCAACACCCAGTCATATAAACGGCGTACTATCTTCATAAGGAAATATCTCTGTCCTTCAGTTCATCCAAGGCTTCATAGTTGGTGATATTTCGGTGCAAAGGGGTGACACTCACTTTATTCTCCGCAATCGCTTCGAAATCCGTTCCGTCATGAATCACATGCTCAGGTCGCATCCCACCAATCCAATAATAACGAATACCGCGCGGATCCTTACGTTCATGAATTTCATCGCCATAATCGCGCAGCCCTTGCTTGGTAATCGCAAAGCCCTGCAACTCCTCAAATGGAATCTGGGGGACATTCACATTCAGCACCGTATCCGGAGGTAAGCCATTTTCCAATACATGCTGGGCAATAATCACACCCACCTTAGCAATGTCATCAAATTCACGCGCATTATAACTCGCATTCGAAATTGCAATTGAAGGAATACCCAAAAGCATTCCCTCGTACGCGCCAGCCACTGTTCCAGAATACGTAACATCATCGCCCAAATTCGGCCCAGTATTGATCCCGGAGATTACAATTGCTGGACGGCTAGGCAAGAGTTTATGCACAGCCAACATGACACAATCGGTCGGAGTCCCATCCACATGATAGAAATGATCCCGTACTTTCTTGGCTCGGAGAGGATGATGAAGCGATACACCATGCCCCACAGCACTCTGCTCTGAACTCGGAGCCACAATCCACACTTCACCCAATTCCTCTAAGGCCTTCGCCATGATTTCCAGAGCAGGGGAGAGAAATCCGTCATCATTGGTGACCAATATAAGTGGTTTAGTCATTGTAAGTCTTTTTATTGTAATGGGTTAAATTCTCATAGTGATGTGTAGTTCTACAATCGCTTGTAGCCATGGACTATAGCACAGGAGTGAGGAATCCTTCAAAAGCGGGAAAAGCCAGAAGATTTATGGAACTTTAACTGTTTGTAGAGTTTAGAGTTATTAATGATTACGTTACTAATGTAATCTTTACCTTACACCTCTTTACTTTTTGAACAAGAACTGGTAGTATGGGTAATAATGGGTGTACAAAGTACTTACTAACTCGTTTATTTCCAAGTGGTTGGGTGTCAAGTCGTTCTGAATAATTTCGTTTCATTTATGTGCTGGGGGAAGGTAGCTAAGCCAAGGTTTGGCAATACGATAACAGGATAATTAGGTTCATGGCGACAAAGAAGACTAAAAGCAAAAAAAAATCTACAGCGAAGAAGAAGTCTGTGAAGAAGAAAAGTGCTAACAAGTCTAAACCCAAAAAAGCTGTAGTCAAGGCTAAACCCAAATTGAAAGCGAAAGCTAAGGCTAAGCCTGCTGCGAAATCCAAAACGAAAGCTAAACCGGTTGCAAAGAAAAAAGCCCCGGCTAAAAAAGCGAAAGCCAAGGTGAAAGAACCTAAAGTAGTAGCAACCGATAAAATTCTCTCGAAAAAGTTTTTAGTTGACCTGGCATCAGCTATTCGCGATGCCGTACAACCCGAGATGAATAACTTTAAGGGCCGCGATATCGTCGGGGCTGCCGAAAGCGCTGACGCTACTTTTCATATTGATTCAGTCGCCGAAAAAACACTCTTGTCCTTCCTCGAAGAGGCTAAAAAACCCATATGCTACTATTCTGAAGATGCCGGATACACGACTTTTACGGCGGCTCCACCCAAGTATTTATTAATCGTCGATCCCATGGACGGTACACGCGCTGCCAAAAGTGGATTCGAAGGATGCGTGGTTTCCATTTGCTGTACACGGGTCATGGAACGCCCCGATGTTTCCGACATCGACAATGCCCTCGTCATGGAGTTAACGCAAGATCGCTACTTCTATGCTGAACGCGGTAAAGGGGCCAAGATGTACGTCAACGGCAACGCACGCAAAATAAAACTGGCCGATTTAGATGCACCCGACCGCATGGCTTGGGCCATGACCGTTCCTGCACGTCCAGCTGAACTCATTTTCCCCGTCTCCGATAAATTAATTGATGTCAGCAGCTTGCACGGCGGCTTTTTTGCCTGCAACAGCAGTTCATATAGCCTTACCCGGTTACTCACCAACCAACTGGATGCCTGTGTTGATATAGCCAATCGCTTCTACCGCGATATTCCTGAAGCGGTGGAGCATTTGTTTATCAATGCAGGGCGTGGTAACATCATTGGAATTTGTCCATACGACTATGCTGCAGCCTTATTGATTGTTCAAGAAGCGGGCTGTATAGTGACAGATGCCTACGGCAAAAACTTTGATGATGTGCTTCTGCTTGATTCCACATCAGCCAATCACCAATCATTTATCGCGGCCACCAATAAGTCCCTGCACAAGAAATTGCTCGGATATTACGACACCCGCATTGGCCAGTGGGAAACTTTATTGAAACAACGTCACGAAGCACGGTAGTCGTCTCCCCGAGGAATGCACCACGGCGAGTAAAAGGCCTAGGTGTGCATAAAACAGGGGGTAGACATGACTCATGCGATCCAACAAGAAAACGTCTTCCGCATCAATAATCTGGTAAAAACCTACCAGATGGGTGAAGTCTCCGTCTCAGCCTTACGCGGCATTTCCCTCGATATCCATCCCGGCGAATTTCTCGTCATCCTCGGACACAGTGGCTCAGGGAAAAGTACCCTGTTAAATATCATTGGGGGCCTCGATACCCCCACCACAGGAACAGTGCAATACGAAGATCATAATCTAGGTGAGTTTACCGAAACAGAACTCACCCATTACCGCCGTAAACACATCGGCTTCATCTTTCAGTTCTACAATCTCATGCCCAACCTCACAGCCAAAGAAAACGTAGAAATGGCTACGGAGATTTCAGACGATCCCATGCCCGCTTTAGAAGCCTTGGAGCTGGTCGGGCTTGCCAGCCGTGCTGGCCATTTCCCATCACAACTTTCCGGTGGAGAACAGCAACGTGTCGCCATAGCACGGGCAATCGCCAAACGCCCCCGTGTTCTTTTTTGCGACGAACCCACCGGCGCACTCGATATTGCTACTGGTAAAATCGTGCTTGAAGTGTTACAAGATGTAAATAAAAAAATGGGCACCATCTTACTTGTTATTACCCACAATGCGGCCATTGCTGAAATAGCCGACCGCGTGATCCATATGCGCGACGGGCACGTCACTGAAATCGAAGTCAACGATGAACCCAAAACCCTCGATGACGTGGTCTGGTGATGCGTACCCTCGATAAAAAAATATTGCGCACCATGTGGCGTCATCGCTCACAGATTATTGCAGCGATTGCTGTGGTCACCTGTGGGACCGCTTGCTTTATTTGTCTCGCCTCCTTGCACGAAAACTTAAAACTCACTCGCGATAGCTATTATGCCCAAAATCGTTTTGCCGATTTTGAAATCCGCCTCGAACGCGCACCCACAAGCAAACTTTATGAACTCCAAGAAATTCCTGGGGTACGTCAAGTCCGTGGCCGAATCGTAGAAGATGTTAAACTGGATATTGAAGGAGTGACTGATGCTCGTATGGGCCGGGTCATCTCGGTTCCCGAAACTGGCGGTGGTTTTTTAAACGGTCTAGTTATCCGAAGTGGAAATTTCTTCGAACCCGGTGCCCAAAACGAAGTCATTCTTAGTGAACAATTCGCTCAAGCCAATGAGCTCGGAGTGGGGGAGGACATCAAAGCCACCATTGATGGAAAAAAGCACACCCTAAAAATTATCGGTCTAGGCCTATCCCCAGAATACGTTTACACTATTCGAAATGTACAAGAACTTGTACCCAGTCCCGATCGCTTCGGTATCCTATGGGTGCCCCGCGATTTCGCCGAATCCGCCCTCACGATGGAATCCGCCTGCAACAGCATCATCGGTTCGGTAGAAAGTGAAGACCAGCTAGATACCATACTGAATGCAGCCGAACCGCTCCTTGATACCTACGGAATCTTTGCCAAAACAAAGAAATACGATCAACTTTCAAACCGTATACTCTCCGACGAAATCCGAAATCTCGGTGTAGTATCCCGAGTTATTCCAACCGTGTTCCTCGGGATTTCAGCACTCGTTATACTCATCCTACTCAACCGCATGGTACGCAATGAACGCACGCAAATCGGCTTGATGAAGGCCTACGGGTATTCAAGTTTCGCTATCGCCATGCACTACTTCCAATTCGCCCTTGTCATTTCCTTAACGGGATGTATTTTAGGCTTTTTTGTGGGGCAATACCTTGCTGGGAAAATGATCGAAATGTACGTGAGGTTTTTCTCATTCCCCATCTTACAATCACGTATTTATCCCAATATTCTTGCGCAAGCCATGGGGATCTCCATTGTATTTTCCATGATAGGTGCCATGAGTGCCGCCTACCGAGCCGCAGGTATAGATCCAGCCGAATCTATGCGCCCCGAAGCACCTGTTGTAGGACATAGAACATTGCTTGAACGAGTACAGCCGGTATGGCAACGATTAAGTTTTACATGGAAAATGATCGTACGCAACGTAACCCGCCACAAATTTCGTTCCACCATCAATATATTTGGTGTAATGGTCTCCACCGCACTTCTCATCATAGGGTTCTTCTCCATCGACGGTATCGATTATTTAATGGAATTTGAATACGAAAAAATGCAACGTCAAGATGTACGTGTTAGTTTTTATTTAGAGCGCGGCAAAGATGCCCTCTACGATGCCAAACGCTTCGACTATGTTGACCACGCCGAACCCATGTTGCAATACCCCTTCACGCTGACCAACGATTGGCGTACCAAAGATGTATTGCTTGTGGGACTGCCACGCCATGCACGATTACAGCGTTTAATGGATACCGAAGAGCGAGTCGTGGATATTGGTGAGAACGGCCTAGTGCTTACGCAAAAGCTCGCCGACATGCTCTCCCTTCGCGTAGGCGATACGGTAAAAGTAAAACCTATGATGGGGCGGGTGACCGATGAAAAAAACGTCCGTGTTTCCAAAATTATCCAACAATATTTTGGCGCTTCGGGCTACATGAACATAGAAGCCCTCAGTCGAGTAATGAGCGAATCCTTCGCCATGAATTCCGTTCTACTTAAAACAGAACCTGGGAAAGAACACCGCCTAAACGATGAACTCGAGGATATACCTGCTGTTTCCTCTATCGAAGTTAAAGAAGATTCCATCCGCAACATGAGCGAAACCATTGAAATGAATATGAAAGTGGCTAGTTTCGTTTCAGTATTATTTGCCGGTGTGATCGCGTTTTCCATTATTTACAATATCACCTCCGTATCCCTCGCCGAACGTGAACGCGAATTGGCTTCATTACGTGTTATGGGCTTTAGCCGAGACGAAGTTGGGCGAATTTTATACCA
>Ga0315320_10000003_pt1 | contig 271250 bp, 258 predicted proteins | sample M140m21515metaG_FD_203458 | JGI IMG/M metagenome (GOLD analysis project Ga0315320, IMG submission 203458) | Ammonia-oxidizing marine archaeal communities from Monterey Bay, California, United States - M1 40m 21515 | ecosystem: Environmental > Aquatic > Marine > Coastal | place: USA... | reverse complement strand
TAAGGACTCGTTCCACCCGAATAGGTAACCTCAGCTATGCCATTACTGTCGCCAAAACAATTTACATTAAAACCATTGAAATTAGTTAGAATCGTTGCTGAAGAAATCAATAAGTTAGGCTCTGTTACGTTAAATGTATCTCTATCCGAACATAAAAACCCATCACTTACAAATAACATATACGCTCCAGGCCCAAGCCCCCATAAACTATCTGAAATTGAAGGGATTAGCGTACTACCCTCGAGCGTAATATCCGACCATTCATAAACAAATGGTTCCTCTCCAATTACATCTGTAGAGATATATCCATCATCAGAATCAAAACATGAACTATTTTGAATTACTGCATTGATCTCAGGATTTGCATGCACTGTTACAATATTAAAAGTATCAATAAGACAATCCAGACCATCAAAGGTAATTTGGACATTATATACGCCTGAATCAGCCAATTCAATATCAGGAATCGTAAAAGAAGCATTTAAATCTGTAAATCCATTTGGTCCTGACCAAGAATAATTAGCCAATCCCGAATAGGTAGCTTCAATATTTAAAGTATCGGATTCACAAACCGGATCATTATAATCTACACTTGGCGGTGGACACGCTGAAACGTTGATTAATAAAATATTACTCGCTGTAAGTGGACACCCATTGGCGTCTAATAAGTCAGAGGCTCCCTCATTACCATATTCATTCTGTGAAATTTCACCCGTTCCGAAAATGTAAGTAACATGTTCTAACGTTGAATCACATTGGAACATCAAACAATCATCAACCACCGTAGCTCTAAATTTAACAACTGTACTATCAGTACCATCAATAGATGCAATAACCTCACCACCAGTTAGTGCATCAGCCCCTGCACCAACTCGTACCTTTATAGAATTTGTAGCTGCATCATATTCTGCTTGATCGTCACCAGAAATGTCAGTTTTCACTCCTGAGTTCGGACCGAAATCAATTGAAATAGAATTTGGAACATATTGAGTTCTAGGATCTAACGTATCAATCATAAAAGTGTTTAACGATAAATCAGAACCTATATTCTTTCCTACAAGCGTATATTCTAATTCATCTCCAGGCTCCACAATCCCACCGTTCAGGTCTTCAATATACACCGATGCTCTTAAATCAGGTTCATAGATATCTATAACTGAGGTCAATACACGGCATAAAATATTTTCACCCGAAGTTGCAACCCGAACCGTTGCTGAATTGGTATTGTTACCGATATAATTCAAACTAGTATTATCAGGAATAAAAATGGCCGCGTCATAGCCCAAATTATTATTCAACCCTGGGTTTCTAAACGGTGTTACTGCCGCGCCATAAGAGATTGTGCTGTTAAAACAGTTGTTCACAGGATGTAGAGCATCGGAAATAGAAACAAATGAACCCGCTCCGTTGAATGAAAGACCATCCCCTGATGAACTCCGGTCACCCTCGTGGGCAATTACTCCTAATTCAAATGATACAGGGCCAGAAATAGGTGTATTAAAGCCAGAAATAGGTATATCAAGCGTTGTTCCGAAACCAATAGCTCCATAACCATCAAAGACGGTTAGATTCCTCATGGACTCATATATATTTTTATAAACTACAACAATAGACCATCCGCCAAAAACATTCGATGCATTCGACCTGGCAAGTACATTTGCAACGGTAAATCTTGCTTTAACACCAGCATTTTGAACAATACCCGTTATATCTTTAAAACAGTTATAACTTGGATGACTAATACCAGATATATCAATGGTTTCCTCAGCAAATATATCCTGGTACGGTTCAGAATTGACACTAATCTTCACCTGATCTCTCTGAGCATAACCTTGAGTTCCTGTACTAATTTCACCACTCCAATACAATCCCGCCCAAAGGACCTCACTACAATTGTCTAGGTCTAGACTGTCACTGGTTGACATAAATGTGGAAATATCACTATCGATGTCGACAAATTGCATATTTTGATTGTCGTTTGCACCATTACCGCTCGGGGGCATCTGTGCTTGAAGAAATGAACAGCTCCCGCCACTACATGATATAGCAACATTTGAAAGAATGCGAATACCACCTTTTTGAGCATTTTGATAGCGAATTTCAAAAGGTTCAAATAACTGACTTTGAGCAGTAAAAAATATTCCATTACAAAAAAGAAATAGGAAAAAAAGATCTTTTTTGAACGTTTTTGAAATTATATTATTATTTGCCGTCAGCAACACAGATTTAATGTTAAGGTTTTGTACATATGAAACGAACAATTCTGAAAGAGGTTGCTAAAATAGTTAAAACGTTTTCCAACTATGAAAAAGAGCGCGCAAATATTCGCTTATATAGTTAAAATAAGAGACGATAATATCGAAAATAATTTGACTTTAGGGCTTTGAAAAACCACTTTTCATAATAGCAACAGACTCCTTGCCGATACCCACAATAGACATCATGTTTAAGGGAAATTCAAGAAGAACATGGGTGAAACTTAAAAAAAACAAAAAGGTAAGCCCTAATCCGTAGTCTATAAGATAAACTACACAGGCAGCGATCCAAATCAGCAATACAGCGATGAAACGAATCTTTGGAACTTTATGCCATTTAATGATCTCGGTTTTACTAAACCAATTTAAATAATGGTAGAGATACGCAAAAGAAATAAACCGCATTAATAATATGCCCGGGGTACTATAAAATATTACTGGAAAGGCCTTCAAGGGGTCAACATAGGGACGGTCAAAGACATCAGTAAACCCTGACTCTACAGGCATATCAACTAACTCAAACTCCTTCAGTATTTGAAAATTTAAATTATAAAACCCATTGCCTTCCGCGAAATAAGAGTCTTTTCCATATGTCGTTATTTCAAAGAATGTAGTGTTTGGTAGTACATATATGAGCACAAAAGGAACTGCAACGAAACAAGCAATAGAAAGTAAACCTGTCTTAGATCTTGACTTCAAAGCACCAAAAAGCATAAATAATCCCGTAAATAAGTACACATGAAAAAGTGTTGGTAAAAGTGAGGTCATTGCAAATGTCGCATAATTTGGCTTAAATACCTCATCCCCAAGAGCGTTGGTATAATTTGGTGCAAACCAGCCATCAATAAATCCAAACAAAATTACAATGAGCACCCCTTTCACAAGTACATTCTTGACTAGAATGAAAAGTAATGAACTTATAAATGCTAATAAAATAAACTTATCACCTAGGTTTAATTCAAAAAACATTTGGGTAAAACTCGAATGAAAACTATAGGTCTGTGCGATATCGCTATACCCTAACAAACACCCTACTCCTAATAAAATTAAAAAGTCATACTTACCTGTAGAAAAGTATTTACGATCATGAAGCCAGCTTATTTCTGTTAAATAGTGAAGTGGACCTAAAAAAGCATATGCAAACAAAAAGACCTCAAAAGGCATTACAAAGGCTGCAATCATACTTAAGAACATGAGACCAATGTTGAGATAATTTATCTTGTCCTGACGTTGCGTACTTAACATGTCCTAAAGTTAGATAAAAACAAAGAATCTAAAACAAGGTCATTTGGTCGTTCTCATCCGATGTTTCGTCAGATTTTTCATCACTCAAGTCCCACTCCATTGTTTTTGGTCCCTCACCATCCTTTTGTACCTTTTTTGTTTTATCCACATTAGTAGCTTTAACGCGGCTGGATGGAGTCTCTTTTGATTTTGAATTGGAAGATTTAACCTTAGGTGAACTTTTAGTTTTGAGGTCAATATCTTGTTTTTCAAAAGAAGCTTTTGTGTTTTTCACAGCAACATGCGTATCTTCCTTTTCATTAGAAAGTGACGCTTGCAACACATTAATTTCTGAATCCTTTAGAGCAGGTGACGCATCATTAGAAGGCCAAGGCTCGGTGCTTGTATTAATTGGATGATTTAATAAAACTTCTTTAACCTTTAACTTTGTGAGCTGGTTTCCTTGAGCCTTCATTCCCTTGACATCTATAAAAGAACTTAAATCTAAAATGGTATCAGGTAGGTTTTTTGTCGCTTTTAAGTGTTTATTATAAACGATTTTAACCTCAGGATTAAATGCAGTTGAAACTACATCTAGAGATGATCCTTCACTTTCACTAATGAAAACAACCCTTTTATTGTTATTGATTTCACATTCAAAACGTTTTACAAAATGAAGCTCTTTTTGCCCATCATAATAAACAGCAGAAATGGTATGACCTGGGTTCCATTTTTCCAAATGAATCATATCATCATCAAACCGCGTCGATAAATCGAAACCTCCAAGCTTGTACGAGCCATTTGCATAAAGGGAAAGCAGCTTGTCCTCTCCCTTAAAGTCTCCTAAAAACTGTCCGCGCTCTTCATCGTTTAGCCTCCCAACTACAGCATCAAACCAAATTTTTCTTGCAGCCAAGGTAGAACCACCCGTTTCTTTGAGAACCACCTTTTGAATAAGTTCTTTCGTAACACGATTTCCAACAGACTTTCTTCCTTTGATCAATAAATCTCCTAAGTCAATATCAAACTTTAAACGCTTCAAATGGGGTCTTGGCCGTAAAGAAACACTGACAATCTCTCTCTCTCCATTTGGATTAGCCGAGAAATAAAGAATTTTAGAACTCTTATTTCCTTTCGTTAAATCATATTCAGTATCACGCGTAATACTATTAACATAGAATCGCTTCATCATTGCAGGACCCGCACTTCCATCCCTGTACATAACGTGGTAAATTGTTCTTTTATCTCCACGTTTCCATACGTTGGCGTATACGAGATCTTTGCCAACAAATTTCTTATCCATGATTTTAGTAATCAACATTTTACCCGATTTAAAGAAACAGATAATATCATCTATTTCAGAGCAATCGCTTACAGCCTGAAGCTTTTTTAAACCAAATCCAATAAAGCCTTCCTCATAATCGATAAATAATTTTTTATTGGCGATTATGACCTTCGAAGCGCTAATATTTTCAAACGTCTTCATTTCAGTTTTACGATCTTTACCTTCGCCAAAATTCTTCTTTAGATTTTTAAAGTAATTGATAGCATATTCAACGAGATTCGAAAGATAATCCTTCACCTCTGTGATTTGGCCTTCAATTTTAAGCAGGTTATCGTCTGCCTTTGAGCTATCAAACCTTGTAATTCGAATCATTGGGATTTGCGTCAATCTATGAAGATCCTCATCGGTGATTTCGCGAATAAACTGTTTTTTGTATGGCTTGAAGGATTTATACAAGTAAGTATATAAACTTTCGCGATCAGCATAATTTTTAAAGTCAATATACATTTCATTCTGAATGAATATTTTTTCTAATGTGGCAAAATGCCATTGTGACTCTAGCTCCGCTAATTTAATTTCTAGTTCTCTTTTTAACAGAAATACCGTCTCATCTGTATTTGCTTTTAGAATCTCTGAAACCCCTAAAAAAACTGGTCTTTCTTTATCTATAATGGATGAATTTGGGGAAATTGAAACTTCACAATCCGTAAAAGCATATAGGGCATCTATTGTCTTGTCAGGAGAAACTCCTGGAGAAAGATGAATAATAATTTCTGCATCAGCAGAGGTATTGTCCTCTATTTTTTTGATTTTTATTTTTCCTTTATCATTTGCTTTCAATATGGAATCAATCAATGAACTTGTAGATGTTCCAAAAGGTATTTCATGAATAATTAAAGTTTTAGCATCTTGCTTTTTTATCTTTCCTCGCACACGCACCCGTCCACCTCTTTTACCATCATTATAATTTGAAAAGTCGGCCATGCCTCCGTTCGGGAAATCAGGAAAGAACTCAACCTTTTTCCCTCTCAAATGATTAATTGAGTTATCTATGAGCTCAATAAAATTATGTGGTAAAAACTTACAGGCCATTCCTACTGCAATACCTTCGGCACCCTGAGCAAGAAGCAAAGGGAACTTCATTGGCAAATTGTTCGGTTCCTTATTCCTTCCATCATAGCTCGAGAGCCATTTTGTTGTTTTTGTATTAAAGGCTACATGAAGTGCGAATTTTGATAAGCGTGCCTCAATATATCTAGGAGCTGCAGCACCGTCTCCAGTCAAGGTGTTACCCCAATTCCCCTGACAATCGATTAATAAATCTTTTTGACCAAGTTGCACCAAAGCATCACCTATTGAGGCATCCCCGTGCGGATGGTACTTCATAGTGTTACCGATGATATTAGCGACCTTGTTATATCTACCGTCTTCCATCTCCTTCATGGAATGAAGAATCCTTCTTTGTACAGGTTTTAGTCCATCAGCTAATCCTGGAACTGCTCGCTCAAGTATAACATAACTTGCATAATCCAAGAACCAGCTTTCGTAAAGCCCACTAACGGGAATAATATTCTCGTCTAAATCTTGATTTTCAAAAGGATTCTGCTCCTTCTCTTTATTATGTTCGTTTTCTAGATTTTCGTCTGACATAAAACTTAGGCTATTTCTTTCTTGGGTTCAACATCTTCGGTGTCTTTAGATTCATCTTTCTCTACTCTTAAATTCTCAATTATAAACTCTTGTCGCTGTGGTGTATTTTTACCCATGAAATATGAGAGTATAGAGTCTATCGAAGCATTATGAGATAATAATACTGGTTCCAATCTAATTTCGTCGCCAATAAAATGAATAAATTCATCAGGCGATATCTCCCCTAATCCTTTGAATCTCGTGATTTCAGCATTCTTGCCAATCTCCTCCATTGCGCTTCTGCGCTCTTCTTCAGAGTAGCAATAAAGTGTTTTCTTCTTATTTCTCACACGGAATAAAGGTGTTTGAAGTACGTGAACATGGTTCTTTTTAACGAGGTCAGGAAAAAACTGGAGAAAAAACGTAAGTAACAACATTCTAATATGCATACCATCAACATCGGCATCCGTCGCAATAACTACCTTATTATATCGAAGATTTTCTAAATCATCCTCAATATTCAAAGCGGCTTGTATAAGATTGAACTCCTCATTCTCATAAACAACCTTTTTCGTTAATCCATAGCAATTCAGTGGCTTTCCCTTCAATGAAAAAACGGCTTGCGTGCCGACATCACGTGACTTTGTAATTGAACCACTCGCGGAGTCTCCCTCTGTTATGAACAAAGTGGTCTCCTCTCTCCTATCATTTTTTAAATCATTCAAGTGAATTCTGCAGTCTCTTAATTTTTTATTGTGAAGATTTGCTTTTTTTGATCGTTCTCGCGCTATTTTTCGGATTCCGGCAAGCTCCTTTCTTTCTTTTTCAGATTGTTTAATCTTATTCTCGATGGTTTTAGCAACTTCAGGATTCTTATGTAGGAAATTATCAAGTTTATCCTTTAGAAAGTCATTTATAAACGCCCGCATTGATTTACCTCTGGGTTCAATTTCTTGGGAACCAAGTTTTGTTTTCGTTTGAGATTCAAAAACGGGTTCCATAACTTTCACAGAAACTGAAGCTACAATTGATTGTCGAATATCTGAGGCTTCATAATTTTTACTGTAAAAATCCTTAATCACTTTAAAAACAGATTCTCGAAAAGCACTTTGATGCGTACCACCCTGAGTAGTATGTTGACCATTTACAAATGAGTAATAATCTTCACCATATGTTTTACCATGTGTAAAGGCAACCTCAATATCTTCTCCTTCAAGATGAATAATCGGATACAAAGGATCACCATCCATGTTGTTTTCAAGAAGGTCCTTTAATCCATTTTTAGACTGAAACTTGGTGCCATTAAAATATATGGCCAAGCCACGATTCAAATAACAATAATTCCAAAGCATCTTATCGATGTATGGCGTTTTGAATGCATACTTTTTAAAGATCTCATCATCAGGCGTGAATTCCACATATGTACCGTTGGATTCATCTGTTTTTTCCAACGGAAATTCTTCAGTTAAGTTTCCACGGCTAAAAGATGCTTTTTTGAGTTCTCCTTCCCGCACCGCATAAACTGAGAAATGTGATGACAAAGCGTTAACAGCTTTAGTACCTACACCATTTAGACCCACTGACTTTTTAAATGCTTTTGAGTCGTATTTTCCTCCAGTATTCATTTTGGAAACAACATCCACCACCTTACCCAACGGAATACCACGCCCATAATCCCGGACTATAACTAAACCGTCTTTAATTTGAAGGTCAATTTTTCTGCCATTCCCCATTACAAATTCGTCAATACAGTTGTCTACAACTTCCTTTACGAGCAGATAAATACCGTCGTCAGCCGCAGCGCCATTCCCAAGTTTACCGATGTACATTCCAGGACGCAAACGAATGTGTTCTTTCCAGTCTAGTGAACGTATATTGTCTTCTGTGTATTGATTTTCGGCCATTTTATAACAATTGCATGGTGGTGATTAACAAATATAATCGGAAAGGCCTTATCTAGATGAGTATGATATTTGAATTATGAACGATGTAACGTTGAAAATGACAATCGCTATACTTCTATTTTTTTCTCCAAGATTCATTGAGTGCAATTATTAGCTTTCGGGCTATGGAATTTGAGAATGTTTTGGTCCTGTATCCGCCGATCCAGTTTATACCTTTAATCGCATTGGTAATAAAAATTTCGTCAGCAGCAAGTAAATTTTGAGGTAAAATACTACACTCATAAACCTTTATTCCGTGAGCAAGAGCAAGATTAATAACCTGCATTCGCATTGTACCCGCCAAACAACCTTCTTCCAATCCAGGCGTGTAAAGAACACCATTACTAACCACAAAGATATTACTCGATGACGTTTCAAGGATATTTCCTTTATCATTACTCAAGAACAAATCATCTAATCCTTTTTCTTTCGCTGCTATTGCAGCCATAACATAATTCAGGCAGGATTTAGTTTTAAAGTTTGAAAGAAAGTTTTTTTGAAGTTTAATATCAGAATAAATATCAACCTCAAGCCCTTTTGCATTTAACTCAAAAAAGTTAGACCCATACGTTTCTACTTCGATATAAAAATTCGATTCGTTTGAGCTAGGTAAGTATGTTCCACCTGTAGCACGGTCAAGAGATAAACGACATTTTCCACCCTTAGAAATATTTGACTTTTCAATAAGCTCTTCAATTCTCTCTTGAAAAAAGGCACTGTTATAATAGCTTGGCACTCTAATTCGCAAAACTTTTGCGCCTTCAATTAAACGTACAATATGATTTTCTACATTGATAGGTTTACCACTAACAATTCGAATCGTTTCAAAAACACCATCACCATAAAGATGTGCGCGGTTTCCCGGATCTATTGTCGGTGAAGAATTAGGTAAAAGATTACCGTTACTATTTATGTAAAGTACAGACATTTTAAAATAAGAGCGCTAAAAATTCAATTCCCTTTTTGCTATCAATCAATAATACAAATAAAATCCCAAATACGGCACCTCCAATATGTGCATCATGCGCAACTCCCGAACCACCCTTTTTCAAAGAATAATATTCAAAGGCTAGATACAATGGAGCAAGAACGTATGCTTTAATAGGAATTGGAATAAACATAAGATAAAGTTCCAGTTCAGGATACCATAACATAGCAGCAAATACAACTGCAGAAACGGCACCCGAGGCGCCTAAAGATCTATAAGAAGGATTTTCTGAATTCCTATAAAAGGGCCATAATGTTGCGGTCAGCGCACCCCCAAAATATAGAATGACAAAATAATAGTTAGCCATTAAACCAAATTCATATACCCATTGAGTTTCAAGAAAACTACCCAAAAAATAAAGGGAAATCATATTAAAAGAAAGATGCGTCCAATCTGCATGTATAAATACATGCGAAAGCATCCGATAATACTCTTTATTGTACTTTACTCCGTATGGGATAAACATGCTCTTTTCTTGAAATTTGAGATTCGAAAATCCCTGATAAGATATCAGAACCGTCAAAAGGGCAACAATAAGTGTAAGACTCAACATCATAAAAGAAAGACTAAAGATATATATTATTCACAGAGTCTTTAAAGGAGACGTGTACATTGCAAAAAGTAATTATTTTTGTAAATAAAAAATGATCGTATCCCCATCTATTTTATCCTGTGACTTCGGGAATGTTGAAAGAGACACCAAAATGCTTCACAACTCTGAGGCCGATTGGCTACATATTGATGTGATGGATGGCGTCTTTGTTCCTAATATCTCTTTTGGATTTCCAATTCTTCAAAGCGTTAACACACATACAGACAAGGTTTTAGATGTGCATTTAATGATTGCTAATCCTGATCAATACATCAAAGACTTCGTTGATGCTGGTGCAGATATAATAACGGTGCATTATGAGACTTGTCCGCATCTCCATCGTAGTATCCAACTCATTAAAAGCTATGGTGTTAAGGCAGGAGTGGCACTCAATCCTCACACACCAGTTCAAGTTCTTGAAGAAGTTCTTAGTGATTTGGATCTCGTTTTAATCATGTCTGTAAATCCTGGTTTTGGTGGGCAACAATTCATTCCTTCGAGTGTTGCTAAAGTTGCAAAGATGAAAGCTTTAATCATAGAACACAATGCCTCCGCTATTATAGAAGTCGATGGGGGTGTAAATCTTCAAACTGGTGCTGCACTGAGTGCTGCTGGCGCTGATGCGCTTGTCGCTGGTAGTTTCGTATTTAAGTCTGATAATCCTTCATCAACAATTTCAAACCTGAAAAAACTCTAAGCGTAACTCTTTTAAAAGGGATACGTTTTAACTCCATATGCATCTAGTATTTAAAATAACCTTTTTCCTATTCATGGGTGTAGCCTGTGCTTTTTCACAGACAAAACTGGAAGCTCAAGAAATAGCGCTAAATCAAAATTTACTTAGATTTAGACAGGCCTCTACTGCGGATCAGATGGATGCACAAAATGAGATATTCAAAGATGAATTCAAAGCCTTTCTAAATTTACCTGGAGCATTTGACTATAAATTTAAACATCTAGAATCTGTAGCAATACTGGATAGTCCAGATGAAAAAATTAGGATTATTAACTGGAATATTGAGTATCCAGATATGTCATACACTTATGGCGGATTCATTCTTATAAAGTCAAATAAAAAAACACGAATCGTAGAGCTTGTTGATGCCTTAGACGCGTATGATAGCAAACCCAAAGGCACAGTAGACTACTCAAAATGGTATGGTGCATTATACTACAAAATTGTACCTTTCGAAAATGGAAGTAAAACAGAATACCTGCTTCTTGGCTGGGACGGTGGCACTGCTGGTAGCAACTTTAAAATAATGGATGTATTGGTGTTGGGAAAAAGAAGTGTGCGTTTCGGAAGCCCTGTATTTATCTCAAACAATAAGCTTGACAAACGCATTGTATTTGAGTATTCAAATCAGGCAGTAATGAATTTGCGATTTGAAGAGAAATACGGACGTATTGTCATGGACCACCTTTCACCTGAAGCACCCTCACTTGAAGGTCTTTACAGTTATTACATACCTGATCTTTCTTATGATTCGTATGCCTACAATGGTGCCTATTGGGTATTAACTGAAGATATTATTGCAGTGAATGATCCAGAGTTTGAACCGAAAAGCTATATACAAATGAATGTACGAACCGGTAAACTTGAAAGAAAAAAGCTAAAAAAAGACTGGATAAATCCAACGGTTAGTAATAATAATGATGGAGATATAAACCATGTTGCAAGAACTCCTGAGAGTGAATTGAATGATACAGAGAACCCGAAAGAATACAATAAAAAAGAGCAACGCAAACTCCGTAGAGCATATAGGAGAAAACCATCTGGATTATCCGTCACTACAGGGAAATACAATAGAAAAAAATACCGTCAAAAAACACCATAATGCAACTAGGACTGAAAAATAATTTAACCATTGATCGATTCACTCCACCAGGAGCATTCTTAGAGGATGAGCAAGGAAATGAAGTTTTACTTCCTCAAAAATACCTCTTAGATTCATATGAATTAGGTGATAAAATCGATGTCTTCGTTTTTAAAGATTCAGAACAGAGAATTGTGTGCACCACAGAAACACCTCACCTCTTTCTTGGCGACTATAAATATTTACGTGTCACTCAGGTTAAGCCTATTGGAGCATTTGCAGATTGGGGTTTAGATAAAAATCTTTTAATTCCATTTAGCGAGCAAATTTGTCGTTTAGAGGAAGAAGGGTACTACCTATTTGTTTTAAGATATGACTACAAAACGGACCGGTTATTTGGAAGTATGCGGGTTAGAAAAACACTTGAAGCATGTAATGAAGCTCTCGAAGGACAAGAGGTGGAATTGCTGATCTGTGAAGAAAATGACCTCGGCATGAGCGTTATTGTCAACAACCGATTTGACGGATTAATTTTTGACTCAAATATTATAGCAAACATCAATCCAGGAGACGAACGAAAAGGCTATGTAGAAAAGGTACGCGAAGATGGTAAGTTAGACATCCGACTTGAACCTATTAGCTTTGAAAAATATGACCTTGCAGAATCTAAAATATTGGAGATGCTTCAATTAAATGGAAAACTCATGCTTAGTGACAAATCACCTTCAGACTTGATAAATGAGGAACTCGGAATGAGTAAAAGAACTTTTAAACAAGCCATTGGAAAACTTTATAAACACCGAAGAATTAAAATACATAGAGACCATCTCGAACTTTTATAATCAATCTTAGATCTAACGAGGATGATAGTGCTTAAGGACATTTGTCAATACCTCTGACTTTTTTAAACTCATTTTTTTTCGCTCTTGTCTTGCATACATTTCCATTTGATCAGTATAATGATTTCCGTTCATGTTTCTTGAATTCCCGTAAGGCAAAACAGTTTCAATACCTACACCCTCACTTGTGTATTGAATAATCATTATATAGGACTCTCCGTGAACAGGCTTGGCCCTCCCCTTTTCAAAAGGAGTACTGGTCATTGCTGCAATCATATCCGTAAGACCTGGTACGGCTAGTCTTTTGTTACCACGATGATGCACTTGGTATTCCCTAAGTGAAATATCATAACGACCGTAGTGTTTTTTCAAATGTTTCTTAGTTGCCCTTAGTGCTTTCTCCATTCGCTTCAAGGGCTTGTAATCACGTGTTTTTAAATCAAGAAAGTTTTGATAGTAAATCGCCCATTGGGCCGCTCCAATATTAAAAGTATCTGCACGTTTATTCCAGTTTTGAATTGGAGCTAAAACACTTTTTAAACTTGGGTAAGTCTGCGCATCAACATCAAAAACGATCCTCGCACCTGAAGGCGTCCATAACGAATCAGGGTACTGAATGTCGTATTTAATAGCGAAAAAGTCTTCCATACTTAGGGATGCTTTATCCGCTTTGAGATCCATAAACCTTTGACTCCTATTATTTTCAGATTCTTTATAGCCGATCTGCAGGTCTTCAAAATCATCACCGCTTAAGTTGTCATCTATATGCGCACTATTAAAAGGCGAATTATTTGTATTAAACAGATAGCCATGTTCTGGATTGAGCAATTTTGGGAGCGCATCAAAACTTAAATAATCAGTTTCAAAAATCCCAAATCGCTCCCCTTTCATTACCCCATTGATTCGATCACTCATCAAAGATCTTTTAGGAACGAGACCATTACTCATCCAAAAGATGTTATCTTCTCTATCCGCATACATAACGTTAAAGCGCGGAACAGACATCATCTTTAGAGCTTCTTCGAATTCTTTCCAATTCTTGGCTTTGCCCATGTGATACCATTGGTCGATCGATCCTATATTTTGAAAAGCGTTGGAATAAAATGCGAAAGAACCTTTTTTATTTTTTATAACTGGACCAAATACACTCCACAAGAGCTGACGCTTCACTCCTAGTTTCAATCCTACTTTGGTCTTCAATTTCAATCGAACAGATCGCTTTTCAAAAGATTCCCAGGCACCATCAAGCCAATATTGGTTTTTATTCTTCGGGTTAATTTTTAACTGATAAACATCGGTAAGATCTGGGTAATTATAAGTGTGCGTCCAACCGAGGTTTTCATTCGCTCCAATCATAGGAAAGGGTGAGCCTGGAAACAAACCACCTAATAGATTCCAGCCTTCGTCTGAGTTTATATGAGCTTCGTACCATGAAAAAGGCCCTTCCAAAGGCTGATGTGTATTAATATTTAAAACTGTCTTTTTATGCTTCATTATTTCACGACTAAAAGCAAATGCATTGGATCCAATGGTCATAGCTTCCATTTCTTCTTCCGCAGTCCTAGTTTTACTTGTAAGCAATTCTCCCAAAATATCACCTGTATCAGAAAAAAAATGGATTACCAAATTATACCCTGTTAAGTAATCCAATACCGTCATTGGAAAGCTATTCTTAACAAGTACTCTAGAGGGGAAAGCCTTGGCATAGGCATTTATTCCCGCAACATAACCTTCAACAACTTCCATAACCTCAGGAGATAAACGTCCTTTGTTTTTCTCTGCTGTTTCCCGACAGCGCAAAAGTGCAACCAGATAATCCATAATTACTCCTTCCTTTCCGCTATGCATGCCCATTAGCCCTTTCGAAGGTAAAAAAGTATACTGAATGGTTTTAAAATCATCTTCAGCATGAGCCCACGCCAATCCATACGCTGCCGCTTCATCCGTTGGCGCATAGACATGAGGCACACCATAACTATCACGGTAAATACTAATATCCTTTGTGTTAACTTGTCCAAAAAGACTGTAGCACGTTAATGCACAAATAAAGAAGGCGTACGTTTTCATGTTTTTTTTATTTCAATAACGCAAAGATGTCTAAAAAGTTGTTTGAAATTTGTCTTCAATGGATTGAGATGGATTCACCACTATTCAGGTTGTTGCAATGGCCTTAAAAGTATATATTTGCATCTATGGCAAACACATCAGATATTAAAAACGGATTGTGTATTAAACACAATGGTAAGCTTTTTCAAATTATTGAATTTCAACACGTAAAACCAGGGAAAGGTCCTGCTTTTGTGCGTACAAAAATGAGACAAATTGAATCTGGAAAAGTATTAGATCACACCTTCTCTGCGGGTCATAAAATTGAAACAGTAAGAATTGAAAACAGAGACTATCAATACCTTTATCAAGATGGTGATTTCTATGTTTTTATGAATTCTAAAAACTACGAACAGGTCAACATTTCACTTTCAATGGTAGAAAAGGCTGAGTTTCTACAAGAAGGAATGATGGTTAACATCCTCTTTCATGCTGAGGAGGAGCTTCCTCTAGTTATTGATTTACCGATGTATATTGTTTCAGAAATAACCTACACAGAACCTGGAATCAAAGGAGATACCGCTACAAACAGCATGAAGCCTGCAACCATAGCAACTGGCGCTGAAATTAGAGTTCCTTTGTTTATTAATACAGGCGAGATTATAAAAGTAGATACACGCACTGGGATTTATGTTGAACGCGTTAAAAATTAACAAATGAAGTCCACAGCATTAACTGAAAAGCATATTAAACTTGGGGCAAAAATGGTGCCTTTTGCGGGCTATTCAATGCCTGTGCAATACGAAGGTGTAACCAGTGAACACGAAACAGTCCGAAATGGCGTTGGTGTTTTTGATGTTTCGCACATGGGCGAATTTATTCTCAAGGGAGAGAATGCACTTGCGTTAATTCAAAAATTCTCCTCGAATGATGCTTCGAAATTACACGATGGAAAGGCACAGTATAGCTGTATGCCGAACGGAAAAGGTGGTATCGTAGATGACCTTATCATTTATAGAATAAGCGAAAATGAATATTTTCTTGTAGTCAATGCTTCAAATATTGAAAAAGATTGGAACTGGATAGCAGCACAAAACAATCTTGGCGTAGAAATGGTGAATGTTTCCGATGATTATTCTTTATTGGCGATACAAGGTCCTAATGCTGCAAAGGCAATGCAAAGCCTTACCCCTGTCAATCTAGAAGAGATGACGTATTATACGTTTGAACACAACAAATTTGCAGGAATTGAAAATGTCATGATCTCTGCTACTGGCTACACTGGCTCTGGTGGATTTGAAATCTACGTGCGAAATGAAGATGCTGAATCCCTCTGGGATGAGGTTTTTCGAGCAGGCTTGGACTATGGTATAAAACCAATTGGTCTCGCAGCAAGAGACACTCTTAGGTTGGAAATGGGCTTTTGTTTGTACGGTAATGATATAACCGACAAAACGAGTCCCATGGAAGCTGGCTTAGGATGGATTACAAAATTCACAAAAGAATTTGTTGATAGTACTTTCCTGAAAAATCAAAAAGAAGAAGGCGTAACCAAAAAACTTGTTGCATTTGAAATGATAGACCGAGGAATCCCGAGAAAAGATTACGAAATTCAGGATAATAATGGCAACCCTATAGGTTTCGTCACATCAGGAACAATGTCTCCATCCATTAAAATAGGAATCGGCTTAGGCTACATTAATCTACCACACAATAAAATGGATAATGAAATCTACGTGGCGGTACGAAACAAAAAATTAAAGGCGAAAGTCGTTAAGGCTCCATTCTACAAAAAAACAATCTAAAACTTAGGGCACTTTTTACAAGCATAGCCTTTCTTTTTATATTTTTTGCAGCATTTTTTCTTCTTATCACAGCACACCATAGATTCACTTAAAATCGCGCAGTGCATATTCGAAGAAGGCTCTAATTTTCTCATTATTTAGAAAGATTCTAAACAAAGATAATGACTTAAATGAATTTGAGCATATTTCGATAGAAATAAGACAAAAAAATAGTGCTGGAACCCAGCACCATTTCATAATTATATTCAGTGGTATTAAACCAAACCTTGATCAATCATTGAATCCGCAACCTTAACAAACCCTGCAACATTAGCGCCCTTAACATAATCAACAGAACCATCGTCAAGCGTACCATATTCTACACATGAATTATGGATAGAAACCATAATCTCGTGCAATCGATCGTCAACTTCTTTAGAAGACCACGACATTCTCAAAGAATTTTGAGACATTTCTAATCCTGAAGTTGCTACACCTCCTGCGTTTGATGCTTTTCCTGGAGCAAACAAAACTTTTGCTTCCAAAAATTTTTCAATCGCTTCAGGTGTTGATGGCATGTTCGCGCCTTCGGCAATACATACAACGCCATTAGAAATAAGCATTGATGCTTCATCTCCATTTAATTCATTTTGTGTTGCACAAGGCAAAGCAATATCAACATCAACCTCCCAAGGACGCTTTCCTTCTATGAATTTTGCTTTTGGAAATGTATCAACATATTCGGATATTCTTCCTCTTTTCACATTTTTCAAATCCATAACGAAAGCAAGCTTTTGGGCATCAATTCCTTCCTCATCATATATAAATCCTTTAGAATCCGATAGAGTCACAACCTTTGCTCCGAGCTGAGAAGCTTTTTGACAAGCATATTGTGCAACATTTCCAGAACCTGATATTGCAACAGTCTTACCTTTGAAAGACTCATTTTTTGTCGCTAACATTTCTTTTGCGAAATATACCGTTCCATAACCTGTGGCTTCAGGCCTGATAAGGGACCCACCCCAATTCCTTGCTTTACCTGTTAAAACGCCATTAAATTCATTTCTTATTCTTTTATATTGACCGAACATATATCCTATTTCTCTACCACCAACACCAATATCCCCTGCAGGTACATCGGTATCTGGACCGATATGCCTTGATAGTTCAGTCATAAAAGATTGACAAAATTTCATTACTTCATTGTCTGATTTTCCTTTAGGGTCAAAATCGGCCCCCCCTTTACCTCCTCCTAAAGGAAGTGTGGTTAAAGAGTTTTTAAAAATTTGTTCAAATCCTAAAAATTTTAAAATCGATAGATTCACAGATGGGTGAAATCTCAAACCACCTTTATAAGGACCGATTGCTGAATTAAATTCAACTCTGTATCCCCTATTTACTTGAACTTTACCGTTATCATCTAGCCACGGCACTCTGAACATAATTGTTCTTTCGGGCTCTACAATTCTATCAAGAATTCTTGCTGATTTATATTTTGGATTGTTTTCAACAAAAGGAATAACCGCCTCGGCAACCTCTTGAACCGCCTGAAGGAATTCTGGTTCATGGGCATTCTTTAATGAAACCCGATCCATAAAAGCTTCAATCTCTGAATGATAGTTTATAGACATAATAACTTAATTTTTAAAGTTTAAATCGAGGCAAAAATAAGCAAGATTTACTAATGTTATTTGTTATTTACCAAAAAGTTAAAGTCTATTTATTAAACAACAGCATAAAACATGATTTCAAATAATTTTTTGTTCCTCATAAAATGAATTATTTTTGTTTACATCAAGCAACCTTCTAAAACTTGATTCGTTAACAATAAGAAAAGAAAGAGAGATGATTTTAAAGCATTTAATACTGTTACTTCTGTGTATTCCGTTTGTAACACACATAGCTTATTCCCAACAACTGATTTGTTTAGGTGACGATATTACAGTTTGTGAAGGCCAATCCGTCGATATAGCAAATTGTACACCAGGAGGTGCTGGAACTTTTTTGGGAGGTTTGCACCTAGAAAATCCCACAGTTATACCTACTCTAACAGATGACTCCTGGAGTGCGGCTTGCAACGTCGGGTTCGACTTTACCTTCTATGGCAACGTATTTTCACAATTTACTATCGGTTCAAATGGCATAATTTCTTTCAATCTTGGGAATGCAGGAGGAGGTTGTCCATGGGCATTAGGAGGTGTTGGTCAGCTACCCTCAACCGGAACGCCCGCAGCACACAACTCAATCATGCCAGCATACCAGGACATGAACCCATCGGTCTTTACTAGTCCAGATGGCAATATTCAATATGAAACAATTGGTACCGCTCCCAACAGAATGTGTGTAATACTATACAAAGAGATTGGCGCATTCCAATGTGGGATCGCAGAATGTAATTATTTAGGAGTTGTTCTTTATGAAACCTCAAACAATATTGAAATTCACGTTGGGAAAAAAACGGTTTGTGCCGGTTGGAATGGAGGACTCGCCATACAAGGAATTCAAAACAATAATGGAACTATCGCCCACATTACCCCGGGCAGAAACAATACAATTTGGAATGCAGACAACGATGCCCGCCGATGGCATTATAACGGAGGTAACGACTATACAATAGAAATCATTCCATATGTTCAGGTAACAGGAGCTGGAAGCAGTTTAGTTTGGAACAATGAGGCTGGGGAGACCTTTCCTTACACGCAAGTTTTAAATGTTACAAATCCACCACCTGGTACTACTGGTTATTACCTAACAGCCTCAGCATGTGGAACAGCCCTTGGAGCTGTTTCTGATACATCTTACATAACCACGGCAGCTCCTGAAGTAATAGTTTCAGCGACAGACGACGTTTGTAGTCAAGGAATTGGTTCAGTATCAGCTGTACCTGGAGTGGGATCTCCTCCACCCTACACGTACTCTTGGCCAGCGTTGGGTGCGGCAACCCAAAACGTCAACAACGTCCTTGCAGGTACTTATTCAGTATCAATGGTTGACGGTAACGGTTGCAATACCAGTGCAAATATTACCGTCAACGATAACCCAACTGACTTTTTTGGATCAATGACACCTGTAAGTTGTGCAGGTGGATCGGACGGAACGGCAACGGCGGCAATGTTGCCCACGGACGGGACGGAAACTTTTCTCTGGGATAATAACGAAACCACTGCAACTATTACTAATTTAACTGAAGGCACTTATAACTGCATGATTACTTCACCAGGAGGCTGTACAGGTAATATTTCCGTGACAGTGTATGCAATTCCATCATTGACACTTGAAGTTGCTAACCAAATTGATGCTCTATGCAACAGTTTCAACGATGGCGTGATCAACATTGGTGTTACAAACGGAACAGCCCCATACTCCTATGAATGGGACCAAAGTACTTGTATAACAAATGAGGCTACTGATCTTTTTGCAGGAACACATAACTTAACCGTCACAGATGACAACGGATGCGTTGAATCTATTACAACAACTATTGGAGAACCTGATCCTTTAAGTATTACAAATATTTCTGAAGATAGTATGGTTTGTTCAGATGCGTTTATTGATATTGAAGCAACAGGTTCAGGAGGCTCATCGCCCTACATTTTCACTTGGACCGCCAATGGCGTGGAACTCGCATTTGGTCAATCTATTACAGTCAATCCGAATACCAACGATACGGAATATTGTGTGACGTTGTCTGAAGAATGTGGTTCACCCGAGGCGAATGATTGCTTATCAATAACTTTTCCTGACGATATTTTACCTATTATAACCCCAGATTATGAAAAGTTGTGTGATCCGGCAGACTTTATTTTCACGAATAATACTACCAACGGCATAGAAGTTCAAACTACCAATTATATTTTCTCAAATGGAGATAGTTTCACGACTAACGGAATTGAAGCTTTAGCATGTTCATTTGAAAACCCGGGTATATATGATTGTTTCGTGACTATCACTTCAAACTACGGATGCGTTTACACTCAAGAGTTTGAAAATATCATCGAAGTTACCACACCTCCAGAGGCGAACTTTTCAATTTCAAAAAATCCTGCAACTTGGTTTGAAACTGAAATACAAACTAATGAATCATGTATTGGTGATGTTGTCGAATACGATTGGTATAGCCAAGGAGCTTTGAGTGTTTTAAATAATGGAGGTTCAGCATTTATAACCTACCCCGAAGGTATCGCAGGTACTTATCCGATCACCTTAGTAGCAACAACCAATGAGGGTTGTTCAGATACAATCACCTTTGAAATAGATATTGTCCCGGATATCATATTCTACGCCCCCAATTCCTTTACACCAGACAATGACGAACATAATCAGACATGGTCAATAATTGTTGAGGGTGTTGATTATCAAAATTTCAGTTTAGAAATATACAACAAATGGGGAGAAACAATTTGGGAAACACGAGATATAAAAGCTGAATGGGATGGGACTTATAACAACCAGAAGGTTCCTGAAGGAACATATATTTGGAAAGCAATTTATAAAGAACGTGAGAATGACGGCAGAAAAATTCATACTGGCTACATCAATTTAATTCGATAACACATGAAAAAAGGCATTAAACTATTTCTTTGTTGCACCCTTCTTTTCATTTCGTCGTGTGATGTTCTAGATAGTGCAGCGCAACAAGCTGTGAATTTAATTAATAACGATTCTTCCTCACCTGATGAACCTGCATTAACAAATACAGAGGTGATTGCAGGATTAAAAGAGGCTTTGTCAGTTGGAATTCAAAATTCAGTAAATCTGACTTCAGTGTCAGATGGATTTCTCGGTAACGAACAAATCAAATTACCTTTCCCTCCTGATGCCTTAAAAGTTCGACAAAAAGCACTGGATTTAGGGTTGAGAAGTCAAGTTGATAAATTTGAAACTACTTTAAACAGAGCTGCTGAGGAAGCATCGAAAGAGGCGCTTCCCATATTTAAAAATGCAATAATAGGAATGTCTGTTCAAGACGGTTTTGCAGTTTTAAATGGAGGCAATGGTGCCGCTACTGATTTTTTAAAAAATCAAACGACACAAAATCTTATACAAGCTTTTGCTCCCAAAGTTCAAACAGCGATTTCTAAAGTTAAATTAACCGATTACTGGAGTCCATTAATTAATAAATACAACACCGCGATGACCTTAACGGGCGGAGAGAAAATCAACCCTGACCTAGAGGAGTATATTACTGAAAGGGCGATTGAAGGACTTTTCATCATGGTTGAAAAAGAAGAAAATAAAATAAGACTTGATCCGATGGCTAGAGTTTCTGATCTTCTCAGTAAAGTTTTCGGCAGTCTAACAAATTGATCTTCGTTTGAAAACATTTGCGCCAACAGAGCTGGTTTTAAATTCAGAAAACCACGTCTACCACCTCGGGTTCTCAGCCAAAGACATATCAGAAAAAATAATTCTAGTCGGTGACCAGAATAGAGTACCTTTAGTTTCCGCTCATTTTGATCGTATTGAGTTCACATCAAAACACAGAGAGTTTTTTTGTCATACTGGCTATTATAAGAATAAAAAAATATCAGTCATTTCAACAGGAATAGGAACGGACAATATCGATATTGTAATAAATGAGCTTGATGCTGCTTTTAATATTGATGCAGATACAAGAACCGAAAAAGAGCTTAAAACAAAGTTGGAAATATTACGCATCGGAACATGCGGTTTACTTCAGAAAAATTTACCTGTCCATTCATACATCTTAAGTGAGTACGCTTTGGGACTTGATAATATTGCTCACTTTTATAATATTGACTTTACAGAAACGGAGAAATCTATACTCAACGCAGTTCTAGATGCAAATCTATTTCCTAAGCATGTACGTCCTTATATTAGAAAGTCAACTGAAAGTTTTTTAAAGAAATTTGAAACCAAGAATACATTTAAGGGAATTACGATTACAAGCTCTGGGTTTTATGCCCCCCAAGGTAGAGAATTGAGAATCCCGACCAAAACCAAAAATTTGCACCAAAAATTAGAAAGCTTCAACTTCGAAAATAAAAAGTTTTTGAATTTTGAAATGGAAAGTTCTGCTTTATTTGCACTGGGCACAGCACTCGGACACAGCTGTGGAACCATATGCTTAGGTATTGCAAATAGACCTGCAAAAACCTTTTCTAGTGATTACAACTCACATATGTCAGAACTAATTCAACACGTTCTAAAAAACATATGACATAGAGGATTAGCCGATCCTCCTTATATCCGCTCCGATGTTATTCAGACGAAGGTCAATATCCTGATAACCTCGATCAATTTGTTCTATGTTATGAATTGTACTCTTACCTTGAGAGGATAACGCCGCAATTAATAGTGAAACTCCTGCCCTGATATCTGGAGATGTCATCTGGATTCCTCTCAAATCATTTTTACGATTGAGACCTATAACAGTGGCGCGGTGTGGATCACATAGAATGATTTGAGCACCCATGTCAATTAACTTATCCACGAAAAACAAACGTGATTCAAACATTTTTTGATGAATCAAAACAGAACCCTTCGCTTGGGTTGCTACAACTAATATAATGGAAAGCAAGTCAGGCGTAAATCCTGGCCAAGGCGCATCAGATATGGTCATTATGGATCCATCAATAAACGTCTCTATTTCGTAACTTTCCTGAGCAGGCACATAAATATCATCACCTTTACGTTCTAGTTTGATCCCGAGTCTTCTAAAAATTGTTGGAATTATACCAAGATTATCCCAACTTACATCTTTAATTGTAATTTCGGACTGCGTCATTGCAGCAAGACCTATAAAAGAGCCTATCTCAATCATGTCAGGTAGAATTCGATGATAGCAACCACCAAGCGTCTTAACACCACTTATTTTTAACATATTGGAGCCAATCCCCTTAATATCTGCCCCCATAGAATTTAGCATTTTGCAGAGTTGCTGCAAATAGGGTTCACATGCGGCATTATAAATCGTTGTTTCTCCTTTTGCCATTACTGCTGCCATTACAATATTTGCAGTTCCTGTAACAGAGGCCTCATCCATATGAATGTAAGCGCCCTTCAAATTTTTACCTTCTACAGCGTAAAAATGTTCTCCTGCATCGTAATTGAATTTCGCTCCAAGTGACATCATACCGGTAAAATGAGTATCTAACCGTCTACGACCTATTTTATCACCACCTGGTTTCGGTAAATAACCCACACCAAAACGTGCGAGAAGTGGGCCCACAATCATGACCGAACCTCTAAGGGAACTTGCTCTTATTTTAAAATCTTCGGACTGTAAATAGTCGATATTAATATCTTTCGCCTGGAAAATATAAGTGCCTTTTTGAACTTTTTCAACCTTCACACCCATCGCCTGCATTAAAGCAATCAACTTATTCACGTCAATAATATCAGGGATATTTGATATGGTAACCTTCTCAGCTGTTAAGAGTGGTGCGCACAAAACTTGCAGCGCCTCGTTCTTTGCTCCTTGAGGTGTGAGCTCACCTTTAAGAGGTTTCCCTCCATGAATTTCAAACGAAGCCATATGCTATCTTTTATATCTCTTCTTCTTGGACTTATAATTGTTATTCGTCCTAGTATTTTTCTTATTCTGACCGATTGTTCGCAACATAACATTCGTATTTGTCAACTCATCAGGATTCTCCAAAACAAGTTCATTATTTGATAACTCCTTAATGTTTTCTGCAATCACATTATTCTCAACCGCATTGTTATTATGAGTTAAATACTGCATCTTCATAAAATTAGACATTGACTTCTTAAGCACTTCTTTAGCTTCTGGATCTTCAACATCCTTCGCATCACTTAAAATCTTTTCAGTGTATTTACCGTAATGACCATACTTTATTCTACCCTTCGGATATACCATAAGATTAGGCTTTTCACTCAGCACCTCTTTATTCGGGATTTCATAAGGCGAATCAACATCCAATTTAAAGTCAGACATAACAAATAAATGCGTCCATAGCTTTGGACGATAATCATCTACATCACGCAAATGAGGATTCAGTTGGCCCATGACCTCTATAATCGCCTGAGCTGCATTATTTCTTTCCGCACGGTCCTTAATTTCCATGGCGTGAGAAATCATATTTTGCACGTTTCGCCCGTATTCAGGAAGGATAAGCTTTTCTCGAGTTGTATTGTATTCCATAATTAGTTTTCTAACATGCTTCCAAGCGCATTGTTGTAAATTTCTTTTGCTTCGTTGACAAATCCATAGTGATCATCATCAACAACAAGTTTGCCTTTGGTAACATGACCTAACAAGGTAAAATTAACTTTTGAATTAACCATATGTTCAAGGAATAAATCTTCTTGATCTTCAGAAACTGTAACAACAACACGTCCTTGACCCTCTCCAAATAAGAAAGCATCTTCTCTGATTTCAGAATCAGTAACGATATCAAAACCAAGTGATCTTGGAAATGACATTTCGAAAAGAGATACATATAAACCTCCATCTGCCACATCGTGCGCAGCATTAATTCTATCTGCCTGTATAAGTTCTTTTATAACTTGGTGTACCTCAAACTCTTCATCTAGGTCAAAATAAGGTGCAGGAGATGCTTTTACGCCATGATAATTTGAAAGGTATTCAGACGATGAAATGTCTTCTTTATAGTTCCCTACTAAGAATATCAAATCTCCCTTATCTTTAAAATCGAGGGACATTAGCTTATTTTTATCCTCTAGAATCCCAATCATTCCAATTGTCGGTGTTGGAAATACAGGAACTTCTACACCATTTATGACCGATTGATTGTAAAATGAAACATTTCCTCCTGTAACTGGGGTATTAAATTTCAGACATGCCGCAGACATTCCTTTAATAGCACCTACAAACTGCCAGTAAGATTCAGGATTGTATGGATTTCCGAAATTCAAACAATTTGTAATTGCACTTGGCTCAGCACCTGAACATGCAATATTTCGGGCCGCCTCAGCAACGGCGATCATCGTACCAACTTCTGGATCTGCATTTACGTAACGTGAATTACAATCAACGGTCATAGCCAATGCCTTATTTGTGCCTTTAATATTTACAACACCGGCATCTGAAGGTACGTTTGTAGTCATCGTTCGTGTGCCGACCATAGAGTCATATTGCTCATAAACCCAACGCTTTGAGGCAATATTCGGCATTGCGATTAGTGCGTCCGCTACGACCTTGAGGCTCTCAGGCTGCTCAATTGTATTTATATCAAACTTTTTAAACTCCTGATAATAATCAGGTTCTGAATACTCTCTCTCATACTGAGGAGCGCCTCCACCAAGAACTAAAGACTCAGCTGGAACATCTCCTACCTGCTCTCCATTCATGTAGTAACGAATTCTTTTAGTGTCCGTCACAACACCAATTTCTTCAGCATGAAGATCCCACTTGTCAAATATCTCTTTAACGATTTGCTCCTTTCCTTTTTGAACAACAACAAGCATTCGTTCTTGTGACTCGGAAAGAAGAATCTCATACGGCAACATGTTAAGCTGTCTCGTAGGAACTTTATTTAAATCTATTTCCATTCCTACATCTCCAGCCGCACTCATTTCACAAGTAGAGCATGTTATACCCGCCGCTCCCATATCTTGCATTCCTACAATTGCATCCGTTTCTGAAAGCTCCATTGTCGCTTCAAGTAATAATTTTTCCATAAAAGGATCTCCAACTTGAACCGAAGGTAAATCGGAGGCAGAATCTTCTGTTATATCTTTTGAAGCGAATGCTGCACCAGCGATACCGTCTTTACCCGTAGAGGAACCTACAATAAAAACAGGATTTCCTGGCCCCTTCGCTGTGGCCGAAATCATTTTTTTTGTATCTATAGTTCCCGCTGAAAATGCATTAACTAATGGATTTGTATTGTAAGAGTCATCAAATGCGACTTCTCCACCAACAATTGGGATACCAAAAGCATTTCCGTAATCACCTATACCCTTTACAACACCTTTCACAAGCCACTTTGTGCGGTCCCTTTCAATATTACCAAAACGGAGAGAATTCAATTGCGCTATTGGCCTTGCACCCATTGTAAAAATATCTCTATTAATTCCTCCTACCCCTGTTGCCGCACCTTGATATGGCTCCAATGCACTAGGATGGTTGTGAGATTCAATTTTAAATACACATCCCATACCGTCGCCTATGTCAACTAAGCCTGCATTTTCCTCACCGGCTTTAACAAGCATGTGCGGACCGTCTTTAGGTAATGTTTTTAACCAGAGAATTGAGTTTTTATAAGAACAATGCTCCGACCACATCACAGAATATATCGCAGTCTCAGTAAAATTAGGGGTACGACCAAGAATTTCTTTGATCATTTCAAATTCATCCGCTCTAAGGCCGAGATCAACTGCTTGTTCTACTGTAGCAGGTTTTTGAAGTGTTTCGCTCATTGAATCTTAATTATCAGACAAAAATAATCATAAAATAGGTATCATATTAGATATTAAAAATAATTAAATCAGACACATCCGAGATAAACGAATAAGAGTGTAAAACCTTACAAAATTTCAATATTTTCAGTATTTTTGTTCCCTAAAATAAGTACTATGAGTTATGATATTATTGTGGTAGGAAGTGGTCCTGGAGGATACGTAACTGCTATTCGCGCATCGCAGTTAGGTTTAAAAACAGCAATTGTTGAAAGAGAGGCCTTGGGAGGCATCTGTTTAAACTGGGGCTGTATCCCAACAAAAGCACTTCTGAAATCCGCAAATGTATTTGAATACTTGAGTCATGCCGCTGATTACGGCATTACCGTTAAGGATGTAAAAGCAGACTTTAATGGAATGGTTAAAAGAAGTAGAGATGTTGCCGACGGTATGAGCAACGGCATCAAATTCTTAATGAAAAAAAATAAAATAGACGTTCTCACCGGGAACGGTATTATAAAGGCAAATAAAACTGTGACTGTTACAGATGAAGCCGGAAAAAGTACCGATCATATTGCGAATAAAGGAATAATAGTAGCGACAGGAGCACGCTCAAGATCTTTACCGAATCTCCCGCAAGATGGTGAGAAAATAATTGGTTACAGACAAGCGATGACCCTCAAAAAACAACCTAAAAAAATGGTAGTTGTTGGTTCTGGAGCTATTGGTGTTGAGTTTGCATATTTCTACAATACAATCGGAACAGAGGTAACTATTGTTGAATATCTGCCAAATATCGTACCTGTTGAAGATTTAGACGTCTCAAAACAACTTGAAAAAACATTTAAAAAATCAGGGATAAAAGTTATGACTGGTTCATCTGTCGAAAAAGTTGATTCGAGTGGTAAACAATGTATTGTTTCCGTTAAGACTGCTAAGGGTGAAGAAAAAATTGAATGCGATGTTGTTCTCTCCGCAGTTGGTATTCAAGCTAACATTGAAAATATTGGCCTAGAAGACGTGGGTATTGTCGTTGATAAGGGAAGAATCCTTGTAAATGATTTTTATCAAACCAATATGCCAGGATACTATGCTATCGGTGATGTTGTGCCAGGTCCAGCACTAGCACATGTCGCTTCGGCTGAAGGAATTGTTTGCGTTGAAAAAATAGCAGGACATAATCCAGAGCCTATTGATTACGGAAATATCCCCGGTTGTACATATTGCTCTCCCGAGATTGCCTCTGTAGGAATGACAGAAAAAGCTGCAAAAGAAGCTGGAATTGATTTGAAAATTGGAAAATTTCCATTCTCGGCTTCAGGTAAGGCAAGTGCCGCTGGTGCTAAAGAAGGTTTTGTTAAATTATTGTTTGACGCCAAATACGGTGAGTTACTTGGAGCGCACATGATCGGAGCCAATGTAACGGAAATGATTGCAGAAATTGTTGCAATTAGAAAACTCGAGACGACGGGTGAAGAATTAATTAAAACCATTCATCCCCATCCTACAATGTCTGAAGCAGTTATGGAGGCAGCGGCGGCGGCATACGGTGAAGTGATTCACCTTTAAGAGAACTGTTATTTTGTGTATGAGAGCATTAGTACTGTCATAAAGTCTAGTGCCAGCTTCAAATACCACATCCACTTAAAGGTTGCTTTTGGGGCTTTGACCTCAAGGATTATAATGGGTATTAAACTTATTAGAAGAAGTGCCCAAAAAAGTGAACCGAATAAAGAGCCTATGCTCAGGATTACATAAAGTAAAGTCAAATACCAAGGAACGTAAAAATCAGAATTCCTTACAAGCATAAGAAAGCTCAAAACGTAAAAAATCAAAGCAATACAGCGCGAAATATCAAAAATGCCAATATTAGAATAGTTCGCGATTTGAGCATTTGAAAGAACACTTGAAATTAAGACCTGATTTGTAAGCAAGGTAAATATTACGGCAATTAAAAAAAGAACATGATAAGACTGAATGCTCTTGTAATACTCTAATAAATAGCGGCCAATACCCCAAAGTAAAACGAAATCAAAAAGCGGAAAGGGTACAATAAAAAAATCGACATCAAGAAAAAGACCAAAACCATACATCAAAAAAGTAAGTACCGTTAGGAATACAAATTTTTGTGCTCTAATCATCAGTGCCAATTACATCATAAATGTAATCGAATGTAGACAAGATTTCTGGTTTACCATCGACAACTGCAATATCGTGTTCAAAATGCGCACTAGGCATGTTATCCTCTGTGACAATAGTCCATTCATCTTCTAATGTTCGGACTTTCTCTGTTCCCATATTAATCATAGGTTCAATCGCAATCGTCAGTCCATCCTGAATTTTTTTACCGCGACCTCTTCGTCCAAAATTAGGCACCTGAGGTTCCTCATGAAGTGTTTTACCCAAACCGTGCCCCACAAGATCACGCACGACACCAAAATTATTTTTTTCTGCATGTTGCTGAATCGCCCAACCAATATCCTCTAATCTATTTGAGGTTGTACATTGTTCAATTCCTAAATACAAGCATTCTTTGGTTACTTTCAGTAAATGACTAACCTCTGGAGAAACTTGACCTACCTTAAAGGTATAAGCATGATCTCCATAATAACCCTTGAATATAGCACCACAATCGACAGAAACAATATCACCCTCCTCAAAAGGCCTTTCGGTGGGAAGACCATGAACAACTTGCTCATTAACACTTATTAATAATGTACTTGGACAGCCATATAATCCTAAAAATCCTGGTTTCGCGTCTTGTGACAAAATGTAGTCATATGCCATCTTATCTAATGAAATTGGTCTAACACCCGGCTTCAAGTGCCTAGCCACCATTCCTAAAGTACGACTAACCACCTGAGCAGCGTCACGCATAATAGCGATTTCTTCTTTTGATTTATATATTATCATGTATTTATTAAAAAGCGACATGGGTCGCAAAGGTAGATAAATCTTATTGAATCCAAGGTCTTATAATGCATTCAACCATTGCATCGTATCCAAATTGTCAGCGTAATCATTCAAAGCAGGACACTGAGCATTCCCAAAGGGTATTCCATTAACACCAATATGACATTGAATCGCATCAGCATGTTTTTGAAGGTATAAATCAACCTCATCGGTATTTTTATAAAAATGGTAATACAGCATTCCTAGCGGGGAAGATAATGTATCTGACTCCTTGAGAAGCACAAAATTATTATCCAAAAGCTTTTCTTGATTCATCAAATGCACAGCTTTGTTGTAGTCATAATTATTACCATACTTTTTATTATTTATAACCGCTCCTTGGCTTACAATATGTTCGAAAACTTTATTAATATTATATGAATCGGGTAAAATCAAGTGAGACACACTTCGGCATCCTCGACCAAAAAAATCAAAAACATCATTTCCTAGCGCCAACAACTCTGCTTCTGTTTCTTTACCATCTAAAACAGCGACTGAAGTCCTGTTTTTCCGAAAGATATGCGGGTACTTTGAAAAATATTGTTCGAAATGAACGAAACTCGTATTACTACCCGTTGCAATAACAGCATCAAACCCCTTCATATTACGATCCGAAAATGATATAAACTTAGCTACCTCAGGGTAAAAACAAATGAGGAAATCTGCGATCACCGGTAATAGTTTATCGTCTTCTGAACTCATTTTCGCCATAACACGATGCCCAGAAAGTAGTACACAAAGAAAATCATGGAATCCAACCAAAGGAATATTACCAGCCATAATGACTGCAACAGTCTTTGGCTCTTCCGTAAATTCGTATTTCGAACTCCAGTTATCTAGTTTGTTTTTCTCAAGACTTGAACCTAAATTCAGAAAAGCCTTTCGTATCATTTCTTCTGTAAACCATCCATTATGATGCCTTAAAGTACCAATTAGTTTAATGAATTGGTCATACTCATCTTGTGTAACGCCAATCTTGAAGCTATCCCACGGTTTATTTTCACCAACATTTCGAAGTACCTCGCCTAATTGACAAAAGGCTTGAATTAAAGATTCTTTTTTCACAATACAAATATAGTAAGCTTCTTTTTTGTTTGATTGAACAAAAGAATCAAATTTGGGTTTTATATTTGTAAAAAAAGCGCACCATGGCTATAATGATAACAGACGAATGTATTAATTGCGGAGCATGTGAACCAGAATGCCCGAACAATGCAATTTATGAAGGGGGAGCCGAATGGAAGTATTCAGAAGGAACATCCCTCAAAGGAATGATTACTACGCTTGATGGAGATACTATTGACGCAGAAAAAACATTCGAACCTGTGGATATGGACGTCTATTACATCACTCATGACAAATGCACGGAATGCGCCGGATTTCATGACGAGCCTCAATGTGCCGCTGTATGCCCAGTCGATTGTTGCGTCGATGATCCTGATTACAGAGAATCTGAAGACGAACTATTAGCGAAGAAAAGTTTTCTTCACTTATAAAGGTTCAGCAATTGAAATCTTAATATCGATATAAGAAGCACCAACCCCTCGCACACTATAATTGGCATCATTCATATCATATCCGCGCCTGCCTCGGAGACAGGCGAGAATTTCACTTTTTAAGCGTCCTTCACCGACGCCATGTATCACCAAAACACGAGTGGTTTTATTTTTCAAATGACCATTAATAAAGCGTTTGAAAATATTCATTTGTACCGTGAATTTTTCATGAGCGGAGACTTCAAACTTATTATTGTCAAAGGATTCATAGTGAAGATCTAATTTAGGAATATCTTCTGCATTGATGCTATGGGATTTAGGCTTTACTTTATCTACATCTTTCAACTCAACGACACCGGAATTAAAATGATGATTTTTTACAACCTTATCCGCATTCACTTTCAAGTCAAATCCATGCTCATCAATCACATTGATAATGTCCGACCCAATCGAAACAATTGTGTACTTTCCTGTTTCGCTTAAAATAGATACCACTTCTCCTACAGTAAACATAGCATTTACATATTTCTTCGGTACTGACCACCAACTTCAAACAAGGCATTTGTAACCTGACCAAGTGAAGCATGTTTACATGTTTCCATAAGTTCTTCAAAAATATTTTGATTGTTCACCGCTGCGTCTTGAATCGTTTTAATCCCTTTTTTTGTACCTTCCTCTTTCGCAGCATGAAGGTTCTTAAGCATATTTATCTGAAACTGCTTTTCCTCCTCAGTGGCTCTAATCACCTCTTTAGGTAGGACCGTTGGAGATCCTTTAGAACTTAAAAATGAATTCACGCCAATTATTGGAAATTCTCCAGTATGTTTCAAAGTTTCGTAATAAAGAGATTCCTCTTGAATTTTAGACCTTTGATACATTGTCTCCATGGCTCCTAAAACACCACCGCGTTCGGTTATCCTGTCAAATTCAGAGAGCACTGCCTCCTCAACCAAATCGGTCAAGTCTTCAATGATAAAGCTTCCTTGTAAAGGATTCTCATTTTTTGCCAAACCAAGCTCACGATTAATAATGAGTTGAATTGCCATTGCTCTGCGAACAGATTCCTCTGTCGGCGTAGTAATCGCCTCATCATATGCATTTGTGTGCAATGAATTACAATTGTCATATATGGCATACAATGCCTGAAGGGTTGTTCTTATGTCATTAAAATCAATTTCCTGAGCATGTAATGATCTCCCTGAAGTTTGAATGTGATATTTAAGCATTTGCGCACGTGGATTTGCACCATACTTTTTAGCCATTGCTTTAGACCATATTTTTCTCGCCACACGACCAATAACGGCGTATTCTGGATCTATACCATTTGAGAAAAAGAAAGAAAGATTTGGGCCGAAATAATTAATATTCATTCCTCGACTTAAGTAATATTCTACATAAGTAAAACCATTAGCAAGCGTGAAAGCGAGCTGTGTAATAGGATTGGCGCCAGCCTCTGCAATATGATAACCAGAAATAGATACGGAATAAAAATTCCGAACCCCCTTATTGATAAAATACTCCTGTACATCGCCCATTAATCGCAAGGCAAATTCAGTTGAAAAAATACAAGTGTTTTGCGCTTGATCTTCTTTTAAAATGTCTGCCTGAACTGTACCTCTAACTTGAGTAAGCGTTTTGGCTTTTATGTCATTATATATTTCTCTGGAAAGAACCTGATCACCAGTAACACCCAAGAGCATTAGACCTAGACCGTCATTCCCTTCTGGTAAATCACCATTGTAACTAGGCCTTTCAACACCTTTCAGCTTATAAATTTCTTTTATTTTGTTTTCAACCGACTCAGTCAAGCCCTCAGCTTTTATATACTTTTCACAATTCTGATCGATTGCCGCATTCATAAAAAAGGCAAGCAGCATAGGTGCGGGACCATTAATTGTCATTGAAACCGATGTTGCAGTATGGCTTAAATCAAAACCAGAATACAGTTTTTTAGCATCATCAAGACAACAAATCGAAACGCCCGCATTTCCAATTTTACCATAAATATCAGGGCGAACATCAGGGTCGTTTCCATAAAGCGTAACAGAGTCAAAGGCGGTCGATAGTCTTTTCGCAGGCATTCCGAGACTTACATAGTGGAAACGTTTATTCGTCCTTTCTGGACCTCCCTCACCTGCAAACATTCTCGTTGGGTCTTCACCTTCCCTTTTAAAAGGGAATAAACCCGCGGTGAATGGAAATTCACCTGGATAGTTCTCTTGCAAACACCAGCGAAGAATATCACCCCAACCGCTATATCTTGGGGACGCTACTTTTGGTATGTCAGAATGAGAAAGTGATTTTGTATGCGTTTGAATGGATAATGTTTTTTCACGAACTTTAAATTCAAACACGGGATCTTTGAAAGACTTTTTCTTCGCCTCCCAATTCTGTAGGATTTCCCAATTTTTAGGATCAAAATTGAGCTTTTCTTTTTCTAGAACCTCGCGAATGCGCTTGACCATGCGGTCTTTGTCTTCATAATCAGATGATTCAAGTGTTTGTATCGTTTGAATTAATCCATTTAACTTATCAGCCACCTTAACCTGGTCTTCAACCCACTTATTATAAGCTCTATTATTCTCTGAAATCTCAGACAGATACCTTGTTCTATCGGGAGGAATTACATATATTTTTTCCGACATCTCTCTCGTGATTTGAAACGTCGATTTTAATTCAGCTTTAGCTTTCTCTACAATTTGATCCATAATCACCTTATACAAAGAGTTCATACCAGGATCATTGAATTGTGAGGCAATCGTACCATGAACGGGCATATCGTCAACACTTGAATCCCAAAGATTATGATTTCTTTGGTATTGTTTACGAACATCACGCAAGGCATCTAAAGCACCCCTTTTGTCAAATTTATTTAATGCAATTACATCTGCAAAGTCGAGCATATCTATTTTCTCTAGCTGCGTAGCCGCGCCATACTCTGGGGTCATAACGTATAGGGAAACATCAGAATGGTCCAATATCTCTGTATCTGATTGTCCAATACCAGAGGTTTCCAAGATAATTAAATCATACTGAGCAGCCTTTAAGATTGATAGTGCCTCCGAAACATGCTTGGATAGGGCAAGATTTGACTGACGCGTAGCAAGAGAGCGCATGTACACCCGATTACTTTTAATTGAATTCATGCGGATTCTATCACCTAAAAGTGCGCCTCCTGTTTTTCTTTTAGAAGGATCAACGGATACTACAGCAATTTCTTTATCCTCAAAATCTACAAGAAACCTCCTTACGAGTTCATCTACAAGTGAAGATTTACCAGCACCTCCAGTTCCTGTTATACCGAGCACCGGAATAGAGCTTTGCTTCGCAACATCTCTTATCTCAGTTAGAATTTTCGCATGCTTCTCAGGGAAATTTTCTGCGGCCGAAATTGTTCTTGCGATAGATGGAGCATGCTTTCCTTTGATTTTTTTTAAATCATGTTCAAGGTGCTCTCCCAAACCATAATCACAGCGCTCTATCAAATCATTTATCATACCCTGCAACCCCATTTTTCTTCCATCATCCGGATGATAAATACGTTCAATACCGTAGTCTTGAAGCATTTTTATTTCCTCAGGAAGAATGGTTCCTCCCCCACCTCCAAAGATCTTAATGTGCGGAGCTCCTTTTTCACACAATAAATCATACATATATTTGAAGTACTCGTTATGACCTCCTTGATATGAAGTCATAGCTATTGCCTGTGCATCCTCTTGGATAGCGCAATCTACAACCTCCTCCACTGAGCGGTCATGACCTAAATGAATCACTTCACACCCTGTAGACTGAATAATTCTTCGCATGATATTAATGGCAGCATCATGGCCATCGAATAAAGATGCAGCTGTTACGATTCTAATTTTATTTTTAGGCTTGTATGCTTGGATTTGTTCCATTTGGGTTTGAATTTTAACGCCTCCAAAAGTACAAAAATCAAGTCAATTGAATTGATGTTTTATAATTGAATAAAAAGGTATTCATGCAATCATTCTACGGCAGACTCAAAAACCCAATATTTTCCGAATGAACTATTCGGGTTTTCATAATATCCTACTCCGACATGAGTGGCACTTTCATTAAATAAATTCTCATTGTGACCTGGACTATCAATCCATCCTTGAAGAATGGCCTCTGGTGTCGCATAACCCGCTCCGATGTTTTCAGTATTGGCGAAACCATCATAAAATTTAGAAATACGTTTGAATGCACTTAAGCCTGGCTGTAAACCTTTTTTGGTACGATTGTGGGTTGTATGCTCATGATAGTCCTCATTTGCCATATCAGCAGCATGGTAGCGACTCGCCCGCATTAAATCCTTGTGCGGAATTAAAGCATTCAAACCTCGTTTAATTCTTTTCGTATTTATTAGTTTTATTAAGCGATCTTCAAAATTATTTTGGATTCCAATAATCTTTTCCGTGCCTTTTGGATTCAAATGAAAAGCAATAGTATTTCTGGGTGAAGAATCAAAGTTAAACGATGAACTAAAAACAAAAAGTGAAAATAATAAACTGATTTTAAACATGAAGAAGAGGTTTTATAAACATAACCTCATCAATCTTTCGTGGTTACAACCTTGCCTTTAAAGATTTGTAATCTAAGGCATCGTATTCCTCGAAGGGGCTATTACACGCTATCATTTCTTTTAACCGAATTAGCTCTGGATACTTTGTTGCCTTGTGCTCAGAACATAAAACTTTAGAACCAACAACTTGCAATTCTTCAAAATCAGTCTCTGAAGAAATCCTGTAAAAAGATTTATTATTTGAAAGCTTTCTAAAAATAGGAAAAGACATGTTTGCTTTTTTCTGTAAAAGTATTCAATTGTGATAAGAAATGACTGCACAACATTTTATAAATCACTAACTTCACCCCATGAATAAAGACCTTAATCTTGAGGATCAACAGAGTTTAAGTGAAGCAAAGAAAAAGCGAAAAGAATACCGAAAACGGTTACAACAACTTAAAAAAAAGAAATTAAAACAGGTCAATACAGACTTCAATAATCTACATGACAAGGAGTTTGAAACCATGGATTGTCTGACTTGCGCTAACTGCTGTAAAACTACAAGTCCCATATTTCGCAATGCTGACATCAATCGCCTTGCAAAGCACCTTAAAATAAAGGCAGGGAAATTCACTGAAAGTTATTTAAAACTCGATGACGACCAAGACTATGTGCTCAAATCTTCACCGTGTACATTTTTAAATTCAGATAATACTTGTCAGGTATATGAATACAGGCCTTTAGCATGTCGAGAATATCCACATACCGATCGAAAGAATGTTATTCAAATTATGAACCTAACGCTTGAAAACACTGAAATATGTCCGGCAGTTGCACGAATTGTAGATAAAATCACCCAAGCCTAATGCGCAACAATGTTGCCTTTTTATTGGTTTAATCCTTATGATTGCCTTTCATCCCATATATGTACATGAGCTTCCGGATAACCACCGCTTTCCAATGGAGAAATATGATTTACTTCCAAGGCAACTTGTCCATGAAGGGACTGTGCATCAAAATCAGTTTTTTGAACCCGATATTATCTCTGAAAATTATGTAGAAGCGGTTCACAGCAAAGTATATCTGAAGCGCCTTAAAAACCTTGAGCTTACAAGAAAAGAACAGCGTACATCTGGCTTTGTGCATAATGAAATGCTTATAAGAAGGGAATGGACCATTATGGAAGGAACCAGAAAAGCAGCAGAATTAGCCCTAAAAAACACTATAGCCTTTAATATTGCTGGCGGAACGCATCATGCCTTTTCAGATCGAGGGGAGGGTTTTTGTTTGCTTAATGACCATGTTATTTCTGCAAATTGGTTGTTAGAAAATAAAAAGGCAAATAAGATATTAATAGTCGATCTCGATGTACACCAGGGTAATGGCACAGCGGAAATGTGCGAAAAAACATCCAATATTTTTACATTTAGTATGCATGGCAAAAATAATTACCCACTACACAAGCAAGTCTCTGATCTCGACATTGAAACTGAAGATGGAATTAAAGACCAGAACTATCTCTACGAACTCGAAAAAAGCCTAGATCACATATTAACAAGTTATGAACCTGATTTTATTTTTTATCAAGCAGGAGTTGATGTTCTTGAAAGCGATAAGCTCGGAAGAATGAGTTTAAGTTTAGCCGGCTGTAAAAAAAGAGATGAAATGGTTTTTAATTACAGTAAGCAACTCGAATGCCCAATTGTAACTACTATGGGTGGAGGATATAGTCATGAAATTAATACAATTGTTGAAGCACATGCGAACACCTATAGATGCGGCTACGACCTTCGTGATTAGAATCGTATAATCGTTCTGTTTTTCGGGACCTAAATTAGTTGTAAATTTGCAGTGTAATGATGCAAGCGCTATTTCTTAATGATATTGCAGGGACTGAAATCCTGTTGATTTTAGTGTTTGTTCTTATCTTCTTTGGAGCAAAGAGCATTCCGAGTATTGCCAAAACATTGGGTCGCGCAATTTATCAAATCAAAAATGCATCTGATGACCTAAAAAGTGAGATAAAGAAATCCACTGGCGATCTAAAAAATGATTTAAATTTGAATGAACTGATCAAAGAAACTGAAGAGGAAATTCAACTTCCGATGGATCAAATGATGACAGATATTGAAAACACGATAAATTACGAACCAAAGAACACCAAGAAAAAATGAAAAAAGTTAGTGTTGGAATTATAATGGGAAGTGCTTCTGATCTACCCGTTATGAAAGGAGCCATAGACATTCTTAAAGAATTTGGTATTGGAACTGAAGTTGAAATTGTTTCCGCACACCGAACACCAGAAAAAATGGTGAGCTATGCGAAAGCCGCTTCCCAAAGAGGTTTAAAAGTAATTATCGCAGGTGCTGGAGGTGCAGCGCATCTACCTGGCATGACAGCTTCCCTTACAACCTTGCCGGTAATTGGCGTGCCCGTTAAATCGTCAAACTCTATTGATGGATGGGATTCAATCCTTAGTATTTTACAAATGCCAAATGGAATTCCCGTAGCAACTGTCGCTTTGAACGGAGCTAAAAATGCAGGTATTCTTGCGGCTCGTATCATAGGCGCATTTGATGCAGATGTCTCAAAAACACTAGAGAGCTATCAGCAGGACATGAAAGAAAAAGTAGAAAAAAGCCAGGAGTCTCTAAGTTAGTTGTACTGAAGATATTTCGTTCTCATTTTCTGATAGGCCTTAAGGTCTGCTGCCCATGTCTTCCGTATTTTTTCTTCTGAAAGACCTTTTATAATTTGATTATAAAGCTTTTCTGTCCCTGAAAGTAAGATAAAAAACTTTTTTCTGTTAATTGTTGAAACTGGATCTCCAAGTTCACGAATAGCTTCAAGAAGATAAGCCAAGGAAAATCTTGAAGTCATGGGCTCGTCCCCCAAGTAAACGCCTCCACATTCTATATTTTGATGCTTTGGATAGACCGCCCCTGCTTGTGACTTCGGCTTAAAACGAAATACAGACTTTTCGAGTTTAGGGTGACCATAAAGCTCAAAAGGCTGAGCAGTACCTCTTCCTACACTTACTGTTGTCCCTTCAAAAAAACAGAGACTTGGATATAATCTCACCGCTATATCGGAGCGTAAGTTTGGTGAAGGAGCCACAGGTAATGAATACTTCATATTATGGCTATAATTCAGACACCGAAGCACCTTTAAATCACACTGCAAGCTATCCTTCAACCAGTTTTCACCATTGATCATTAAGGCATATTCACCAATTGTCATTCCGTGAACTACTGGTACTGGATGCATTCCAACAAAACTTCTATGCGCCATTTCAAGAACGGGACCATCAATATAATCGCCATTTGGATTTGGTCGATCTAAAACGACAATTGGAATGTTATACTCAGCGCATGCTTCCATCACATAATGTAGGGTTGAGATGTAAGTATAAAACCTCACACCAACATCTTGAATATCAAAAACAACCAAGGATACCCCTGCCATATCTGATTTGCTGGGCTTCTTGTGGGAACCGTATAGTGATATTATCGGTATTCCTGTTTTAGCATCCATCGAGTTATCAATTTTCTGACCTGCACTTCCTTTTCCTCGAAAACCGTGCTCGGGAGAAAAAACCTTGATAACATCAATATCTCTGGCAATTAAAGTATCGACCAAATGAATAGAATCTTTAAGTACCGAGGTCTGGTTCCCTACAATTGCAATACTCTTTCCTGCCAAAAGCGCCACCAGACTGTCCATTCGATCGATACCTAAATACAGGGAAGAATCCTTTTCCGTCTCACTAACATGAAATTGTATCATGTTTTTGTCCGTTTCTTGATGAGATTGGCATGAAAAAAGTAAAAACACAAAAAAGAACACAAGACCCGATAGCTTTATGTATTTTTGAAAAAGTAATAACCGCAACGTGTCGTTCGAATATTTCATAGCAAAAAAAGTTCTTAAAACTAAGGAGAAAGGTATAAAAGTTTCTAGACCTATACTTCGTATTTCATTAATTAGTGTTGCACTAACAATAATTGTCAATCTAATCACATTAGCAACGGTACATGGTTTCCAAAATGAAATCAGGGAAAAAATAGTTGGCTTCAATGCTCCGATATTCTTAATTAAAGCCGGAAATGAAAATATCTACGAGGCCGATCCAATTAACGAATCCCAAGTTATAATAGATACCCTAAAGGAAATTGAGGGCGTAAAATATATTGCTCCTGTCCTTTACAAGCCTGCTCTAATTCGATCAGAAAATTTCATACAATCTTCGGATGGACTAGAATCAGCACAGCAAGTGACAAAAAAAGAGGTAAACGGTGTAGTTCTCAAAGGGATTAATGAACAGTATCCCAAATCATTTTTAACAAGTATTCTAAAACAAGGCAGGATTCCAGATTTCAAAAACAAAGACAACGAAGTTCTTGTCTCAGTGCAAACATGCCGAGACCTACAATTTAAACTTGAAGATGACATCGCCATATTCTTTGTTAAAAACCGTTCGTTAATGCAACGATTCAAAATAGTGGGGATCTTCGAAACTGGTATAGATAAGTTAGACAATCAAGTTGTTTTTGCACCTTTAAATAAAGTTCAAGAACTTTGTGATTTCAACGACCTTAATAAAGGAGCAACACATTTCGTTTCTGGTTTCGAAATTCAGATTAATGAATGGAACCAACTTGAAGATATTCATTCAAAAATACAAGATGCTATCATACTCAAGCCAAACGAACACGGCGAACAACTACAAAGTATATCAGTATTAAATTCAGAAAGTGATATCTTTTCCTGGTTAGGTTTTCTAGACACTAATGTATTTATAATCATATCATTAATGATACTTATCGGAATAGTTAATATAGGTTCGGTGTTGTTAGTAATGATTGTTGTAAGAAGTAATTTTATTGGCATACTAAAAGCCCTTGGCGCTACCAATTGGAGTATTCGTAAAATCTTCTTATTTCAAACTGGCGCACTCATTTTAAAAGCCATGGTAATTGGAAACATCATTGGATTGAGTCTTTGTTATATCCAAAACAAATTCGAACTAATTAAGTTAGACTCAAGTGTTTATTATTTGTCACATGTACCTATAGATTTATCTTTTGGCGCTGTACTAATTATTAATCTGATCACCTTTGTAACCTGTATGGCAAGTTTATTAATTCCTAGCTATGTTATTGCTCGAATAGACCCCTCTAAATCTATAAAATTTAATTAGCGATCATGATTGAAACTATTGCGCTATCACGAAAAAACCTGAACCTCTTCTCAAATGAAGAATTAGACCTTATCTATAATCAATCCGAGCTGCAGGACTTGATTGGATTGCCCTTCAGCAGCGCTAATATCAAAAACCAAATCGATCTTAAAAAGGAAAGTTTTGATCAAACAAAAAGAGCGCTAATATCAAAAACACTAGAAGAAAATTATCGAGAGATTGATAATAAAGAAGCGGTAATAAAAAACATAAATCTTTTAAAAGAAAATAGCACCTTTACGATAACAACCGGGCATCAGATTTGTCTTTATGGCGGTCCACTCTATTTCTTTATCAAGATACTTCACGTGATAAAACTCTGCGAAGACTTTAAGAAACAGTACCCTTCAAATCATTTCGTGCCGGTGTTTTGGATGGCATCTGAGGACCATGATAGTCTTGAAATTGAAAGTCTAAGTGTTTTCAACAAAACACTTACCTGGGACCATAAACAAGAAGGTGCAGTAGGAGAATACAGTACGCAAAATATTTCTACTGTTCAAAATGAACTTCTTGAACTTTTTAGAGGGGAGAAAGAAATTGAATGCTACCTCAAGGCAATGAAGGGCGATAATTACGGAAATGCATTTCGGAGTTGGCTCCACTATTTATTTGGGGATCGAGGATTGGTTGTTCTCGATGCAAATCAAAAAGAACTTAAATCAACAATGAAACCTCACTTTACCAAAGAATTGGTAGAGCAATTTTCAAATCAATGCATTGAGAATACAAATACTTTACTCAAATCGAAAAACAGGAAACCACAAATTCACTCGAGAGAGATCAATCTTTTTTACATGCATGGAGGTGAAAGAAAGAGAATCGTGAAAGAAAAAGATACGTATCTATTAGGAAATCTTAAGCTCCGTGAAAAGGAATTACTAGAGCTTGTTGATAACGCTCCAGAGCGTTTTTCTCCAAATGTAGCACTGCGACCACTCTATCAAGAGGTAATCTTACCAAACCTATGCTACGTAGGCGGAATGGCGGAATTAAAATATTGGACACAGCTTAAAAACATCTTTAAAAGATCTTCTATTCCCTACCCGATGCTTCAGATGCGTTCAAATATTTTATGGATTGATAAAGCTTCAGCAAAAACTATTTATCAAGTAGGATTGCGGCCAGACGACCTACTTCAATCAACGACAGCACTTGAAAAACAAGTGATTAACAAAGCCGACCCAAACCCAATAGATAAAATAACTATAGAAAAGCACCAAGCGAGCATCCGAGAATTATACCATAACGCCATACAACAGGATAATGGAATGAAGTCATGGATTGGAGCCGAACTCAACAAACTTGATAAGCTAAACAACACTTTACAAGTGAAAATTGAGAAAGCCAAGAAGAATAGCTTTGAAAGCCAAGTCAAAAAAATTAGCAAACTGAAAGAAAGATTGTTTCCAAAGCAAAAGCTACAAGAAAGAAGCGTAAATTTACTTCATTTTTGCAACCAAGCGGGGCCGAAACAACGTATAGCAGACCTGTATAATGCCTTAAACCCATTGAGTACTGATTTTACAATTATAATTGAAAATGAAACAAAATAATATAAGAGAAACACTCGGTAAACACGCTGTAATCCCTGTAGTTTCATTCGACAGCGTTGAAGATGTGGAACCCACAATTGCAAAATTAATTGAGCAGGGAATACACTGTATTGAGATAACACTAAGAAATGATTGCGCATTTGAATGTATTGAAAAGGCAATCTCACTTAATACCGAGGGTTTTGATGTAGGAATTGGTACCGTAGTTTCAAAAGCTCAAATTGAAAAAGCAAAAAATATTGGCGTTCACTTTATGGTTAGTCCCGGTATTAATGAAACACTTGCGGATGCATTTAATACTAGCGGAATACCTTTTATTCCTGGAGTTGCAACACCAAGTGAAATCATATTAGGCATGCAGCAGGGCTGGGATACCTTTAAATTTTTTCCAGCCAATCTTTTTGGAGATCTTAAAGCGCTAAAAACATACGGGAATGTATTTCCAAATATTATGTTTTGTCCAACAGGAGGCATAAGTGAAGAAACCCACGAATCTTATCTCGCACTAAAAAATGTAATATCCGTAGGTGGTTCCTGGCTTGTTTAAAAATCAATATTGGTAGAGTAACCCGATGAGTTTGCGAACTAGTAAAGTGAAGTCCTCTGTTTCTGAATAGCCTTGATAAAAAATACTTTTTGAATAATCATAAGCATCATTTCATATTAGAAAAGCTCTCTTATATTACTACTGAAAAGCTTTATAGCAATTGCCAATAGAATAATCCCAAAGACTTTTTTAAGAATTACAATACCAGTTGAACCAATAATGCGCTCAATGGTAGCTGTGAGTTTTAAAACAATCCAAACTATCAAAATATTTAAAACAATAGCAATTAAAATATTCACTAATTCAAACTCAGCACGTAATGAGATTAATGAGGTCATGGTTCCCGCTCCTGCTATCATCGGAAAAGCCAAAGGAACAACAGAAGCTACTTTTTTCGACCCTTCACCATTGTCCTTAAAAATCTCGACACCCAAAATCATTTCAAGCGCCATGAAAAATAACACGAAAGAACCAGCAACGGCAAATTCGTTAATCCCCACACCTATTAAACCCAAAATGCTTTCACCCACAAATAAAAAGCCAATCAAAATAAATAAGGAAATAGAAGCTGTTCTCAACGGATAAATACGGCCGGTCTTTTCTTTTATTGCAATGATTAGAGGAATATTTCCAACAATATCTATTACTGCAAAAAGAACCATGGAAGCCACTCCGATTTCCTTAAAATTAAAACTATTGCTTCCAAGCATTAAAATAAATTGTGAATCCATTTTTTTTCTAATTTATTGTTTGACACAAATATCAATAATACCATGGAATAGTGCAATTAATAATTAAAAAGCAAGACTTACTAATCCAATTAATAGCGTTACTCATCTAAGCTCTAATTTTCATGAATTAAACCTAAATTCAGAAAAATGAGAGAGGTATTTAATGTTTTTTAAAAAAATCAATTAAAATTACACCTAAATTCTTGCGCTAATCTATGAAACTGAACTTCTTAATTGTCCGATTAGCAGCAATTTACACATTCATAATATTTACTTCCCCCACGCTCTATGCACAAGTATCAGTAGCGCGAGAATGGAATGAGATTTTACTTGAAGCCATTAGAAATGATTTTGCCCGACCAACAGTTCATGCACGAAATTTATACCATCATTCAATCGCTGCATACGATGCATGGGCTATATATCAACCTGAGTATGAAACTTATCTTATCGGCGATACACTAGATAATTATATCAGTCCATTTGAAGGCATTAATACTCCTCTTGAACTCAATGAAGCGATTAAAGAAACAATATCGTACGCATCCTTTTACTTAATAAAAAACCGTTATCATAACTCGCCAGATTATAATGCTACATATATCTTAATGTACAACGCTATGATTGCAGATGGCTATAGTGTAAATAATATAAATTTAGATTACGAAAATGGTGGACCTGCTGAATTAGGAAACTTCATTGCACAAGAAGTAATCAATTATGGACTAAATGACGGCTCGAATGAGCTGCTTGAATTTGAAAATACGTTTTATACTTCCATCAATCCTCCCCTCATTATGAGTGAGCCTGGAAATCCTGATATTACGGACCCTAACCGCTGGCAAACATTAACATTGGATTCGGCAATTGATCAATCTGGGAATTTAGTAGAAAACACATTACCCTTTCTTTCTCCTGAATGGGGAAATGTGAGTCCATTTGCTCTGAAGCCATCAATGAGCAATATGAATTTCAGAGATGACTATTGGTACAGGGTGTATTTTGATTCTGTACAGCCTTCTTATCTAAATATAAATGACAGCTCTGATTGGGACTCATTCTATAAGTGGAATCATTCGCTAGTCAGTATTTGGCAATCTCACCTTGACCCAAATGACGAAGTGATTTGGGATATTTCGCCTGCCTCCATAGGCAATAACTCTTGGTATCCTACAGACTCTTCAAGCTACATTCAATTTTACAACTTAACAGGGGGAGGAGATCCATCTCAAGGCTACAATACAAACCCCGTAACAGGCGAACCCTATGAGCCTCAAATTGTACCAAGGGCGGACTATGCCCGTGTTCTTGCGGAATTTTGGGCTGATGGTATTGATTCTGAAACACCACCAGGACACTGGTTTCAAATTTTTCATTACGTTTCTGACCAACCAACATTTGAAAGAAGGTGGCAAGGTCAAGGTCCTGAGCTATCCGAATTAGAATACGACTTAAAAGCCCATCTTACACTTGGCGGTACAATGCATGATGCGGCAATAGCTGCCTGGAGCCTAAAGGGATACTATGATTATATTCGACCAGTTTCCTCAATTCGCTATATGGCCTCTAATGGTCAAAGTACAGACCCCCTTTTACCTAACTACAATACCAATGGAATTCCTTTACTCGAAAATTATATTGCGCTTGTAGATTCCCTTGACCCTCTTGTAGGTCAAAATTTTGAACACTTGAATAAAATAAAGCTATACACTTGGAGAGGGCATGATTTTATCGACGATCCTGAAGTTGATATTGCTGGTGTTGGATGGATTCTTGGTGAAAATTGGTGGCCATACCAGCGTCCCACCTTTGTTACACCTCCTTTTTCAGGTTTTGTCTCAGGACATTCCACCTTTTCAAGAGCTGCTGCTGGTATTTTAGAATATATTACAGGCTCTGCATACTTCCCAGGCGGACTTGGTGAATTTGTTGCCGAAGAAAATGATTTTTTACAATTTGAAGAGGGCCCGAGTATCGAAGTTAGGCTTCAATGGGCTACATATAGAGATGCGGCAGACCAATGCAGCCTTAGTAGAATTTGGGGAGGTATACATCCTCCTGTAGATGATATACCAGGTAGAAATATAGGAACACTCATTGGTCAAAACGGTTTCCAAAAAGCAGATTCTCTTTTCGCCATTTCGAACCCATCACTTAGTGCAACAAGCATAAGTGATACCATTATTAATTCTTTGGATTTCGGCGAGACCATTGCATTGGACTGTTACTTTAATACAAACATGAATACCAATAGTCAACCGGTCATTACTTTGGTCCCTACCAATCTGAATCAACTTATTACGGTCAATAGCATTACTTGGATAGATTCCGCTCACTTTCAAGTTGAAATGGGAGTAGGCACTGAAATTATTGAACAATTCAGCTCCCTTATTAGAATACAAAATATAGAATCAAACGAAGGTATTGCCTTAGAATCAATAATTCTTCAAGACTATTTAATTATAGATACAAAACCCCCAAAAATACTTAGCCTTAACCCCAATGTAGACATACTAACCGATACGCATGTTGATGAAGGTCTTTCAGTAACGCTTTTTATGAGCGAACCTTGCATGACGAATGAGGTGCCACAAATTGATTTTTTTGGAGAGAATTATATAAACCCAACCTTGATTGCAGACTTAAATAATTCAGTTTGGTTGAGTTCAATATCACATCAGGTATACTTGAACATTGCAGACTTTAATGAAGAAATTGAGGTAGTTCATTTTGAAATTAACAATATCGAAGATATTCATGGAAATCCATTGTCCAATTCAATACCCATTGAGACAATAGAAATAGACACGAGAAACCCAAGTATTTCAAATATTAATATTTCAGACACAATCATCAACATTGATGACCTAAACAATAACTCCATTTTCACAACACTCTTGACCTTCGATGAAACCATGGATATTGGAATACCGCCTGAAGTTTTATTTGAAAATAATTCAGAATTATACAATAGCCTCGTAATGAATCCATTTCAGAGTCTATGGCTCGATTCTACGACCTTTGAGGCTGAGATTTGGGCGTTACCTGATACAAATGATTTCATAAATCTTAACCTTTCCTGTTTAAGTGCACGTGATAGAAATGGGAATCTCATTATCGATAGTTTATACCTTAACCAAATTGAATCTGATTTAAAAAACCCAGTAGTTTTAACAACAATCGCTACAACAGATATGATTTCCGACCAAACGCTCGGTAATCAGTTATATTATATTGATATTGAATTCAACGAAGTTATGGATGTCGAATTTAAGCCACTCGTTTACCACGAAGGCACCGTAAACTTAAACGCATCGATTCAGTATGACCTATCAGAAAGCTACTACCTAGACTCAATAAATTATAGAGCCTATTTCCAGATCAATGACCAAAATATTGAGGAAGACAGTATCGACTTGAAGATTTCTTTAGGAAGGGATAAGTCGCAGAACACGCAATTGAATCAAAGCAATCCTTTATTTGTGGAACTTGATACAAAAAACCCAAAAATCATCGGACTCAATGCAAATGCAACATCTTTAAATACCATCGATAACTTGTTAAATGTATCGCTTCTATTCGACGAGGCCATGGATATGACCACAAGTATTTCGGTCAGTTACAACCCCATAATCTCCTTACCGGCAGAATTAAATCAAAATAACTACGAGTGGATTGATAATGATTCCCTTGATGTTTCATTTTTATTAAGTTCCGCAGGACCTACAGAACAAATACATGCCATTGAAATATCAGAAGGCACGGACCTTGCTGGGAATTTATTAATTGAATTCCAAGAGGAGGACTTTATTACGATTCAAGGAACCCTCAATATTTCCGCCAATAAGATCAAACCCATTTCACTCTATCCTAACATAACTACATCAGGACAAAAGATAACTTTGGTAAATATTCCTAAGGAATATTATGACAAAGACGTTCACATCTACAATAGCTCAGGAAAACTCTTAAAAAAAATAAAAGTTGAAGCAAACAATAATGCGTCACAAATTATTTCCTCGCATCTTGACTCGGGAGTTTACATTGTAAAAATCTGTGAAGAAACGCTAAGACTCATAATACTATGATTAGACACGTTCTTTTTAGTGTAATCTTAATACTGACCTCCAAGGTTATGTGTCAGTATCTAACAGATGTAGCTGCGGACCAAGAAATCACTGCTTTTCAAGAATTTCAATTCCCGCTGGCAAATGGAATGTCATTTTATGACTTTGATAAAGATGGTTGGGATGACATCACCTATCCGATGCACAACGATTCTATTATTTTTTATAAAAACAATCAAGGGCAGTTTCAGAAAATCCCCTCAATGTTAATGAGTGAAGGTCAAGTGAGACAAATTTCTTGGGTTGACTATGATAACGATGGAAATCTTGATCTTTGTATCTCTTATGACGATTTCGGTGTAAGTTTATACAGGAATTTGGGCGATTTTAATTTTGAAGATGTGAGTATTTCTTCAGGGATATATCCTTCGGTAAGTCACCCCTTTGGATTCAGCTTTGCGGATCCTGATAAAGATAATGACCTTGACCTATACATTGCAAACTACTCTGACCCCGCAGGCGACGGACACAATATGTATTTCCAGAACCAAGGAGATGGAACCTTTATTGAGCGCTCAATACAACTCGATATTGATAATGACACACAATCCTCATTTATCGGTGTATGGTTTGATTTTAATAATGATAATAAAACGGACCTACATGTCATTAACGACAGGGCTGAAGGTGTAGATGCCCTCTACAAAAACACTACTACTGGTTCTTCTGAACTTGAATTTATTGACGTAGCTGCAGCAGTGGGAGTTTCTAACGAGGGCCAAAACCCAATGAGCTCCTCAGTTTCCGATTATAATAACGATGGATTTCAAGATGTTTTCGTCACTGACTTTGGCATAAGTTCATTATTAGGTCAAGGACCTTTTCACTACAAACTTTTTGAAAATAATAACGGAATATCTTTTACAGACAAAGCTCCCACTTACAATATGTCAATCAATGACTTTGGATGGGGTGCACTTTGGGTCGATTACAATAATGACATGTTTGAGGATCTTTATATTGCAACAGGGAACACAATAGATAATAGCAGTGCACCGACGCACTCCATTCTCTATAAAAATAACAGCGGAACGGGCTTCACCAAAATAAATGACTCAATTGTCGGAAATGTCACCACATTTTCATTTTGCCCGCTCAAAGGAGATATTAATAATGATGGGTTCTATGATGTTGTTGTTTTAAACCAAGCTATTGCACCAAACGTTCTTTTAAATAGCAGCAACCAGAATAATTACATTAAAATAACGCCCGAAGGAACCATTTCAAATAGAATGGCGATTGGAGCGGAAATAAGAGTATTCGTAGAGGGAATACAACAACTTCAAACGGTATTCTGTGGAGAACAGCTCTGTGCTCAAAATTCTCAACATAAAATCTTCGGTGCAGGAAGTGCAGAAATTATTGATTCTATTTTTGTAAAATTCCCAAGTGGTCTAATTGCTAAAAGGTATGCAATACCAGTAAATCAATCAATAACCATACTAGAAGAGTCTTACGTCACTTTAGCATTTCAACTTATCGAAAATACAGACTCTCTCCTACTCTGTCAAGGAGATAGTATTGTCTTGTCCGCTGGAAGCTTTAACACTTACAATTGGAGTACAGGGTCCCAAAACTCCAGTATTACAATAAATACACCGGGTATCTACTATTTAGAGGCATTTAACGCAACAGGAGATACCTTATATCACTCCAATGGTTTGATCGTTGAAATTGAAGATGAACCATTGTTCCAAATAATTACGACTCCAACATCTTGTAATGAGCCAAGTTCAGGTGCTGCGGAGCTTAATTTCGCCGACCTATCGATCATTGACTCTGTCGAATGGTCAAATGGATCGTCGGGTTTTTCTGTAAATGGATTAAGTGAAGATTCTTACACTTACACCTTCTACACAGAAAATTCATGTCTCTATGAGGGGTCGTTTACTATTGGAAGTATTGAACCATTGAATGTACAGTATACCTCTTCGCCTTATACCAACGAAACACTTGGTTCAATTTCAGTATATATGTTTGGAGGCAATCCACCGTACACATATGTACTTAATGAAGATACCGTCTCGTCAAATGTAAATAATTTGAGTTACGGCATCTACACCCTTATCGTCTACGATTCCATCGGATGCAGTATACAAACTGACATTGAAATTCAAAACCTCTCAACCGTTGGACTTCAGACCGAGTCTATCGAAACCAATTTACAAATAAAAGAAAACTATGTAGAGTTTTGTTCAAAGGATGACGAGTTGAAAGATCTTGAAATATTCGACCTAAAAGGATTAAATGTTTTATCCGCTGATTTAAATAATCGTGGAAATTCTGAGTGTACAAAATATAACTTTCATGGACCAAGTGGGATTTATGTTGGTATCATGTCTAGCTCAACGAAGCGCATCAGAAAAAAACTTTATAAGCCATAAGAAAAGAGGCTTGAGCCTCTTTTCTTGATTACGATATAATCATTTTAAAAATATTATCAGCCTGAGAGGATTTGGGATTGGACAATTCACAGAGGAAGTTATGCCTTGTATTTAGGATTGAGTTCAGCCACTTTAAAGAGGGGCATTTTTATTTCTTTCTGAAAATATAGTGATAAACACTTCCTCCTGATGGTTGCGATAATAGTATTGTTTGGTCAAGCTCCCATCCATTTTTTGCAAACTCATTAACTACTCCCATCATACCATTGAATGTTGCTTGTGTTCCATCCCAAGCAAACACCCGTCCTTTTGATATATCTTTCATTTTTCCTATTTGACCATAATCTACATAGATTGTGACTTGGAAAGGTTTAAATATGGATTTGTTAGCCCCCACAATTTCAACATATTCAGCAGGAATCTCTGAGAGTTTAAATCCATTAACAGTGTATTCGTTTTGTCCAAACGAAATAAAACAGACTGAGATAAGGAAAATAGATAAAATAATTTTCAAAGTGTATTGTTTTTAGATATACACTAAAGATAGAAAAATACGGATAAACCGATAAAGGCAAAGGTTAAGATTTAGATAAACACGAATTAAAAGTTCAATCAACTAAAGATGAACCTTTGGATTTTGGGATTGTAGAAAAAGCAAAAAAGCAATGTCTTATTATTCGCGTTCATCAATCATAGTTTTCATATTGTTGATCAATACATTGAAGCAGCAGCTTTAGATAATTTAGTAATAAGTCCCATATATCTTTCCGATTGTTCTATGGTAAAATCTTCAGAAGCGGCCTGTAATTTTTCTGATGCAACGTCAGCCTTTTCGGCTAATTTTTGAGCATCTTCCATTAGGCTCATTGCTGCCATTGGGTCATCCATCATAGCTTCAGGGTCTTTTTGTAAATCCACCGATTTTTTCAGCATAACAATGTAATCATCAATAAAAGCCTCATATTCATCCATGGCTTCATCAAAATCAATTGAACTAGAATTATCAATTTCTACAGATTCGTCTACTGCTCCTTCCTCTTCTAATTTAAATGTATCACCGTCTTCGAAATCGTATTCATCGTATTCATCGTATTCATCGTAATCATCGTAATCTTCATATTCGTTTCTGTAACGACGTTGACGATTTATTTCGCTTTCCGCTCCTACAATCGCTAGGTCAAGTAGATCGTAAGGAATTAAATCTAAAGCTATGTCAGCACATTCTGTCTCAATACAAGCTTTTAAGAATGATTTCGAATATTCTTTTTTATCGTTTTTACTTAAATCGCTAATTTCTTCTTCCATTTCTTTAACAATACGAAGTAGGCATTTTGGAACTATCTTTTCCACTTTTCTCTCAAGATCTCTTTGAAAGCGTCTATCTCCTAGTTTAGAAATAGTGATTGAGTTGTCTAGCCCGGCATCTTTTAAACATTCACACATCTCTTTAGCGTGGTCAGCACTTTCTGATTCATTTGATGTGGCACTTTCTGGTTTCTTCGAACCGCAAGAGGTCAAAGAAATTGAAACAGCAAGAATTGAAAAATAAATAATTTTCATGGTTAATTTTTTATCAAATGTACGAAAAGACAAAGGAAATGAAAATGCAACAGCTACAAGCTTTGAAAGTTATATATAGTAAACAACTAAACTATATCTATGCCATTTGTAAAAAACGATACAAGAATAAACAGAGGAGGACGTCCTTTAGGTTCAAAGAACAATGTTACACCCACTATTCAATCAATGATTGCTTATGCCCTTGCGCGTTTGATCCGTTTTTTATTTCGGCGTTTCTGCTTTCTGCCTCCATGACAGCTTCTTCTCCGTTTCCAGGGCCAAATTGTTTTGGCGTAATAGGGGCGTAAATTAGCGGTTGCTTTTGAGTCGGCTTGAGATTCTTTAAGAGCAAATGTATATGGTGACTCATCAGCAATTGAGCTGAGTGATAAAACAAAAACGAGGATAAGAACAGAATACTTCATTTGGATAGATTTAATGGTTTCTATCCTAGCGCAGAATCTTATTTTTCGTTACATTATATTGTAAGTATATTGATTAAAGGCAAATTTTCAGTGATATTATCATTTTCCAAATCTGATTTATTCATTTTTTTCAGAAAATTGTTCTTTCTTCAAGCATGCAATTAATTGTAGACTCAGTGTACTGTAATAAACTATTTATCCATCCATGGTGAGATTTCTGCACCTCCCGGACAACTAAGGATAGCTTTTTCCTGGGCTTTACTAGATCTAGGCCACTTAAAACTATTGTGTGTCATCGAATACTTTATTTCATCTTCTTTTTTTTGTAATGCCTTTAATTCATCCTTTTGCTCATCTGTAAAATCATCTGAATACAATTTCACTTCACCAGATTTAATTTTCATCCGCGTAGTGCCAATAATTGTTTCCATACGATCATAAACTTCACCAAGTGCGGTGATATGATCACAAAAAGTTTCCAATTTTGAAACATCAATATCAAGCGGTGAAGAACATGAGCCTAAAAGACTTGCTATAAACAAGAAGACATAAATAAAATTTTTCATAGTTAGATTTTTTTCAAATGTACGAAAAGACGAAGAAAGTGAAAATGCAACAGCTAAAAGCTTTATAAGTTATATATATTAAACAACTAAAATATATCGATAAAAAAAACAGCTATCTTATCTATTAGGTCAGCAAATACTTTTCGGAAAATATAATATCCAATCAATATACAAGTATATACAGCGACCCACATAAAAGCAACTTTAGAAATAACTCTACTCTATTCAAAACCACCCCAACCATGCCTATATTCAAAACCACGAATTGTAAAGCCAAATTGTAAAAACAAAATTGCACCGACAATAACATAATCAAGTTTGTACCACTTCATAACTTAACGAACGAAAACAAAAAAAAATAGTTACAAATGACAATACAAACAATAGACGAACTACTTGACTTCATAGAAACGAACTATGAGAAGCTATCAAATAAAGCTTATGTAGATATATGCAGAACAACTCTGCACCTTTACGAATATCGTAAGCCAGACACGAAAGAAGCAGCTATCAAGCGAATTACTGAACTATACAGGTTCAGTTTAAACTATCAATCCGCACAGGATATGCCTTTATTTCTTGATTAATACACCAAGTTCACCAACCATACACCAACGCAAACCCCTTATAGTATAAGATTACAGCGCTTTTAGTGTAATAGTGTAGTGATATTGGGTAAATCCTATGGCTAAATGCCCAAAAACAGCATTTTTTATTTGAATCGGGTGATAAATCGGGTGAACTTATAAAAACAAAAACGCCGAAAGTTTTGCTATTGCTTACTTTCAGCGCTTTAAGTAGTGGTCCCACAAGGGCTCGAACCTTGGACCCCCTGATTATGAGTCAGGTGCTCTAACCAACTGAGCTATAGGACCCGATGGAAATCCATCATAGAGGGTGCAAAAATAATAAAATATTCATTAATACTAATCTTCTTTTCCAAAGTTATCGTACAAATACAAAGGTAATGCAAGAGAAAAACCCACCATGAATAAACAGACAATATACTTTGTAATATTCAGCTTCTTTGTTCGCCATTTGTGTACTAGGAAAACCGAAAAAGCACTGGCAGCCACAGTAATATCCATTGAAATCATAGCCATAGGGTGTGACGCGAATAGCTGTGAAAAGAATCCATCCATGTTTCCATTATTTTCAATTAAAAAGTGGATAAGGTGATAGTAGGGCAAGACAATACCCAATATACATAAAACAAGATATACCTTTTTCATAATTGATTTAATTTATAAGTGAAGATAGCTAGGATTTTTCAGCCCGAGCCTGCAGCAAAAACCAACATAAAGTACCAAACATAATGGAAGCAAAAAGAAGGTGCGCCGTTCGGACCAACCCCGGCATATCCACATGCGCCAATAGTACTCCAGAAAAAAGCTCCATCGCTAGAACAAAAAAAGATAAACGTATTGCACCAAACTGCTGTCCTTTCTCATTAATCCAAAACACCACACAAAGTAAAATCAAGACGAGCCAGGAAAAACTTCTATGAATATAAAAAGGAAGCCCTACCCCTTCTGTCCATTTAGTTTGCCCTACTCCTTTTTTGATAAGTAAATCAATTGATTCCCTAACCTGTGTTCCTAAAAACATCTGGTAAAATGTGATGACAAAAATCAACCAAAGCATAACCAGCATCCATTTCGGTAAGGTAAAGCGCTGTAGTATGTTTTGTCTATTTGTGGCTGCTGCAATAAAATAAATTTGGATACCGATTATCAAAAGCGCCATGAACATATGGATGGTAATCGTCCAAGGGACAAGATTCGTCGCCACTACAATTGAACCAAACCAAGCTTGAAATGCCATTAAAACAAGATTGAGCGCACTCACCCACAAAAGTTTTGACTTTCTGTAGGCAAATAATATCCAAAAGAAAACCAATAACATTGCATTTCCCGTAAGAAAACCAAATAAACGATTCACATACTCAATCCATGTTTTTTGGGGGTTAAAAGGCTCTTCTTCATAAACAGAAGGATCATTTTGCAAAACATTAGAAGTTTCTTCCATTCCAATCGTTTTCAGCACTCTTGTAAACTTATCAACCTTCTTGGTTCTTTTTTCAAGGTAAGCTTCGCGATAATTGTCAGGAAACGCTTCGGCATTAGTGGGAGGAATCCACTCTCCGAAGCATTTAGGCCAATCTGGACATCCCATTCCACTCCCCGTAATTCTAACAAAACTACCTGCAATCACCACAAGGTAGATGAGTATTAAAACTAACCAGTTGAAACGAATAAAACGTTTAGAAAAAGTCATACTTCAAATTTACCGAAACCATTTGTCATAAAACCACCCGAATTAAGTTTTGTTTAAGCGCAAGAAACATTCCCAAAATACAATAGGAAGCATTATCTTTGTTTTTTACAATCCTATGAACAACACTCCTTTAACGGCAATATCTCCAGTGGATGGAAGATACCATTCAAAAACCAAAGCACTTCAGGCGTATTTTTCAGAATACGGCCTGATTCGCTATAGAGTTCTTGTTGAGGTTGAGTACTTTCTTGCATTGACTGAAATACCTCTTCCTTCTCTAAAAGATTTTCCCAAAGCGAAAGCCGAACCATTGCGTGATTTATACCGCAACTTTTCAGAGACTGATGCCCTTTGGATCAAGGATACTGAGAAAACAACGAATCATGATGTGAAGGCCGTGGAATACTTTTTGAAGGCGAAGATGTCGGAATTGGGTCTTGAGCAATATCTCGAATTTATTCACTTTGGCCTTACGTCACAAGACATAAATAACACGGCTGTTCCGCTTTCTTTGAAGGAAGGCATTCAAGCGGTCTACTTACCTTTACTGGACGAGTTAATTGCTTCAATTCAAGTGCTCGAAAACGAATGGAAAGATATTCCCATGTTAGCTAGAACCCATGGTCAAGCTGCTTCGCCAACAAGACTAGGTAAAGAATTTAAAGTTTTTCGTGAACGACTTGAGATACAAAGAAACACCTTAACTGCCGTACCATTCTCGGCAAAATTTGGAGGCGCAACAGGTAATTTCAATGCACATCATGTTGCCTATCCTAGTATTGACTGGGTTAACTTTTCAAATCACTTCGTTAACACTGTTCTGGGCGTACACAGAAGTCAAACTACAACACAAATTGAACATTACGACCACACAGCAGGCTTGTTTGACGCGTTAAAGCGCATCAACACCATACTGATTGATATGGACCGTGATATATGGACCTATGTTTCAATGGACTATTTTAAGCAAAAGCTGAAAGCAGGTGAAATTGGATCTTCTGCTATGCCGCATAAAGTTAATCCGATTGATTTTGAAAACTCTGAAGGTAACCTCGGTATTGCGAATGCGCTGTATGAACATTTGGCTGCAAAACTCCCACTTTCAAGACTTCAAAGAGATTTAACAGATTCTACAGTCCTAAGAACAATTGGTGTTCCCTTAGCCCACTCTATAATCGCCTTTCAATCAACGCTTAAGGGATTAGGGAAACTTGTATTAAATGAACGAGCAATTGCTTTGGAGCTAGAAAACAATTGGGCTGTTGTGGCTGAAGCTATTCAAACCGTTCTTAGACGTGAAGGTTTTGAAAAACCTTATGAGGCACTCAAAGGCCTTACACGAACCCATGACAAAGTAACCAAATCTTCTGTCCACGCATTCATTGATACACTTGAAGTATCTATGGAATTAAAAGAAGAATTAAAAAGAATTGAACCTACGACGTATCTTGGTATACAATTGGTAGGTAAGTAAATATGATATATAAATCTATTATTCTTATAATATGTATTAATATGCTAAATAATAGCATTTTATCTCAAAACATATACAAGAATAATAGCTTTGAATTAGCGTGGGGCGAAATGACCAAATCCCCAGGCTCCTTACTAGAAATACTTCCCAAACAAGACAAGTCTTTCTATTCGTTACGTTGGTCAGGTGGACGCGCATTTGGTACATACCGAATCGTGGATCACAACAATCTCTTACAGACGAATCAATCCCGAATAAAACAAGTAGCCGCCGCAGGGATTGCGAATTTTGAAACTGCACACTATATTGACAATCAACTTTACATTTTTCTTTCTGACAAAGTAGATGGAAGACTTGTTTTATTTGCACAACCTTACAGTCAGGACCTAAAGCCCGATGGATCATGCGTAAAAGTTGCATCCTATAAAATTCCCAAACTAAATGCAAAAGCTAACTTTAAAATCATTATTGCTCAAAACAACAAGTATATCGGCATCATTTGGGAAGTACCAGGTAGAAAAACGATAAGCGACTCATATGGATATGTGATATTAAATAATCAATTACATGACATTCGTCATGGAGATTATAAAATTCCTATCAATGGAAACTTAACCAGTATTAATGAATACCACGTTTCTAGTAATGGAGACCTCTTTATTGGAGTCACCGAACATAAACGCCCTAAAGATAAAATTTTCACCAAACCTTATCAAAACTTCAAGGCGCTACATGTCTATAAAATAAGAGATAATGAGCTTACAGAGTTTTCACTGATTTTAGATAATAAACGCATTGATAATATTTCAATATCCTCGAATGATAAAGGAGACTTTACACTCTCAGGTATTTACGGAATTAGTGACCCAAATGAAAACAGAAGAAACCATAAGGTTGAAGGCGTCTTTATTATTCGTATCGATATTAGTGTTGACTCTATTTTATTCAAAGGTTTTATCCCTTTTAAAAAAGACTTCATCAATATGAATTTCAATGTTAAAAGTACTTTTCGATCAAAAAGAAATAAAAAGCGCGCCCAAGAATTGTATAACTACAAAATTAGAGACATTTTCATGCTAGACGATGGTGGTATCGTTGGTTCTATAGAACAATACTATATCTCAGAACGTAGTAGCTATGATAGCAGAACAGGACTTACATCTACTATATACTACTACTATTATGATGACATCATAGCCTTCAAAATCGGCAATAACGCCTCATTTGAATGGCAAAAAAAAATCAATAAATCCCAAATTTCTACAAACGATGGTGGACCTTTTTCTTCTTATAGCTCATTTACAAATGGAAAAAAAATCTTCTTCATTTTTAATGATAACCTAAAGAATTATAATGAAAACGGTAAATTCATCAAAACTGACGGTAACTGCTATTCTTTCAACCTATCAAGAAGAAAAAATGTTGCTGCCATTACAGAAATTGATATAGAATCTGGGATGAAGTTAAGAAGCATGTTATTCTCAAGAAAAGATCTAAAATCAATTGTCGTTCCGAAGATGTTCAAGTTAGATCCGGAAACAAATAACCTTCTACTATATTCCTTACTCGGAGGAAATGAACGCTTTGGGATTCTCAAATTCTTTAAATAAACTGACATGAAACGCGTTATTAGATGCACTATGCTGCTTCTTGTTTTATCTGCTGCATGCAGCCAAACAGAGGTCAATCAAAAGAATGAAAAGGAAACGAATGTATCATTAATACAAAACCATTCTTTCTCAAATATTGATGAGGTTCATACCACACATTTACACTTAGATCTTAATGTCGACTTTCAAAATAAGCGACTGAAAGGCGTAGCAAGACACCATTTAAATAACCCAGGGTTTAAAGAAGTTAAATTTGACATTAAAAGTTTAAAAATAAACAAAGTAACATTAGGTACTGAAACTAAAGAATCAATAATAAATCACGAAATAAAAGGAGAAGTCGACCCCATACTTGGCCAAGCCCTTCATGTAAAAATAGAACCTGATACCAAATATGTCAACATCTACTATGAAACTACAGAAGACTCAGAAGCTCTTGATTGGCTGGATTCATCCTTAACAAGTTCAAAAAACAAACCGTTTCTTTATACCCAGAGTCAAGCAATACTTACAAGAACTTGGATCCCTATCCAAGATGCTCCTTCGAACAGAATTACATACAGCGCTGACTTAACCGTCCCAAATGATTTAATGGCCGTCATGAGCGCCACTAATCCGCAAAACAAGAATAAGCAGGGTAAGTATCATTTCGAAATGCAACAACCTATTCCTTGCTATCTTATTGCGCTTGCCGTAGGAGATCTTGTTTATGGTAAGCTTAGTGAAAATACCGGCGTGTATTGTGAACCAGAACTATTAGCATCAAGTATGTACGAATTTGTGGACTTACCGGACATGATGAATGCGGCTGAAAAACTTTATGGTAGGTATGCCTGGGAACAATATGATTTACTCATTTTACCGTATTCTTTTCCTTTTGGAGGTATGGAAAACCCTAGATTAACGTTTGCAAATCCAACGCTTCTCGCAGGGGACAGAAGTTTAGTCTCCGTAATTGCACATGAGCTTGCGCATTCCTGGTCAGGAAACCTAGTAACCAATAAAACATGGAATGATTTCTGGCTCAACGAAGGATTTACTGTTTATTTCGAAAACAGAATCATGGAAGAAATTATCGGCAAAAAAGGTGCAGATAATTTGGCACTGGTAGAATTTTTTGAACTTGAAGAAGAAATGGAGCGGATTGCATCCAGTAGTCATCCAGAAGATGGCCATTTATTTTTGGATCTAAATAAAAGAAACCCTGACGATGGCATGACAGATGTAGCATACGTAAAAGGGGCTTTTTTCCTGAAGACTATCGAATCTGTGGTAGGAAGGGAAAAAATGGACAATTTCCTCGAAGACTATTTCAATCATTTTAAGTTTACATCAGTGAGCACTGAAGATTTCATAAGGTATCTAAATAAGGAATTACTCGAAAAATATAATTTTAGTTTTAATTATGACGAGTGGATTTACGGTAAAGGAATTCCAGAAAACTGTCTGAGAATAAAATCAAATAGCTTTCAATATATGGAGGAGATGGCATATCGCTTCGCTAAAGGCGAAAATATTTTCTTAATACACAATGAGTCGAAAAACAAAGAAAAACCTTTTAAACGGACGCAATACTCAGTACAAGAGTGGCTTACATTTATAAGAAACCTTCCAGAAGATCTGACTTTCGCACAGATGGCCCTATTAGATGATGAACTTTCATTCACGACTTGGACGAATGCAGAAATTCAATTTGAATGGTTTTTAAAAGCAATCAGCACCAATTACGAGACCGCCTACCCCGCTCTAAAAAGTTTTCTAGAAAAAGTTGGCCGCCGAAAATTCATCCTTCCATTATATGCCAAAATGTATAAATATGATCACTCTAAGAAAAATGCTGTAGATTGGTTCCTATTATTCAAATCAAATTACCATGCAGTTTCTAGTAATTCAATTGAGCAAGCCTTGGAATTATAAGAATTAGGGGGTTTAATTAGCAACTTCACTCATAAAACGTATGCGCATCAATCGCAACTCTTCTTCGGTATATAAACCGTCGAATTCTTTATAGGCATCAATGATATCATCTGTTTCGGCCTCATTAAAATAATCGAAAACTTCATCCTGACTGTCCTCATCCAAGACATCGTTCAAATAATAATTAATGTTTACGCGTGTTCCAGAAGAAACGACAGTTTCTATCTCCACAAGAAGATCATCAAACGTCTTACCTTGGGATTGAGCAATGTCCTCTAAGGGTAATTTACGATCGATATTCTGTATAAGCTGAACTTTTAACTGAGATTTATTAACAAGTGTCTTCACCATGATATCCTGCGGTCTTTCGATATCGTTCTTATTCACATAATCTGCGATGTAGGCTATAAATGGAGCGCCGTATCGCTGTGCTTTTCCATTTCCAACACCTTGAATATTCGTCAATTCGTCAATTGTCACAGGATACTGAAAAGACATATCCTTCAATGAAGGTTCCTGAAAAATGACGAATGGCGGAATATTTCGTTCTTTTGATAATGATTTACGAAGGTCAAGTAAAAGCTGATATAACAACTCATCAAATGCAGCACCTTTTGCACCTCCACTAACAATAGATTCAGTATCGTCTGTGTTTGAAAAGTCATGCTCCTTAAGCAGTATAAAAGAACTAGGGGATTCAATAAATGCATGACCTGCATCTGTCAACCTTAGCACACCAAAGGTTTCAATTTCTTTCGAAAGAAGACCCGCAACGGTTGCTTGTCTTAATACCGCATTCCAGAAATGTTCATCTTTGTCCTTTCCGGAACCAAAATTTGATAACTGATCATGTTTAAACGCTTTAATATCAGGCGTAATTGAACCCGATAGAAACGAACAAATATGTTTGGCTTTTTGTGTTTCGTCTAAAGACAAAACTGCCTTTAACAACAGTTTAACATGTGTCTTACCTTCAATTCGGTCTCGTGGATATTTACAATTATCACATTTTTCATTACAACCTTTTTCATCAAAGACTTCTCCGAAATAATGTAAAATAAATTTTCTTCTACAAACAGATGTTTCCGAATATGAAACAATCTCACTTAGTAGCTGTCTGCCGATTTCTTGTTCCGTCACCGGTTTACCTTGAAGAAATTTCTCAAGCTTCTCGATATCTTTGTAACTATAGAAAGCAAGACATTCACCTACGCCACCATCCCGTCCTGCCCTGCCGGTTTCTTGATAATAACTCTCCAAAGATTTTGAAATATCATGATGAATTACATAACGCACATCTGGTTTATCTATTCCCATTCCAAATGCAATGGTTGCCACGATAACATCCGCATCTTCCATCAAAAACATATCTTGATGCTTAGCCCGAACACTCCCTTCCAAACCCGCATGATAAGGAAGCGCATTGATACCATTTATTTGCAATAACTCGGCAATTTGTTCAACTTTCTTACGGCTCAAACAATAGACAATACCGCTTTCACCTTCACGACTTTTGATGTACCTAATAATCTGTTTTTCGACATCCTTTTTCGGCCGTATCTCATAATATAAATTATCTCGATTAAAAGAGGTTTTATACACCACTGCATCTAGCATATTCAGGTTTTTCTGAATATCATGTTGTACCTTTGGCGTCGCCGTTGCCGTCAAAGCTATTATGGGTACCTTTGATATCTTCTCAAAAATCTCTCGTAATCTTCTGTACTCCGGCCGGAAATCATGTCCCCATTCAGATATACAATGTGCTTCATCAATTGCAAAAAAAGAAATTTCAACGGAAGTTAAAAAATCTATATTATCCTTTTTGGTCAAAGACTCCGGAGCCACATAAAGCATTTTGGTCTTGCCCTCTCGAATATCAGCTTTTACTTTTTGAATTTCGGTCTTGCTTAAGGATGAATTCATAAAGTGAGCAACACTTTCGTTATTGGTTAAGCTGCGAATGGCATCAACTTGATTTTTCATCAGCGCTATTAACGGTGATACAATAACAGATGTACCAGGTAATAGGAATGATGGAAGTTGATAACAAAGTGATTTACCACCACCTGTAGGCATGATTACAAAGGTGTTTTGTTTGTCTAGTAGATTTTCAATAATCTCTTCTTGACTTCCTTTGAATTTATCGAAACCAAAATAACTTCTTAGAGATTCCTTTAAGTTATAGGTGCTCATTATTTTCTCTTCATTTGAGAGGCAGGTTTCAATTCCCGCATCCGTATACTAAATATACGAAATATTCTTATTCGAGACGCTTAATTTTAAGCTAGTGCTAAATTGATTGATTCAAGGCAACTACCTCTTGAACATTGGGAAGATGCTGTTTAAGTAAAGTTTCAATACCGCCTTTCAGTGTTGCCGTTGAGGAAGGGCAACCAGCACAAGAGCCTTTCATTTTAACAACTACTTTACCCGCCTCATAACCAACGTAATCAATGGCTCCACCATCATTTTCTACAGCCGGGCGAACATATTGATCAAGAAGTGCTATTATTTTATCATCATACTCACTGGCCTCCAGCTCTGGAAGCGGCATCTCATCAGAAGAATTAGCAACAATAACCTCTTGGCTTTGTAAGAGAATTTCTTTACAATCAGAAATCCAATCACGAATGAACTCACGCAATTGCATTGTAATAAAATCCCAAGAAACATTATCTGTTTTGGTAACAGTGACGAAATTGGCAGCTAAAAAAACACCGTCGACAAAAGGGAATTTAAAGAGCTCCTCGGCCAAAGGTGAATATTCTTTAGTCTGGGCTTGAGTTGTGAAATTTGCAGATTCTCCTGAAGGTAAAATATATTTATTTGCAACGAACTTCATTGTTGAAGGATTCGGTGTGATTTCAGCGTAGACAGTTACGGGAACTTTCATTTATTTTTTTTACAAAGATACATTCAAGATTTAGAATATGCTGTAAATTCTAAAATTTATCAATCAGATAAATGTGGTGTTTTGAGCAAGTCTAAAATCGTCTTTACCGGCGTGAACGAATCAGAGGGAACTTCAATAAAAATGGTATTCCAATGGAACATAGAGCCATTCCACAGGCCTGGTCGTTCCATAAATTTTATTTTTTGACCATTGTAGTTTTTCTCAACAACGAAGTATTGATCTTCATTTGAATAGTTTTTGAAATCATATTTATTGCCACTAATATCAAGAGTATCAATAACCATCATAACCGGATTAAAATGCGTACTTGACCTAAATATAGCTTCTTGAGTTGCACCACTGACCTGCACGCCTTCAACAATCTGTTTTGATACTAACCCGTCTAGCTCCACAAAAAAAGGACCACCTCCAACTTTACCTTCATTTAAAACCATACCACAAATACGTAAAGGCCGATTTACTAGCGCGTTTAATCCTTCAACCGATTTAGCCAAATTCAGCTCTTGATCTGAAAAAAGACCATAACGTTCATTGAAAAGAGATAATGCAGTAAAATCATTTTTTTCAGTAATTGTCTTTAACTCCTTTTTTACTTTATGTAAAATACCACACAACACCTTCCAAACCTTAATTCCTTCACCTGCTTTGTTTTCATGTTGAACATTATCAATATTCTTGACAAGAACATATTGATTGTTAATTGCATTCAAATTATCCAATAATGCCCCATGTCCAGAGGGCCTGCGTAGCGGAACTCCGTTTGACTGCAGCATATTCATCTCATGATCAAATACAAACGCATCAGTATCGGCGTGCTGAAAAGAAAAATGAACGTCCCGAAGCAACTCATTTTGACCTCTAAATTCATTTAATGTTTTATTAAATGGCGCCTCGTGAATTTGTTGAATCGTAAAATGAAAATTCACGCCTTGCCTGGTTAAATTCACACCTTGGATTAAATGCTCAATAAAAGCAGAGCGTTCTTCATTTAAATAAGAATGAAATGGAATCAATGCCTTGGGGTATGTTTGCAGTCCAATACCTCCATTCTCAGGTTTTAATAAAAAATTGACAAATTCCTTTGACCCAATTAAATCATGTAATTTTTCCTGTTGTGTTTCGTTCAGGCTTTTATAGAATGAAAATTCTCTAATCTGCGAAACAATAGCGTTAGTATACGTTCGCTTCCCCTTATCTTTCTCCTCAAGTTCTATTTGCAAAAAATCGAGCATTCTTGATCCAGAACCTGATGCAGGAATAAAAAAACAAAAAGAACTCTGGATTTCCTGAAATAGAACTTCAAAATATTCAGATTCAGATTTAGACAATTTTAAGATTCCCGTGCCTAATTTACAGGGAGCTATTATTTTTAACTTTGGACTACCATTGGTGACTTTTTCTTTCTGTGCTTCAAGTTCGGAATATGACTGATTCAAAGGAACAATAATTTAAATATGAAAATCTTCTTCGAATATATTAAATATAGATGGAACGCAAAGGAACTTCAAGGAATACATTCTCCTTTTGTTTTTGACCTTATGAATATGGGGCTCACGAAAAGCATGAGTAAAGAAGATGAATTAGCTGTTTTGAAATTTGTAAGTTCCAATAAGTATAATAATTCGGAAATTAACATCTCTGATTACGGCGCGAAAAGTAAAAAACTCAAACAAAAAAGAGTAATCAAACAAGTATTTAAAACGAGCTCTTCATTTGGTAAAAACGGAAGACTTCTTTTCAAGCTTTGTGCACACTTTAAACCAAAACACATTTTAGAGCTCGGGACATCCATTGGAATGGGAGCTTTATATATGCATTTAGGTGCGCCAGATAGCAACTTGATTACCATTGAAGGTTGTAAAGAAACCTACGCATTTGCAAAAAAGAATTTAGCCCCCTATCCTATTTTACTGCTGAACAATACATTTGAGGATGGGATTAAAAAGTTGAAGCCTGAGCGCTTTGATCTCGTATTTATTGATGGTAATCATGATGGCAAGACTTTAATTAAATATATCAAAGACCTTGAAAGACATACACATGATCAAACAATTTTTATCCTCGATGATATCAGGTGGAGTAATTCCATGCTAGATAGCTGGAACAATTTAATAAAATCGGACGCATTTAACTTGAGTATGGACTTTTTTAGAATGGGTGTTTTAATCAAACGTCCACAACAGGTTAAAGAACATTTTATCCTGAAGCTTAGAAAGTAACAAAAAGTCCATCTAAAAGCTCGGGGCTTTCTTCAATTGTCGGGATCAAAAATTGTTGATGGTCTTCAACGATCTCCTTATCTAATTCAAAAGCAACTTCATCTTCGACAACTATACCTTCCTCAACTTCCGCATTGAAACTTAAGGTAAAACCTGCTGATTCACTATTCATTCGTGATAGAGGCAATGGGGATGCATTTTCCAATTGAGAAGAACGATTGGACCTACTAACATCCTCTTCTAGTAAAACGATTTCCATATTATCTTCCACAATTATTTTTGACTCTGTAGGTTTGGTTAAGATGTTTTCATCATACGGAGAAAGCTCTTTGATCTCGGATTGCTGCTCATTTTTTTGCGTATTTTCGGCTAGAATTGGACGCTGAATGTTCGCGTCAAAACTTATAAACTGCAGAAAGACATATGATCCCAGCGCTAAAATAAATATCGACACCAATTGTACACCAGGTCTTCTAATTAATGGAGTTAGAGGAGGGAAAAGAAAGTGAAACCAACCACCTCCCTCCGCACCAGAATAAACCTGAGAAAAGGTTTCATCGAGTTTTGACTTAATCTTTTCCGAATTAAATGCTTCAAGCTCTGAATCCAATTCAGCCATTTCATACATAAAATGTTTTGCGCTCTCAAACTCTTCCTGGTTCGAACACAAATCTTTGAGCGCGTTTTTTTCATCTGAGCTCAGTACGTCATAACTATCACGTGTCAATAATTTTAAATACCTATCCTCCATATTAATGATATATTGGGTTAAACTCTTTGAGTGAGGCAGCTAAAGTTTTCGTTGCATAAAACAATCTAGACTTTACGGTACCCTCATTGATTGATAATTCTTCAGCTATTTCCTTCATTGAAAATCCTTCAAAGTGCCGAAGTCTAAAAACGCTTTGATGCTTCTCATCCATTTTAACTAAGACTTCCTGCAGCGCCGCACCAAATTCTTTCTCTTGAACTGTTTTTAATGTATCAGAAGTAGATTTCAAAAATTGGGCAGGATCCATATCGCTTTTAACATTCTTACGAACAGCCATGCGTTTGTATTCATTTTTACACATATTTGAAGCCACGGAATACACCCAAGTTTTAAAAGATCGTGTTGTATCAAAGTAATCTGGCTTACGGATGATCTTTGCAAACAAATCGTGAACCATATCTTCACATTTTCCATGATCCCGGGCAAGTAATTTCATAAAATATCCAAACAAAGGTTGAGAATAGCGGTCATATATTTCATTAAAAGCCCGCTTGTCGCCTTTGCCTAAGGCAGACATGAGTTCTTCATCCGTTTGTTTAAAATATTGAAGGGTAAACAATCTCATGCTAATTCTTACGCGGTGTTTTAATTTTTGAAGACTTTGTTTTAAAATCTTTTGATGGATTCATATATGGAGACGATAGCTTTTGCGCCTCAAATCGCCTTAATAATTCCTCAGTCGGCCTGTAGTTCTTTGCGTAGTTTTTAGCCTGCTGACTTTTATGGAGCGTTAAATTTCGTTTATTCAAGTTCGAATCCCATAATTTTTGAAGGTCTGAAAGACAAAGATCTTTTTGATTGCCTGTAATCAAAACCAATCCAAAAGGAACAGAATGAGAAGAAATACTTTTTAAATAATCCAGAGGAAGGGTTAAAGAAACGGCAATTTTCTTTTGTGCATTCAAAGCACAGAATGATTCAAAATACGCTGTGTTAATCTTACTTGAATTCGGGAATAAGACACCCTTCGTTCTTAGTAGCTCTCGGTAATCCTTACTCCTCATGAGTTCCAATGAAACTACAATTGGAGAAGCCCCGCTATTCGGATGATTCAGCTGATAATGTATTACACCATAAGTATCCTTTGTACCGTGCGTTATAAGAAGATCATTACCTGTACTTGACAAAACAATATCTTCTGTATAATCTAAAGTTTCCTGATCCAATGTCTTGTTTTTAGTGAGCTTTTCAAGATATAAGCGCATAGAGGATGAATCTCCCTTAACGCATTCATTTGCTGTCTTCTGAAGAATAACGCGGTTGTCGTTTGGCCTTAATCGTTCAGCCTCATTGATGTATGATTCTTTACTAACATCATAATTCGTTAAAGTGTAGCGATAAAGATTATACTCAAAAGAGGCATTCTCATCTTTTTTGATTTTGTCAAGCTCGCTTTCCATTTTTTTTTGACTTTCAGGAGAAATCATTCTTGTATTCGACTGCATCCTAGATTGCTGGTATTCCTGCTCAATGATCTGAGAGGATTGAATAAACTGTGATTTTTTACTTTTTACTTTATATGCCGATTTAGACTCAGTTTTCTCACGCCTAACATCATTTCTTTTTGATCTAGATTCCGGTTGTAAAGTAGTAATACTGTCCGGTGAAACTAAGCTATTTTGAATAGCGTTAATTGCTGGAGAAGCATTTAAAATACTACCATTGGTATTATTTTCTGGTGGCTGTGCAGAGACAAAATGGTAAAAACCAAAAATTAAAATTGTAAAAAATATTCTCATAATGTGAACTTGATAAAATGGCGTACAATTTTCAAAACAAAAGGTTCATTTAATAAATGTACGCATTAGATAATTCTCATCAAATATTAGAATCAAAACCAATAATTCAATATTAATTTCGTTCTTTGTTTATGCGATTATTTTCAACTCTTGTTGCCGCTTTGGGGCTTACTATTTATCTGCTAACCATCCCAAGTTGCACAAAAGAGACATTTACAACCACTGGTAATCTTGATTTCTCATTAGATACGCTTGTATTTGACACTGTATTTACTACGATAGGATCCACGACAAAACAATTTAAAGTCTACAACAACAATAGTAAAAGTATCGTCATTGATGAGGTAGAACTTATGGGTGGCGAATCTTCTCCATTCAGACTTAATCTCGATGGTGTGCCAGGAATAAGTCACCAAGACATAAGTGTCCTTGAAAGTGACAGCCTCTTTATGTTTGTAGAAGTCACACTAGATGTAAATAATCAAAATGCCCCCCTTGTCATTGAGGACTCGATTCGATTCAGAACGAATGGTCAAGACCAATATGTAAATTTGGCTGTCTGGGGCCAGGATGCTTATTTTCACTACCAAGAAGAAGTTCAAGGCACCTGGACATCAGACAAACCACACGTGATTTACGGTTACAGTTTAGTTGATTCAGCGCAATCGTTGACAATAGACGCTGGAACGCAGGTACACCTTCATAAAAACTCGGTACTATACGTTTACAAAAGTACTTTGCTCGTAAATGGATTTTTAGATAACGAAGTTGTCTTTCAAGGCGACCGACTAGAAGCACTTTACGATGATGTTCCAGGGCAGTACTACGGTATTTACTTTAATCAAGCTGAACCCTCTATTATAGATTATGCAATTATAAAAAATGGCACATCAGGGCTTCATGTTTATGGAGAAGGAGACAACCCAGGCAGCTATGCGGTTACGGTAAAAAATACTCAAATATTTAACCATTCAAGTTACGGTATATTTTTGTTTGATGAGGCCTCACTCAAAGGCGAGAATCTAGTTATTTCTAAAAATGGCTTCCATGCATTACTTGTCCTGAAGAAAGCTAGGTTTAATTTTAATCATTGTAATTTCCTAGGTTATGGTGCTGCACAATCACCCGCAATCGGTATTAGAAATTATTATGATGACCCTACACTCGTATCAAATATTGAAGAAGGTTTTATATATAATAGTATTTTAAGTGGTAATATAGAATCTGAACTCGTTTTGGATACAATTTTAACGCCGTCCACTACACTTAATCTTGACATTCAAAATTGTTTTATTCAAGCGAATGAAATCTACACAGAATCATTTTTTACGAATTGTCTTTGGCGTGTTGGTCTTGACGACTTATACAAACCACAATTTAATGATATTGGAATTGGAGATTTTGGTTTTACTGAAAACTCTCCTCTCCAAGGCGCCGGATTTGGATCTTCAGTGATCACTGACATCTTGGGTAATTTCAGAAATAACCCACCTGACATTGGTGCGATTGAAGAAAATTAAAGCATAAAAAAAACGCCAAAAGGCGCTTTTCATCAATATCATTGGCGTTTTCTACTCCGAAACACTGGCGTTCATGTTATCTAAAACAGCCATTACACTCTTTACCGCTTCAACAGATTCGCTTAAAAGGGCTTTTTCTGCATCATTCAAATCCAGTTCAATAATCTTTTCAATTCCGTTTTTACCCAAAACAACAGGAACACCTAAGTAAATATCACTTAATCCATATTCTCCTTGCAACCAGGTACAAACAGGAAATATTCTTCTTTGATCACGCACAATAGCTTCAACCATCTGTGCAGCCGATGCTCCCGGAGCATACCACGCTGAAGTTCCTAGAAGCTTAACTATTTCTCCTCCTCCAAACTTTGTTCTTTCAATGATTTCATTCAATTTGTCTTCCTCAATTAATTCAGTTACCGGAATACCTCCAACTGTCGTATATCTCGGAAGCGGAACCATTGTATCACCATGTCCACCCATAAGCACCGCTTGAATATCCTTTGGCGAAACATTTAATTCCGTCGCAAGAAAAGCTCTGTAGCGCGCAGTGTCCAAAACACCCGCCATTCCAAATACTCTGCTCGATGGGAAGTTTGCACTTAGATAAGCACAATAGGTCATCACATCTAATGGATTTGAAACAACAATAATTTTCGCATTTGGAGAATACTTTACAATGTTTTCTGTTACTGACTTTACAATACCTGCATTTGTAGCAATTAAATCATCTCTAGACATACCAGGTTTTCTTGGTAATCCGGAAGTAATTACTACAACTTCAGAGTCTTTGGTCATTTCATAGTTGTTTGTAGATCCAATTGTTTTTGAATCGTACAAATTAACTGGAGATGTTTCCCAAATGTCGAGTGCTTTACCTTCAGCAAAACCCTCTTTAATGTCCAAAAGGACAATTTGATTTGCGATTTCTCTTTGGGCCAAAACATCTGCACAAGTTGCACCTACATTTCCGGCACCTACTACCGTTACTTTCATTTGTAATTATTAGTTAATTATATTTCGTCACGAAAGTAATACATTTAATAGAAATTCGTTTTATTTACGATTGATTTATTTGCATTGTGAGGCAACGCTGTATGCAATAATGCGTCTAAAAATTGTTGAGACTTGGAGAATATAGAGAAATTAAAGGAAATCGTTAACGGATGCTTGCAAAACAAGCGCCGGTCACAGGAAACTCTGTTTCAAATGTTCTATGGTAAGATGTTAGCAGTTTGTATACGTTACGTTCCTGACCACGATACGGCACAAGAAGTGCTACAAGAAGGTTTCATCAAGGTCTTTGATAAATTGGAGGTTTTTGATTTTAAAGGTTCTTTTGAAGGATGGGTGCGAAGAATTGTTGTAAACACCGCAATCGATGCAATCCGTAAGTCAAAAAGATCCCCAATATTAAAAGACAATGTCAACGATTTTAGAGTTGAAGCTTCAAATGAAATTGAAGAAAACGAAAAAGTTGAATTGATTGAGTTACAAGCTGAAAAAGCAGTGGAAGCGATACAAAAGCTATCTCCGGCTTACAGAACGATATTTAACTTATTTGTCATTGAAAATTATTCACACAAAGAAATAGCCGAGATGCTAGGAATTAGTGAAGGAACATCCAAGTCCAACTTGTCTAAGGCAAAAAAGAATTTAAAGAATATATTAACTGAGCAATTTAGTAATTTAAGAGAATAAAATGCGCAACATAGAAGATTTATTTAAAAATTCATTAAAAGACCATGAGCTGCCTTACAATCCATCAGCGTGGGCCAAGATGAGTAAAAAATTAGACTCCAAGAACTTCGGATCTAATGGAGCATTAAAGTGGTCCATTGGAATAGCAGGAATTGTGCTTATTGCTGCAGTATACTTCTTTACACAAAAAGATCCGGTATCAGAAAAAGTACAAATCGCGGTAATTATCAACAAGTATGAAAATCAAACCATTGAAAATCTTGAAGAAAAAAAGGAACAAACCGTTGATTTTGTTTCTGACAAATCAACCACAAAAAAAAATATTCTTAAAATAGAAACTCCACCCCTTAAAGAGGCGAAACCTGCAAATCCAGTCCATGAGACAAATATAAATGAAAAAGTAACAAATCTGAAGCCACCTGTATTCAGAGAAGTCGCAACCCTTAATATTGAGCCAGAAAAAACCAATTCACCATTGAAGTTTGATAAACCACGAGACCATTGTCTCGGTGAGAAATTGACATACACCAATGTAAATAACAAAGTGATATACATTTTATCTCCTTCTGAGGAATTAGAGGAAATTGGTTCATCCAATAAAACAACACTTCCTCTCTATGAAATAGGTACTTACCAAATCGGTATACTTAACAAAGACCAAATATTCGTAGGTGCCGAATCATTCAATGTCTCCAGAGCAAAACAGCTTCAAATAAACACAGATAATTATCTAAACTTTGAGAATGGTCTTCCTGTTCTCAACGTTCAAGCCTTGACAGAAAAAGAAGTGAAATGGTTAGTAAACGGTAAGAAAATCCAAGAAAATGGAAATTCAAATTCATGTTTATTGTTTGACAAAGGAAATTACAATATAAAAGCTTCCTACAAAGATGAAAACGGTTGTCAAAGCACTGACGAGATTTCTTTCTTTGTGGAGAAAAACTACAACCTGCTTGCTGTTAATGCATTTACACCGAACAGTTCTGACCACAGGAACAACACCTTCATGCCATTTGCATTGACTAAAAGAGACGTGGCCTTTAATATGATAATTATAGACCCAACAAATGGTGCCGTAATATTTAAATCGAGTAATGCAGGTCAACCATGGAAAGGTATTAATAAAAACACGGGAGATCTTGTTGATGAAAATAAATCATTCGTTTGGAAAGTAGTTCTTCAGAATCCAGAAATAGGAGAAAGACCGGAATACATGGGAACTGTTGTAAGACTCTAATTTGAATCCTCTTTCTAGCTAAAACACCGAGTTTTTCGTTATTTTTGTTGGAAATAGAGTTGTTTGAAATTCTTAAATTCTAATATAAAACCTAAAAGATTTAGTTATTTTCCGAGGTACTATGATGCCCGGAAAGAGAAAACTGAACTTAAGAAAAAGCTTTACGCCAATGAAAAGCTTTCAGAGGAGGAACGCATACTTTTAATGCGTGAAAAAATGGAAGAAAAAAGGCAAGAAAATAAAGTCACAAAAAATACTGCCTACTCGCAAAATACGAGAACTCTTGTTCTAATTTCTCTTATTTTTGTGCTTGGTTACTTTCTTTTAAATGGTCTGGATGATATCGATAAGGTCATTTTCAAAATAATGCGTTAATGGATATTATCAATTTACTTTCAGAACAGATCTCCAATCAGATCGCTGCAGGTGAGGTCATTCAAAGACCTGCATCCGTCGTAAAAGAGCTTATAGAGAATGCTGTAGATGCGGGAGCCACTTCTATTAAGGTTCATATTAAAGATGCAGGAAGATCAAGTATTCTTATCCAAGACGATGGCAGTGGAATGACTAAAAACGACGCCGCTATGTGTTTCACAAGACACGCTACAAGCAAACTAAAAAATGTAAAAGACCTCTTTCAGTTGAGAACGAAAGGTTTCAGAGGTGAGGCATTGGCTTCTATTGCATCAATAGCCCAAGTGACATTAAAGTCGAGAACAGAAAATCAAAAAGATATAGGAACCTGTATTGAAATGAACGGAGGCACCCCTACTAGAAATGAAGAATGTATTTGTGAAAAAGGAACAACTATTGAAGTTAAGAACATTTTTTTCAATGTTCCTGCAAGACGTACATTTTTAAAATCTGATACGGCTGAATTTTCGCATGTTAGAAATGAATTTGAAAAAGTTGCACTCGCGCACTCAGATATAGGCTTCTTACTCACCCATAATGGTAATAAAATTCACAATGTGAATCCGAGTAACCTTAGAAAGCGAATCACAGATGTCTTTGGACTCAAAAGTAACGAGAAATTAGTACCTATTGAGGAAAAAACTGATATCGTTTCTATTAAAGGATTTGTTGGAAAACCAGAAAGTGCTAAAAAATCAAGAGGTGAACAATATTTCTATGTAAACAATAGGTTTTTTAAGCATTCTTACTTTCATCACGCTGTTTCTAAAGCATTCGAACAACTTATTTCAGATAAATCACATCCCTCCTATTTTATTTATTTTGATATTGATACTGAAAAAATTGACATCAATATTCATCCAACAAAAACAGAAATTAACTTTGAAGAAAGTAAATTTATCTATTCAATTTTACTTTCAAGTATAAAACAAGCGTTAGGCAAATATAATATTGCCCCAAGTATAGACTTTGAGGTCGAAACAAGCTTTGATGTTCCACTTTCTTATAAAAAAGAGACACCTGTGGAGCCTGAGATTAAAGTGGATCGAAACTTCAATCCGTTTTCGAAATTCCAATCGAAAAAAAACTCCAATACTGGTTCAAATAAGGCATTAAATAACCAAGGATTCGGGAAGAAAAGTGATGCCAAAGAATGGGAGGATTTCTACGCCATTAGCGAAGAAAATAAAGAAAGTCAAACAACACTCATAGATACGGAAGAAAATTATACTAAAAACAAATACATAGTTAAAGACCGTTACTTACTGAGTAATGTAAAATCTGGAGTTCTCATAATTGATACCTACAGAGGAAAACAAAGAATGCTTTATGATGAAATGATGCAACGATTTGTAGCACAGCCTTTAAGCGCACAAAAACTAATGTTTACCTTGGAGCTTGAGCTTGATCAGAATGAAATCGATGCTTGGAACGATTCTAAATCACTACTTTCCCAACTCGGCTTTAGTTTCAAGGTTGAGAATAAAACATTTCAACTCGAAAGTTTACCCGCATGTATTACAGAAAAGGATAGCAAATCATGCATTGAAGGCATAACGTCATCTTTGATTGAAAGACAAAAACCTGATAAGGGGGAACTTGCTCATGAACTAATCTCGAAATTAGTGTTTGTCGCATCTCATGGCATAAAACTTTGTACTGGACATGAAATTGAAAGTTTTGTTAACCAACTGTTTTCATGCGAGGAACATTCTTTTTGCCCTTTTGGTAAACCAATTATGCAAACATTGACAATAGAAGAATTAACTACTAAATTTTAATATGCTGAACAACCTACCACAAGTAACCAAAAACTTACTGATTTTAAATATCATGTTTTTTGCAGCCAGTTGGTTTTTAGGTGCTCAAGATATAAACCTAATTTCAAAGTTTGGTGCACACTATGTTAATTCACCCTTATTTGAACCGTTTCAAGTTATTACGCACTTTTTCATGCATGCTAATTTCATTCACATCTTCTTCAATATGTGGATTTTCATAATGCTCGGTGGCTATCTAGAAAAAATATGGGGGCCGAAAAGGTTTTTTATTTTTTATATTCTTTGCGCACTGGGTGCATTTGCTTTATTTAATGTAATTGGCGTCTACGAAATTGAAGCCTTAAAGACGCAGATTATTGACCAAGAGCATTCTATTCGTGAGATCAACAGATTAGAATCTTTTACGAATAATGAATTGATTAATCAGTATTTGGTTATGATCAATACACCCATGGTTGGTGCTTCGGGTGCTATATTTGGCGTAATGGCTGCATTCGCCATACTTTTCCCTAATACAGAGTTCCGTCTATATTTTGCAATACCTATTAAAGCCAAATGGTTCGTGGGGGCTTATTTTCTCTTTGAAGTTTATCAATCCTACCTCAATGAATCCGGTGACTCTACTGCACATTTAGCGCATGTTGGTGGTGCCGTAGTTGGTGCTATTATCGTTTTATTTTGGAGAAAAAAAGACAGAAATAACTTCTGGTAAATGAAGCAAAAAAGAAATCTTTTTGAAGAGTTGAAATTTCAACTCAAAAGTGGTTCGACGACAAATAAACTTGTTATTGTAAATATTTGTGTATTTCTTCTCATTCATCTTTTATTTGCCCTTGAAAAAATAAGTAGTGTCAGTTTCATAACTATTTTAATTCAAAAAACATTCACACTAGAAACAACTTTAATAGGAGCACTAAACATGCCTTGGGGATTTATCACAAGTATTTTTGCACATTTTGACCTAATGCATGTTTTTTCAAATCTTATTTTTTTATACTTCGCAGGGAATTTATTTGAACGTTATTTTAATAGTAGAATGTTATTATTGATCTATCTATTTGGCGGTCTTGCAGGTGGGTTAGGCGAAGTTATTTCAACCACATTACTATTTCCAAATGAATACCACACCGTTCTTGGCGCTTCTGGTTCCGTAATGGCAATATTTGCCGCATTGGCTTTTTATAGTCCAAACACGAAGGTCTTCTTGTTTGGCGTGCTTCCAGTTAGGTTATTTGTCTTGGCCCTTTTCTTTCTTGCTAATGATTTAATTGGAATTGGCAACGCCAATGACCATATTGCACATTTTGCTCATTTGGGAGGGGCTTTGTTTGGCTTTCTTGCCATGCAGAATCTCAACTCACCTAAAAATATTTTGACTAAAATTGATGAACTTTCTAAACGTTTTCGTGAAACCTTTAAAAGGATAGGCAAAGTAAAACCTAAAAAAAGAAGAACAAAATCGGACGAAGAATATAACTACGAACAGAGGAGCAAGCAGGATCAAACAGATCTCATTTTAGACAAAATATCTAAATCTGGATACGACTCCTTAAGCAAAAAAGAAAAAGACTTCCTGTTTAACCAAAGTAAAAATGGGTAAAAAAAATGCCTTGCTGTTATTGATTGCCAAGACTTTTCACATTGCTGTAGGCTTATGTCTACTTCTTTCACTACTAACGCCATATATTAATCCAGCAAAATTCCCACTACTCCCTTTTCTTGGATTGGGATTCCCTGTACTTTTATTATTGAACATTCTATTCTGCATAATTTGGTTCTTCAAAAATAGAACTTGGTTTTTATGTTCACTAATTCTATTCGGTCTAAGCCTCCCATATCAGATGAAAATATTTTCATTTAACGTCCTTCCCACTGATATCCCAAAGGAATCGGATAGTCGGATCAAATTAATGAGCTATAACGTAAGACTTTTTGACTTATACAATCCGAGTATAAAAAATGCAAAGTCAACCCGGAATGCAATATTTAAATATTTTAGAGATGAAGAACCGGATATCCTATGTATTCAAGAATACTACGAACAAAAAAAACCATCATCTTTTATTACAATAGATTCCATTGTTGAAATTATGGATTACCCCCAAATTCATAAAAAAGGAATCCAAATTCCACGTAATAGGGAAACCTTTGGTCTTGCAACTTTTTCAAAACTCCCAGTAGTAAATAAAGGCTATGTAAAACATAAAGGAGCAAATAAAAACAATAATAACTATTGTATTTACATTGACGTGGCCAAAAAAAAAGATACACTTCGTATTTATAATGTTCACCTTCAATCCATAAAACTAGAAACTAATTACGCCACCAAGAAGACAAAAGATGACGGGATTGAGAAGACCCAATCTACCATTAAGACAGCCTATCGAAAATTAAAAAAAGCTTTTGCTATACGAGCAGAACAGAGTAAGACTATCAGCCAACACATTAAAAGATCTCCTTACCCGACGATTGTTTGTGGGGATTTCAATGACACTCCTATCTCTTATACATACCATATATTTGAAAAGGAACTCATTGATGCATTTAGGAATACATCCTCTGGATTTGGATCCACATATATTGGACTCTTACCTGCTGGTCGCATTGATTACATTTTTCATTCAAAAGAGTTGAATTCTGCATCCTTTAAAATCCAGAAAGAAAAATTGAGTGATCATCGAGCTATTTCTTGCGTAATTTATTAATATGTTTTTTGAAATCAACCCTGCAAATATAGACCAAAGACTAATTAATGAGGCGACAAATATACTTAAAAGGGGAGGCATCATCATCTTTCCTACAGATTCTGTTTACGCGATAGGGTGCGACCTAACGAATAAAAAAGCATTGCAACAACTTGCTAAATTTAAAGGCGAAAAATTAAAAAAAGTACACTTCTCAATAATATGTAGAGACATAACTGAACTTTCATCTCACGCCAAGCACCTCAATAAACCGACATTCAAACTTATTAAACAGTGTTTACCTGGTCCATATACATTCATCTTAAAAGCCAGCGCAAACATACCTAAACTTTTCGGTTCGAATAAAAAAGAAATTGGTGTCCGAATAACCGATAATACTATCACACAGGCATTGGTTAAGACACTTGGAAACCCTATTGCCTCTGCGTCTTTACATGATGAAGATGAGCCCATACTTGACTATTTCACCGATCCATATCATATATTTGAAAAATTTGAGAACCAAGTTGGATGTATTATTGATGGCGGAATGGGTGAAATTGAGCCTTCTACGATAATAGATTGTTTTTCTCAAGAAAGGCCGAGAATTATTAGATTAGGTGCAGGAAATATTAGCTTATGATACTTATTGGAGATTGTGGAAGTAGTAAAACACCTGAAATCAGAAAGATAATTGAAGAATACACCGAATGTGAGATCATTCCTCTTCTTGACATAGAGCCCGACACATTAACGAAGTACGAAGGAGTAATTCTATCCGGTGCTCCTATTTTATTGACGGAAGAAAAGACGGAACACTATATTCAATCCACAAACTGGATTAAAAGCATTGAGAAACCATTACTCGGAATATGTTTTGGACATCAACTTATAGGGCTTCAATTTGGTGGTTTGGTTAAGAAAATGCGAGAAGACAGAGGCTTTCAAGAAATTGAAATTTTCGAACCTTGTGCTCTATTTGAAAGGCTTCCGTTGTTAATTCAAATGAAAGAAGACCATTGCGAATTTGTTTCCGTACCAAAAGATTTTAAACTAATCGCCTCTTCGGATACTTGCTTCAACGAAGCCATGTCATCTATAGAAAGAGAAATATTTGGAGTACAATTCCATCCAGAAGTTTCGGGTTTACAAGGAGCACTAATACTAGAAAACTTCTATAATATTTGTAAAACGAAAAATTCTATATGAACTCAGAAATTTCAATCAATTGAGATTTCTGTAAAATCATTATTCTTCTACCCCTTGTTTTAATTATCAAGTCTTTTTTAAACCCTCTTTGCAAACAAATAACTGTCGCCGTAGTACCTAAAAAATTCGCTAAATCGACTCTGGATAGATTAATTGGTTTTCCCTCATAGATGTCATCCAAAAGCAGCAATGCAAGAGCGATTCTTTGACTTACGGACTTCTGCAAAATTGTTGTCAAAAGATTTGCTCGGTCTTGAAGTTCTTTAGAGCAGACACGAATAATCGTATTCCTAAAATCTTCATTACAATTAATTTCCTTAAGAAAATCAGACTTTTGAGCAATACATAACTCTGTATCCTCGAGCATTATTGCATCAACATTATAGGTTAAATCGCTCGACACCGCCCTGAAACCAACAAGATCACCAACTTTGGCTATTTCGAAAATTTACTCCTTACCTTCAAAACCGTATTTAATGTTTTTAATTAAATCTAAATGAATGAAGGATACATCCCTCGGCGTTCAACCTTCGTTAAATAATACTTCACCTTTTATAGTGCTTTAGGTTAAAGTGTTCAGGATTTAAAGATACGTCTTGGTTAAAACACCCTGAAAGTATGCGCTTAATTAGAGAAAGACATAATGTACAAGTTTCCATAATTTTTAAAAACAAGGACAACAAAAAGGCGACTAAGTCGCCTTAAATTATTATAATTTCACGATTTTTTTAACATGTTTCTGTTGCGCTGTTACAAGTTGTACTAGGAACGTCCCTCTCCTAAGCGAGCTAACATCTAGATTTAGAGTAGTTGACCCAGAAACAATATTTTGAAATTCAAATGCTTCGAGCTCTGCTCCTGATAAACTAAATATTCTAATTGAAACATCTCCTGTTTTAATCATGTCAAAAGAAATAGAAAATTCGTTTTTAACAGGGTTTGGATAGATTGTCATGTCTCGTTCAGTAGTTGAAGAAGTAATTGTTGGCTCATTTGTTCCCGCGTAATTTGTCGATGCCCAAATACCACGACCATATGTTCCTATGTATATTTCACCAGGTCTTCCATTACCTTCTTCTGGAGTTCTCCAAGATTGACGAACTTCTGTAACTACTGTACCTTCAAAACCTTCTGAGGCGTTTGTCCATGAAGAACCGCCATCTGTTGAAACAACCATTCCCATAAGTGTTCCTGCTACAATTACATTCGGGTCATCACGATCAATAATTCCGTCTGTACAAGGAACACCTACTGCTCCTAAGTTTGTGAAACTTGGATTCGTTGATGTCGCATCAGATGATCTCCGAACATTACCTCCAAACATCACTAAATCATCTGCATTATTAGGATTAACCGCTATTCCTGTAGCAGCCGCGTTATTAATTTTAGTTGCGACTGTGTATGTTGGCGTGAATTCATCTCCTCCAGAGGCGAAGTAAGATACTTTCTCGTTGAAGAGGGAATCACTCGTGTATACGCTACCCAAGCCGTCTATTCTCCATATACCATTACCAGCAGAAATATAACACTCTTCTAGATCTCTCGAAAACTCTACATCAACACTTCCATTATTATTACCAATCCCTCGTGCAACACAAACCCAATTTGGGTCTGCAACTGACAATCTCAATGCATTTCTAGTACCCCATAATTCACCTCCGTTGGCACCTACCCAGACTAAGAACCAAGACTGGAAGGGATCTTGAACAGTCAACGTATCCCATGAGATATTGAAGTCGACAGTATCTGCGCCCATTGCATGCAATTCACCAGTAACAGGGTTCACGCCGAAGTTTACAGAATCATTCGAAACTGATGGCGTGTAATAAAGCGTATCTGTAAAATAATAATCTTGTGTAGCCGTAATAGTCATTGTATCACCGGAGGATAAACTTGGCACTTGCATTTCGTCACCAACGCTGTAATTTTTAGTTGGTATAAATAGAACGCTATCCTCTGAATTCTCATCATAATTTTCTGCTAAAAATAATTCTGTATGGAAAGGATGAAATGCTCCTTGCTGACCTATAGGATCATAACTGCTTGGCAAATCTGGCGAAAAGTTATTAAATGTAGCACCCCCATCTCCTGTTCTTCGAACAGAATTGTAATAAACAGAGGTAAACATAACATTTGGGTTGTAAAAAGAAATTTCACACTCAAATCCATCACCACCACCAACTTCAACAAATTCTTGGAATGTAGATAAGCTGTGATCATTATACAATGTTCCGTTATCTTGAGCGCCTCCCATCACAGCGCCATTTCTGTCAAATGCGATTCCATAAAACTGTGTTACATTATACCCTCTATTTGCTGGATACCAATTATCGGCAAAGTCGTTCGTAATATTTACACCTCCATCATTGCCGATATAGAGGCGATTATTTGCGTCCCACTTCATTTCATGGTTGTCAGCATGAACGTAAATTGAAGATGTTGGATTTACAAACCACTGGCTAACTTTTTCAAAACCTCCACTTGGTGGATTATTAACAGTTTGTTTCCATCTCCATATATCGATACCACCAATATAAATTTCTTCTGGGTCAGTAGGATTAACAGAAACAATAGAATTATAAGTACCTTGGTCACGGTATATATCGAATTCGTTGGGTGGACCAGATGCTCCTACAAATTTCGTCCAAGTATCGCCATCATTATGTGAAACGTACATACCAACTAAACTTGAATTCGTTAATACCGCATACAATGAATGTAATCCTGCGTCATTAAGACCAGCAGAAATAGTATATTCTCTTCTCTGTCCACCTAGACCTACTTCATCGTCCCCACTACCCGATCGATCTACAAAAGTTTCACCAAAGTCTTTTGAGACCCAAGTTTTATTGCTGTGGTTTGAAATAACAATTTTTCCATCTTTTGAAACTTTTAATGCTGCGCATGAACCAGAACCGGCTGAAACCGTTGTAAGCTCAGTATCATATAACTTCCATTTTCTTACACCCTGAGCGGTTGCCATCCAGACGTAGTCGTCGTTGTCTGAACTTTCTACTTCAGTACAATTAGATGTTCCAGGGATTACATCCCAGTCTGCACCTTTGTTGGTAGAATACCAGACGCCGTTACCTGATCCTCCTTCTTGATTAGAACCTGTTGCAACATACAAAGTATTGTCTCTTGTCTGCGTCATACTCGAAATGTTAGGACTTGCTAACGCGTCAGAATAGGATGTTACTTTAGTCCACGTGTTAGCGCCATTGTAAGACACAAATAATCCACCTGAGACACCACCAGCCCAAATAAGATCATTCCATTCACGATCCACTTGAATTGCTCTTGTTCTACCGCCAATATTATCAGGACCATAATCCGCAAATGCCATTGACTTTGTAACTGGCAGCCTTCTTAGGTCTTCGCGCATCAATTGTATTTCTTCTGTGGTGTATGATAAACCAGTTTCTTGATTAACGAATTGTGCCTTGAACCATGCCACGGCATCGTTACCTCCTGAATTTGACTCTAATGCTGTTAATTCTACTGGTGTGTAAGTTGAAGAATCTTTTTGAGTGGTTGTAAAGAAAATAGCAGTTGCAACTATTGAAACTCCTAGTAATGAACCAATTAAAAATCTAATTTTCATAGTGTATTGAATGAGTTAGGTATATTATTTACTAAGTTACGGAATAAATTCCAAAAAATAAACATCTAAAAGTAGAAGAATGTTCACTAAAAAGACCAAAAAAAAAATACCTTAAAATCAAAGGGCTTTTTAAATTAGAAAAGATGTTTTTCTGCCCTGTAAGAGGAACGAACAAGAGGACCACTTTCCACGTATCTGAATCCCATTTTCAAACCTAAATCTTTGTAAAATTGAAATTTCTCCGGTGTAATAAAGTCTTGTACAAATAGATGTTTCGGTGTAGGCTGAAGGTATTGCCCCAGCGTCAATATATCGACTTTAACATTTCGTAAATCCTCCATGGTTTCAATTACTTCTTCTTCAGTTTCACCTAGGCCTAGCATTACTCCTGACTTGGTTTTCATACCACCCTTTTTCAGACGAAATAACAATTCAAGACTTCGGTCATACTTGGCTTGAATACGTACCTCTTTAGTCAATCTTCGAACCGTTTCTAAATTATGAGAAACAATTTCGGGGGCAACCGTTATAATTTTCTGAAGATTTTCCCACTTTCCTGCAAAATCAGGAATCAATGTTTCAAGTGTCGTACTTGGTGACTCCTTTCTGATTTGAGAAACAGTTTCAACCCAAATTTCTGCGCCACCATCAGGCAAGTCATCACGATCAACAGACGTTAATACTGCATGCTTAACCTTCATTAGCTTTACACTGTCCGCTACTCGTTTCGGCTCCATTAAATCTACAGCACTCGGTCTACCTGTCTTTACGGCACAAAAACCACAAGATCGCGTGCAAATATTACCTAAGATCATAAAGGTCGCTGTTCCTTCACCCCAACATTCACCCATATTAGGGCAACTTCCACTTTCACAGATTGTATGCAACTTGTGCTTATCTACAAGCCTCCTGACTTCTCTATAGTTTTCACCTGTTGGAAGTTTTACACGCAACCATTTTGGTTTACCTATTTTTGTTTGAACTTTTTGAATGTGTGCCATACGCGATACACCAACTATATTGGTGTTATTTCTTTAATTTTCTTCACTAGGGATGACCTGACTTCAAGCAAATCTGAAACATCCATCTTTTTTATTTTTTTTGACTTTAAGAGACCTTGCATAAAAGTCATGAATCTATACGCTGTAAAACCCGTAAAAGGTATAAAAAGAAAATAAACGATAGTCCCCAATATACCAATGTGACTTGGTAACAAAAAGAAAAAAGATAAGTTTAGTAGCCCTAATATCAACATGATCATTACCAATTTCGTTGAACCCCAAAAAACGCGACGTGCAAAGTTTTTTTCGACATAACTTTTAATGGCGAAATAGAACAAAGCGCAATGGAGAATACCGAATAAAGTAACAGGAAAGAGCAGGATTTGTTTGATGTAATCCAGTCTTGATGGTTGGTTATTATAGGTGTCAAAAATATCATTATCCGAGATTTTCTTACTTTTTAAATCACCAAAATACGCAGTAAAATTCTGACGCAAGGGCTCATATTTGTCAGGCCTTTTATTGAAATCTTCCGTTATTTTCTTTGCGTCCTCCCAACGCAGCTCAATACCATTATTATTTTCCTTATAAGCAGGCATTCCACGACGTTGTAGCATCATAATTTGCTCGGTAAACTCGCACGAATCCAAATCGTCTACATGAATTATATCATCCTTAAGCATTTGTTCTAATCGAACCGTAAGTTCCTGGATTACTTTATTTGAATTGGACTCATATGCCTCACGAAAATCGTTTAATCTAATTTTTTTCGAGTTTTTGAGATACAAATCACTTTGGAATTTTTCCGGATTACTGTAATTACAACCAACGGTGGCAAGGAATATTTCTTGTTTCCAATCACAGGCCTCGAGAGCAGTAAAACCAATTCTAACGGCCCCTTTTTTTAAAGGCTTTAAGCGCCTCACAAACACATCATCAGTAACGCCTTCACTAAAAATAAGTAAACTGCGTTTTCCCAATAGTATGTCAGATCCCTTTTTAAATATTTCAAAATTTTTGGCCTTTGTGTCAACTCCGTCCTGCTTTCTGTAAATAGGAATCATGTGCGCTGTCCAGAAAATAGGCCTGGTAAATGCAGTAAATACATCGGATCGCGTCATAAAAAAAACAATAGCGCGGTTAAATCCCGAAAGTACAAGTGGGTCCATAAATGCTGCTGGATGGTTACAAACGTATATCGTACTTGAAAAATACTTTGGTTTATTTACGACTTTTACCTTACGAAAATACAGCCTCAATGTGTAATTCAATACCACGTAAAATAAAAAATAGAGTAGGCGCATAATGAGAACAAAAATAAGAAACGATTTTGAATCAATTCACATGTAGTATGCTGAAAACTTTTTGATCTTTCCTCAGAAACAATAACACCCGAATATTAACTTTACAGAAAACCCAAGCTATGAGAAATGTTGGTTTATTCTGCGGTGGATTCTCTTCTGAATATGAGATATCAATGAAAAGTGCAAAAACAATTCATGATTCGTTTCCAAAGGAATTTACAGTTCACAAAATTGAGGTAACACCTGAAGAGTGGTTTATTTCAACAAAATCAGGCAAAGTACCCTACGATAAAAATAAAGGTGAATTATACTTTAAAAACAAAACGGTTAAAATTGATTTGGCTATTATCTGTATTCATGGTGACCCAGGGGAAAACGGAAAAATTCAAGCCTATTTGGATTTAATTAAAATCCCATATCTTAATAGTAATGCGGAAGCGTCCTCTTTATCTTTTGACAAATACATATGCAATCAGTTCTTAAATGCATGCGGATTCAAAACTGCAATGTCTAAGCGTCTAACCAAAGGAGCAGCATACAATGTCGAGGATTTAGTAAAATCACTTCGTCTTCCTCTATTTATTAAACCGACCGACTCTGGCTCGAGCTATGGGATTTCAAAAGTTCATGAAACTGCTGAAATCGAACCTGCCATAAAAAATGCTTTTAAAGAAAGCGAAACTATAATTGCAGAATCATTTCTTGACGGTATTGAATTGACATGTGCCGTTTTTAGATCGAAAAAGGGCATAGTGGCACTTCCGGTTACTCAAATCTATACAGAAAATGACTTTTTTGATTTCGATGCGAAATACAACGGGAATTCCAAAGAGGAGACACCCGCAAATATTGGAAACAAACTCACTGCAGAAATTCAAGAAACATCTAAAAAAATCTACGAAGCATTGCAACTTGGCTCCGTTGCACGTATTGATTATATTGTTGTTGATGAAACACCCAATATCATAGAGGTAAATACAATACCTGGCTTTTCTCAAGCTAGTATTGTTCCACAAATGCTAAAAAGTGCAAAAATATCTTTGAACGAGTTCTGGTTGATGATTATTGAGGCTGAACTCAATAATTAGCCATTGTATTAAAAATACGTTCCATTTTTCTGACCATTTGATAACTAGTACCTTGAAAATTATTGACAATAAGAGCAAATGCCAGATTTGCTCCTAATTTCGATTCAATATATCCGGCGTAAGCTTTTACATTACTTAGTGTCCCGCTTTTTGCTTTCATAAGCCCTGATGCACTTTGACCTTTGCAAATATTTTTCAAAGTACCTGATTCACCAGCTACGGATAAAGAACTTTTAAATAATTCTGCGATTTCGCTTTTATCAATATATGAAAGTAGATCACAAAAGTTCATTGCAGAAACTGCATTTTTGCGAGACAAACCACTACCATCTTGAAGCCTCATTCCTGGTACATTTACCTTTCCCTTAAGATTAACATATACTTGTTCAATTCCCGATTTTGTGGAACCATTTCCACTATTCTTCAATCCAACAAGATTTAAAAGACCTTCAGCAAAGAGATTTATACTTTTCATATTTGTGAGTCGAACAATATCGATAATCGTCTCGCCTTTGTGAACACAGACTAGATCGAGTTCATCATAATCGATGTCCTTTTCAAGCATTAATCGCATACCTTTTGGTTCACCTGTAACTAAACCAAATAAGGAATCTTCTCTTAAATACCGCGTAAACTCTTTAGCCAACATATATTCCGGATCTGGCATACTTCCTTTAACAACAAAACTACTTCTGTTCGATGGAAGACAACCCACACCATACCTATCTGTAGAATAAGGGGCACCGAACAAATAAGATTGATCGTTTCGTATATTAGCAGCCTTAATCTGGTGTCTAAAGACTAAATGACTATCCGAAGGGAATGTTTTTATAAACTTAGCTTTTTTTCCTGCGCCATAAGTATCGAAATAATATTTAACAGTATTGTCGAAAAAATTAATTCCAGATGCACCTGCACCATAATAATTACCCATATCCGACCAGTCCCAACCATCTGGAACCCCTGCATATCCAAAAGATGAACCATCTGCAATTACAGATCCACTGATCGCTCTAATACCCTTTTCTCTAATAGCCTTAAGCCAGATGCTCATGAATTTCAATTCATCACCTTCCTCACAAAAATATTTACTCCCAAGACTCATGTCACCCCACCCTTGGATATACAAATCTCCCTGAAGTACGCCCAACGAGTCGACAGTCCCATTTTTGTAAATTCTCGTTTGCGGTCGATACTTTGAACCTAAAACCTCAAGTGCGGTATATGTGCTAAATAGTTTGGCTGTGGAGGCGCACATTAATGATTTTTCTCCATTGAAATTAGCCAGAATCGAATCTTTGTCTAAATCAATAATACAAATTGATACTGAGGCAAATTTATTCTCAGGTAATTCTGCAAACTGATCTACCTCCTTCTGCAATGAAATTTGAGCTAAAACACCTTGAACAATAAATAGGGCCAAAAACAGAGGGGAAAAACTACATTTTTGCATTGATCTTTTTTATCACAAAATAACTTTAAATAATATGCCGTTTTGCATTAAATTATTATTTTTTTCAACATTAAAAGAAGGTTCCAAAATCCAATAATTGGCAAAGAAAAAATAAAGATATTAATCACCGCTAATCGTAAATTGCACGATGATATTCAACTTCGCATTAAGGTTCTGCAATAAAAGGGATAGACATATTGATGACCTCTTAGATACTAAATATTGCTCAATTCAATACAGAGATGAGACTATGTGTCTCACCTCGAAAAATGAAGGAAGCTCGCCAGCCTCCTACAGGCTCAGTCTAAATCTACGTATAATATCAAAGACGTGAGTGCTGGAGGTATAATATGCTTGAAAACGAAACCGGTTTCATTATTTCACGTAAAGATAAAAGGTCCGCTAGTCAAAAACTGAAGTTTCATGTTGAAAAAGACACAGCACGGATAACGAAATTGAATTAAGTGAACTTCGAAAATAAAAACAAATTATTATCAAAATAGTGGGAAAAGAACAAATATCTTTAAAGGGCATCACCTTAATTAAGCCAAAAATTTATGATGACAATAGAGGATTGTTCTTAGAAACTTTCAATTTAAAGAAATTTACAAACATCGTCGGTTCTGAAGCAAATTTTTATCAAGATAACTTATCTATTTCTAAAAAAAATGTACTTCGTGGATTGCATTTTCAAAAACCGCCTAATGCTCAAGGAAAACTAGTTCAAGTAATCAAAGGGAGAGCTTTAGATGTGGTTGTAGATATTCGTAAAAACTCACCGACTTATGGAACATATTTTAAAATTGAATTAAATGATATAAATCGTTACCAATTATGGATACCTAATGGATTTGCACATGGTTTTGTTGCATTGGAAGACAATACTATCTTTTACTACAAGTGTGACAATCCTTATTCTCAAAAAGACGAAATGTCATTACCCTGGAACGATCAAGATTTAGCAATTGACTGGGGGGTTAAAAATCCGATTTTATCGAAAAAAGATGAGGATGCAATAACTTTTAAACAATTCATATCCCCATTTTAATCTAAAGAATTCATTTTTATACCCGATGGAATTACAGTTTCAATAATGTCAAATAAATTACGTTTAAAATTTTCTCAAAGTCCTGTTATTCGTAATAAAAATGAGTTAACATTAGGATGGATCAATCAAAGCTATCACCTAGCGGAATTAGTTTATTTGTTGGTTTTTTATTTTTGATTTTCTTATACTTAATGTGAGAGCCAGGCATCAACATATTAGGTAATATTGGATTTATAGAATTATACAGGAAGTTCAATTTATTAGTCTAATTAAGATTCTCTTTAAATAAAGTTTTTACAAATCTTAGTTCTATTACCCGAGCTTACTCTTAAATTAGCTTGATAATTGCTTAGCTCTAGGCATTACTGCCGTAAATATCTTAAAGGTGGTAATAAACATATTGAAATTAAGAAAATCCATACGGTTGAAGCGAAATATCATACGACCCGTGATATTTTATACGGCGGATATAAAAATCGTCAAGGATGAATGATATTCGCTATTATTGGATTATGCTCATTTACTATTTTCGTTGGAATAATTCACTTTTTTATTCAGAATAAATTAAACTTTATACCACTATTTATATTCTACTTTACAATTATTTTTTCCTGTTATATCGCAAAGCGATTAGAAATAAAGCATCATAGAGAACTGTTCCATAATAATACGAACAAAACTTTCCGGAATTCTGTTTTCTTTGTAAGAAATTGAACAATTTGTCAAAAACAGAAAATATCGAAATCTATGGTGCTAAAGAGCATAATCTAAAGAATGTTGATTTAGTCATACCACGTAATAAACTCGTTGTATTTACTGGATTATCTGGAAGTGGCAAGTCTTCCCTAGCGTTTGACACATTATTTGCAGAAGGACAGCGAAGATATATCGAAACATTTTCCGCATATGCGAGACAATTCATTGGTGGTATGGAGCGTCCAAATGTTGATAAAATAGATGGCCTCTCCCCTGTTATTTCCATAGAACAAAAAACAGTATCAAAATCACCGAGGTCAACCGTAGGAACGATTACGGAACTTTATGACTTTTTAAGACTCCTGTATTCAAGAGTTTCATCTGCCTATTCATTTGAAACAGGTGAATTAATGGTAAAATATACTGATGATCAGCTTGCAGAACTTTTGAATACAACCTATCAAACTCAAAAAGTCGCAATATTGGCCTCAAAAGTTAGGGCACGCAAAGGGCATTACAGAGAGCTCTTTGAACAAATTTTAAAATCAGGCTACACCAAAGTACGTATTGATGGCGTCATCATGGATATTGTTCCGGGTATGCGATTAGATAGATACAAAGTTCACGACATTGAAATTGTCATTGATCGTTTTGCAGTGAATGAAGTTGGTTTAAATCGTATAACCAAAGCAGTAAACACAGCATTTAGCATTGGAGATGATTATCTTGTCATTTTCAATTACCAAGAAAAATCTGCAAGAAAATATAGTCGTAAATTTATTTGTCCAAGCTCGGGAATAAGTTATCCTGATCCTGAGCCTAATTTATTTTCATTTAACTCACCCTACGGTGCCTGCAAAAATTGTGCAGGTATCGGACTCGTTAAAACTGCTGACCTAAACAAAGTCATTCCTGATAAAACAAAAAGTATTTATAATGGTGGTATTGAACCATTAGGAAAGTTTAAAAAGAACTGGATTTTTCAAGAAATTCAAAAGATACTAGATCTAGAATCCATCAGTATAAAAGAAAAGATAAAAGATATACCTCACAATATACTTAACGCACTGTTAAACGGGATTAATTCTTTTGATAGTTTAGACCAAAATGAATCTGGATTTGAAGGAATATTACCTTTTTTAAAAAGACATTCTCAGAATAGCTCAAAAAAAATCCAACGCTGGGCTCAAAGCTTTACAGTAAATGAAGTCTGTTCGAGCTGCAATGGTAATCGTTTAAAAAAAGAAGCTTACTTCTTTAAAATTAACGAAAAAAACATTTCAGAAGTGAGTAATATGGGGCTTAATGAACTTGGAGAATGGCTAGATAAGGTAGATCAAAACTTAAACGATAAGCAAAAAATCATTGCAAACGAGCTCCTCAAGGAAATCAAAGTCCGTTTAAACTTTATTTTGGATGTAGGCCTCGGTTATTTGAGCTTAAACCGATCATCGAAATCATTGTCAGGTGGCGAAGCTCAACGAATTCGACTTGCTACGCAAATAGGAACCGAACTTATTAATGTTTGCTACATTTTTGACGAACCTTCTATAGGTCTGCACCAACGCGATAATAATAGACTAATAGATTCGCTTCAAAAATTAAAGGCAAATGGCAATTCAGTCATTGTAGTTGAGCACGATAAAGAAATTATGGAAGCTGCTGACTTTATAGTCGACATCGGACCTAGAGCGGGAGTAAATGGAGGTTCTATAGTTGGCAAAGGATCGTACGAAGAACTACTTCAATCCAAATCACTGACAGCGCAGTATTTAAATGGTCAAAAACATATCGAAACTCCAAACAAAACAAGAAATGGAAATGGAAAAATTTTGGAACTATCCGGTGCAAAAGGTAATAATCTAAAAAATGTAACACTAAAAATAAAACTAGGAACACTCACTTGTATTACAGGAGTAAGCGGTAGCGGGAAATCAACCTTAATAAATCAAACTTTAGTCCCTATTTTATTTAATAGTATATACAATGGGGTTAGGCAGCCTCTACCATATAAAAAAATTAAAGGTATTGAGCATATAGATAAGGTTGTTGAAATTAATCAGAACCCAATTGGTAGGACGCCACGTTCCAATCCGGCAACGTACACAAAGATTTTTGATGAGATAAGACAACTTTTTTCTAGTCTTCCTGAATCACAGATTCGAGGATATAAGCCTGGTAGATTCTCATTTAATGTTTCTGGAGGGAAATGTGAAACATGTAATGGAGGAGGAATGAAACTAATCGAAATGAATTTCCTTCCCGATGTTCATGTGGAGTGTGAGAGCTGTCACGGAAAAAGATATAATTCAGAAACCTTACAAGTTAAATTTAAAGGCAAATCAATATCCGATGTGCTAAACATGACAATTGAACAAGCATTCACTTTCTTTGAATCACATCCAAAAATCAAACAGAAACTGGGTACATTACATAGAGTTGGGCTAGGTTATGTTAAACTAGGTCAATCCTCAACAACACTTTCTGGAGGTGAGGCGCAAAGAATCAAACTAGCAAGCGAATTGTCAAAAAAATCAACTGGAAAAACAATTTATATCCTTGATGAACCTACGACTGGACTTCATTTTGAAGACATCAAACTTTTACTATCAGTGCTTAATGCACTGGTTGATGAAGGGAACACTGTCCTTGTCATTGAGCATAATTTAGACATCGTTAAAGTATCTGATCAGATCATAGATATAGGTCCCGAGGGAGGGGCTGCAGGTGGTAAAATCGTCTTTTCAGGCAAGCCAATCGAATTAATAAAAAAAACAGTTAAAACCTCTTATACTGCGAAATACCTAAAAAAAGAAATGTCAAACTGAATTCAGTGAAAAAAATGATGTTTCGTACAATATTTAAATTAATTTTGTTCCCAACAAACAGACAAAAACAAAGATTATGGCTTTAGAAATAACAGATGCAAATTTCGATGAATTGGTTCTTAAATCCGAAAAACCTGTAGTAGTTGACTTTTGGGCAGAATGGTGTGGTCCTTGTCGTATGATCGGCCCTCTTATTAATCAAATCTCAAAAGAATTTGAAGGAAAAGCTCTTGTTGGTAAAGTGAATGTTGACCAAAATGCAAATGTTTCCGCTCAATTTGGCGTAAGAAGTATTCCAACTGTCTTATTTATAAAAAATGGAGAAGTTGTCGATAAATCCGTTGGAGCAGTTCCAAAAGAAACATTAGAAGCTAAATTAAATGCACTTTTATAATCAACTTTAAATTGTAAATCCAGGAAAGCGCAGCACTTTATATTCAACAAATTTTTAGACCCGTAATCAGAAATGACGAATTTCTACAGACGTTTGATGTACTATGGTTTAGGATTTGGTATTGGCCTAGTTGGTGTATTCTTTTTTTTCAATAATCGTGGTTGCTCATGGCTTCCTAGTAACCGGGTAAAAGAAATGATTTCTGAAAGAATTATTTACGTTTCAGATACAAATCTAAGCATATTAAAAAATTTAAATATCGCTGAAAGTGAAATAGCCCAATACATTCAAAATGCAGAAATTCATTTTTCAAAAAGTGAAAAAAGCTCAAATCCGAAAATTTATCACATTGAAGGTCCTACATTAAAAAAAGATGTGTTTGTGGCTCAAATCATAATGTTTAAAGATGGGTTAACTTCAGAATTAATTCCCAATCAATTTTCGGCTCATAACGTTAAACAAACAAGAAAAGGATATGGAAAACCTGTTAGCTTTCCAGTCAAAAAAAATCTCTTCTATTCTGATTCAAGCGCACACACAAATTGCCAAAGAAAAATGTTAGGAATAATGGAGGATAGCACAATAAATATCTATTTTCGTAAAAATGGTAGGATTAATATTTCTAAATCCCAGTATAATAAAAAGCCAAATGCAGAGTATGCCATGGTTATTAAAAATGAAATGGGTCAGGAAATTGAAATGTTCGCGACCTATTTTAAAGATAAAGTAAGAGTTTTCAAATTCGCGTTTGAAGGCGATAGCTGTCCGTGACGCGCCTATACGGATTAAATATACCCTGTCCAGAAATCAATAATGGATAAAAGTATTTTGCTCAACGGCAACAATAGTTGGTATTTAATTAAGAAATGATGCCAATAAACACCTCACTTTTTATACTTTTGAAATATGGAATTTTCAGCTGAACAAATTGCCGGTATTCTTAATGGAGAAATTCTCGGAGACGCAGAAGTAAAAGTCAATGATTTGGCTAAAATTGAAGAAGGGAAAAAAGGAACACTCAGTTTTCTATCTAATCCAAAATACGAAGAGTTTATTTATTCTACTGGCTCAAGTATTTGCATCGTAAATAAAACATTCGAGCCGAGGAAAGCCTTACCAGATGAATTAACCCTTATTAAAGTAGAGAATGCATATTCATGCTTTGCAAAATTACTTGAACTCTACGGAAATTTATATAAAAAAGAGGCCGTTATTGAAGATTTGACCCATATCGATTCAGAAGCAAAAATCGGTGATAACGTGCACATTGGCTCCTTCACATATATCGGCAAAAATGCAGCCATAGGGTCAGATGTTGTTATTTATCCGAATTGTTATATCGGTGAAAACGTTACCATATCCTCAGGAACTAAAATATTTCCTGGCGTAACAATTTATCACGATTGTCAAATTGGCTCTAAATGTATTATACACTCTGGAACTGTTATTGGTTCAGATGGTTTTGGTTTCGCTCCTGATAAATATGGAAAATTTCAAAAAATTCCCCAAATCGGAAATGTCATTCTCGAGGACAATGTTGAGATTGGTTCAAATGTATCAATCGATCGCGCAACTTTGGGGTCAACATTTATTAGAAAGGGTGTGAAAATTGATAACCTATGTCAAATTGCTCATAATGTCGATGTAGATGAAAACTCCGCAATGGCAGCTCAGGTTGGAATCGCAGGATCTACCAAAATCGGTAAACATGTTCTAATTGGTGGACAAGCCGGAATTAGTGGACATATCAAAATTACAGATCACACTAAAATTGTTGCACAATCAGGTATTCCATCAAGTGTCAAAAAACCACAAACATTAATGGGCTCTCCTGGTATTTCACTCGATGATTTTAAACGTTCTTATTATGGGTTTAGAAAGTTACCTGGTCTACTAAAAAAGGTACAAGAATTAGAAGAAAAAATAGAAGCATTAACGAAAGTATAATTTGATGTCTGAAAAGCAAAGAACGCTGAAAGGTGTAGTAAAATTAAAGGGTATAGGTTTACATACTGGTGTGGTGGCAAACTTAGAGATTCATCCTGCACCAGTGAACCACGGATATAAGTTTCAACGTGTTGATTTAGAAGGAAAACCTACTATCAAAGCAGATGTAGATCTCGTTGTCTCCACAGAAAGAGGTACAACATTAGAGCAAAATAATGCAAAGGTACATACCACTGAGCACGTTCTCGCTGCCATTTACGGTTGTCAAGTAGACAACGCCTTAATTACAGTTGATGGTCCTGAAATACCCATTATGGACGGGAGTTCCTTAAAATTTGTTGAAGAAATAGAAAAAGTTGGTTACGAAGAACAAGATGCAGCGCGAGTTTACTTTGAGCTTACTGAAAATATCCCATGGGAAGACGAGGAGAATGGTATTGAATTCTTGGCTATTCCAGATAAAAATTACAGACTCACTGTTATGGTGGATTATGAATCTCCGGCTTTAGGCACGCAGCATGCTAGTATGTACCATGTTGGTGAATTTAAATCTGAAATTGCGAAATGTCGGACTTTTGTTTTTCTAAGAGAACTTGAATATCTGGCAAAAAACAACCTCATTAAGGGAGGAGATTTAGACAATGCAATTGTCTTGGTAGAACGCACTGAAATTTCAGAAAAAGAACTTACGGACCTTGCAAAACTTCTCGGTAAAGAAGACCTGAGAGTAAGTATTGACGGAATAGGTGTACTGAATAGCACAAAACTTCAGTATGAAAACGAACCAGCAAGACATAAACTTCTTGATATTGTTGGAGATTTGGCATTGATTGGCAGGCCTTTAAAGGCGCATATTTTAGCAGCTAGGCCGGGTCATTCAGGTAACGTCCGGTTTGCAAAAGTGCTCAAAGAACAAATTAAAAAGCAGCAGCAAAAAGGAAAATCTTTCGACCTTACAAAAAAACCACTTTACGATATCAATGCAATTGAAAAAATGTTACCCCATCGTTTTCCATTTTTAATGATAGATAAAATCATGGAAATAACTGAAAACTCAATTTGGGGTATCAAAAACATAACCATGAATGAACCTGTCTTTACAGGGCACTTTCCAGGAAACCCTGTTTTTCCTGGGGTTTTACAAGTTGAAGCCATGGCCCAGGTAGGTGGTATTTTTGCACTAAGTAAAGTAGATGAACCGCACCTCTACTCCACTTATTTTATGAAAATCAATAATGTTAAATTTAAACAAAAGGTATTACCAGGAGATACGGTTGTATTTGAACTTAAATTGATGTCAGCCATACGGAGGGGACTAGTTGAAATGGCTGGTGTTGCATACGTAAATGGAAAAATTGTTGCAGAATCAGAAATGCTAGCTCAGGTAATAAAAGATAAAAAAGCTTAATGAATATTAGCCCGTTAGCCTCTGTTCATCCAAAATCATCGCTACATGACCGTGTGATAATTGAACCTTTTGCGCATATTCACGAAGATGTAATTATTGGAGAAGGAACAAAAATACACTCGAATGCGGTCCTTTATCCAGGTACGAGAATCGGTAAAAACTGTGAGGTTTTCCCGGGTGCAGTAATTGGCGTTATTCCACAAGATTTAAAATTTGGAGGTGAATATACACTAGTTGAAGTAGGTGACCATACAGTGATTCGCGAGTGCGTCACAATTCACAGAGGAACCAACGATAAGCATTCAACAAAAATAGGTTCTCATTGTCTTTTAATGACGTATGTCCATGTAGCTCATGACTGTACAATAGGTGACCACGTCATTCTGGCAAGCTATACTGGTCTTTCAGGCCATGTACAGATTGATGATTATGCAATCCTAGAAGGTAAAGTTGCAGCGCAACAATTTACGCATATTGGTAAACATACATTTATTGGAGGAGCATCTTTAATCAGAAAGAACATACCTCCCTATGTCAAAGCGGCTAGGGAACCGTTGACTTTTGCTGGAGTAAACTCTGTTGGTTTAAGAAGAAGAGGTTATTCAGAAGATACTATCCGCGAAATAGAAGATTTATACAGAATGCTTTATATTCAAAATGGCAATATTTCAAAGGGTATTGAAGCCATAAAATCACAAATTCCAGATAGTGATATCAGAACAGAAATCTTGAATTTCATTAGTTCCTCAGACAAAGGTGTTATTCGAGGAATGATTTAGGATGTTTAAACGAGGAGATAAAATTGAGTTAGAAATAACAAACTTTGCCTTTGGTGGAAAGGGTATATCAAAAATAGATAATGATACGCAAAGAGCCCTTGTATTCGTTCCTAACACTTTTCCCGGACAAAAGGTAAGAGTGTCAATCTCTGCGAAAAAAAAGAAACACTACGAGGCGAAGTTAATAGACATTATTGAGAGATCACCAAAAGAAAAAATCAACGAATATCAGCCTATATCTGGAGCCCCATATATTTATGTTCCGATTAAAGAACAAGAAAAATTAAAGAAAGAATCCACACTTGAAACCTTCAGAAGATTGTCAGGCATTGAGGATATTCATCAGGTTTTTGACACGTTTATAGCAGCTCCAGATCATTTCTTTTACAGAAATAAGATGGAATATAGTTTTTCATGCATTGAACATTGCCTTGAATCAGAAATAGAAATTGACGACGCATTTGCTTTAGGTTTTAAACGTCGTGGTACTTGGTGGAAAGTTGAGAGTTTAAATAAAGCATCAGGGCTATTCGATAAGGAATGGGAAGATCAATTACATTTGGTTAGAAAGTACCTCGAAAAGACAGGGCTTGCTGCTTGGCACCCACCAAAAAAGACAGGCTTTTTTCGACATATCGTAGTAAGAAAATCATTTGCCTCCAATCAGTTACTGGTGAATCTCGTCACCTCTTCTGAAAATCTAAATTCCTTTGACCAGAAAGCTTTTGCCGAATTCATTCAAAATTTATTTGACAGACGGGTTGCAGGTCTTTTACATACTGTTAATGATAATGTCGCTGATCGTGCGAAAATTGAAAATGGTCAAAGCAAACTACTATTTGGTAATGATGTGATCCAAGAAGAATTACTAGGATTAAATTTTCAAATGCGTATGGAAAGCTTTTTCCAGACCAATCCCAAATGTGCTGAGCTATTATACAGCAAAGCTTTGGATTATGTTTTTGAAGACGAAATAAGAAATAACAAAGTAGTACTTGACTTATTCTGTGGAACCGGAACGATTGCCCAACTCATGGCTAAAAGAAATCCGGAGGTATCTATCATTGGAGTAGACATCGTTGAAGAGGCAATTGATGATGCCCGTAAAAATGCCATAAATAATACTATTTCGAATTCTGAGTTTTTCGCCGCAGACGTTGGCAAGTTTTTGAAATTCAATCCTCAATACCAAGGTAAAATAGATACATTGATTCTTGATCCACCAAGAGCAGGTATTGCGCCCAAAACTTTAAAAAAAGTAATCGAATTGGGTGCAAAAAATATAGTTTACATCTCTTGCAACCCTTCTACTCAAGCCCGTGATGCATCTACGCTAACGGATGCCGGATATAAGCTTGAAAAATACAGTTTAGTTGATCAATTCCCGCATACAGGTCATATTGAATCAATAGCAAAATTTACAAAAAAATGAAAGTAGAAATCATTTCTATTGGAGACGAATTACTCATTGGGCAAACGGTCAATACTAATGCATCATGGTTAGGCGAAACATTATCAAAAACAGGTTCAGAAATTATTAAAACGGTCACAATTAGCGATAAAAAGGAAGAAATAATTTCAAGCCTAAATAATGTTTATGAAGAAACAGAATGTATTATTATAACAGGAGGACTTGGGCCTACTAAAGATGATATTACAAAATATACACTTGCTGAATATTTTGGAAGTACTTTGGAAAACGATCCACATACCCTATCAAAAATAGAGGCGTTTTTCAGTCAAAGAAAACGACCTATGCTTGCCTCAAATTACAAACAAGCCGAGCTTCCTACGGCTTGTACTATTCTTGAAAACGATTACGGAACTGCAGCCGGAATGTGGTTTGAAAAAAACAATAAAATCTATATCAGCCTTCCTGGAGTACCTTACGAGATGCAAGGTATTATGACGGAACAGGCTATACCAAAACTTAAAGAGAGGTTTAAGCTTAAGTCAATGTACTACAAGACTGCACTAACTCAGGGGATTGGTGAGTCCTTTTTGGCAGAAAAAATCGCAAAATGGGAGAATCAGGTCTATAAAGAAGGATTTTCACTCGCATACCTTCCCTCTTCGGGAATCGTAAAACTTAGAATTACCTCAGCACACGGCAGCGATGATACTGAAAAAATAAATGATTTATTCAAAGCCTTGGAAATACAGATTCCAAATCATTTTTTTGGCTATGACCGTGATACACTGCCGCGAATTATTGGCCAACAACTGATTGATAAAAAACTGACCATTGGGACTGTTGAAAGCTGCACGGCTGGCATGCTCGCAAGCCAAATTAGCAGCATTCCTGGAGCTTCGGCATATTATGAAGGTGCCTTACTTACTTATAGCTATAAGCTTAAGTCGAGTATAGCTAATGTTCCAGAAAGCCTTATCATTGAACATGGTGCGGTTAGCGAACCTGTAGCTATGGCAATGGCTGAAAATGGGCGCAAGATTTTGGGTGTAGATATATGTATTTCAACCACAGGAATTGCAGGTCCTGGAGGCGGTACTGAAACAAAGCCAGTGGGGATGGTATGGATCGCTATTGCGACAAAAAGCGGAACGACTAGTAAAATGATGCAGTTTTCAAAACATAGAGAACGGAATATAAAAATGACGGTATTGTCTGCCTTAAATCTATTGAGGTTAGCACTAAATAACTAGCGACGACTATTCTTCACTTTACCTTCTAGCTTATAGGTATACTGAACGGTAAAAGTCCGAGGTGGCTCGATTTTTAACGGTCGCAGTGAGTACGTTCTGTTCAAAATATTTGTCCCGATTAATGCCAACTTGTGAGACTTCGTAAAGTTGAATGAAATCCTTGCATCAAAAATCCAATTTCCAAACCTGTGTGCTTCAAAGAAGTCTATATAACGAAGATCTTGTAGCACCTCGATTTCTGTTGTGAACTCCTCAAAATCTTTAATAATTGCGTCCATATTGACCATTTTTGAAAAATATTTCGCACTCGCGCCAAAAGAGAACTTATCCTTCCAAGAATATTCGATATCCATCTTGGCATTGTGCAAAAATCTATATTTTAAAATACCCTGTGAGGGGTCCATGGAAGTCGAATTGTAACTAAATACCCGATTCAACGAATCCGTTGCATAAACATAATCCGGCGTAAGCGTTTTAGGAACAATGTAATTATAGCCTAATAGAAAGTTCATTTTGCCATGCTTTTTAAACTCTGCAAAACCCGCAAAAGAAAGATCTAATCCTAAGACTCTTGATTCACCCGTGTTTAGAAACATAAATCCGGCACTCGACCCCATGGCCTGTACATTAGTAAGTTCATTCCAAATACCGAACATATATTCAATTGTATTTTGGTATTCCTGCCAAAAGCCTGCTAAATCAAGGTAGCCATAAATCCCTCCAAACTTAATGCCCTGCTTCAATCCTATCTCCGCATTCCAACTGCTTTCAGGAAGTAAGCAAGGATTAGGAAAAACACCAAAATTACCTACACCAGTACGAATAAATCGCTCCGTGATTGTTGGGAAGCGATAACCCTGACCATATGATGCACGCAGATAGGTCTCCTGATAAATCTTAAGACTCGAACCCGCTCTGAATATTGGTTTCAAAGCAGTTGTAGAATCGTTAAGCTGAAAATATTCTAAGCGTCCACCGAACGACAGGTTCAGAATATTCTTGAGCTTTGTTTCAATTTGAGAGTACGCCGAAACATTGAAAATTTTATTATTTGGCGTTCCAGATCCTATATAAATATTCGAGTACGAATTGGTAAATGTAGAGGTCAGCCCCCCGACGAATTCGAGGTTTTTGAATTCTTTATACTTCTTTTTAAACATATAATCTCCGTAGTACGTCGTGGCGTTATTCGATTGATTGGCGCTCATTTCATTATCAACCCGCAAGATTCTTCCTCTTAAATAATGCTTTCCATTGCTTTGTGTAAAGAAATTTACGAATGGATCCAGATTGAAAATGAATTGGTCTTGCAAGAAAATCGCACCAGGATAGGCCCTAAAAAGACCTGAGGAGTCATTTAACCAAGCCAAAGGCATGTTTGTTTGCATTGCCATAAAATTACCATTAAGGCCATAATTTAAACCTTTAAACTTCTTAGATCTATAGCGGAGATTAAAATTAAAGCGCGCCCGCTTAGAAATTAAATCTTCTTCTGTAAAATTGGTTAGGGTGTCGGGAAATACTGTCGCAACAATTGAATCTGTAATTGGGGGAGCGATATATCCATGGTCATAATTCAAATTACCGCCTATAACAACATCGAGATTGCCAAACATTTGAGAATGTAGGAAATTAGCCCCTAAAATAATAGGTGCTTTTTCTCCCCAATTTGCATTAGGCTGATTTGGCGCGTTATATACCCCATTGTATATATTGATTTTAGTTTTTGGTTTTGAGGTGGGATAAGCTGTTCTAATATTTACAGAACCTGACAATGCAGAACTCCCAGAAAGAACAGATGCAGCGCCCTTTACAACTTCTATTTGACTAATGTTCTCTACCGGAATAAATCCCCATTCAGGACGCCCTGCATCACCAGAGAGCATGGGCATATCATCTACGATAACAGCAACTTTGGAACCCACACCAAAGGTAAAACCACTCCCTCCTCTTATCTGAGGTTCACCATCTAAAATATTTAATCCTGGGGTTTGATCTAATGCCGTTTCAATGCTTCTTGTATTCCGGTTTTCAATAAGTTCAGGCTTCAAAACAATCATTGTTACTGTTTGCTCTTCAATTGGCATATCAAATTTTCCAACTTTGACATCCACAGCCTTAAATTCTTTTATATAGGAAAACAATGTAAAATCTACAATTTTTTGTTCATTTGGGCTAAGGTCAAACGAAACTGTATCAGAACGCATACCTGTGTAACGACATATAAGTTTGCATTTACCTGGAGGGACTATTAACTCAAATGAGCCGTCATCTTTTGCAATTGTTCCCTTTGACACATCAGCACGGTAAATTACAGAAGCGCCCAACAAAGTCTCCCCTTTTTCATTTGAAACCTTTCCACTTACTGTTGCAAATTCTTGGGCACGATAAGCCGACAAGAATCCTAAAAAAAAGAGCACTAATAATTGCTTCATTAAATTAATGTGCAATTACTTTAAAACTTTGGCTTTTTCCGGAAATCAAATATATTCCATTTTTTAATCTGAGACCTTGAAGCCTTTCAGGTGTTCCAGATTTGAGTAGAGCACCAGCAGTAGAATAGATATTCAATTCTTCATCTAAGGGGAAACTTTTGGAGAATACTAATCCTTCAATTGTATAGGATACCCATTTTCTATTACTAAATTCTTGATCTACTGAAGTATTGTTATAGACCAAAGAAACATCATCCAGTTTAATCTCATCACCCGCAGAACCGCCTCCGGGAATTTTATTGGTTGTAAATGTGACCAAAATAAACTCAGGAGTGCTTGAGGCACCATCATAAATAAATGGTACAGACTTTCGAACCCAAGATCCATTTGTTTTGGCATAATTCAAACCAGCAGTACCTACAACATGAGACAATGAAGCAGCATTAATTGGATCATGAAGCTCATAAGCATCATGAATGATTGCATGAATTCTTGCAGAATCTTGATTACTACTTGAATTAAATTTAACCCAAAAAACTATAGAGTCGGGTAATTCGGTAAGCTCTTGTGAGAATTCACTATCTGTTATTTTAGAAAAATTATAATTATCCTCACTATCAGGAGTACTGCTACCCATATTGATTCTTCCGAGTGTTAGATTGCCATTCGCAACAATACCCAAAGTGCTTTTCGAAAACACTCGTGCACTATACATACCTGTTGCACCGGATCTAATATCCGACGACTGTTCAACTTGTTGTGAACCAAACAAAGACAAACCACCTGTTGCACTCATAAAGCTATTCCAATTCGCAGGTTCCGCATCACTTTCCCCAAGGTCATCCCATACCTCCATCGAGCCATTATCAATTTGCTGACCAAAAGCGGAAAGTGTAAAAATCATAATAAAACAACTCGTATAGATTTTTTTCATAGTACAGATTTTAGGTTCATTCAAATATAACGAAATACTTTATTAGAATAACATTTGTAATTACGACTAAATATTGACCTCTTCTGAAATAAAAATTTATAAAATTATGAAAAAGCAATTGCTTAACTTTATCTCAAATTTTAGAGCAAATGGCTGAACATTTACCGATAATGGAGAGCTTCTTGACCATTCAAGGAGAAGGATTTCACTCTGGGAAACCGGCGTTCTTTATTCGCACAGGCGGTTGTGATGTGGGTTGTGTGTGGTGTGATGTTAAAGACAGCTGGGATGCTGAAAAACATCCAAGCCAAAATATTAACGACTTAAAAATATTAGCCGAAGAAAACGATAGCGAATGGATTGTTCTCACAGGTGGAGAACCCGCAATGTATGAGCTCAGTCCATTGGTTAAAGCTCTGAAATCTATTCAGCGCTCAATTGCAATTGAAACATCAGGATGTTACCCCTTGAAAGCAGAAGTAGATTGGTATACTTTTTCACCAAAAAAATTTAAAAGACCTTGCGATGAAGCCTATAAGAAGGCGGACGAATTAAAGGTTGTTGTTTTTAATAAATCAGATTTTCAATGGGCTTTAGACCATGCTAAAAAAGTAAGTCCTAATTGTTTACTTTACATTCAACCTGAATGGTCAAAAAAAGACCAACTTATGGATGCTATTGTAGCGTTTGTAAAAAGTAACAAAGACTGGAGGATTTCGTTACAAACTCATAAATTCATGAACATCCCCTAAATTAAAAGAGTGAGAAATTACATCCTTATGTTGATTCTGATAGGTGGTTTTTTAAGCGCATGCGCTCAAAGACCTATGGGCTACTCTACGAAGAGTAAAAAAGCTATCAAACTGTTTGAAAGGGGAAGAAATGCACCGTCGGATTATGCGAATAGTGCTACAGGAAAACCAAATTACGAGGAAGGTATTCGCTTATTAAAACAAGCTGTTTCAAAAGATTCTAAATTTTGGGAGGCTCATCTGTTGTTGGGAGAATTTTACGAGTACAATATGAATTATACTTCGGCGATTGCACAATATGAATTAGCTTTAGAACTCAATCCCATGCATAGTAGCTCAGGTGCAACCTATTGCTATTTGGCAAATCTTAACCTTGCGCTTGCAAACTATTCGGAATGTATTAAATATTGTACTATTTTTCTAAAAAATCCAAGATCTAGTAAAAAACTAGGTCCTCAGGTTTATTTAATGAAAAGAAGTGCAGAATTCGCGATGCATGCTCAAGCCAATCCAAAAGAATTTAATCCAATAAACCTAGGCCCCGAAATAAATACAGCACGACCCGAATACTATCCTGCTCTAACTGTTGATGGACAAACATTATTATTTACCAGACTGCTTAAAGTAAACAATGTAGATTGTAAAGAACAAGAAGACTTCTTTGTCTCAAACAAAACAGCACCCGGGATATGGGGTTATCCTCAACCGATGCCAAAAAATATAAATACCTTAAGCAATGAGGGTGCACCTACAATTTCTGCAGACGGAAGAAGCCTTGTATTTGTTGCATGCGCTGACCAAACCGGGTATTATGGTGAAAAAAGGAAAGGAAAAGGGAGCTGCGACTTATTTTACGCCAAAAAGATTGGCAATACATGGTATGGTCCAATAAATCTTCCTGGTTCCGTGAACTCTGGGAATTGGGAATCTCAACCGTCATTATCTGCAGATGGAAAAACACTTTATTTCGTGAGAGGACGAAAAGGAGACAGAACAAACAATAGTGACATATACATGTCTGTTCTTAATCAAGATGGCTACTGGGAACCTGCCCAGCGACTTCCAGACCATATAAATACGCCAAACACTGAGGAGTCAGTTCATATTCACCCGGATGGAAGAACGCTCTATTTCGCATCTAAAGGACATCCTGGTATGGGTGGGTCTGATCTTTATGTTACGCGTAAAAATGCGAAAGGAGAATGGTCCATTCCTAAAAACCTTGGTTACCCCATCAATACAAAATATGATGAAAACTCACTAATGGTTTCTGCTAATGGAGAAATTGCTTATTTCGCATCGGATCGAGAAGGAGGTTATGGAGATTTAGATATATATTCCTTTAATTTACCTCCAGAAGCCCGAGCAGTCAAAACCTTATATTTCGATGGATTTGTTTTTGACAAAGAAAGTAAAAAACCAATTCCCGGGAAATTCGAATTATATGACCTTTCCAGTGGAGCACAAGTAATTGTTTCGGAGGCGGATGAAGTTACAGGAACGTTTATAGTTCCTCTTCCAATGGATAAAAACTATGTGATTTCAGTGAGTCATGAAGGTTATCATCCCTACTCACTAAACTTTGATCTATCCCAAGTTGATATAAATCAAAATTATCATATTGACATTCCGATGACAAAGCCTATCCTATTATCAAATGAAACCAGTGAAAGTAAAGGAATTGAAAATGAATTTAAAAACGTTTTCTTTGACCTTAACAAGTCGACTCTTAGGAAAGAATCTAGAATCGAATTAAATCTTTTCGCCAACTATCTACTAAAGCATAAAAATATTAGAATAGTTCTCGGAGGACATACAGATTCTCGAGGGGACGAGAGTTTAAACTTAAAGTTATCTACAGATCGTGCAGAATCCGTATTTAGTTACCTATTGGAGCGAGGTATTTCAGCGCAAAGAATGACTTTTGAAGGATATGGCTCCTCCTCTCCTATTTTTTCAATTGAAGAAATCGACAACTTGAAAACAACGAAAGAGAAAAAAGCCGCACATCAGAAAAACAGGAGAACCGTATGGAGGGAAACTTTTTAACTTCTATATTAAGGTTAATAAGAACCGTAAATCTATTAATTATCGGGGCTACAAGGCTGGGAAAATACACAAAATACTTAATGTAAACCCCATACTGAAACTCGATTTCTTTGACTTTGTCTTTTTCATAATGGGGACATTGCTAGTGGCTTCAGGTGGCAATGTCATCGATGATTATTATGATATCAAAGCAGATAAAATCAATAAACCAAAACAGCTTATAATCTCAAATATCTCCTCAAAGAAACAAGCTCTTTTTTCTATATAAGCCTCAATCTAAGCTCGATTATTATAGGGCTTTATCTCTCGATAGAACACAACTCTTTTTGGTTTCTTTTTTTGAATTCCTCTTGTATTCTAGCACTATGGTTTTACAGTCGTACTCTAAAAAAAACTAATCATTGGAATATATTAATCGCACTGTTAACTGGACTTATTCCTCTTGTAGCATTAAGTTATTTCTACTTTACAAAAAGTAACTGAGATTTATAGTATTCATGATACTACAAATCTATATTTCATTAAAACATTAAGCTTTATTATCTATTTGTCGATATTTGCTTCATTGCAGAATCTTGCAAGAGAAATCTGGAAAGATGCGGAAAATATTGAAGGGGATGAGAAAATCAACGTGATTTCAATTCCCATACAGTATGGAATCCAAAATGCAAAAAGGATTGTAGCGTTCATTCTTTTTACAGAATTGTTATTATACCTTATGTTCTTCAAAGAATTGAAAATGGAACTCAACCCAAATAGTTTTTTAGTTTTTATCTTAGCCCTGAGTATGAACCTAATAATTTTAGTTTCAATTTATAAGCATAGGTTATTTATGAAATATGGTGGTACTCTCTTAAAAATCGGTTTGGTAATAGTGTTATGCTCTTTATATTTGTGAAATGGAAATAATACTTGGGTCTGCATCTCCAAGAAGAAAGCAGCTTTTAAAACAAATGGGATTGGACTTCATTGTGAAAGTTTCTGACGTAGAAGAAATCTACGATCCTTCGACACCTGCAACGGAAGTACCCGTAATACTGGCAAAATTGAAAGCAGATACTTTAAAAATTGATTTAACACCCAACCAATTATTAATTTGCTGTGATACGGTTGTTATTGAAAATAGTGAAATTCTAGGGAAGCCGAATAACCCACAAGACGCGAAGGATACATTAAGGCGCTTATCAGGAAAAAAACATGAAGTAATTAGTGCCGTTTGTATGATATTAAATGAAAAAACAATACAGTTCAAGGATTCATCCAGTATTCAATTTATACCACTTAGTAATGCTCAAATAGATTATTATGTAACAACATATGAGCCTTTTGATAAAGCAGGGTCGTATGGTATTCAAGAATGGTTAGGTCATATTGGTGTTTCATCCATTGATGGCAGCTATACCAATATTATGGGTTTACCAACACAGCGCTTGTACCAAGAAATCATGCGACTCTCTAATTAATCCAAAGAGAACTCTACTCTTCTATTTTTAGCGGCTTTAAGCTCATCTTCATCAACATCAGCAATTTCTCTACTGCTCATTTCAGCACCCATTGACTTGATTGTTAGCCTAGAAAGATCTATACCTTGAGCCATGAAATATCTCTCAGCATATTTCGCACGAACCATTCCCATGTCCTTAAATTCCTCCTTAGTTGTTCCAAGTTCTTCTTCCTGTGCATCTGCATGCCCAGTAATAACTAGGGTTAATTCCGGATTAGCCTTCAGCTGAGCAGCAATGAATTTGAGAGCTTCTTTGGAACCTGCGGTAAAATCTTTTTTTCCAAAACCAAAATAAGCCACATTTGCCGAAATTTTATCGGATAAACTCATTGTTTCATCAATATTCGAGCCTTTCGCATAAACCAAAGTAGAATATTCTTCTACGTTTGACATTTGACTGGTTGCAATACATTGACATTCCTCTTCGCTGCCTATAAGCTTCACGGTAACATTATCGACATAATAATATGCATGTTTAAGCGCCTCAACCTCTGATGTTTTCGGCTTTTTCACTGTGATATATTTTGTAGCTGAATTAGCATCAAAATTTCCAATAGTTATAAACTTCTCATCACCTTTGGCCGTATAAATCTGACAGACCTTATCCCAACCAAAAAAGCCTTGGTGAATCCTATTGTGCTTGCCACGGATAATATTTTCAGAGGCATTAATAATGCCAGATGGTGTTGAGGGAGCCTCTTTAGTCAAATAAGCACCAACGTTATTACAAGCAAATTTTGAAGATTCTGCCAAAGAAACATCAAACTGGATACAATACTCTAGACCCTTGGAAAGAGACACATTTCCCTTGCCCTTTAAGAATGGAATAGTAATGTAGCTTCTTAATGAAGATTCTCGTCCCGGTCTGTAAGCAACAAAACCAGCATAAAGAGCACCACCGTTTTCAGCAGTCATCTCATTTCCGAAAACATTATTCGGCACACCAAACTCATTTCCTACACCTTTTTGAAATAAATCTGCAGCATTTTCTGTAGGAGAACTTACGCCATTTTCCAAAATTGAAATCGCCCCAAGCTCTGATACCGATTCATCATCTTGAAGCTTCTCAAAAGTCATATTTAAAATATCTGAGGAAGTAGTTTTACCTCTTTTACCTTTTTTTTGAGCGTTGACTAACGGTATTGATAATAATAGCGTAAACGCCGTAAGTAGATATAAATTAAATCTCATAGTTTTTAACAGTTTTAATAAATGCTTTCACATGTTTTGGTTTGATATCGGGATAAACACCGTGTCCCAAATTTACAATATGTCGTTGACTTTTAAAAGACTTCAATAACTGAAGCGTCTCATTCTCAATCGATGACTCTGTTCCGTAGAGCACACAAGGATCAAGATTACCTTGCAATGTCTTATTTTCACCTGCAAGCAATCTCGCTTCTTCAATATTCATATTCCAATCAAGGCCTATAGTTGTGCAATTTAGCTTCATAAGTGAAGGGAGAGCACTATATGCGCCTTTGGAGAATACCGTAAAGGGACCCTCTATTGCGTGAACTATTTGTTGAATATATTTCATTCCAAATTCTAGATATTGCTTGTGTCCCAATATACCAGCCCATGAATCAAACAATTGAAGCGCATCTGCACCATGTTTCAATTGTGCTTTGAGATAAGTAATTGTGACATCTGTAATCCGTTGTAGCAATTCATGTGCCAACCTTGGATTTGTGTAAAGTAATTTTCGAGTCTCCGAAAAAGTTTTTGAGCCTGATCCCTCAACCATATAACATAAAATAGTCCAAGGCGCTCCTGCAAATCCAATAAGTGGAACGCGACCATTTAAAGCTTTTTTCGTGATTGAAATTGCCTCAAGCACATACGATAATCGTTCTTCAACGTCGATAGTCCCATCTAACCTTTGAAGATCTGCTTCAGAACGAATCGTATGCTCAAACCAAGGGCCTTTCTTTTCAATCATTTGATAAGGAAGCCCCATTGCATCCGGAATTACTAGTATATCCGAAAAAATAATTGCGGCATCAACCCCTAGTAAGTCAACTGGTTGAACTGTCACTTCAGCAGCCAATTTGGGTGTCTCGGCTAATTCTTTAAAACCTGAAACACTTGCGCGTACTGCTCTATATTCGGGTAATATTCTTCCTGCCTGTCGCATTAACCAAACCGGGTAACGCTCTATCTTTTCTCCTCTTGATGCTCTTAGGTATAAATCATTAGCTATTTTCATCGTACGCAAATATAGGAAGGAATACTTACCATTTTATAGATGTAATCTGATTCTTCGCAAGATAATTGTTTGTCTTGCTAAAATGTTTACAATCATAAAAACCACGATAAGCGGATAAAGGTGATGGATGTGGAGCTTCTAAAACACAATGCTTTGATGTATCTATCAGTTCTCGTTTCTTCTGCGCATACGCACCCCATAATAAAAACACAAGACCTACTTTTTCATTCGATAATCTTTGAATAACTGCATCCGTGAAATCTTCCCATCCAAGGTTTTTGTGACTATTTGGCTTTCCTTCCTCAACAGTTAGAACGCTATTTAAAAGTAATACGCCTTGTTTAGCCCACCTTGTCAAATCTCCGTTTTTAGGGGGAGCTTGATTCAAGTCTTTTGAAAGCGCTTTAAAAATATTATTTAAGCTTTTTGGGAAAGGTTTGACTTGACTCCTTACAGAAAAAGATAAACCGTGCGCATGTCCGACTGTTGGATATGGATCTTGCCCTAAGATCACTACTTTTACATCATCATAAGAACATAATTTAAAAGCATTAAAAACCTCATTTTTAGAAGGGAAAATATTCAAATTTTGATTGGAAAATATAGCTTTTAAATTACCTTTAATTATACGACCATGAGACTCTTGAGCTTCGTTATCGAGAAAATCATTCCAAGTCTTAAGATCAAAATCAATCACTTGAAATTTATTAAGGCGGTCCATAAGGTAATCTCACCATTGTCCATTCTTGGCCAAACAGGTCGAACAATATTATTTACGGCAGCAATATTTAAATAATCTCCAAAGAATACTGAACCTGAAGGTGCGAAGGAACGCTCGGAAATAACGGCTTCTTCAAATGACTCTCCGGCATTCTTACTGCTCGCCCAAACAACGTCTGTCACCTTTGAATTTCGTGATTTTCGGTAATAAACAAAGTGTAGGTTTCCATTTGACGGATCAACAGTCATCCATGTTAAAAAATGATTATAATGGGTAATATCCTTGTGAACTGCAACAGGTTTAGACCAGGTCTCACCATTGTCCACAGATTTTGAAAAAAGAACAGATGTTCGTCCCGAGTTTTTGTCCTCAATCGCCCAATTCAAATAAAGATTCCCAAAATAGGGTGAATCCGCATTGTGATCACTTATAAATACTGGCAAACCATTACTTCGGTAAAAATCTGGGACATCAATACTCCAGCCGCCTTCATGTTCAAATAACATATTTTCCGGTGTGCCCCAGGAATCTCCTTTGTCGGAAGAACTTCTCAGCATTAGCCCATGAGGACCAGTCCAAACAACATAAAGCATCCCGTTATTTCCAATTGCAGGCATTGCTCCTTCCACCGTATTGTCATCATCTAAGCAATCTCCTCCTTTAACTGAAATTCTTTTAGGGACCGTCCATGTTTCACCATCATCCAAAGATTTTGCGAAATGAATAAAAGAACTATCCTTAGTTTCTGAAGAGTTATAGGCATCAAATTGAGTCCAGGTCATGTAAATGACATCCGTTATCGGGTCAATCACGACCCAATGTTTATCTTGCACCTTGGTTCCGTTGGGCTTTGAAAACGACCCTTTATTAAAAAATCCTTTTACATCTCCTGCACGCTGACAAACGATTCTATCTAAATGTGTTGTTTTATCATAGGAAGCCAAATGCCAATAAAAAAGATGCCCTTTTGAATTAAACTTCAAAACGGGGTCTCCGCAGACGCCATAAGGACTTTCTAAACGTTTTGCTTTCCATGTTTCTCCACCATCCTCCGAGAAATGATAACCATCAAGAATTGAACCGACTGCAATCTTATTAGGGTCCTTCCGATCAATATCTATTGAAGGCTCGCATCCACTATAGGTGTAGTTACCTTTCGCTAATGGGATTTGAACGTTTTTATATTCACTTTGACCCCAAATTAAAATGGGTAAACAAAAAATAAAAACACCTACACACTTAACGCAACCAATAGTCGCGAAGTTTATTTTCTTCATTCGTTAGGTTCAATAAAAATCTTGGTTTAGCGTAGTTCGTCATTTTAAAACTTACGGAAAAAAGTATTTCATCTCTTGAGATCAATAAATCTAGCTCGTCACCTTTTCTTAGACTCCTCATAACACCTTCAATATCTGATTTATTCACTCTATAGCCATTACAACCAATAATCTCATCATTCACACTCAACCCGGCATCCTCGGCAGCTGAGTTCGTTCGTATTCTTGAAATAATTGCTTTACCACCAGAACTTCTAAGCGTTGCACCAAAATCAGGCTTCATTGAAGTCACATCAGTTACACTTACCCCCATTCCTTCAAATAGGTCTGAATAAGTAGGTATGGCAGTTCCATCAATATAATCAGCATAAAAACTATCTAGATTATCTCCCGTAAATCCTTCAAGTTCTTGTTTAAACTCTGAAGATGTAAATCCTCTAGCTGCCTTAACATAAAACTTCTCATACATATGCTGTAAGAAATGATCAAGACCTCTTTCTCCTCTGCTATTACGGATGATTTTAACATCCAAAAAAGCCGCTAATATTGAGCCCCTTGTGTAATAGGTCATTGTGGTATTTGAGCTGTTCTCATTTGGTCGATATGCCTTTATCCATGAATCATAACTCGCATGGGCAACAGGTTGCACTCGCGCACCTACGGAACCTTCAACATAATTAATAGAACTTTCCATTTTTGCAAGAAATTCTGATTGTGAATAATACCCTGCACGCAACAACAATAATTCATCGTAATAGGACGTAAAGCCTTCCATAACCCATAAGAGATCGGTATAATTTTCTTTGTTGTAATCAAAAGGTCCGAGTTCAAATGGTCTGATTCGTTTTACGTTCCATAAATGAAAATATTCGTGCGCAACCAAGCTAAGAAATTTAACATAGCTATTGCCAGAATAGGTCCATCGATTAACACTTAGTGTTGTTGAATTCTTGTGCTCAAGTCCACCTTGCCCATCAACCACATTATGAATAATGAAAAGATATTCTTTGTTTGGATTTTGACCAAAGACCTTGGTTTCTTCCTCAATAACTTTAGACATATCGTACTTTAAAGTTTCTATTTCAAAATTCCCTTCTCCATAAATCGCTACGGTATGATTAACGCCAGATGCTTTGAAATCAAAAATAAGTTGATTACCAATCTCAATTGGGCAATCCACAAGGTGGTCATAATCCGAGTAGGAAAATACAAAAGGCTTATTCCTTTCTTTTCTTGGTAAGGCAGTTGAAACCTCAGAAAAACCGTCATAAGGCACAACGACAACATCACCACTAATATCTAAATGGTCTTCAACAAACATAAATACCCCACTTCCACTCACAAAACCATGAGTCAGATCTAAGAACGAAGTTCTAACGGAAAGTTCAAAAGCGTATACATCATAAGCAATGCGCATTTCAGATGACTTACCTTTTGCAATGGACCATGTGTTCTTTTTGGTCTTTTTCAACTGTAATTCTTTCCCTGAACCATCAGTTGCTGTTACGAGATTGATGTTTTTGGAGAATTCACGAACCAAATAAGAACCTGGAGACCACACAGGTAATGAAACATCAATTGATTTTTCATTAAAGCCTTCTAGGACCATCTCCACATGAAAATAATGGTTCTGAGGTTTTGGCATGGAAAGGTAGTATTTAACAGTTTGTCCGTATACCGTTCCACAGCATAAAAAAACAAATACTAGTGCTTTTAATTTCATTTTACATTTATTTTTGCCGCCATTTCTTGGGCTTGTTCGACCAATTCTTTAACATCATTCGTGCCATATTTCAGTGTGACCCCCATTCGTCGATAGGGACGCGTAGCTGGTTTTCCAAACAAACGCACTTCTGAATTAAGGGTATTCATCGCATCTTCAAGTCCGTTAAAAACGGGAGTCGTTGAAGATTCTTCCTCTGCCAATACAACAGCACTAGCTCCATTTTGAAGCAATTTAATTTCTGGTATCGGGAGTGATAGAATCGCGCGTGCATGTAATTCAAATTCATTTAAGTTTTGTGTTTTACCAAGTGTAACCATACCTGTATCATGTGGTCTCGGTGATAGCTCTGAAAAATAAGCACCTTGCGCCGTAATGAAAAATTCAACACCCCAAATACCTGCGCCTCCTAGCTCCGCGGTTACCTTTGCTGCCATATCTTGCGCCTCTTTTAGATGCTCTGGATTCATGGGCATCGGCTGCCAGCTTTCTTGGTAATCTCCCCGCTCCTGTCGATGACCAATTGGTGGACAAAATAAAGTAGGTCCATCATTCTGGGTCACTGTCAGTAAGGTGATTTCATAATCAAAATCAATAAAACCCTCCACAATAACTTCCTGTAAATCCCCTCGAGACCCCTCACAGGCATAGGTCCATGCCTTTTCGATATCCGCTTCAGTTCGAATCACGGACTGCCCTTTCCCTGAACTAGACATTAGAGGCTTTACAACACAAGGCATTCCACATTTATTGACACCTTCACTCAGCTCTTCTGAATTTGTTGCGTAACTGTAGGTTGCAGTGCGCACAGCTAAGTCAATTGCTGCCAAGTCACGTATGGCTTTTCTATTCATAGTAAAGTTTGCCGCTTTTGCACTTGGGATTACCTTGATGCCTTGTTTTTCATAATCGTAAAAGCGTTCAGTACGAATGGCTTCAATTTCGGGCACAATGAAATCAGGTTGATGCTTGGCCACGATGCGATCGAGTGCTGCACCGTCAAGCATTGAAATTACCTCTGACTCATGGGCTACTTGCATTGCTGGCGCATTGGGATAGCTATCCACAGCAATAATGTACTGTCCTAGACGCTGGCATGCAATCACAAATTCTTTACCGAGCTCTCCGGAACCTAGAAGAAGTATTTTTTTCATGGAAACAAAGATAATCGACTTTTAGAAATCAACTGAACAAATATAAATCCACTTATTCATAAGCGTTATTGAACTGCATCGATGTTTCATCCTATCTTAAAGCAAAAATCTAATTCCGATTGAAAATAGAAGAAATCATATACCTCCTAAGCTTATTAATGATGATCGTCGGCTTAATCGGTTAATTTATTTCGGTCATATCAGGTCCGCTCATTAGTTTTCTTGGAATAGTTTTAACATACAGCTTTACCTCACTGCCTATTAGTAGCTATACGATTATGATGCTCGGAGCACTAATGACTATTGTTATGGCAGGCAATTATATATTACCACGTGCATTATCCGAAGTACATAAATATGAATTATTAATTGCAATAATCCGCTCTAACTGGACGAAATTAGAGCTTCGCGTATTCGACTTTAATAGGCTTGAGGAGATACTCAAGTCCATTGAGCTTAATTTCATAAATAGAAGCCAAAAGCTGCCCCATTTGACCTGGAGGAAAACCTTTGGCGCTATACCATGACAGGTAGGGCTCAGGCAAATCACACAACAAAATGCCTTTGTATTTTCCATAAGGCATCCTCATCGTTACAAGCTGAATGAGCATTTTAGATTGTGGGCCCTTTTCCATAGTATTTAATACTCAAGGTTTTTGTTTTTGAAAAAATAGGCGATGCTCAACCCTGAAATAATATGCCAAATACCCCACCAACCGGCGACAATAGCCATTCCTCCCATTCCATCAAAAAAGGCAAAAATCAACCCAAGTCCAAGTCCGGAATTTTGAATACCTGTTTCTATTGCCAGTGTTTTTTGATCAGTCCCCGGCAATTTAAATAAGCGTGCTAAGGAATAACCCGTTAAAATCCCAATCGCATTATGGGCTAAAACAATAAAAATTATAAGATGAATGTATTTCAGAAATAGATCCGTATTTGCTTTAAATGCAAATACGACAATGGAACCAAAAATAAGCATTGAGCCATAATGGGTAATTGGCAATAAAAAATCTGCCATCTTCGGTTTAAAAGCACGAAGGCACATTCCAATGACCAGGGGAATCAAAAGAATCATTCCAACGATCTTCAACATTTCAATAAAATCAATACTGACATAAGATAAAATAGAAGCTGTTGGCGCATACATACCTCCCCAGAATGATATATTAAACGGTGTCATAAAAACAGCTACAACACTTGCAATCGCCGTCATACAGACAGATAAAGCTGTATTTCCATTGGCAATTGAAGTCATGAAATTAGAAATATTGCCTCCCGGACAAGCTGCAACAATCATCATCCCCATAGCCACACTGGGCATGGGTTTTAAGATCATAACAAACAGGAAGGTTAAAAAAGGAAGTGCGAAAAACTGCGAAACAAAGCCAATAAAAACAGATTTAGGCGCAGAAAAAACTAGGATGAAATCTTTAACTTCAAGCTTGAGCGCAACTCCCAACATAATGAAGCCCAGACTTATATTCATTAAAAAAATACTATCTGAATTCATTTTGAGCACAGCACTATCAATATCCTGATCAGTCCCGCAAGAACCTAAAACAAGTATGAATAAACATAAAAGGGATGTACATATAAAACTTTTAAATACAGCTTGGGTGTAAAACATCTTTTATAAAGGACATTAAAAAATTTGAATTACACAATAATGTAAAACTGATTTCAATATAAAAAAGGATATTTTACCAATTATTTTTTGTTTTCAATCGATCCACAAAAGCATCCAGTTTGACTCTAATAAAGCCTTCAGCGAAACCTGTTCGCTCCACAAATCGGACGAGTAAAGGGGAAAAAGCATAATAATTACTAATAAAAACACGTCCTATAAATGTTCTTTTCAATTTTTCATCTCGAAACCTTCTTAATATCATAACCTCTGGTGCATCATAGGAGCCATAGGCCATAGTTGCAATATAACAACCCAAACTACCGAGAAAAGATTCAACCATTGCCGCAACAATTAAACTAATCAACAGAATCCCACCTACAACACCACCAACAATTATACCGACAGTGCCTAGAACACTTCTTGTAGCGGTATTTGTGTTTGATTTTTTTTGCTCTTTAACGGAAGAGGGTGTACCAAAAGAAACCACCTCAATGATGTCAGAAGGTTTGAAATGACTTCGCACGCGCTCCTCAATAACTGTGTCTTGAACAAAAACGTGCACCTCATTTTTTCGATACTCTTGACCTGATTCAAGTAAAACTGGAATTGGCTCCACATATCGTTCAACTAAAACTGTACTGAATCCACCATCATTCATTGAAGATGATCTTCCCTTATATGATTTTCCTTTTCGATCGTGAACATAAAAATCCCATAATTCGGGATTTTGAGCGAATTCATCTGGGTTGAATAAAATCTCGGAGGAATTATACGTCGAATTGTAATTATACGTTGAACAAGCCGTCATAAAAACAACAAGAAGAACGAGGAAAAGTGATTTTTTCATAACTGAAATATAGAAAATCTATTAAACACTTGATTTTATTTTTTAAAATAAAAGGTGAAAAAAGGATATTGTTTTGGATATCAAGTGGAGGAAAGAATATACATACAAGAGATTTTTCAAACCGAAATTCATTAAATTAATCGCTAAACCAATTGAAAAAATAGCACGCAATGAAAAATCAATTGAATTTCTTGTAATTTCACAAATAACAAATTCTTGTCTATGAAAAAGAAAATATTCAATATTACAGTAATCATTGGAATTGGTGTCGTTATTATGTCAATATCAGAAATCTTTAATAGTCTAAACTTGTCTTCATCCACCCCAATATTTTATACCATAGCAGCGATTTTATGTTATGAACTCGGGCAGTATTCAGAAAAAAAATTTGGGACTTCTGATCAGATTACAGAACATGATGAGGAACTTGAGGAATAAATGACTAATTGGTATCAGAATATTCTGATTGTATTCCTTCTTATATCGCTAAACCTAAGAGCGCAAGAAAAACAGAATATCATTTCAGGAAATCTTTTAGGCGCGTCGTCCGCAATAGGCCTTAGCTATGAACGTCTAGTAAATGATAAATTAAGCCTAGAATTAGGCTTTGGTCTTATTGGTGTTGGAGCTGGGTTTACAATTTATCCCGGGCGTATAAGACCCTCAAAAATTTGTTTCTACAGCGGAATAAAACTGAGTTCTTTTGTACTTGTTGATGTTGGAGGAGGCACTGTGGCCTATATTCCACTGGGCTTTACATTTTTCAGCAGAACCAATTGGTTGATTGCTTGTGATTTAGGGCCCGCAAACGGCAAATTGGTGTCAAGTAGCTTTGGGGGTAACACATCAGAAACAACAAGATTCCACATCTACGGAAACTTAAAAATCGGGCTTCGATTTTAAAAAAAACTCTTGATCTACTTCTTTGTGAGAGTCTAAAGGAAAAGATTTTATTGCTAGCGATTATTAAACTACATTTGACAGATGTTAAAAGAACGACTCAAATTACTCACGGACCCTTTTGATGCGGTTAATCTCGAAGAAATGGATGCCGTTGCTCTAATGAATCGTATCGATACTAAATATGCCATTCACGAGAATGTTTTCACTGAAATGCTTCGCGAACTGACAGAACATTACAGAATATTAGAGGTAAGTGGTTTAAAATACTCAAAGTACGAAAGCCTATATTTCGATTCGCTAAACTTTGAATTCTTCTCAGATCACCATAAAAAGAAGAATGACCGATTAAAAATCAGAATTCGAAAATACGTGAACAACAATCTATCTTTTCTTGAGGTTAAACGTAAGAAAAAAGGTCGAACAGAAAAGACGAGATTGAAAACAGAGCAATGGGGAACAAATTTCAGCCAAGAAGAACTTTCATTTTTAGAAAACGCTTATGAGGGTGCAAAGGGATTAAATTCAACAATTTCGAACAGTTTTAGTCGAATAACGCTTGTGCACAAAACAAAAGCTGAAAGGCTTACCTTTGACCTAAATATTGAATTTCAAGATGCAACAGAAACTAAATCTTTAACTAATTTGGTGATTTGTGAGCTCAAACAGGGAAATATAGACCGTTCAAGTGAGTTTTTCATGAGAATGAAAAAAAGAATGATTCGCCCATTAAGGGTGAGCAAATACTGTGTCGGAATAATGAAATTTCATCCAGCAAATGAACTCAAACAAAATAGATTTAAAAAGAAAAACTTATCCATAAATAAAATTATATGCTAGTAAACTTATTTTTAGCGAAAAACAAAGCAACTAATATGATTGGCCTTCAATGGTTCGATGAAGACTTTTACCTATTACTTATAAGACTTTGTGTAAATGTGGTATTTATTACCATTCTCATTAGATTTCTTTATTACGCAAAAACCAAGCGGAAAGACTATTTATTTACCTATTATTTGATTGGTACGATCACTTTCTTTTTATGTTTTGGTTTAAAAAAATTGGACATAGACACTGGTATGGGACTAGGGCTCTTTGCTATTTTTGGTATTATAAGATACCGAACTGATGCTATTGAAATAAAAGAGATGACGTATCTTTTTCTCATTATTGGATTAAGTGTGGTAAACGCCTTGGCATCCAATCAACTGAGTATAGCTGAGATGGCATTGATTAATGTTTTCATGGTAGTCCTTACCTATATTTTGGAATTCTTGTGGCTCATGAAGCATGAAACGAGAAAAACAATTAATTACGAGCGAATTGATTTAATTACACCTGACAAAGCACCTATTATGAAAAAAGATATTGAGGAAAGAACTGGTCTTGCCATTAATCGTTTTGAAATTGGTAAAATTGATTTTCTCAATGATACGGCTCAAGTAAGAATCTTTTATTTCGCTGAGGAACAGGAGTTTTCAGACTACCACGCTGATTAAGTAACCGATTCATATATGCGGTACCTCTTACTTCCAATATCAGGAGCTTATGCCCTTGTGATTTTTATCCGAAATCGCTTATTTGATCGTCATATATTACCTTCTCAAAAGGTCCCTAAAAGTATAGGCGTTGGAAACCTTTCTATGGGAGGAACGGGTAAAAGCCCATTATCAATATATCTTGCTGAATTTCTCTTAAAAAATCACTATTTACCAGCACTTTTAAGCAGAGGGTACGGTCGTGTATCAAAAGGTTTTATAGAGGTTCAAAGAAATGCTTTAAGTATTTCGGTCGGGGACGAACCGCTCATGTTCAAACAAAGGTTCAAGACCAATGCTCATGTCTTTGTATGTGAAAATAGAATAAACGGCACAGAAAAAATCAGAAATAAACATCCTGAAAGTGTTATAATTTATGATGATATATTTCAACACAGAAAGGTGAATCCATCATTCTTGGTCCTCACAACACCATACAATGACATGTTTTTGGATGACCATATTCTTCCTGTAGGACGTTTAAGAGAACCTATTAGTAGTGCAAAGAGAGCTGACGTCATTATGATAACAAAGAGTCCGCAAGACATCAGCGATGAGCGTATTCGTAAAATCAAACAACGCTTTGAGCGCTTTGAAAAACCAATCTTTTTCAGTAGCATTAACTATGGCAATATGGTACCCTTTGAAAAACAAAACGAAACTGTAAGAAATATTGTACTCGTTACAGGTATTGCCGATCCAAGCCACCTCATCAATCACTTAGAAAACAAGTTCTCAATTGAAACAATTTCGTTTAGTGATCATCATGTTTATACAGCATCAGATCTTAATAAAATCCATGAAAAATTTGGTACCTTTGATTCTGAAGAAACGATTATTCTTACAACAGAAAAAGACATGGTGAGGCTTTCAAAATTTAAAGCCTTGATTTCTAAAGGGGATTACCCTTGGTATTACCAACCCATGAATATTCATATCCGAGAAGAAAGTGATTTTCAATCCTTAATAAAAAAGCATGTTAGAGAAATTTAAAGCAGCAGCAGCCTACATTCGGGGCAGAACAGACTTAAAACCTTCCGTAGGTATCATTCTTGGAACCGGATTGGGTGGTCTCGTTAGTGAGATTGAAGTCGTTAACGAAATTGCATACGAGAACATTCCTAACTTTCCCATCTCTACCGTGAAAGGTCACTCTGGAAAACTAATATTTGGAAATTTAGGTGGTAAATCTGTAGTTGCAATGCAAGGAAGATTTCATTACTACGAAGGCTATAATTTACAGGAAGTTACATTCCCAGTTCGCGTGATGAAGTTTTTAGGAATTGAAAAACTATTCGTTAGCAATGCCTCGGGTGGTGTCAATGAATCCTTTGTTATTGGTGAAATCATGATTCTTAATGACCATATAGATTTATTTCCAGGTAATCCTTTGATTGGTGAGAATTACGATGAACTCGGACCTCGATTCCCAGACATGAGTGAGCCATACAGCCACGAACTCATCGCAAAGGCATTAATTATTGCAGAAAAAAACAATATAAAAGTATCTCAAGGTATTTATGCTGGGCTTACTGGACCGACGCTTGAAACCCCGGCAGAATACCAGTATGTGCACGCTATTGGCGCGGATGCTGTTGGTATGTCGACAGTGCCAGAAGTTATTGTCGCTAGACATATGGGTATACCTTGCTTCGCTATTTCGATCATAACAGATTTGGGTGTTCCTGGTAAAATTAAAAAAGTCACCCATCAAGAGGTAATTGAGGTCGCTGCGAAACAAGAGCCTAAAATGACCTTGATTATGAAAGAATTGATTTCAAGTATTTAAAATGACACAAGAGCAAAGAGATAAGTATGAGGTAGTAATTGGACTTGAAGTTCATGCTCAGCTGCTAACCAAAACTAAAGCTTATTCATCAGATATTAATGCATTCGGCGCTGCACCAAACACACATACCAGCCCAATAACCTTGGGCCATCCAGGAACGCTCCCTGTGATGAATAAAAAGTCTGTTGAGTACGCGATTAAACTCGGGATCGCGCTAAATTGTAAAATTGAAAATCACCAATATTTTGCAAGAAAAAACTACTTCTACCCTGACCTACCAAAAGGTTATCAAATCACCCAAGATAAAACACCTATTTGTACTGATGGTTTTATTAACCTCAAATCAAAAGAGGGAGAACTAACACGAATAGGTATAACGAGAATACACATGGAAGAAGATGCGGGTAAAAGCATCCATGATGTTGATGTTTATGATACCCTTGTTGATTTAAATAGAGCTGGTACGCCACTATTGGAGATTGTTACCGAACCTGATATGAGAAATTCTCAGGAGGCGCACCAATATTTATCAGAAATACGAAAACTGGTTCGTTATTTAGAAATCTGTGATGGGAATATGGAAGAAGGGTCTATGAGGTGCGATGCGAATGTTTCGGTTAGGTTGAAGGGACAAAAAGAATTAGGAACTAAAGTTGAGGTCAAGAACATGAACTCCATAAGGAATGTTCAAAAGGCCATCGAGTTTGAAATATCAAGACAGATAGAAGTTCTTGAATCCGGAGACACGCTCTCTCAAGAAACACGCGGGTTTGATGCATTGAATGGCAGCACGTTGTCAATGCGATCAAAAGAGGCCGCCAATGATTATAGGTATTTTCCAGAACCCGATTTACAACCACTTTTTGTTGATGAAAATCAAATTAACGCTGTTAAAGCGGAATTGCCTCCTCTTCCCGATGATCTTTATGACAAATACACAAAGGACCTCAAACTATCGGATTATGATGCTCAAAATATTATAGAAACTAAGGCAATTGCACTTTATTTTGAGGATCTAATTTCTTTAACCACAAATTACAAATCTGCGGCCAATTGGATTATGGGTGATGTGAAATCCTATCTTAACGATAAAGGAATATCTATTGAATCCCTTCCTATTAAACCTGAAGCTTTGGCAGAACTAATTGCACTTATTGACCAAGGGAAAGTATCAAGTACGATCGCTTCGCAAAAAATATTTCCTGAGATGCTTTCTACGAACGAAGCCTCGGCTAAAATTGCAGAGCGCATGAATCTCATACAAGTATCTGATGAAAGTGATTTGAATGAGTTTATTGAAAAGGTGATTTCAGAAAATCAATCAGAAGCTGTAAGGTTTAAAAATGGTGAACAACAATTAATAGGTTTTCTAATGGGGAAACTCATGAGGATCTCTAGAGGAAAAGCGGACCCAAAAATTGCAAATGCACTTTTAAGACAAAAACTAAATGACGCTTAAACTAACATACTGCTACTTGCTCATTGCATTATTACTCAATACATCTTGTAGCGAAGAATACGATGATCCGTCATTTGAAGCCCAAATAAATAATTCTTCACAACCGAACACCTCTATTTCCGGACGCATAATTGAAGGTGAAAATATGGAAATCAGTATTGAGGTACCGTTACTCAAGTCACGCGGACAAAACATAGTCTTGGCCTCTACAAAATCAGATAAAGAGGGTCAATTTAACATAAATGCAAATATCCCAGGACTTGGCTACTATTTACTTAAAGTAAAGGGCACCTCTACTGACTCTATTCCTTTGACACTCGCTCCGAACGATTCCATTTCTATCCTTGCGAATAAAGATTCAATTGGGCATTCAATTATCGTAGATGGCGTTAAATGGGCAAATGATTTAGAAAATTATCAAAAATTAAGTGCATCTCAAGATCCAAATAAACTTTCTGAATTTGCGGCGAAGACAATGAAGTCGAATCCATCAAGTGCTTTTAATCTGGTGCTTTCAAATCATATAATGGAGTCGCCCGAAGACTGGAATGAAGAAAGAATTCAAATTTTCGGTAACGTTGCCGCCGCTTTTTACAGTCGTGACCCTGAATCTGAAGTTGCTATGAACTTTGTGAGGCAATTTGAATTAATGCAAACCTACATGCTGAACAACGGATTTTATGAGGCTCCTGACTTTCAATCCTCAACTGTGAATGGTAATGTAATAAGTCTTTCAGATTTACGAGGTAAATTCGTACTGATTGATTTCTGGGCATCTTGGTGCGGTCCTTGTAGAAAGGAAAACCCAAATGTGGTTCGTTTATACAAAAAGTACAAAAAAAAGGACTTTACTATAATGTCTGTTTCTCTTGATGAAGACATGACAAAATGGAAGGTAGCCATTGAGAAAGATGGATTAGAGTGGCCTTACCATGTAAGTGATTTAAGAGGTTGGAACTCTGCAGTTGTGCCATTGTATAAAATAGAAGGAATACCTTTTACAGTATTAGTTAATCCTGAAGGACGCATTATTGGTATGAATCTTCGAGGTCCTTCCCTAGAGAAACGGCTTTTAGAAATCTTTAAATATTAACGAATGAAATTTAAATTACTCATCCTCAATTTAGTATTCTGTCTGTCTAATTATGCACAAGAGGCAAATATTAAGTTGTCTGGGTCTATATTTGGAGCAGAAACTGATATGCTATTTATTTCCCAAATGTATGACAATAATCAAGTTAAAGATTTTGATTCTATTGTTATGGATAAAGATGGGAAATTCAGTAAAAACATCGTTTTACCCCTAGAAGATTATTATTTATTGCGCCTTGGGAACTATACTGTACATTTGGTTTGCAGAAACCACGCGGATATCAAAATTTACGGTGACGGTAAAAAACTCAACTCCTTTTGTAATATTTTAAACTCAGATGAGTCTTCAGCTATGAATTCGTTTGCGAGGGTTGTTGAGGGCTTTCAATTAAAAAATGATTCTGCTGTAAGAGCCATTAAAGAAAATCCCGAGCAACGAAACGTTGTCAATGAATACATGCAAAAGGAATACTTTTCTTTCCAAAACGATCTCAAAATATTTTTAGGAAGTAATCAAAATTCAGCAGCGATAGTAATGGGTCTGAGTGCAATAAACTATGAACAAGACCCTAAATCATACGAGAGTGTAATTAATCAATTGAATAAATCCTTTCCTCAAAGCTTAACGGTACAGAAATATGTTCAGAACTACCAAAAAATAAAAGCCGAAAAAGAACAAAATAAACCGCTAGGCATAGGAAAAGAGGCTCCCGATTTTACGGAGTTCATGCTAGACCGGAAAAACAGTATTACGCTTTCTGACTTAAGAGGAAAAGTTGTGCTTATTGACTTTTGGGCATCATGGTGCGGGCCATGTAGACGTGAAAACCCAAATGTTGTTAGGACCTTTAACAAATATAAAGACAAAGGTTTTACGATCATGAGCGTTTCTTTGGATAAGGATCTTGAAAAATGGAAAAAGGCAATTAAAGATGATCAACTCAGCTGGCCGAATCATGTCAGTGATTTAGGAGGTTGGCAAAGTAAAGTTTCCAGACTATATCAAGTAGGTAGCGTTCCATTTACTGTCTTAATTGACAGAGAAGGAAAAGTTATCAAGACAAATCTTAGAGGTGCGGCATTGGACAAAGCTCTAGAAAAAATGTTCAATTAATTGAAACGAATAAAACAGCAACAAGGTAAAAAAATATACTTTGCCTCTGACTTTCATATGGGCGCTCCTACTTTGGAGGCGAGTAGAGAAAGAGAACAACAAATCGTAGATTGGCTAGATCATATTTCAAAGGATGCGCAATGCATTTTTCTTGTCGGTGATATCTTTGACTTTTGGTTTGAATATAAGCAAGTCGTACCTAAAGGATTTATTCGGTTACAAGGGAAAATTGCCACCCTATCTGATTCCGGAATAGATATCTACTTTTTCCTTGGTAATCATGATATGTGGATGAAAAATTACTTTGCCGAAGAATTAGGTGTAACGATGATTCCCAATGAACTTGAATTAGATATTGATGGTAAAATATTATTTGTTGCACATGGAGACGGATTGGGACCTGGAGATCGAGGGTATAAGTTTGTAAAGAAAGTATTTCGAAACAAATTTTGTCAATTTTTATTTTCATGTTTACATCCAAGGATAGGACTATCTCTCGCACAATATTTTTCGAATAAAAGTCGAATTCATACTGGTACAAAAGATTATAATTATGATGGCAAAGAGTCAGAATGGTTGTATCAATTTAGTAAAGAAAGACTTAAAGCATCACCAGTTGATTATTTCATTTTTGGCCACCGACATTTACCAATGGATATCCAAGTATCAACAGCACGATATATCAATATCGGTGAATGGATTAACTACGCCACTTTTGCTACCTACGATGAAGGGGCTTTAAACCTTAAGGTTTGGTCCGAAGGTTCTATAGAAGAGTTTAAGGGCATCCAAGAATCCTAAATGAGAAAGCACAATATTAAAAATTTAGCCGCGCTCGAAAAATTTGTTTTAACGGAGAAAGAATTTTTCAATCAAAATAAATGTTATGCCTTTAAAGGGGAAATGGGCGCGGGAAAGACAACACTTATACAAATTTTACTCAAAAATTTAGGGGTTGTCGATTTACAAGGTTCACCAACCTATGCCATTGTAAATCAATATTCTAACGAATCCACAAAACAAGAATTTTTTCATTTAGATTGCTACCGAATAAAGAACGATTATGAGGCCTTTGATCTCGGTTTAGAGGAGTTATTCAATGAAAAAAAAACTATCTTTATAGAGTGGCCTGAAAAAGTAGTTAAATTTCTTCCTGAGGAAACAATATGGATTTCAATCTACAACGAGATAGACAACACGAGAACCATAGACCTAGATTATGAATACGGATCCTGAATTACTTAAAAAACTCATTCAAAAAGGAAACTTACTTCCTCAAGAAGAAATGCTTGAAGTTGCGCGTAAAAAAGGAAGCCTCAACATTGGAATCCCAAAAGAAACCTCATTTCAAGAAAGACGTGTTGCCTTGGTTCCCGAAACAGTTTCTTTACTTGTTGCTAATGGACATCATGTTAAAATAGAAACGAATGCTGGAGTCGGTGCTAACTTTAACGATCAAGATTATAGCGAAGCTGGTGCTGAAATTTGCCAAGGAGCAGCAGAGATTTATGAGTGTAATATTGTTTTCAAAGTAACACCGCCTTCAGATGAAGAAGTAGATTTAATGCCAGGACACCAAACCCTAATTTCTGCACTTCAAATCTCTATTCAACCCAAAGAGGTTTTGAGTAAGTTAATGCTAAAAAAAATAACTGCGATTGCATGGGACTACATTCGAGATGAACACGGTGTCTTCTCGCTCGTCAGAACTGTTGGCGAGATTGCAGGTACGACCAGTATTTTAATAGCAGGGGAGCTCATCTCCTCTTTTGCATCAGGTAAAGGAATGATGCTTGGGGGTATTGCAGGTGTTCAGCCAACAGAGGTTGTAATTATTGGTGCTGGAACAGTCGGCGAATTTGCGACGCGAGCGTCACTTGGTCTTGGTGCATCTGTCAAAGTCTTTGATAATAGACTATCAAAGTTGAGAAGACTTCAAAACGATATCGGTAAAAGAGTTTATACCTCTATCATTCAACCAAAAGTACTGGCAAAGGCTATAAAACGAGCAGATATTGTAATCGGTGCTTTGCGTTCTAATGTTGGTAAAACTCCCTGTGTAGTGACGGAAATGATGATCCAAGACATGAAACCGGGTTCTGTGATTGTTGACGTAAGTATTGATCAAGGTGGTTGTTTTGAAACTTCAAAAATCACAAACCACGATGATCCAACATTTATAAAACATGGCGTTACGCATTATTGTGTGCCTAACATTGCATCTCGTGTGTCAAGAACGGCATCCTTCGCAATTTCTAACATATTTTCTCCTCTCCTATTAGAAATGGGCAACTACGGCGGTGTTGTTGAATTAATAAGATCACATGAAGGGTTTAGGAATGGTGTTTATATTTATAAAGGAATACTGACCAACGAAGTACTTGGAAAGGTATTTGATTTAAATTACAAGGATATCAACCTGATACTTCCCGGTATTTAATGTCTGTAATTGTTCCATTAAATCTTCCCAAGACAAATTTGAAACTAACTCAAAAAGATGAGTTGATTTACGTTCAATGTTTAGCCCGAAAAAAGAAAATCATCTTAACGCCTGAAGAGTGGGTTAGGCAACATTTCATAGCTTTTTTTACAGAAGAATTAGCCTATCCTAAAGGATTACTCACAATCGAAAAGAAAGTTATATATGGAGGACTCGAAAAGAGATGGGATCTCGCTGTTTTTATGCCTGATCAGCGTTGTTTTCTTTTGCTCGAATGTAAGGCACCAAGTATACCAATAAACCAAGCTGTTTTTGAACAATCTTTAACATACTTTAAAGGATTACAATCCAATTATTTAATCATGAGCAACGGTGTTGAACATGTTATTTTAAAAAAAGAGAAAACTGGATTTAAGAAGCTAAATTATTTTCCCACTTACCATCCTACTGCATAGAAGAATAATCACCTGACTTCATTTTGTGGTATTCACGCACTAAAAATGCAAGTTGAATTCGCATTGCGTCGAGTGCTTCCTCCGTTTCCTGAGTAATTTCTTTTTTACGAAGCCTGAACTGAAGCTTCATGTGCATAGCATGAATCAAAATTTCAACATCATGCTGATTTTTCATTGAAGCTTTTTCCCGAAATTCATTAATGTAAGAAGTCGAGTTTATACATAGCTGCTTGTACTGACTTTCATCTTTAACAGACAATAATGTATTGTGCAGAAGAACAAGTTCTTTCATCACCTCTATAACACGATCTAGGTGTCCTTTTTTAGTGAGGTTTGAACGCTTCATTTCCTGAATGATATCGGTGTACCATTTACGATACTGACCTTCAAAGGAGGAGTCAGGAAGATTTGGTTGAACAACCTTGCGCATTATATGGTCGATATCAAATTTGAGTGAACGAACGATATCTTCAATCTGGAATAAATACAAAACGTATTCAGCAATATTTTCTTGCTGTTTCTGCTGAGAGACTAACATATTATAAATCTGCCTCTATGGCTTTTTGTTCTTTATTTAAAAATTCAATAAAAGGCCTCGTAACATCCATAGAAGGATTAACATAATTGATTTGACCGCCATCAGCATATCCTAATAAAAGATCAATTCCATTGGCCTCACTAAACTTCCTTCCAAATGATTTGACCTTGTTGTTTATCGCTGTTAATTCTCGCATTACTTCCGCCTCGAGACGCACACCTTCACGCTGTTGGTATTGAACAAGCTCAGCCTCCATTCTTTGGGCCTTTTCTTGGATCTTTGCAATCTCATTTTGCGAAAGCAAACCTTGATTTGCTTCTGCTCCTTTTTTAGCCACAAAATTCTCCAAGGCTTGCGTTTTAGATTGTAGTTCATTTTGGTAACTGAGATTCTTTCGACTTACCTTCTCATCAATATCCTTATAATAGGCAAAACCTTCCTTTAAACTGTCATTAAAATAAAATGCGATTACCAGGCCAGCAGTGTCTTTTTCTAAAACGTTAACTTGCGTTGGCGAAACAACTTTTTTCTCCTCAACGGGATCATTTGCGCATGAAAAACAAAAGCACAAACAAATGAAATACAAACTCATCTTCATTTTTTCATAGAATTTAGAGCAGAACTTAAATCTGTTCTCATGGATAAAAAACGTGTAAGACAATTACCTAAAAACCCATCATAACTCAAAACCTCATTAATTTTATCGGCACCGAAGCTGTCCATCTCCGCTATTCGAAACGACTGCGAATAATCCTCAAGCGTAATTTTCAAAATATACTTTTGATTGTAGTGGTGAAGCTCGATGAGGTAGCGTTCGTGAGGGAATGTTTTTAAAAGTCTCATTAATGCTGCAAATGTACTGATAATATGCTTTTAAGAAATAGTCCCCAATGCTTTTTTCAATATTTAATTTGCAATCACGATGGCGTATTTGAGTCTTAAATAATTAGCGCCACAATTCTGATATACTATGTTAGAAAGGCATTTGTAACTAATCATTTAACAAAAACAAAAAATAAACTTTGCTTATGTATACATAACAATACCCCCTAAGATGTTGGGATACGGACTCATTAAAAGGATATTTTCAACTTTTACATTGACATAACCGCTTGAAGTGTAGTGAGTAAATCATCGTTTTAGGAAAAATTTTATAAACTATTTCAATAATTTATTCTAATTTCGAACTCTATTTGCAATTAAAAAAAGGACTGATTATATATCTATGACAAGTATTTTTGTAGCCAAATTAGATTTTGGTGTTTCGAAGGAGCAGCTTACAGAGCTGTTCGCGCAATATGGATCAGTAGGAAAGGTACATCTTCCTACAGATAAGGATACAGGTAAGCCAAGAGGATTTGCCTTTGTAGAAATGTTAAAAGACGAAGAGGCGGCCAAAGCTATTGATGCGCTTGACGACTTTGAAATAAACAGAAGACGTATTGCTGTAAAAGTTGCCGAAAATAGAAACGATAGATCACGAACTGCAGGTGGTGTGAATCGAGATCAAAGAACATCGGGGACATCAGTGCAGAATAAAAGCTATGGTTCAGAACAGACTACACAGGCACCATCTGAGGAAAGTAAAACTGATCCGCGGAAAAAGTCATTCAAGGGAAAGACTACAAAAATCTATGATTCCGATCATGGCGGAGGCGGAAAAAAAGCTAAAAAAATGACTGCGCACAAGAAAAGTGGTAAGAATTTTCGCTATTTCGACGACGATGAGCCTATTGAAGGGGGACTTTTTTCCTTCGATTCGGACGATGAATAAATCCATCATGCTAACCCCATTGAATAGGCTGAGCTAAGTTTGTTTATTTTTGCAGGGTCTTATGGAAGAAAACTACGCTTCACATTTAAAACATCCCGTTTTTAAAGTTATCTCAAAAGAGTTAGAAAATTCTGAGGAGCAAGCTTTTGTAATTGGAGGTTTTGTGCGTGATTTGATTCTCGGAAACAAATCAAAAGATATAGATATTGTTGTGCATGGTGATGGTACCTTATTCGCTCAAAAAATAGCTAAAACCTTGCGCGTAAAAAAAGTGTCTATTTTTAAAAATTATGGGACTGCACATTTTAAATACAAGGATATTGATGTTGAGTTTGTAGGTGCTCGCAAAGAATCCTATTTGGAGCATTCTAGAAATCCAAATATTACGCCTGGCTCGCTAAAAGATGACCAATACAGAAGAGATTTTACGATTAATGCACTTGCGCTTGACCTTCACCCCAATCGCTATGGCGTTTTAATTGACCCGTTTGACGGTGTAGTTGATTTACAAAAAGGTATTATTCGTACGCCTCTCGACCCAAATACCACTTTTCAAGACGATCCTCTAAGAATGCTTAGGGCAATCCGATTTGCTACAAGGCTTTCTTTTAAAATAGATATGGAATGTCTTAAATCCTTAAAAACCCAATCAAGTCGAATCAAAATCATTTCGCGTGAGCGTATTACAGATGAACTCAATAAAATCATTTTAGCAGATGTTCCTTCAAGAGGTTTCAAACTTCTTAAAACTACGGATCTATTAGAATATATTTTTCCGGAATTATTAAACCTATCAGGTATAGAAACTATAGGTGGAAAGAGTCATAAAGACAACTTTTTACACACCTTGCAGGTTTTGGATAATATTTCCGAATATACAGAGTCGTTATGGTTGCGTTGGTCAGCAATCATGCATGATATTGCTAAGCCTGCGACAAAAAGGTTTGATAAAAAAACAGGTTGGACTTTTCATGGACATGAGGAGCTCGGTTCAAAGATGGTTCCTCGAATTTTCAAATATCATAGACTCCCTTTGGATGCAAAAATGAAATATGTCCAAAAACTTGTCAGGCTTCATTTACGCCCAATTGCCTTAGTTAAGGGTAATGTTACCGATACTGCTATTCGCAGGCTACTCAATGAAGCTGGAGATGATATTGATGATTTGATGAAACTGTGTAATGCGGATATCACATCTAAAAATGAATTCAAAGTCAAAAGATACAGGGAGAATTTTAAAATAGTTTCTAAAAAACTAGAAGAAGTAGAAGCTAAAGATCAAATTCGAAATTTTCAGCCGCCTGTTACAGGAGAGGATATCATGAAAACTTTTAATATCGGTCCTTGTTATGAAATAGGAGTGATCAAGGGAAAAATTAAAGAAGCAATTCTCGAGGGTGTTATTGAGAATTCAAAGGAGCAAGCCATAAAGTTAATGCTTGAATGTGGTAAAGGTCTTGGTTTGAAAGCTATTAAAGCGCAATAAATAATAAGTTAAAGAAATGGCAGGAGTTAAGTTTAGAGTATTATTAGATACAAAACAAAAAGAAGAAGTTTTTTGTGATGTACTCCTTTCGATAGATGACAATTTTGAATCTTTTTTCAATGCTATTATTCGAGCATACGACTTTCAAGGAGATCAAATGGCTAGCTTTTATATATCCAATGAGAATTGGGATAAAGGAGAAGAAATAAGCCTTATGGACGTTAATTTTGGCGATGAAAATGAGCAAAAAATAATGAAGACGACAAGTATTAGAGAGATGACCGAAGCGCCAGATCAAAAATTTATTTTGGTCTATGATTTCATGAAAATGTGGATTTTCCTAATCGAATGTATTGGAGTGCAAGAGGAAACTCCGGATGGGGCACAAGTAATTCTAAGCATCGGTAAAAAGCCCAAAGAGGACTCTAAAGTTCTTGATGAAGAATTACAAATGCCTACAGGTGAATCTGATAGCGATGAAGATGACGAATTTGGGTTTAATAACTTTGAAGACGGTTATTCAGAAGAAGATTTAAATTCATATATCTAGTCTATGACCGAAGACTTCTCAAAAAATGATCCTTTTGGACAGGCAGTAACTGACTTTTCAAAACATAAAAAACCTATTATTATTCGTGTTTCTTCCGATTTGTGTGAGGATGATGAACTACCTGTATCTTACCTATTTAGAACAGAAAAGGAAATGCCTGCAGTAGAAATAGCGGCGCTAAAATATTGTAGGGGTAAAATTTTAGATGCCGGAGCGGGAGCAGGGGCACACTTAAAGATTTTAAAAAATAAAGGCTTTGAAGTGTTTGGTTTGGATGTCTCCCCTGGTGCAATTGAGCATCTTAGATTAAATAAAATACCATGTGAGCTTGTCCAACTACTAGATTTTAGGAGCACCGAAAAGTTTGATACTGTTTTGTTAATGATGAACGGAATTGGTATAAGTGAAAAACTAGATGCACTGAGTCCTTTCCTTTCAAAATGCAAATCATTACTGACAAAAAAGGGCCAAATATTATTAGACTCCACAGATATTAAATATTTATACGAAGAGGAAGATTCAAGTGTTTGGATAGATCTAAATAGCTCCTACTATGGTGAGTTTCAATTTCAAATGCATTACAAAGGAGAAAGTGGCCCATTTTTCAACTGGCTTTATGTTGATTTCGATACCCTGAAATCCCATGCAATAAAAGTAGGATTAAACTGCGTTAAAGTATTTGAAGATGGGGATCATTACCTGGCAAAGCTTGAACCATGAGGTATCTTCTTGTCCTTACCTTTATAATATTTGCAATTCGGTCATCTGCACAAAATCAAGCCTTGTGTTATGAAATAAGCAATGCAAGGTTAGGTATTGAAAACTCTTATTTATTTGCTACAATGCACGTAATGGAAGAAGATCATTTCTTTTTCCCAAAAAAAATATCAAAACTATTAAAGAGAACTGAGGCACTTTGTCTTGAAGTCAAGGAAATCAGTTCAAAATCTATGAATCCCGCATTACTCTTTGACTCAACTTTTTCAATAAAACGATATTGTGATTCAAACGATTGGGAAAGATTAACCATATGGGCAAAAGAAACTCTACTGCTCAACCCGAAACAATTTGAAACAATTTTCCGCCATGCAAAGCCTTTTCTAGTCCTTCAATTTATACTTTCAACAAGCTTACCTAAAAACACGAAATCACATGAAATTGAACTAGAAAAAATGGCAAATTCAAGAACTTTAAGGCTCCTCGAACTTGAGGGTGTTGAGGCACAATATGCAATCTTCGATGCAATACCTTACGCAGACCAATTAACGTTTATTTTTGATGCTTTGAAAAATACAAGTGAGCTTGAACTTGATCTACTAGAAATGCAAGAAATATATGTACAGCAGAAATTACAAGAACTATGTGCTTATGCCATAAACGGTTTTCTAAAAGATTACCGCACACTCTTCCTAGATGACCGCAATAAAAAGTGGATTACCAAAATGGAAAATATGATGGCATCTCAACCTACTTTTTTTGCGGTTGGGGCTGGGCATCTATGTGGTGAAAACGGCCTTATTGAATTGCTTAAAAGAGAAGGATACACATTTAAAGAAATAACGTTATGAGAATTATATTTATGGCTACACTTCTTGTTTTTTCTGCTTGCTCGACTTATTCAGAAGATGAACTCGGAGACTTTGACAAAAAAATAGGGGCCTGGTTAGTGCAACGTCAACTTGACTTTAAAAAGACGGAATCCGGTTTGTATTTCAATTTTTTGGAAGAAGGTCAAGGAGTTAAAGTAAAATATACTGACAGTGTAAAAGTCAGATTTAAAGGAGAACTGTTATCTGGAAAAGTATTTGAAGAAGAAAAACATCCAATTACGTTTGCATTTAAAGATGTAATTATTGGTTGGAAAGAAGTTTTACTGATGAGTAAAAAAAACGCGAAAGTAGAAATAATTGTTCCTCCGCAACTCGGATATGGCGGTCATGAACTTGATAAAATACCTCAAAATACAATCCTATTCTACGAAATTGAGATTGTTGACATAAAATAAAATATAATTGACGAATTTATCACTTCCAATTCTTATTTTTGGCTTCAAATTAAATACAACATGAGCGTTCTAGTTTATAAAGATTCAAAAATTATTGTTCAAGGTTTCACAGGAAGTGAAGGTACTTTCCATGCAGGCCAAATGATAGAGTACGGTACTAATGTTGTTGGAGGAGTTACTCCGGGAAAGGGTGGACAAACCCATCTTGAGAAGCCCGTATTTAATTCGGTTGCCCAAGCTGTTGAACAAACAGGAGCCGACGTTTCAATCATTTTTGTACCACCGGCCTTTGCAGCAGATGCAATAATGGAAGCTGCCGAAGCAGGAATTAAAGTTATTGTTTGTATTACTGAGGGAATTCCGGTGAACGACATGGTTAAAGCTAAGGCCTACATTGATAAGTTCGATAGCCGACTTATTGGTCCAAATTGCCCTGGTGTGATTACGGCTGATGAGGCAAAAGTGGGTATCATGCCTGGTTTTGTTTTTAATAAAGGAAAGGTTGGTATTGTTTCGAAATCGGGTACGCTCACCTACGAGGCGGCTGATCAAGTTGTTAAAACGGGATTAGGTATTACAACAGCAATTGGAATCGGTGGCGATCCAATTATAGGCACTACAACGAAAGATGCTGTTGAACTGCTGATGAACGATCCTGAAACGGAGGGTATTGTCATGATCGGTGAAATTGGTGGGAATTTAGAGGCCAATGCAGCAAAATGGATAAAAGAAAATGGCACCAAACCAGTCGTGGGTTTCATTGCCGGAGAAACCGCACCTAAAGGGCGAACAATGGGTCATGCGGGAGCGATTGTTGGTGGTTCTGATGATACAGCCGAAGCAAAGAAAAGAATCATGAGAGAATGTGGAATCCATGTTGTTGATTCACCTGCACAAATTGGAGCTAAAATGTTCGAAGTTCTAGGGAAGTAATTATTTTAATTCCAAAAGTCCCAAGTTAAACCTACACGCAATGTAGTTTCAGGTAAATAAATACCTTGTATATACTGCCATGTGGGACTATTCCAAAGGTAACCCATATTACTGAATTTCACGAAGAATCTAAATGTTTCAATTTCCATCCCGAGCATTGCCCCCATTGTAAATATAGGATTCTGTAAATTGTCATCTGATACATTCAGTAAATCATAAATACCGATATTTTCAATAATGGGTATGACATTGGTTTTAGAATTTAACCCGTAAGATAACCCAAATGTGACTTTTAATTTTTTCGCTTTAAATAAACCTAAACGCGTCATAATAGAGCCATTCAATTGATGAAGTGGCACAATGTATTTTTTCAAACTTGAGTTTGTAAGTTGGTATTCTTGTTTCCAAATAAACTTTTGAATTTTAATACTTGATTTTAAATATAATCTTTGGATAATACTTGAACTTAATGCCGTCTCATTCGACCAATTCGATATGGTTTTATCGTAAAAATAGATTCCGTCATTTGTCTGTAATTGATAACCACCTGTTAATTCGAAATCGTCTTTTGCATATACTGTCTCAATCGAATGCGAAGTAAAGCTTTGAAGGTTCATATTTGTATTGTCGTAAAAGGTGTTGTTCGCGCTATAAAAGCGTTGATAAAGCTCCGGCAATTCTTGTCCGACTTCGCTTTGAAGGGCAAATGACCATGTTTTCTGGTGATAGAAAAGCTCGTTTTTAGAAGACCAAGATTTAGACGCACCTATTGTATTCAATGAGGCCTCATGTCGGAATTCCATTCTATTTCTTCGGTACTGAAAGTCATGTAAGAAGTCTAATTCAAATGTATCTCGATAAAGATTCATATTTCGGTAATTCCAGTAGGTAGGGGCTAAACCAAATGAATAATGTATAAAATCATTTTTGAAAAAAAATGCACTTTTATTTTCTAGCATACCTATCTGATATTGATCCCTTGAGGTTGAGGAATCAAAATAAATAGATAAATATAGTCCGGCCAAAGTATCTCGTTCATCAAACAGCCTGTTTTCTCCGTTCACATTTAGCGCATTCGAAATACCAATTTTAAAACGTTCGTTGTCAATAATTGTTAAGAAGCCTGAAGCTTCAATATCAAAATAACGTAATTCAGAATTACAATCTGATTTATTAACAGGGACGGTCAGTGGCGCAAATACCTCAAGTAAAGAAGCGTCCATTACTCCCCCACTCCACGTTCTTAATAGTTTTGAAGAACGGCCCGTTAATGAAATGCCAAAGCGTTCGCTCATTTTTGATACGGTGGCTAAAATATCAGTTTTAGACAATTCCATATTTCTGAAATAGCCCAAAGACTTCACATTGCTTATTTTCGTATTTAATATCCAGTCACCTTTAAATGCCTGTTGATACTCAAATACCAATCGTTGGGCTCCTTGCAATCCAAATGTGTAACCAAACCCAACATGGGGTAATGGACTAACAACCCGTTTTATGGATTGTCTTCGAAATTGATGAATCTTAGATCCATAAGTGGTATATGCAGATGTGGAAAGATAAGGAGACGAATGATCTGTGTTAATGAACGCAGCATCAAAAAAATGAGTTGCCTTTTCTAAGGCAAAAAAATCACCATCTATTCTGTAGTCGCTTCTGAGCGAATCGTACTGTACGTTTAACAAGTTGTTTTGTGTGTCCCCCAAAAAGGAAGCTCCCAAAAATAACAGGACTATTAGAGCTTTCATAGCAAACAAACTTAATAAAAAAAGGGGCACATTGGCCCCTTCCTAATTTTGTCGTTCAAAAGAACTTAAAGCGCGTTCACAAAACTTTGTAAACCTGACTTTAGATTTGCAGCTTTATTGCTGTGAATGATGTTTTTCTTAGCAAGTTTATCTATCATATTGAATACACCTGAAGTCAATTTCTCTGCTTCTTTTTTCTTGGTTACATCTCTTAACGCCTTGATTGCATTACGCGTTGTTTTATGCTGGTACTTGTTCAATACTCTTCTTTTCTCGTTGGAACGAATCCTTTTGATTGCTGATTTATGATTTGCCATCTTCTTTATTTAGTTTCATTATTAATACTGTAGCCCATAGGAGAATCGAACTCCTGTTACCAGGATGAAAACCTGGCGTCCTAACCACTAGACGAATGGGCCAATAAAAGTAGCCCGTAGGGGAATCGAACCCCTGTTACCAGGATGAAAACCTGGCGTCCTAACCACTAGACGAACGGGCCATTAAAATCTCAAAAGCATATTTTGAGAGTGCAAATATAGGGTGAAATTCTCTAATAACAAGTGTCCATATTAATTTTTTTGAAGTCTCATTTTAATCGAATTCTCCTAAATTTTGTTCAATTTTGAATTCTAAGTCCTTTTTCATTGACAATTCAACAAGGTAAAATATCAATTTGGTTTATTATAAATCCAATTTCTGGCGGTAAACGGAAAGGGACTATCGTTAAAAAAATAGAGCGTCACTTGGACAATAGTCGTTTTTCATCCTCTATCTATTGCACTAAATACGAGGGGCACGGAAAAGAAATAGCTCGGCGTGCTGTTCAAGAAAATATTCCTTTGGTTTGTGCTGTCGGTGGCGATGGGACTATCCATGAAATTGCAGGAGAGCTGATTAAATCCGAGTCAACTTTATGCGTCATACCTAAAGGTTCGGGAAATGGGATTGCCAATCACTTGGGTATCCCAAAAAAAATTAAAAAAGCAATATCTGTAATTAATAAAGGTATAATTACGCGCATTGATACGGTTGCTGTTAATGATGCATTTTTTGTGGGTACTGCAGGATTTGGAATTGATGCCGTAATTGCTGAAAAATTCTCAAACGATTCTAAACGTGGTTTAAAAACATACGTCAAGCATTCTATTCGCGAATTCATCAATCTTAAACCTATCAAAATTCACATCGACTCCTCTCAAAAAAAACAAACGGTTGAGGCCTTTATGCTGTGCATTGCAAATACTTCTGAATTTGGAAATAGATTTAAAATATCTCCTAAATCAAGTGTTACTGACGGCATGCTTGAATTGATTATTGTACGACCATTCCCAAAGTGGAAGGGAGGACTTATTGCGGCAAAAATATTTGGTAATAAATCATACCGTTCTCGATACATAGATACAATATCGGTTAAGGAAGGCAAACTAGAATTATCGAAAAACATTGCGCATTACGATGGTGAATTTGTTTCTGCCCACGACACCATTATATTTAATGTGATTCCTAAAAGTCTAAAGATTATGATTCTAGACAAAAACAGATTATCCATCTGATTAAGCGTTCAATAAACGCTAATTTTAAAGTTCTAATTTTGTAATATGTTTTTTATCCTATCAAAGACACTTTCAGTTCTTCTCTCACCTTTTTTATGGGTTCTTTCTAGTTGGTTAAGCTCCATACTTGTAAAAGGAGTTAAAATAAAAAAAATAATGCTCAGGGTAGCGATACGTCTCAGTGTCATTTTTTCTAATAGCTGGATTGCAGGTTTATTTGCTGGGATTTGGGAAGTTCCTGAAAAAACCAAACAAGATCCTCCCGTATATGACTACGGTATATTTTTGTCTCGCATGTTCGAGTATAATACAGATCTAACTAGATTGGGTACAAGAGGAGGTTCAGACCGGTTATGGCCGGCCATACATCTTTACCATGGCGGAAAGATAAAAAAATACTCCTATTGAAAGATTCAGGATATTTTTTTAAAAAAGGGCTTTACGAATCGGCGCAACTCAAAAAAATACTTATCGCTCAAAATATTCCTGAAGCTCATATCTTAATTGAGAACAAATCAAGAAATACTCATGAAAACGCTTATGAAACGGCATTATTCGTAAAAAAAATAAGCTCGAAAAAAAACCTTTCTCTTAATCACTTATGTTATTAATATGCGGAGGACTCATAAAAGCTTTAAAAAAGAGGGTGTTACTTGTTCAAGTTACACAACAGACCATTACTGCATTAAATCCGAACCATTTTCAGCTTCAGGGCTACTAACGAGTGCCGAAAGATTCGTGATGTGGCAGCGCATCATAAAGGAATGGACAGGGACAATTATATACCGTATCTTCGTTTATTTATGATTGCTTTTGATATAACAGATGGTAACCTAAGTTATGAGAAGTCTTTTTTAGAAAAGTCAGAAGCTGATAGTATCCTTGAAATACTTAAAGAGGAGATTTCATTAAAACAAAATGATATTGTGATTTTCGGAAAAAATTACAAAACACCACGTCTTGAAGCATTTTACTCGAAAAATGGTGAGCAGTATGGTTACTCAGGTAAAAAAATGACTCCCAAACCATTTAACGCCATTTTAGACCAAATTTGTAGCAAGATTGAATCTGTAACTTCTCAAAAATTCAATTCAGTTCTAATAAATCTTTATCGAGATGGTCAAGACAGTAATGGATGGCATGCAGATAATGAAAAAGAACTGGGTCCTCATCCATTTATTGCATCTCTTAGTCTCGGTGAATCTCGGAAAATTCAATTCAAACATAAATCAAGTAAACAAAGGGTTGAAGAAACTTTAGTTCATGGAAGTCTCATGATAATGTCCGGCGCATTACAAGAGTTTTGGAAGCATCAAATTCCAAAGACAAAAGCTAAAAAAGAAGCAAGACTGAATTTAACATTTCGGTATATTATTTAAGCCAATCGATATCCTTTTTAAGTAAGGCCAAAGTATTGGCCTCATTTGAGGTTTCTTCGGGTTTAAAATTATAAGACCATTGGGCAACAGGAGGCATGCTCATTAGAATAGACTCAGTGCGACCACCTGAATAAATGCCAAATTTCGTGCCTCGGTCGTGTAAAAGATTAAACTCAACGTATCTACTGCGACGAAGCATTTGCCAGTGTAATGTTGCTTCATTCACTTTATCATTATTATTAGTACTTAGTTGCGCAGCATATAGCTCAGGAAATAACTTACCCAATGCAATACAAAATTCAAAAACCTCATTTTTAGTCATTTTTTCGGATTTACTCAAATGATCAAAAAAAATACCGCCAACACCTCGGGTTTCATTCCTGTGGGGCAAATAGAAGTAATCATCAGCCCACTTCTTATACTTCAAATACATATCTAAATCGTAACCGTCGCACAAATTCTTGAGACCTAAATGAAATTTTTTGGCTTTTAATTTATCAATGTAAATTGGCGTCAGATCAATACCTCCTCCAAACCAATATGTGCCATTATCCATTTCAAAATACCTGACATTCATATGAATAATTGGGTGCTTTGGACTCTTTGAATGTAAAACAATAGAGACACCCGTTGCAAAAAACTCAGCACCATCAAGCTTGAGTTGCTTGGCCATACTCTCAGTAACAGGTCCGAAAACCTCGGAAAATGCAACACCCCCTTTTTCAATAAATTCACCGCCGCTTACAGCACGTGTAATACCACCACCTCCCTGATTCCTTTTCCAATCGTCAGACAAGAATTCTGCAGATTTGTCGACTTCATTTAATCTTCGACAAATATACCCTTGAAGTTCCTTAAAAGATGCGGCGATATCTGACTTCGTCATGGCGCAATGATTTTCTCTTCTAAATTTTGAAATTCTAACATGAATGCGCCCAAATTGACATGATTGCCATTTGAAGCACCGAAACTAAAATTATGAACTAATCCTGAATTTAAATTTTGATTGTACAATGCGTAAAGAAACATATTTAAAGTTGCATCAAAACCTAAACAGGCCATCTTCGTAAGGTCAGAATTATATTTTTTCCGATAGGCTCTGTGTATTCTTTTCAATTCCTCATTTTCATAATCTAAGTAGGAGGAGTTTGCGAACCGATATCCTTTCTCATTTTCAATAGATTTCAAGAAGGAAGAACATTTTTTCCATTCCTTCATGCCGTATACTTCCACATTATCCTCCTTAAGTGAGAACCTTAGAAGTTCATCAATAATCGGAGCGCATTTTGATAATAGTACGTAGAGTGTTTTTAGATCTTTTTTACGCGAAAAATAAGTGTAGTTCTCAAAATTTGCTTCTTGAATTTTGACAGGAAGATCAAGATACTGAGTGATTCTAAGAAACGCATCATAAATTTTTATTTCAGTTGAATCTTTGGTTTTTATTAATACAATTTGCGCAGAATCTCTTTGACTCAAATGCGCGGCCATAACTGAAAGTAAGGAGAAAGTATTTGGATTCATGAAATATGCATTGCGACTATTAATGCCTATTGCGTGATGATTGGCAAGCGGGTAAACGATCTTAACCAATCTATCCTTGGACCAATCAGAAAGTTTTTTTGACATCTCGAAATCAAATGGTGCATAAATTAAATCGACAGAATCAAGACTTCCGTTAAAAAGAAGGGTGTCAAACGGAACAGACTTGGATAAATAATCAATAAAACGAAAGCTTCCATTCACTGGGTAACTCCTCAATGAGTCAATAGCCATTAAGGCACCCATATAGTATTCAGTAGCGTAGGAACTCAAACCTCGGGAGTCGATTGTGTCTAAATTAAAAGGTAGTAATACGACAACATTATACTTTCGATCCAAATCTAGGCTATCGTTTCCGTGCTTTAAATTCAGAGAATCCTGTTCATAAACAAAAGGAATCCTCGGATTTATCTTCAATTCCTTCTTCAAAGGTATTGTAATAATCTGTCCAGGTTGCAACGCCGTTGTTGTTAAATTATTTCTACTCAAAATAACTTTTATTGGAACCATAAATCGTTTTGAGATTGAATACATCGTTTCTCTTGACTTTACTACGTATTCAATAATCGAATCATTTTCAGTAATCTGACTTGTATCAACTGGAACAATCAACGTCGCATCAGAAATAATAGTCGCAGATTTCAAAGGAATAGGCAGGATTATATTCTTAATTGTAAGCTGCTGACCTCGCTTGAGCACTTCATTTAAGGATGGGTTGTACGCTTTGAGAGAATCAATGGAAACAGCATACTTTTTTGAAATACCATAGAGTGTTTCTTGTCTCCTAACCGTGTGCTTTATATCGTGGTAACGAATTGGTATGTAAAGCGCTTGTCCTATTTCAATATTTTCTAATAGACCATTTGCTTTTTGAATTTTCGAAACCTCTACACCATAAATTGACTCAATTGCATAAAGCGTTTCTCCTGCGACAACTTCATGAATATAAAACTTTTCACCTGCCCTCTCTCCAATTTTTGCATATCCCTGACCTGAGCCATTAAAGCCAACAATCAAAAATATTAAAAACAAAAATCTTTTCATTTTATTCCCATTCTATAGTTGCCGGTGGTTTGGAGCTGATATCATAAGTTACCCTGTTAATACCTTTTACTTGATTTATGATTTTATTAGAAATCAAAGCCAAAAACTCGTAAGGCAAATGGCACCAGTCTGCGGTCATTCCATCAGTAGAATATACAGCCCGCAAGGCTACCGCATTCTCATAGGTTCTTTCATCGCCCATTACACCAACAGTTTGCACCGGTAAAAATATTGCACCTGCCTGCCAAACATCGTCATAAAGTCCGTGTTCTTTTAGTCCTTGAACAAATATATAATCGACTTCTTGCAAAATACGTACCTTTTCTTTTGTCACATCACCTAATATACGAATTCCAAGTCCTGGGCCAGGAAAAGGATGCCTTCCTAGAATAGCAGGATCAATATGCATGGAATGTCCTATGCGACGTACTTCGTCTTTAAATAATTTACGCAAAGGCTCGACAACTTTTAAAGACATATAGTCAGGTAAACCACCAACATTGTGATGCGACTTAATCGTTTGAGAAGGCCCTCCTGTTGCCGATACAGATTCTATTACATCCGGATAAATGGTGCCTTGACCAAGCCATTTTGCATCTTTTACTTTTTTAGATTCTGCTTCAAAAACGTCAATAAAAACTTTTCCGATTGCCTTTCTTTTAAGTTCAGGATCACTTACGCCCTCGAGTTCAGCGTAAAATAATTCAGACGCGTTAACACCAATGACGTTTAATCCCATACCCTGATAGGATTCCAAAACGGATTCGTACTCGTTTTTTCGAAGTAATCCGTTGTCTACGAATATGCAATGTAAATTACTACCAATTGCCTTGTGCAAAAGAACCGCGGCTACAGAGGAATCTACTCCGCCAGACAGACCAAGAATCACTTTATCATCCCCTACTTTTTCTTTGAGTTGCCGACAAGTTTCTTCAACAAAGGAATCGGGCGTCCAATCACCCGTACAACCACAAATATCCACAACAAAATTCTTAATTAGAATTTTTCCCTCAGAGGAATGGTACACTTCTGGATGAAACTGCACACCAAAAGTATCCTCTCCTTCAATAACATATCCCGCAACTTCAACTTCATTCGTTGAAGCAAATACTTTATAATTATCCGGTACATTTTTTATGGTATCTCCATGAGACATCCATACTTGTGAATTCGGTGTCAATCCTTTAGATATTGAATATTGGTTATCAACCTCTGTTAAGATAGCTCTACCATATTCCCTGGTGCTTGAAGGCAAAACTTTCCCTCCATAATTTTGTGCTAAATACTGAGCCCCAAAACAAACACCCAAAAGAGGTAATTCACCTTTCATTTTAGATAAATTGGGTTTTGGTGAGGCATCATCAAGCACTGAAAAGGGGCTGCCAGAAAGGATAACTCCCACAATATCATCACCGATCTCAGGGACTTTATTCCAAGGATGGATTTCACAGTATACATTTAACTCACGAATACGTCTCGCGATAAGCTGCGTATATTGTGAACCAAAATCGAGAATCATTATTTTTTGATGCATAATACAAAGATAAACCGAATAACAATTCAGCTTCATTTCTAGACCAAGAATAATTGATTTTTTTTCAATACAATTTTAACAAATTGAGTGCATTTTGAGTAATTATAGAATTGGTGTACTTTTCGTTTCTTTTCATCCTTTAATTTGATTAAATTTGCCTTCCGCAAATTAGACTGTAAAATGATTCAAAACTTTTTAAAAAGACTTATCGGAGATAAAAACCTTAAAGACCAGAAGGAATACAATCCTTTCGTTGAGTCTACAAACAACATATACCCTGAAATACAAGCCTTATCAGATGAAGGCTTGAGAGATGAAACGAAAGGATTCATCGCTAAAATTCAAGAGGAAAAAGCAGGACTTGAAGACGAGTTAAAAGCACTGAAAATAAGTTCAGAAAACTTCTCAATTTCTGTTCAAGATAAAATTGAGATTTTTGAAAAAATCGAAAAACTTGAAAAAGCAATTGATGAACGTATCGAAGTTTCGCTAAAAGAAATTTTACCTAGAGCCTTCTCCGTTGTAAAAGAGACAGCCTCAAGATGGTCAAGTAATGGAAAGCTGACAGTAAAAGCGACAGATTTTGATAGAGAACTTTCCGCACAAAAAGATGGGATAAGCATCGAAGGAGATGAAGCCATTTGGCATAACGCTTGGACTGCGGCAGGAACGGCTGTTTCTTGGAACATGACACACTATGACGTTCAGCTCATGGGAGGTGCTGTACTTCACAAAGGAAATATTGCAGAGATGCAAACTGGGGAAGGAAAAACACTTGTAGCTACCCTACCTGTTTACCTGAATGCACTTGCGAAAAAAGGTACGCATGTGGTAACTGTAAATGATTATCTCGCCAAACGAGATTCTGAATGGATGGGGCCGCTGTACCAATTCCATGGCCTTTCTGTAGATTGTATTGATAAGCATAGACCTAACTCTACAGAGCGCCGTGCAGCGTATATGGCTGACATAACATTTGGTACCAATAATGAATTCGGTTTTGATTACTTGAGAGATAACATGGCAGGTTCTGTTGAAGATCTCGTTCAACGTAAGCATCATTTTGCAATCGTGGATGAAGTTGATTCCGTTCTAATAGACGACGCGAGAACACCATTAATTATTTCCGGGCCAACACCAAAAGGAGACGAGCATGAGTTTCATATACTAAAGCCACGAATTGAGCGTGTTGTGCAGGCGCAGAAGACTTTTGTTCAGCAATGTATGGCAGAGGCAAAGAAAAAGCTTAGTGTTATTAACGCACCTTCGAGTGATAAAGCGCAAGACAAAAAGGATCTTGAAGAAGGCGGTATTGCACTTCTTAGAGCTTTCAGAGGATTACCTAAAAATAGAACTTTAATAAAATACCTTTCTGAGCCCGGTATTAAAGTAAACCTTCAGAAGACTGAGAACTTCTATATGCAGGAGCAAGGAAAGCACATGAAGAAAATCGATACAGAGCTTTTCTTCACGATAGACGAAAAAAACAATTCAATTCAACTGACAGATAAAGGAATTGACCTTGTATCAGGAAACGAGGAACGCGACTTCTTTATTATGCCTGATATTGGAGCAGAAATAGCCAAACTCGAAAAAGAAAGCGCAGATAAAGAGGCGCTTGTCGAGAAAAAAGATACCCTAATTCGAGAATATTCAATAAAATCAGAAAGAATTCACTCAATAAACCAACTGTTAAAAGCATATACCTTATTCGAAAAAGAGGTTGAATATGTCGTAATGGACGGGAAAGTGAAGATCGTCGATGAATCAACCGGACGTATTTTGGACGGTAGAAGATACTCAGATGGCTTGCATCAAGCTATTGAAGCAAAAGAGGATGTTACCGTTGAAGCCGCTACGCAAACGTATGCTACAGTAACCCTTCAGAATTATTTCAGAATGTACCACAAGCTGTCAGGAATGACGGGAACTGCTGAAACGGAAGCAAAAGAATTTTGGGATATCTACGAGTTAGACGTGGTTGTGGTTCCAACGAATAAACCGGTGGTCAGAAAAGACGAAGATGACTGGGTTTTTAAAACGGCGAGAGAAAAATACAATGCCGTTACAGATGAAGTGGAACGTCTAGTAGCAGAAGGAAGACCTGTTCTTGTCGGAACAACAACTGTTGAAATATCGGAGCTTGTGAGTCGCTTGCTTCAAATGAAAAAAGTTAAGCACCAAGTACTAAATGCCAAATACCACCAAAAAGAAGCAGAAATTGTAGCAAATGCTGGTCATGCCGGCGCGGTAACGATTGCAACCAATATGGCTGGTCGGGGTACTGACATTAAACTTGGTGAAGGTGTTAAACAATCAGGAGGTTTAGCGATTATTGGTACTGAAAGACATGACTCTAGACGTGTTGACCGTCAGCTAAGAGGTCGTGCAGGAAGACAGGGAGATCCTGGCTCTTCAAGATTTTTTGTTTCACTAGAGGATGATCTCATGCGTAAGTTTGGTTCTGAGCGGATTGCAAAACTTATGGACAGAATGGGTCTTAAAGAAGGTGAAGTGATCTCTGCTGGATTGGTTTCAAAATCTATTGGAAACGCACAAAAGAAGGTGGAAGAAAACAACTTTGGGGTTCGAAAAAGACTATTAGAATATGATGATGTTATGAACTCTCAACGTAAAGCCATTTACAAAAAGAGAAAAAATGCATTGTTTGGAGACCGGCTCGACATTGATGTAGACAATATGTACTATGATTTGTGTGAAAATACGGTTTACAATTCCGAGAATTCAACCTTTCAAGACTTTGAGCTTAGTTTAATCCGACTACTTGGTATACAATCTCCTGTTACAAATGAGGAGTTCTCAACTGTTCCAAAAGCGGAGCTTGTGGAAATGGTATACGAAAGAACACGCTCTAAGTATGAAAGAAAATGCGAAAAGATTGCCGAAAAAGGTATGCCACAAATCAAACATGTCTACGAAACCATGTCTGAAAAGTACAAGAATATTGTTTTTCCACTTTCGGATGGTAAAAGAGAAATGCGTCTGATTGTTAACCTCGAAGAAGCATACAGTTCGGAAGGTAAAAACATCAGTAAAGCGTTCGAGAAAAATGTAATACTCTCCAAAATAGACGAAGAATGGAAAGAGCATCTTAGAGAAATGGATGATCTGCGTTCTGCTGTTAATAATGCAACCTACGAGCAAAAAGATCCGCTCGTTATATACAAACTAGAATCCTATGAACTTTTCAGAAGTATGCTCGGCAGACTTAATGAGGAGGTTGTTGAGCTCTTAATGAAGCTTGACATTCCAGATCAGCAGGAAGTTGAAAGTACAAACAAAGAGGACAAGCAAAGTAATTACGGCGGTTCAAAATCCAGCAGTAGCAATAGGCAAATCCCTTCAGGAAGAGAAGGATTTGAGGAGGCTATTCGGAATTCAGCTCCTAAGCCGGAAAAAAGCCAGCCCATATTCGCAGCCCCTAAGGTAAATCGAAATGAGCTTATTAAAATATCTAATGGTCAAGAAACCAAAGAGATTAAATATAAAAAAGCCAAAAGTTTAATTGAAACTGGTCTTTGGCATATTGTTAAGTAATGAATGAAAAGTTAACACCAAGTATTGGGGTTATTGGCTCTGGTCGAGTCGCTAACGCTATTGGTCTTCTTTTACACGCTAAGAGTCTAACTATTGCATTTGTTCATAGTCGCAATACAGAAAGTGGCAATAAACTAGCTTCTAAACTTAACTGCCCCTTTATCGCATCTATTAAAGATACGAACGCCGATATTATTATCATTTGCATAAATGACGATGAAGTTCAGAGTACCATCGAACAATTTTCTAAAGATCAAAAAGTATTATACACAGCAGGAAGTGTTGATATAAAAATGCTTCAGCATGAAAAGTGCGGTGTTTTTTACCCGCTCCAAACCTTTACAGATCATACCCAAAAGATGGACAATCAATTTCCGATGCTCATCGAAGCGAATGACAAGGAACTATTTTTAGATATGATTCACCTTTGTGAAAAAAGTGGATTGCGCTATGAAAAATGCAACTCAGAAAAAAGAAAAGAATATCATTTAGTAGCAGTAATACTGAATAATTTTGTAAACCACCTTGTATACTTAAGTCAACAAGAAGCGAAAGAAAGAGGATTGAATTGGAGCATTTTGCAACCACTTTTAGAAAAAACCTGCGATTCAATGCTTCAATTCCAAGCAAAAGATAATCAAACAGGACCTGCACGCAGAGGAGATCAAAGTATTCTGGAAAAGCACGAATCTATGCTTGATGAGAAGAACAAAAAAATATATCAACTCCTTAGCAAGAGTATTATAAGTACATATAAAAATGAATTATAAAGAAAAGTTAAAAGATATTACCACCTTTATTTTGGACGTCGACGGAGTATTAACCGACGGAAAGGTTTACCTGCTAAAAGAAGAGGTTGTTCGCGCATTAAATTCAAAAGATGGTTATGCTTTGCAATATGCAAGTAAAAATAATTATGCTATTTTTATTATTACCGGAGGCTACAGCGAAGACCTTAAAAAACGGCTTATAGACCTGGGTATAAAAGATGTATTTCTAAGATCAAGTCACAAACTTGAGGTTTACGAGAGTATAAAAGAAAAATACAATATTGAAGACAGACAGGTGCTTTATATGGGAGATGACATCCCTGATATTCCCGTTCTCAAAGTTGCCGGTGTATCCTGTTGTCCACAAGACGCAGCAATTGATGTGAAAGAAAATGTAGACTACCACTCCCCTATCCCAGGCGGCAAGGGTTGTGTTCGAGAGATTATCGAGCAAACTTTAAGGGTACAAGGAACTTGGCTGAATGACAAAGCTTATAACTGGTAAACACATCTTTAATTAAACCAAAAGGACTTAATACTAATTATTATTTTTACCATCTACAAAACACAACAAGAAACATGGGAAAGACCGAAGAATTCATAGCTATAGAAGACAAACATGGCGCACACAACTACCATCCACTACCAGTTGTACTAGCGAAAGGAGAAGGGGTTAATGTATGGGATGTTGACAACAAACACTATTTTGATTTTCTATCGGCCTATTCCGCGGTGAACCAGGGACATTGTCACCCCAAAATTATTGGTGCTTTAAATGACCAATCGCAAACCCTGACTCTCACTTCGCGTGCTTTTTATAACGATGTACTCGGTGAATACGAAACCTATGTCACAAAGACTTTTGGATTTGATAAAGTTCTACCAATGAATACAGGTGCTGAAGCCGTGGAAACCGCGCTTAAAATATGCAGAAAGTGGGCTTATGAGGTAAAAAAAATTCCGGAAAATCAGGCGGTAATTATTGTCTGTGATGGTAATTTCCATGGACGTACTACCACCATTGTTTCCTTTTCAAACGACCCTGATGCAACTACTAATTTTGGGCCATATACACCAGGATTTATAAAAATACCCTACGATGACACAGACGCCTTAGAAGAAGCACTGAAACTTCCTAATGTCGCTGGTTTTTTAGTTGAGCCTATTCAAGGTGAAGCGGGTGTTTACACACCAAGTGATGATTTTATGAGAAAAGCTAAGTCTTTGTGTAATGGGCAAAATGTGCTCTTTATCGCTGACGAAGTTCAAACAGGAATAGCGCGCACAGGAAGTTTACTTGCCGTTTGCGGGGCATGCAGTTGTGAAAACGCATGTGAAAGACAAAAAGATACTTATGCAAGACCCGATCTTTTGATTTTAGGTAAAGCTTTATCAGGTGGTGTTTACCCAGTTTCCGCTGTTTTGGCTGATAACGCTATTATGAATGTTATTAAGCCTGGACAACACGGATCCACGTTTGGAGGAAACCCAGTTGCAGCCAAAGTAGCTATTGCAGCATTAGAGGTAGTTAAGGATGAAAATCTCATTCAAAACGCAAGAAAACTTGGAAATCGTTTCAGAAAAGGAATGCAGGAAATTATTGACGCTTGCGAACTTATTAGTGCCGTTCGCGGTAAAGGTCTATTAAATGCGATTATTATTAATGATGCCCCGGACAGTTCTACGGCCTGGGACTTATGCGTTGCACTTAAAGAAAATGGATTGCTTGCAAAACCTACACATGGAAATATCATTCGTTTTGCACCACCACTGGTAATCACGGAAAAAGAACTCGATGCATGTCTAGCAATTATCGAGAAAACGGTTAAAGAATTTAAGAAGTAAATAATGGATACAATCAAATTTGGTACAGATGGATGGCGGGCAATAATCGCTAAAGAGTTTACAGTTGAAAATGTCGCAAGGGTAAGTGAGGCAACCGGCTTGTGGCTTTTAAAAAACTATGACAATCCAACTGTTTTTGTAGGTCACGACTGCCGTTTTGCTGGTGAACTATTTATGGAAACGACTGTAGCGGTATTTCTAAAAATGGGCCTAAACGTTCGAATGTCGAGAGGCTTTGTCTCAACCCCTATGGTTTCTTTGGCTGCCAATAGATTCAATTGTCAAATTGGTGTTGTACTCACTGCAAGTCACAACCCTCCATCTTATAATGGATATAAACTAAAAGCAAATTTTGGTGGGCCTTTAGCACCGGAACACGTGCAAGAAGTTCAAGACCTCATTCCTGATAAATGCAGTATTGATTTTTCAACGATTGATATTAAATCACATGCTCAAAAAGGAACGGTTCTTGTTGATGATATTGAAACCATGTATGTTGAGCACGTTAAAAATAATTTTGATCTTCAAGCTATTCAAACCTCGAATTTGAATTTGATCTATGATGCAATGTATGGCGCAGGTCAACGTGTTTTACCCCGAATACTTCCGAATGTTGAATTGTTACATTGTGATTACAACCCTTCGTTTATGGGCCAAGCACCTGAGCCTATAGGTAAAAATCTAAAAGAGTTAGCGGCGCATTTAAAGTCTACTGGTTCATTTGATTGTGCACTCGCAACGGATGGAGATGCTGACCGAATTGGTATGTTTAATGGTGCTGGTGAGTTTATAGACTCACACCACCTAATACTACTTTTAATTCATTACCTGGTTAAGTATAAAGGCCAAACAGGAAAAATAGCAATTGCCTTTAGTGTAACTCCAAGAGTTCAAAAACTATGTGATTACTATGGCCTAAAGGTAATAACTACGAAAATTGGATTTAAAGAGATTGCCTCTATAATGGTTAAGGATGATATTCTGGTTGGCGGAGAAGAATCAGGAGGAATTGCTGTTAAAGGACATATTCCAGAACGCGACGGAATTTGGATGGGACTTATCATTTGGGAATTTATGGCCAAATCAGGAAAGACATTGGATGAATTGATTGAAGAGGTCTATGAAATCGTAAATCCGTTTAAATTTGAGCGCAGCGACCTTCACATTACAGAGGAGCTGAAGCAAGACATTATTGCCAATTGTGAGGCTGGAAAATTCGATAGCTTCGGTGAATACTCAATTCGTAATCTTGAAACTATTGATGGTTTTAAATACTTTTTAGACGATGAACGTTGGGTGATGATTCGACCATCAGGAACAGAACCAGTGCTTCGCGTTTACTCCGAGGCCCCTACCCTTGAAGAAGTTAGAAAAATCCTCAAAATTACAGAAGAAACAATCTGCGCATAGTATTGTAATCTTTTGTAATGCCTTAATTTACGGTCACTACAGGTGAGGAAATAAAGATGTCTTTACTCACTTTCATTGTGTCTAATGAAAAACATTTTCTTTGAAAAGAATACAATTAAAACTATTTAAAATTATGAGTAAGACCCTCTTTCAATTGGTAATGTTATTCATGTTTTTTTCTTGTCAAGAAAAAACGGTAACACATACTGAAATCGAGCCGATTCAATATTTAGCTTTAGGCGATTCATATACAATTGGTCAAAGTGTGGACACACTTGATCGATGGCCGAATCTGCTCCGTTCAAAACTGGAAAACGACGGTTATAGCATTGAAAGAACAGATATTTTAGCACAAACGGGATGGAAGACGAGTGATCTATTAAATGCCATTTCAGATTCTAGTTTGGAAGGTTATAATTTAATCTCACTATTAATCGGCGTCAATAACCAATTTTCAAGTCAACCATTTCAGACCTACACCACAGAATTTGATGCATTACTAAACCAAACTATAGCCGCTGTAGGTGCCAATCGCTTGTTTGTTGTTTCTATACCTGACTACGGTGTAACCCCCTTTGGAAGTAACAATAGCGAAACAATTGCTACAGAAATTGATACATATAATGCTTATGCAAAATCTAGATGCGATATTTTTAATATCCCATTTATTAATATAACTCAAATATCAAGGGAACTGGGAGATTCGGAAGGGGCGCTTGCATCAGATAACCTGCATCCTAGTGGCCTACAATATGCCGATTGGGTTGAGGAAATAACACCTGCGGTAAAGGGGCTTCTTCATGAGTAATCAATCCTTCCTTTTAAAAAGGAGAGCACCTCTTGATTAAATTCTAAAGGCTGTTCAACGTTAACTACGTGTCCACAATTTTTCACAACATGAAGCTGTGCACATTGGTGCCCTTTTATGATTTTCTTTATAGATGGCAAAAACAAGTGATCCTGTTCCCCCATGATATACAAAGTAGGAATTTTAATATCTTTCACTCGAAAAAGGCGCAAAAGAGGATTGAGTTGAGCAGTCAATTTATACCATCGAATGAACTCTTTCTGGTAGAGTTTCTTCGCTTCCTTCACGAACAAGTTCCTCGACTCTTTATGATTTTTTTTCGGCATAATGATAAAGGCAAACAATCTATATAGAAAGATATAAGGAACTACAGATTTAAAAACGTTACCAAACCCCATGAGCAATTTGGAACGCGTATTCAACTTTAAGACTGCACCACCTAAAACCATACTGCCAACCTTGTCGGGATACCTTTCGGCAATATCACGGATAAGAATCGTACCAAGAGAAATACCGACAAAATGAGTTTTTTGAATACCTACGTGCATTAATACCTTAACGATATCATTAGTGATAACCTCAAAGGTATATTCTTTCTTTTCGTTTTCTTCGGATCGAAGTTTACTATTTCCATGCCCCCTTAAATCTACAAGAAGTACGTTAAAATCTTTTTTAAAGGCGCGAACTTGACGAAACCAAATAGAACTACTTCCCCCCGCGCCATGAATGAATGTCACCCATATTTTTTTATCAGGATGTGGGTGTATAGTATAACTTAGCACAAGAATTAATTCGAATTTTTTTATTAACGTAACTGTAAACTATAAAGTTCGAAAAAAAACAAGAAATCCTTCGACAAAAAATAATGTTTTCTTCTTAGTTTATAAATAAACCCCTGTCTAGTTATAAAAAAAAGACATTAACTCATTACCTTTACACCAAGATGTCAAACCAAGTATTATGAATGCATCCAATAAGCTTTGCGAAGAACTTCTGTGTAGATATAGTGATTTTGAACCTTTACAAGAAGCAACCTTTATAGGTTTTAAAGTAGCAGAGAAGAAAAATCTCAATTACTATTCTGCCGTAACAGGATTGTTTCGATACAAGTCGAGAAGTGTGTCATACAATTCATACAGTTCACTTTATGAGAAACATGATATTTATTATGATTTGATAATGAAAGATAAAGTTTCGGTTTTCAGAAAAAAAGAAGATGCGATTAGGTTCCTTAGTGAATTTCCTAACATCGTCAAGTACAAAACTGAACTTGTCTTACTTGAAATGACAATTAGCACGAATCTTCAGACAGTAAAATGTTCAAATAAGTACCACAAAGACTTAGATGCTGTTGCAGGTTGTGTGATGGAAAAGGTACGAGAAGTAGAAAGTATTTATAAAAGTAACGACTGATTACTTTCTTAAAATCTCTAAAAACAAATCCCGATCGATTTCTTGAGCACCCAAACTGGCTAAATGCGGATTATATATCTGACAATCTATCAACTTGTATCTATTATTTTGAGCTAAATGTATAAAAGCCAACTTGGAGGCGTTACTCACACTCGAAAACATACTTTCACCACAGAAAATACTCCCCACCTCAACACCATATAGACCCCCAACAAGCGTGTCACCTTCCCATACCTCAATAGATTTCGCCGTTCCTATCTTAAATAACTCAACATAAGCCATTTTCATTTCATTGGTAATCCATGTCTCATTTTCGCCTTGAGCATAACGATCTATGGTTTTACAATTAGAAATCACCTCTTCAAAGGCCATATTGAAAGTAACTCTAAAACGTTTTGAGCGCAATACTTGCCCCATACTTTTAGAAATTTTTATGTTTTCAGGAAAAAGAACCATTCTTGAAGGGGGACAGAACCACATAATCTGTTCGCCCTCAGAATACCATGGAAAGATCCCTCTTGAATAAGCCAATTGCAAGCGAGCAACTGTCAAGTCCCCGCCTAAAGCAAGTAATCCATTGTGATCCGCATAATGTGTAGCAGGGAAATCTAGTTCATGAGAGAGTAAAAACACAGTCTAAAATATCCATAAAAACCTTTACGCCGTTTTAAATTGAAAAAAAAATTATCGAATTTGTATGAATTTTAGGTACACTCATATTAATACCCTACATTTGCAACCTAATAAAAAAATATATTATGAGTAACGGTACAGTAAAATTCTTCAACAATTCAAAAGGTTTTGGATTCATCGTTCCAGATGATGGAGAGAAAGACGTGTTTGTGCACGCAAATGGATTGATTGATGAAATCAATGAAGGGGACAAAGTAAGCTTCGAAATCGAAGAAAGTCCTAAGGGTTTAAATGCATTGAATGTAAAAGTAATCTAAGGATTATTAAACACATATGTTTTTAAGAGCCTGTCATAATTGACAGGCTTTTTTTATTTATTACATTTAACTTTAAAAGATGCGGCTTAAAATAATTGATTTTTAATCCTAAATTTTGGAGCGTTAGCGCTTGGTGGAATTTTTGCAGGTAGCGGTGCCAATTCGGATTGGTATGCTGAATTAAATAAAGCACCATGGACCCCTCCAGGCTGGGTATTCGGTTCTGCATGGATTACAATTATGCTCTGCTTCTCAATATATATGGCAATACTATTTACGCGTGCTAAATCAATCAAAGCCCTTCTGATTTTATATTCAATTCAATGGGTTTTAAATGTTTCATGGAATCCAATATTCTTTTATCTATACTATCTCATGATTGGATTATTTATTATCGTAACATTAACTGCTCTTGTCTGCTATTTCCTTTTTAAATATCTACCAATTACAAAAGGTTTCTCCTTACTGATTTTACCCTATACCATTTGGTTATTTATTGCGACCTCATTAAATGCATACATCTTATTTATGAATTAATAGGATAACTTTAGGAACTTTTAGCATAAAAAAGAATTTCTTTTGAAAATCACTTTTATACTTTTGTTTATATTTACGTTTCAGTCAAAAAGCAACTTTTAGGCCTTGAGAAGCAGCACTATATGATTAAGGATATATACAGGTTTTTAAGTTCAAAATATCAAACTCTATTTTTAGAATACAAGGTTGCCTTTAAACCAAGATACGGACATGGGAATGCTCCTCACGCCTCATTGTATACAATTATTAATGAACACCGGGAAACCTATAATTTTATGATTGACAAAGCCTTGAGCTTTTCCAAAGAAATATGGACCATCAAGAAATCTGAGGATGAAAAGAATCCAAATAATCCATGTTGGAATAATGACTTCCTACCTGGCTTAGATATCATAAGTATATATACTATGCTTGCGACCTGCAAACCGAATAAATATATAGAAATAGGTTCAGGGAATTCAACGAAGGTGGCTTTCAAAGCAAAAAAAGAGCAAGATCTAGCCACAAAGATCATCTCAATAGATCCTCAACCTAGATCAGAAATTGATAGTCTTGCTGACACGGTCGTGCGTAAACCCTTTGAATCAGTTGATTTTGATATCGTCGATGAACTCGAAGAAAATGACATTCTGTTTGTAGACAATTCTCATAGAATCCTTCCAAACTCAGACGCCATGGTCTTTTTTATGGAGATACTACCAAGGCTTAAAAAAGGAGTTATCGTTCATATTCATGATATTTATTTGCCTTATGATTATCCACAATTCATGTGTGACCGATATTATTCTGAGCAATATGGTTTGGCCATGTATATTCTTGCCAACCCAAAGAAATATATAACGATAATGCCAAATTATTTCATTTACGAAGACAAGGTTTTGTCTGAAAAGCTTGCCCCAATATGGAAGCATAAAAACCTACACTCTGTTGAAAAACATGGCGGTTCGTATTGGATTAAAATTGGAGCATAAAGCTTCAAGGCTAACCTAAAGCAACATCTAGAACCATCATCAACAAAAATCCACCAATAAAACCCAGTACTGCGATGTCGGTATATTTATCACGCTGTGTCTCGGGTATGACTTCTTCCACAACAACAAAGATCATTGCTCCAGCTGCAAAAGCGAGGGCGAAAGGCAATAAAGGCTGCATGTAGATTACAGCTAATGCACCACAGACACCAGCAATGGGTTCGACTATTGCTGAAAGCTGACCATACCAAAAGCTTTTCAATCGACTTGCACCTGCTCGTCTTAAAGGCATTGCAACGGCAAAACCTTCCGGAAAGTTCTGGATACCTATACCAATAGCTAGAGTAACTGCACCTGCGATAGAAGCACCTTCAATACCATGTGCACAAGCTCCAAACAAAACACCAACGGCCAACCCTTCAGGAATATTGTGAAGTGTTATGGCTAATACTAATAGCGTTGTTTTATGAAATTGTGTCTTTACACCTTCTTTTTCAGATTCTTTGAAATTTATATGAAGATGAGGAAGACTTTTATCTAAAAAAAATAAAAATAAAGCTCCACTTAGAAAACCAACAGCTGCCGGCATCCAAATCATATCCGGATACATGCGTTCGGAAAGTTCAATTGAAGGATTTAATAAAGACCAAAAACTTGCAGCGACCATTACCCCACCTGTAAAACCAAGCATGCCATCTAACACTCCTCGATGCATTGATTTGAAAAAGAAAACTAAAGAAGCCCCTAAAGCTGTCACGAGCCACGTAAATGTTGTGGCCAACAAAGCCGCATGGACTGGATCAATACTTTCAAAGTAAACAATGATATTGTTCATACTGCGAAAGTAATACAATTAACAGAAACTACTACTTGCGCTTATCAAATCCAAGTTCAATTGCCTTAATCAAAATACTATTATTTATTGCTGTACCCAAATACTCACCCTTATTCAAGGCTGCGCTATTTTATTCTGAAATTCCTTGCGCTCCTTTAATTTAACATCAACAAAAAGTTGTAATTCCTTTGCGGTTTTTCCTTTCAATTATTTTGGTAAATCTTCCTTTTTTAACCTGTCAATAAAAGTAGAATCTACTAAATAGACATCAACCAAATCCCATTCGCCATTTGAATAATTAGAAGATATTTTGGTCTTTGCACGCATATTAGCAACAGAAGGATGCATCTGCTCCGCATTATGATCTTGTCGCACTTGCATACCCTTTCTCTACGAACCGAAATTGTTGTATACGACATAGGTAGTATTAATTTTATTACTGTATTCATTAATTTGATCGTCATATGGCGTTGGTATAAAAACAATTTTCTTATCTGAATTGATGTTGAAATAATCTCCTGAAGAACAGCTTGCACCATCTTTCCAAAACTCCCGGATTCCTTGCATGTAGTCACCACAATAAATCGTATTCACTAAAACATCCATATGCCTCGCGGCGGCACAAGCTTCTTTGTACTTTACTGGGTCCTGGTTAAAGGGTTCGTTACCGGCTATGTAAATCATCTTCAGATCCTTGGAATCTGATGACCATTCTAGTTGATCGAGTGCGTCATCAATTACGGCTCCACAAAACTCATTTCCACCATTGGTCCTTAAAGCAAAAAGTTTTTGAGAAACTAGATCTAAATCAGACGTGAAATAGAGCTGTTTTCTTACAAATTCCCTGTTATGAATCGTTGTATTCCCATAGTCATACATTGCAATTTCTAACGTAGGAACTTCCCCATTATAGCGTAAAGCACTCGATTTATTTATAATTTCCCACAATCTTGATTTTGCCTGATCTAACAAACCATCCATACTACTTGAGGTATCAAATAAGATAACCAATTGAATTTTTCTATTAGAATTGGAGTCAGTAGTGCCTGAAACTTCATTTGATGGTTGAACTTGGTCAATAATCGGCGTGAAGAATATCGAACTTAGAAGGGTACTAAGAAGAATACTTTTGATGTTTTTTGTTACCCGTGCACCTATCGCGTGAAAGCGTTCATTTTTTGAGCAAAAAAGATAGAGCAAGTTCATAACCAGTGAGACCGAGACCGACAATACTGCCGACACAAACGGGTGCGAGTAACGATTCATTTCTAAAAGCCTCGCGTGCATGAATATTGGAAATATGCACCTCCACAACAGGGATTGAAATCGCTGAAATACAATCTCGTATAGCAACACTAGTATGGGTGTAACCTCCTGCATTAAGTACAATACCATCACAGTTTAACTGCTGTAACTTATTAATTAATTGACCTTCAACATTAGACTGAAAATAAGAGAGTTCTGCAGAAAAACTTAAACGCATTTGCGCAAAAAAATCTTCAAAATTCTCTGTTCCATATACTGATGGCTCCCTAGAACCTAAAAGATTTAAATTTGGACCATTAATTATTGCTAATTTCATCTTGTGTCGAATTGGAGTCGCTATATTACAGAATTTGTTTCATTTCTTAAAATTGAAAAGGGTCTATCTGTCAATTCGATTAAGGCGTACGCAAATGATGTTCAGAAATTGGTGAGCTACTGTGCTTCAAAAAATATTAAAGCCAAAGATGTTACCTATCATCACCTTAAATCTTTTGTTACCGAACTTTATGACTTAGGACTAAGCGCACGGAGTCAGGCGCGCATTATTTCAGGAATCAAACAGTTTTTCGGATACCTAATGCTCGAAAACTTAATATCAAAAGACCCTAGTGAACTTTTAGAACAGCCAAAGTTAGGTCGAAAGCTTCCAGAGGTACTTTCCATTGAGGAAATCGATAATTTGATTCAGGCAGTTAACTTAAGGACTAAAGAAGGTCCAAGAAACCGTGCTATTTTAGAGGTATTATATAGCTGTGGTTTAAGGGTAAGCGAGCTAATCAACTTAAAATTCACTGATCTATTTTACAACGAAGGATTTGTTCGTGTATTGGGGAAAGGAAATAAAGAAAGACTCGTACCCTTGAGCAAAAGTGTGGAAATCGAAATAAGGTCATATGAAGAAAAGATTCGTTCAAATCTTTTAATTAAATCAGGCCATGAAAATTTTATTTTTCTCAACAGAAGAGGAAAACAACTAACCCGAGTTATGATATTCATCATAATAAAGGACCTTGCCAAAAGAATTGATTTAAGAAAATCTATTTCACCCCACACTTTTAGACACAGCTTTGCGACACATTTAATTGAAGGAGGGGCAAATCTACGCGCCATACAGGAAATGCTTGGACATGAATCAATAATCACAACAGAAATATACACCCACCTTGACCAAAGTTTCCTGAAAGATGCCATATTAACATATCACCCAAGAAATTCAACGGAATAAATGTCTTTTAACGGTATAAAAAAACCTCAATAATTTCTTTTATAAATTTGCTTTATTTCTAAATAAATTGTTTCTTTGCGCTCGCTTTTTACATTAATAACGTCTTAAAACGTCAAGCACATGTCAAGGATTTGTCAACTTACAGGAAAATCAGTTATGGTTGGGAACAATGTTTCTCACTCGAAGAGAAGAACGAAACGTCGTTTTTATCCAAACCTAGTAACAAAGAAATTTTATCTTCCTGAAGAAGATTCGTTCATTACGTTAAAGGTTGCTACCTCCGCGTTAAGAACCATAAATAAAAAAGGGATTTCTGCATGTGTTAAAGAAGCACGTTTAAAAGGATATTTAAAATAAGCGTTAAAAGTCAAAATAAAGAAAAATGGCAAAGAGCAAAGGAAATAGAGTTCAAGTAATATTAGAGTGTACTGAGCATAAAAATTCAGGTTTAGCTGGGACTTCTAGATATATTACAACCAAGAATAGAAAAAACACTCCAGATCGAATGGAAATTAAAAAATTCAATCCGATCATGAAGAAGTACACAATTCATAAAGAAATTAAATAATTTGTTATGGCTAAGAAAGTAGTTGCAAGTTTACAAAAAGGTGGAGGAAAGGCTCATACCAAAGTAATTAAGATGGTGAAATCAGACAAAACTGGTTCTTATTCTTTCAAAGAAGGAATTGTACACAACGATACAATTAAAGAGTGGTTTAGCAAAAGCTAATTCGCAATAATTAATATTTATAAAGCTTCCTATGGGAGCTTTTTTTTTACAACAACATGGGACTTTTTGATTTCTTTTCTAAGCCGAAAAAGGAAACTCTTGACAAGGGGTTAGAGAGAACAAAAACATCCTTTCTTTCAAAGATTGCCAGAACAATTGTCGGAAAATCAAAGGTAGATGATGATGTTCTTGATGATCTCGAAGAGGTACTGATTTCATCAGATGTTGGCGTTGAAACCACCCTTAAAATCATTGAAAAAATTGAAGCGCGTGTCAAAAAAGACAAGGTGTTAGGCACAGAAGAACTACAGCGCATACTCAAAGAAGAGATTGTACAGCTATTAGATGAAGACCCAGCAAATAATCCTATCCAAACATCCTTTCAGGAAGGCAAAGAACCGTATGTTATCATGGTTGTTGGTGTCAATGGAGTCGGAAAGACTACCACAATTGGCAAACTTGCCCACCAATTTAAAACAGCAGGCAAAAAAGTTGTTTTAGGTGCCTCAGATACCTTTAGAGCCGCTGCTGTAGACCAACTCGTTATTTGGTCTGAAAGAGTCGGTGTACCAATTGTTCAACAAGGAATGGGCGCTGATCCCGCAAGTGTTGCCTTTGACACCTTACAATCTTCAAAAGCTCAGAATGCCGATGTAGTCATTATTGATACGGCAGGTCGACTTCACAACAAAGTCAACCTCATGAATGAGCTATCAAAAATCAAAAAAGTAATGGAAAAAGTAATTCCAAACGCACCCCATGAAATTTTATTAGTGATTGATGGTTCTACAGGGCAAAATGCATTTGAGCAAGCCAAGCAGTTTTCTCAAGCCACGGATATCAATGCGCTTGCTGTTACTAAACTTGACGGAACCGCAAAAGGCGGGGTTATAATTGGGATTTCTGATCAGATGAATATCCCTGTCAAATACATAGGCGTTGGCGAGCAGATGGAAGACTTACAGCTCTTCAATAAAGAAAGTTTTATTGACTCTCTTTTCTCCTAGACTCCAATAATTTCATAGCTAACCTCTATATCCGGATGCAAACTTGCACGTACAGAACAATATTTGTTTAATGAAAGATCAATAGCACGATTTACTCTTTTAATATCAATTTCTTTATCTATACTGATTTTTAAACGAATTTTATCATAAGGCGTAGGTATCCCATCTTTCTTTTGTGCATCAGCCTCTACTTTATAAACCTTGGGAGATAATTTCTGCTTCTTCAAAACAAGCATTACATCAATAGACATACATCCCATCAATCCACCGAGAAGGAGTTGCATTGGAGTCATCCCTCTATTTTTCCCCTCCAAACTTGCTGACGAATCCATTACCAGCCTCAAATCATTTTCAGCATTAAGTTCAAAAACATAAGGCGCCTCAATCCTTGTCAACTTCATATCTTTTTTTTCTTTTAAAGTAAGTACTACTTAAAGTTAGTTATTTCTGTAACCACAAGATATTGCAAACAATTCACTAAATTTGCACCCTACATCACCATACTATGAAAAATCTTCTTCTTTGCATTTCACTTTTATTGTTTTCAGTTCAATTGTTTGGGCAAAACAAAACAATTCGTGGCTTCATTTACGACCAATCTAATGGTGAGCCCATGGCCTATGAAAAAGTTAAATTACTGAAGACAGATAGTACGACAGTCGCAGGAGCAATTACAGATCTAAATGGATTCTTTCAAATCCCCAAATTAGAGAACGATAATTATATTCTAAAAGTAGACAACTTCAAATATGAATTAGAAACGCTAAACATAGATCTCAAGTCAAAGAAAATCATTTTTGATGTGAAATTTGAATTAAAGATTTTAGAATCTGTTCAAGAATTTAATGAAGTTAGGGTTTCTGCTGAAAGCAAAACAAAAAGAACCAAAATTGAAATTTCCAAACTAAAAATCAGTAAAGAGGGTCTAGAAAGGATACCAAGTTACGGCGCTGAAAATGATATTGTTGGCGCGTTTTCGGTAACTCCAGGTGTGATTACCACAGGTGACCAAGGCGGCCAGCTTTATGTTAGAGGTGGTACACCGATTCAAAATAAAATTCTTTTGGATGGAATGACGATATACAATCCTTTTCATTCGATTGGATTCTTTTCGATTTTTGAAACGGAACTTATTAAAAACGTGGACATATACACAGGTGGTTTCGAATCAAAGTATGGGGGAAGAATCTCTTCGATTATGGATATCACATACCGAGATGGTAACAGAAAAAAGTTTTCGGGTAAGGTCTCGGCCTCTCCGTTTTTAGGAAAACTGGTTTTAGAAGGACCTTTAGGCAAGCAAAAAGGTGAATCTCCAAGAGCAGGTTCATATATCTTTTCTGCAAAGAAAAGCCTACTTGATATTACCTCTCAATCCTTGTATCCAAATATAAATGACGGTAACGGTTTGCCTTTTAACTTTACGGACCTGTATGGTAAAGTAACTTTTTCTGGTGATGGAGGTAGTAAATTTAGTGCTTTCGGATTTTCAAACCGTGACAGTGTAAACTACAGCGTTGCGGATCTCAACTGGAATGCAAGTGGTGGTGGTATTAACTTCCTTCTGGTACCTAGCGGATCTCCTATTTTTATTCGCGGACATGTTAATGGCAGTAATTTTACGACCACATTTACAGAATCCGAGGTAGAACCTAGAACTTCGAGTATCGGAGGATTTGATTTAGGGTTTGATTTCAGCTACTTTTTACAAAATGAGGGCGAAATAAATTATGGTTTTAACCTTAATGGATTCAATACAAAATACACTACATTCAACGAAGTTGGTAGAAAAATAGAAGATGAAAACTTTACTACAGAAATAGGTAGTTACTTTAATTACAGAGGTGTATTTGACAGATGGGTCGTACAAGCAGGTATGAGAGCTCAAGTATACGCATCACTAAATACCGTCTCCTTTGAACCTAGACTGGCTGCAAAATATAATGCAACAGAAAATATAAGATTTAAATTCTCAGGAGGACGTTTTTCTCAAAATTTCACCTCAGCATCATCGGATAAAGACATTGTAAATTTATTTAACGGTCTATTGAGCGCGCCTACCAATGTTCAAGATCAATTTGTAAATGAATTCGGCAATACGCGACAAGTAAACAATGGCTTGCAATATGCATGGCATGCAATTGCAGGAATGGAAGTTGACCTGGGCAAAAACGTTACGGTAAATCTCGAAGGGTATTACAAATACTTTTCGCAGTTAAGTAATATTAATCCAAACAAACTTTATGAAGATGTCGCTACATTCGAATTGATAGATGACGTTTTTAAAAAGGATTTCATAATTGAATCTGGTCAAAGTTTAGGTGCTGATCTGTTGATTAAATATTCAAAAGACAGATTATTTCTATGGGGAGTCTATTCTTATGGTTATAATTTAAGATGGGATGGCTTCAATGAATATTTCCCAGTTTTTGACAGGAGGCACAACATTAATTTAGTAGGCTCATATATTTTCGGCAAAAAGAAAGATTTAGACTTCAATGTTAGATGGAACCTAGGTTCTGGTTTGCCTTTCACACCAACGGCCGGTTTCTATCAGTCTGAAAACTTCTCAGGCGGTGTCACCTCTGACCCGATAACGAATAATAGTAATTCCGTTTCTACACTGCTTGGAACATTCAATAGCCAAAGACTTCCTTATTACCATAGACTCGATGTAACCCTGAAAAAGAAATTTAAGTTTAAAAACAAAACAGTAATGGAGGTCGTACTGAGTGTGACTAATGCATACAATAGAAATAATATCTTTTATGTAAATCGCGTAACGAACGAAGAAATCTATCAATTCCCATTACTACCTAGCTTTGGGATGAGTTACAAATTCTAAGCATGGCAATCATTGCTAAATTCAGGGCGCTAAGACCAGTGCGAGATAAAGTTCACCTCGTGGCGACAAGGCCATACTATTCTTACAAGAAAAATGTTTTGAAGGCGAAGCTAGAAAGTAATCCTTTTACTTTTTTACATATCATAAACCCAGAGTTTGGACATCGCACCAAAACGAAGCCGAATTCTGAAGAAAGGTTTTCTCTCGTTAAAGAGAGATATCAAAATTTTAAAGATGACGGGGTTTTAATTCAGGACTCTAATCCACACTTCTACTTGTATAAGCAAACTTCAGTAAGTCACTCTTGTATTGGTGTAATCGCAGGTGCAAGTGTTCAAGAATATCTTGATCAAAAAATAAAAATCCACGAGGCGACGCTTACAAGCCGAGAAGCTGTATTCGAAAATTACTTGGGTGTCGTCGGATACAACGCGGAACCCGTTTTATTATCATACAAGGGAAACAACTCTCTAAAAGAAAGTCTGCAGCTCATTCAAAGTGAACGCTCTGAATACGAATTCACAACAACAGATAATATTAAGCACGAGCTCTGGATTGTTCCAAAAAAATCTGAAGATGAACTAGAAGAACAATTCAGATCTATTGAAGAAGTATATATAGCGGACGGTCACCACCGCTCTGCATCATCTGCTGGTCTTTTCAAAACCCAAGGAGATAAATTCTTGCATTCTAAAAATTTCCTAGCCTATTTTGTTGAAGAAACGCAGCTTAATATAATGGCATTTAACAGATTGATTCATTCCTTAAACAGCTTATCCCCTGAAAGTTTTTTAAAAAAGATAAACGCCTTAGGTGAAGTCAAAAAACTTCTCAAAGGCGCCGCTCCTCATATAAATCATACCCTGCATTTCTGCTTAGAGAAAGAATGGTACAGTTTAAAAATAAAAGCTGAACTCATTGATGTAAAACATCCTGTCAAAAGTCTCGACGCTGATATGCTGACAGAACTTATTTTGAAACCAATTTTGAATATCCAAGATTTGAAAACAAGTGATGAAGTAGACTTCTTACCTGGAACTTTTAATGCAAAAGAATTTGAAGATGAAATGACTAAAAATAATTTCCGTCTTGGGTTTATGTTATACCCCGTTAATATTCATCAAATCAAAGCAGTCGCTGATGCAGGTTTATTTATGCCTCCAAAGTCGACTTGGGTTGAACCTAAACTAAGAAGCGGACTTACCATCTATAATTTGAAATAATGATTTCGGAAAAGCTCAATAAGCTACACAATGATATACCCGAGAATGTTACATTAGTAGCTGTTTCTAAAACGAAGCCTATAGAGGACTTAAAAGATGCCTTTGAGGCTGGGCAACGCGTATTCGGAGAAAATAAGGTGCAAGAAATGTGTGCCAAATGGGAGCATCTTCCGAAAGAAATTGAATGGCATTTTATTGGTCATCTCCAACGTAATAAGGTGAAGTATCTCGCCTCCTTTGTAGGATTAATTCATGGCGTTGAAAGCTTCAGATTATTGAAAGAAATAAATAAACAAGCTAAAAAGAACGATAGAACTATCGACGTTTTATTGCAGTTTTTTATTGCCAATGAAGAAACCAAGTTTGGACTTTCCTTTGAAGAGGCCAAAACCATGTTACAATCGGATGAATTCAAATCTCTTGATAATATCTGTATTCGCGGTGTCATGGGGATGGCAACATTTACGGATGAAAAAGAACAAATAAAACGTGAGTTCAGTGGACTAAAAAAAATACACCAAGAATTAAGCACAGATTTCTTCAACGAGCAAACAAATTTCGATATTATTTCTATGGGGATGAGCGGCGACTATAAAATCGCTATCGAACAAGGGAGTACAATGATTCGTCTTGGAAGCTCGATTTTCGGAAAAAGGAACTAATCTTTCAAATCAAAAATAAGGCTCGATATCTCTGAGATTTTCATATAGTTCTGAGCCAATCCCTGTATATCTTCAGCTAAAATGGCATCAATACTTCTGTGAATATCCTCAAGAGTATCAATTTGACCAAATGCTAATAAACTTTTGCCTAAGCTATGCATCATGCCTGAATTAACATCCATACTCAGGGCAAGCTGCCCTTTGAACTGTTGCTTTAATCTTTTTAGTTTTGCTACACTGATTTGTTTATTTTGCAAGCGCGTGAGCTCTTTATGAATCAGCTTAATTGATTTATTGATATTCTTAGACTCACAACCCACATAAATCTGCCAAAAACCAACATCTGCATAAGGCACATAAGCGGCTTCGATACTGTAAGCTAAAACATGTCTTTCACGCAAAGAAATATTCAGCGTTGCATTCATTGCTGGACCTCCGAGCATATTCATTAACATTGCCATTGCCGTGCGTTTTTCATCAAAATAATTCGGAGCCATTCCTCCCAAAATCAAATGCGCCTGATAGTTCGACTCTTTACGTACAATATTAAAAGGTTCATAACCAGAATAAGGATTGATTTTAATAGCAACACCTTTATTTGGCATATTCTCCATGTACTTATTCAGATACCTTTCTAAAGATTCAATGGGTATGTCGCCAACAAAAGAAACGACTAAGTTCTCTTTTGAAAAATAGGACTGCACAAATTCTTGAAGATCTTTTTGACTCAGTTTTTTTAGATCCTCTCTTTTCCCAAGAATGTTATTACCTAGAGCGTGTCCTTTAAAAAACTCTTCTTCGAAATCATCAAATATTTTATCGGAAGGACTATCTAGATAAGAATTAATCTCATCGATAACAATCTCCTTTTCCTTTTGAACCTCGCGTTTTGAAAATGTTGGATTTACTGAGATATCCGATAACAATTCAATGGCTCTCGCTAAATGTTGTTTTGGAAATGATGCATGCAAACACAACTCCTCTTTTGCCGTATATGCATTAAGCTCACCTCCTACTTCGTCAAGTCTCGAAATGGTTTGTATACCAGATCTTTTCTTTGTACCCTTAAAAACACAATGCTCTAGGAAATGCGCCAGACCAGTTTGATTTTCCTTTTCAAAACGACTACCTGCTCTAAAAAAAAAACCTAAATGGGCGACGGAACTGGGTTTATGCAAGTACACAAGTCTCAATCCACTGTCAAACGTGATACAAGTTGGTTCCAAAGTTTAAGGATTTATACGATATGATTTCCATACATTTTTTACTTTCTCGAAAACGATTCTATCGTGAAGACGAGACGGGCGACCTTGCCAAAACTCAAACTGATGGGGAGCAATACCATAACCACCCCAAAATGGTGGACGTTCAACTTGCTCTGGAAAGCGTGCATTCAAAGCACTTAATTTATCTTCTAATTCCTCCCTAGAACCAAGTATTCTTGATTGGTCAGAAGCCCATGCACCTATTTGACTCGAACGTGGTCGAGATTTAAAGTAGGCATCACTTTCATGTAATGCTATTTTTGAAGCAACGCCGTGTATTCTTATTTGCCTTTGTAATCCTGGCCAAAAAAACAAAAGACTCACGTTTCCTGATTTCTCAATGTCCTTAGCCTTATCACTTTCATAATTGGTATAAAATACAAACGACTTGTTCTTTAATTCTTTGAGATAAACAATGCGACTGGACGGCTGTTGCGTTTCTTTATTTGTTGTGGAAAGGGCGAAAGCGTTGGGTTCGGGTTGTTGTGATGAACAAGCTTTATCAAACCAATCTTGAAAGGCCTCAAATGGATTTTTCGCAAAAGCCTCATTCAATGCATTCAGCGCGAAATCCTTATGGTCATCACGAAGTCGGTCTAAATGCTCACTCATTTGCTTCTAATTCATCAACAGGCTTTGCTTCATTCTCTGCAACAAAATCAGTATTTGGCGTCATTCCTTTAACCGAAGATTCCTTAGATGGCTCAACACGTTTCTCATCTTCCTTTGGATAAAACACTTCAATAATGGGTGATTCCGCGACGGAAATCACTTTATAATCCACCATAAGATTTGACATGTTCTCAGCTAGATTATCATACGCTTCCGCAACAGTTCCTGCCTCCACTAGAATCAGCTGAGTGATTTTTTTACTCTTTCCGCCATCTGCATCTGCACTTTCATAACAGATCTTGCATTTGTACCAAAGGTTACTTCCATCAAAAGGGAAAATTTCTTGAATATCCGTTCTAGCAATTCCCGTAACTAAGAATTCTCCACGAATAGTCGTTCCAAGTTCCTCATAGATTCTTGCCTCCGCATCTGTAAAGGTCATACCTGATAACATGTATGGCTCTGTTACTCTTTTGAGCGTTCCATCTTCTAGCTGTTTTGTGTATTTTAATTTAACGGTAAACCAATTGATCATAACTAAATTTTGAGACCACAAAGATAGTTACGAAGTGGCCCAAAACCTAATAAGGTTTAATATTATTCTCCTGCACTAAAACCAAAAGGCAAGAGATCAATCACACTGTTTATAATAAGTGTTCTACTGTCCTGATTGACAATAATAATTCGGATCTTATTATTTTGACGATTTTCTGTTTCGAGCATCACTTGCCTGCAAGCACCACATGGAGATAACATTTTTTTAACCGGAATCAAATCGCCCTTAGCAACGATACACATGGTTTGCACAGTCTGTTTCGGATAGTTGGCTCCAACATGAAATAATGCTACGCGTTCTGCACAGAGACCAGAAGGGTATGCAGAATTTTCTTGATTACTTCCCGTGATAATGGCGTCATTATCTAATCGAACGGCTGTACCGACTCGGAAATTACTATACGGTGCGTATGCAGACTCCATTGCTTCATAAGCACGATCTACGAGAATTTGATCTGCAACTGGCAGTTCCTTCCAGTTCGCAAGAAACTCGTACGAAAAAGAGTGATCATATTTCATAACCTTAAATACGTAAATTTTTCCCTAAGGTTACAAGGAATTAGCAGCATGATTTGTATGTAAAACATTGAATTTTGATTATCTTCGTGGCTTCAAAAATATAAGAATGCAAGAATTAAAAGATAAAGTAAGTTACGCAGTAGGATTAAGTATTGCTGAAAGTTTAAAAAGCCAACAACTAGACGGGTTAAACCTAGATTTATTAAAAGATGGAATTCAGGACATCTTCGAACAAAGAGAGTTGAAAATAAATCCACAAGAAGCTAATGGTTTGATTCAATCCTATTTGGAAGAGGCGAATTCAGCAGCCTTTGGAGAAAATAAAGAAAACGGAATCGCTTTTTTAGAGGAAAACAAAAATAAAGACGGTATATCATCGACTGAAAGTGGTCTACAATATGAAATTATACAAGAGGGCACAGGAAACAAACCAAGTGCGACTGATACAGTAACTGTTCATTACCACGGAACACTTATTGATGGTACTGTTTTTGACAGCTCAACAGAAAGAGGAACACCAGCAAGTTTTGGTGTGAACCAAGTTATTCCAGGGTGGACCGAAGCACTTCAACTAATGTCTGTTGGATCAAAATTTAGACTTTACATTCCTCAAGAACTAGCCTATGGCGCTAATCCACACCCAGGTGGACCTATTCAACCATATAGCGCATTGATTTTTGACGTAGAATTGATTGAAATCAAATGAAAAAACTAATTGTTTTATTCTCGGGTGTTTTTCTATTAGGATGCGGCAGTGATGCGACTGTATCCAGTCAGCAAGTCGTTTCCAAAACAATGACTGACATCAGTTACAACGAGAGTCAGGTGAAATTAAGTTCTGAAACTGACAGTATTTCATACATACTTGGCCTTGAAATGTCAAAGCCGTTTCTACAAGATTCTGTTTTCTCAAACCTAAATAGAGATTTAGTTTCACAAGGTTTTGCAGAAGGAACCGAGGCTTATTCATTTGATTCATGCCAACAGGTCGTTCAGTCCTATGTATCTTCGCAAGATTTAAGAAAAGACAAAGCGTTTGCCGAACAATGCGCTATTAGCATGGGTCGCATCCAAAAAAGTGGAATTGTTAAAACCTTCTCAGACATGGGTGCTATGGATATTTTAAACCTCAGCGTCGTCACAAATGGTTTTAAGGATGGTCTCAGTTTGAAAAATGTATTTAAGGATGATTCATCGAGCGTTAATATCCTCTTTGCAGAACTTCGTACTAAAATGGACGCTAAATACAAAGCATCAATTGAATCTACAGAAAAAGAAGGCCTTAATTTCCTAAAGCAGAATAAAAGCAAAAAAGGAGTTAAAACAACTCTTTCAGGGCTTCAGTACAAAGTAATCAGAAAAGGAAAAGGAATGAATCCGTCGGCGAGTTCGCGCGTTCGTGTAAATTATAAAGGCTCATTGCTATCCGGAGAAATATTCGACAGTTCATATGAGCGGGGTACACCAACTGAATTTGGATTGAATCAAGTCATTCCTGGATGGACTGAAGGAATTCAACTTATGAAACCAGGTAGTAAATTTGTATTCTACATTCCACAAGAATTAGCCTATGGCTCAAACCCAGATCCAAGGAGCGGTATAAAACCATATAGTCTTCTTATATTTGAAGTAGAACTTTTGGAAATACTAAACCCATGATAAAACTCATTTCTGCGCTTTCGATACTCTGCCTTCTGTTTAGCTGTAATGAACAGATTGAATTGAGTGGAGACTTTAAAGAAACTGCCGTCGTATATGGCCTCATAGATCACAGTGATTCAATGCACTATGTTAAGATTACCCGTGCTTTTATTGGCCCTGGAAATGCAGTCGAAATAGCACAAATTGAGGACTCGAGCTACTTTAATGCGGTATATGCCACAATTGAAGAGTTTCAGTCAGGCGAAAACACAGCATCGAGAACATGGGTATTGAAGGATACAGTAATTGAGAACAAAGACACGAATGGTGTCTTTTTTGCACCAACCCAAAGGGTTTACTATTTTAAGACTTTACCAACGACTTTATCCAGTTCTGGAGCCTTTGGAACTATACAAACTTCTCCCGACCCACAAATGACCTCTTTAAACCCTGATGCACAATACAAACTGACTGCTGTGATTAATGATGGATTATTTACCGTTTCAGCAACTACGGGTCTTGTAAATGGTATTACAACAAATGCCACGTCTCAAAATTTCACTTTCAAATTTGCATCTAACCCAGGAGAATATAAGGCTCAAGCTGTTACAATTTCAAATACAGGAAACGCGCATGTTGTCAATGCTCAAATTGGAGTTCGTATTGCTGAATACATCGGTGAAGAGGCTGAAACCAAAACCATAGATTGGTCTGTTGGTGAAAATGACGTCATGCCAAATTCCAATGTCACTTTTTCGGCACAGGGTGAAACATTCTATAATCTTGTCAATGATAATGTTACAAATGATGCGCTTATTGACCAACGTAATTTTTTAGGATTTGAAATTACAGTTACAGGTGGATCCGAGGATTTATTTAATTATATCACTGTGAATCAACCCTCAAGTTCCTTAGCCCAAACCAAACCAACCTATACCAATCTCGAAGTTTCAAATGATTACAGGGTCATTGGTATTTTCTCTTCGATTCAAACCATAAAAACATACAGACCGTTTTATATTTCACCCCAACAGGCTTTTATTCGTGCAATCGATAAAAAAAGTACGCAAGAGCTCTGCGAGGGTCCAATTACAGGTCTATTGCAATTTTGCTCGAAGCATCCAGCAGATAATGTTGTTGGAAACGAAGAGAGCTTCGCATGTGATTAACAAACAAATGCACTTTTAATGTCTAATCGGCGTACACTATTTGCTGATGTGATATTGCCCGTTCCCATACACAGGGCTTTCACGTACAGAATACCATTCGAAATGAATGATGATGTTTCCGTTGGTTTGAGGGTAATTGTTCCGTTCGGGAAAAATAAACTATATACAGCGATTGTTGTCAATGTTCATGAAAACATACCCGCTAACTATCAATCAAAATATATTGAGGCTGTACTCGATCACTCACCAATAGTAACAAGTTTACAACTGCAATTTTGGAAATGGATTGCACAATACTATATTGCAGCCATTGGAGAGGTAATGAATGCAGCACTTCCTGCAAACTTCAAGCTTGGAAGTGAAACGAATATTCAATTGCACCCTGAATTCGATGCGGCTATTGACCGCTTAGATGATAGAAGTAGTGAAATAATAGAATACCTTGAAACAAAAGGCTCCTGCAATCTAAAAGAATTGTCTGAATTTCTCTCAATTAAAACCGTTCAACCGATTATCAAGTCTTTAATCGAGCAAAAAATCTTAATCTCTAAAGAAGAGGTAAGGCAGCGCTATGCGGCAAAAACAGCAATTTGCTATGAGTTAAAATCTGAATTTCAAATAGAACATAATTTAAATATCATTTTAAATGAATTAGAACAAAACTCAAAAAACATCAAGCAATTTGATGCGCTATTAGAAATTATAAAAATCTCGCATGATGAAGAGGGTTATTTTCCTATTGAAAAAAGAATACTTGTTGAAAAAGGAATAAGCGCCTCTGCCCTTTCAACACTTGAGAAAAAAGGAGTTTTGCATGCAGAACGTTTTCAAATAGATCGTATTCATTTAAATAAGGGGAATTTATCTAAGTTCAAAACTTTAACTCAAGCGCAATCTGTTGCACTGGATGAGCTTCATACTGCGATGGAAGCACACAAAGTAACCTTACTCCACGGTGTCACAGGTTCAGGTAAAACAGAACTTTATGTTCAAATCATTCAAGAACAATTAGACCAGGGTAAACAGGTATTATTTCTACTTCCAGAAATCGCGCTTACAACACAGCTTATCAAGCGTTTATCGGCATACTTCGGTGAAAAGATTGGTGTATACCACTCTAAATTCAATCAAAATGAGCGCGTTGAAATTTGGAATAAAGTTCTACAAGATGACCCACATGAGTTTAGAATTATATTAGGTGCAAGATCTTCTGTTTTCCTTCCCTTTCAAAATTTGGGCTTAATCATCGTTGATGAAGAGCACGAAAGTTCCTTTAAACAGTATGATCCTTCGCCAAGATATAATGGAAGAGATGCCGCCATTGTTCTCGGTAGAATGCACAAGGCAAAAGTTGTTTTAGGAACGGCAACTCCGGCACTAGAGACATACACCAATGCAAAACAAGGCAAGTTCGGATTGGTTAGCCTTAAAGAACGCTACAAAGGATTATTAATGCCAGAGGTATGCTTTGCCGACTTGAAAAGAGAACGAAAACTCAAAAGTATGAATTCACATTTCTCCAATTATTTATTGGAAGAAATGGAAAGTGTTTTACAAAAAGGGGAACAAATTATTTTATTCCAGAATAGAAGAGGTTATACCCCACTATGGTCATGTGAAATCTGTAATTGGACACCGAAATGTAACCATTGTGATGTATCCTTGACGTACCACAAATCGGCAAACCTTCTGAAGTGTCACTATTGTGGGTTTTCGACAAACCCGGTTGGGTCATGTCCATCATGTGGAAGCAATCGTCTTAATATGATTGGGTTTGGAACCGAGAAAATTGAGGATGAACTTGGAATTATATTCCCTAACCGGGTTGTAAAAAGACTTGACCTTGATACGACACGATCCAAGAATGCTTACGAAAAAATTTTAACTGACTTTGACAAAGGGCTAATCGATATACTTATCGGTACTCAAATGGTGACCAAAGGTCTCGATTTTGATAATGTCTATTTAGTTGGAATTCTAGATGCAGACATGTTGTTAAACCGTCCAGACTTCAGAGCCTATGAACGCTCATATCAACTTATGTCTCAAGTTGCTGGACGAGCAGGACGGCAGAGTAAACAGGGTAAAGTTATCGTTCAAACTGGTGATCCAGACCATTGGGTTCTTCAACTCGTAGGAAAACATGATTATGAACAGTTTTATGATAGTGAAATAATTGAACGTAAAAACTATCATTACCCTCCCTTTTACAAGCTGATTGCCATAACGTTAAAACACGAAAACCTACATGCATTAGATGGTGCCGCTGAACACCTTGCAGAATTGTTAAAAATAGTATTCAAAGAAAGAGTAATAGGTCCCGAATATCCCATTGTTCAAAAGATCCGAAACAAATATCTAAAAAATGTCAAGATAAAAATTGAAAAGGATGCTCCTGACCTGAAGGTAAAGCAAAAAATAAAAGATATTATTGATACATTCTACACTTCAACAGATCACAAAAAAATTCGCGTAGTAATAGATGTAGACCCTCTGTAATTATCCGAGGTAGGACTTCAAAACTACATTTTTCGAAGTATGCTTTAACCTACGAATTGCTTTTTCTTTAATTTGTCTTACACGCTCTCTCGTGAGATCAAAACGGTCACCGATTTCTTCTAAAGAAAGTGGCATTTTACCCTCTAATCCATAAAACATACTTACAACTTGACTTTCACGTGGTGTTAATGTCTTGAGAGATTGTCTAATATCACTTCGTAGAGACTCTAAAACCAAATTCGATTCTGGGCTAGGAAGAGAATCTTTACTACCCATAACATCGTACATACTTGAAGATGAATTATCACCTTCAACTAAAGGTGCATCCATTGAAATATGACGTCCGTTTTGAGACAATGATTGTTTTACTTCTTGCGGCGTACAATCCAAGATTTCAGCTAATTCGTCAGCCGAAGGAGGTCTTTCTAGCTTTTGCTCTAACTCTGAAAACGCTCTGTTAATTTTATTAATATTTCCGATCTTGTTTAGCGGTAACCTCACAATTCTCGCCTGCTCCGCTAGTGCCTGAAGAATAGATTGTCTAATCCACCAAACCGCATAAGAAATGAACTTAAATCCGCGCGTTTCATCAAAGCGTTCAGCAGCTTTTATTAAACCCAAATTACCTTCATTAATTAGATCAGATAGTGTTAATCCTTGATTTTGATATTGTTTCGAGACAGATACCACAAAACGCAGATTGGCTTTAGTTAAGCGCTCAAGCGCTTGACGGTCACCAGTCTTAATTCTTTTCGCTAATTCAACCTCTTCCTCTGCTGATATTAAATCTACCCTTCCAATTTCTTGAAGATACTTATCAAGTGAGGCTGTCTCACGATTTGTGACTTGTTTTGCAATTTTTAGTTGTCTCATATGTTATCGCATTTGTACCTAAGACGATAAAATCTCGGTAAGGTTGGATGTTTTTACTACTTTTTTTAAAAAAGGTTCTAAAAAAATGAAAAAAAATACGTAATGACCTAGAATAAAGCTTACGAAAGTAAATTATCAAGTGTTTGTTTAAAGTTAATTTTTAGAGCCTTAAAGGGAACCTCAGAGTGATTATTACCGAATCTAATAGAATCAAGAGAAGAAAAAAGAATTTGAACTTCTTGCAAACTTTCTTGACTTAAATAATTACCGAGTAGAAGATAAATTTCATTCCTTGATAACTTGAGGGTGTCTTGAGCAAGAACATAAGAGCAATAACTCAGTAAACATTGCTCCATTTTTGATAAGACCAAAGCTGTTTCTAATCCAGGATCCAAAGCAACTTTTAAACTATGGCTCACCACCTGTTTACTGGGGATTGAAAATTCGTTATTTCGTAAAGAGGCTCGATTTTTACGTTTTTTTCTTATTTGTATAAAACCCCATATTCCTGAGATTAAACCAATAATCAAAAAAAACAAAAGTCTAGATTTCACATTCGATGCAGTGTCATCTGTAGTTTTGCTGCTTTTATCTTCTTGATTGTTTTGAGTTGCGGCATTTGAGGTTTCACTACTGTAAGCGCTCAAAGTGTCATTTTGCAAACCAATATTTACAGTTTTAGTATTGGTCTCAATTGAAATATAGGACTCCCCTACAGGATCAAAATAAGAAATCATTGTTGATGGGAATTCTATTTTGTTATTTTTTAAAACTCGCAAAGGATATGTATAAACAACAGACCCTTTATACCCTGAAGCCGAAATTTTATAACTTTTAGTTTCTATTGGATCTGCATATAACTCAATGCCCTCAGGAAGAACAATTGATGGCGCAATTGTATTCTGTAAATTCCCAACACCAGTAATCTTGAGAGTCAAGGAAAGTATTTCGTTGACATTCGCTACTGTGTCTGAAATTGATGAAGTGATTTCAAAACGTCCAACCAAACCGGAAAAACTAGAAGGCTGATTTAATTCTGGTAATGCAAGAACTTCAACACGACTTGGTTTTGAACGAACAACATAATTACCATATCCGGAGAGAACCATCTCAAAGGGTGATATATTCATTGGACCTATTTCTTGAGGGTAAATCACTTTTTCCTCAAATAGAAGCTGTAAATATTGCTGACCCTCAAACTTTTTAGGCTCCCAATCGAGTTCTTTCTTTGGCTTGTAATTAATCGACTCCGTCTTTAGGTCAATGACATAAGGGCTATAATTTCGAATACTCGAAAATTCTTTTTTTGAGTATACACTCGCCTTTAATAAAACGGATTGACCTCGGTAAATTTTATTCTCCGAGCAATTTGTTTCTGCAAAAACAGGAGGCATAGATTTGGAAGGTTCTACTTGACGCTTTTGACCACTTTTTAAATCTCCTTGATTCCCAACATTTACCTTGACTTTTTTGGATAGGTATTTCTTCTTTCTTGACCTAAGCTCTACAGGCCCCAAATTAAATACCCCAGGTGTTTTAAAGAAGCCTGATAGCGTTTGGTAATAAATCGTATTACTTCGCCCGTTAATGTAATCTTGCCGCATCCCACTCATCACGTTCATTCCTGATTGAAATTCATCAGGAAAATTCATTTTAAAATTACTTCCTATGGTTGAGGTCATTTGGACTGTAATGTATTCGCCTACTTGTGGCTGAAGGTTTGATACCTCGAGTCGAACCTTTTGTCCTTGAACGAAAGAACATGTAACTAGAATAAAGCCTAATATGTAAAAGAATCTCCTCATTACCAATCCTTGCTATTATTTGATGATTGTGATCTCTTTTCTTCTAAGCGCCTTTTTGTTTGCGCCTCCTTTCTCAATAAATCATTTAGAATCTGCTTATTCTTTTGGGCTTCAAATGAATATTTTTTTTGAGGTACAGCTTTTTGTTGCTTCTTGTTTTTTTGAATTTGTGACGGTTTACTTGATGATTCCTTCTTTTCACCGTCATTGTTTTTTGCTGCGTTCTTTTTCATTCGAAGCGCATGAGAAAGATTGGATTTTGTTTCAATTCCTGCCCCATTAAGCTTGATACTAGATTTATAATAATTAATTGCCCTTTCAATATCACCTGCTTTTAAGGACGCATTACCCATATTATGATAAATTTCAGATTGATTGATTGGATTTATTGTTCGCTTAATTGCTGATTCATAATGTAACAGTGCCTCCTCGTAGGCGTTCGTTCGATAAGCCGCTTGGGCAAGTTCAAGGCCCAAATGCTCATGATTATTGTCAATAGATGCCGCTTTGTTATAAAGTGTTAATGCATTCTCGAATTCCTCTGTCTTATATGCTTCCTGTGCCTGAGACACGGACTCCAAAAAAGACTGTGCATTCAACGCAGTAGATAGCAAGAGAATAATAATAATAAACCACTTCATCTTCGTTTCGGTATAAAAGGAGGTGCCAGTATATATAATATGAACGCAAATAGCGCCATGATTAACGGTGCTGAGAATAATCTACGTACAATCTTCCAATCCAAATTTCGCAAATCCCTTGAGGTATTCAGGTTAATTTCTGTTAATATTGGATCAGGTGAAGGATAAGGCTCAGTAAGATGAAACCAAATACCTCTGCTTTTTTCTGCAAGACTTTTTACAAGTGAAAGGTTTACCTTTGAAAGAATTACATTTCCTTCGGCGTCTAATCGTATTTTCTTGTTATCTCCTTCTAAAACAGGACCTCCCGATTCTGTACCTATAGCCGAAGCAATTAATTTTATATTTGATTTGGTCAATGAATCGATAAATGTGTCTTGTGTCTCCTGATGGTTTTCACCGTCAGTTAAAAGGAGAATGACATGCTGCTGACCATTACGATTTAAAGAATTCCTCGCATTATCAACTGCGCTACTTATGTTGGTGCCTTGATTGCTAAAATAAGAGGTGTTAACTTCAGAAACCATAATTTTAAAACGATCATAATCTCTGGTTAAAGGAAGTTGAATAATAGAATTTTCAGCAAAAACACACAATCCAATACGTTGACCCGTTAATTTATTGGCCAGTGCCTTTAAAACGTTTTTAGCTGATTCTAATCGGCTTTTATCTTCAATGTCCTTTACATCCATCGATCGAGAAAGATCTAAACAAACCATAATGTCACTGCCCTTTGAAGGTAAATCTTTCTTTTCAAAACCAAGAACAGGGTCGGAAAGAGCTAAAATCACTCCAATAAAACAAAATTTCAACGCCAAAAACTTGACAGCAAAGCGCGTAAGCTGGCCACTAAAACCAATAATCGAATTAGCTTCAGAATAGTTCTTATTCAATTTTTGATAATTTGAGAAGAAGAAATAATAACTCGGGATTAATAACAACAAAAAATACAAAGACCTCGGATTATCAAAACGCAAGCCGTGGGCTCTAAAGGATAGGTAAGCAATAAGAATTCCAAGAGAAAATAGGATGTCAAGGCCAAGAGCAGTCGTTGGGATATTTTTATTTAATTTATTCATACCCCTTGAATAATATTAAATCAGAGATTAATAAAAAAATACCTAAAATTAAAAGTGTAAGTAATAGCTGCCTTGGAATTGGTATAGCTGCCTTCACAGAACCAGAATCTTTAATTCTCTTTTTCTCAATTTTATCAATTTCAGTCAAAACACTTTGTAAAGATTCCGTATTCGTGGCACGAAAATATTTGGCATCGGTAAGTGAAGCAATATTCTTCAGAACTGTCTCATCAATTTCAACTGGAGTAAAAACAGAGCCCATGCCAAAAGGTGTATTATTAGGCATTGGTGCTAGACCATTTGTGCCCACACCGATGGTGTATACGCGAATCTTTTCGCCCTTTGCAAGGCCAGCTGCATCCTCGGGAGATAGTTCTCCACTATTATTTGTACCATCTGTGAGAAGAATGATTGCTTTGGATTCAGTACTGTCTCCTTTCAGTTGAGCTACAGCAGTACCTAAACCAATACCAATTGCTGTTCCCGGCACCAAGTCCTCTCCATTTGATTTTCTTAATTGAGAAAGCAAAAGATCATGATCAGCAGTTCTAGGGCATACTGTGTATGCTTCTCCAGCATACGTAATTAATCCGATACGGTCACCATTACGACTATTCACAAAACTTTCTATTACTTTCTTAGCCGCAGTTATTCGATTAGGTTTAAGATCCATGGCTTGCATGGATTCAGATACATCAAGAACAAATAGAATCTCAATACCATTCCCATATTTGGGGCTGTTGTCTGTATTATCCCAAGAAAATGGTCTTGAAATAGAAAATACCAAAAGTATAAAAGTGATAAGCTTCAAAAACAACAGTATCAACCTAAACCCTCGCACGAATTTAGATTCAGTTTTTTGTTGAAAACTAGAGGATTGAGTATACTTGAAACCAAATGAAATTCGATTTTCCCTCTGATATAAAAAGATTCCTATAAATGGTGTTAAGATCAATAGGTACAACCAATTTGGTGCAAGAAAATCGTAACCCAATAAAAGCACCAAATCAATCATCAATTTGATCTTTAATGTGAATAGTCAACTGAATAACCTTTAACGCCTTTTCTTGTAATTGAAGAATAGAAACCTCATCAATATTGGAGTCTGCAAATTTAATGTAATCAGAAGCTCTCAAAAGCTCAATTATCTGCTCTTTTACATGCAAATCAATAGAAAGATGATCTAATAAAAGTACAGATTGTGTTGTTGTTTTCTCAAGAAATGAAACATGGTATCTTTTGGTTAGATAATCTCTCAGTATGAAAGAAAATCGAACGAAATGCTCTTGGATTTTATTCTCTTTCCATAACGCTTCATTAAACAATTTATTAAGCGCATTAATGGCTTTATCCTCAATGGGAACAATGATTGCTAACTCTTTTTTAGTTCGTTTGAATTTTCGATAAAGTAAAAAAGTAATGAGTGCGATAACAATTAAACCTAAAACATAGAATGCATACATGCGATCAGAAGTAGCTTTCTTCTTAGGCCATTTATGGAAAGTTTCTTTGATATCATAAATTTCAGCACCTTCCCTTTCTTGGTAATATGAAACTTTTATATAGGCTTGTTGTGAGGAAACACTTTGGTCTCCTATCTTATAATCAAAACCAACCAATGCCAGTTCACAGGAGTCCCAAGCTATAATTTTGAAGGTTCTTTGGGCATAATACGTTCCCTGCTTTGTGTATGTGCTATCTTCAATGGAAATGATTTCTAAATAATCGCAAGGCTTATTGTTAAAAGCCGAATCTGCAGAAAGAAAATTAGCAGGATAACACTCGAACTGTTGAATAGGACTCGGGAATGTTTTTTGATCTTGAGCAGAGCAGATTATAGAAAATGCATCCCCTACTAGAGGATTGGCGTTCGAGATAAAAACATTAATTGTTTTTTGGGCAATAGTATTTGCGCTAAAAAGAAGCAATATGACCAAATAATAAAATCTCATCTTATCAAGCCATTTAATTTCTTAAAAACATCTTCTTTCGTTGACATATCGAGATAATGTATTTTGGATTTTCTACATGCACTTCTCCAAAACGAATTATTCACCAGATGTTCCTTTTCATACTGCATTCTGTCGCGCTTGGAAAACCCATTATACCATGTTGACGTTCCATTTTCACTATGAATAAGTTTATAGAATCCGAATTTTGGCATTCTAAATTCAGATTTATCGTTGACTTTCAATACATAAACACGGTTGTTCTTTTTCGTTTTAACAAGGGCATCCATCTGCAGTTCTGAAGACTCGAAATGAAAATCACTTAAAATAAACAAACGGAATTTTTTTAACTGCGCTGAACGAAGATAACTGAGTGCACTAGATAAATTAGATGCCTCCTTCTGACTTTCCCAATGGATGAGCCTTGAAGCAATCATCCAAATATTCTTCATTCCAACCTTTGGCTCAAAATAACACTCCACTTGATCTGAAAAAAAAATAGCACCGACCCTGTCTTTATTCATAGCACACGAAAAACCAATTGTGGCGAATAACTCCGTGACGACATCCTTTTTTGTCCTATTATTCTCGCCAAAATCCAAAGATTTAGATACATCGATCATTAGCATATTCACTTGCTCTCTTTCCTCCTCAAATACCTTCACATGAGGATGGTTATATCTCGCGGTAACATTCCAATCAATAAACCGCGTTTCATCTCCGAATTGATATTCACGCACCTCGCTAAAGCTCATCCCAAAACCTTTAAACGAACTAGACACCTCGCCCAATCGCTTATGGTTAGACAATTTTTGCGTTTGAAACTGAATACAACGCACAGAACGTATTAGCGCTTTTAAATTCAAGGAACTTCGACGTATTGTATGATCTTCTCAATGATATCGTCTGCTGTTACAGCATCCATTTCCGCCTCATAGGAGATTCCTATTCTGTGGTTTAGCACAGAAACGGCCATAAATTTAACATCTTCAGGGATAACAAACGCACGACCTTCCATAAATGCCCTTGCCTTTGCAACAAGGGCTAGACTGATTCCTCCTCTCGGCGATGCACCGAAGGTAAGATACGTTTTTAATGGCTCTAGCGCCTTTAATTTCGGAGAACGTGTTTGGTGAATAATATCTACAATATATTTTTCAATTTTCTCATCTAAATAAACCTGTTTAACAAGTGTCTTTAAACGGAGAACATCTTTTTTAGAAAGGATTTTCTGTAATGGCTTAAGCGATTCGGATTGTACTTGAGATCGAATAATTTCTTGCTCCTCCTCTTGCGAGGGATAACCCACCTTCAATTTCATTAAAAATCTGTCCTTTTGGGCTTCAGGTAATACATAGGTGCCTTCTTGCTCGATTGGATTTTGAGTCGCCATCACTAAAAATGGTTCGGGCAACTTAAATGTTTTTTCACCTATGGTCACTTGACCTTCTTGCATGGCCTCTAACAAGGCACTCTGCACCTTCGCTGGTGCTCTATTAATTTCATCTGCCAATAAAAACGAAGAGAAAATAGGTCCTTTTCGCACTGTAAACGCATCTGATTTTTGTTGGTAAATCATTGTACCTGTCACATCTGCGGGCAACAGATCTGGAGTAAATTGAATACGACCAAAATCTAAATCCATCGTCTCAGAAAGTGAACGAACTGCAAGCGTTTTTGCAAGTCCAGGCATACCTTCTAATAAGACATGACCCTCTGTGAGAAGCGCAATGATAAGTCCGTCGACCATGGCAGCTTGCCCGATTACTACATTTGCAACTTCAGACCTAAGCTGATCTAATAAGATTTTTTCTAAAGCGATTTCAGTATTCAATTTTCGCAAATGTTCTGAAGTATTACTTATTTCTTTATCCTCTGTCTGGGTTGGTTTACTCATAGGTCTCTTTTTGAATAACAAAAATCAGAAACATTGAATTTTATGAATTGTATTTCATGTTAATTCTTGTTAATCTTGTGTACGTGAAATCACAAAAAAATAGAAAATGTTTAGAGTGCGAAACACTTCTTTTAGGTCGTAAAGATCAAAAGTTCTGTGCTGACTACTGCCGAAACACCTATAACAATCGATTAAATGAGGATGTAAATTCTACAGTTCGTAAGATCAATAGCATTCTAAGAAAGAATAGAAGAATTCTTGCACAATTGAATCCAAAAGGTAAAAAAACCGTTCACCTAATTGAACTCGCTGAATTAGGTTTTAATTTTCACTATTAAACCAATAGTTATAGCACGAAAAATGGACACCAATACTTCTTTTGCTATGACATGGGGTATCGTGCAGTTGAAAAACAAGGGTTTCTGTTAGTCCATAAGCAAGAATATGTTTCTTAAATAGAGAATACCTTTAGTATGATTTTTAAAGATGAAGTTTATCGAGGTGCAAATGGTAAAGAAAGTTTAATTGATCTTGAAATTCCCAAAAAATTTAATGGCGAAATCATTATTTTCTTACACGGTTTCATGGGGTTCAAAGATTGGGGCGCATGGCATCTTGTACAAGCACACTTTACAAATGAGGGCTTTGGATTTTGTAAATTTAATACGACTCACAATGGCGGCACAATAATGAATGGCATTGACTTCTCTGATTTAGATGCCTTTAAAAAAAATACATATACCAAAGAAATTGAAGATGTCAAATGTGCGATTGAATGGATTAACGCCAAAGTATCGAAATGGAATGGGCATCTAATTGGTCATTCAAAAGGCGGTGCTGTAGCTCTAATCGCTGGTAAAAAGTTAAAATCAATCGCTTCTGTTGCCACATGGGCTGCCATTGCATCTATTGGAGAGCGATTTCCAAACAAATTACAACTCGAAGAATGGAAAAAAAATGGTGTTCGCCATATAAAAAACGGCAGAACACACCAAGAACTCCCTCAAAGTATTGACTTGTATAATGATTATAAAAAAAATGAAAAAGCGTATAATCTACAGGATTTATGTCTTAATTACGTTAAACCGGTGTTTATTGCTCACGGTGAAGACGACCACGCTGTACCTATAGAAAATGGACAAAGACTCGCGATTTGGACTCAGCAAAGTCTCCATACCATTTCAAATGCTAACCATGTATTTCAAAGTAAACATCCATGGACAGCACCAACATTACCCCCAGAACTAAGGAAACTTTGTAATAAAACAATAGAATTCATAAGATCTTTGGCCCAACAATAGAAATCACCCTTTTTTAGGTATTTCAGTTTCATCTTTTTTCTTTTTCTTTTGCATGTGGCTTAATTGCTTTTATTTTTGTCTTTTACTTGTACAATATGAATGTTAAAATAATTTATGGCTCTGATACGGGTAATACAGATTATGTAATTGAAACCTACATGCTTAATGAGCTTGAAATTCATTTTAACCATGTCGCCCACTTAAACATTTATAATATTCAAGAAAATGATTGGGATGATGAAGCACTCTTTATTATTGGCATACCAACATGGTATGATGGGGAACTTCAAAGTGATTGGGATACCTACTTTGAAGAATTCAAACAGCTTAATTTTAAAGGCAAAACTTTTGCCATATTTGGACTTGGAGATCAAATTGGCTACGGAGAATACTTCGTTGATGGAATTGGGATTTTAGCAGAGGTTATCCTCAATAATGGTGGTAATATTATTGGACTTTGGCCTACCGATCAATATGAATTCTCAGCTTCCAAGGCACTTGCAGATGCAAATCACTTCTATGGATTGGCTATCGACGAAGATAATGAGGACGATCAAACCTATGATAGGGTCAAATCTTGGGTGGAGCTTCTATACAATACTTGTTTTCCTGGAACTTAAATTCTAAATTTTTGTCAAAAAAAAAGCCCGGATAAACCGGACTTTTTCTGGGTGGAAGATGGGTCTCGAACCCACGACCCTCGGTACCACAAACCGATGCTCTAACCAACTGAGCTACAACCACCATTTAGTGGCGACAAATATAATAAATTCTTGTCATAAAAATTAATCAAAATAAATGCGGTTGAAAATCGTTATGGTCTTAACTTTACCAACTTGAAGACAAATAGCCTTATTTTATTTTTATTACTTGCATTTTATCAGCATGCCCAAATCAATACCTTAGAAGGTTTCTGTATTGACACTAAGGGTAAACCTATTGAGAATGTGTTCATTAGAAGCAAAACTCAACCAGTGCAAAGTACCTATTCCGATAAGACTGGAATGTATACCTTCAATTTAAGTATAGGTGATACTGTAGAACTTGTATATCAGGCAAATGAAATAATTAAAAAGAAAAATATTTTTATTGACAAAAATATGCGCAGATTTCCTGATGTTAGCTTCTCTATTCAGCAGCAGGAAGGTGTAGATGTCATACAAGACCGTGAAACGCCTTTTGAACTGGAAACCTTACCGATCATTGATGCCCAAAGAATTACAGGAAGTGTAGAAAAAGGTTTGGTCCTAACTACAGCGGCAACATCAAATAATGAATTGACCTCCAATTACAATGTACGCGGTGGGAATTATGATGAAAATCTTGTTTATGTAAATGGCTTCTTAGTTTACAGGCCCTTTCTTACAAGAAGTGGTCAACAAGAGGGAATGAGTTTTATTCATTCAGCTCTCGTTAAATCGGTACGTTTCTCTGCAGGTGGCTTTGACGCACAATATGGAGACAAGTTAAGTTCAGTACTCGATATCTCATACAAAGACCCAAATGCTTTCAAAGCATCTGCAATGATATCGCTTTTAGGGATTGAAGCACATGCTGAACAAAAAATAAATGATCGTTTCAGCTATATTGCTGGTGCACGTTATCGCTCGAATGGTTATTTTTTGAACTCATTACCAACAAAAGGAGCATATAATCCCGTCTTCGCTGATGGTCAAATAGCGACAAAAACCAAAATTTCTGAAACTTTAAGTTTTAATACGCTTTTACATTATTCCTCAAATAATTATCGCTTCAGTCCCCAAACATCCCAAACAGACTTTGGAACAGCAAATGAAGCTTATTCTTTTACAATCTATTTTGATGGACAAGAACAAACAAAATTTCAAACAATGATGGGTGGTCTCTCCTTGAACTGGGAACCAAGTGACAAAACAAAACTAGATCTTTATGCTACGGCCTTTCAAACTTCAGAAAGAGAATATTTTGACATTCAAGGTCAATACTATATAAATGAACTTGAAACAGATCCTTCCAAGGAGGAGTTTGGAGATTCTATTGCAGTATTAGGAATAGGTACATTCCTAAACCATGCAAGAAACAAACTAGATGCGACAATTATAAATATCTACCATAACGGAGAGCAAGTTTTCTATAATGGATTTATTGATAAGAATCGAGAGAAATATAGAAATAGAACTTTGAAGTGGGGGCTTTCTTTTCAAGCTGATGAGTTTAATGATGTTTTAAGTGAATGGCGACTAATTGACTCTGCTGGTTATAGCATCCCTCAAGAAAATCCAAATGAAATAGAACTTTTCGAAACTATAAAAAGTGATCTTTCATTAAGCAATCAAAGATACACTGGATTTATACAGCTAAATTCCATTTGGGCTAAAACCAAAAAGAATGTACTCATCAAACGGGCGTATAAAACAGGTCCTCACGGTGAAAAAGAAAAAAAATGGTTAAGTGATACTGTTAAGGAATCAAGTGCTAAATTGGCATTAAGACTCGGGACAAGAGGTGGATATACAACCATAAATAACGAGCTTTACCTGACCCCAAGAGTTGCACTTGTATATTACCCGAGTGCTTTTGTAGTGCAAAACAATCGACTGAAAAAACGAAATATATCCTATCGCCTATCTTCAGGAATGTATTATCAACCTCCATTTTACCGAGAATTCAGATTTTTCGATGGTACCCTAAGAACAAATGTCCAATCTCAAAAATCAGTACATGTTGTTGCTGGAACAGATTTTTATTTCAACATGTGGCAACGTGAACTTCCTTTTAAGTTCAGTGGTGAAATCTATTATAAATACCTCTGGGATGTGAACCCTTATCAAATAGAGAATGTGAGAACACGATATTATGCTGAAAATAATGCTGTAGCATTTGCATATGGTTTAGACGTAAATGTACACGGTGAATTCGTTGAAGGAATAGAATCTTTCTTCAAACTAGGTTTACTCTCAACAAAAGAGGATATTCTTGATGATCAATACACTGAGTATTATAATGAATCTGGAGAGCGTATTATTTTTGGTTTCAGTGATGATCAAGTGGTAGTAGATAGCGCTGTTATTTATCCAGGCTTCATACCAAGACCAACGGATCAACTTTTTAATTTCGGTGCACTTGTTCAGGATCAGATGCCAGGTCTTGAAAGCTTTACGGTTCAAATGGGTATGCAGTTTGGGACGAGACTCCCCTACGGACCGCCAGACCCCACGAGGTATAAGGATACATTAAGAATGAAGTCATACTTTCGTGTTGATTTGGGTATGTCTTACGATTTTCTTGGTAAGGCAAGTAAAAATTCATTCTGGAAAAAGAATTTCAGTCAAGCGCTTTTATCTTTGGAAATCTTTAATCTTCTCGGAATAAATAATGTACTTTCTAAGCAATGGATTCAAGATGTCGGAGGACGTTATTACAGCATACCAAACTACCTTACACAGAGAAGATTCAACCTGAAAATGATCGTTAGGTTTTAGCCGTTGTTGTTTGGTGCAAACAAGAACCTATTCGGGGATACAATATTCATTTTAACAGCATACATAACTATTCCTGCGGTGTTTTTAACACCGAGTTTAGACATGATATTTTTACGGTGCGTATTCACAGTATGGTTACTCAAAAATAAAAGCTCTGCAATTTTACTATTCGTATTTCCTTCAGCAACTAACTTGATAATTTCATTCTCGCGCTCACTCAGGATTACAGCCTCACAAGTGAAAGAATCAAAGTCTAAATCATTCACATCGATCTCAGCTTTGTGAATCGTTTCTAGAATTTGACCACAGAAAAATTTATTGCCTCTTTTTGTTTCTATAACTGCATTTACAATTTCGGCTAGGTCACAGTCTTTTTTAACGTAGCTATTCACCCCCAAACGCAAAGCATCAACTAGAATTTGGGCATTCTGTTCAGGTGTTATGGCTATAAAACGAATAGACGCATTAATATTTTGAACCTTGGATATGATGTCAATATCGAAACCTTCGGACGTGAAATCAATAAGAATTATCGAGGTTTCAAAAGCCTGAATTTGCTCTAAAAGCTCGTTATTATTGGTTACTTCACCAACAATTGGCATCTGCGTTTGAGTAGCAATAATTGAACGCAAACCTGCACGAACTAGGTCATTACTATCAGCAAGAATGATTCCCATCTTATTTAGATTAATTCTAAACAAAAATACATAACACAATTGAAAACCCTATTTTTTTTCAAAAAAAAATCGAAATATATTTTGTTAATAAATTAAACGCATAGATATCCTTACATTTGAGCACCATGAGGACAGAGGTAGGAACAGATATTGAAAAAGCAAAACATCTTTTAGATAATGCACTGATTGTAGCTATTCCAACAGAAACAGTCTATGGTCTTGCGGCTAACGGAAGGAATTGCGAGGCCATTGCGAAGATTTATACTGCAAAAAAAAGACCCCTATCGAACCCTTTGATTCTTCATTATAAGGATGCGCAGAGCGCATTTGATGATGTGTTAAATGTTCCTGAAAATGCAAAGATACTCGCTACGAAATTTTGGCCTGGTCCACTTACAATGCTTTTAGAAAAAAAAGCTATTGTTCCTGATGAAGTAACAGCAGGAAAACCGCGCGTTGCCATTCGTGTTCCCGCCCATGAGACATGTCATGGACTCCTCAAACTACTTTCTTATCCGATAGCAGCGCCAAGCGCCAATCTTTATGGAAGGATTTCTCCGACATCTGCAGATCATGTCAAAGAACAACTCAATAATAGGATTTCCTATATTTTAGATGGAGGTAATTGTTCAAAAGGAATAGAATCAACCATAATTGGATTTGAAAAGGATAAAATCCTTGTCTACAGATTGGGCAGTACAACTTTAGAGGAAATAACGAAAGCTACAAGAACAAGCGTGGAGATGGTTAAAGAAAGTTCCCAATTGGAAAAAACGCCTGAAACAAGTGGGATGGTAAAACATCACTATGCTCCTAATACTCCTATGTTTTCTCTTGACGATTTGAACAAATTGGATGATTTATCAAATTGTGGTTTTATAGGCTTTGATTCGATCAATTCCAATTTCAACACTGCACATCAATTTATTCTTAGTAATAATGGGGACCTTGATAATGCAGCAAGTGAACTCTATCGTTCTTTTCATGTAATGGATGCTAGAGAATTTGAGCGTTTATTTATAGAATGGCTTCCCGAAAAAGGAATTGGAAGGGCTATAAACGACAGAATCAAAAGAGCAATACAAAAAACCAAGACATAAAAAAAGCCCTTGAAAAAAGGGCTTCGAATACGTATGATAAAATAAATTTATTTCATGTGACGACCGTGACGGTTCTTGAATTTATCAATTCTACCTGCGGTATCAACAAACTGAGCAACACCAGTAAAGAACGGGTGAGACTTGTGAGATATATCTAGTTTAACTAATGGATAATCCTTTCCGTCTTCCCATTGAATCGTCTCCTTAGTCGGAGCGCAAGAAGGACATACAAATGCATAATCGTTTGACATGTCTTTAAAGACTACAAGTCTATAATCGTCTGGGTGAATTTCTTTTTTCATAATGGAAGTTTCAAAATGGTTTGCAAAAATATGAATTTCTTTTCTAATAATACCAAAGTTCTGTGATTAAATATTTCAGAATTACTTTAAACATTCACAAGGTGATAAGTCTTTTGATTTTCGAAGAAACCTAAATGTTCATTTATTATTTTTGATAAAACGTGGGATGAAATTTGAAACACCTGTTCCTTTAGAGAAAATCACAGACCAAATAAATGCTGTTTTTATTCAACCTGAAAACCACATGGTGCTGGGTAAAAGTGAATTAAATGTTGAAGAAAATAGCGACTTGATATTTGTTGACCATCCCAAGTACTTTGAGAAAGCTTTGCACTCGAAAGCCAGTACGATAATAATTAATGCTAGAATTGAGTTACTTGAGTGGAAAACGATCATTTCATCGGACAGACCTTTTGAAGATTACAACCAACTTTGCAAAACTTATTTTCCGAAAAAAACACGGAACACCAATATTAATCAGAATATTCATCCGACACCACGCATTGGGAATAAAGTATCGCTTGGGAGTAATGTTAAGATCAGTTCTGATTCACAAATACTGCCAAGTACTGTAATTTCGAATAATGATCAAATCGGATCAACTGTAATTATTGGCCCAAATACAGTAATTAGTCATGACTCATTCTACTACAATTCCTCAAGTTCAAAACATAGCTTAATGCATACTAAGGGCGGAGTAATTATTTATGATCTTGAAGAAATCGGAGCCAATTCAACGCTTGATACCGTTGTCTCGTCAGAAACTGTTACTAGATCAGGAGTCAAAATCGATAAACTTGTACAAATTGAATTCGGTACGACAATCGGAAAATATTGCATTATTGCCGCTTCTTCAGCTATTTCAGGTTGTATTACCATACAAAATCATGTTACAATCTGGGGACAAGTGGAGGGTGTAATTAAAGTCACTATTCAAGATGATGTCGTTGTACTCGGGCAGTCAGGAGTATCTAAAAATATTGAGGAATGAAAAACATACTTCGGCACAACATGTATAGAGTCCAAACAAAAATTCAGAGAATTAGCCACTCTCAGAAATCCAACTAAGTATAGCGAACGATAGATATGTACACGACAAGAGAACAAGATTTAGTATATCAAAATGAAGTCAAAGAAATCAAGCTAGGCTCTCTGTTAGAAATAACCAATGCTATTAATGAAAATGCACCCGTAAAGCATTTAATGAAAATTTTCACATTTATATTAAAAGAGCAATTGGGCTTCTCTAAATTTATTCTTCTTATGCATCAAAAACAATGGGGAAATCCGGTTAAAATTGGTTTTAAAGGAAAAATAGATCTTGAAGCAATAGATGAGGAATTCAGCAGGTTCAAAGAAATGACAGTGATAGAATCTTCTCAGTCGATAATTCTACATCAATTTCAAGTTATTATTCCCGTCTTTCATAGCGAAAAGCCACTTGCTTTTCTGCTGTTATCAAGTAACCTTGATAGTGAAACAGAAACAAGCTATTTTTCCTTTGTTCAGACACTAACAAATATTATTGCAGTAGCTGTGGAAAATAAAAGATTGGGCGAGCAAACCATTATTAAAGAACGTATATCCAAAGAATTAGAGGTGGCTTCTGAAATGCAAAAACTTCTTTTCCCTTCGGATTTACCTTCAAATAAAAAAATGGATCTCAATGCTAAATATATACCGAGACATGCTGTAGGAGGAGATTATTACGACTTTATACCGCTTGGGGATGACGAATATATTATTTGTATTGCAGATGTTTCAGGAAAAGGAGTTAGTGCCGCACTATTAATGGCTAATTTTCAAGCCACAATTAGAACGCTATTCAAATACCAGAGGTTTGAGATGCCCTTCCTCATTGAGGAGCTGAATAAAAAAGTTATGCGAAGTGCTAAAGGAGAAAAGTTCATTACATTCTTTATTGCACATTACAATGCACATACACGACATATGAAATATGTTAATGCTGGTCACAATCATCCTTTTGTTCTGCACGGTAGAAAAATATTTATGCTAGACAAAGGATGTATAGGACTCGGCATGCTTGACGAGATACCAAAGATTAACGTTGGATCGATTAAACTCAGCCCTAACTCAACATTCGTTCTATACACAGATGGTCTTATTGAACTCGAAAATAATGAAGGAACACTTTTTGGGGTAAATCAGCTTGTCAAGGCGGCACAAGCGTACGCTCCGTTAAAAATGGAAGATATGAACAATATTATATTTTCTAAACTTGATGATTGGAGGGGAGATTTGAGTTTTGTTGATGACACAGCGATATTTAGCTGTAAATTTTTCTAAGAATACGGACTATCTGTTAATATCCATATTACCTTACCTTTTGTTAAAATATTGATCTGCATTTAAATTCAATAAACCTATATCTTGCTAATCTATCTTCGCTTTAACACTATACAAATAGACACCATTGGATATAAAAGATCTAATCAATACTTATAACTGTGGCAAAGGTAAAGACTGAATATTGAAAATAAAAAAATCAATCTAAATCGCCATTTTTAGGATTATCCAATCTTAATTTAATTGAAAAAATATGAGTGTAATAATTTGCATCACTTGCACCAAGTCGTGTAAACGCATAATCCAACGAAAATCCTTTAAAACCAACGCCTAAACCTAAATTTGGTTGCATACCCCAGTATTGAGACTCATCAATATTAGAAAATTGTTGAATGCTTGAAATTCCTCCCCGAACTTGAACGAGTTCTTTAAAGCCTATTTTAACCCCGAAATGAGGATCTAGGGAAAAAGGATTCATTTTTATTACGGTATTCCGCCTACCGTCTGTGGTAATATCAATATCGAGCTCTCCTCCCGCATAAATGCCTTTTGAGCCAAGACCGTATTTTGTACTTGCAGCTAATATTAGTCTCGGTAAAGTTATTTCTAGTCCATTTTCAGGAATCTCATTACCCGTCTGTAAAAAAACATTTTGCGTTGATTCATCTAAAGTAAAAACCCAAGCATTAAAGGTAGAGGAAATGTCTCTTGCCATGACTCCCAAGGAAAGATGCTCATTGCGTTTGTATTTAAGACCTAAGTCAAGACCAAAACCCCAAGACTTGGCAAAGTCACCTACCTGTCGATAAATAACTTTAGCGCTACCTCCAAGGCTTAAACCTGGAATCTTTAATGTTCTGGCATAACTACCTATAAACGCATAATCACCTGCAGAAAATGAGCTGATGTTGTCGTAATTAATAGCACCGTTATTATCTATAAGCTGTGTCGTATTGGGAATATCGTCTACTCCAAATCGAATAAAACCGAGTCCTAAAGCGCTTTTATCATCAATAGCGTGAGCAACAGCTAAATAATCGTACTTCGCAATACCAGCAAAGTACTCGGAGTGCATAAATGACACCTCTGCCCATTTCTTGACGCCAACCAAACCTGCTGGATTCCAATACAATGCATTTGCGTCGTCCACATCAGCAACCACCGCATTCCCCATACCATAAGCCTCAGCACCAACGCCAAGACTAAGAAATTCATTGGAATATTTGGGGGTGAGATTCTGGGCTTGAGCCTCTAAACTGCTTAGGATTATGAATGTTAGACAAGCAAGATTTTTTAACATAAAACGAATTTAATACTATTAACAACAGATATCGCAAAAAATTGTGTTATTTGTAGAGTGAATATTTATATATTCGAGGATAATTAAGGACCTATAAATTCATCGTCTAAAGGACAATATCAATGTTCAACTTAGCAAATATTCTTACAGGAATGAACCTTTTATGCGGGGTTGTATCTATAATATTAAGTTTTTCTGGACAATTAGACTTGGCTGTTTATGGAATTTTCATTGGTGCTTTTTTTGATTTCTGTGATGGATTTGTCGCACGTAAACTAAACCTTGTGAGTGAGCTCGGGAAGCAACTCGACTCCCTATCTGACCTTGTAACTTTCGGTGTTGCACCTGGTATTTTAATGTTTATAATGATCATAATCGGCGTGAATCCAGACAATCTGATCGAAAGTCAATCAAACAACACTCTGTTTTATGATTACTATGTTGTTCAAGAATTCTTCACATGGGTCAATGGTACTTTTTATGAAATCCCCAATACATTTGACGCCAGTATCAAATGGCTCCCATTTATAGCTTTAATAGTACCCTTTTTTGCTTTGTTCCGTCTCGCAAAATTCAATCTTGACAACTCACAATCGATAAACTTCATTGGCTTCCCCACACCACTTGTTGCAATTGTTTTAAGCTTTTTTCCGCTCTACTTTTTTCTAAACATGGAGGATTGGAATTCACAACCAGAACTTATTTTTTGGATCTATGATTGCTACTCATTAGCGATAATTACTTTTAGCTTGTCCATTTTAATGCTAAGTCGAATTCCATTAATGTCCCTTAAATTTCAAAAATTGCAAAGCAATGAAAATCGGCTCAAAATTATTCTTATTCTCATCTCAGTGGTAAGTATTCCTTTTTTAAAAGTGCTGTCTATCCCATTTATTATAACTTTGTATTTCATAATTTCAATTTATCATTCAATCAAATTAAATCACAATGAAATTTAAAGCTGAAATAGATGTCATGCCTTTAGACGCGCTGCTCGATCCTCAAGGAAAAGCCATTAGTAGCTCAATGGGAAATGTAGGACTTCCAGAGATTGACGGTGTTCGTATCGGAAGACATATTAGACTTTTCGTTGAGGCTGATTCGCAAGAGGTCGCTGAGCAAAAAGTGGATGAAGCCTGTAAAAAAATGCTCGCGAATCAAATTATGGAAAGTTACACTTTCAGTCTAGCCAAAATGTAAAATGTCCAAAAGGACTTTTTATACATTCAATCCAAGAAATAACTGCAATAATGATGAGCTTTTCCTTTGCAATTCAAAGGAAGAAGCAAATATGTTGTTAGTCAAGTCCGAGCAAGCTTTTGAAAGCTTACAAAAAAAAACAAATCAAGATATAAGTGCTCTTTTCATAGAAATTGGATGCGCAATGGAGGAGGAAAAATTGTCCATTAAAAACATTTACAAAAAAGAGTCAGGGCTTTCAAGTGATAGGTTCGAAAGAGAATTTTATAGAACTCTTCATCAGCTAAACTTATTTTCTAGTCACCTCAAATCACAACCCTACAGTGAGAAACAAGAAATTAGTGCACTAACTAAAGAGAAAATTCTCAAAAAAAAGAAAATTGGAATTGGTCCAGTATTGATAATTGGTGCGGGGAATTTCCCTTTAGCATATTCAACTATCGGAGGCGATAGTATTGCTGCGCTTGCCGCGAAAAACCCGATTGTTGTGAAGGCGCATCCACATCATACTGGGACGAGTTTAACTATTGCCAAAATCGTTATAAAGATACTTCGAAAACTTAATTTCCCAGAGGGTACTTTTACGCATTTGATCGACGATACGTATGACCTTGGATGTTTTCTAGCAAAACACAAAACGATAAAAGCCATTGGCTTCACAGGGAGTTTAAAGGGCGGACAAGCTTTTATGAAGTATGGATTTGAAAGACCTAATCCGATTCCTGTTTTCGCTGAAATGGGGAGCTCAAACCCAGTAGTTTTACTTAAGACAGTTTTAAAACAAACAAATACTTCTTTCCCGAAAGAAATTGCCCAATCTATTTGTAGCGATTCGGGGCAATTCTGCACGAAACCTGGACTACTTTTTGTGCCCAAAACTGAAGGATCTAAAAGTTTCATAGAAGACATTAAAAATGAAATATTTGAATTTGAAAATCATCCAATGCTTCATCCAGAAGTCAAAATAAATTACGATAATAAGATTGACTTTTTAAAAAAATCTTTCCGAAGCGAGCAGTTAGTCAAAGAAAAAGAACACAAAGATATACCTAAACATTACCCGCGGAAATCAATACTTGTAGTTGATATAAACGCTCTGAAAGAGAAACCTTTTGTACAGGATGAAGTTTTTGGACCACACCTTTCAATCATTCTGTATGAGGATGAACATGATTTGACAGCGCATATTAAAAATCTAAGGGGACAATTAACTCTCTCTGTTTTTGGTGATTTTCAGAAGGAGCGCACTCCTATGGAATCGATTATAGAAATAGGTTCAATAATCGCAGGAAGAGTAATTATTAATGGTCTACCCACAGGAGTAGAAGTTTCTATTGCCATGCAACACGGAGGTCCATTTCCTGCAAGTTCCGACAGCAGATATACTGCAGTAGGCCCAATGAGTATTGATCGATTTCAAAGAAGCGTAACTTTTCAAAATAATCGCATTTGATAAAAACATTACTTTTACATAAAAACAGATTTCATGGAGGAAAATGAAAACAAAAATGATTACAAAAACATCTATTTAGGTGCTATCATTTTACTAATTATCGGTCTTGGGACAATGACATTTTTTTGGTCTTCAATGAGAAATACCGTTAAAGATTGTGCACATGTAAACTTAAAATACCAAGACACCCTTCAGGGTATGAATAATATGTTAAAGGGTTATATCGGTGATATGAGTACTGATTTAAAATCAGACTTTAAACAGATGCTAGGCACGTACGATAAACTCCTCGAAAAAGATGCGTCAAAAGCAGATAGCCTAAATGCTCAAAAACTCAAAATTCAGGAACAAATCGAAAAAATAGAGAAACTACAACGCAGTAAAAATTTTTCGGCAGCGCAGGTAATGAAACTTAAAGAAGAGAATGAAAGTCTTCGAGGTATTATGAGAAGCTACGTAGTTCAGATTGATTCATTAAATACACTGAACCTTCAATTAGAGCTGAACCTTACTGAAACAACGATTAATTTGACAAAAACGACAGAGGAAAGAGATTCATTTGAAAAAGAAGTAGCTGAAAAAACAGAACAGGTTAAAATCGGCTCAAAACTCAGTGCTTACAACTTTAGCTCTGGGGCTTTAAAATCGGCATTGAAATCAAAGGCTACGACTCGCGCAAGACAAGCGGTCCAGTTTCAATCAACCTTTACGATTTCAGAAAACCCCATCGCCTCAACAGGAAGTAAAACGATTTACATGCAAATTAAAGGGCCAAAAGGAGTGGTATACCAGCGCATGTCCAGTTTTATTTTTGAAACAGAAAACGGACCTGTTTCTTTTACAGAAAAGAAAGAAATTGATTATCAAAACAAATCAATAGACATGTCAATTTATTATGACATCCGAGAAGAAATTTTACCAAAAGGAAATTATAAAGTATCTATTTACTGCGAAGAGAATCTAATTGGTTCAGATAGCTTTACATTAAAATAATTATGCAAGAAGGACACGTAATTACAACACTTGAAAAGGGTTTAGCAACAATCGAATTTGGACATCCTGCAAGTAACGCATTACCAGGTAATATTTTATCAAAAATCGCAAGAACAATTACTGAATTCAGTTCAAATGATGCATGTAAATTAATCCTACTTAAATCTGCAGGTAAACGCGCGTTTTGTGCAGGTGCTAGTTTTGATGAATTAATTGCAATTGAAAATATTGAGGACGGAAATGAATTTTTCTCAGGTTTTGCCAAAGTTATTAACGCTTGTCGAACTTGTTCTAAACTTATTATTGGACGTATTCATGGAAAAGCAGTTGGAGGGGGCGTAGGTATTGCATCAGCCGTTGATTATGCTTTTGCCACAAAGAGCGCCTCAGTTAAATTGTCAGAACTTGCTGTTGGTATTGGACCATTTGTTGTTGGGCCTGCTGTTGAGCGTAAAATTGGACTCTCAGCAATGAGTGATCTCGCTATTAATGCAACAGCCTGGCGCAGTGCCCAGTGGGCGACTTCTAAAGGTTTATATACCCATTTATTCGAAAGTATAGAACTTATGGATAAGGGTATAGCAGAACTTGCTGAAAAACTCATCAATTCAAATCCAGAGGCCATGAAAGCATTAAAGAAGGTTTTTTGGAAAGGGACAGAACATTGGGATGCGCTCTTATCTGAACGTGCTAAAATAAGCGGAACCCTTGTTCTTAGTGACTTTACAAAAAATGCGATTCAAGCATTCAAGAAATCATAAAATCATTTTATTTTTTTTTTCATTTGGTTTGTTCATTTAGGTATTAATTGTATCTTTGCACCCCTAATTTACGCTACTTAGTAGCAAACAAATAGATAAACGTGGATACATTAAGTTATAAAACGATTTCGGGTAACACTGCAACGGCTGATAAAAAGTGGTTTATTGTGGATGCTGAGAATCAAACAGTGGGTAGACTAGCTAGTAAAGTTGCCAAAATCATACGCGGAAAATATAAAACATGCTTCACGCCACACGCAGATTGTGGTGACAATGTTATTGTTATTAACGCTGAAAAAATTTCTTTTTCTGGAGCAAAACTAAAAGATAAGGAATATGTTCGCTACTCAGGTTACCCTGGAGGACAAAGATTTACTGCAGCTGAAGACCTCTTAAGAAAACACCCTGAAAGACTTATAGAGAAAGCAATTAAAGGTATGTTACCAAAAAACACACTTGGTAGACAATTATTTAGAAATTTAAAAGTTTATACTGGTTCAGAGCATAGCCATGAAGCGCAAAAGCCGACAGTTTTAAATTTAGATACGGTTAAATAAGTATTATGGAAGTTATCAACGCATTAGGAAGAAGAAAAACTGCAGTAGCAAGAGTTTACCTCACGAAAGGTAAAGGAGTTATTACTGTAAATAACAAAGCGGCAAATGAAGTATTCCCAACAGATGTTTTACAATCCAAGTTGGTTCAGCCATTTGCACTTACTGACACAGTTGGAAAGTATAACGTAAATGTTAACGTGAATGGTGGAGGAATTAACGGTCAAGTTGAAGCCATACGTTTAGGTATATCAAGAGCGCTCGTTGAGATTCTTGAAGAAAATAAAGTTGCATTGAAAGAAGAAGGTTTAATGACAAGAGATCCAAGAATGGTCGAACGTAAAAAACCAGGTCAACCCAAAGCAAGAAAGAAATTCCAGTTCTCAAAGCGTTAAACGCCTATTGGAATGGTTTAGTATCCAAGCTCTTTTGGAATGGCTTATGCCCCCAAAGCAGCTGACGAAATTTAGGAACGTAAACAATTATATATGTCAAAATTATCTTTTAAAGAGTTATTAGATGCAGGTGTACACTTTGGTCACCTCAAAAGAAAATGGAATCCAGCAATGTCTCCTTATATTTTCGAGGAGAAAAAAGGAATCCATATCATCGATTTGAACAAAACTCTAGTTCATTTAGAGCATGCGAATGCTGCAATGAAACAAATCGCGAAATCAGGTAAAAAAATTCTTTTTGTTGCTACTAAAAAACAAGCCAAAGACATCGTTGCAGAACGCATCAAAAATGTGAATATGCCGTTTGTAACAGAGCGTTGGTCTGGAGGAATGTTAACGAATTTTCAAACTACAAGAAAGTCTATCCGTAAGATGACGTCGATTGATAAAATGAAATCTGACGGTACATGGGATACTTTAAATAAAAGAGAGAAACTCTTCAAAACACGTCAAAGAGAAAAACTTGAAAAAACTTTCGGTTCGATTGCAGATATGACGCGTCAGCCGGCAGCAATATTTATTGTTGACATCTTGAAAGAGCACATTGCCTTAGCGGAGGCACGAAGACTTAATATTCCAACATTTGCATTGGTTGATACGAATTCCAATCCAAAACTTGTTGACTTTCCGATTCCCGCAAATGACGATGCAAGTAAATCGATTACTATTATCATCGATGAGATCTGTAAGTCTATCCAAGAAGGATTAGAAGAAAGAAAAAACCTTAAAGCCAATCCAGAAGGCGCAGATACTAAAACCACTGAAGCCAAAGTTGATTCTGGAGCACCAGTTAAAGAAGAGATTGTTGAAACAAAAACAACTACTGAGGAAACTGTTGTTGAGAAAAAAGAAGCGCCAAAAGCAAAAGCTGTAAAAGTAAAAGCGCCGGCTAAAGAGCCGAAAGCTGAAAAGCCAGTAGTGAAAAAAGTTGCAGCGAAAAAGCCAGCAGCGAAAAAGCCAGCAGCGAAAAAGCCAGCAGCGAAAAAAGCAACAACCACGAAAGCGGTAAAGGAAGAAAAATAATCAATCAAAATAAAAAGAAATGGCAATAAAAGCTTCAGAAGTTAATAAGCTTCGACAACAAACAGGAGCCGGAATGATGGATTGTAAAAATGCCCTTGTTGAAACCAACGGCGATTTTGAAGCGGCGGTTGATGTACTTCGTAAAAAAGGACAAAAAGTTGCTGCTAAAAGAGGAGACAACGATGCACGAGAGGGTATTATCATCGCGCAATCAAGCACAGACTCAAAAGCTGGTGTTATTGTAACATTAAATTGTGAGACAGATTTCGTAGCAAAGAATGATGGATATGTACAATTAGTTCAGTCGCTTGTTAACTTAGCATTGGAAAAGCAACCTAAATCTTTAAACGAACTCAAGACATTGGCATACAATGAAAAGTTGTCTGTTACAGAAAAAATAACGGAACAAATTGGTGTTCTTGGAGAAAAACTTGATCTATCAGCTTATACCTTAATTGAATCAAATCAAGTTGTTGCATACAACCACCCAGGAAATCAACTCGCAACACTTGTAGCTTTAAATAGCGCATCTGATACTGCTGAAGATGCGGGTAAGCAGGTTGCAATGCAAGTTGCTGCCATGAATCCAATGGCGGTAAGTAAAGATGGTATAGATTCGAAAACTATAGAAAGAGAAATTGAAGTTGGTAAAGATCAAGCGATCCAAGAAGGAAAACCTGCAGAAATGGCGGAAAAAATCGCAATGGGCAGACTCAATAAGTTCTTCAAAGAAAACACGCTTCTTAGTCAGCAATTCGTTAGAGACAACAAGTTAACCGTTGAGCAATTTTTAAATAATACTGAAAAAGGTTTAACAGTCTCAGAGTTCAAAAGATTTTCATTGAGTTAATCGACTTTAAATTCATTTATAAAAAAGCTATCCTTGGATAGCTTTTTTTTTGATAATTACTTTATGACCTCTCCGATTTATATATATTTGTTCAACTTAATTATCTATGAAATACAAAAGAATATTATTAAAGCTAAGCGGCGAATCCTTAATGGGTAAGAAAAAATTTGGAATCGATAACGAGCGCATTCATGCTTATGCCAAGCAAATTAAAGAAATAAGAAATAACGGGCATGAAATAGCGATTGTTATCGGAGGTGGAAACATTTTTAGAGGTGTTCAGGCTGAGAAAGGTGGCATGGACAGAACACATGGTGATTACATGGGTATGCTTGCCACTATGATTAATGCCATGGCTTTACAAGCTGCACTTGAATCAAATGGTGTGCATACAAGACTACAATCTTCGATTGAGATGAAGGCAATTGCCGAGCCTTTTATTAGAAGAAAAGCCGTGAGACATCTGGAAAAAGGTCGTGTTGTGATCTTTGGAGCAGGTACAGGAAGTCCATTTTTTACAACAGATTCAGCAGCTTCATTAAGAGCGATCGAAATTAATGCCGATGTCATTTTAAAAGGCACTCGTGTTGATGGGATTTATTCAGCAGATCCAGAAAAAGATAAAACAGCCACAAAATTTGATGATATAACATTTGATGATGTCTATAAAAAAGGACTCAATGTCATGGACTTAACAGCGTTTACCCTTTGCAAAGAGAACAATCTTCCAATTATTGTTTTTGACATGGACACACCTGGAAACTTAGAAAAAGTGCTTTCAGGTGAAGCAATTGGAACCGTGGTACATAATTAAAATATCAATAATGACTGAAGAATTAACAATGGTTTATGAGGAGCTTATCGCTTCGAATCAAAAAAGTATTGAACACTTCGATAGTGAACTGGCTAAAATTCGTGCTGGGAAGGCATCTCCCTCAATGCTTTCAGGTGTTATGGTGGAATACTACGAGGTAATGACTCCTTTGCAGCAAGTGGCTAATGTAAGTGTTATGGATGCGCGCACGCTTATCGTACAGCCTTGGGAAAAAAATACACTTAATGATCTTGCCAAGGGTATTATCGATGCTAATCTGGGGTTGAACCCACAGAATAATGGAGAACAGCTCATAATCACAGTACCACCTTTAACAGAAGAAAGACGCAGAGACCTTGTGAAAAAAGCAAAGGCAGAATCTGAAAACGCGAAAATTGGTATCCGGAACAATCGTAAAGATGCATTAGACATGGTTAAAGAGCTCAAGAATGAAGGCTTATCTGAGGACCACTTTAAAAATGCCGAAATTGAAATTCAAAATATCACGAACGCTTCATCAAAAGACGTGGATGGTTTATTTGAAATCAAAGAAAAGGACATAATGACTGTTTAAGTCAGTATATCCTCTCCTAATATCCTATAAGGTACCTCTGCTTGCTTGTTCTCTTTCGATAGATTCAAAAAGCGCTTTAAAGTTCCCAGCCCCAAATCCTCTGGCACCCATTCTTTGAATAATCTCAAAGAACAAGGTTGGTCTATCTTCTACAGGTTTTGTAAAGATTTGCAGTAAATATCCTTCTTCGTCTGCGTCGATCATAATACCTAATCCTTTCAAAGTCTCTATATCTTCTCTCAATTCATGATTGTGTTCTTCAAGACGCAAAGGAACTGCATTGTAATACTCGTCTGGTGGGGTACTTAAAAACTCCACTCCCCTTTTCCGCATTTCACTTACTGTTAGGATGATATCATTAGTAGCAACAGCAACATGCTGAACACCAGGTCCTTCGTAAAAATCTAGGTATTCTTCAATTTGTGATTTCCTCTTTCCCTCAGCAGGCTCATTAATGGGGAATTTAATACGACCATTACCGTTTGACATTACTTTACTCATCAATGCAGAATAATCGGTATGTATTTGTTTATCGTCAAAAGATAAAAAGTTCTCAAAGCCCATTACATCTTCATACCATTTTACCCAAATATCCATTTCTCCCCAACCTACGTTGCCTACCATGTGGTCGATATATTTCAAACCAACTGAATCTGGATTATATTCAGACTCCCAAGCTCTAAAACCAGGTAAAAAATGACCTGAATAATTTTTGCGTTCCACAAACATGTGCACCGTCTCACCGTAGGTGTAAATCCCTGCCCGTACTACTTCACCGTGTTCATCTTGCTCTACAGTTGGTTCCATGTAAGGTTTCGCACCTCTCTTGGTCGTTTCTTCGAATGACTTTCTTGCATCTTCGACCCATAGCGCTACTACCTTTACACCGTCTCCATGCTTTACAATATGATCATTGATAGGCGACTTTGAGTTTAACGGTGTGGTTAAGACAAGTTTAATTTTATCTTGTTTTAGTACATAAGATACGAATTCTCGACTTCCTGTTTCCAATCCACGATAGGCATAGGATTGAAATCCAAATGCAGTCTTATAAAAATGTGCCACTTGCTTAGCATTACCTACATAGAACTCAACGTAATCTGTTCCCAGAAGTGGTAAAAAATCTTGAGCTCCTTCGAAGATTTTTTCCAATCCGTAATCAACGTTTTTAACTTCTTTCATTCTGTTTTATTTATTTTATTAATGAATCCAAGACTTGTAATAGTCTTTAGCTTCTATTGAAAGTCCCTGTTCTGTCACCTTAAGTGGTTTGAACGTATCTACCATTACGGCTAACTCTTCGGTTTTTTCTTTACCAATACTTCTTTCATACGCTCCAGGGTGAGGACCATGAGGAATACCCGCAGGGTGGAGTGTAATTTGTCCCTTTGAAATATCATTTCTACTCATAAAATCACCATCTACGTAATATAAAACTTCATCTGAATCAATATTACTATGATTATATGGGGCAGGTATGGATTCAGGGTGATAGTCGTATAACCTTGGACAAAAGGAGCAAATCACAAAGGCAGCAGTCTCAAACGTCTGGTGCACCGGTGGGGGCTGATGAACTCTTCCTGTTATCGGTTCAAAATCGTGAATGGAAAATGCATACGGGAAATTATATCCATCCCAACCAATAACATCAAAAGGATGTGAGTTGTAAACGTAATCATATAAGACTCCTTCCTTTTTTATTTTTACTGTAAAATCTCCGAGCTCGTTGTGGGTTTCTAATTCAGCTGGACCTCTTAAATCTCGCTCGCAGAATGGAGAATGTTCTAGATGCTGACCAAACCAATTTCTATACCTTTTAGGTGTATAAATAGGGTGTGCCGATTCAATAATAAAATGCCTATTATTCCCATCATCGAAAGTCATTTGATAAATCATTCCGCGAGGAATTACTAAATAATCACCGTAAGAAAATTTAATATTACCAACTTGAGTTTTTAGAACGCCCTTCCCTTCATGAATAAAGATTACCTCATCAGCATCAACATTTTTGTAAAAATAGTTTTGGTTGAGTTCTTTTGGGCGGGACAAATGCAAAGTAACGTCGCTATTTGTAAGCACAGGAATTCGTGATTCGAGCAAATCACCTAAGGCGGGCACATCAAATCCTTTAAACGCGCGCATTTGCATGTTTTTATCGATCGCTACATTGGGACTTACGTCTATTGAACCCTTAATTTCTTTTACTAGAGTTGGCGGATGTATATGATACAACAAGGAGGACATACCATCAAATCCAATAGTTCCAAAAAGTTGTTCATGATACAGGGCACCATTGGGTTGTCTAAATACTGTATGTCTTTTGTGGGGAATCGTTCCCAATTTTCTATAAAACGGCATAATGCATTGAAATTAATAAAAATTCACCTTACACAAATTAACGACTTAATTAAAGGATAAAAAATGACCATTATCAGTTTTGAGGATTATTAAGTTTCAAAAGTTATTTTTGTACAAATCATAGCTATGTCAAAAATTCTGATAATCGGTTCTTGTGGTCAAATAGGCATTGAGCTTGTACTAGAACTAAGAAAAATCTACGGAAGCCAAAACGTTATCGCATCAGATATCAAAGAAGAACATCCAATATCTATAGCAGGGGGACCCTACTATCAACTGGATATCATGAACGTCCAAAAATTAAAGGCAATTGTAAAAGAAAACGACATCAAAGAAATATATCTACTCGCCGCCTTATTATCCGCGAATGCCGAAAAGAAACCATTATTTGCTTGGGACCTTAATATGCAAGGGCTTTTTAATGTTTTAGAGTTAGCAAAAGATAAACTAATTAATAAAGTCTTTTGGCCAAGTTCCATCGCTGTATTTGGATCTAATTCACCTGCCAATAGCACTCCGCAGCACACCGTTATGGAGCCGAGCACTGTATATGGTATCTCAAAACTTGCAGGTGAAAGATGGTGTGAATATTACCACAAAAAATATGGCGTAGATGTAAGAAGTATAAGATATCCTGGTCTCATTTCATACAAAAGCGCACCTGGAGGAGGTACTACAGATTATGCTGTAGATATTTTTATCCAAGCTTTAAAATCAAAAAATTATACCTGTTACTTGCGAAAAGATGCAAAGTTACCCATGATGTATATGAGTGATGCCATTCGTGCAACCATTGAAATAATGGAGGCTCCTCCTTCTTCAATTAAAATAAGAAGCTCTTACAATTTATCGGGAATTAGTATTGATCCAAATGAAATCACAAATGCAATAAGACGAGAGATCCCCGAATTTAAAATTATATATGAACCAGATTTTAGACAACAAATTGCAGAAAGCTGGCCCAATTCAGTTGACGATTCTTGTGCAAAAACGGATTGGAAGTGGGAAAATAAAGTAGGATTACAAGAAATTGTAAAAAAAATGTTGAAGGGTCTATCTCAATAGCAGACTATGTTTACACCGTATTTACATATATGTAAATACATTTTGTTTAACCTTTTACTTGTTTTGTTGAACAATTTTTGTTTAACTTTGAATTGTAAACTTTAAACAAAAAAATTATGTCTACTATTGAATTCAATGAAGCGCTCATGGATATTGAGAATAATCTCAAATCCTTTGCTCTTAGTTTTACAAGAAATATGGAGGATGCAAAAGACCTTACCCAGGATACTATGCTCAAAGCAATTAATTACAAAAGTTACTACACTCCACAAACAAACTTTAAAGCATGGGTTTTTACGATCATGCGAAACATATTTATTAATCAATACCGCCGTAAGGTGAAGTCCAGAACGATTTTTGATAACTCTAAAGAATTGTATCTTATAACGAATAGTAAAGGACATGAACAAACACCGGTCTCACAGATTGCTACTAAAGACATCGAAGAAAAGATTGAGAGTCTTTCCAGCGAATATAAAGAACCGTTTATTTTACACTTTAAAGGCTTTAAATACAAAGAGATAGCCGAACAACTTCAAATTCCTATTGGTACTGTTAAAAGTAGAATCTTCATTGCTAGAAAAAAATTAATAGATTTGTTGCCTGACTACTCTTATACATTAAACTAGTTTATGCCACTGAAGATTATAATTGTCGGTTCCGGGATCTCCAGCCTGTCCGCGGCATCTTTTTTGTCTAAAGAAGGACATGATGTAACTATAATTGAAAAAAACGAAACTATTGGGGGTCGCGCAAGAAAATTTAGCGTAGATGGATTTACTTTTGACATGGGACCAAGCTGGTATTGGATGCCAGATGTGTTTGAAAGTTTTTACCAAAAGTTTAATCATACGACAAGTGATTTTTACAAACTGAAAAGATTAGATCCCTCTTACAGGGTTTTTTGGAATGACAAAACGCATACAGATGTTCCGGCTAACATGTCGGAATTAGAAGAATGGTTCGAATCCCAGGAAAAAGGAAGTTCACAGAAATTGCGCGCTTTTTTGAAAGACGCTCAAATAAAATACGAGGTTGGTATGCAAGATCTCGTTTATAAGCCTAGCATGAGTGTTTTGGAGTTTGTAGATACACGCGTATTAAAAGGACTTTTCAACATGAATTTATTTTCTTCTTTGGGTAAATTTATTCGGAATTACTTTTCTAACGAAAAAATAATAGGACTAATGGAATTCCCTTCTCTTTTCTTAGGAGCCATGCCTAACGAGACACCTGCGTTATATTCTTTAATGAATTACGCAGACATAAAACTAGGTACTTGGTACCCAGAAGGTGGAATGTTCAAATTTATCGAGGCTTTTGAATCCATAGCGCTTGAGAACAACGTTAAATTTATCACGGGTGAAGAGGTACTTTCTTTTGAAAAGGAACATAAAACAGTGAAGAAAGTTATTACATCGCAAGGGTCTTATGAGGCAGACATCGTAATTTCCGGAGCTGACTATCATCATACGGATCAAAAGCTTTTAAACGGTGAAGCCAACTATACGAGTAACTATTGGGATAAGCGTGTTATGGCGCCATCTTGTTTATTATATTATGTCGGAGTAAATAAAAAACTACAAAACTTACAGCATCACAATTTATTTTTTGATGAGTCATTAGAACAGCATGGAATGGAGATTTATAAAGACCCGAAGTGGCCAAGTGCTCCTCTATTTTACGTTTGCGCCCCTTCACTTACAGACGAAACTGTCGCTCCTGAAGGAAGCGAAAATCTTTTCTTTTTGATACCTATCGCTACCAACTTGAAGGATGTTGAAGAAACAAGAGAGAAATATTTTGATGTTCTATTAGAAAGATTAAAAGAAAAAACAGGAAATGATATTCGAGAGAATATCGTTTACAAGAAGAGTTTTTGTATTGAGGACTTTAAAAGTGAATACAATGCTTTCAAAGGAAATGCTTACGGTTTAGCAAATACATTGCGTCAGACTGCTATACTTAAGCCTTCACTAAAAAATAAGAATCTTGACAACTTCTATTATACAGGCCAGTTAACTGTTCCTGGGCCTGGAGTTCCTCCGTCTATTATTTCGGGAGAAGTTGTTGCTAAATACGTACTAAAAAACCACGCATAAATGAAAGCTATTTTTGATAATCTCAGCCAAGATGTTAGTAAAATGACGACGCGTCGCTACAGCACTTCGTTTTCATTAGGTATTCGATTTTTAAATAAAGATTTACATAAACCTATTTATTCAATTTATGGATTCGTTCGATTTGCCGACGAAATTGTAGACTCTTTCGATGGATTTGATAAATCTTTTCTACTTTCAGAATTCAAAAAAGATACGTACGCGGCAATTGAAAATAAAATTTCCTTAAATCCAATATTAAATGCTTTTCAATGGGTAGTCAATACCTACAGAGTACCGCATGAACTTATTGAAACATTTATGAATTCTATGGAAATGGATCTCGACAAAAAGATTTATGACAAAGAAACTTACGAAAAATATATTTTGGGGTCTGCCGAGGTTGTAGGACTCATGTGCTTGAAGGTTTTTGTTGGAGGCGATGATGCTGAATATGAAAGATTAAAGATGAATGCAATGAAATTAGGTTCTGCCTTTCAGAAGATAAATTTCTTAAGAGACCTAAATGATGACTTCAATGAGCTAGGACGGACTTATTTCCCAGGAATCAATATGAATGATTTCAATAATATTGTCAAAAAAGAAATTGAAGCCGACATTGAAAAAGATTTTCAACTGGGTTATGATGGTATTTTAATGCTTCCGAAAGAAGCGCGTTTTGGTGTTTACATGGCCTACAAATATTATTTCAAATTATTTAACAAAATCAAACGTACCAAAGCCGAAAGAATTCTAGAAGAACGGGTTCGTATTCCGAATAGAAAAAAAGCACGCATTTTAGTAACGTCATATGTTCGACATAATTTAAATATGCTTTAAAATGGTCGAAGTACAACTTGTCGATAATCAAGATAACCCTAATGGTTCAATGGAAAAACTTGAGGCGCACGAAAAAGGCTTATTACACAGGGCGCTCTCGGTACTTATTATAAATACCAATAAAGAAATCCTTTTACAAAGACGTGCTTTAGGAAAATATCATTCACCCGGTCTTTGGACAAACACGTGTTGTAGTCACCCGTATCCCGGCGAAAACCCAACCGAAGCAGCAAATAGAAGGCTTAAAGAAGAGATGGGTATGGTTGCGGATCTTGAATTCGCTTTCAAATTTCAATATAAATGTGATTTTGATAATGGGCTAATTGAGCATGAATTAGACCATGTCTTTATGGGTAAAACAGACGATATACCTCACCTAAATACAGATGAAGCTATGGCCTTCAAGTGGATGTCTATAGAAGAACTTGAGACAGACATGAAAAATAATGCGGACAATTATACCTTTTGGTTTAAATGGATGATTGAAAAACATAGAAACGAATTCAACTCCTATTTCTAATGAAGGTTTGTAGAAGAGCACATTTTAATTCAGCCCATAGACTTTTTCGTCCAGATTGGTCAGACGAAAAAAATAATGCAATATTTGGTAAATGTAACAATCCAAATTTTCACGGACATAACTACCAACTAGAAGTATGGATTGAAGGAGAAATAGATCCCGAAACAGGTTTTGTTATTGATTTGAAGATTTTAAAAGATATTATCAAAGACGAAATAATCGAGCGATTCGATCACCGCAATTTAAATATAGATTGCCCAGAATTTAAAGCGCTTAATCCAACGGCAGAAAACATCGCTGTTGTCAGTTATAACTTATTGCGTTCTAAAATTGACAACAAATACGATATTTCATTAAAATTATGGGAAACAGAGAATAACATAGTTGAGTATTCGGGTAAATAGCATTGATGAAATGAAGACTATTAGTGCGAAAGAATTTAAAGAATTACCGAAACGAGAATTTACCTCTTTCTTTAATTCATTGTCAGGAGCAAAGCCAGGATTTCTAATTGGCAGTGGCCATGGTCAGGATGAAAATGTAGCCATTTTCAATTCTATAACGCATTTGGGAGCGAGTCCTCCCCTACTCGGCTTTATTCAAAGACCTGTTGACGTGGAAAGAAATACTTATGCCAACATTTTAAAGTATAAGCACTATAGTTTTAACTTGATAACACAGGATTTCTACAAAAAGGCACACCAAACCTCAGCTCGTTACAAGCCTGAAGAAAGTGAGTTTGAAAAAATTGGCCTCAAGTCTGTATATAAGAAAAATTTTGACTGCCCATTTGTTGCAGAATCTCCGCTACACATTCTTCTTGAACTTTATGATGATGTCGAAATCAAATCAAATAACACACGATTGATTATTGGAAAAGTAGTATCTGTCTCGAAACTTGAATTCTCCGATAAACATGAAATAAACTTGGATTTCGAGAAACTTAACGGTGTAAATATATCAGGCTTATCAGATTATTACACCCTCCAAAAAATTGAATCCTTGCCCTACGCAAAAGTAAAATAACCTTAATATGCAGTTTAATTCAGCGTTATTTTGGCACCGCCGCGACCTAAGGATGGAGGATAATGCAGGTCTTTTGAAGGCGCTTCAAAATTCAAAAGATGTGACACCCGTTTTTATATTTGATTCAACAATACTTGATAAGCTTCCCTTAAATGACGCGAGAATAACATTTATTTGGAACGAAATAGTTGCAATCAAAAAAGCCTACAACACCTTGGGATCTGACCTTATTGTCCTTCATGGCGATCCAATAATTGAAATACCCAGACTAGCAGGGAAACATAATGTTTCTGCCGTTTATACAAATAGGGATTATGAGCCTTACGCTCTAAAACGAGATGAGACCATATATAAGTCTTTGAAATTAAATGACATTGCGTTTATTGGCGCAAAAGACCATGTTGTTTTCGAAAAAAATGAGGTTTTAAAACCTGATGGACTTCCTTACACCGTTTTTACGCCTTACTCAAGAAGATGGAAAGCCTTTTTTAATGAAAACTACATCTCCTCTTATCCAAGTGAAAAATATCTAAGTAAATTAAATAAGGTAGCAGTTGCTGAAAAACTAATTTCACTTGAGCAACTTGGTTTCAAAAAAAACAATTCAACATTTCCTTCGCGACAAGTTGATTTGAATAAAGTAAGTAATTACCAAGAAAAAAGAAACTTTCCTTCAGCAAATGGGACTACTATGATCAGTGTTCATCTTAGATTCGGAACGGTAAGTATACGCTCGTTGGTAAACCAATGTATCAAAAGGAGTGAAACGTACCTAAATGAGCTCATTTGGCGTGATTTCTATCAGATGATTATTTTTCACTTTCCACATTCAGCAAAAGATGCTTTTAGAAAACAATATGATCTTATTGATTGGGAAAAAGATATGGATAACTACGAATCTTGGCGTACAGGTAAAACTGGATATCCTATTGTAGATGCAGGAATGAGAGAATTGAATAGCACAGGTTTTATGCACAATAGAGTGAGAATGGTTGTGGCCTCATTTTTAACGAAACACTTATTACTCGACTGGCGTTTAGGCGCTGATTATTTTGCTGAAAAACTTCTTGATTTTGAGCTCGCTAGCAACACAGGAGGATGGCAATGGGCTGCAGGTTGCGGATGTGATGCAGCACCCTACTTTAGGGTATTCAATCCAACAACGCAGCAGCAAAAATTCGACAAGGATCTGAACTACATTCGCAAATGGATTCCTGAATTCGATACAGATGAGTATCCACAACCCATAGTTGAACATAAATTTGCTCGTGAACGCGCGCTTCACAGATACAAAAAAGGCTTAGGGAAATTATGATAATAGGAGAGAAATGTCCAACGCTTAAAACAACAAACCAACATGGTAAAAAAATTGACTTCACCAATTTAATTGGTAAAAAAAGAATTGTTTTGTTTTTTTACCCAAAGGATTTTACCCCGGGTTGTACAAAAGAAGCTTGTGGCTTTAGAGACAATTATGAAGTGTTTAATAATCTGAACTGTAGGGTATTTGGTGTCTCCTCAGATTCAGAAAAAAGACACCTTTCTTTCGCTAAAAAATTCAACCTGAATTTTGATCTAATAACAGACCGCGACAGGGAACTGAGCAATCTATTCCAGGTACAGCGAAATTTATTTGGACTTATACCGGGACGAGTAACTTACATTTTCGATGAAAATGGGATATGTCAAGGTGTTTTTGATTCCCTGCGCGACGCAGATGGGCACATAGAACATGCCTTGAACACATTAAAAAGTCTTAATTAGGCATTTAGAACACCTCTTGAAATAACAATTTTTTGCACCTCAGATGTACCTTCGTAAATCTGTGTTATTTTCGCATCTCTCATTAATCGTTCTACATGGTATTCTTTAACAAATCCATACCCACCATGAATTTGAACAGCTTCCACAGTCTGCTCCATAGCCACTTTACTCGCGTATAATTTTGCCATCGCACTTGATTGATCGAAATTTCTTCCTTGATCTTTATCATTTGCTGATTTATATACCAATAGACGAGCTGCCTCAATTTCAGTAGCCATATCTGCTAACTTAAAGGCAATTGCCTGATGCTTATATATTTCCTTCCCGAAAGCTTTTCTCTGCTTTGAGTATTCTGTAGAAAGTTCTAAACCTCCTGCCGCTATTCCTAAGGCTTGGGCTGCAATACCTATCCTACCTCCAGATAAAACTTTCATTGCAAATTTGAAACCAAAACCATCGTCTCCAATTCGGTTTTCTTTGGGGATCTTCACGTCATTAAATAATAAAGTGTGTGTATCGCTACCCCTTATACCCAATTTATCCTCTTTGGCGCCAACGATGAAACCGTTCATGCCTCTTTCCACAATAAACGCATTGATACCTTTATGACCTGCCTCAACATTTGTTTGGGCAATAACGATATATGTACTTGCTGAAGAACCGTTGGTAATCCAATTCTTGGTTCCATTCAGTAAATAATGATCCCCTTGGTCAATCGCCGTTGTTTTTTGAGATGTAGCGTCTGAACCCGCTTCAGGTTCGGACAAACAAAAAGCACCTATTTTTTGACCTGACGCCAAAGGCACTAAATATTTTTGCTTTTGTGCTTCAGATCCAAATTTTTCAATCCCCCAGCATACTAATGAATTATTAACAGACATACAAACCGATGTTGAAGCATCAATTTTAGAGATTTCTTCCATGGCCAAGACGTAGGACATCGTGTCCATCCCACTACCTCCGTACTCCGGAGAAACCATCATACCCATGAATCCTAAAGCTCCCAGTTCCTTAATTTGTTCGGCAGGAAACTCTTGTTTATTATCACGTTCAATAACACCTGGCTTTAAAACATTTTGCGCAAAATCTCTTGCCGCTTCTTTAACTGCTAAATGCTCTTCGGATAAGTCAAAATTCATATTGTAAAATTTAATTTATTTTTGACAAAAATACTCATTTATAAGTGGAAAAGAAAAAGCACAAGACTATAAAAAAGTTAATCGGTCTCATGAGCGGAACATCGCTAGATGGGCTTGATATCGCTTATGTTCAATTCACTGAAAAAGATGAAATCATCACTCATAAATTAATCTATAGCAAAACGGTGGGCTACTCTGCTGAACTAGAATCTAAAATAAAAAAATCAGCGACCTTAGGTCTTGCAGAAATTCAAATACTGGACAAAGCTATAGGTCTTTTTTATGCACAAGAGATTCAAAATTTTATAGATGAATTTCATATTGACCCAAAGGAAATAGCGGCAATTGCAAGTCATGGACAAACAATACTGCACCAACCTGAAAACGGATTCACACTGCAAATCGGCTGTGGAGGAACACTTGCATACCACACAGGAGTTAATGTCATTAATGACTTTCGGACAAAAGATGTCATTGCGGGTGGTCAGGGTGCACCTCTTGTCCCGATTGGTGATTTTGATTTGTTTCATAAAAAGGCATCTTCTTTTCTCAACATTGGAGGCTTTTGTAATATCAGTTTTAAGACTAATAATATCATTCAAGCTTTTGATATATGCCCGGGAAATTTACCTTTAAATAAATTCTCAAATGAATTGGGAGCTGCTTTCGATAAGGACGGTTACTTCGCATCCGAAGGAAAGCTTAACGCTGAATTACTCGAGCGCTTAAATAATTTAGACTACTACAACCAACCGAATCCCAAATCACTTGGAACAGAATGGCTCGAAGCGTCTTTTTATCCAAAAATACAACCAAACCTTATTACAAAAGATATTATTCACACCCTCTGTATTCACTACGTAGAACAAATATCAAAAGTCTTAAATCAACAGAATATATCTTCTGTATTTATATCAGGAGGAGGAGCTAAAAATAAATTTATCACCAAAGCCCTCAAAAAGCGATTTAATGGTGAAGTCATAATTCCTGGTATAGAAACCATTGACTTTAAAGAAGCAATTATCTTCGCTTATCTTGGTTATTGCTACATCTTAAACAAACCAACTACAATACAATCCGTTACTGGTTCAACGATTGCATTAAGTACAGGAGTACTTCATAAACCAGGATACCTTACTTATCCACAATCATAATGTTGGTAGTTCAAAAAAAATAAATCATTTACCTAATGGTTTTATTATTTTTGTTCACATTTTGCACGAAGTTATCTCATGAAAGAATTATTAGAAAAATTTGAAAATAAGCAACCAGAAATCGTGTTTGAATGGAGCGATACTGAAACATATGCCAAAGGCTGGGTAGTTATTAACTCACTGCGCGGTGGGGCAGCAGGTGGTGGAACGAGAATGAGAAAAGGACTCGACAAAAGAGAAGTCGAATCTCTAGCTAAAACCATGGAAATAAAATTCACGGTTGCTGGTCCTCCGATTGGAGGCGCGAAATCTGGTATAAATTTTGATCCAAAAGACCCAAGAAAAGAAAGTGTCTTAAGAAGATGGTATGCAGCAGTTTCACCTCTTTTAAAACACTATTATGGCACAGGGGGAGATTTGAATGTTGATGAAATACATGAGGTTATTCCATTTACTGAGGACTGTGGAGTATGGCATCCTCAGGAAGGTGTTTTTAATGGTCATTTCCAGCCAAAAGAAGCACAGAAAATCAATAGAATTGGTCAGCTAAGACAAGGCGTTTTAAAGGTTATTGAAAATGAAAAATATACACCTTATATCGATAGAAAGTATGTTATTGCTGATATGATTACTGGATTCGGAGTGGCTGAATCCATCAAACATTACTACACAATTTGGGGGGGTGATTTAAAAGATAAGAACGTAATTGTTCAAGGATGGGGAAATGTTGGTTCTGCTGCAGCTTATTACCTTGCCCAAGAGGGCGCATTGATTGTTGGAATTATAGATAGAGTTGGTGGTCTAATCAAAACTGAAGGCTACACATTTGAAGAAATCAAGAATTTATTCCTGAACAAGAATGGTAACGAGCTGGTTTCCAATGATATGCAAAAATATGACGATGTTAATGCGCAAATCTGGGATACCAAAGCTGACGTATTTATCCCCTGTGCAGGTTCTCGTATGATTTCCAAAGCTCAGTTAGATAGAATGATTGATGCTGGCGTAAACGTTATATCCTCAGGTGCCAATGTTCCATTCGCAGATCCAGAAATATTTTTCGGTAGTATTGCCGAGCAAGCGGATGAGTCCCTTGCGCTTATTCCCGATTTCATTGCAAATTGTGGAATGGCTCGCGTATTTGCCTATTTGATGTCTAACGACCTTAAGAAGCTCGAGGATAAAGCTATTTTTGAAGATACAAGCCAAACCATTAAAAAGGCATTAGAAGCAACGTATAAGGTGAACTCAAATAAAACTGGATTAGCGAAATCCGCATTTGAAATCGCTCTAAACCAATTAGTATAAATCATGGAAGTTTTTATTCTCGTCGTTTTTATTCTCGGATATTTTGCTATCACACTTGAGCATCCTTTAAAAATTGATAAATTAATACCCTCACTTGTCATGATGGCTCTAGCCTGGGCTGGAGTTGCGTTTGGACTCGATTCCTTTACAACTTGGTTTGATCCAGGAAACCACCACTTAGTAGAAGGCTTTGCCAATTTACCTTTACATGGAACCCATACAGAAATGGGTAAAATGGATTATATGGAACAGACGCTTTTGTACCATTTTGGTAAAACATGCGAGATTCTTATATTTCTTGTTGGAGCAATGACCATAGTTGAGATTATTGATCATTTCAATGGTTTCCAGACGTTTAAAGCGATGATCAGTACTAGGAGAAAATCTAAATTATTGTGGATCGTTTGTATACTCGCCTTTATCCTATCGGCAATTATAGATAATTTGACAGCAACGATCGTACTGATTACTATTCTAAGAAAAATTATCAAAGAGAAAGAACTGCGAATGTGGTTTGCAGGAATGATAATTATTGCGGCAAATGCAGGAGGGGCATGGTCTCCTATAGGTGATGTCACCACAACGATGCTTTGGATGCAAGATAAAGTTACTGCAGGTGTTTTAATAGAATATTTACTCGTTCCTTCGTTAGTTTGTATGATTCTTCCGACTGTGATTGCCTGTTACTTACCCGCTTTTAGAGGAGAAATTGATGCGGATGATGCAAAAGAAAAGAAAGGAAAAAATAGTGCCTTTATGCTTACATTTGGTTTGCTACTCATCGTTTTTGTTCCTGTCTTTAAGACTTTAACCCATTTACCGCCTTACATCGGAATGATGCTTTCACTAGGTATTATGTCTATGATGGCTGAGATACTCAGTAATCGAGATTTTTCTTTACAAACATCTACCCACGAGCAAAATCATGGGTATGGACCAACATATAAAGCATTGACTAAAATCGAAATGCCAAGTATTTTATTCTTTCTCGGGATTTTAATGACAGTTGCTGCATTAGAATCACTCGGAATGATTTTCACTTTTGGAAATACAGTGAATGCAGTAATGCCCGAAAATATATTTGTATCCCTACTTGGGATTGGATCTGCAATTATTGATAACGTGCCGTTGGTAGCTGCATCAATGGGTATGTTTCAGGATGTAATGGACGCTGAAGTATGGCACTTTATAGCCTATGCCGCTGGAACTGGTGGATCAATGCTAATTATAGGTTCCGCCGCAGGTGTTGTAGCCATGGGAATGGAAAATATATCTTTCTTCTGGTATCTTAAAAAAATCTCTTTACTCGCTCTTATTGGTTATTTTGCCGGTATGGGCGTATTTTTAATTTTATAGTAACTATCTTTCACTAAAACGTTTTGTCATTATGAATACTTTTTTTTTAACCGCTGAACCTACAGAAACAACCAAAACCTTTTGGGAAGTTTTCGTCAATACAGATGAACTTGTAGGATTAACAATCAATGTAACGCTACTGCTTATTTTGGGATACGTAGTCTTTATTTTTGTGAAAAAATATTTTGATTACAACAGCATACTTAAAAGCTACAGTGCAATCAATCGGAAAATTGAGGAAGAATATGATTCAATGATGTTGAGTAAATATGAAAACTCAACAAATCCATTTAAAAAGCTTATCTCAAAATATATTTCAACTCAAAAAGATGGAAATAAAAAATCTACAGCTGAATCACAACTGAAAAATCAAGGAGATTTTGAAATGTCTCGACTTGGAGAAAAACTGGGTGTTCTAGCAACCTGTTCTGGTGTCGCACCAATGATTGGCTTCCTGGGTACAACACTTGGTATGGTTTCTGTATTTATCGGGCTTGAAGGAGCAGGAACGCTTGAAATCAAAACTATTTCAGGAGGTATCCTTACAGCCATGACAACTACCGTTTCAGGATTGGTTGTGGGTATTGTGGCTTATGTTGGATACAACCATCTCGTTATGAAACTTGAAAAAATCGCTATTGAAATGGAGAATATCTCCTTCAATTTAATGAAGAACTACGATAAGAAAGGAGAACAATAAACCATCATATCATGAGCTTTAAACAAAGAAATAAAATAAAAATAGAGGGAGGCATGGCCAGTATGACCGACCTTGTATTCTTATTATTGATTTTCTTCATCATTATGAGCTTGATGGCGAACAATCAAACACCGCTTGATCTTCCAAAAGCAGAGCAAAACCTTCCAACAGATCAAACGCCTGTTGAACCCACAGTGCTGGTATTAGAAAATAACAATTACATCGTAAAAATAGGTGATAAGGAAAGTGAAGAGGTTAGCTACGAAGAGATGGAGGGGTTAATTACTGCTGCCGTGAATGAATCAGGAAAAACTAAAGTTAGAATAGCAGGTCATAAACAAACAGACTACGAATCCGTATTCAAAGTACTGGGTCTTTCTCAGTTTAATGGCTGGGATCCAGTTCTTGCCTACGACAAATAATATAAATTGAAAAAGGAAAAAAAAGAGCAAAATAAAAAGAAGTCAATGATTTTCACGTTGAGCTTTATGCTTATCGTTTTGATTTCTTTGTCTTTTATTGAATTCAGAGTTCCCCATGAGGTAAAATCTTTAGTTACTGTAGCACCACCATTACCCCAAGAAATTAAAAATTTCGTAGCTGAGTCTCATAAGGCACAGAGGAAAAAACCTTCACGAACTAAAAAACCTTCTCAAAGCAAAAACCCAACAAATAATTCTAGTGAAGAGTTAACAGACAATAAACCAGACGAAGCGATATCGAATCCTTTTGGAGGAAGTGGCGGTGGACAAGAGTTTGGTGGAGGCGGCAATGGAGAAGGTGGAGGCAGCGGTGATAACAGCGGTTCTGGTGGTGGTGGTTATGGCGAACTCGTTCGTTTAAATGCTCCAGCACCAAATCAACCGAATACTGACTATAGTGGACAAGTTGCGGTGCTATTGACTGTAAATGACAAAGGAGTTGTGATTTCGGCAAAATCAACGAACGGCACAACACATCCTGACCAAAATGTAATTAAACTTGTTGTAGATCACGTCAAAAAGAACGTCAAATTCAAAGCGCAACTTGGTGCTCCGATCCGAACCGCATATTACACTGTCCAGATTGACGCAGGATAATTACAAATCAAAAATAGACTGGCTATTTCATCAATTCCCTGCTTTTCAAAAGCAAGGGGGAATGGCATATAAACCAGGATTGAGCCACACACAAAAGCTTCTCGAGTATTTTAAACTTGATGTCAGAAAACTAAATGCCGTTCATGTTGCAGGTACCAACGGTAAAGGAAGCACCTGTAGTATTCTTGCTTCGTTATTAACTGAATCCAAAAAAAAAATAGGGCTGTTCACCTCACCTCACATTTTTGACTTTAGAGAACGCATAAGGGTTAACGGCACAATGATCTCAGAAAAAGAGGTCTCTATATTCGTTGAGTATGTCCAGTCTTTAAAGCTCGATTTCAAGCCTTCATTCTTTGAAATAACCTTTGTACTTGCAGTAAAACATTTCTTAAACCAAAATTGCGATTACTGCGTATTTGAGACGGGTATGGGAGGACGGCTAGATGCAACCAATGTTCTAACTCCAATTGCAACAGCAATAACTAACATCAGTCTAGATCATGAGGAGTTTTTAGGAGATACACTTGAGGAAATAGCTAAAGAAAAAGCAGGCATAATAAAGGCAAATACGCCGCTGTTCATAGGAATAAAAGAACCACATAGCTTTTCAATATTTGAGGCTTTAGCCAAGAAGAATTTTAGTAAAATTATCATAACCGACTTCCGATACACGGTAAGAGACATCCCTAAATACCAGAACGAAAATTTGAATCTAGCAGCGCAGTTACATGAGTATATTACACAAGGTTCATGCAGCAAAAACGAATTAGAAAATGCGTGGCAAAACATCAAAAAAAATACCGGCTACGCGAAAAGAATGGAAAACATCAGCCAAAAGCCACAAATCTTCCTTGACGTAGCCCATAACGATGAGGGAATAGCAGCCTCTTTAAAGTTTTGCAAACAAAAAACAAAAGGAAAACTATTCGTTATTTTTGGTGGCGCCAAGGATAAGAAATATAATAATACGACCCTAAAAATTCTGAATGAGACTTTTTTATCTTTTTGCTTATTTTCAAATGAGAGAACGAAATCTATTGAAGACTGGCAAGAAGTTCAAAAAAGCCTCACAAAAAAGAACCCTATTTACCTCTCAATTCATGAAGCTTTGGACAAAACAAAACCTGCATTAAAACCAAATGACACATTACTTGTCACGGGAAGCTTCTTTTTAATTTCAGATTTTAATCAGGCAATTTGGAAATAAAACATTTGTAAATCCCAAAATAGCCTTATCTTTGCAAGGATGGAAAAGCAGGTCATCCTTAATGAGAAGCACATTGAACTGACGCTTAAAAGACTTTGCCACGAACTCATTGAGACCCACAACGACTTTATTGAAACAATAATTATTGGTCTACAGCCGCGTGGCATTCACGTTGTGCAACGTATTAAAGAACAGCTTTATAACATACTCAAAAAAGAAATTACTTGCGGGACTTTAGATATCACTTTTTACAGAGATGACTTTAGGAGAAGAGAAACACCACTTATACCAAGTGTTACAAATATTGACTTTAGTATAGAAAATAAAAATATTATCCTTGTTGATGATGTTCTTTTCACAGGTAGAACAATTAGATCAGGACTTGATGCTCTCCTCTCTTTTGGTAGGCCCAAAAGTGTCGAACTTCTCGTGCTTGTAGATCGGAGGTTCCGAAGAGATCTTCCAATTGAAGCAAATTATATTGGTAAAGCTGTTGACACCTTACTTTCAGAACGTGTTTCAGTAGAATGGGCAGAAATTGAAGGGCAAGATAAAATAGTATTGTACAGCAAAGAACATGATGAATAATTTAAGTGTTGATCACCTTACAGGAATAAAAGACCTCACTTCTGAGGACATCGAATTAATTTTTAAAACGGCTGATAGCTTCAAAGAAGTAATTAATAGACCTATTAAAAAAGTACCGTCTTTAAGAGATATAACGATTGCCAATCTGTTTTTTGAAAATTCAACTCGAACAAAACTTTCCTTCGAACTAGCCGAAAAAAGATTATCGGCAGATATTATTAATTTCAACACCACAGGAAGCTCCCTGAAAAAGGGAGAAACACTCGTAGATACTGTAAATAATATCTTATCTATGAAGGTCGATCTTGTTGTCATGAGACATCCAAATCCTGGAGCAGCGACTTTTTTAGCTAAAAAAATCGATGCAAAAGTTATCAATGCAGGAGATGGGACGCATGAACACCCGACTCAAGCATTGCTAGACTCATACTCTATTCGAGAAAAACTAGGAAGCGTAAAAGGAAAAAAAGTCGTGATTGTCGGAGACATACTACACTCAAGAGTAGCACTTTCAAATATTTACTGCCTTCAAAAACAAGGCGCAGAGGTTATGGTATGTGGGCCTTTAAATTTAATCCCAAAAAACATTGAAGACCTTGGAGTGAAGGTCTCAACAAACTTAAAAGAAGCGCTTGAATGGTGCGATGTTGCAAATATGCTGCGCATCCAACTAGAAAGGCAGGATGAAAATTTCTTTCCAAGTTTAAGAGAATATTCCATGCTCTTCGGTCTTAATAAAGAAATTCTAGATAGCTTATCGAAAAAAATTGTTGTAATGCATCCTGGCCCAGTAAATCGTGGTGTGGAGATTACGTCAGACGTCGCCGATAGCGATCAAAGTATTATTCTGCAGCAAGTTGAAAACGGAGTTGCGATACGAATGTCCGTAATTTATTTGCTTGCCTCGCAAATTGAACGCTAATTTTTATATTTTTGAGAATAATGAAAAACTTCTCATCTGAACATAAAGGAAATGTTGGCGTAGTTTATTCTAATGTCGATAAACTAGACTCAAGTAATGCTCCTGAGCTTAAAAGCCTATTTATTCATTTAAATAAAGGATCGAACAATCTCATCGTTCTTGACATGAGTAAAACTAAATATTGTGACTCCTCCGGATTAAGCGCAATTCTCATAGCAAATCGACTGTGTAAAGACACTAACGGTGCTTTTTACCTTTCAGGATTGCAACCTGACGTGTTTAGGCTCATTCAAATAGCTCAACTTGACCAAGTGCTTAATCTTTCTGAAAATACAGAAAGTGCATTGGCTTCATTGAAAAAGTGAATTTTTCAATAACTATTTTAGGAAGCGGAGCGGCTTTACCCACCAAAAAAAGGATGCCCACGGCACAATATGTGAGGTGCAACAATCGCCATTTTTTAATTGATTGCGCAGAAGGTACACAACTTCAGCTGCGCAAATACAAAATAAATTTTCAAAAGATAAGTCATATTTTTATTTCACATTTACATGGTGATCATTATTTTGGACTGGTAGGACTTCTGAGTACGATGAATCTTTTAGGCCGAGAAAAAGAATTGACTGTTTTTGGTCCACCGGAGTTAGAAACATTACTTAAGCCAATTCTCTTTTATGGTGGTGCTAGGTTTGCTTTCAATTTAAAATTCGAACCTCTTAATATGAAGACAAAAGAGGTGATATATGAAGATGATGTCGTAAAAGTATTTAGTTTTCCCTTAGTACATAAGATACCGACCGCTGGATTTTTAATCAAAGAAAAATCTAAGCCTTTGAAAATAAATCCATCAATGATTGATGCATATAATTTAAAAATAGAACACTTTAAGGATTTACAAAATGGCAAGGACATCATTTTAGATTCTGGTGAGGTATGTAGCTTTGAAAAAGTAACCTTAAAACCAAAAAGACTTTTAAGTTATGCGTATTGCTCTGATACAAAAAAAAGCGAGAAGGTTACAGAAGCCATTTATGGCGCTACTCATTTATATCACGAGGCAACATTCCTAATCAAGGATCAAGAGAGAGCGAATTCTACAGCGCACTCCACAACAAAAGATGCTGCAGATGTAGCGATTCAGGCAAACATAAACAAGTTGATTGTGGGTCATATTTCTTCGCGCTATAAAACCAATGATAACCATGAGCATGAAATGCTTCATTTTTTTGCAAATAGTATTGTAGCCAAAGATGGCTTGTGCATTGATTTATCTAAAGAATAATCATTGTCTTCAAGGCCATCATTAAAGAGAAAAATATAATAAAAAATTTTACAAACATTAATAAAGATTCAACCTTATATCTTGTCTGTCGTACAATCTGCCCTTTAGCATGTAAAGTGGCCATTTTATATGCGACCTTATCCATGATAAGTAATTTCATGGCTTCATGATTGATTTTATTAGTAATTCGATTCATTGAGTTGTTTGTTGTTATAAATAGTTGGAATAAATCTCAATAAAGTTCTTTGATGAATAAAAAATTTGAGATACGAAGCATGAAAAATACGAGGGGCCACGAAATAATAAATACGTGAAGAACACGCAAGAGATAAGTAAGAATACTTAGCTGAAAATGAAAATACAAGTTTATTTTTGAGAAAACCGAAAGAGTATAATTGCGGTGAAAGCGAAGAAAACATTGGGTGTCCATACAGCAACGAGTGATGGGAAACCAAGGTTTAGAGCCGCTACAGTTAACATTTTCATCGCAAAAATATAAACAAATACAATTCCTAGCCCTATGGCGATATTTACCCCGATCCCGCCTCGTCTTTTTTGAGAAGCAACTGAAACTCCAATAAGCGTTAGTATGTAGGCCGCAAAAGGATAAGAAGTCCTCTGGTGTAGCTCAATCTCATAGATCGGTACGATTGATGACCCTTTTGCACGCTCCCTTTGAATAAATGATTTTAATTCAGTAAAAGACATAGCCTCAGCCGTATTTTCTCTCTGGGCCATATCTGATATACTAAAGTTAAAAGTCGTATCTAATTTTTTAATATGCCTTATGGAAATAGAATCTTTGAAAAATCGTTTTTCATAAAAATCATGAAGTTCCCACATCTTGGAATTTGGATTATTTAAAGCATATCTTGATTTCAGAAAATAAATGGGCACTCTATTTGAAGACCATTTTTGAAAAGTAAAATCATTTACTCTTCCGTCACTATTCGTGTAATTTGAAAAATAGACAGACTCATTTCCTGGGAATTCAGCATGATAGTCTCTCACCACCATGGCGTCTCGATAATATTTCTCTTCAAACGACAAACGAACTTTATTAGCCCTTGGAACTAAAAAATGGTTAATTCCTAATGAAAAAAACATAAGTATTGTCGCAGAGATGAAATAAGGTCTTAAATAACGAGATAGTGGTTTACCACTGAACCATATTGGAATAATCTCAGTATCCTTAGCCATAATGGTTGTAAACCAAATGACAGAAAGAAATACAATCATAGAGGTGAACATATTACCATAAAGAATGATGAAGTTCAAATAATAATCAAAAATGATTTCACGCAATGGTGCTTCATTGGATATAAATTCACCTAACTTTTCAGACACGTCAAAGACTATAGCAAACATCATAATCACACCCAGCATAAAAAAGAATGTGGAAAGGAATTTCTTAATGATATATCGATCAATAATAGAAAGCATCAGAGACGTCTATTCATTTGTTTAACCATTGTATTTTTCCAAGAGGTAAAACTGCCATCTATTATTCGTCCTCTAGCCTCTTTCATAAGCCTGAGATAAAAAGCTAGGTTATGAATTGTCGCTATCTGCATTCCTAAAAATTCTCCGGATTTTAATAAATGACGCAGATACGCCTTGGAGTAATGCAAATCAACATAACAATCACTGTCCTCGTCGATAACAGAGAAATCAGTTGACCATTTCTTGTTCTTTATATTAATCGTTCCGTTTGCTGTAAACAATAGACCGTGTCTTGCATTTCTCGAAGGCATTACGCAATCAAACATATCTACACCCAAAGCAATACATTCCAATAAATTCCATGGCGTTCCTACCCCCATTAAGTACCTTGGTTTGTCCTCTGATAAAATCTCAGTAACCAAGGCTGTCATCTCATAAAGATCCTCTTCTGGCTCGCCTACAGAAAGGCCGCCAATTGCATTACCGACAGCATCAAAGGAAGAAATAACTTTTGCCGATTCTTGTCTCAAGTCTTTGTAGGTACTTCCTTGAACTATTGGAAAAAGTGACTGCTCAAAGCCATAATTACATGATGTATTTTCCATTTGTTCCATACATCGCTTTAACCACCTATGGGTAATACCCATAGAGTTTTTGGCGTATCCGTAATCACAAGGGTATGGTGTGCATTCATCAAAAGCCATAATGATATCTGCTCCTATACTTCGCTGAATATCAATTGCACGTTCCGGTGTAAAATAATGGAAACTGCCATCAATATGGGATTGAAACTTAACCCCTTCTTCTGTTATTTTTCTTGAACCTGACAGAGAATATACTTGATACCCCCCACTATCAGTGAGTATTGGCCTATCCCAATTCATGAATTTATGCAAGCCACCTGCATTTTCAATTATATCTGTACCAGGTCGCAGGAATAAATGATAGGTATTACCTAAAATTATTTCTGCTTGAACATCCTGTTTCAATTCTCTTTGATGAACACCCTTAACAGTTCCCGCGGTGCCCACAGGCATAAATATTGGAGTCTCAATTTCGCCGTGATCCGTATAGAGCTTTCCGGCCCGCGCACCAGAATTACTGTCCTTATTTAAAATATCAAAGTGCATAAAAATGATAATAACAATATGTGTCAAAGATACATCGAAATCATTTCATAAGTCATATTTATAAAAGCAATATAAATGAACTTTTTAAAGCAATATATCAACGATGAATTTAACGCCGTCGTATTGGGCTTTTTCATACTAACGATTCTAATTCAATTGTATTATGTCCTCTTCATATTTATAAAGCTCATGTTTTACAAAAAAAACCAAAAATATCTTGAGCTCAATTGAATTAGTATGATTAATTGTGTTCGTAATGAAAGTGATAAACAATTTTTGAATTTATCTCCTATTTTGGTACAACACCAACCAAATTTCGAAGTTATAGTGGTAAACTACCAATCTATGAATAATAGTAAAGGAGTACTTTATGCATTCTGTCAGCAGTATGTCAATCTAAGGACTATTTAACTAAACCAGGTAAAAACTACCTCGAACCATCGGAATAAAAGCAGCAAAAAACACCCAAATTATGCTAACATATGCTGGCTGTGAACGTTCATAAAATTTATGGATTCATCATATGTTGTCAAGTTCAAGTGCTAATGAAATAGTACTCGGTTGTGGTGCCCTCACTCAAAAATCTGGTTTGCTGAATAAACTCTTGCGCTTTAATACGTCATGGATTGGTATAAATTATTTATCCATGGCCTTGCATAAAAAGCCTTACATGGGAGTAGATCGAAATTTAGCATCTATACAGAAGATTTTTTTCAAAGCAATGGATTTAATTCTCATTAAGCGGTGGCATAGTTTGATAATGATCTATTTATTCAAGAAGCGAGCAGGAATAGACAAAATTACGCTATTCAAATTGAACCTGAATCCTATATGATTAAGCTGCTAAGGAGACATTGACCGAATGGATCAAGCAAAAATATAGGCACCATACAACCACACCAAAATATAGGTTTATTAAAAAACTACTGTTAGCAATCTAAGCGATTTCATTGATTCTTGGTGGGATTTCTTTCGTTTCTTTGATTCTGAAAGAGAAAAATTTTTACTACTTTTTCCTTTATGGGATATAATTTATACACTTCTAATCCCAATGATATATGTTATTTAAAAAAAAGAATGCCACATGGTAGAAAAAAGTCATTTATCCGATAAAGCAAGATACGACTTAAACCTTGTTGAGGCGGCAATTAAAGGAGATCAGCTTGCCTACGCAGATCTCATGGAGCGTTACCGCGAATCTATTTATTATATGATGCTCAAAATGGTTAAAAATTCTGATGATGCTGATGATTTAACTGTTGAGGCATTCGGAAAAGCCTTTAACCGTCTCCCTCAATATTCACCAAGTTTCGCATTTAGTACATGGCTCTTCAAAATTGCATCAAATAATTGTATTGATTTCATTCGAAAGAAAAGAATCAAAGTAACTTCTTTGGATAGAGGCGTGAGTAACGATAATGGGGATATCATGCAAATAGATGCAAAATCAAACAATCTTAATCCTGAAGAAACATTTATTCAAGACCAACGTGTTATTCATATGCGACTGCTAGTGAGTAAACTTAAACCAAAATATAGAGACCTTGTAGAAATGAGATATTTTAAAGAATTGAGCTACGAGGAAATAGCTACAGAATTAAAACTTCCACTAGGCACAGTCAAAGCTCAACTTTTTAGAGCAAGAGATTTCCTGGCGGGAATGGCTGAAAAGACGAGAGACTCCATTTAAATGGATGATTTAAAAAAACACTTTCCTAATTTATCCTCCAATCAACTTGATCAACTTGATCAGTTGCCAGGTATTTATGAGCAATGGAATGCTGTGATAAACGTGATTTCACGTAAAGATATGATTCACTTTAAAGAAAGACATCTCCTGCACTCACTTGGAATTCAGAAATATTCAAAATTTGAAAAAGGCAGCTTTATTCTAGATATCGGGACAGGAGGAGGATTTCCCGGCGTGCCATTAGCAATAGTAAATCCAGAATGTCAATTTGTTCTTCTCGATTCCATCGGAAAGAAATTAAAGGTAATTGAGGACGTTAAATTAAAGCTGAATTTAAGAAATATTAGCACGATTCATTCTCGAGTAGAGGAGCACAATGGTGAATACAATTATATCATAAGTAGAGCGGTTACAAACCTACCTAAATTCATTAAGCTAACCAGACATCTCATCTCACGAGAAAGTAAAGATTTCCGTGGGATTTATTACCTGAAAGGCGGAGAATTTAATGAGGAATTAGATACTATTCAAATGAAGCATAAAATTCACCATCTTCAGCGTTGTTTTAAAGGGGCATTCTTTGAAACAAAAAAAGTTGTAGAATTAACGTACTAATTTAAAAGGACCGGGTATATCAGACTAAACGAGGGAATGTCTGCATGAAACAACTCATTTGAAATCATGTCTCGAAAGAAAAATTTACCATACATCATTCCCATTGAAACAACCATTTCGCAGCCACTTACGTAACTGAATTCCTCATTGGGCATTAGCGTAGGAGTTTCACCAACAACACCTTCCCCACTAATTGTGGAAATACCATGTAACAAATGTAGAACGTGCCATTCTCGAGACAAAAGTTGAACAGGATAACTAAGACGATTACATATTTTTATTTCGTAATTGTAAAAGTAGTTGGAATCTGCTTCTATGAAAAGATCTCTCCGAAACCAACTGGAGACTGAAATTTCAATTCCTTTTGTTTGCGTATGCATCATGGACTAAAGTTATTCTATTCTATTCAAATATCCACAATAATAAACGATTTTAACCTTGAATTGCTCAATAAATGCCTACTATTGACTATTTTATGTTGTGTGTAAAAAAAGAAAATCACATACTTTTTTGAATTAGCTAATCGATTTAATGTTTAGATTTTTACTGTTCTTATTTAGAATAGTTCTAAATTATTATTTAAGTGGATAATATTATTACCCATTACTTTACTGCGCTTAGGAATTTCGTAATTTTGTCACCTAATTATAATTGCAAATTCATGTCCAATACAATCAGTATTCGAAAAGGTCTGAATATCAGGCTTGTAGGAGAAGCAAAGAAAGAAATTAAAGATATCCCGGTCTCTGAAACTGTCGGAGTTTCACCCCTAGATTTTCATGGGTTAACACCAAAGCTTGTAGTCAAAGAAGGTGATAATGTTCAAATTGGAGATGTTCTGTTTTTCGACAAAAAAGAAGCCTCAGTAAAGTTTATTAGCCCTGTCAGTGGAACCATTAAATCGATTGTTCGTGGTGAAAAACGAAAAATTTTAAATGTTCTTATTGCCACAGATGGTAAACAAACGGCCAAAAAATTTGATGTTTCTAATGCGTCATCATTTAATTCTGAAGAAACTAAAGCCTTATTACTTGAAACTGGATTCTGGAGTTCTATCAAACAAAGGCCGTTAGATGTCATTGCAAATCCGAATAACGAAGCCAAAGCCATGTTTGTATCTTCGTTCGACTCTGCACCTCTAGCACCTGACTATGAATATATGTTGGGTGACGACATAGATAACCTTCAAAAAGGTTTTGATGCGCTTTCAACATTGACAGACGGTAAAGTTCATTTGAGTAGTAGGCCAAATTCAATATTTAGTAAAATAAACGGTGTAAAGCATCATACATTTGATGGCGTTCACCCAGCCGGTAACGTAGGAACCCAAATGCACCATATCGATCCTGTTAACAAAGGAGAATTCGTTTGGTCCATAAACATACAAGAAGTTGCAGCCATTGGAAGATTGATCAATGAAGGTTCGGTGTCATCATCACGAAAAATAGCTCTTACTGGATCGGAACTTAAAAATCCAACATATGTAAATGTATCCAAAGGGACAGAAATGAGTGCCATCCTCGACAAAGGTATTGTAGGTTCAAATGTGAGATATATTTCAGGAAATGTTTTAACTGGTGACCAAAAGAATCTGACAGACTTTATCGGATATTATCACAATCAAATCACTGTTATTCCAGAAGGCAACGAGTATAAATTCTTTTTAACTAGTGGATGGTTAGGCCATGGGTTTGATAAATTTTCAAACTCCAGATTATTCCCGACATTTTTGCTGCCTAAAAGCAAAAAATTCACGTTGGATACAAATACGAACGGAGAAGAAAGAGCTTTTGTTGTTTCTGGTGAACTTGAAAGGGTATTTCCCTTTGACATCTTACCCGTGCAATTAACAAAAGCGGCGATTACGCAAGATATAGACGGAATGGAAAACTTAGGGATTTACGAAGTTGCTCCAGAAGACTTTGCCCTTTGTGAATACGTTTGTACTACTAAAATTAATATACAAGACAAAATAAGACAAGGACTAGACTTGATTGCTAGTGAATGTATGTAATTAAAAAAGAGAACTGTGAAATTTTTAGAAAAATATTTACATAAAATGGAACCTCACTTTATAAAAGGTGGGAAATACGAAAAGTGGAATCCATTATTTGAAACTTTAGCAACGTTTGCTTTTACACCGAAGTTGGTTACTACAAAAGGAACCCACATCCGAGATGGTGTTGACCTTAAGCGGACTATGTTTACAGTTGTTATTGCCTTAATACCATGTTTACTTTTCGGTATTTACAATACAGGGCATTGGGAATATGCGGTAGCTGAAGGAAATAGGGATATTCCATATTTTGCGGAAATGGGTGCTAAATTCCTCACGGGTTTGACAATTGTTCTACCTGTAGTAGTCGTATCATATGGTGTCGGTCTTACGATTGAGTTTATTTTTGGAATGCTTCGTGGCCATTCTCTTCATGAAGGGTTTTTGGTCTCAGGGATGCTTATTCCGCTTACTATGCCTGCTGATGTTCCCTTGTGGATGGTCGCCATTGCAACGGCCTTTGCTGTAATTATTGGAAAAGAAATTTTTGGTGGAACAGGTATGAATGTAGTTAACATAGCCTTAACCGCTCGTGCATTCCTTTTCTTTGCTTACCCAACGTCAATGTCAGGTGATAAAGTTTGGATGTCCGGTTTAGGCGACAAAATGTCCGCAAATTCAGCTGATTTAGATGGCTTTTCGGGAGCCACCGCACTCGGTGATCTTGCCTCCTTTATGTCAGACAAAGCTACTGTTGCAGGAGAAACTGTTCAATCAAGTATGGCGCTTCAAAACTTCTCCACAGAGTATGGAGTATGGGAATCCTTTGTGGGAATGATTCCTGGTTCAATTGGTGAAACCTCCACTCTAGCCTGTTTGATTGGTGGACTATTATTAGTGTTGACAGGAGTTGGTTCATTAAGAATCATTCTTTCCTTTTTTGCAGGTGGTTTTATAATGGGATTACTTTTAAATTCCATCGGTGGAAACCCATATTTAGACCTTGCCGCTCACCATCATCTTGTAATTGGAGGTTTCGCTTTTGGAGCGGTGTTTATGGCTACAGACCCAGTTACTGCATCTCAAACAGCTTTCGGAAAGATTATCTACGGTTTCCTTGGAGGTTTATTAGCGATTATGATTCGTGTTTTGAACCCGGCCTATCCCGAGGGCGTATTTTTAGCGATACTCTTTATGAATATTATGGCCCCAATCATTGACCACTATATAGTTCAGGCAAATATCAATAGAAGACTTAAAAGATTAAAAACAGCATAATTATGGCACTCAACAAAGAATCAAATGGGTTCACTTTTGGATTTGCGATTGCACTAGTCGTCGTACTCGGTGTTATTCTTGCTTCGCTCGCAGAGGGTCTAAGGCCTCGACAAGAAGGGAATGTACGCGTTAAAAAACAAATCGATATTCTTTCAGCGATGATGGATGTTGAGAAGGAAGGAATTGATCGAACAAACGCTGAAGCTGAATTCACAAAATACGTGGACCTCAGTCAAGCGGTGATATTAAACAATTCAGGAGAAGAAGTTTCCAAAGGAAAAGCAGCTTTTGAAATTGACATTAAAAAAGAATACAGAGATAAAAATCTAAAAGAAGAAGATAAAAAGTTCCCTTTGTTTATTGCGCAAGACAAAGAAAAAAACACGCGATACATTATACCAGTCGTGGGAAAGGGTCTATGGGGTCCTATTTGGGGTTACATATGCCTAAAAGAAGATATGAAAACAATTTTAGGCGTTTCTTTCGATCATAAAACTGAAACACCAGGTTTAGGTGCCGAAATTAACAAGCCTTTTTTCATGGACAGATGGAAAAATTCTGAAATAAGTGATACTGATGGAAATTTTCAAAAATATGAAGTTGTAAAGGACAATTCAGGTTCTACTGACCCTAGCAAAGTGGACGGAATTACAGGAGGAACAATTACTTCTAAAGGTGTGGAAGAAATGGTCAACCGAAGTCTCAAAATTTATTCAAACTATTTTAAGAATCTAAATTCAAAATAATATGAGTGCTGAAACGAAATCTACCGAGCCATTATTTTCGAAGAAAAATAAACAGCTGATCACAGATCCGTTGACAGACAATAACCCTGTTACGATTCAGGTTTTAGGAATTTGTTCTGCACTCGCAATTACAGTTCAGGTGAGCCAGGCGATTGTAATGTCATTGTCTGTCCTTTTTGTGATAATTATGGGTAACCTTATTGTTTCTTTGTTGAGAAATTTAATTCCTTCTAGGATTCGAATCATTGTTCAATTATTGATTGTGGCATCTCTTGTAATTATTGTAGATCAAGTTTTGGCGGCGTTTGAACCGGATTTATCTGCAAAACTTTCTGTATTTGTAGGATTAATCATAACCAACTGTATTATCATGGGTCGCCTTGAAGCATTTGCTATGGCAAACAAACCTTGGCCCTCCATACTTGATGGTTTAGGGAACGGATTGGGTTATGGTGCAATTTTAATACTTGTAGCAGTATTTAGAGAACTATTTGGCTCAGGTACCCTAATGGGCATTCCCATTTTCGGAAATTCTCTTCCCGGAGAAGAATCAGGATTATATGCAATGGGATATCAAAACAACAACCTAATGATTTTACCCCCAATGGCTCTGATTATTGTAGGTGTGATTATTTGGGTTCAAAGATCTAGAAACAAGGCTCTAATTGAAGAGCATTAAAATAAAGAATTATGGAAAGTACTCTTGATATATTTGTAAAAGCAATTTTTTCTGAGAATATGATTTTCGCATATTTCTTGGGAATGTGCTCGTACCTCGCTGTTTCGAAAACAGTTAAGACAGCTGTTGGACTCGGAGCGGCAGTTATCTTTGTTTTAACTGTAACGGTTCCTGTGAACTTTCTACTTGAAAATTATGTTTTAAAGGCGGGAGCATTGGAATGGTTGGGAGCTGAATATGCTGAATTAGATTTAAGTTTTTTATCTTTCATCATGTACATTGCTGTTGTTGCATCAATTGTCCAATTAGTTGAAATGTTAGTAGAAAAATTTGCACCTGCATTATATGGAGCCCTGGGTATATTCTTACCCTTAATTGCCGTGAACTGTTCGATTCTTGGTGGCGCCTTGTTTATGCAAGAACGACAATATTCTACACTTTTGGATGCCACTGCCTTTTCTTTAGGTTCTGGCATTGGGTGGTTTATAGCTATTGTTGCAATAGCTGCAATACGTGAAAAATTGCGCTATTCAAACGTCCCAGGTCCATTACGAGGATTGGGGATTACATTTATTGTAACAGGACTTATGGGTATGGCATTCATGAGTTTCATGGGTATTAAATATGGTGAAGAGGCTCCGAGTGAGGATGTTGAAACTGTAACGACAATGATTGACACAAACAAAGAAAATAACATTAACTAACCATTATGGGAACTATTCTTATCATAACCTTAATTGCATTTCTAACGGTCATTCTTCTATTGACCTCAATGCTATTGTTTGTAAAAGCTAAAATTTCACCAAAAGGGAAATTAGTGATTGATATTAACGATGGAGAGAAAATACTAGAAGTTGATGGTGGTGGTACATTACTCGGTACTCTAGGAAGTTCAGGTATATTTTTGCCATCTGCATGTGGTGGTGGTGGAACCTGTGTTCAATGTGTTTGTCAAGTAAATGAAGGTGGCGGAGAAATACTACCAACAGAAGCACCTCATTTTTCGAGAAAAGAAATTGCCTCGAATCACAGACTTGGATGTCAAGTTAAGGTCAAAGAAAACATGAAAATTCATATCGAAGAGGAAGTTCTTGGTATTAAAGAATGGAAGGCAAAGGTTTCTTCGAACTACAATGTAGCAACCTATATCAAAGAATTTATTGTTGATATTCCAGAGGATATGAATTATAAAGCTGGTGGATATATTCAAATCAATATACCCGAAACTGAAGTGAAGTTCGCTGAAATGGATATCACAGCGCATCCTCAAGACCACCCTGGTGAACCAAAGAAATTCGAAAAAGACTGGTCAGAGGGTAAATTTGCCATGCGAGATTTAGTCATGAAGAATAGCGAAGAGGTCGTGAGAGCATATTCTATGGCATCCTACCCTGCAGAAGGTAGAAAGATCATGTTGAATGTAAGGGTAGCAGCGCCACCATGGGATAGGGTCAATGACAAATGGGCAGATATAAATCCAGGTGTTGCCTCGTCTTATATTTTTGGTCTTAAGGAAGGTGACGAAGTAACTATTTCAGGTCCTTATGGTGAATTCTTCATCAATGAATCTGATGCCGAAATGTTATATATCGGTGGTGGTGCTGGAATGGCACCTATGAGATCTCACCTTTATGAGCTATTCAAGACACTCAAAACTGGAAGAAAAGTTTCCTATTGGTATGGTGGTCGTTCAAGAGCTGAACTATTCTATATTCACTACTTTAGAGATTTAGAAAAGGAATTTCCAAATTTCAAATTCTATCTCGTTTTATCGGACGCTCTCCCTGAAGACAATTGGGTAAATAAGGAAAATTGTGAAGACGAAAAAGGAGATGGTTTCTCTGGATTTGTACACCAAGTAGTTATGGATCAATATCTATCCAAACATGATGCTCCAGAAGATCTTGAAGTTTATTTCTGTGGTCCACCAATGATGAATCAAGCGGTTATAAAAATGTGTGATGACTGGGGTATTCCTGATGAGAATGTAAGGTTTGACGACTTTGGAGGATAGATTTTATTGAAGTAGAACGCTAGCCAGTACATCTATTTCTTTTTCAGTATTGTAAGAATGAATGCAAAGACGTAAACGTGATTTACCTGCAGGAACTGTGGGAGGATAAATCCCCTTCGTATGGATTCCAACGGATTTTAATTGTTCAACGCGCTGTTCTAGCAATTCTTTATTATTGAATTCTAAAATTTGAATGGGTGAAGTTTCAGCAGATAAAAAACTCAAAGACGAACATCTTTCTCTGAAATAATGAATCCTTTTTTTTAAGGTAAAAATGCTTTCTTCAATAGATTTGTGGGTGACCAAAGCTGCAATGTCTTGATAAAATGTTGGTGGTAAGGCAGTAGAATAAATAAAGCCTCGAGAAAAGTTAATTAAAAATTCCTTTAATGTTTGAGAGCCCAAGACAACAGCACCGTGAGCACCGTATGCTTTTCCAAAAGTTATAATTCTTGCAAATACCTGAGGTGATATATTTGACTCAAAGCATAAGCCTTTCCCTTGTGACCCATAAACTCCTCCTGCATGCGCTTCATCGACAATCAAATACGCATTATAGATCGCACACAAATTTGCAATTTCAGATAATGGAGCAATATCCCCATCCATTGAGTATAATGATTCTATGAGCACATAATTTGTTTTGGCTTTACTTTTTTCTAATTTGAAACGAAGGTTATCAACATCGTTATGCTTGAATGACGTTGATGAGGACAATGATAAACGTATACCATCTCTTGAACTTGCATGAATGTATTCATCGTAAAATACTTCATCCTCTCTCTGTAATATTGCTGAAAGCAACCCGAGATTTGCAACATATCCGGAATTATATACCAACGCTGATTCTGATTTAAAGTGAGTTGCTAAATTATACTCACAAAGCTCTGCTTGCTTGGAATTACCAGATAGTAAACGCGAACCGGTTGATCCATTCGAAATAGGAGGATGCCCACTAATTTTAACTTGAGAAAGACCTATATAATCATTGGAAAAGAAATCTATACCATCCCCAGGAATTTGAAGGGACCTAAGCGTTCCTGTTGACTTGCGTTTGAGCAGCTTATCAAGCAAGCTCTCATTCATCTAGAGACTCAACTTTGGTTACTGTTCTTGGCTGAAAATATTTTTCTGATTTCTTCTCTTTTGCTTTAGCGTATAATGCTTCTCGTTCTGCTGCGACTCTCTTTTTTTCAATTAAGATTGGATCTGGATTTGTTGCAGGTTGCTCCCCATCTGCAAAAGATTCTTTAGCTACTAAACCTAGTATTGAGAACATCTCTTTATCTTCATTAAACTCAGGATTAGGAGTTGTCAACAACTTGTCACCCGCAAAAACAGAGCCTGCACCTGCCATAAAACAGAGTGCCTGAGCCTCCATAGACATTTTCGTACGTCCCGCAGAAAGACGAACAATAGAACCTGGAAATGCAATCCTCGTTGTCGCTACCATTCTTATTAGTTCCCACTGTTCAATTGGTTTTTGATCTTCTAGGGGTGTACCTTCTACAGCTACAAGAGCGTTAATCGGAATAGATTCGGGTGGATGCTCCATCTCCATGTAACTCATGAGTAGACCAATACGATCTTCCTCAGTTTCTCCCATACCGATAATACCACCAGAACAAACAGAAATCCCAGCTTTTCTTGCATTATCTATCGTATCTAAACGTTGCTCATATTCTCTTGTAGATATAATATCTGAATAAAACTCTTTTGAACTATCTAAATTGTGATTATATGCAAATAAACCTGCGTTTTTCAATCGCTTCGCTTGATTCTCGTTCATCATTCCGAGCGTACAACAAACTTCCAACCCCATCTCATTGACACCTTGAACCATTTCAACAACCTTGTCGAAATCTCTATTGTCCTTCACCTCTCTCCATGCCGCACCCATGCACAATCTAGATGATCCATTTGATTTAGCGTTTTTTGCTTGTTCCAAGACATCTTCGACCCTCATTATACCTCCAGCATCGACATCAGTGTGGTATCTCGCTGCTTGCGGACAATAGCCACAATCTTCAGGACATCCTCCTGTTTTAATACTCAACAAAGAAGACATTTGAACCTCTCTTGGATTGTGGTATTTACGATGAATAGTTGCTGCCTCAAAGACAAGCTCTAATAAAGGCTTTTGATACAAGGCCAAAAGTGATTCTTTATTGGAATAGTCAGGATTAAATTTCATACCACAAATATAAATAAAGTGCTTAATCTAATAACAAGAAATTACGAAGAGTCAGATAATTGCGATGACTCAAAAGAATCCCACATTACATATCGTCTAAAAAACATTGTATATGTTATTCTGACGTTGAGCCAGCTTGATCTAAATAAAGACGTACCGTAAATCTTAAAGTATTGGCGAGAGGACTCTGACGTCCATTCAATGAGGCCAAATAAGAAAAATCAATTGCGAACATATTGTATTTCAGACTTGCACCCAAATTCATAAATTGTCGGTTACCTTTATTTTTACTTTCAAAAAAGACCCCTCCTCGAACGGCAAAAACATCATTGTACCACCATTCTGTACCAAAAGCAATATTTATTTCCGATAATTCTTCGCGAAATTTAGTTCCTTTTACTACCTCGAAATTCCCTTCGGCATCTGCAACGGGCACATCATTATCATCAACGACAACATTTCCAGGTGCATCATAAAAAGATTGTAGCATACCATTAATTACACCAACATCAGAATTCATACCTGAAGTAAGAATATAATCTTCACCATCAAAATAATAGTTTGGTGGTGTCGGAACAAGAAGTTTTTGAAGATCTAAAGAAAAAGTTACTTTATTGTATGCATCAAAATTCGCGAGAAAACTGTTACCAATCTTCAAATTCATAGGAATAAAATCTCGTGTTGCTAGCTCAGAGTATGATACCTTATTTCCGATGTTATTTATGGTTGTTGCAAAGGTGTAAACACCATCAAGATTGCCGATTTTAGCATCGTCATTGTAATAAGTAAATGATAGATCTGCAGCACCAACAACACCAGGCTTGGTATTTACCCCACCAACTGTTAATCCACCTGTGAGATTAGAATAAGCAAACTTTCCATTAATACCTAAACTAAGTTTTCTTGAAAGGCGAAAAGCATATGCTCCCGTAATCTCAAATTCGCTAGGCTTATCGTCCCGTATGACATTACCAGAAGCATCAGTAAAGGTGATTTCACCTAAACTGAAATAACGAAGTGCGCCTCCGATCGTGTGTGACTTGTTAATTTTATAATAACCCGATAAATAAGAAAGATGAATATCGTTAGTTAATTGTCGTAACCAAGGCGTATAGGATAAACTTACTTCTGAGGTCTGTTCTGAAAAACTCAAAACTGAGGTGTTCCAATATACAGAGGTAGAGTTCGGGCTTAATGCTGTACCCGCATCTCCCATACCACCGGCTCTTGAATCAGGCGTTATAGACATGAAAGGAAGTGCTGTTGTTATTGTATTCAATTGTAAATCTTCATCTGTAACACCACTACCTCCTGTGGGCTGAGCTAAAAGTGTTGAAGAAAATAAAACTAAAAAGAAGGTTAGGAAAATGTACTTCATATAAAATTTGAATAGGTAAAACATATACGTGAAAGAGGGCGGTTTATTGTTGTTTCATTACAATATGACTAATTTTTCGGTCTTTTCAGCGGTTCGTCCACTAGTGTCTTTTACTTTCACGCGGTAAATATAAACTCCTTTTGCCAATTGGTCACCATAATTATCCTTTCCATCCCAAAATAATTGATTCACACGAAAACCTTGTGTTGAAATAATCTCATTTAAGGTTTTAACTTGTCTACCTGAAACCGTAAATATTTGTATTTGAACTTCTAACTCATTACATGCAAAAGAATGTTCAAACATAAACTCCGTTGAGCTCGTAAAAGGATTAGGATAATTCATGACATTCTGAAGCGTTAAATTTTCAGTATCAACCACCACAAAGTCAATCGTACTTTTTGATGAATTATTATTTACATCCCACACCTTAAATTCAAGCGTATGTCGACCAGGAATTAAACCGTCGAATTGAAAACGTATTTCACCTGATTGGTATGAATCTAAATCCGCGACATAAAAATCATTAAGAATAAATGGCTCCGCGGAATTTCCATCTAAAATTGCTGTAATATCATGTCCAATTCCGTTACCAACAGTATTTACACCATTTTCATCAAAAATCTTTGCTAGTAAAATAGGTTCAAAATCAGTTTGACCACCTGAAACAAAGTTCTCATCATTCATGAAAAGCGTTATCTCTGGACCAATTGCATCAGATATACCATTTGGATCGATACCGCCAATGATTATTGAGGTATCATAGCCACCTGCATCTCGTTCATCAGTATATCCGTAGTAGCTTATCTTACCTTTACCGTAATTTAGTGCAATATCCTTTGGCACTACAAATGAATATTCAAAAGCTCCGTTCGTCACGGATACTTTACCTTTGTAAATCACATTTCGCTGCAATTCGTATTCAATCTCGGGAGAATAAAGGTCTTGACCTAGCGTTTTTTGAAGCCTAATTTTATCAAAAATAGAAGGTGTCAAAATACCATTAAAATCGCTTAATAAATTCCCCATATGGTCCTCTATATGCCCCTTCATTTGAACTTTACTTAGTGCCCTAACGGTGTCAATAACAATGGTAGGATCTAAACCATTGACGCTATCTGTGACAACATTAAATCCTGGAGATGCTAACTTCAATGCAGGATCACCGATAAGTGTAAAACTCCTCTTATTGTCACTTGACCCTGTCTCATTTTTGGTTCTCATCACAATATCTCCAAATGCCAATGCACTGCCATCAGAATTGCGATCAAAAACGTTCTGAAAAAACTTATTTCCGGTTGTAGTATTCACTCCGAAGTAAACTGAACGTGTCGTTGTCATCAACGCAATTGCACCGCCATCAGGATTTAATGCAGCCCATTCTCCTGCAGAAACCCTCGCTGGATCGTCATACTTTGTAAATTCACAGGTTGCAGAAACGAAAAGGGTGAGAGCATTAATATTGTTCCAACTATTAATCTGAGGAATCGTAACTACTCGTTCTTCCGCGAGACCTACCTCTCCGCCATGACCAACATAATTAAAAATGAGGGCGCCACGCTGAATTCTATCTGTAATTGCATCTACAACCTCAGGATACCTTTGCCCTCCTGCACTTGTTTGCTGCGGAAAAGCGTCAAGATAAAGCTTATCACAATTCATCTCATTATGATTCTGCTTGGTATGGATGTATTGCGGTTCAGTATCGTTATTAATAAAATATCCTGATTCTTCATCATCTGCAACTTGTACGTATTTTTGTCGCCAATCACCAAAGGTGTTTAGCGAATTATCCTCAAGACAACATGATGCGCCCGCATTTGCAAATAACTCCGAACCATTTTTCATGTAATGTTCAATTTTATCAACTTGTTGTTCAGCTTGGGTAATTGTAGATGCTAAAATTCTTCCGATACCGATATCTAATAAATCCGAACCAGAAATAGCCTCACCATCATCAAGCATACCGTAAAAATCATCAGTTACTAGGGCTGAGATATGATTCTCGCTGCTCTGCACCTGATAGGTTAACACAAAATTATTATTATCCGGAACCCTGTTCTTCGGATCAAATGTGCCGTCACCAAACAAAAGCATATACTTCGGAGCTGAATCTGGATTAGACTGGGAACGCTCGTAAAACATTCTAGCGAAGGAACGAATCGCCACCGCGTCTTGCCCACCAGAACTAAATTCATTGAATATTTGACTCGTGGTTACCACATGAACTGTAAGTCCGTTATTTCTATGTAATTCAGCAAGTCTATCCGCCTGAGATTTAAAATTTGGATGTGTTACTATAAGGTAGTCTGCTTGTTCAAGCCCATGAAGATTTTGATGATCCACCGGAGCCACATATTCAGGACTAAAAAATGTACCACCATTGCTTGCTATATATTCTATATAAGTTATTGAATCCAAGAACTCAAAAACACCTCCTAATAAATTACCAGATAATCGTTTCGGATTATGCCGATCTGTAATATCCCAAATAAACCCTGTGGAAGGGAAATTTTGAATTTGGAAGTTTCCAATACCTAACTCTAAGTTTGTTAGATTGCGAAAACCCATTTGGCTTCCGAAAAACTTTAGTGTTCTCCTCGTATTTAAGGAAATCCTATCGAGGTAAGTCAATACACTTGGGCTATTCCTTTGAATCGTGATTTTCAGAGGAACATTACCTGAAGACGGAGGATTGTTCAAGACAAATGCTTGCGAAGAACGCACATAATCAATTGAGGTATGCGGAAGTCCTTCATTAACAAGAGTTTCTCCATTCACTGAATATCTTTGAGCAGTTCCGCCTGGACTGGTTGCATTCGTTGCAATGGATGTCTTAAAGAAAACTGGAGCGCCAGATATATCTGGGATTGCGAAATTAAATGTTTGCTCTAGGTTAATATCAAAAAGTTCACCATACCATCTCTGACCTCCACCAATCAAAGAAATCAAATCATTTTCATAGCATGAACGAAAATCATAACTTGTTATCGTCTCTGTCGGTGGACCATTGACCGTTGCTTTGTAACCTATTTCTAGTGGAGGTCTTTCTGGATTGATATTAACGAAATAATAGGAGTAATCTGAATATATGTTTTTGATTTGGTTAAAACCAGAGGTGCCATTTGGCACCCATCTATTTGGACCAAAACCGTAGAATAAAACATAGTCGTTTTGATTAAAAGTATTGTCAGCAGCACCAACATATGCAACTGAGTTTTGCGCCAAGTCGTCGGTTCTTGGTAAACTGTTTAATTCTGGGAGCTTTCCATCTCCATTTCCGTAAATGTGAACACTCTTAGGGTTTAAATCTGACATTTCTATACCCATCGATGAAAGTAAATCGTAATCAACCTTATAAATACCATCATTTTGAACAGCGATTTTATACCAGTCGCCCGATCCAAGCATAAGAACTGATTCACCTACAAAATCTTTTTGTACAACCTCAAAATTATTTTCTGCAAAAACTTTAACTGTCATAATTCTTTTAATTAAACCCTCCTCTTTAATAAATGGAATTCCGGAAATGACAAGAAATACCTTGTGTGCTGATTTTGTAAACTTAATATCTAAAGGATTTTGCTCCAAAACACGTATATCCATTTGAGCGAGAAAATCAATTTCCGATTGGAGCGCATTTGCCGTTGAAAAAGTCACATCGTTTACAGATAGACTTGAGCCCTTAAATTCTTTCTTGATAAATATTTTTGGTAAACCATTATCATAATGGACGCCCTCGAAATTTGGAGCCACAAAAGACTGCACTCCAGCATCAAGAGATATTGGTTTTTTCCATTCAATATTTTCGACATGGTTTTGCGAAAAGAAAAAAGTTACGGAAAAAAGAAAGAAAGAGAAAATTAAAATCTTATTCATAATCTGAAACAAACAATTGAATTGATAGTCTAAAAAACGCCAAAATATTCAAATTATTACAATTAATATACGATATTTGTAACCTTACAAACTATAATCACGTTAAGATTGTTCGTGACTAAACTCAATTGTGTGAAGAAAAAGCATTTATTCCTATTTGTTTTTGTGATCTCTTGTCTCTCGACAACATCCTTAAATTCGGTACATTCGCAAGACCCAACGTTTACGCAATTCTTTTCCAACCCAATTTATTTGAACCCGGCCCTAGCAGGATCTTCAGGTTGTCCCAGAATTGCAATGAACTACAGAAATGAATGGCCGCAGCTTACAGGAAATTATGTTACCTACTCAGCTGCTTTTGATACGTATGCAAAAAGCATATCTGGTGGTATAGGTATATTAGCAATGCATGATCAACAAGGTCAGGGAACAATCTCTACGTCAATGCTTGGCGCCATTTATTCCTACAACCTTAAAGTAAATCGAAAATTTTCTTTTATGTTCGGGGCAAGAGCAGCATGGTTTCAAAAATTCTTGGACTGGGACAAACTAACTTTTGGAGATATGATTGACCCAAGGAGAGGCTTCATTTATGAAACTGGCGATGTTCCCAGGGGGAATGGAAGAAGAGGATATTTTGACGCATCTGCTGGATTTGTTGGTTTTGGTAAAAACTTCTATTTCGGAGGTGCAGTTCATCACCTGAATAGACCGGATGAATCAATGATTTTAGGTGAATCTAGACTTCCAATGCGTTTTACAGGACATGCCGGTGCTGACATTCCCTTGGGGAGAAAAGGCCGATATACGAGTAATACGAGCATAATGCCGAACATTATTTATCAATATCAAAATGGATTTCAAGAATTAAACATAGGAACTTACTTAAAGTATGGAAACTTTACCGCCGGTGCTTGGTATAGAAATCGAGATGCCTTTATCCTGTGTTTTGGAATAACATCAGAAAATATTAAATTGGGCTACAGCTATGATATTACTGTTTCTAAATTAGGAAATGGCATTTCTGGTGGTTCCCATGAAGTTTCGCTTGGTTTTAATCTAAAATGTAAAAGAAAGCCAAGAAACTTTAGAAAAATATCATGTCCTTCCTTTTAGGATTTTGTAACTTTTGATAAAATTTGAATTGTACATACGTTAATCATATTCGACCATGAAAACTAAAAATTACATTAAAATAGCAATCTTTTTCACTGCTATTATTATCCTAGGGTCTTGTTCCAAAGAGCGATCTACAGCAACAGGATGGGAATATAACAACTATCAGAATGGGGGTTTTGAAAAGTTCGATGCAAAAGAGCAAGAAACCGGTCCGGGGCTTGTGTTCATTGAGGGTGGAACATTCACCATGGGAAGCACAGAAGAAGACGTCATGGGTGACTGGAACAATAGCCCAAAACGCGCGACGGTTTCGTCATTTTACATGGATCGAACCGAGGTAACAAATCTGCACTGGACAGAATATATGAATTGGATGAAGCGTGTATATTACAAATCATATCCGCATATTTACAAAAAGTGCCTCCCTGATACGCTAGTTTGGAGGTCTCCTCTCTCCTACAGAGAAAAGTTTGTTGACTATTATTTACGTCATCCTTCCTACAGAGACTATCCAGTTGTTGGTGTTTCTTGGTTACAAGCCAATGATTTCTGTAAATGGAGAACGGATCGTGTAAACGAAGCAATTTTAGTTAGAGAGGGAATTATTAAATGGCATTTTGCAAATACCTACGATCATGAGAACTCTGATGTTGGAGCTGCAAATAGAGCAAATTATGCTTCTATGACCTCTTCACCTGAAAATATGTTTTCCACTGAAAACTATCTCAATGGTAATTATAACGTTCAAACAGGTTCACCTAATAAGAATAAAAAAGGTGATACTCTCGGTGTGAAAGGTGGATACACTCTAGATGATGGTAGTTCAAAAGCACCTTTGCTCGATGCAAAAACCAAAAAACCTATTCCAAGAGATCCTTATCAGTTACAAAATTATGATCCTGTTTATGCAAATGGATCGCGTCTTGGCAATAGGGCCGTGAAAATTGAAGATGGAATCCTTCTCCCAAAATACCGTCTACCGACTGAAGCAGAATGGGAATTTGCTGCACTAGGATTAATTGGAAATCTTGACCCTGATTCAGAAAATATTGACTCGCGGCGTATCTATCCATGGGATGGACATTATGTAAGAAGAAAAGAAGACCAATGGGCTGGTGCGGTCCAAGCTAATTTTGTCAGAGGAAATGGAGATTACATGGGTGTTTCAGGGGCACTAAATGATGGAGCAGACGTTACTGCGCGTGTAGATGACTTTTGGCCAAATGATTACGGTTTGTATCACATGGCAGGTAATGTTTCGGAATGGGTCATGGACGTTTATCGTCCAACGTCTAATGAAGAATCTGACGACTTTATGCCGTTTCGAGGTAATGTTTACACTACGCAATTACTTCGACCCGATGGATTGTATGACAAAGCTGTTTTAGCGACTGATAACCTCTACGATATTTATGGAATGAAAGAATACGTTAATGAGTTTGCCCGCTCAAAATACCTTTCGTTAACAGGAGGGACCAAAGCGGTCAATGATTTAAATAAGAAAAATGATCCTTCATATGTTTCAAATTATATTAAAGAAAATCCAAATCAGTACGTAGACTTTAAAGTTGAAAGCGGGAATTTAAAGCAAATGAATGGTGTTTGGTGTGTCCTTAAAGGAGATTCAGTGAAGTTAAATGCAAACGTGGAAAAACTAAACAATATAAAAAAGCCATTCTCATGGAAAACTGATGGGTCCCAATTAATGGGTACCAAGGCGCAAGATACCAATGTTGTTGTAGCATTTTTTAATGCTGGAGATTTTACGATGACTCTGACCCAAGAAAATGATTACAAGGAAAGCAAAAAGTTTAAGGTATTTAACAACAAAAAAAGCTTTGATGACTATGTTAATTATGTGAATTCTACGAGGGGTCAGGTTCTTGGAAACTCAAGACAAAACCCAAGAAAATTTCAGTTCAATGCTCCGAAAGACGGATATGTTTATGGATATAATAAATATTCGAAGAACGATAGTATCGAATTCAGATTTTTAGACGATATCAATGGTGTACTTGATACGGCTATCTACATGTACAATCAAGGCAACGCGACCAAAGCATCACATTATTTAGAAGTTGCATTATTCGGTAATGCTCACAAAGATGATGTTTTGGTTATAGAAGATTATCGTAAAGGACACTTTGAAGGTAAAGAGTATGGTGATGCAAATGAGGAAATTAAAATCGGTATTGATGAAAACAAAGACGATGTAATGGTTGACGCCTCTCCACTTTCAAAGGTTGGTATCTATTTTATTCAAAAGGAATACGATGTGGGTTCTAACAATGCCTCTGAACAATATCTTGTAGACGGTAAAATTATTTCTACTAGTGTGTTTAGCGATGCTTACCTGGAGCACAGATTTAAAAACTACAAGCAAGACCCTAACATCACATCTTGGATCCTGACTTTAAGAAATGGACTCACTGAATTTGTGAATGAAACTAGAGGCCAACAGCGCTGGAGAAACGTCACTGAGGACGAAAACGCTGGAAGGTTAAACTACAGAAAAGATGACTACATAAATTATCTTGATGGTGACCTTGAATCTTCTATTTACTACAATAATCAAAAGAAAATTGATGATATAAATAACGGTAGAATAGATCCAAAACAAGCTGTTTACCAAAGTGAATTTGAAAATTTTGACCTTAAAGGTAATTCAGTAAACATAGGTGCTAGTGGGTGGCCAACGACATTAGTCTCTGATAAATCTAGAGTATACAAAGGTGGATCTTGGGCAGATAGAGCGTTCTGGCTATCTCCAGGAAGTAGACGTTTCTTAGATGAAGAACAATCGACCGCTATGATTGGTTTTAGATGTGCCATGGACAGACTCGGAAATTCTAGATCTAATTCTCAAAATAAATAATCTTAAAGATATCCCATAAGCCCGTAGTAATACGGGCTTTTTTTTTACATATTTGTATATGCAGCAGCTCTATAAACTATTTAAAGAGACTTCAGGGATCTGTACAGATACAAGAAATATCGAGAAAGAATCTTTATTCATTGCATTGAAAGGGCATAATTTTAATGGTAATAGATTTGCTGAAAAAGCAGTAAATAAAGGTGCGCGATATGCGATTGTAGATGAAAAAGAATTTGTAACCAATCCTAAGATATTTTATGTTAAGGATTGCTTAATTTTTCTCCAAAAACTTGCCAGCTTTCATAGATCAAAGTTCACTATACCTATAGTGGGTATAACAGGAAGCAATGGTAAAACAAGTACAAAAGAATTAATCACTGCTGTTTTATCTAAGAAATTCAATACGCTCTCAACTGTTGGCAATTTAAATAATCATATTGGTGTTCCATTGACTTTACTACGTATGAATAACACACATGAAATAGCAGTAATTGAAATGGGAGCGAATAAACCAGGAGACATAGCAGAACTCTGTAATATTACCTCCCCTACTCATGGTATCATCACTAATATTGGAAAAGCACATCTTGAAGGATTTGGAGACCTTAATGGTGTTGTAGCAACCAAAAAAGCGATGTATACAGCAATTCAAAAAAAAAATGGAACAATATTCTTCAATGGAGACGATCAATTACTAAAATCACTGCTTGACAAATCGACTCAAAACAATAGTTATGGTAAGAATACTGCAGATATTCGAGGAGTACTTATTGAATTAAATCCATTTATAAAAATGAAATGGAATAATTTAAATTTTCAATCTGCCATTCTCCAAACAAATATGATTGGCAGTTATAATTTTTATAATTTTTTAGCAGCAATATGCATTGGAAATCATTTTAATGTGCCTTCGATGGCTATATCAGATGCAATTACAAAATATGAACCTGAGAATAAGCGTTCTCAGGTTCTGAATACAAAAAAAAACACCTTAATTGTTGACTGCTATAATGCAAATCCTACGAGTATGGTTTCAGCGCTAGAAAGTTTTATTCAATTTAAACACAACCAAAAAATAGCTATTCTCGGGGATATGTTAGAATTAGGCCAAGACAGTTTAGATGAACATAAAAAAATACTATCATTCTGCGATGAAAATGAAATAAAAACTATTTTGATAGGTAGTATTTTTAAAAAACTTAAAATTGAGGGCACATTTCAGAGTGTTAAGGAATTCCTTTTAAATCCCATAGAAATTGATAAGTGCGCAGTATTACTAAAAGGTTCACGAAGTATTGAATTAGAAAAATTAATTCCTTCTTTATAGAAAAGAAAAACTAAGAATCAAAGTTGTAAAAAGTAAACACTTTTTATATGCATTATTTAAGAACCAAATAACATTAGGTATGCTTTTAAAAATGAATCAATTTTACCATTTAAAACAGCCTCTGTATCGCCTGTCTCCACGGCTGTTCTAACATCTTTCACCAATTTGTAAGGATGCAAAACATAATTTCGGATTTGAGAACCCCATTCAATTTTTTTCTTTTCTGATTCAATTGCATTCTGTTTCTCCATTCGCGCCCGCAATTCCAATTCGTAAAGTTGTGATTTCAAGAGTTGCATGGCTTTTTCTTTATTCCCAAGTTGTGATCGCGATTCTGAATTTTCAATAACAATCCCTGATGGAGTATGTCGCAATCTTACTGCTGTTTCAACTTTATTAACATTCTGACCACCAGCACCGCCAGACCTGAAGGTTTCCCATGAAATATCTGCAGGGTTGACGTCTACTTCAATTGCATCCTCTACCAAGGGATACACATAAACAGAAGAAAAAGAGGTGTGTCTTTTTGCATTTGAGTCAAAAGGAGAAATTCTCACCAATCTATGAACACCGTTTTCACCTTTCAAATATCCAAAAGCAAAATCTCCTTCAATTTCAAGTGAAACTGTTTTAACACCAGCCACATCTCCCTCTTGATAATTGAGTTCCTTTACCTTATAACCATTACTATCTGCCCACATCACATACATCCGCATGAGCATTGAGGTCCAATCGCATGACTCTGTCCCGCCCGCACCGGCCGTTACTTGAATAACCGCGTTCAACTTATCTTCCTCCTTAGAGAGCATATTGCGTAATTCAATATCTTCAATCTGATCAACAAGTTCAGCATATGAATTATTTAATTCCTCCTCTGTAGCCATATCCTCTTTTACGAAATCTGAGAGCACCTCGAGGTCATCATAATTCTTTAAAATATCATCAAAGCCCACCACCCAAAACTTTAGTTCACGAATAACCTTCATATGCATCTCGGCAGTTTTTGGATCATTCCAAAACTCAGGGTCATGAGTTTTTAGTTCTTTTTCTTTTAAATCAAGCCTTTTCGACTCAATTTTAAGAAAACCTTTGATTCCTTCAATTCTTTTTGAAAGTTCTTTTAATTGCTCTGTTGTCATATCACAAAAATAGTCTTAATAAATTATTATTGTTTATTCACAATGACAAGTATCTGTCAATCAATTTAATTAAATTTGGATGTTAAAATTATATTGAATGATTATTCCAAAAGATTTAAAATACACCAAGGACCATGAATGGATTAGAATTGATGGCGAAACTGCAACAGTTGGTGTAACAGATTTTGCTCAAAGAGAACTTGGCGACATTGTTTTTGTCGAAATTGAAACGGTAGAGGAAACGTTAGACATGGAGGAGGTTTTTGGATCCGTTGAAGCCGTTAAAACTGTCTCCGATCTTTTCATGCCGATTTCAGGTGAAATCATTGAATTTAATGAAGCATTAGAATCAGATCCTGAGCTTGTCAATAATGACCCGTACGGTGAGGGGTGGATGATTAAAATAAAAATTGCTGACCAGTCAGAACTGAACGATCTACTTTCAGAGGAAGCTTATTCAAACTTAATTCAGTAAATGGCACATTAATTGTGTCATTTTTATAAATTTGAAATTATGGAAATAAAGAAAAATCCTGAAGTTGACGGCGATAAAATAAAATCAAGCTTCCTAATGATAGCCCTGAACTACGTTGCAGGCTTATCCCTAGCAGCATTTACTTTTCAAGCGGTCAAAATAGACGATGATCTTTCAGATGGAAAGAAAAGACAAGTAAATCAAGTCCTTCAGGCTGAAGAAAAACCAGATGAAATAGAGCCAGAGATAGAAGAACCACCAGCGGTAGTTATTGAACCACCGATTGTTGAGGAAATAATCGAAGAAGAAAATATCGATGAACCACCTCCGCCAGACGTGACCCCTCCAGACCCACCTCCCATTGCTGAGGAAGAGGTTATCGCCGTTGTGGAAGAAATCGTTGAATTCCCTGATGTTGAAGCTGCTTTCCCAGGAGGCCCAGCTGCTATGATGAAATGGATTAATGAAAATGTCGACTATCCACAAACGTCCATTGAGATGAACGAACAAGGAAGAGTCTTTTTGTCATTCGTAGTGGAAAAAGACGGAGGAATCACTAATGTTGCTATAGAAAGAGGTGTAAGTCCAGATTTAGATAGAGAGGCAAAAAGGGTTGTGCGAAAAATGCCTAAATGGAACGCAGGTGAGGCTTCAGGTCGAAAAGTTAGGGCAAGGTGTCGACTCCCTATTAACTTCCAATTGAACTAGGGTTATTTCCAATCCCAATCCATTTGATGAACTTCGGACTCTATTTCTAGAAAAGTAGAATCTATCCGTTTGTTAAAGAAGTCTAGACCTAAAAACAATTCTAAGGCATCAATAGAAGATGTGAAAAATCTTAAGTCTTTTTTACTTGCCTCATTCGGAAATTGGAATGCTATACCTGTACCTTTACCGTCCTTAAACTGCAAAACAACCTTGTAATATGCGTTTGGTATAGACACATTATTCGGTCCAATTACAGGCGCGTTATTGACAAAAACAGGACCAGTAACAATAAACAAACTGTCACTCTTCCTACCCCAGTCACGAACTTTTGACTCCAATCTTTTCCAAACTCCCCTGTTAAACGATGGGTGCTGAGGACTCATGTTACTATAAAAAAAAGATTCTGAAAGCGCATCTGCAGACCATGTCATATCTGCCGCTGGCATCAGATGCCCTCTGTCGTATCCCGAACCAAGATAATCCTCATGATTTGCCGATCCGGTAGAGATTTTAGGATCAATTCTAAAATCATTCTTTCTTTTAAAAGGCCCATCTAAATAACTTGGATAAAGTTTATAAAAGATCCATTTGGCTTGCTCATGACCCTCATCATAAACAAGGTCATAATATTTATGATGAATTATATTTTCACCTGAATCAATTTTAGGATAATATAATGAATCTGATAAACAAAAGTCAAATTGTTCACCGGTATTGACCTCAATAGAAAATGACTGAATAATTGTCAAAAAGAAAAAGCTCAACCCTATAAAAAAGGAAAACTTAAATATCGATTTTAGCGTACTTTGCATTTCTTTCAATAAAATCTCTTCTTGGCGGCACCTCATCCCCCATTAGCATGGAAAATATCTGATCACATTCAGCTCCGTTCTCGATAGTTACTTGACGAAGCGTTCTAAATTCAGGATTCATTGTTGTATCCCACAATTGTGTGGCATTCATCTCACCAAGACCTTTATAACGCTGTATATTTACAGATGACTCTGTGCCGGCACCTTTCATATCTTGAATCAAGCGGTCACGTTGATTATCGTCCCAAGCATATTCCGATTTGGTTCCTTTCTTAACTTGATAAAGAGGAGGCGTTGCAATGTAAACATATCCATTCTCTATAAGTTCCTTCATATATCGGAATAAAAATGTAAGAATTAAAGTCTCAATATGCGATCCATCCACATCGGCATCACACATTATAATTATCTTATGGTACCTGAGCTTTTCTAAATTCAACGCCTTAGAATCCTCATCGGTGCCTATCCTCACACCTAAAGCGGTGTAAATATTCTTAATCTCCTCATTTTCAAATATCTTATGCTGCATCGCTTTTTCGACATTTAAAATCTTTCCACGTAACGGCATTATGGCTTGAAAATGACGATCTCTACCTTGTTTTGCAGTTCCACCCGCAGAGTCCCCTTCTACAAAGTATATTTCGCATGCTGCAGGATCTTTTTCAGAACAATCCGCAAGCTTTCCCGGAAGACCACTTCCTGTCAAAACACTTTTACGCTGAACCATCTCGCGTGCCTTTCGCGCCGCATGACGCGCTCGAGCAGCAAGAATTACTTTTTCAACAATTGTCTTTGCGGCTGTTGGATGCTCTTCCAAGTAGGCGGATAACATTTCTGAAACAGATTGACTAACAGGCGCAGAAACTTCTCTATTACCAAGCTTTGTCTTTGTTTGCCCTTCAAATTGAGGCTCTTGTACCTTTACAGATAAAACAGCAGTTAACCCTTCTCTAAAATCATCACCATCAATTTCTATCTTCTCTTTGGCTAGCATACCAGATTCAGCGGCATACTTTTTTAAGGTATTCGTAAGCCCCCTTCTAAAACCTGATAAATGCGTGCCACCTTCATAGGTGTTGATATTATTTACGTAGGCTTGTATATTCTCAGTATAAGAAGTATTATAAGTCATTGAAACCTCCACAGGAATGCCATCTTTCTCACCTTCAAAATATATTACGTCTGGAATTAAAGACTCCCTATTTCGGTCCAAGAATTCTGCAAATTCCCGAAGACCACCCTCCGAGTAATAACTATTGAAAATGTCTACTCCTTTCTCGTCTTGATTTCTTCTATCGGTTAATTCGATACGTATACCCTTATTTAAGAATGCGAGCTCACGCATCCTTGCTGCTAAAGTATCATAATTATATTCAGTAACTTCAAAAATATCACGGTCTGGCAAAAACGTCACCTCTGTACCATTTTCTGTTGTTTCACCGATAACTTTCACATCATACTGAGGCTTACCGCATTTATATTCTTGAACAAATATTTTACCTTCTCTAAAAACAGTCGCCTTCAAATCAATTGAAAGGGCATTTACACAAGAAACACCAACCCCATGAAGACCTCCTGAAACTTTATAAGTGTCCTTATCGAATTTACCTCCTGCATGCAGTACCGTCATTACTACTTCTAAGGCTGATCTTTTTTCTTTGGTATGAATGGCAGTTGGAATTCCTCTACCGTCATCACGAACCGTGATAGAGTTGTCTTTATTGATAAAAACATTAATTGCAGAACAGTGACCAGCAAGGGCCTCATCAATGGAGTTATCCACCACCTCATAAACGAGATGATGTAATCCTTTAACACCAACATCACCAATATACATGGCGGGTCTCTTCCTGACGGCCTCTAACCCTTCTAAAACTTGGATATTATCTGCTGAATAATTGCTTTTGCTTTGTTCTTCCATTCGTTCGTTCTGTATTTGAATTGCACGATTTAAATGCACAAACAAAATTAACGAAATAGGGTGTTATCGAACGACTTTTAACAGCAAAATACCGCTTACTTATCAACAAGGTATTAACGAAATGCTATTTATTAATCCAGGCTATAATTTCCGGGTCAGAAGGAGAGGTTCTTGGGCCAAATACTTTCTCCAAATATCCGTCTTTATTGATAAGGAATTTTTGAAAATTCCATTTCACATCATTATCCTCTAATCCATTAAGCTCTTGCTGAGTCAAAAACTTGTAGACTTCACATTTTGATCGCCCTTTGACTTTTACTTTAGACATTATTGGGAAAGTAACACCGTAATTCTTTTTACAAAAAGTTAGAATATCAGCATCTGAACCAGGCTCTTGTCCCATAAAATCATTGGAAGGAAAAGCGATTATCGAAAAGTTATCTGAACCGTATTTTTTGTACAAAGCTTCCAATTGTTCATACTGAGGCGTCAAGCCGCATTTGGAAGCGGTATTAACAACCATCACCTTCTTACCTTTTAATTGTGAAAGGTCAAACTCTTCTCCATTTATATTCTCGACAACATACTGGTGAAGAGATTTCTTAGTTCCATTCATGGTCTTTGAATTATTCTCCATGCAAAAAGCAGTTAAAAAAACAACGCCACAAAGCAGAAGAAATATTTTAGCATTTTTCATATAATGATGTAACACTTTTGACTACAAATAGTTTAAATGGAACATTTTTTGTAATTCTACGAATACTGATTATAACCTATGCGCTTAACTCTTATTTTATTTCTGTTTGTAATTGGCAATGCTTATAGCCCCTCTAGGGTTTCGGCCCAAACTATATTTTCTGGAACATGGAAAGGAGCTTCATTTACGGACTCTCTGAATGTCCAATCCACAGTTGAAATGGAAATAAAAATTATCGGAGGATTAATTGAAGGTATTTTAAAAACACAAAATGCTGAAAAAACAATATCAGTAATGAAAATCGTAGGCCAAAAAAAGTACCTTAACTTTAATATTAGAGAAACAGAAAGATTTGTAAAAAAGAAAAGGGAAATAAAGCCCGAACTCAAAAAATATTCTTTCAAATACAATATTAAAACTGGATATCTTGAAGCATTTAGGGATAGCTTAACTGATTTTAAAACCGTTCTATTTAAAGAGCGTTTCGAATTTAAACCAAAATCTAGAACTTTGGGCGCAACCCATTGGATCGATGCATTTGTAAAAGATTACAACAACGGAATTTCAGCCCCTGAAAAAAGACTAGAAGAACTCAGGAACTTTATTTTCAAACCTATTTATTTCGATGTAGATCAATCAAAAATTAAAGAAAAATATATTTCTGAACTTTACGAAATAATAAAAATCATAAAGAGCCACTCTGATTTGCGAGTAAAAGTCGTCGGTCACACAGATTCCGATGGTTCAGATTCATATAATCAGAATTTATCGAAAAGAAGGGCACAATCTATTATTGACTTCTTCACCCAAAATGGATTAAGGAGGGATAGAATCGTAATTGATTTTAAGGGTGAAAAACATCCTGCAAAGTCAAATAACACTCACGACGGAAAAAAACTAAATCGACGTGTTGATTTTTCTTTTATCTAATTCAGGTTACTAAGTTTTTCCTCTAACAGAGATATCTTCAATAAAGTATCCGCCTGTTTTTTCTTTTCGTTTTCAACGACAGTTGCAGGTGCTGAATTCACAAAACGCTCATTACCTAATTTCTTTTGAACACTGACGAGAAATCCTTTAGAATAGTCTAATTCCTGCTCTAATTTAGTACGTTCTGCCTTTACATCAACCGCGTCGCCAAAAGGGACATAGAATTGAATACCATCTAAAATAAAACCATTAGAATTTCCGATTTTTTCTGCTGTCGCTTCAAAAACTGAAAGATTTGCCATTTTTCTGATCATTGAGGTGAACTCTTGGCTCCCTGAGTATTTACCTGAATAATAAAGCTCAAGCTTTACCTTACCTCCGATATTTTGTTGCTTACGAATATTCCGAATACTAGATACAATTTCAGCAGCACCTGAGAACGATGCTAAAAGGTGCGTATCAAATCCTGAAACCTCAGGCCAATTCGAAACCACCAGGTCCTCATTTTGATCAGAAAGTTGATGCCATAACTCTTCAGTAACAAATGGCATAAATGGATGTAGAACTTTCAAAATATCATTAAAAAGAGTAATAGACTGCTTTAAGGTTTTACGGTCTATAGGATGCTGATAACCCGGCTTAATAATTTCTAAATACCAAGAACAAAAGTCATCCCATACCAACTTATAACTGACCATTAATGCCTCTGATATTTTGTAATTATCGTAAAGCTCATTGAGTTCTGCTAATGTTTTTTGGAATTTATTAGTAAACCATTCAATTGCGATCGCTGACGAAGAAGGCTGCTCGATATCCTTAACCTCCCAACTTGAAATCAAACGAAAAGCATTCCATATTTTATTGGAGAAATTTCTCCCCTGTTCGCATTGACTTGTATCAAAAGGCAGATCATTTCCTGCAGGAGAACTGATGAGTACACCGACGCGAACCCCATCTGCACCAAACTTATGAATCAAATCTATAGGGTCCGGAGAATTCCCGAGCGATTTAGACATTTTGCGCCCTAGATTGTCCCTCACAATACCCGTGAAATAAACATTCTTAAAAGGTAGCTCATCTAAATATTCATAACCCGCCATAATCATCCTCGCTACCCAAAAAAACATTATTTCAGGTGCTGTAACAAGGTCATTGGTGGGATAATAGTACTTTATTTCGTTATTGTTTGGTTTTGTTAGGCCATCAAAAACCGATATTGGCCAAAGCCAACTTGAAAACCAGGTGTCTAAGACATCTTCATCTTGTGTAAGGTCCTCTGATTGGATAGATTTACCTAGCTTATCAGAAGCAAATTTTACCGCTTCATCGATAGACTTAGCAACAACAAAATCATTCGTGCCTTTACCGTAATAAAAGGCTGGTATTCTGTGGCCCCACCAAAGTTGCCTGGAAATACACCAATCTTTGATATTTTCCATCCAATGCCTGTAGGTGTTTTTGAATTTGCTTGGATGGAACTGAATCTTACCATTCATAACATTTTCAAGAGCTGGTTCTGCCAACTCTTTCATGTTTACGAACCACTGTAACGATAATTTAGGCTCAATAATAGCATTTGTCCGCTCCGAATAACCGACTTTGTTTTGATGATCTTCAACCTTTATCAAATATCCCCTTTCGTTAAGTTCTTTTTCAATACCCTTTCTGACTTCAAAACGATCTACTCCCTCATAATGCAATCCATGAGCATTTAAAGTACCATTATCGTTAAATACATTAATATTATCTAAGTTGTGTTTAATACCAATTTCATAATCATTTATATCATGTGCTGGGGTTATCTTTAAACAACCTGTCCCAAACTCAACATCGACGTATTCATCTGTCACCACAGGAATTGTTCTTTCAGTTAAAGGCACATGTATTCGCTTACCGTGTAAATTTTTGTAACGATCATCCATAGGGTTAACACAAATCGCTGTATCCCCAAAAATAGTCTCTGGCCTTGTAGTGGCTATGGTTAGCCACTCATCTTGAGTGCCTTCTACCTTGTAGCGAACATAAAATAATTTTGAATTAACCTCTTTGTGAAGTACTTCTTCATCAGAAACAGCGGTCAAAGCATCAGGATCCCAGTTCACCATTCTTACCCCTCTGTATATTTTTTCTTTGTTGAATAGATCAACAAAAACGTCAAGTACAGATTCAGAATAGTCCTCATCCATAGTAAAATGTGTCCTATCCCAATCACATGAGGCTCCAAGTTTTTTAAGCTGTTCCAGAATGATACCGCCATGCTTGTCTTTCCATTCAAAAGCATGACTTAAAAATTCATCTCTAGTTAAATCGGTTTTATTCAGCCCTTCACTTTTAAGTTTCTGAACGACCTTTGCCTCTGTAGCTATTGATGCGTGATCCGTACCAGGAACCCAACAAGCATTTTTACCTTGCATTCTGGCTCTTCGAATAAGAACATCTTGAATCGTGTTGTTCAACATATGTCCCATATGCAAAACACCCGTAACGTTTGGCGGTGGTATTACGACAGTAAAAGGCTCTCGATCATCCGGGACGGAATTGAAATAACCTTTTTCCAACCAATGCGCATACCATTTTTCTTCTGCGATTATTGGATCATATGTCTTTGCAATACTCATACTAAAATTTTAAATGCAAAGGTATAAAAACCTTAGCATTTATATACTGATTACACTCATGAACCTCAATAAATTCAAACAATATTTATCTTTCATAGAAATAGATGTCGGTTAAATAGCTTTTACATTACTTTAACACATATCCATTTATAAGTTGTGTTGCTTTGAACTGTGCATCATTTTTAAGTACACTTTAATTGATTCGTCGAGGAATTAAACCAACAACAATAGTTTACTCAAATTCCAAAAATTGATTTGTTATTTTTTATTTGTAAAAAAATCTTAGTAATTGTTTAGAATAAATAAATCCAAATGATAAAATCACAAGGGAACATCGTTATGTTTGAAGTATTTTAATGAATCGTTGATAAAAAGACAGTATTGTTCAGTAAAAACTTTATACTTTTAAGCCATGACCAATGATAAAAATAGGGCCTTAAAAATTGCCGAGTTACTATTGCAAGTTAAAGCCGTAAAACTGCAACCTGACGCACCCTTTACTTGGGCGTCAGGATGGAAATCACCGATATATTGTGATAATCGAATTACGCTGTCCCATCCATCTGTAAGAATCCAGATCAGAAAAGAATTGGTTGCATTAATAACCGAAAAATTTGGTATTCCAGACATTATTGTTGGAGTAGCAACAGGAGCAATTGCTATTGGTGCGTTAGTCGCCCAAGAAATGGGTTTGCCTTTTATCTATGTTAGAAGCGCTGCCAAAGGTCATGGAAGAAAGAACCTCATTGAAGGTCATTATGAAAAAGGCCAAAAAGCTGTCGTAATTGAAGATTTAATCTCCACTGGAGGAAGCAGTCTCAAAGCAGTAAAATCCTTAAGAGAATCCGGGATTCAAGTCAAAGGTCTTGCTGCCATATTTACATATGAATTTGCTGAATCTGAGGACCGGTTCAACAAAGCAGAGTGCCACTACTCTTCCCTTACCGACTATACCACATTACTTGAGAAAGCACTGGACTCAAATTATATCAAAGAACAGAACCTAAAATTATTAAGGGAGTGGAGCAGAGAACCTTCAAAATGGTTAAATTCATAATATGATTTTAAAAGGAGAGAAAGTAAGTATTGGAACAGATAAGGAAACGATAATAAAATTCTTAACGAATCCTGAAAATTTTGAGCTTTTACTTCCAATGGAAAAAGTCAAAGACTTTAAAAGCGATACTGAGGGATGTTCGTTTAAAGTGCAAGGTGGATTTATTATTGCATTGATTCAAGGTGGGTTTGAAAAAGATAAAGTGTTTTTAAAATCTGGTGAAAAATCGCCATTTCCATTCAAGTTGACTATTTTTCTTTCGGACAAAGGTGAATCTGAAACCGAGGGCTTTATAGAGTTCAATGGCGAAGTCAATGCTTTTCTAAAAATGATGGTTGAAAAGCCCTTATTGAGCCTATTCAACTACATGTCAAATAAATTAAATAAACACTTTTCATAAAAACTCCAGTTCTTTATTTTGATAAAAATGCAAAGTTCCATTGATCTCAAGTTCAAGCCTACCATCTAAATCTACCCCTCGTATTATTCCCTGAATGAGCTTTTCGTCAATTAAAAAAGACCGTTCTTTATCTTTCCCAAATAAATTATTTTTATAAATATTTCGGAGGTGTTTCCTTTTTGACTCTTCTGATATAAAGGCCTCCCATTTCTGAAAGGTTTCAATAAGTGAAATCCAAATAGATTCTACGAGGTAGGACATACGAGTTTCAATTTGCATACTCGTAACTGAATTCAAGTTTGTAAAAACTTTTTGATTTACATTAATTCCAATTCCCGCAATGGATTGAGTTAGTTTTGATCCAATCAACTTGTTTTCAATAAGAATTCCGGAGATTTTTTTCCCTTTCACAAGAATATCATTGGGCCATTTGATTTCACTTTCGACACCGTACATGTGAAACAATTCTAGAAGAACTACGGATACAAAACTGTTTACGTCAAATAATGAGGATGAATCAAGGGCGGGGAATTCAAAAATAAACGAGGTTAGTATATTTTTAGCTGACTCAGACTGCCATTCTGATTGCCTCTGACCTCTGCCATTCGTCTGATTTTCTGCCAATATTACCGAACCATGGGTACCTAAACCCTCCTTAATCAGTTTGGCAGCAAAATTGTTAGTTGAATCGACAGAAGACAAACGAATCTTATGGGTACCTATTTGGGAATTGGTTTTCAGCATAACGAACGAGAACAAAATTAAAATTAATCACTTAGATTTGTCTTACCTAAAACAATGAGTAAAAAATTAGCAAAATCTCCTTCAGAACAATTGTGTAATGCAATCGTTGAGGGTATGAAAGAAAATAAGGCAAATGAAATAGTTGTTCTTGATTTACGTGAACTCGATGGCGCAGTCAGTGAATTTTTCGTTATTTGTTCTGGTGACTCGAACACGCACGTTGACGGTATATCAAATTCCGTCACAAAGTTTGTCGGGAAAGCCATGCAAGAAAAGCCATGGAATATTGAAGGTAAAACAAATAGTGAATGGATTTTGTTAGATTACGTAAATGTTGTAGGGCATGTTTTTTACAAGGATAAAAGAGCATTTTATGATATAGAGGAGCTCTGGTCTGATGCAACAAGAAAAAACATATCGAATTAAAAAAGATTATAAAACAAATGGCAAATAAAAAAAGTAACTTCTCAATCTATTGGATATACGCGATTTTAGGTTTAGGTCTTATCGCATTTCAATTGTTTATGGGGAAATCAGATCGAGCCTCTGTTAAAATGCAAACTCTTCTTGAGATTGCAAAAGAGGCTGGTGTTGATAATGTTGTTATTATTAATGAGAATAGTGCAGAATTTCGTCTTAATAAAAAAGGTTTAGACCTTGTTAAAAAAAGTGATGTTGCGGAGCTTAAAAAGTTAAACACAACCATTAATGAATCAAAAGAAACGGACAAAACAAAACTGCTGTTTGAAATAGAAAAAATTGATCAAACTTATCTTTCACAGGAGCTCAAAGAGCTTAAAATCCCCTTCGAATATGAAGAACGTGTGGATTATTTTGGAACAATACTGAGCTACCTTCTTCCTTTCGTAATTATTATTGCAATTTGGATTTTCGTTATGCGCAGAATGTCCGGAGGTAACTCAGGCGGCGGTGGACAAATTTTTAATATCGGAAAATCAAAAGCACGTGTTTACGAGAACGGTAAAACGACAAATGTTAACTTTTCAGACGTTGCTGGTCTAGAAGGTGCTAAAGAAGAAATCGTGGAAATCGTAGAATTCCTTAAAAACCCATCAAAATATACAGAATTAGGTGCTAAAATACCAAAGGGAGCCTTACTCGTAGGACCTCCCGGGACGGGTAAAACATTGCTGGCTAAGGCCGTAGCAGGTGAGGCTAAGGTTCCTTTCTTCTCTTTATCAGGTTCTGATTTTGTCGAAATGTTTGTTGGTGTTGGAGCATCTCGTGTACGTGATTTATTTAAGCAAGCCAAAGAAAAATCACCGGCAATCATTTTTATTGATGAAATCGACGCGATAGGTAGAGCACGTGGTAAAAATAATGGTTTTAATTCTAATGATGAAAGAGAAAATACCCTGAATCAACTTCTGACAGAAATGGATGGTTTCGGCACAAATTCAGGTGTCATCATATTGGCCGCCACAAACAGAGCGGACGTTCTTGACGGTGCATTGATGCGTGCAGGTAGATTTGACAGACAAATTTATGTTGATATGCCAGATCTGAATGAAAGAAAAGAGATCTTCGAAGTACATCTAAAGCCTCTAAAACTTGAAAATAATCTTGACGTAGATTTTTTATCAAAACAAACACCTGGCTTTTCTGGTGCAGACATAGCAAACTTGTGTAACGAGGCAGCACTTATTGCTGCAAGAAATGATAAGAAACAAGTAGAGAAACAAGATTTCTTGGATGCGGTCGATCGAATTGTGGGTGGTTTAGAAAAGAAAAATAAAATCATAACGGAAAGCGAGAAAAAAGCAATTGCCTTTCATGAGGCTGGTCACGCGACAGTATCATGGCTTCTGGAACACGCTCACCCGCTTGTAAAAGTAACCATCGTGCCGAGAGGACAATCTCTTGGAGCAGCCTGGTATCTCCCAGAAGAGCGAAGTATTACTACAACTGAGCAGATTCTTGATGAGATGTGCTCAGCACTTGGAGGCCGAGCAGCCGAACAACTGATATTTGGAAAAATAAGTACTGGTGCTTTAAGCGACCTCGAAAAGGTTACGAAACAAGCATATGCAATGGTATCAATTTACGGCCTAAATGAAAAAATAGGTAATATCTCTTATTACGATTCTCGAGGAGGTGACATGTTTACGAAACCATACTCAGATGACCGGGCAAGAGTCATTGATGAAGAAGTCAGTAAAATGATTGAATCACAATATCAGCGTGCCTTGGAGCTTCTGACTACAAATAAAGAAAAACTCACAGAGCTTGCGAATAAACTTCTATCACAAGAAGTGATTTTCAAAGAGGATTTAGAGCTTATTTTCGGAAAAAGAAAATGGGATAAAATTGCTAATGAGGAAACTGTGGAAACAGCAGATGAGACCGTAGAGACATCAGAAGTAAAGAAAGAATTAGAAAGTAAAAAATTCACAGAACCGACAGATAGTGTTGAAAATCAAACTGAGATACCTAAACCTCTAATGGATTCGGAAAACGAAGAAGAGTTGAATGAATAAAGAAAAAATCATTTTTACGAGTGACCGAATTTATTTCCAGCTTTGTCAATCCATATTGTCAATGCATGAAATACCGTATCAAATAAATAGCACAATGGACTCAATGTATAACAATTTTGGTACATTCGAAATCTTTGTTCTCGAGGCTGATAAAGAAAAGGCCATTGAAGCATTAAACAATCATGAGGACGCTGCTGACGCGTAGTATTTCAGGGCTCATTTTTGTCGCCCTTATTGTTCTGAGTTTGATACTCGAACCATACTATTTTCTAATATTTTCTACAATAATTGTGGGTATTGGAAGCTCAGAGTTCCATCGCTTATTTTTTGCAAACGAAAACAAAGGTTCTACTGAGTCAATCTACATGATAACTAGCCTTTGTATTTACTTACTTCTTTCTGCTCCCTACTATTTTGAAAATCTTACTTATAGCTCCGTTAATTATATTCTCCTTGCCACATTTGTTTTTTATTTGATACTCCAACTATTCCTTTACAAGGTGAATATAAAAAAGTTACTAATCCTGCTTGGCGGTATGGTATACGTTATAATTCCTTTTGTTTTGGCATCCGAAATTCACCGTTTTAATCGAGGTGAATTTCCGTTCTTATTGGCTGTTTTTATTCTTGTTTGGACGAATGATACATTTGCCTATATCACCGGTAACCTAATTGGGAAGCGCAAATTGTATGAAAAAATTTCACCAAATAAAACGTGGGAAGGTTTTGCTGGAGGTGTTGCCTTCACAATTGCTGCAGGTTACCTTTTAGACCTCTACACCGCGCCAACTCAAAATGAGCATTTATGGATGATCGCAGCCCTAGTAATTGCTCCCGCCGCTGTTGCTGGTGACCTCATTGAATCGGCTTTTAAAAGAAAAATGAATGTAAAAGATACAGGTAATATAATGCCTGGACACGGAGGTATTCTTGATCGCTTTGATGCAATGCTCCTTGCGCTACCAGTTTTTTATATTTTCCTTTACCTTTGTTCTTAATTACATTAAAACACCATGACTTTACATAGAGAAGGAACAACAATTATACTGGGGAGCCTTATAACTTATCTTATTCTAAGTGCTTTAAACGGTATTTATATTTTCCCGTTTTCAAATATCTTGGCCTATTTAATTTATACATTTTTGATTGTAATACTTGTTCTAGTAATTCAATTTTTTAGAATACCAAAAAGAAAAAACACCTATAAGACAAATGAAATCACCTGCCCAGCGGATGGTAAAGTTGTTGTTATTGAGGAAACCACGGAAACTGAATATTTTAAAGACAAGAGAATTCAAGTTTCTATTTTTATGTCTCCTTTAAATGTTCACGCTAACTATTACCCGATCCAAGGGACATTACCCTTAGTAAAATACCATCCCGGTAAATTCCTTGTGGCATGGCATCCCAAAAGCAGTACTGATAATGAAAGAACCTCCATTGTTGTTAAAAATGAAGATGGAAAAGAAATTTTAATAAGACAAATTGCGGGTGCTGTTGCAAGACGAATCTGCTATTATGGTCAAGAGAATGAAGAGGTAAAACAAGCAGGAGAATTAGGATTTATAAAGTTCGGTTCGCGTGTAGATTTATTTTTACCATTAGATACTAAAATTAATGTTAACTTAAATCAAAAGGTTCAGGCCAAATTAACGACTATAGGGTTTCTTTCCTGATTTTTCATACCTTTATATTCTAATTTATTAAATATGAAATGTTTATACTTTACGCTCGCGCTATTATTTGTTGGTTCCATTAGTGTTAAAACATTTGCCGCTGATAACGAAACCCAAATTGAAATCAAAAAAGACGACAAAAAGAAAAAGAAGAAGCGTAAAAAAAGAAAATCAAAAAAATCTTGTTGCGCCTCTGAAAAAGCAGCATGCGGATCAGCAGAAGCAAAGAAATCATGTTGTGCAAAAGACAAAAACTAGCATAACTCCTAAAGATAAATAAAGCGTCTTCGGCGCTTTTTTTATGTGAAAAAGAAATAGCAATAACCCCAGAGAGCAAGAATTGAAGCAATATTTAAAATAAATCCAATTCTCGTCATTTGAGCAATAGTAACCTTCCCTGAAGAAAAAACAATAGCATTTGGAGGTGTACTTACTGGCATCATAAAAGCGCAACTCGCCGCCAGTGTAATGGGGACTGTAAGCTGTAATATGGGATATCCAATCTGAATTGCCAAGACAGCAATTAAAGGAACCAAAATAGATACCAATGCTAAATTGGACATAAGCTCTGTAGCAAAAAGAGATACGGTTATAATTGCTCCCAGTATTAAAATAAAACTCCATTCCTGAAGAAAGCCACTATGCCCCGCCAAGAGCTGAAGTAAATCACTTTTCTCGAGTGACAAAGCCAACGCAATCCCTCCACCAAACAGCACTAATATGCCCCAGGGTACACGCACAGTATCTTGCCATTGAAGTAGCTTCCCTTGTTCTTTTGAGGGTAATAAGAATAATAAAAATGCTCCAAATATTGCTATTGTCGAATCCTTTATGCTGATTTCAAGTAGGTCACAGATTCTAATTCTGAAAATCCACAAAACAATTACAAAAACAAAAAGTGAAAGCACTCTTATTTGAGCTGCAGTCCATCTTGTTTGTTGGATATCGTTTTTAATTTCATGATTTCGTTCCTTACCCAGGAAAACCTGAAAAATCACAGAAAGTAAAATAAAGATGATCAAACTAATTGGCCCACCAATACGCATCCATTCAACAAATGAAATTTGAATTCCATAAGTCGCAGACAAAGATGCGGCCATCTGGGTATTTGGAGGAGAACCTACTAAAGTTGCCATTCCGCCGATACTTGAGGCATAAGCCACAGTTAACATTAAAAGCAATGGGAATCTACTAGAGATGTTTTCGTGACCCTGAAGCTGAATAATTGATAGCGCCATCGGTAACATCATAAGTGTTGTTGCCGTATTTGAAATCCACATACTCAACACGTAGGCACTAAGCCCAAAACCCAATAGAACCCTTGATTTTGAGGATCCAAAAAGAGCTATTATTCTGGAAGCAATTTGGTGATGAACTTTCCACTTTTCAAGTGCCAAAGCAAGAATAAATCCACCCAGAAATAAATAAACATTATTATTGCCATAAGACTGAGCTAAATCAGCCCCATTTAAAAGTCCCAAGGGGGTAGCTAAAAAAAGTGGAATGAGTGCTGTGGCGTAAATAGGAACAACCTCAAAAATCCAGAATATAACCATTAGCGCAGCCATACCTAGTGCATTATATATTTTTGATGTTCCGCCACCAATAGTTAAGAGAAACAGAAATAAAATAAGACCTATGACTCCAGCAATTGTTTTTTTATGCTGAACAAAAAGCACTTATTACTTATTCATAGCATTTAACTGTTCTACGAAGTGTTTTCCTTTTTCGCCCACATAGGTTGTAAGCTCATTGAATTCTTTCTTCGACTTAAATTTGGAAATTTTTCCTAAAACTTCATCTTGAAAAGCTGCAGTTTCATCAATTAAAGCCTCCGTTTTTTTTGTTTTTGAGTCGTCAACCATTTGTAGGTAAAAACACTCCTCAACGATGTCAAAAACCATATCATTTAGATTTTTCTTGAAAATTCTCTTACTTGCCATAATCTTATTTTTAACAAAAATAAAGAAGAAATATGGAACAATGCTTTATTTCAAATTCGAATTTAATCGGAACTAATAAATTTAAGTCCAAGACAGCGCTCAAATCTGCAATTGTACTAATTTTGAATACCTAATGACACTAGATCACAAATACTCGAGTTTACTAAAGGTTTCCATGCCCCTAATGGTATCGGGATTCATTCAATCTATTGTTCTATTGACAGATTCGGCCTTTTTAAGCCGATATGATACTTTGTCATTTGATGCCGTCGGCAATGCCGGACTTCTTTTTATCACATGCTTCATGATTATGGTTGGTTTGGGCGATGGAACTCAAATTATCTTGGCGCGGCGTATCGGAGAAAAAAAAAACAAGCAGCTTGCCGGCGTATTTTCAACTGCATTGTTTATACAATTTGTTTTTGCATCCCTCTTATTTTTAGTATTATACTTTGGAGCTCCTTCACTATTAAATTCAATATCAAAGAATTCAATTATCGCTGGTTTACAAGGTCAATTTTTAAGTGTTAGAGCTTATGCCTTTTTTCCGAGCTGCTTATTTTTAATAATTCAAGCTTATTTTCTTGCAAAAGGCAAAACTTGGCCTGTTTTATTCTCAGCCGTTGTAACAGCTTTATCGAATATCATTTTGGATTATTCTTTGATTTTCGGAAATTTTGGATGTCCAGAGCTCGGCGTTAAGGGAGCTGCTTTAGCTAGTACGCTATCAGATTTTATTGGTATGCTTTCTATGTTATTTCTCTTTAAAATGGACAAAGAAAATAGACTTTTTGGATTGGGCTTTTTTGATAGGAAATCAACCAAAAATATTTTAAAAGTTTCTAGTCCTCTAATGCTCCAAGGCTCAATCGCTCTGGGAACATGGACTTTATTTTTTATGATGATTCAACAACGTGGCGTTTTCGAGCTCACCGTTTCTCAAAACATTCGTTCGATTTACTTTCTTGCTTTCGTTCCCATTTGGGGATTTGCAGGAACCACAAAAACCTATGTATCACAGTATTTGGGAGATGGTAAAGTCGAATTGATTCCCGAACTTCAAAAAAGAATTCAGCTCCTCACCACACTTTTTTTATTGGTCACTTTTCATGGCGCAATCTTGTATCCTGAACTTCTTGTGTCATGGATAAACCCTGAAGAGGCATATATTGAGAAAAGTGCCTCAATTTTACGTCTGATATCTATGTCTGTAATTCTCTATGGCGTTATCTCTGTATACTATCAAACGATCCAAGGAAGTGGAAATACCTTCTACTCATTGTGCATTGAACTTTCTACAGTTCTTGTTTACATTTGCGCTTGCTACCTTTTTATTACTGTTTTCGCTTTGGATATTTATTGGATTTGGACCGTTGAATATATATACTTTGGAGTCATAGGTCTTATGAGTTATATATATTTACGGAACTCAAATTGGAAATTGAAATCAATTTAAATGAAACCGGGACTAAAAATCATTTTCATGGGTACTCCTGATTTTGCAAAGGGCGTACTACAAGAAATTATAAATAGTGTTAACGAAGTCGTTGCCGTGGTAACTGCACCCGACAGGCCTGCTGGGAGAGGTCAGAAGATTAGAAAAAGTGCGGTAAAGCTTCATGCTGAAATAAATGATATTCCTATCCTTCAGCCAGAAAAACTAAAAGCTGATGCTTTTATCTCTGACCTAAAAGACCTAAATGCGGACTTGTTCGTAGTTGTAGCATTTAGAATGCTGCCTGAAGTAGTGTGGTCTATACCACCAAAAGGAACAATTAACCTACATGCGTCTTTACTTCCAAACTACAGAGGTGCTGCACCTATAAATTGGGCCATCATAAATGGAGAAAAAATAACAGGAATCACAACGTTCTATATCAATGATAAAATTGATACAGGTGATATTTTAAAACAAAATTCAATTCCTATCTCAGTAAATATGAATGCCGGAAATCTTCATGATGCACTTATGGAGGAAGGCTCAAAACTCGTAGTTCAAACACTCGAAGGCATAGCAGAAAAAAAACTTTCAAGCAAGAAACAGCATGATATTGAAGGCATCACAATTAAACATGCTCCTAAGATTTTTAAAACGGATTGTGAGATCAATTGGACAAACAATGTTAAGGATATACACAATAAGATTCGCGGACTATCCCCTCACCCTGGAGCTTGGTGTTTACTCTACAATACGACTAAAAAAGAAAAGGTTCAGTTTAAACTATTTTTATCTGAAATACCCGAAATAACTTCGACCGAAAGGAGTAAAAAACTCAAATTGAGTGAAAAAGGAATTTTATTCCCTGGTATTGACGGCTATCTGAGTGTAAGTGAATTACAGATAGAAGGAAAAAGAAGAATGAATTACAAAGAATTTATAGCAGGGAACGACCTTAACGATTTTGAAATCATTCTGGAGTCCTAATTTCTATTTCGTGTTCGAAATTTGCTTTAACTCTGACCTTCCGGCCTAAACTGAATCTTTTTTCAGGAGCAGTGTATGTCTCGGGGTCAAAAGGGTCCCATATACCATTATTGTTTTCATCTTCTACAATAAAAACATCATAATCTCCCGGGATTAATTCATTAAATGATAAATTCACATTTCCCGTTAAATCAACTCGCTTATCTATTAATTTTTCTGATTTAAATAAGGAGATAAAATATTTATGCGCACTTGAATACCCAGCAACGTTTAAATCTCCGAGGCTTTCACTAGTCTTACGTTGAAGAACAAAATCCAGGGCTTCATTTACAGAACCATTAATTCCAATAATTGCACCCGAATCAATTTTCAGAATCGCACGGTCAAATTCAGCAGCACCTAAATCAATATTCAAGGCGTTATTCAGTAATAGAATACCTGTTTTTAATTCAATTAAACTACTGTCCTCAGGAATAAATATTTTCAACCTATCGTTTTCTACTGATTCAATTCGTCGGTCAAAATTTATCTGAACGCAACAACTGTCAGGCAATAAAACAAATTTTTTCACCAACGTTGAAGATTCAATCGCAGCCTTAGGATATTCATTTCGTACTTTTTTCTTTAAGGTGTCAACAGCTATCTGTAGCGATTCGTAATAGCTCGGCAAATAGTAATGTATACTATCGTCATTGATTTGATTGGCAGGTAATTGTGTCAAGTCTAATTCATTAGTATAAAATTCATCAAATGATAAAAAGCTGGGTTTTCGGAGCGCTAAAATATGTGACGTAATAAATTCTATCTGTATTGGGCTTTTCGTCATCAATGGGATCGATAGCTTACAATACAGCGTATCGGTATAATTTGTATCAATATAAATCGGAGACATTGTTGCAAACTGGGCTTCATCGAAGTCCCGCGTTTTATTTTTATTTGCATCCGAAAAAACAGCATAAAAATAAGCACCATCTGCAATGGCGCGAAGTTTTACAAATCCTTTTGCATTTGTTTTCGAAAAATAGATGGGCTTGTTTTGTGCTAAGGAATCAAATAAACCGACTGTTACGTCCTGGATTGGTTCATTCGTGTAAGCATCAGAAATTTGGAAAAAAGCTTCATTAGAATCTAATTCAAAGCCGGTTGAAAAAACAAGTTGAATCAAAGTGTCGTTACCTTCAGTAATGTCTTTGACAGCCTCGTTTAAATATAAAGAATAGGTGGTGTTTACCTCTAATTCTTTTTCTAGATTTAGAAAAAGAGTTTTGTTGACGAGTATAGTTTCATAGGAGACATTTGAAGGCAATAGCACTATATTTTCATTCGGTTTCTGAAGGGCTACAAATTCATCAAATTCAATTTCAATTTGACGTGTTTGAACATTTAAAGCTCCATCCATGGGATTACTACCCTTTATTCTCGGCGCCATCGTATCTTTCGAACCTCCAGTAATGCTTCCAATCTGAGCACAACCCAGGCATATAAGGCAAAAAATCAATAAACTTGCAAAGCGAACCATTTCAATAATTTTTCTAAATGTTTTTGATCAACAGCGTCGAAATCATTGAACGTAATACTATCAATATCTAAAACTGCAACTACTTTTCCTTCTACGTTTATTACCGGTAAAACAATTTCACTTTTTGTTTCAGAGCTACATGCAATGTGTCCAGGAAATTGATTCACATCCCCTACAATAATTGTTTTACACTCAGACCATGCATTCCCACAAACGCCTTTTCCAAATTTAATTTCGGTACAAGCCAAAGGACCTTGAAATGGACCTAGGGTTAATTTGTCATCATCTACTAAATAAAAACCTACCCAGAAAAAATTAAACTGGCTTTTTAATACGGCTACAAAGTTTGCAAGACTTGACACCAAGGCATCACGCTTAGAAATTAGCGAAAATAAAACAGCCTCAATTTTAATATAATTTGCCTCTTTCTCGAACTTATCCATTGAATGATAACCTTTGTTTGTCACAGATACAAAAATGAGCTTTTTCGTTGGATTTCGCAAAAAGAGTTGCTACTTTCATTTCCCCTGTATACACTTTACAAACCAGAATAAAATCAAAACATAAAATGAATAAAGAAATTTTAGTGCTCGACATCGAAACTACAGGACTAAGGCCTAATGAAGACCTTATACTTGAGCTAGGAATGGTCAAGTTAAACCTCGAAACAGGTGAGATCACTGCTCTTTTTGATGCGATCTTCAAAGACTCCAGACTCTCAGCTAAACACAGAAATGCATGGGTTTTTCAAAATGGATTTATGACCTTAGAAGAAGTACGAGATGCGAAACCCATTGAAAATTACAGCGTTGAAATTCAAAAAATACTGGATGATCATTCGGGGTGTATTACAGCTTGGAATAGAGATTTTGATAGTGCCTTTTTGGAGAGGGCGGGATTCAATTTAGGCGAGGCTATTGATTGCCCCATGAAAAAAAGTGTGGACTTTTTTCAAATAGAGGGTGCGTTTGGTTTCAAATGGCCCAAAGCACAAGAAGCATGGGATGTTTTATTTCCAAATACACCTAAAATTGAAGCGCATCGTGGCCTAGATGACTCTAAAATGGAAGCCGCTATTATTTTCGAGCTTTTTCAAAAAGGTGTCTATAAGCCATTTTAAAACACTTATTTATTTTGAAGGTTTGTATCTTCCTTTAAAGGGAAGGAATCTCCCAACCCTTTTTTGATAATTTATATACTCAGGGTACTTTTCCTCAGTAATTGATTCTGAAAAATCTGAGCTTCCCCTAAATAACAAAACGAGCAGTAAACCACCGGTAAGTGTCCAATTAATCAAGTGACCACTGGCAATAATGGAAAAGAAATAAAAAACAATCCATATCGCTTGTTCAGCCATATAATTCGGGTGTCGCATGTATGCCCATAATCCAGTATGGACGAAACCAATCTCATAAAATGAGCCGACTTTTCCTGCTGCTTTCTGTTTGTATTTTTCAGTTTGAAATTCGAATTGTTGTTGGTCAGCTAAATATTCAATATAAATAAAGCCCAAAATCAGAATAGCCAAAAAAATGTCGAGAAAACCCAGGGGCTCACTGGTACCGAGAACACGAAGTGCAGGTAATGTAGTCAATAGTACCAAACCCATTTGGTAAGCAGAAATAAAAATCAAATTGAACAGCATCCATTTCCATTTCTTTTCAAATCCGGGTTTAGCGCGCAATATAGACCATCGGTAATCTTCTTCTCCAGTCCAAAATTTAAGCGAATACCCTCCCCTTCTCGCAAAGTTTAAACTTAAACGAACACCCCATATCGTCACAAGCGATGCCATCAGAATAAGTCGAGAACCATAGTCTGCGTAGGCAGCTAAAATCCAAACATATGGAATCGGCATAATACTCCAAAGTTTATCTACTTGACTGTAATTATCTGTTATTGAACTTACCACAAAGCATAGTCCAGATGCAATACCATAAAGCCATAAAAGTGTAATTAAAGCATTCTGTTGGACCTCAGATAAAGGATCGTCGTAATAAAAACATATTACTGGGACCGTAACAAGAGTAAATATAAGTAACAAAGCAACCTTCCACATAGTCTTAATTTTAATTTCTCTAAAATAATTAATTCCAAAAGATACATTAGTGATATGTATAGAATTCCGAAGAAAAATAAATTTTAATGAACGCGAAGTAGAGAAATTAAACACGAAGACATAAAGCGTATAATCTTCTGGTTTCCAAATTTTTATGTAAATCTTTACAAACAACCGCGAAATATTGAAAACATTAAACAATTACATGTTGTTTAGATTAACAATAACGAATAATAGACGCGAATCAACATGTTACAATATAGTGCTCAAAAAAAGCAACTTCTCAGGTGGAGTATACGTTTAACGTTTATGGTATTTGAAGAACAAATTAGAAATATCCTAAATAAACGTTTTTCAGTCAAATTTTTGACTTTAGCTTTACCCTTACTTTCCTCTTTTTCATTTATTTCTCAAGTTGTCAGTCCTTTTGACATTCGATACCAAGCAAATCAAAAAGGTGGTATTAAAATGATATCAAACGTTGCAGTAACTTGCAATAGCGGAAATTCTAATTGTGGCGTATTTCAGCAGCAACTTCCTCCAAATGGTAACCACAACCAAGATGGTGGAGTAACTATGGATTACGTGGACATTGATTCTGATGGCTCCACTTTTATGTCCTCCAGCGACAGTTTAGCGCTTCCATCATGCAGTAAAGTTACATGGGCGGGTCTTTATTGGAGTGCGAGAGTTGATGAAAATACCGTAGAATATGTTACTAGGGATAATATTAAAATTAAACTCAATAACTTTTTCTATCAATCCTTAACAGCGGATGAGACTATTGATGTTCAAACCATTCCTGATAATTTCTTCTTTCAAATGCCTAGCTATTTTTGTTTTAAGGATATCACAAACTTAGTACAAGCATCCGATGGGAATGGACGTTTTACAATAGCCAACGTATCAGCAAAAACGGGTGATGAAAATTTATTTGGAGCATGGACTATTGTGGTTGTTTACCAAAATGAGTTGGAATCCTTAAGAAATCTTACTGTGTTTGATGGCATGGGATACGTCAGTGGACAAAACAACCTTGACATTCCAATTTCAGGTTTTGTAACTCCAAACACAGGTCCTGTAAGTTTTGAGCTGGGAGCCACGGCATACGAAGGAGACCGAAGCATCCAAGGGGATCGTTTTCAATTCAATGGAACGGGAGCATTTTTAGACGTTCCGGACCCACTGAGAACTCCTTCTGACTTTTTCAACAGTACAATTACGAGTAATGGTGCATTAACGCCTTTCAGGAACCCATCCTTTAATAATCTTTTAGGTTTTGATAACGGAATCTTCGTACCCGATAATTCTGCCTTCACATATATAGGAAACGGTGCTACATCCGCAACAATTAGGGTCGTCACCACCCAAGATGCTATTTTGCCACGTGTTATTACCTCTGCCATAGACATTTATCAACCTGACTTGCGCGCAAGTGTCACGATTGAAGATTTGAACGGTGCCCCGGCACAACCTGGAGATATTTTGGAGTATACGGTTGTTGGGAAAAATATAGGTTCAGACGTTTCTTTAGATACTTACATGCAAACCTCGTTGGATATTCGTACTGTTTACGTTCCCAATTCGATAGAATATCTTAACGGACCTTTCACCGGACCGAAAACAGATGTTTCAGGGGATGACCAAGCAGAATACGACCCAGTTGGAAAAATAGTGCGCACCCGCGTGAATACTGGTGCTGATGCCGTAAATGGAGGGAGTATGTTGAATTCTCCTCTGGGACTAGATAGCGCTGCGATTAAGTTTCAAGTTCAAGTAATTGATGACTGCATTTTACTTTTATGTGATACAACTCTAGAAAATCTATCCTTCATATATGGAAATGGTGCTATTGGTGGATTTCCATATAACAACGGAGGCGCCTCGGCCGCTTTTGATTCAAATGGCTGTCCCACACCAACAACGAATGTGGTTACCATAAATACACCTGACTGTTCTCAAATTGAAATCTCATCTAACCATCAGTACTGTGAAGGAGATTCTGTTCAATTTATTGTTCCCATCTCAGAATATGCACTTTACAATTGGGATGGGCCAAATGGATTTACATCGACAGAACCCAACCCGGTAATTACAGAGCTTTCATTTTTAAATGATGGCGTCTACACCTTAAGTGTTGCATTACTAGATAGCTCCTGTATTTACGATAACATTTCAGATACCATTAAAATTGTGGCTTTGCCTCAAAACAACATTGATTCAATCGTGAACGTTTCATGCAATGGTTTTGATGATGGCCAAATTGCAATATCTCCAGATGGTTCTGGCCCCTTTGAATTTAATTGGAGTAATAATTTAAATGATTCTCTAATCACAAATCTGGCACCAGGTATTTATGGATTAGAATTAATTGATTCTAACGCATGTAAAAACACTTTCACCTACGAAATAACAGAGCCTAACTTATTGATTTCTTCAGCAACGATTCTAACTAATTTCAATGGTTTTAATGTAAATTGTTTTGGCGACAGTAATGGCATAGCTGAGGTTACCTATTCGGGTGGAACGAGTCCTTA